>Ga0209606_1000003_pt1 | contig 522677 bp, 428 predicted proteins | sample AD_UKC057_MetaG_FD_184412 | JGI IMG/M metagenome (GOLD analysis project Ga0209606, IMG submission 184412) | Active sludge microbial communities of municipal wastewater-treating anaerobic digesters from USA - AD_UKC057_MetaG (SPAdes) (version 2) | ecosystem: Engineered > Bioreactor > Anaerobic... | reverse complement strand
TCTCGCTCCCGTTCCCGTTCCCGATCCCGTTCCCGATCCTCGCCGTCACTCCCGCCGCGCGAGGCCGAGCTCGGCGAGCTGGGCGTCGTCGACCGGCGACGGCGCCGCGGTCATCAGGCACGAGCCCGAGGTGGTCTTGGGGAAGGCGATGACGTCCCGGATCGAGTCCCGCCCCGCCATCAGCATCACCAGCCGGTCGAGCCCGAGCGCGATCCCGCCGTGGGGCGGCACCCCGTAGCGGAAGGCCTCGAGCAGGAAGCCGAAGCGCGCGGCAGCCTCGGCATCGTCGATGCCGAGCGCCCTGAACATCGCCCGCTGCAGCGCCCCGTCGTGGATCCGGATCGAGCCGCCGCCGAGCTCGACGCCGTCGAGCACCACGTCGTAGGCGCGCGCCCGCACCGAGCCCGGTGCGCTGTCGAGCAGCGCGACATCCTCGGGGAGCGGCGACGTGAACGGGTGGTGCATCGCGTAGTAGCGGCGGTCCTCCTCGCTCCACTCGAGCAGCGGGAAGGCGGTCACCCACAGGAAGTCGTGGCGGCGCTGGTCGATGAGGGAGTGCCCGCGGGCGAGGTGGAGGCGCAACGCGCCCAGGCTCGAAAGCGCCACCTTCTCGGGCGCGCCGACCGCCAGCAGGAGGTCGCCCTCGCCTGCGCCGGCGGCGTCCAGGAAGCGGCGGACGCCGTCCTCGCCGAGCGCCTTCTTGGCCGGCGACGCGACGCCGTCGGCGCCGCGCTTGAACCACAGCACGCCGCGCGCGCCATGGGGCGCCACCACCTCGGCGAGGGCGTCGAGCTGGCCGCGCGACAGGGCGGCGCCGCCGGGCAGCACCAGGCCCTTGACCCGGCCGGTGGCCGCCGCCTCCTCGAGCACCCGGAAGCCGCAGCCTGCGCACAACGGCGCCAGCTCGACCAGCTCGAGGCCGAACCGGGTGTCCGGGCGATCGCTGCCGAAGCGCTCCATGGCGTCGCGGTAGGTGAGGCGGGGAAAGGCCGCCGGGGGCTCGATCCCGACCAGCGGAAAGATCCGCGCGAACAGGCCCTCGACGAGGGCGAAGATGTCCTCCTCCTCGATGAACGAGGCCTCGACGTCGATCTGGGTGAACTCGAGCTGGCGGTCGGCGCGCAGGTCCTCGTCGCGGAAGCAGCGCGCGATCTGGAGGTAGCGGCCGAGGCCGGCCACCTGGAGCAGCTGCTTGAACAGCTGCGGCGACTGGGGCAGCGCGTAGCAGGCGCCGCGGTGGAGCCGCGACGGGACCAGGAAGTCGCGCGCGCCCTCCGGCGTCGAGCGGGTCAGGATCGGGGTCTCGACCTCGATGAACCCCATCTCGTCGAAGTACCGGCGCGTCGCGGCGACCACCCGGTGGCGCAGCACCAGGTTGGCCATCATCTCCGGCCGGCGCAGGTCGAGGTAGCGGTGGGTCAGGCGCAGCTCCTCGGAGGCGTTCGACTCGTCCTCGACCAGGAAGGGCGGGGTCTCGGACTCGGTCAGCAGCTCGAGCGCGGCCACCGCCACCTCGATCTCGCCGGTGGCGAGCTCGGGGTTGGCCTGCCCCGCGGCGCGCCTGCGCACCACCCCGCGGACCCGGATCACGTCCTCGGCCGACAGCCGCTCGCCGTCGCGCAGCAGTGCGTCCTCGAACACCAGCTGGACGATGCCGGAACGGTCGCGCAGGTCGGCGAACACCAAGCCTCCCAGGTCGCGGCGCCGGCGCACCCAGCCGACCAGCTCGACGGCCCGCCCGAGGTCGGAGACGCCGAGGTGCCCGCACCAGGGCCGGGCCCAGGCACTCGATGCCATGGTCATGCTCCTCCCATCCGCTGGACGCGGTCGGCGACCTCCGCGATCGGCACCGCCTGCTGCTCGCCCTGGTCGAGGTCGCGCACCACGACCACGCCCGCGGCCAGCTCATCACCGCCGACGATCACCACCGTCCGGGCGCCCAGCTTGGCGGCCCACTTGAGGCTCGCCTTGAGCGACCGCCCGGTCACCTCGGCCTGAGCGGCGATCCCGCGCACGGCCAGCGCGCGCACGATCGCGAGGGCGGGCGCCGCCGCGCCGCCCCCCAGCGGCAGCACCGCCACCGGCCGCCGTCCCATGACCTGCTCCCGGAACGCTTCCGGCAGCACCTCGATCAGGCGGTCCTCGCCGATCGCGAAACCGACGCCCGCCACCTGCGGGCCGCCGAGGTCCGAGATCAGCCGGTCGTAGCGGCCGCCGCCGCAGATCACGGTGTCCTCGCCGAGCTCGGGCGACACCACCTCGAACACCGTCCGCAGGTAGTAGTCGAGCCCCCGCACCAGGCGCGGCGCCCGCCGCACCTCGACGCCGAGCTCGCGCAGCATCGCCTCCACGGCGTCGACGTGCCGCCGCGCGTCCTCCGACACGACCTCGGCGACCGGCGTCGTCCCGGCCACCAGCTCGCGGCAGCGAGGCACCTTGCAGTCGAGAATGCGCAGCGGGTTGGCCTCCCAGCGCCGCCGGCAGTCGGCACACAGCTCGTCGCGGTGCGGCCCGAGCTCGCCCAGCAGCTGCTCGATGAACCGGGGGCGGTCCTCGGGGTCGCCGAGGTTGTTGAGCACCGTCACCAGGTCGTCGAAGCCGAGCTCGGCGAGGAAGGTGTGGAGGGCCAGCACCACCTCGACGTCCGCCTCCGGGGTCGCCGCCCCGAGCAGCTCGATGCCGATCTGGGCGAACTGGCGGTAGCGGCCGCGCTGCATCTTCTCGTAGCGGAACATCGGCCCCAGGTAGCTCAGCCGGAGCGGGCTCGGCCGCTGGGCGAGGCCGTTCTCGATGAACGCCCGCGCCACCGAGGCGGTGCCCTCGGGGCGCAGGGTCAGCGACCGGCCCTTGCGGTCCGCGAAGGTGTACATCTCCTTGCCGACGATGTCGGTCGCCTCGCCGACCGAGCGCACGAAGAGCTCGGTCGGCTCGAGCAGCGGCAGCCGGATCTCCTGGTAGCCGAAGCCGCCGAACACGCGCTGGGCGACGGCCTCGACCTCCACCCACAGCCGTGACTCGGGCGGCAGGATGTCGCGCGTCCCCCTGACCTTCTGGATCACAGCTGGCCTCCAGCCCGGTGTCCCGGCCTGCGGTCTGAGCTTTCGGCGAGGCCGCGCAGCATCGGCGTGCCCCGCCAGGCGGGCGCCTCCGCGTCGCGCGTCGATGACGTGCCGCGGCTGGCGCCGTCCCTCATCCATCCTCCGCGATCGAGCGGACGAGGAACGCTACCACACGCCCGCCATCCTCACCAGCGCACCGCTCGGGGGAGGCGCCGCCGGGCGACCGGGGCCGCTTGCCACAGGCGCTCAGGCCTGCGCGTGCAAGGGCCCGGATTCCAGTGGGTTGTGGATCGCGCTCCGGGGCTCGGTGCGAGCAACGCTCTGATCATCAATGACATAGATGTAAGTTGTTGAAAAGAATACAGATCAGAATTGCCCACGGGGGCCGGCCCGGGATTCGGAAGTGCTTGTCTTTACGTGGTCTCCACCGCTTTTCCACAGCGTTTTCCACAGACTTATCCACAGCCGCTGCAACGCCGTTTCATCGCCCGCCGCGCCGCCGATCGGGAGCCGTTACCGAGGTCCCTGCGCCGCCGACACTTGGCCCCGCGCGGCGACGGCGAGCGGGCGCGAGCCGGCTCATCCGTAGGCGTCCCACGGGTACGGATCCTGCCAGCGGACCGCGCCCTCGCGCAGCACGCGGGGCTCCGCGCCGGTCAGGTCGACGAGGGTGCTCGGCGCGCCGCCCGGGGTGCGACCGCCGTCAAGCACCAGGTCGGGCGCCTCGACCAGGCTTGCGAGCGCCTCGTCCGGGTCGACGCACGGCGGGCTGCCGTGGCGGTTGGCCGAGGTCCCGGTCAGCGGGCCGGACAGGTAGAGGACGGCGCGCAGCAGCGCGTGGCCGGGAATGCGCACTGCCAGGCTGCCGGCCGGGGCCGCCGGCAGCGGCGCACGGCACGGCAGCACCACCGTCAGCGCGCCGGGCCAGATCCGCGACAGCCGCAGCCGATGAGCCGGCGGCACCTCGACCAGCGCCTCGAGCTGCTGCCAGTCCGAGCACAGCACCGGCAGCGCCAGCTCTTCGGGCCGGCCCTTGGCCGCGAGCACCCTCGCCACGGCGCCGCGGTCGAACGGGTTGGCCGTCAGGCCGTAGAAGGTCTCGGTGGGCAGCAGCACCACGCCGCCCTCGGCGGCCACCGCGGCGACCACGCGGCCGGCGGCGGCCGCGTCCGCGTCGTCGACGAACGGCAGCCGCCTCACCGGTCGTCCAGCAGGGCCCGCGCGTGGGCGCGGGCCGACGCGGTGACCTTGCCCCCGGCCAGCATCCGGGCGAGCTCGAGCTCCCGCTCCTCGCGGCCGAGGCTGGTGGCGCGGGTCACCGCGCGGCCGTCGTGGAGGACCTTCTCGATCCGCAGGTGGCCGGCCGCCCGCGCCGCGACCTGCGGCAGGTGCGTCACCACCAGCACCTGGTGCTCGCCGGCAAGATCCGCGAGCAGCCCGGCGAGCGCCGCCGCGGTCCCGCCGCCGAGACCGCTGTCCACCTCGTCGAACAGCAGGGTCAGGCCCGCGCCCTGGCGGCGGCCGAGCAGCACCGTGCGCAGCGCGAGGTGGATCCGCGACAGCTCGCCGCCGGAGGCGACCCGCGCCATCGGGCGCGGCTCCTCGCCGGGGTTGGCGGCGATCACCAGCTCGCAGCACTCGACCCCGCCGGCGTCGAAGGCGACCCGGACCCCGTCGCGCTCGAGCGGGCTCGCCGCGTCGGGCCGCGCCTGCCAGTCGAAGCGCAGGGACGCGCCCGACATCCTGAGCCGGCCGAGCACCGCCGCGATCGCCGCCGCCAGCTCCTCGCCGGCCTCCCGCCGCGCGTCGCCGAGCGCGCGCGCCGCACCATCGAAGGCCGCCAGCGCTTCCGCCGCGGCGCCGGCCGCCGCCTCCAGCCGGTCCCCCACGCCCTCGAGCTCGGTCCGCTCGGCGAGCAGCGCCCGGCGGTGCTCGAGCACGTTTCCGAGCGGCGAGCCGTACTTCAGCATCAGCGTGTCGAGCCGGTGCGGCCGGGTCTCGACCGCCTCCAGCTCGGCCGGGTCCTCGCCGGCCCCGGCCAGCACCTCGCGCAGCTCCCGCGCCACCTCCTCGGCGTGGATGCGCGCCTCGGCCAGCCGCTCGACGGCGCCGGCGAGTGAGAGCCCGCACTGCTCGATCGCGGCCAGGCCGCGCTCGGCGCGCGCCAGGCCGCCGACCGCGGCGCCATCGTCGTCGGTGAGCGCCCCGAGCACGATCGAGGACAGCTCGACGAGCTGGGCCGCGTGCCGCAGCAGCGGCCGCCGCCGGCGCAGCTCCTCGTCCTCGCCGGGCCGCGGGTCGACGCCGTCGATCTCCTGGAGCTGGTAGCCGATGACATCCAGCCGGTCGCGCCGCCGCGCGCTCGCCGCGCGCAGCCGCTCGACCTCGGCAGCGGCTGCCGCCCACCGCCGATGGGCATCGGCCACCGCCTCCTGCAGCCGCTGATGGCCGCCGAAGCGATCGACCAGCGCCCGCTGGACCTCCGGCTCGGCCAGGCCGTGCTGCTCGTGCTGGCCGTGGATCGCGAGCAGCAGCGGCGCCACCGCCTGCAGCGCCGCGGCCGTCACGGCGACGTCGTTCAGCCAGCAGCGGCCGCGGCCGGCCTCGCTGAGCTCCCGCCGCACCACCAGCGTCCCCTCGCTTGCCACGCCGAGCTCGCCGAGGGCGCGCTCGAGCTCGCCGCCCGGCTCGACGCGGAAGCAGCCCTCCACCACCAGCCGCTCGTCGCCGGTCCTCACCAGGTCGCTCTGGGCGCGCTGCCCGGACAGCAGCTTGAGCGACTCGACCAGCAGCGACTTGCCGGCGCCGGTCTCGCCGGTGAGCACGGTGAAGCCGTCCGCAAGCTCCAGCTCGACCCGGTCGATGATGCCGAGGCCGCGGACGTGAAGCCGCTCGAGCATGGCCCGGATCCTAACACCGTTGCCGACCATGGATCACCCGCCGCGACCGCCCTTCGCAGGTCACAAGGAGGCGTGGCGGCCGGGCCTGCTCGCGCGGCGGCGATCACTCGGCGGCCGGCTCGAGCCACTCGGTCTGGTAGGCGTCGGTCAGGGGCACCATGCACAGGAAGCGCACCGGGACCGCGCCCCGGTTCTCGTACCAGTGGGCGACCCCGGCCGGGATGAGCAGGCAGTCCCCGGCGGAGACGTCGACCACCCGCCCGTCGAGGCCGATCACCATCGACCCCTCGAGCACCACCTGCTCGTGCTCGATGTCGTCGTGGCGGTGGCACGGGATGCGGCCGCCCGGCGCGATCGTGAACCGCCGGGTGGCGAACCGGGGCGCGCCGTCGGCGGCGCCGAGGAGGACCTCGATGGTGGTGCCGCGCGCCCGCTCCACCGCCGTCGCCCGCGAGTCGTCCATGGGCCGGATCACAGGCTCTGCCATCGCGCGCCTCCTTCTCCCGTTGACATCAACTGGTTCGGGGCCGGAGCTGTTCCCGCAAGCGGGCATCAGGATCCAGGATCTGGGGGCTAGGATCTGGCCCCCCTCCCTCCGTCATGCCCGGTTCCGCGCCCGTTCCCGTCCCCGCTCGTTCGCTCCGACCTCGAGATCTCCTCGCGCCCGTCCCCTCGAGGCGCTCCCCGAGGGTGCCACCGCTGGCACTTTCGGGACCTCCGCGTGGTGTGTGCAACCCGGCGAGATGCGACCCCGAACGTGTCACCAATGGCACGCCCGCAGGACGCGCTCTCCTCGTGCTCGGCTCGCCTTCCGCACGCGGAAGTGGGCCAGGATCCCTCACTTGCGACGAGCGGCGCACAGCTCGAGCACCTCCCGCCAGGCGCGGTCGACCTCGGCGGCGAGCGCCCCGGGCGGGCCCGAGTTGTCGATCACGACATCGGCCGCGGCCCGTTTCGCGTCGATCGGCAGCTGGGCCCCGATCAGCGCCCGGGCGCGCGCTCCGCTCATCCCGCGCGCCAGCGCGCGCTCGAGCTGCTGCGCCGCCGTGCACCACACCACGACCAGCAGGTCGTAGTCGCCGGCCGCCCCGGTCTCGACCAGCAACGCGGCCTCCACGACCGCCAGCGGCGGCGGCTCCGCGAGGCGCCCGAGCTCGGCCACCCAGCCCTCCACCGCAGCCCGCACCAGCGGGTGCACGGCGCCGTTCAGCCGCGCCAGGGCCTCGCCGTCGGCGACCACCCGCCGCGCCAGGGCGTCGCGGTCGACGCTGCCGTCCGCCGCCAGCACGCGGGCGCCGAACAGCCGCGCCACCGCCACTGCACCCGCCGCCCCCGGCCGGTACAGCCGGTGCACCTCCCGGTCGGCGTCGAGCAGCGGCACCCCCCTCGCCTCGAGCAACCGCGCCACCGTGCTCTTGCCCGAGGCGAGGCCCCCGGTGAGCCCGATCAGGAACGGTCGCGCGCCCACGTTCAGATCCCGCGCCGGCGCCGCGCCGCACGCACCGTGTTCGCGAGCAGCATCGCGATCGTCAGCGGCCCGACCCCCCCCGGCACCGGCGTGATCCGGCCGGCCACCGGCGCCACCGCCGCGAAGTCGACGTCGCCGGCCAGGACCGCGCCCCGCGACGCGAAGGCGGCCATCTTCTTGGCGTTGCCCGGGAACAGCCGCTCCACGGTGGCCCGGTCCTCGACCCGGTGCACGCCGACGTCGACCACCACCGCGCCCTCGGCGACGTGGTCGGCGCCGATCAGGGCCAGCCGCCCCGCCGCCACGACCAGGATCTCCGCCTGCCGGGTCACCGCGGGGAGGTCACGGGTCCGCGAGTGGCACATGGTCACCGTGGCGTGGCTGTGGAGCAGCATCATCGCCATCGGCTTGCCGACGATGTCCGAGCGCCCGACCACCACCGCCCGGCGGCCGCCGACCTCGATCCCCTCTCGCCGCAGCAGCTCCATCACGCCGGCCGGGGTGCACGGCACCGGCCCCGGCCGGTTCTGCTGGAGCAGCCCGACGTTGTGCGGGTGGAAGCCGTCGACGTCCCTGGCCGGGTCGATCCGGTCGAGCACGGCGTGGCTGTCGACACCGGCCGGCAGCGGCAGCTGGACCAGGATCCCGTCGACCTCGCGGTCGGCGTTGAGCCGGTCCACGAGCTCCTCGAGCTCGCACTGCGCCACCTCCGCGGGCAGCTCGTGGGTGTGCGACTCGATCCCGAGCTCGCTGCAGGCCTTTGCCTTCGACCCGACATAGACGCGCGAGGCCGGGTCGTCGCCGGCCAGCACGACATCGAGCCGCGGCGTGACGCCGGCGGCGCGCAGCGCCACGACCTCGGCAGCCACCTCGGCGCGGATCGCGCCGGCGGTCCGGCTCCCATCGAGCAGCTTCTCCTGGCCGACCATCGTCACTCCTTCGCCGCGCCCGCCCGCTCGCCGTCGTAGAGGGTGGCCACGCCGCCGGTCAGCGGCGTGGCGCGCACCCCCGCGAACCCCGCCGCGCGGAGCAGCGAGCACAGCTCGTCACCATCGGGAAACGTCGCCACCGTCGCCGACAGGTAGCGGTAGGCCTCGCCATCGCCAGAGAGCAAGCGCCCGGCGCACGGCGGCAGGTGGCGCACCCACCACCGCAGCAGCGGTGCCATCCTGCCGCGCGGCGTCGAGAACTCCAGGATCACGACCCGGCCCCGCGCCCGCAGCACCCGCGCCAGCTCGCAGAGGCCAGCGGCGAGGTCCTCGAAGTTGCGGATCCCGAAGGCGACGGTGACCGCGTCGAGTGCGCCGTCGGCCAGCGGCAGCCGCAGGGCGTCGGCGGCGAACCAGGCCGGCCGCCGCGCTGCCGCCACGGCCTTGGCGCGCGCCCGCGCCAGCATCGGCAGGCAGAAGTCGCACCCGTAGACGTCGCCCGCGCCAGCCTGGCCGAGCGCGAGGTCGCCGGTGCCGGTGCAGACGTCGAGCAGCCGTCGGGGCCTGGCCGCGGCAAGCCGCGCCGCCACCGCCCGCCGCCAGCGCCGGTCGAGCCCCAGCGACAGCGCCCGGTTGAGCAGGTCGTAGCGGTGCGCGATCCGCCCGAACATGGCTCGGACCGCGCCCGCGCGCTTGGCAGCCAGCGCCTCCCGCACGGGGCGGAGCGTAGCACGCTGGGAAAGAAGAGGATCTAAGAACTAGGGGATAGGATCTAGGGTTTCACAACCGGGCGGACATCGGCTTCCTACCCTAGATCCCAGATCCTAGCCCCCAGATCCAACTGCTGAGAGAGCTTCGCGCAGCGCCTCGAACGCCTTGCGGCGATGCGAGATCGCGTTCTTCTCCGCCTCGTCCATCTCGGCGTAGGTGCGGCCGCCGCCGCCGTCCGGGGCGAACGCGCTGTCCCACCCAAAGCCGTTGCCGCCGCGCGGCGATTCGACGATGGTGCCGGTGACCACCCCGGCACCGACCGCCTCGGCGGCGCCGTCGCTGGCGAGGGCGACGCAGCGGACCGCGGCCAACCGGTTCCCGAAGGCGCCGGCGAGCCGGCAGATCCCGGCCGGGCCCACGCTCGCCAGCAGCCAGCGCACGAGCGGGCCCGGGAAGCCGCCGAGCCCGGCGAGCTCGAGCGAGGTGTCCTCGACGAGGACCGGCACCGACAGCCGCCGGAAGGCCTCGGCCGCCTTGTGCCGGACCACCTGCTCGAGGTCGAGCGACTGCAGCTCCTCGAGCTCGAGGTCGCAGTGGGCGAGCCGGCAGCCGAGCACCGACTCGGCCTCCCGGAGCTTGCCCGGGTTGGAGGTGACGAAATGCAGCTCCTCGAGCCGCATCACGCCCCCCCGGCCGGCGGCTCCGGCTGGCCGGGCACCACCCGGTAGACCGCGATCGCGCGGCTCAGCCCCGGCAGCTTGATGTCGCCGACGTGCTCGGTCGCGAACAGGTGGGCGACCGCGGCCTGGGTGGCCTCGCCGATCACGATCTGCCCGGGCTCGGACGCGTACTCCTCGAGCCGGGCCGCGACGTTGACCGTGTTGCCGAGCACCGTGTAGTCGACGCGCCTCGCCGAGCCGATGTCGCCGACGACCACCGGCCCCGAGTTGAGCGCCACCCGCACCTGGACCGGCTCGAGCCCCTCGGCCCGGCGCTGCTCGTTCCACCCCTCGAGCGAGCGCAGCAGGGTGCACGCGCTGCGCACCGCGCGCTCGGCATGGTCGGCCTGCGGCAGGGGGGCTCCGAAGAAGGCCATCACCGCGTCGCCGATGAACTTGTCCAGGGTCCCGCCATGCTCGAAGATCGCGTCGGCCGCCAGCGAGAAGTACTGGTTGAGGAAGGCGGCCACCTCGGCCGGCGGCAGGCTCTCACAGCGCGGGGTGAAGCCGACGATGTCCGCGAACAGGATGGTGGTCTCGCGCAGCGCGACCTCGCGGTCGCCGCGCTCCGCCTCGCCGAGCACGGCCTCGATCACGGCCGGCGAGTGGTAGCGCTGCAGCCGGGCGCGCACCGCCCGCTCGGCCTGGATCCGCTCGTTCAGCCGCGCCCGCTCGATCGCCACCGCGGCGTAGTTGGCGAGCGCGGTCAGCAGGTCGAGGTCCGGGGCGCCGAACGAGCCGACATGGAGCGGCGAGTCGACGTAGATCGCCCCGATCACCAGGTCGCGCAGCCACAGCGGGGCGCACATCGCGGACCGGATCTGGTGGATCCGGACGCTGCGCCCGTCCTCGAAGCGCTCGTCGGCCTGGGCGTCGTGGGTCAGGATCGCGACCTTCTGCCGGGTCACGGTGTCGAGGATGGTCCGCGACAGCGGCACCTCCGGGGCCCCGCCGCCCCCGGGCCCGCGGGCCCGGAACAGCTCGAGCCGCGGCGCCCCCTGGTCGTCGAACAGGACGATGAACGCCCGGTCGACCGGCAGGTGCTCGAAGACGACGTCCATCACCATGTCGAGGACCGGCGGCAGGTCCTCGGCCTGGATCAGGGTCTTGGCCACCTGCGCGATGATCTCGTACACCCGCTCGCGCTGGCCGGCGGCGGCCGGGAGCGACGGCGAGCCCTCGAGCCCGAACTGACGGTTGAAATCGGCCAGCGGCCGCACGTAGGTGGTCGCCGCGAGCTCGCCGTCGTCGATCGCGCCGTCGCGCACGGTGAGCAGGAAGCTGCCGATGGTCAGCCGATCGCCGGGCTGGAGGACGGCATCGGCGACCGGGCGGTCGTTGACCTTGACCCCGTTGGTGGACTTGAGGTCCACGATCCGGAAGCGGCTGCCCTCGCCGGCCATCCGGGCATGATGGCGGGAGACCGAGAAGTCCCTCAGCACGACGTCGTTGTCGCTGGACCTGCCGACGGTCAGCCCGTCCCTGATCGGGATCCGCCGGGTGGCCCCATCGTCATCGAACACCAGCTCCAGCATGGGGCATCATTCTACGCCGCGCGTCGTCACGACCGCGGCGGAGCGGCGCTGCGCATGAGGTCGATCGGGTCGAGCCGGAACCACCTCAGCAGGTCGAGGCGGCGCTCCCGCATCACCTCGCCCTCGGGCTGGAGCACCGACAGCTCCCGCCACGGCCCGCCGCAGGCGTAGAGCTGCCGGGCCGCCATCCCCCACCAGCCCGGGTCGCCGGCCCGCAGCACGTTCTGCCAGTAGGCGCACGCGCCGGGCGACAGCGGGTCGGACAGCTCGACGCCCATCGCCGCGAAGCTCGCGGCGAGCACGCGGCTCGCGTCGACCGCGCAGCCGCCGCTCTGCCAGGCCTCGATGGCGGCATCGAGGCTGACCATGCCGCCGTCGTAGACCTCGGGCCCCCAGGCCTTGGTCGAGCTCGCGGAGCGCGGCACGAAGCGGCTCAGCGTCGCCCCCTCGATGAGCCGCATCAGGGCGATCCGGGTCGCCCGCCGTCCGGACAGCTGGTAGGCCTGGACCAGCAGGTCGAGGTCGTCGAAGGTCATCAGGGTGTCGACCGCCTTGAGGCAGTCGGCGGCCGGCCGGTGCGGGGCGACGCCCGCGAAGGAGGGTAGGCTGCGCCCCTCGCTCTGCAGCGCGGCCTGCAGCCAGATCGCGACCAGCGGGTGGCGGCGCAGGGTGTCGGCGAGGGCGTCCATCTCGGCCGCGAGCCGCCGCGCCGCGCCGTCGTCCACGCCGGAGGCGACGTCCGGCAGGCGGTCGCCGATCAGGTCGTGGTAGCCGTAGGCCGCGGCCTGGCGGATCCGGGACGGCCGCCGCCGGATCGCGTCCCGGTAGATCGCCAGCAGCGCCGGGTCGTGGTGAACCGGTGCGCCGAGCAGCACCGTGACCTGCTGCTGTGCCGAGAGATTCCCGGACCGCCACGCCTCGAGGAGGGCCGATGGGCCGGGCCACGACTGCATGACCCGGGCCTGGAGCTGGACGCGCGCGCTCGAGTCGAAGTAGCTGCCCGGAAAGTGCCGCACCTCCGACGCATGGAGCAGTGCCGAGCCGAGCAGCAGCTGCGCCGCCGCCGCGATCATGACCGCCCCCCGCGCCGTCGCCTTCACTTCACCTCCGCCCCATGCGAGGATACCCGCGATGGCTCACCGGACAAAGCTCACCGTGGCCTACCTCGGCGGGAGCTTCCACGGCTGGCAGCGCCAGCGCGACCGGCACACCGTGCAGGGCGAGCTCGAGCGCGCCGTCGCCGCCATGACCGGCGGCCTCGAGGCGACGGTCGTGGGGGCGGGCCGAACCGACGCGGGCGTCCATGCCGCCGGCCAGGTGGCGCATCTCGACCTGCCGGTCAGGATCCCGCCGGAGGCCCTGGTCCGCGCCCTCAACGGGCTGCTCCCGGAGACGATCCGGGTACGCGCGGCGACCGCCGTGGACGGCGCCTTTCACGCCCGCCGCAGCGCCCGCGCCAAGCTCTACAGCTACCAGGCGCGCTGGCGGCCGGCGGCCCTGCCGTGGCTCGGCCTGCGCTGCGCCGTGGTGCCTCCGGTCAGCGACCCCGGCGCGCTCGAGCGGGCGGCGGCGCTGCTGGTCGGCCCCCACGACTTCGCGACCTTCACCGTCCCCGAGGCGGCCGTGGGGCCGACCGCGCGCACGCTCCACCGGGTGTGGACCGCGCGCCGCCGCGACGGCCTCGACCTCCACTTCGTCGGCGACGGCTTCCTGCGCTACCAGGTCCGCCGCATGGTCGGGGCCCTGCTCGAGGTCGGCCGCGGGCAGCTCGAGCACGCCGATTTCGAACGCCTGCTCGCACAGCCGATGCCCGGTGCGCCGATCCGGACCGCGCCGGCGCGCGGACTCACGCTGGAGCGGGTCTTCTACGGCGCGACACCGCTGCCCGGCGGGGCCTGGCTGGCGGCGGACCTGCCCTGCGATCGGGACCGGTGAGGGCGAGAGCGCGCGCCCATCGCCGCGGCCGGCCTATGCTAGACTCCCGAGTTCTGGAGACGGGGATGCGGCCGCTCGATGAGATTGCTGCGCCGGGGACCGAGGAACGGGCGATCCTGGAGCTTCTCGATCCGGGCGCCCTGCCCCGCCACCTCGCCATCATCATGGACGGCAACGGCCGCTGGGCCCGGGCGCGCAACCTGCCGCGGGTCGAGGGCCACCGGGCCGCCGTCGGCGCGGTCCGGGAGACCATCGAGACCATCGCCCGCCTCGGCATTCCGGCGGTGACGCTGTACGCGTTCTCGACCGAGAACTGGAAGCGGCCGCGCCACGAGGTCGTGGCCCTGATGAGCCTGCTCAAGGAGTACATCGACCGCGAGCTGGCGACCTTCCAGGCGAACAACCTCCGGGTGCGCCCGATCGGCCGGCTCGACCAGCTCGACCCCTCGGTCCAGCGGCAGCTGAAAAAGGCGGTTGACGGGACCAGCCGCTGCACCGGCACGATCGTCCAGATCGCCCTCAACTACTCTGGCCGACAGGAGCTGGTCGACGTCATCCGCGGCGCCGCCCGCGACGCCGCCGCCGGGCGGCTCGCGGCCGAGGCGATCGACGAGTCCTGGGTCAACGATCGGCTGGAGACCCACGGCCTTCCCGATCCCGATCTCCTGATCCGGACCTCGGGCGAGCAGCGGATCTCCAACTTCCTGCTCTGGCAGCTCGCGTACTCGGAGATCTACTTCTGCCCCGTGCTGTGGCCCGACTTCGGCAAGCGCGAGCTGCTGCGCGCGCTCCAGGAGTACCAGAGCCGGGAGCGCCGCTTCGGCGGCCTCTCGCCGAGCGAGAGCGTGTTTTCCCCGACCGGAGAGCCGGTTGCCAAGGCGTGAGGCGTTCGCCTTCCTGGCGGTCCCGGTCCTGGTGGCGGTCATCCTGCTGGCGCCTGCCTGGGCGTTCCTGGTGGTGCTCGGCGCCGTGGTCGTGGCGGGCGGCGACGAGCTGCTGGCGATGGCCGGCGCGATCGGCATCCACCACTGCCGATGGCTGACCCTGGCGGCGCTCACCGGGGTCCTCGTCGCCTCCTGGGCCGCCGGGGTGCCCGGCCTCGCGATCGCGCTCGCGGCCGCCGTGACGGTCCTGCCGGCGGCCCAGCTGGCGCGCCCCGAGGCCCCGCAGGGGAGCGTGGCCGGCGTCGCCGCCAGCTGCCTCGCCGTGCTCTTCCTCGGGGTGACCGGGGTCTGCCTCGGCTGGCTGCGGCTGTGGCCGGATCCGGCCGTCGCCCCACGCCTGCTGCTGCTCTACCTCGGGGTGATCTGGGCCGGCGACTCCGGCGCCTACTACGTGGGCACGCGGCTCGGGCGGCACAAGATGTCGCCGCGGATCAGCCCGAAGAAGACCTGGGAGGGCCTCGCCGGCGGCACGGTCGTGACCTTCGCCGCGGCGGCCGCCCTGCGGTTGGCGCTGGCGGTCCCGCTGCCGTGGGTCCACGTGCTGGCCGTCGCCGCCATCCTGGCGGTCGCGGCGCCGCTGGGCGACCTCGTGGAGTCCCAGTTCAAGCGGGATGCCGGGGTCAAGGATTCGTCGCAGCTGTTCCCGGGGCACGGCGGTGCGCTCGACCGCACCGACAGCCTGCTCTACCCGGCGCCGGCAGTCCTCGGCTACCTGCTGCTGGTCGGGCTGGTCCGATGAAATCGCGCCCGGCTATCGGGCCGGCCGGCGGCGCGGCGCGATCGGCGCACGGCGGCGCCGGGAGCGGCCGTGGAATTCGGCGCCGCGCCGAGGGGGTTCGCCACTGAGATGTTGATGAGCGTGCTCGCCTTCGTGTTCGTGCTCGGGGTGCTGATCGTCCTCCACGAGGCCGGGCACTTCGGTGCGGCGCGGCTGCTCGGCGCGCCGGTCGAGGTGTTCTCGGTCGGCTTCGGCAAGCGCCTGTGGGGGATCAAGCGGGGGGGCACCGACTACCGGCTGTCCGCGGTCCCGTTCGGCGGCTACGTGCGGATTGCCGGCCTCGGCCCGGACGAGTCCGACGTGGTCGGCGGCGGCCACAGCCAGACCGAGCTCCTGCCCCGCTGGAAGCGAGCGCTGATCCTGCTCGCCGGCCCGCTGACCAACATCGCCGCGGCGGTTGTGTTCCTGGGCGCGGCCTTCATGGCCGGCGTCGAGTCCCCCGTCTACCTCGAGCAGCCGCCGCTGATCGGCTGGATCGATCCCGACTCGCCGGCGGCCGCGGTCGACCTCCAGCCCGGCGACCTGGTGCGCTCGGTCGATGGCCGGCCGATGCCGACCTGGGGCGACCTCGAAATGGCGCTCGTCACCGCGGGCGGGCGGGAGATCGACCTCGAGGTCGACCGCAGCGGCGAGGTCCACAGCGTGCGCATGACCCCGGAGGCGGTCACCCGCTACCAGTTCGGCTACGCCGGGATCGCGGCCCCCCTCGACGCGGTGGTGGTGCAGCTGCTGCCGGGCGAGCCCGCGGCGCGGGCCGGCCTCACGGTCGGCGACCGGATCGTGGCGGTCGATGGCCAGCCGGTGGCCCAGTTCTACGACCTCATCCGCCTGATCTCGCCCCATCCGAACCAGCCGATCACCCTCGACGTCACCCGCGACGGCGAGCCCAGACGGTTCGACGTCACCCCGGCGGACTATGGCGGCGAGGGGCGGATCGGGATCGCCCTCGTCTACCCCTCGGAGGTCCGCAAGCTGTCCGCGCCGGCGGCGCTGGCCGCCGGGGCCGGAGAGTGCGTGCGGATGACGCGGGAGACCTTCCGGGTGATCGGCCGACTGGTGACCAGAAAGGCCTCGATGCGCCAGATCTCCGGCCCCATCGACATCGCCCGGATCTCCGGTGAGGCGGCGCGCAGCGGGCTCCACACCCTGATCCGGCTGATGGGCCTGATCTCGCTCCAGCTCGGGATCTTCAACCTGCTCCCGATTCCGATCCTCGACGGCGGTCACCTGACCATCCTCGCCTTCGAGTCGACGATCCGCCGCGACCTCCCGCTGCGGACCAAGGAGCGGATCCTCGAGGTCGGGTTCTACCTGCTGATCGTGCTGTTCGTGGTCGTGATGTTCAACGACATCGTCAAGATCCTGCCCTAGGGCGTGTACCGGCTCATCTTCAAGGGCTGAGGCCCGGAGCCTCTCGCAGGCGGCGGGCGGCCCGCGCCCGCGGCGCCGTCGTGCTAGAGTTTGCGGGATGGTCCGGCGAGCGCTGGTGGTGGGGCTGTTCGTCGCGTGCACCCTGGTGGGGTGCTGGCAGGCGCTCGTCCACACGATCCACCGCGGCACCCGCGCGGTGCCCGACCTCACCGGCCAGTCCGTCGACCAGGCCACGCGCACCGCCCACGACATCGGGCTCGCGGTCGAGCTGGAGGAGCCCGGGGTGTACTCCGGCGAGGTCGAGATCGGTGCGATCGCGGACCAGCAGCCGCGACCCGGATTCCATGTCAAGACCGGCTCCCGGGTCCGGGTGCGGACCAGCCTGGGCAGCGAGCGGACCGCGATCCCCGACCTGCGCGGCGAGTCCGTCCAGGGCAGCGTGCGCGGGCTCGAGCGCGCCGGCCTGCTGCCGGGAGGCCGCTGCCGCGTCGACGGCATGACGGCGGCCGACCGGGTGCTGGCGACGGACCCGCCGATCGGCACCCTCGCGTCGCCGGGGACCGAGGTCGCCGTGCTCGTCAACCAGGGCCCGGCCACCCGCCTGTGGGTCATGCCGTCGCTGCTGACTCGCTCGATCGAGGAGGCGCGCCGCTTCTGTCTCGCCAACCAGCTTCGCCTCGGGCAGATCCACGAGGTCCCGTACCCCGGCCTTCCCCGGGGCATCCTGCTCCGCCAGTACCCGCCGGAAGGCTCGCCGGTGTCGCGGTCCGACATCGTCGCGATCTGGGTGGTCCAGTGAGCGCCCGCATCGCGCCGTCGCTGCTGGCGGCCGACTTCGCCCACCTCGGCCGCGAGGTCGCCGAGGTGCAGGCGGCGGGCGCCGACCTGCTTCACCTCGACATCATGGACGGCTGCTTCGTCCCCAACCTCACCTTCGGACCGCTGGTGGTGCAGCAGCTCGCGGCCTGCTGCGCGATCCCGCTCGACGCGCACCTCATGGTCGTTGACCCCGACCCGCTGGTCGGCGAGCTCGCCGCCGCCGGCGTCCGCCGGGTGGCCATCCACGTCGAGGCCGCCCGCCACCTCCACCTCTCGCTCGCCGGGATCCGGGGGCGCGGCATGGCGGCGGGCATCGCGATCAACCCCGCCACAGCCCTGTGCGCCCTCTCCGACGCGCTGCCCTTCACCGACTTCGTGCTCGTCATGTCGGTCAACCCCGGCTTCGGCGGCCAGCGCTTCATCCCCGAGTCGATCGACAAGATCGGCCGTCTGCGCGCGATGTGCGCCGGCCGCGATCTCGACATCACGGTCGACGGCGGCGTCGGCCCCGACAACGCGGCGGCGCTGGTCGCAGCCGGCGCCACCACCCTGGTCGCCGGGTCGGCGATCTTCGGCGCCAGCGACCGCGGAGCGGCCATCGCCGAGCTGAGGCGGTGCGCCAACGGAGAGCGCCCGTGACCAAGCGGCTCTTCACGAATCTCGCGCTTCTGGTGATGTCCATCACTTTGACTCTGACCGGCTGCTCGAGCACACGCTCCGACGATGACGAGGTCCTCGAGGAGCTTGCCTCCCTCGACAAGCAGACGATTTTCGACCGCGCCGAGGCGCTGTACGCCGACAAAGAATATGTCGAAGCGCGGAAGTACTTCTCGTTCGTCTATGACACCTTTCCAAACGACCCCCTCGGGCACAAGGCCGCGCTCCGGGTAGCCGACACCTACGCCGCCAAGGCGGACCCGACCAGCCGCACCGAGGCCCGCCTGCGCTACCGCGACTTCGCCAACCGCTACCCCAACGATCCGGATCGCGACTACGCCCTGCTGATGGTGGGAAATACGTATAGCTCCAAGAACATACGTCCGGACCGCGACCTCACGAACCTGCACGAGGCGTACACCGCCTACCAGCAGCTGACGACCCTCTACCCGAACTCGCGGTATGCCGAGGAGGCCCAGTCGCGGATCGTCGCGTTGCGCGAGACCCTGGCCGAGCACGAGTGGCTCGTGGCGCAGTTTTACTACCGGAATAGGCGCTGGCAGGGCGCCCTGTGGCGGCTTGAATACCTCCAGGAAAACTACCCCGATTACTCAAAAATCGAGGATGTCAATTCGCTGGTCGAGGAGATCAATAGCAAGGTCGCCGAGTTCGCGGAAACCTACAGGAAACTCCTGGAGGAAAGAAGCAAGTCACAGGAGCGTTGACGCACACTATCTGTTCGAGTAATCTTGAAGTGTGCAACTAGTGTGCTTCTCAAACTCGGGAGAGGGCCAATGAGAGTCGCAGTCCGCCTTGCGATCGTGATCGTTTTCACAGCCGCGACGGTCGCCGCCCAATCAGTGGCTCCACCGCCCAGGCCCCTCTACCTCCGTGGTGACCACTGGACGCCGTACGACCCGCCGACGGAGTTTCCCGACGGCAGCCAGGTCTACATCATCCAGAAGGGAGACACCCTCTGGGACCTGGCGCGGAAGAACCTCGGCGACCCCTACCTGTGGCCGCAGATCTGGGAGCGCAACCCCTACATCCTGGACTCGCACTGGATCTACCCCGGCGACCCGCTGGTGATCGACGTCGCGGTTCAACCGCCGGTGGCCGCGCCTCAGGCCGTGGCCGAGGAGGAGGCGGCGGCGGTGGCCGCACCGGCCGCGCCCTCGGCCGAGCCCGGCGCGGGCGCGGTGTCCGAGGGGATCCCGTTCCCGCTCGGCAGCCCGGCCGACGTCTACTGCTTCGCCAGGCTGTTCGAGGCCGACGAGGTCTTCCCGTTCAAGATCACCTCATCCGAGCGCATCGGCATGCAGGACCACTTCTCCGAGGGCGAGATCATGTACATCGACGGTGGCGTCAACCAGGGCGTGGCCGCCGGTGACGAGTTCTTCATCCTCCACCGCAGGCGGCCCCTGGCCCACCCGATCTCGAATGAGAAGATGGGCATCGTCTACACCCAGGTCGGACGGCTCCGGGTGCTGTGCGCGCAGGAGGACACGGCGATCGCCGAGATTACCGCCGCCTGCGATCCGGTGGTCTTCGGCGACGTCCTGCTGCCCTTCCAGCCGGTGCCGGTGCCGCTGGTGATCGCGCCGGATCCCTCGGACCGCTGCGACACGCCGAACGGCAAGCCCACCGGCTACATCGTCTACAACCGGGACGATCAGATCGAGATCGGCACCGACTGGACGGTGTTCATCGACCTCGGCGCCGCGGAGGGCATCTACCCCGGGATGTTCGCGACCGTCTTCCGTGACAACCCGGTCGAGGGCATGCCGCGGCTGGTGATCGGCGAGCTCGGCGTCCTCACCGTGGAGGAGGGTTACTCGACCGCCAAGGTCACCAAGGCCTGGCGTCCGGTCGAGGTCGGTGACCGCGTCGAGATCAAGTAGCGGGAGCACACTTCACCGCTCGCTCCGGCCCCCGCCGCCCGCGGGGGCCTTTCCTTCTCCAGTGAGAGACGGTGACCCGGCCTCGCCCGGCGCGGATGGTATGCTCGCCGGGTGACCCCGGACTGGGTGTTCGACGACCGCGACCGTGCGTTCATGGCGGCCGCGCTCGAGGAGGCGCGCGCCGCCGCCGCGGCCGGCGAGGTGCCGGTCGGCTGCGTCGTCGCGCGCGGCGGCGAGGTCATCGCGCGCGCCGGCAACCGCCGCGAGTCGCTGCACGACCCGGCCGGGCACGCCGAGCTGCTCGCGCTGCGGGCCGCCGCCGCGCGCTGCGGCGACTGGCGACTTCCCGGCGCGACCCTGTACGTGACCCTCGAGCCGTGCCCGATGTGCGTCTCGGCGTGCCGCCAGGCCCGCGTCACGCTCGTGGTCTGGGGCACCCCCGATCCCCTGCTCGGCGCCTGCGGCAGTGCGATCGAGCTGGCCGAGGACCCACGGCTCGGGCCGCCGCTCGCCCACCGGGGCGGCCTGCTCGCCGAGGAGAGCCGGCACCTGCTGCGGTCGTTCTTTGCCATCAGCCGCGCGTCATCGTAGAATGTGGGGCCCTCGCGGAGAGGTGCCGGAGTGGTCGATCGGGGCGGTCTCGAAAACCGCTGACCTTTTCCGAGGTCCAAGGGTTCGAATCCCTTCCTCTCCGCCAGCTCTTTGACTGCACCGCGGCCGACTGTGGAGAGGTGTCCGAGAGGCCGAAGGAGCACGCTTGGAAAGCGTGTGTGGGGGCAACTCCACCGCGGGTTCGAATCCCGCCCTCTCCGCCATCCGCCGCCCGCAGCCTGAGCTTCCGGGAGCCCACCCTGGAGCCCGGGTCCTGTGCATCGTCAGCCTTCGAACCGTGTCAGGCCCGGAAGGGAGCAGCACTTAGGAGGTTCCCGACGAGTGCCGCAGGTCACCTGGGCTCCATGGTGGGCTTCCTGCGCTCTTCCCGTCCCCGTCCCCGTCCCCGTTCCCGAAACGACCCGACCCCGTTTCCGCTCCTGTCACGGCATCGTCCGAAGGACAAAGCCGGATCCACGCCCGCTTCCGTTTGCCGGCCCGAGCAGCCTGCCCTGAGCGAGCGACGCCGCAGCGCCGCGAGTCGAAGGGTGCCCGTGCCCGTCTCCGTGCCCCTGCCCGTGCCCAAGCCAGCTTCAATTCCAGTTCGCGCTCGTTCGCCCCGTATTCGCGAGTGCCTGGCGCCGATTCTCCATCGTCTCTCGAAGCGTCGATGAAGCTCGACGGCGTTCTTCTTGCACCAATTGTAAGTTGAATTTACAATCGGTGCATGTTCGTCCGTCGCAACCTCGCCAGCGTCCTCACCCGGGTGTCGCGGCAGTACCCCGTCGTCACGGTCACCGGACCGAGACAGTCCGGCAAGACCACCCTGTGCCGCCACGTTTTTCCACGCAAACCCTACGTCAACCTCGAGCGGATCGACGACCGCAGCTACGCCGCCTCGGACCCGCGGGGCTTTCTCGCCGATCACCCGGACGGCGCCGTCCTCGACGAGGTTCAGCACGCACCCGACCTGCTCTCCTACCTCCAGGCCGAGGTCGATGACGATCCCCGACCAGGACGGTGGATTCTGACCTGCTCGGAGCACTTTGGGCTGTCGGGAACGGTGGCGCAGACCCTCGCGGGTCGCACGGCAATCCTGCGCCTGCTGCCGCTCGCCATCGACGAGCTCGGCCGCTTCGCCAGCGCGCCAGGAGATCTCCTCCAGACCCTGTTCGCTGGGGGCTTTCCACGCATTCACGACCAGGCCATCCCCCCTGGCCGCTGGGTCGGCGATTACGTCCAGACCTACCTGCAACGCGACGTCCGTCGCTTGCTCGCGATCGGTGATCTCGAAGCGCTGCACACCTTCATGCGGCTCCTCGCCGGGCGGACCGCCCAGGAGCTGAACCTGTCCGGCCTCGGCGCGGATGCCGGCGTGTCCCACAACACGGCCCGCTCCTGGCTTTCGGTTCTCGAGGCGAGCTTCCTCGTCTTCCGCCTGCCGGCATGGTCGAAGAGCCCACGCAAGCGGCTCGTCAAGACGCCGAAGATCCACTGGATGGACACAGGGCTCGTCTGCTATCTGCTCGGAATTCGAAGCCCTGCGGAGCTCAAGACGCATCCCTTGCGCGGCCCGATCTTCGAGTCCTGGGTGGCCGCCGAGGTGTACAAGGCGCACGCCAATCGCGGCCTCGCGCCGGCCTTCTTTCACCTGCGGCAGCCTCGCGGCCCCGAGGTCGACCTGCTGGTGGATCGAGGAGCTGACATCCGAGGCGTGGAGTGCAAGTCCGGGGCGACCGTCGCGTCCGACGCCCTGAATGCACTGGAAGGCCTGGCGGCAACCCTCGGGCCAGCCCAGCCGGTCGGACGGGGCGTGCTGGTTTACGGCGGCAGCTCGCGACAGCGCCGCACGCATGCCGACATCGTCCCCTGGAATGCGCTTGCCGGCGTGGACTGGTTTGGCTGATCTCGCCGTTCGATTCGCGTTGGAGCGGGGGTCGGAACTCATCGTCGAGCGTTTTAGAGGTGTACCGAGCAGGGTCGTCTGACGGGAGGGAGTGCGTCCGGAGCCTATCGGAGGAGCGTGCCGAACCGCTCGAGGATCGCCGCCGCGGCCTCGGCTGCGCCGTTGGTGCGAGCTTCGGTGGGGCGCTCGGCGTCGAGCAGGCGGTCGACCGCAGCGAGCCAGCTGCCGTCGCTGAAGGCGGCCTCGGTGACCTCGACCGAGGGCGCGGTCCGGCGCACGAAGTCGGCCAGCACCGCCGACTCGCGGAAGCGCGGCCGGCCGATGAAGGCCATCGCCGAGCGCGCCTGGTAGACCTCGGCCACCGTGCTGTAGCCGAGCTTGCCCATCACCACGTCGGCCGCCTGCACGAGGTCGGGGTGGTAGAGCTCGCTGTGGAAGGGCAACCGCAGCACCCGGCCCCGCCGCCGGGGTCGATCGGCGCCGCCCGGCACTGCGAACCAGGCGCGCGGGTGGCGCTCGGCAGGCTCCAGCCCGCGGTAGGCCCAGCCGACGCCGCCCATGGTCAGCACGACCAGCCGGGCGCCGTCCGGCAATCCCAGGCTGCGCCGCACCTCCGCCGGCGACGTGCGGCGCGGCCGCGCCACCGGCGGCACCGCGACCGCCGAGGCCACCCTTCGGCACGCCGGCTCGGTCTGGAGGTGGAGATCGGCGGTCGCCGACAGCGCGGCCAGGTTCGCGCCGTGGCGGCCCAGCCGCGGCTCCTCGCCGACGTAGCCGTCGTAGATCCAGTCCCAGGTGAAGCTCTCGACCAGCACCGAGGGCAGGCCGAGCCGGTGCGCGGCGGCGATCCCGAGCGGCGCGATGTCGGCCAGCACCATCCGACAGCCGAGCCGCGCGATCCGCTCCGCCAGGCACTCGACGCGGCCGCCTTCGGGATCGAGCAGCCGGTCCAGCCGATCCGCGGTTGCGCCGAGGTCCTCCTCGAGCGGTGTGCGCTGCGTCAGCCCGACGTCGGTGGTGCATCGCCGAAGAGAGAATGGCGGGGTCAGCGACTGTGCGAAGAACCATCGCGGCACCGTGGTGAAGATCTCGAAGCGCAGCTCGGGCCGGCGCTCGGCGAGCGCCTCCATCACGGCACAGGCGCGCGCCGCGTGCCCGAAGCCGTGCGCGGTCACCACCACCGCGATCGGAACGGCAGCCCGCGGGCGGGCGCGGCCCCCGCGCCCGCTGCGAGACGGCCGGCTCTCGTCGCCGTCCAATCGAAGCTGATCGCTCAATCGCTCGCCCCGGACCTTGCGAGTGTACGTGATAGGATGCGGCCATGAGGGGTGCGTCCCTCCTGCTCGGAGCGGTGCTGTGCGTGTCGCTGAACGCCGCGGCCCAGCACCCGGCCACCCGGGCTTGGCAGCAGCGGCTTCAGGTGGACGTCCCTCTCGCCGTGCCGCTGGTCGAGCTCGAGGCGGTCAACCCGTTCGCGCAGCCGATCGACGAGCCGCCCCGGCTGCTCGCCTCGGCAGCTCCCCGCAAGGTCGACGTCGCCGGCGCCGCGGTGGTGGCGGCCTACGTCGACATCGAGGGCAAGTGCCTGGGGGCGGTGCCGCTCGAGCTGCCGTTCCCGGGCCTCACCGCGAGGCTCGCCGAGGAGCTCGCGAGCAGCCGCTTCGAGCCGGCGCGCGCCGGCTCGGCCGCCGCGCCGTCGTGGGCCGTCGTCGAGGTCGTGATGGAGGGTCGGGTGAAGGAGAGCGATCCGGCGCCGCCCCTCCTCGAGCTGCCGGACCCGGCGCAGCCGCCCACGCCGGACCCGGCCCCCCGGGTGAGCCCGCCGGGGAACCTGGTGCGGCTGCCGGCGGTGCCGGCCGCGGAGCTGACCACCCTGGCGGCGCCACGGCGGATCAAGGTGTCGGCGCCCGGCGGAGACGCCCAGGTCGCGGTCAGCGCGCTGGTCCACGTCACTGCCGCCGGACGCTGCGACCGCTTCGTCGCCCTCGAGCTGCCGGGCGGCCTCGACCAGTGGCTGTCGGCCTACCTCGCCACCTGGCAGCTCGAGCCGGCGCGCCGCGGCGGTGCCGCCGTCGACGCCTGGGTCCTCTACAGCGGCCGGGTGCTGCTCGCGCTGTCCGGCCTGGAGTCGACCGCCGCCCGGACGCTCGCTGACCGCACCTACGACCCGCTCGCCGAGAGTGTCGATCTCGGCGAGTGAGCCGGCCGCCCCCTCGTTCCCGTACCCGTACCCGTTCCCGTTCCCGTGTCCCGGGTGCAGTCCAGCGCGTCCGGTGGGAACGACCGCGTGACAGGCGGGTACTTGGAAAGGCGGCGCGGATCCCCGTGGTTTCGGGAACGGGTACGGGAACGGGTACGGGAACGGGGGAGCGCAGGGGCGCCTTGACCGGGCACCTACCTCCGCACGATCTTCCGCGCGTCGCCCTGGCGGACGGTCACCCGTTGCGAGTCGAGCCACTCGAGGACCGGGATCGCGAGCTTGCGGGTCAGGCCGAACTGGTCCTTGAACTCGCCGACCGTGATCGTGGCCGAGGGGTGGGTGCGCACCCTGGCGGCGATCTCCTCGAGCGCCGCGGCGTGGATCAGCAGCTTCGCCTCCAGGCGCACCAGCCGCCCGCGCTGCACCAGGAACCGGCAGACGCCCTCGACCGCCGCCGGATTGGCGGCCAGCCGCTCGGCGACCTCGGCCGGTGACGGTGGCGCGAGCCCCGCCTCCCGATAGGCCTCCTCGACGGCCCTCGTCAGCTCGGCGCCACGCTCGGTCATGTGGGAGTCTGCGCCGGCCGGCACGACCCGCCCACCCGCCAGCTCCAGCACCCCCCGCCGTCGCAGCTCATCGAGGTACAGGTCGGCCAGCGGCTGGGCTGGGCGCGGCAGCAGGGCGGCCGCGAAGTCGCGCGCCGGGATGCCGGCCGAGACCAGCTCGTCGGCGAGCCGCCGCTCGAGCTCCAAGCGCGCCGCCGCCGTCAGGCGGTCCAGCGCCGCCGTCGCCACCACCCGCGGCGGACGGGTCGGCAGGGTCGTGATCGCACCGGCCTCGAGCAGCCGGCCGAGCGGCCCCTCGACGGCCTCGGTGAGGACCCCCAGGCGACCCGCCAGCTCCTCCGCCGACGGCGCGGCCAGGCCGGCGCGCTCGACCCAGCTTTCGAGCAGCTCCGGCCAGGCCGCCCGGTGGACCCCGGGGAGAGAGTTGAGGCCGCCACTGTCCCGGCGGCGCCAGCGCGGCAGGTGGGCGTCGAGCACCAGCCCACCGGCGAAGGTGTTGACCGGGGACGGGCGGCGCAGCACCAGCCGGTCGCCGGGGAACAGCAGCAGCGGCTCCCGCAGCTTGAGCTGCGCCGCCGCGGTCTGCCCCGGCGGCAGCGGCCGCGTGCCGAGCCGCTCGACTCGCGCCGGCACCCGGCGGGCCAGGGCGTGGACCTCGACCTCGTCACCCTCCTCGAGCGGCTGCGGGGCCGACGTCAGCAGCTCGAGCCGCACCGTCACGAGAGTCGTGGTTCGCCAGGGACCCGGGCTGATCAGCTGATCGCCCCGGGCAAGGGTCTCGCGGGCGGGCCCGACCAGGTTCACCGCCACCCGCTCCCCGGCCTCGACCCGCTGCCGCTCGGTGCCGTGGACGTGCAGGCGCCGGATCCGGGCGGCCTCACCGCGGGGGTGGATCGTGACCTCCTCGCCCACCGCCACCGACCCCCACAGCGAGGTGCCGGTCACCACCGTGCCGGCGCCGCTCAGGGCGAAGACCCGGTCCACCACCTCGCGGTACGGCCGGCCCTCGATCTGGTGGGGCGCCGCCCGGACCGCCTCGTCCAGCAGCTGTCGCCGCAGCTCGGGCAGGCCGGCCCCGGTGGTCGCCGACACCGCGAGCACCGGGCTCGACGCGTACGGGGTGCCCGCGAGCTCCTCGGCCACCTCGTCGACCACCAGCGCGCGCAGCTCGTCGTCGACCAGGTCGGCCTTGGTGATGGCCACGACGATCCCGGCCACCCCCATCAGCCGGATGATCTCGAGGTGCTCGCGGGTCTGCGGCATCACGCCCTCGTCGGCCGCCACGACGAGCAGCGCCCGGTCGATGCCCGCCGCCCCGGCGATCATGGTGTGGACCAGCCGCTCGTGGCCGGGAACGTCCACGAAGTGGAGCTGGAGGTCGTCCTCGGCGAGCTGGGCGAAACCGAGCTCGATGGTGATCCCGCGCTCGCGCTCCTCCGGGAGCCGGTCGCAGTCGGTGCCGGTGAGGGCCTTGACGAGCGTGGTCTTGCCGTGGTCGATGTGGCCGGCGGTGCCGAAGACGACGTGGCGCATGGCGGCATGGTACGTGCGCCTGCCGCCGCTGCAAAGCGGGCGCCGCCTTCGGTTGACACTCCCGCCGGCCGGCCGGACAATGCCGTTCCTGCCGCCCGCGCGGCGCGGAGGTGTCCATGATCGAGGCCGACGGCAGCCCCGGCAAGCCGGTGGCGGTGATCGCGTTCGGGGGCAACGCTCTGCTCCGTCCGACCGACCATGGCACCCAGGAGGAGCAGTTCACCCTCGCCTGGAAGGCCAGCCGGTGGCTCTTCGAGATCATCAACCGCGGCTTTGAGCTCGCGATCGTCCACGGCAACGGCCCACAGGTCGGCAACATCATGATCCAGGTCGAGGAGGCGATCACCAAGATCCCGCCGCAATCCCTCGACGTGGCGGTCGCCCAGACCCAGGGCTCGATGGGCTTCATGCTCGCCAACCAGCTGCGCAACCGGTTCAACGAGGAGCAGATCGAAAAGGAGATCGCCGCGGTCCTCACCGAGGTGGTGGTCGACCGCGACGACCCCGCCTTCGACAACCCGACCAAGCCGGTGGGGCCGTTCTTCACCTCGTACCGCGCCAACCTGCTGATGCAGGAGCAGGGCTGGCAGATGGTCGAGGAGATCGGCCGCGGCTGGCGCAAGGTGGTGGCGTCGCCGATCCCGCGCCGCATCCTCGGCAGCCACCTGCTGCGGCGCATGGTCAGCGGCGGTGCGGTGCTGATCGCCGGCGGCGGCGGCGGCATCCCGGTCTACCAGGACGTCGGCGGCTACTACCGCGGCGTCGAGGCGGTCATCGACAAGGACTACGTGGCGTCGATCCTGGCCCGCGACCTCGAGGCCGACCTGTTCATCGTCCTCACCAACGTGCCGATGGTGGCCGAGCACTACGGCCGCCCCAACCAGCACTGGCTGCGCACCCTGCCGGTCGGCCGGGCGCGCGAGCTGCTCGAGGCCAAGCAGTTCCCGCCGGGATCGATGGGCCCGAAGGTGCGGGCGGCGATCCAGTTTGTGGAGGCGACCGGCAAGGAGGTCCTGATCACCGACGCCGAGCACCTCAAGCAGGCGCTCGAGCGCAAGGCCGGGACCTTCATCGTCGCCGAGGGCGAGGTCGAGACCGGGACGCCCGACTAATCCCCCGCCCCCGCCCACCCGGGATCTAGGATCTGGGGGCTAGGATCTAGCCCCTGCCTGTTCCCGCTACAGCCTGCGCTCGAGCACCATCACCCGCTCGCAGCCGCCGAGGTCGCGGACGCGCTTCGCGACCGCGAGCCCGTGCATCGCGGCGATCGCCGACGCCGCGTCGGCCTGGTCGTCGCCGAGCTCGAGCACCGCGCTGCCGCCGGGGGAAAGCAGCCGCGGCAGATCGGCGAGCAGGGCGCGGACGAGGTCGAGCCCGTCGCCGCCGCCATCGAGCGCTGCCACGGGGTCGTGGCGGACCTCGACCGGGAGCGAGGCGAGCTGCCCGCTCGGGATGTAGGGGAGGTTGGCGACGATGAGCCCGTAGCCGCCGAACAGGCAGCTGCCGAGGTCCCCGCAGGCGAGGGCCACGCCGACGCCGTGTCCGAGCGCGTTGCGGCGCGCCAACTCGAGCGCGGCGAGCGAGCGGTCGGTGGCCGTCACCGACCAGCTGGGGCGCTCGGCGGCCAGGGTCACGGCAATGCAGCCCGAGCCGGTCCCGACGTCGAGCACCCGCGCGCCCTCCGCGAGCGGCAGCTCGAGCGCGGCGGCCACGACGAGCTCGGTCTCCGGCCGCGGCACCAGCACCGCCGGCGAAACCTCGAACTCGCGCCCGAAAAAGTCGCAGCTGCCGGTGAGGTGGTGCGCCGGCTCGCCGGCGGCTCGCCGAACGAGCCACTCCAGGTAGCGAGCGGTGACGTCCTGCGGCAGCGCGGCGTCGCCGTGGAGGAGCAGCCAGGCCTCGGTGACCCCGGCGGCTCGGGACAGCAGCCAGCGCGACTCGCGCCGCGGGTCCGGCAGGGAGTCGCGTCGCGGCAGCCGCCGCGCTCCCGCCTCGATGAGCTCGCCGACCGTGCGCACGGCGCCATTGAAGCACAGCTCGAACCCGAGCATCGCTGAGATGGGATGGCTGGTTCGGGAACGGGTACGGGAACGGGAGCGGGAACGGGTGGGGCCCCAGCCCACAGATCCTCGATCCTATCCCCTCCTCAATCGAGCTCGGCCTTGAGCTGCTCGGCCTGGAAGTGGGTGGTCAGCGGCTCGAGCAGCAGGTCGAGATTGCCCTCGAGGACGTCGTGCAGGCGGTGGATGGATAGCCCGATGCGGTGGTCGGTGATCCGGCTCTGCGGGAAGTTGTACGTGCGGATCTTCTCCGAGCGGTCGCCAGAGCCGATCTGGCTGCGCCTCGTCGCGGCCCGCTCGCGGTCGCGCGCCTGCTCCTCGACCTCTTTGAGGCGCGCCTTCAGCACCCGCAGCGCCTTGGCCCGGTTCTGGATCTGCGACTTCTCGTCCTGGCAGCTGACCACGATCCCGGTCGGCAGGTGGGTGATGCGGACTGCCGAGTAGGTCGTGTTGACGCTCTGGCCGCCGGGGCCGGACGAGCAGAAGCGGTCGATGCGGAGGTCCTTCTCGTCGACCGTCACCTCCACCTCCTCGGCCTCCGGCATCACCGCCACGGTGGCCGCCGAGGTGTGGATGCGGCCCGAGGCTTCGGTCGCCGGCACCCGCTGCACGCGGTGCACGCCGGACTCGTACTTGAGGTGCGAGTACACCCGGTCGCCCTCGACCACCGCCACCGCCTCCTTGATGCCGCGCAGCCCGCTCTCGCTCAGGTCGGTGATCGAGAAGCGCCAGCCGCGGATCTCGGCGTAGCGGCCGTACATCCGCAGCAGCTCGGCGGCGAACAGTGCCGCCTCCTCGCCCCCGGTCCCGGCCCGCACCTCGAGGATGACGTTGCGGCGGTCGTTGGGGTCCTCGGGCAGCAGCAGGACCTTGATCCGCTGCTCGACCTCGGCCAGGGCGGCGGCGAGCTGCTCAGCCTCCGCCGCGGCCATCGCCCTGAGCTCGGGATCGTCGCCGCCGGACGCCAGCTCGCGCGCGCCCTCGAGCTCGCTCTCGAGGCGCCGGTACTCGCGAAAGGCGCTCACCACCGGCTCGAGCTCGGCGACCTTCTTGCCGATCTCCCGCGACCGCTTCGGATCGACGGCCACCGCCGGGTCGGCCTGCTGGGCGACGAGCTCCTCGTGACGCCGGGCGATCTCTTCGAGCTTGTCGAGCATCTCTTTCCCTCCGACCACCCAGCCAGGGGCTAGGATCTAGGATCTGGGGGCTAGGGTCCCCACCCGCTTCCGCTTCCGCGCCCCCACCCGATCAGGGGCTAGGGGCTAGGATCTCGGGGCTAATGCCCCCGCCCGCTCTTGTCACGGCGTAGCCCGTAGGGCGAAGCCGGATCCGATCCCCCTCCCGTCTCCGTTCCCGTTCCCGTCCCCGCTCCCGTTCCCGAGTTGCGACGCTGCCGGAGTCGGGCGACCACGCACCGCCATAATGCAAGATCCCGCGCGACGGCGATCGCGCGGGACCAACGTGGCCGCCCAGGGGCGGCCAAGCCTCGCTACTTGCCCTTGGTCGAGTAGCGGCGCTCGAACTTCTCGACCATGCCCGCGGTGTCGATGAGCTTCTGCTTGCCGGTGTAGAACGGGTGGCAGACGCTGCAGATCTCGAGCCGCAGCTCGGACTTGGTCGACCGGGTCATGAAGGTGTTGCCGCAGGCGCAGCGCACCTCGACCTCTTTGTACTCGGGATGGATCTCGGGCTTCATCTCATTCCTCCGCTCGGCCCCGGACGGGCCGGGGACGCCGGAGTATACGCCTCACGGAGGCTCGTGGCAAGTGCGCCCCCGCCCCTTTCGTGCCCGTTCCCGTCCCCGTTCCCGTTCCCGTTCCCGTGCCCGTTCCCGACGCGATCGTGGCGACGCCCGGCGGTGCTCGCCGTACGCCTGGACGTTTTCGGGAACGGGGACGGGTACGGGATCGGGAACGAATGCCGATCGCTCCGCGTGCTCGTCACCGCGCTCAGACTCGCCACACCGTGTCGAGGATGGTGCCGTCGACCCACTTGACGACCGCCACCGGCTCGTCGGAGAGGACCGGCCGCGCCGGCACGCCGCAGATCCGGTCGAGCTCGGACTTCAGCTCGGCGATCGGGCGGATCGGCAGGTCGCTGTCGGCGACCGCGTCGAGCAGGTCCTGCCGGCGCGGGTTGACCGCGATCCCGCGCTCGGTCACCACGACGTCGATCAGCTCGCCGGGGCCGCACAGCGTCGTCACCCGGTCGACGATCACCGGGATGCGGTCGCGGAAGGACGGCACCAGCAGCATCGTGCAGCCCGCGGTGAGGCAGTTCTGCCAGCCGCCGATGCCGTGCAGCAGGCGGCCGTCGGAGTGGGTCACGACGTTGCCGTTGAAGGAGAGGTCGACCTCGGTGGCGCCGAGCACGGCGACGTCGACCAGCGAGGCGAAGTTGCCCTTGCCGTGGAAGTTGTACGAGGTGAACGGCGAGGTGTCGACGTGGCGAGGGTTGTCGCGCATCGAGCGCACGCCGTGCAGGTCGAAGGTCTGGCCGTCGAGGATGTACTCGACCAGGCCCTCCTCGAGCATCTCGACCATGTGCTGGGTCGAGCCGCCGCGCGCGAAGCGGGCCTTAACCCCAGATGAGCGCATCAGGTCGCGCAGGTAGAGGGCGAAGGCGAGCGTGGTGCCGCCGGCCCCGGCCTGGAAGGAGAAGCCGTCGCGCATGATCCCGGCCGCGGCGCAGAAGCGCGCCGCGAGCTCGGCGATCCGCCGGCGGTCCGGGCTCTGGGTCAGCTGGGTGGTCCCGGACACGATCTTGGTCGGGTCGCCGATCGAGTCGACCTCGACCACAACGTCGACGTTGTTGCCCTGGATCTGCCAGGGCAGGCACGGGAAGGGCACCAGCGCGTCGGTCACCACGATCACGCGCTCGGCGTAGATCGAGTCGGCGAGCGCAAACCCGAGCGGGCCGCACGCCGCCGGTCCGCCGAGACCGTTGGCGTTGCCGAACGGGTCCGCGGTCGGCGCCGCGATCACCGCGACGTCGATCCGGACCTCGCCGTCCTGGATCGCCTGCCAGCGGCCGCCGTGAGAGCGCAGCACGCCCAGGCCACGCATCTTGCCCTGCGTGCAGTAGTCGCCGAGCGGCCCGTTCATCGAGCCCTCGATGTGGTGGATGACGCCGGACTGCATGTGCTTGATCTGGTTGGCGTGCACCGGGAAGGAGGCGGTGGGGAACCACATCAGGTCGCGCCGGCCGAGTGAGGCGGCGATGTCGAAGATCATGTTCGCGACCAGGTCGCCGTTGCGCAGGTGGTGGTGGGTCGACACCACCATGCCGTCTGCGAGCCCCACCTGCTCGAGGGCGGCCTGGAGCGACGGCGCCCGCTTGTCGCCGTCCTCGGGGTGGTCGAAGCAGGTCGCGATCGCGGGCCCCGCCTTGCGCCCCGGTGGGCGGTAGCAGTCCACGCCCTGGAAGGGCACCGAGTCGCGGCCGTTGACGCGCACCGGCACCATCCGTCCGGCCGCGTTTCTCTCCATGTTCTTGCTCATATCTGTGACCTCGCGACCGTTCCCGTTCCCGTTCCCGTTCCCGTCCCCGATCGAACGCCTCGCGACCGACCAGGAGCTCCTGGACTCAGCTCACCCCGCAGTCTCCCAGTCCTCCCGGAGCACCCCGCCCGCGATCGCCAGCTCGACCGTCCGGAACGCCTGCCGCACCACCGGCGGGTCGACCATCTTGGAGCCCACCGCGACCGCCGCGAGGCCCTTCGAGCCGGCCTCGCGGGCCGCGCGCACGATCCGCACCGCCCGCTCCGCCTCGGCCTCGCTCGGCGTCATCTCGCGGTGCACGATCTCGATCTGGCCGGGGTGGATGCAGCCGATGCCGTCGAAGCCGAGCCCGCGCTCGCGGCGCACGTACTGCGCCAGCGCCTGCTGGTCGCGGATGTCGGAGAACACCGAGGCGATCGGCTGCACGCCGGCGGCGCGCGCCGCGTAGACCGTGGTCGAGCGGGCGAGGAAGCTCTCCCAGCCCTCGGCAGAACGCGGCGCGCCGAGCTCGGCCGACAGGTCCTCGAGGCCGAGGGTCAGCGCCACCACCGAGGGATCCGCGGCGGCGATCTCGGCAGCCCGGAAGATGCCGGCCGGCGACTCCAGGATCGGCATCAGGAAGGGCACCTCGCGGCCGCCGAGCAGCTCGCGCAGCCGGGAGGCGACGTGGCGGACCTGGTCCGCCTCCTCGACCTTGGGCAGCAGGATCAGGTGTGGGTTGCAGGGTGCGATCGCCGCCAGGTCCTCGTCGCCGAGCGGCCCCTGGTTGATCCTCACCATCCGCTCCGAGCCGCCCCAGTCGAGCGAGACGAGCGCGTTGCGCACCAGCAGGCGGGCCTCGTCCTTTGCCGGAGGCGGCACCGAGTCCTCGAGGTCGAGGATCAGCCCGTCGGCGCCATAGAGCCCGGCCGACAGCATCAGCTTGGGACGGTTGCCGGGAATGTAGAGGCGGCTGCGGCGCAGCCGCTCGCGCTGCCGCGGCGCCTCGGCGCCGGGCGCGCGCTCGGGCAGCACCGGCCCGCCCGGGAACCCGGCGCGGCGCAGGCAGGCCTCGATCCGGGCCAGCAGCACCCACTCGAGCGCGCCCTGATCGGTGACCTCGAGCCGTCCCGAGGTGACCGCGAAGGCCTCGGCGACCCGGCGGGCCGCGGCCGCGATCGCGTCACCGTAGAGGTAGTCGACCTTGGACGCCACCGCGACCTCGAGCGGCGCGGCGCCCGCCAGGTAGCGGACGTGGGCGTCCGAGCGCACGTCCTCGCCGAGCGGTCCGGCCGCGGCTTCGGTGATCGTGAGCTTCTTCATGGCGGGCTCCCTTGCGGCCAGGGGCTAGGGGAACGAGGCTGGGGAACAGGATACCGCCCCCCTCGCTGCCGTGTTCGACATTGTCCGCTCGCGCCTTCCCCGGGCCCGGTACACTCGCTAGAGCTTCTCGATGATGGCGTCGGCCATCTGCGAGGTCGTCGCCGCGCCTTGCGCGATCGCCTGTGCGCCGCCCCGCAGCTTGAGCATGTCGTAGGTGCGGACGCGGCCCTCGGCAACCACCGCCGCCACCGCGTTCCGGATCCGCCCGGCGCACTCGGCCTCGCCGAGCCACTCGAGCATCAGCACCGCGGACAGGACCATCGCGATCGGGTTGACGATCGATGGTGAGAGCTCCGCGTACTTGGGCGCCGAGCCGTGGGTCGGCTCGAAGATCCCGACCTCGCGGCCGATGTTGGCCGAGGCCGCGAAGCCGAGCCCGCCGACCAAGCCGGCGAAGCCGTCCGAGATGATGTCGCCGAACATGTTGCTGGCGACCACCACGCCGTAGTCCTCGGGGTTCTTGGTCAGCCACATCATCTGGGCGTCGATGTTGGTGTCCCAGAGCTGGATGTGGGGATAACGCTCGTGGACCTTGCGCGCCTCGGCCAGCATCATGCCCGAGGTCTCGCGGATCACGTTCGGCTTCTCGCACACGGTGACGTTGGTGTAGCCGTGGCGGTCGGCGTAGACGAAGGCCTCCTCGATGATGCGCCGGCACTTGTCGCGGGTCAGGATCCGGGTCGACACCGCCAGGTCCTGGCGCGGGACCTCGCGGAAGGCCTTGAACTTGGGGTGGGTGTTGAGCGCGTCCCAGACCTGGTCGGGCGGGTTGGTCCACTCGACCCCGCCGTAGAGGCCCTCGGTGTTCTGCCGGAAGATCACCGCATTGACCCTGGGCTCCTCGACGCCGCCGTCGGCGCCGCGGCGGATGAAGTTGAGGGGGTTGCCCGGGAACGTGATGCAGGGCCGGATCGAAATGTCGAGGTCGAAGCGCTGGCGCAGGCCGACGATCGGCGAGTAGTAGACGCGGCCCTTGTCGCGCAGCGCGGGGGCGAGCTCGCGGGCCGCGGCGTCCTTGGGCTTGGAGGTGATTGCCCCGAACAGCGCCGCCTTGTGACGGTCGATCAGCTCGACCGTGCGCTCGGGCAGCGGGTTGCCCTCGCGGGTCCAAAGGTCCCACCCGATGTCGGCCTCGACCCAGTCCGCCTCGAACCCGGCCGCTTCGAGCACCCGCAGCGCCTCGGGCAGCACCACCTTGCCGATGCCGTCACCGGGCATCACCACCACCGTGCGTCGCGCCATGGGGTCGCCTCCTTCAGCTCCTGCGGTGAGCACCGGCAGGCCAGCACCCGTCCAGTGCACCGCACAAAATAGCGAATACCGGCGCGTCTGCCAAGTGCCAGGCTTGCCTCCGGGGCGGCCGGCGGGGCCCCGGCGCCTCGCGCGCTCCCCCTCCCCGCCAGGGGACAGGATCTGGGGGCTGGGGGATAGGGGCCCGCCCGCTCCCGTTCCCGCCCGTCACGGCGACGCCACCGGGCTCGGCATCCCGTCATCCAAACCGCGGAGGGCGCAGAGAGCGCGGAGCACCATCAAAAGGAACTCCGCGACAGCCCCTGCGGTCTCCGCGAACTCTGCGGTTCGATCAAAGGGGTGAGGTCCGACGATCCCGGATCGGGGGCTGTCAGGTCGGGCTCACCGGTTCGCTTCGCCGCTCGCCCCCGGTCAGCGGTCCCAGAGGTTGACCTTGAGGATCGTCCAGATCGCGGCGACGCCGTCCCGCCAGCCGATCTTCTTGCCCTCGGCGTAGGTGCGGCCGTGGTAGGAGATCGGCACCTCGTAGATCCGGCAGCCGCTGCGGGCGAGACGGGCGGTGACCTCGGGCTCGAAGCCGAAGCGGTCCGAGCGCAGGTCGAGTGAGCGCAGCAGCTCGGTGCGGAACACCTTGTAGCAGGTCTCCATGTCGGTCAGGTTGAGATCGGTGAAGACGTTCGAGACGAGGGTCAGGAGCCGGTTGCCGAGGTAGTGCCAGAAGAACAGCACCCGGTGCGGACCGCCGAGGAAGCGCGAGCCGTAGACGGCGTCGGCGTGCCCGTCGAGGATCGGCTGCAGCAGGACCGGGTACTGGTCCGGGTCGTACTCGAGGTCGGCGTCCTGCACCACCACCACGTCGCCGGTGACCGCGGCAAACCCGGTCCTCAGCGCGGCGCCCTTGCCGCGGTTGCGCTCGTGGCGCAGCAGCCGGCACGACACCGGCCGGCCATCGGCCCGCGGCGGCGGCTGCCAGGCTTCGAGGCGGGCCCAGGTGCCGTCGGCCGAGCCGTCGTCCACCGCCACCATCTCGAGCCCGCCGATCGCCGCGGGCAGCGGGGCGGCCGCCACCCGCTCGAGCAGCGCGACCGCCGTCCGCTCCTCGTTGTAGATCGGGATCACGACCGAAAGTCGCTTCATGCGAGGGACTCTACCATCGCACGGCGTTCGGATCGATCTCGCGGGTCTCCTCCCCGCTTCCGCTTCCGCGCCCGCTTCCGCTTCCGTCGGACGGCCACTGTCCCGGCTGGCCGCCCCCTCACTCCGCGACCCGCAGTGGGTGGGTGGCCAGGAACTCGGGCTCGATCGCGTCGACGATGATGCCGCCCTCCATGTACTGCGCCGTCGGCAGGCCGAGCAGGTAGCACAGGGTCGGCGCCACGTCGGCCAGCCGCGCCCTCTCGAACCGGCGGCCCGCCGCCACCCCTGGCCCGGCCAGCAGCAGGGCCCCGTCGGGGTTGGTCTCCGGGGAGACCCGCCACGCCCCCCCGATCCCGAGCAGGCGCCGCAGCCGCTCCCACGGCGTCGGTGGCGCCAGGCCGTACGGGGCGACGACCGCCACCGTCGCGTCGCTTCCGGCCGCGGCCAGGATCGCCCCCAGTTGGTCGTCGACCAGCTGCAGCGCCAGCTCGACCACCTCGCGCTCCCGGGTGTGACGCGCCCTCAGCGGCTCGAGCCCGCTGCGCGCCACCGCGAGCCCCTCCAGGTGGACCCAGACGTCGCCCGCCCCCCCGGCAAGCGCCGCCAGCGCGGCAGCGACCCGCCCGCGGTCGTCGCCGACCGCACGCCAGACCGCTGCTGACCGGTCCGGAAAGGGCTCGAGCGCCCACTCCAGCGACGACCGCACGCCCGCATCGAAGGACTGCCGCTCCTCCGGAGCCCAGGGGTCGAGGGAAACCCCGGCGCCCCAGATCCCGGGCCAGTCGACGACCGCGGTCGGAACGCCCGACGCCCGCAGCCGCTCCCAGAGCGGCGGCACCGAGGCGGCCGGCGGGGTCACCTCCCGGGCCAGCCCCCACGGCAGGATCAGGCGGGAGCCCTGGGGCGTCCACGGCAGGAGCCGCAGCGGCTGCCCGGGCAGCCACGGCAGCAGCCAGCCCCGCTTGGACTTGACGCCGTGGCGGCCGGGATAGCTGCCGGTCGCCGTCGAGGTCCAGGCCGACCGCCGCAGGTGGGGCCGGTGGGGCGTGAGCGGGCCCCAGCAGCCGCGGCTCACCAGGGCCGCCAGCTGCGGGGCGCGGTTGTCGTCGACCCGGCCGAGCAGGACGGTGCCGTCGAGGCCCTCGATGCCGACCACCACCAGCCGCTGGGTCGGCGCGCCGATCGGACGCGCCGCCACCTCGAGCGGGAGCCCGGGCGGTGTCGGCTGCAGCAGCATCCGCGCCAGCGGCAGCATGATCAGGACGGCGCCGAGCCCGACGCGGAGCCGCCATGGGGCGCCGGCACGGCGCACCGCGACCCCGCCGACGAGGGCGAGCGCCAGCCCCACGCCCCAGGCCACGGCGTCCTGGGCGAGGACGCGCAGGGCGCTTGACGACACCAGGAACTCGTGGAGGTCGGCGTTGACCTGGCACATCACCCCGGCTGCCAGGTAGGCGACCGCGGCGAGCTCGGGCATCAGCCAGGCATCGGGTCGGCGCCGCAGCCGTCGCAGCGCGGCGCCCAGCGCCAGCAGGGGCAGGCCGACGCCCAGCGCCCCCCAGGCCGCCCACAGCGGCGCGCCCACCAGCACCGCCGACGCGTGCTGGGGCACCTCGGGGTTGAGGCGGAGCACCATCACCTCGGCCAGCACGCCGGCGGCGGCGCCGGCCGCGGCGGCCTGGGTCCACAGCCTCGCGCGCGCTTCAGCCATCAGGCAATCATGGTAGCAGTGAGGGAAAGTGGGCGGCGCGCATCCCCATCGGGGACCCCGTCGACGCTTCGCCCGGGCGCGGAAGCGGGCGCGGAAGCGGGATCAGCTCCGGATCTCCTACACTGTCGTCGGCACCGGGAGGAGCCGGCCGATGACGCGACGCCAACCTCGGCTCTGCATCGCGCTGGACGGCAGCGACCGCCGCTGGATCCTCGACACCGCGCGCGCACTCGCCGGGACGGCCGGCTGGCTGAAGGTCGGGCTCGAGGCCTTCGTGGCGCACGGGCCGCGGCTGGTCGGCGAGGTCGCCGAGCTCGGACCGCCCGTTTTCCTCGACCTCAAGCTCCACGACATCCCGGCGACCGTCCGGCGCGCGGCTGCGAACGCCGCGGCCTGCGGCGCGCGGATGCTCACGGTGCACTCGAGCGGCGGCCGGGACATGATGGAGGCCGCCGTCGAGGGAGCGGGCCAGGGCGGCGGCGCGGCCGCGCCGTTGGTGGTCGCGGTCACCCTGCTGACGAGCCTCGACGAGGCCACGCTCGAGCAGCTCTCCCTGCCTGGCCCCCCAGAGGCGACGGTCCTGCGCTGGGCGGAGCTCGCGCGGGAGAGCGGCGTCGCCGGCGTCGTCGCGTCGGCCCGCGAGGCGGCGGCGGTGCGCGCCCGCTGCGGCCGCGAGCTCCTGATCGTGACCCCGGGCGTGCGCCCGGCCGGGGACCGTCAGGATGACCAGCGGCGCACTGCGACCCCGGCCGAGGCGGTGCGCGCGGGCGCCGACATCCTGGTGGTCGGACGGCCGATCACCGGTGCGGCGTCGCCGCTCGACGCAGCGCGGCGGATCATCGAGGAGATGGCCGGCGCGGCCTCAGAATAGCGGCCGGTCCTCGTAGTGCTCCTTGTGCCACACGTAGGTGTAGCCGGGGAAGCTGATTGGGTAGTCGTAGGTGATCCGGATCTTGATCCGGTTGCCGCTGCGGTTGATCCAGATGTCCTTGGCGCCGATCGGAATGTCGAGATCGTCGGCGATCGCGGCCAGGTCCTTGCGGATCCGCTTGTCGTCGTAGTCGGGGCGGCTCGCGCGATCGGCGTACGCCTTGACCTCCTTGTCGAACTCGCCCACCGACACCAGCACCGGGATCGCCTTGATCGCGACCAGGGCGACGACCACGGCCACCACGAACCCGATCAGGCAGCCGACCGGGACGTCTCCCCGCTGGGTGCGCCATCTGCTCATCGGCTCTTCTCCCTCCGACCGCTCTCCCTGGAATGGTAGCACCGCGCACGGGCCACCCCTTCGCCGCGGGAAGCCCGTGGGGCGGGGACGCCTGTGCGCTCCTGATGCATCAAGCACCTCAAGCCGGCGACGGTCCCCCTATCCCTGCAAGCGGAGGGTGGTCGCGGGTTTCGCCGGTGGGGCTGCGACCAACTCCCCCGCGCTTCCCAACCTCGATAGAGCACAAACCTGATTCTCTCCACAGCCCGCATTTCTCATCGACCTCCTCGGGCACCGCCGACCGGTCACCCTTGCCTCGATGCAGGAGGGCGGTGAGAAATGCGGGCTAATGGATGAGCTGGAAGGACCGTTCCCAGCGGGTCTTGGTGAAGAAGTTGACGAACACCTCGGCGAGCTGCTGCATCCGGTAGAGCACGCCCCGCCACTCCCAGTCGTCCCGCTTCGCCTCGTAGGACCAGTAGATGAGCACCGCCCGGCCCTTGACGTAGGTCAGGGGCACCGGCCCCCAGAACCGCGAGTCCAGCGAGTTGTCGCGGTTGTCGCCGAGGCAGAAGATGGTGCCCTCCGGCACCACCCGGGGGCCGTAGCTGTCGCCGGCGAGCCCCCTCCTCCGCCCCGCCTGATCGCCCTTGAACACCACGTAGGGCTCGTCCTGGGGCTCGCCGTTGATGAGGAGGAGCTTGTCGCGGACCTCCACCGTGTCGCCCGCCACCGCGACGCAGCGCTTGATGAAGTCGCGCCGCGGCTGGTTCGGGTACTTGAAGACCACGACGTCGCCCCGCTCGGGCGCGCGGTAGGCGAAGAGCCGGTGGAGGAGCGACGACGAGTGGTGGCCGTAGATGAACTTGTTGACCACCAGGTGGTCGCCGATCAGCAGGTTGTCCTCCATCGAGCCGGACGGGATCTTGAAGTTCTCGAAGACGAAGGTCCGCACGAACAGGGCGAGGATGAAGGCCACCAGGATCGCCTCGTAGTACTCGCGCAGCGCCGACTTCCTGCCGCTCATCCGTGGAATCCTACACTCCCCGGCCGGTCGGCGAAAGCCCGCGCATGCCCGGAGGCTGCCAGGCCTCGCGCGGCCGCGCGTCGACCCGCCGCGGGTCGGACCAGAAACCGCGCGCGTGTGCCAGCTGCCCGGCTCGGGCGACCATCGCGGCGTTGTCGGTGGTCAGCCGGGGGGCCGGCAGGCGCAGCTCGAGCCCGAGTGCGGCCGCTCGCTCCGCGAGCCGCCGCCGCAGCTCGGTGTTGGCCGCGACCCCGCCGGACGCCGTCAGCAGCCGGGGGCGGTGCTCGTCGACCAGCTCGGGGAGCGGCGCGAGCAGCTGCTCGACCACTGCCCGCTCGAAGGAGGCGAGCAGGTCGCGGACCGGCGGCCCCGGGGCGTCCGCATCGGCCGCGGTCAAGGAGTGATCCCGGATCCACCGCACCGCCGCCGACTTGAGGCCGGAGAACGAGAAGTCGAGCCGGCTGTCGCGCAACCTCGGCCGCGGCAGCGGCACCGCGTCGGGATTGCCGCCGCGGGCGATCCGGTCCACCACCGGGCCGCCAGGGTAGGGCAGGCCGAGCGCCTGCGCGACCTTGTCGAAGCTCTCGCCGGCGGCGTCGTCACGGGTCCGGCACAGCCGGCGCGGCAGGCCGTCGACGAGCAGGTACCAGCTCGAGTGGCCGCCCGAGGCAACCAGCGCCAGCACCCGCTCCGGCATCGGGAGCGCCGGCCCGCCGCCGGCATCCAGGAACGGGGAGACGAGGTGGGCCTCCAGGTGATCGACCGCGACCAGCGGCAGCGAGCGGCCCCACGCGAAGGCGGCGGCGAACCGGACGCCGACCAGCAGCGCCCCCACCAGGCCGGGCCCGGCCGTGACCGCCACCACCTCGGGCGGGCTCGCCGCCCCGGCAAGCGCCTCACCGACCAGCCACGGTAACGCCCGCAGGTGCTCCCGGGACGCGAGCTCGGGGACCACCCCGCCGTAGCGGGCGTGGGCGGCGACCTGGCTCGCCATCAGCTCGGCCTCGATGCGCCCGTCGCCGTCGAGCACGGCCACCGCCGTCTCGTCGCACGAGGTCTCGATGCCCAGGGTCCGCAGCAGCCTCATGGCCCCGCTCCGTTGATGGCCGCGATCGACCGGCTGGCCCGGCGGCGCCGCCCGCCAGCAGTCTGACGACAGGATGCGCGCAGCGCATCCCGAGGAGCGTGCGGGCAGAGGCCGACCACGACAACCTCATCATGAGCGCGCACAGGGGCCTATGCCCTGCACGCCCCTACCGCAGGCTCGCCTTCACCGGCACCTTGAGCTCGGGGAAGTCGCGGTCGGTGGTCTTCACCGTGAGGGTCGCGTTCCGGGGCCCGGCCGCGGCGTCGCCCTTGACGGTGACCGTCACCTGGTACCTCTTGCCCTCCTCGATGGTCGCCACCGAGGCGTCGAAGGCCGGGTCGTCAATCGCCGCGCCGGTGACCTTCACCGAGCCCTCGGTCCGGTTGTTGACCACGATCAGGTTGCGGCCCGGCCGCGCCTTGGCCTCGACGCTGCCGAACTCGAGCTGGGTCGGCGTGACGTGCACCAGGGCGCGCACCACACCGTACACCTTGACCGGCACCTGCTCGGCCTTGGGGTTGTCGGTGACGATGGTCACCGTGCCGCTCACCGGGCCCACCGGGGCGCCGTCGGCCAGAGCCACCGCGACCTCGTACTGGTCGCCGGGCTTGTCCGCGATCAGCTCGCTGCCTTCGAGCCGCCGCACCGCGGTGGTCAGGAAGGGAACGTTCGACTCGACCTTGGTGACCTTGAAGGGGCGCGAGGCGTCGGTGGCCACCACCACCACCTTCTGGGTCATCGGCTCCCGCTGCACCGCGTTGAACCGGATCAGGGGCCGCGGCAGCACCTCGACGATCGGCTGCACGTTGGCCTTGATGACCACCGACACCGTCGGCTCGGTCGGATCGTTGGTCATGATCAGGATCGACTTCGAGATCGGGCCCGAGAAGTCCTTGGTGTCGAGCTTGGCCTTGACCGCGCCGCTGCCGCCCGGGGCGATCTCCTTGTCGTAGTCGGCGACCGTGCAGCCGCAGGTCGGCCGCACCGCCTTGATCTGCAGGGGCTCGGTGCCCTCGTTCGAGATGGCGAAGCTGATGTCCACCACCGCGCCCTGGGCCACCGTCCCGGTGTCCTTGACCTTCTCCGGCACCACCATCTTCGGCCCCGCGGCCTGGGCGGCGACTGCACCGGCAAGCAGGCAGCAGGCCGCCGCAGCGACCAGCCTGGACGTCGTCTGACGCATACGAACCTCCTTGTCACCCTCGTCACGACCAACGACAATCGTAGGGACCGCGCGATCGGGCGACAACCCGCCGGGGGCTTTCTTTTGCAGGATCGTTACCCTCGCTCCGAGCACCTCTACCTGCTGCCGATCGGCGGCACCGCAATGGCCCCGCTGGCCGGCATGCTGCGCTCCATCGGCCACCGTGTCGAAGGCGTCGACACCGAGCTTTTCCCGCCGATGAGCACCCTGCTCGCGGAGCTCGCGATCCCGGTCCGCCTGGGCTTCGATCCCGCCCGCGTGCCTGACGGCGTCGACCGCGCGATCATCGGCAACGCGGTCCCCCGCAGCAACCCCGAGGTGGTGGCGATCCTCGAGCGCGGCACGCCGTTCCTGTCACAGGCCGAGGCCGTCGCGCACTACGTGCTGGCCCGCGGCCTGGACAGCCTGGTCGTCGCCGGGACCCACGGCAAGACCACCACCTCCTCGATGCTGGCCTTCATCCTCGAGGACGCGGGCCGTGACCCCTCGTACCTGATCGGCGGCATGCCGCGCTGGAGCGGGCGGCCGTTCCGGCTCGGCGGCGGCCGCCAGATCGTCATCGAGGGCGACGAGTACAACACCGCCTTCTTCGACCGCGGCCCCAAGTTCCTCCACTACCGACCCCACCTGTTCGTGCTCGGCCCGGTCGAGTTCGACCACGGCGACATCTACCGCGACCTCGACGCGGTGATGACCGCCTTCCGGGCCGGTGCGGCCCAGGTGCCGCGCCACGGGGCGGTCGTGGTCAACGCGTTCTCGGAGGGCGCCGTCGCCGCCGCCCGCGATGCCGCCGCCCCGGTCGTGACCGTCGGTGGCGACCCCGGCTGCACCCTGCAGCTGACGCCCGGCGAGCGCACTCCGGACCGCTCCACCGCCGCCATCCGGTGGCAGGGGGCGACCCACCAGCTCGAGCTGCCGGCCGCCGGCGAGCACAACCTGCACAACGCCGCGATGGCGGTCGCCGCAGCGGTCGTCAGCGGCGTCGAGCCGGCGGCCGCGCTGGCGGCGATCGCCCGCTTCCCGGGAGTGGTGCGCCGGCTCGAGGTGATCGGCGAGCAGGCCGGCGTCACCGTGGTCGACGACTTCGCCCACCACCCGACCGCCCTCGCCGCCACCATCGCCGCCGCCCGCCAGCGCTGGCCGGGGCGCCGGCTGGTGGTGGCCTTCGAGCCGAGGTCGCTCACCGCCGCCCGCCGCGCCTTCCAGGAGGCCTATCTCTCAGCGCTCGCCGGTGCGGACCTGGCGCTGGTTGCGCCTCCCTTCCACCGCGACCGCCTGGAGCCGTCGCTCCTTCTCGACCGCGACGCCCTCGGCCGCGACCTGAAGCGGCGGGGCGTCGGCGCGGTCGTCCCCGACGGCGACCCGGTGGCGGCGCTCCTGCCGCTGCTTGAGCCCGGCGACGTCGTGCTCGGCTGCTCCTCGGGCAGCTTCGGCGACTTCCACCGCCGCCTGCTGGAACTCCTGAAGGCCCGCTGAGCCTCCCTCTGCGCGCCCGCTTCCGCTCCCGCGCCCGCTTCCGACGCCTGCGCCTCTGCTACGATCGCGACGTGCCGCAACAGCCTCCCGCGCACGCCACCGCCCGCGCAGCGCGCCTCATCGCCACCGTCGGCGGTCTCGGCGACCGGCTGCCCGCGCCCGGCACCACCGCCGGCTCGCTGCCGGCTGCGCTGCTCTGGTCGGCGGCTGCCCTGCTGAGCAGCGGCCTCTGGGCCCTGATCGTCGTCACCGCCGCGCTGACCGTGGCGGCGGCCGCGGCCGGGGTCTGGGCCTCCGGTCTGGAGGCAGCGCGCCGCGGCCGAGTCGATCCGGGGCCGGTGGTGATCGACGAGGTCGCGGGACAGTGGCTGTGCTACCTGGCCGGCCTGCCGCTCGCCCGCTTCGGCGGCGCGAGCGGCGTGGCGCTGTTCGCTGCCGCCGGCTTCCTCCTGTTCCGGTTCTTCGACGTGGTCAAGCCGTGGCCGGTGCGGCCGCTCGAGCGGCTCCCAGGTGGGATCGGGATCGTCGCCGACGACCTCGCCGCGGGCGCCCTCGCCGGGATGCTGCTCGCGCTCGGCTGGCGGTTCCTCGGCGCCTGACCTGACGCCGTCGAGACGGCGACCCTCGCACTCCAGGCACCCCGGTGATGGAGAAGCCCAATGCCGCAGCCGAGGGAGCCGCGGTCAGCCCGCGAGCAGCTCGGCGGTCGGCGAGAGCTCGGCGACGACGCGGGTCGCCCCGGTGAACCGGATCGGGCCGGTCGCCACATCCTCGAGCGCCTCGACGGTGAGCGCGTCGCCCGAGCGCGGCCGGACCACCAGCCGGCGAGGCAGCCCCCGGGTCATCGCGACCAGCGCCGCCGCCACCACGCCGGACCCGCAGCACAGGGTCTCGCCCTCGATGCCGCGCTCGAAGGTCCGTAGCGCGATCTCGCCCGCCGAGACCGCCGCGAAGAAGTCGACGTTCGCCCCCTCCGGGCCGAGCTCCGGATGGCGCCGCAGCGGCGGCGCGACGAGCGCCGGCTCGAGGCCGTCGAGGTCGTCGGCGGGCACCACCAGGTGCGGGACGCCGACCTCGAGCAGCCACCCGGACCAGCGCCGGCCCGCCGCCTCGAGCTCGACGGCGCGGGGCGGCGCCGCCGGCGGCGGCAGCTCCAGGCTGACCATCGTTCCGTCGACCTCGGCCGGCAGCGCCGCCCAGTCGGTCTCGACGGTCAGGCGGCGCGGCAGCCCGAGCAGCTCGACCGCGGCGCGGGCCGCGCACCGGGTGCCGTTGCCGCAGAACCGCGCGGGCGAGCCGTCGGCGTTGCGGTAGCGCAGCCGAACCCGGTCCGGCCCCGCCGCCTCCACCGCGAGCACGCCGTCGGCGCCGATGCCGCGCCGGCGATCGCACAGGCGGACCGCCAGCTCGGGCTCCGCGGCCAGGCGGGGCGACCAGCCGCCGACACCGAGCACGAAGTCGTTGCCGGACGCCTCGACCTTGTAGAGCCCCCCGCTCACCGGGTGATCCCCTGCAGCGCCGTGCACTCTGCCTGCTCGGAACGGTTGCCGGCCTGGTCGACCGCGCGCACCGCGTAGGTCAGAGCGCCGGCCGGCGGGCTCTGGTCGACGTACTCCGGCCCCGGGTGGAGCTCCTCGAGCGCCTCCCAGTCGCCGCTCGCGACCCGGCGCTCGACCCGGTAGCCGGCGGCATCTCGCGCCGCCTGCCAGCGGATGACGACCCGGGCCTCCTCGGGCAGGCACACCAGGTCGGCCGGGGGCGCGGGAGGGTAGAGGTCCGGGTAGTCCACCGCCAGCGCCGGCCCGGGCTCGCCGACCACCCGCCCCTCCCCATCGGTCCTGCCGACCGCCCGCAGCCGGTAGCTCCAGCTCCTGCCCTGCTGCGCCCTGGCGTCGAGGAACTCGGACACCGTCACCGGGTCGCCGGTCAGCGCCGCCCACTGCTCGCCGTCGGCCGACCGCTCGACGATGGTGGCCGTGTTGCCGGCCGCCAGCCAGCGCAGGCGGATCCCCTCGCGCTCGGGCTGGGCGACAAGGTCCTGGGGCGGCGATGGCGGGAGCTGGGGCACCAGCCGGCCGATGTTGGAGAACTCCGACACCCGCCCGCCGCAGCAGATCGTGCGCACCGCGTACCACAGCACCACCGGCTGCTCGGCGCCGTGCACGGCGCGCCAGGCGTCGAGGTCGTCGCGCCAGGTCAGGTTCGGCCCGCGCGTCGCCTGGTCGATGTCGGCGAGCAGGAGCAGCGCGATCCGCTCACCCTGGGCCTCGAGCAGCCGATTGCGCATCGCCCGGTCCTCCGCGGTCGTGCCGAGCGGCTCCTGGCCGAGCGGGATCGGCGCCCGCCAGACCTCGATCGCCTCGAGGTCCGGCAGCGGACCGCCCGCCGAGGTCATCGAGGGGAAGCTCCAGCCGAGCACCGCCTCCATCAACTCCTGGAACACGGCGAGATCGCGGGTGGCGTCGGCGCGCCGGATCTGGGGCGGCAGCGGGTCACCCTTGCGGCCGCAGCCGGGCAGGACGGCGAGGGCCGTGAGCATCGCGATCCCGACCAGAATCGCAGGCAAGATGCCTGCGCCACAAGCAGGCTGGAAGCCTGCGCCACAAGCAGGCAGGATGCCTGCGCGAACTGCAGGCAGGATGCCTGCGCTACAAGGTCGCGGCGATCCTACGAGAGGGCTGTCGTTCACTGGCAACCGCCATCCACAGATGCAGGCTGGAAGCCTGCGCTACAAGCAGGCAGGCTGCCTGCGCCATCAAGCAGGCAAGATGCCTGCGCTACAGAATATACCGCGCCAGGTCGCGGTCCCCCACCAGCGGCGCGAGGGTCTCGCGGACCGACTCCGCGGTCACCAGGTAGACCTCGCCCGCTTTCGCCGGCGCGTCGAACGAGATCTCCTCGAGCAGCTTCTCCATCACGGTGTAGAGCCGCCGCGCGCCGATGTTCTCGGCCGCCGAGTTGATTTCGGCGGCGATCTCGGCCACCGCCTCGACCGCGCCGTCGCCGAAGCGCAGCTCGACCTGCTCGGTGGCGAGCAGCTCGGTGTACTGGCGGACCAGCGAGTTCTCGGGCTCGAGGAGGATCCGCCGGAAGTCGGCGGCGTCGAGCGGCTCGAGCTCGACCCGGATCGGGAAGCGGCCCTGCATCTCCGGAATCAGATCGGACGGCTTCGCGACGTGGAACGCGCCGGCCGCGATGAACAGCACGTGATCGGTGCGCACCGCCCCGTACTTGGTCGTCACGGTCGATCCCTCGACGATCGGCAGCAGGTCCCGCTGGACCCCTTCGCGGGACACGTCGGGCCCGCGCGCTGCGTCCTCGCGCGACGCGATCTTGTCGATCTCGTCGAGAAACACGATCCCGGCCTGCTCGACCCGGCGCAGCGCCTCCTGCTCGACCTGGGAGCGGTCGACGAGCCGGTCCTCCTCCTCGGCGAGCAGGATCCGGCGCGCCTCGGCGACCCGCATCCGCTTGCGAGCCTTGCGCCCGAACATGCCGCCGAACATGTCCTTGAGATCGATCCCCATCGACTCGATGCCCTGGGGCGTGAACATCTCGAGGGTCGGCACCCGCGACTCCGAGACCTCGAGCTCGACCTCGTGGTCCTCGAGCAGCTCGTCGCGGAGCTGCCGCTTCAGCGTCCGCCGGCGCTCCTCGAGGGTGTCGCCGGCGCCCGGGCTCGCCACCACCAGCAGATCCACCAGCCGGTCCTCCGCCGCCCGTTGCGCCCGCACCCGCACCTCGCGCACCCGCTCCTCGCGCACCAGCCCGATCCCGGCCTCGACGAGATCGCGCACGATCGAGTCGACGTCGCGCCCGACGTAGCCGACCTCGGTGAACTTGGAGGCCTCGACCTTGAGGAAGGGCGACCCGGTCAGCTTCGCCAGCCGGCGCGCGATCTCCGTCTTGCCGACCCCGGTGGGGCCGATCATGATGATGTTCTTGGGCGCCACCTCGTCGCGCAGCTCGGGCGGCAGCTGCTGGCGCCGCCAGCGATTGCGCAGCGCCACCGCGACCGCGCGCTTGGCGGCGGCCTGGCCGACGATGTAGCGGTCGAGCTCGGCCACGATCTCGCTCGGGGTCAGGGCATCCGATTTCACGGCGTCAGCTCCAGGACCGTGATCCGGTCGTTGGTGTAGATGTCGATGGCGGCGGCGATCCGCAGCGCCTCCTCCACGACCTGCCGCGCCGTCAGCTCGGTGTGCGCGATCAGCGCCCGCGCCGCCGCCAGCGCGTAGCTGCCGCCGGAGCCGACCGCCACCACCTCGTCGTCGGGCGACAGCACCTCGCCGGTCCCCGACACCAGCAGCGTGGTCGAGCGGTCGGCGGCGATCAGCAGCGCCTCGAGGTGGCGCAGTGCCCGGTCGGTGCGCCACTCGCGCGCGAGCTCGACCGCCGCCCGCTCCAGACCGTGGCCGTGCTCCTCGAGCTTGGCCTCGAACCGGGTGAAGAGGGCCAGCGCGTCGGCCACCGATCCGGCGAAGCCGGCCAGCACCCGGCCGCCGGCCAGCCGCCGGACCTTGGCGGCGCCGTGCTTCATGACCGTGGTGCCGAGGGTCACCTGGCCGTCCGACCCAACCGCGACCGTGCCGCCGCGCCGCACCGCGATCACCGTGGTGTGGTGCCACTCGTGGGTTGAGGGCTTCATTGAGGCTCCTTCCGGGAGAGGATCTGGGGGCTAGGATCTAGGGGATGGGGCCCTCGTCCCGCCCGCTTCCGCTTCCGCGCCCGTCCCCGTTCCCGTTCCCGTTCCCGTTCCCGAATCCACCCGATGCTATCCCACTCGCGGCTGCGCTGCAGCGCTCACAGCCGCTCGAGCCTGGCGATCGTCGGCACCAGCGTCTTGCGGCCCGCCCGGTCGAAGTAGACCACCAGCTTGAGGTTGTCGCCCCGTCCCTGGCACGCCAGCACGACGCCGGTGCCGAAGCTCGAGTGACGCACCCGGTTGCCGGGCCGCCAGCCCTGGCCGCTGGCGTCGGTGACGGTGGCTGCCGCCGGCCGTGCCGGCCGCGGCCGCCGGGCCGCGCTCGCGGGTTGCGGGACCTCGCCGTTGCTGTCCCGGCGGTCGGGCGCCGCGAGCGGCAGCGCGACGTCGGACACGTCGAGCAGGCCTGCGGCCGGCAGCTCGAGCAGGAACCGCGACGGCCGCGACGGCGCTCGGGAGCCGAACAGGAAGCGCGAGCGCGCCGCGGTCAGCGCCAGCCAGTGCCGGGCCCGGGTGATCCCGACGTAGGCCAGCCGCCGCTCCTCCTCGAGGCGATCGGGGTCGTCGCGGGAGTTGGCGTGCGGCAGCAGGCCGTCCTCGAGCCCGGCCAGGAACACGGCATCGAACTCGAGGCCCTTGGCGGCGTGCAGGGTCATCAGGCTCACCGCGTCGGCGGCCGCCTCCTCGTCGCCCTCCTCGAGCAGCGCCACCGCGTCCAGGAAGTCCGCGAGGTCCTGGCCCCGCGCCGCCGCTTCGGCGACCGCCGCCGCCAGCTGCTGCAGGTTCTCGCGGCGCGCCACCCGCTCCTCGTCGTCGCCGTCGACCAGGGCGAGCAGGCCCGAGGCCTCGAGCAGCCAGCCCACGAAGTCGCCGGGGTCGAGCAGCTCGCGCTGGGCCGAAGCCTCGTCGAGCACCCCGAAGAAACCTGCCAGCGCCATCCGGGCGCGCCGCGCGAGAGCGTCCGGCAGCTGGCGGGCGGCCGCCGGCAGCGCCAGCCCGGTGGCCGCCGCGTGCCGCTCCAGGACGTCCAGGGTTGCCGACCCGATGCCCCGCGCCGGGACGTTGACCACCCGCTCGAAGGCGAGGACGTCGTCCGCTCGGACCACCAGGCGCAGGTAGGCGAGGGCGTCGCGGACCTCCTTGCGCTGCCAGAAGCGCAGCCCGCCGACCACCCGGTGGGCGATCCGGCGCCGGGTCAGCTCCTCCTCGAAGGGGCGAGTCTGGGCATTGGTCCGGACCAGCACCGCCAGCTCGCCGAGCGACCGGGAGCGGCCCAGCTCTTCGATCCGGTCCGCCGCCCACCGGGCCTCGGCGCGCTCGTCCTCGCCGACGTAGACCCGCACCGGGTCGCCGCCCGGACGGCGGGTGAACAGCCGCTTGCCGCGGCGGGCCGCGTTGCGGGCGATCAGGCCGCCGGCGGCATCGAGGATCGGCCGGCTCGACCGGTAGTTCTGCTCGAGCGCGACCACGCGCGCGCCCGGGAAGTGGCGCTCGAACGACAGGATGTTCTGAAGCTCGGCGCCCCGCCAGCCGTAGATCGACTGGTCCTCGTCGCCGACCGCCGTGATGTTGCCGGTCCCGCCCACGACCGCGACCAGCAGCTCCATCTGCAGCCGGTTGGTGTCCTGGAACTCGTCCACCAGCAGCCAGCGGCCCCGCCGCCGCGCCGCCTCCAGCACCTGGAGCTGGCTGCGCAGCAGCTCGAGCGCGCGGGTCAGCATGTCGTCGAAGTCGACGACCCCGGCCGCCGCCTTGAGCCGGCGGTAGCGCTCCCAGACCTGCGGCGTCACCTCGTCGCCTGCCCGCGCCCCGAGCGTCGACGGGTCCTGACAGCGGTTGACCTCGCGCGAGAAGCGCGCGAGCACGCTGCGCGGCGGGTGGTCGGTGGGGTCGAGCTTGAGCTCCTTGAGCACCCTGCCGACCAGGGCGCGCTGCTCGTCGGCGTCGACGATCGCGAAGTGACGCGGCAGGCCGGCCGCCTCGGGGTGGCGGCGCAGCAGCTCGAGCGCCCAGCGGTGGAAGGTGCCGACGAAGCCGCCATCGAGCGTGCCGCCCACCAGTCGCGCCACCCGCTCCGCCATCTCCCGCGCCGCCTTGTTGGTGAAGGTCACGGCGGTGATCTCGTGCGGCGCCGCCACCCGCTGCTCGACCAGGTGGGCGATCCGGTAGGTGAGAACCCGGGTCTTGCCGGAGCCGGCGCCGGCCAGCACCAGCAGCGGACCCTCGCCGTGGGTCACCGCCGCGCGCTGCGGATCGTTGAGGTCGTCGAGCAGTCCGGTCACGGGGAAGGACTTGTACCACAGCGCCGGTGGCCGCGACAGCGCCGCGACCGGGGGCCGGCTCCCGGATCGGCTGGCGCCGGCTACTCGACGGTGACCGACTTCGCCAGGTTGCGGGGCTGGTCGACGTCGAGGCCGAGCTCGACCGCCACCTCGTAGGCCAGCCGCTGCAGCGGCACCACCGCCACCACCGGCTGCAGCAGCGGGTGCACCGCCGGCGCCGGCAGCACCAGGTCGGCGATCTCGGCGACCTCGGCCGCGTCCGGCTCGGCGACCGCCAGCACGGCGGCGCCGCGCGCCTTGACCTCCCTGAGGTTGCCCAGCAGCTTGTCGCGGCTGGGCGTCTCGAGCGCCACCGCCAGGACCGGGTAGCCCTCCTCGACGAGCGCGATCGGCCCGTGCTTCATCTCGCCGGCCGGGTAGCCCTCGGCGTGGAGGTAGGAGAGCTCCTTGAGCTTGAGGGCGCCTTCGAGCGCGATCGGGTAGAGGATGCCGCGCCCCAGGTAGAGCGAGTCACCGCCGCACAGCGCCGCCACGCCGCGGGCATACAGCTCGCGGTCGCCCTGCAGCACCCGCTCGACATGGAGCGGCAGCCGCTGCAGCTCGGCCAGCAGCTCACGGTCCGTGCCGTCGGAGAGCCCGCGGCGGGAGCGCAGCGCCATGGCGAGCAGGACCAGCGCCACCAGCTGGGTGGTGAAGGCCTTGGTCGAGGCGACGCCGATCTCGGGGCCGGCCTGGGTGAGCAGGCGCGCGCTCGCCAGCCGCCACGCCGACGAGCCGCGGACGTTGCAGATGGTGCCGAGCAGGGCGGAGCGGCCGCCGGCCAGCTCCATCGCCGCCAGGGTGTCGGCGGTCTCGCCGGATTGCGTGATGCCGACCACCAGCGTCGCCTCGTCGATCAGCGGCTGCCGGTAGCGGTACTCGGAGGCGTAGTCGACCTCGGTCGGAACGCCGGCAAGCCCCTCGATCAGGAACTTGCCGACCAGGGCGGCGTGCCACGAGGTGCCGCACGCCACCAGGTGGACCCGGCGCAGCCGGGCGAGGCGGGCGGGCGGGAACCCCTGATCGTCGAGCACCACGCCGGTTCGCTCGCCGTCGAGGTGGGCGAGGATCGTGTTCCGGATCGCGTCGGGCTGCTCGAAGATCTCCTTGAGCATGTAGTGGCGGAAGCCGCCCTTCTCAGCCCGCGAGGCGTCCCAGTCCAGGGTCTCCACCGGGCGCTCGACCGGCTTCCCGGCGGCGTCGACCACCTCGACCCGGTCGCGCCGGATCAGCGCGACGTCGCCGTTGGCGAGGTAGGTGACTCGCCGGGTGCGGTGGAGCAGGGCGGTCACGTCGGACGCCACCAGGTTCTCGCCGTCGCCGAGGCCGACGACCAGCGGCGGGCCCTGGCGGAAGGCGACCACCAGGTCGGGCTCGCCGCGGTGGACCGCCACCACCGCGAACTGGCCGCGCAGCCGCCGCAGCACGCGCAGCACGCGCTCTCCGAGCCCGCCCTGCTCGCGGCCGAGCAGCTGCGCGATCAGCTCGGTGTCAGTGTCGGAGCGCAGGTCGACGCCGCCATCGAGCAGCTCGCGCTTGAGCTCCGAGTAGTTCTCGACGATCCCGTTGTGGACCACCGCGACCGTCGCGGCGGCGTCGGTCTGCGGGTGGGCGTTGGCCTCGGTCGGCGCGCCGTGGGTCGCCCACCGGGTGTGGCCGATGCCCTGGCTGCCGTGCAGCGGCCGCTGGTAGGCGAGCTGTTCGAGGAAGCGCAGCTTGCCGGCGGCGCGCAGGATCTCGAGCCCGCCCTCCGTCACCACCGCCATTCCAGCCGAGTCGTAGCCGCGGTACTCGAGCCGCCGCAGCCCGTCGAGGATGACCGGCACCACCTCCGAGGAGCCGACGTAGCCGATGATCCCGCACATCGTATCGCCCCGCCGCTACCGCGCGCCGCGCCGCTGTCGCGCCTCGTCGAGCGCCGCCATCAGCTGGTCGAAGGAGCGGGCGAAGGCGGCGACACCGTCGACCTGGAGCTGCTCGGTGACCCGGTCGACGTCGACGCCAAGGCGCCGGATCCGCTCGAGATCGGCGGCGTGACCGCCGGCGCTCTCGGCGAGCGCTCGTCGGGGACGGCCGTGGTCGCGGTAGGCGTCCAGGGTCGCGGTCGGGATCGTGTTCACGGTCTCCGGCGCCACCAGCTCCTCGACGTACTTGACGTCCGGGTAGCTCGGGTTCTTGGTGCTGGTGCTCGCCCACAGCGGCCGCTGCACGCGCGCGCCGCGCCGGGCGAGCGGCGCGAAGCCGTCGCCGTGGAAGATCTCCTGGAAGCGCCGGTAGGCGAGGCCGGCGTTGGCGACCGCCGCGACGCCGCGCAGCGCCAGCGCCTCGGCGGTGCCGACAGCCTCGAGCTGGGCGTCGATCACGGTGTCGACCCGGCTGACGAAGAACGACGCCACCGACGCCGCTCGCGCCGGCTCGGCGGCGTGCCCGAGTCCCGCCAGGTACGCGGCGGCCACCGCCTCGTAGTGGGCGAGCGAGAACATCAGGGTCACGTTGACGTTGATGCCGCCGCCGATCAGCTGCTCGATGGCGGGCAGCCCGGCCGCAGTGGCCGGCACCTTGATCATCAGGTTCGGGCGGGCGACCTCCCGCCACAGCCGGCGCGCCTCCTCGACGGTGCGCCGGGGGTCGGCCGCGAGGTGCGGCGACACCTCGAGGCTGACGAAGCCGTCGCTGCCGTCAGACTCGTCGTACACGGCGCGCAGCACGTCGGCGGCGCCCCGGATGTCCTCGATGACGAGCGCCTCGTAGAGCTCAGCGGTCGACAGCCGCGGCCGCTCCGCGAGCAGCGCGTCGATCGCCGCGCCGTACGCCTCGCCCCTGGTGATCGCCTGATGGAAGATCGACGGGTTGCTGGTGACGCCGCGGATGCCGTCGGCCGCCACCAGCCTCCGGAGGCCGCCACCGGTGATCAGGTCGCGCTCGATGTAGTCCAGCCACACCGCCTGGCCGAAGTCGTCCCAGAGGCTGCGCAGTGGGTTCATCTCGCCTCCCTCGGACATCGTAGCAGGGGGCAATGACCAGAGTCCGGGAACGGGGACGGGAACGGGAACGGGAGCGGGAACGGAACCAGGCACGCGGGGGCCCTATTCCCTAGATCCCCGATCCTAGATCCTATCCCCTGACCCCTGTCCCCTCGAGCAGCGCCAGCGCCCGCTCGACCACCGCCTCGGCCGTGAAGCCGAGGTTGGCGGCGGCCACCTTGCCCGGCGCGGACGCCCCGAAGCGGTCGAGGCCGAGCGCGTCGCCGCCCTCCCCCACCCACCGGGACCAGCCCATGGTCACCCCCGCCTCGATCGCCAGCCTCGGGACCCGCGGCGGCAGCACCCGTTCCCGGTAGCTCGCCGGCTGCGCCGCGAACAGCTCCCACGACGGCATCGACACCACCCGCGCCGAAATCCCCCGCGCCGCGAGCTGCCCGCGGGCGGCGGCCGCCAGCGCGACCTCGGAGCCGCTGGCGATCAGGACCACGGCCGGGGCTCCGGCGCCCTCCTCGAGCACGTAGGCGCCGGCCGCGACCCCGGACGCCGCCCGCTCGGCGGTGCCCGCCAGGACCGGCAGGTTCTGGCGGCTGAGCGCCAGCGCGGTCGGGCCGTCGCGGCGCTCCACCGCCACCCGCCACGCCGCCGCCGTCTCGTTGGCGTCGGCCGGCCGCAGCACCACGAGGTTCGGGATCGCGCGCAGCGATGCCAGCTGCTCCACCGCCTGGTGGGTCGGGCCGTCCTCGCCGACCCAGATCGAGTCATGGGTGAAGACGTAGGTCACCGGCAGCCCCATCAGGGCGGCGAGCCGGAGCGCCGGCCGCAGGTAGTCGGCGAAGACCAGGAAGGTCGACCCGTAGGGCCGGATGCCGCCGTGGAGGGCGAGGCCGTTGAGGACCGCGGCCATGCCGTGCTCGCGGATGCCGAAGTGCAGGTTGCGCTCCCCCGGCGTGTCCGCGGTCAGGTCGCCGCTGCCGTCGATCAGGGTCTTGCAGGAGGGCGCCAGATCGGCGGACCCGCCGAGCAGCTCCGGCAGGCGGCCGGCGATCGAATTGAGCGCCTTGCCCGAGGCGATCCGGGTCGCGATCCCCTTGCCGCCCTCCTCGAACACCGGCAGGCCCGCCGACCAGCCCTCGGGCAGCGCGCCCGCGAGCCGCCGCTCCCACTCCTCGGCGAGCTCGGGGAAGCGCTCCTTCCATGCCGCCACCCGGACGGCCCAGGCGGCCTGCGCGGCGCCGCCGCGATCGGTCTGGCGGCAGCGCTCGCGCACCTCGTTCGGGACCAGGAAGTGCTGCTCTTCGGGCCAGCCGTAGGCGCGCTTGGCGGCGCGCACCTCGTCCTCGCCGAGCGGCGCGCCGTGGGCGTCGGCGGTGCCCTGCTTGGCGGGCGCTCCCCAGGCGATGTGCGATCGCACCGCGATCAGGGTCGGCCGATCGGTGGTGGCGCCGGCCGCCGCCATGGCCGCGGCCACCGCCGGGAGGTCGTTGGCGTCGTCGACCCGCAGCACCCGCCAGCCGTAGGCCTCGAATCGCCGCGCCACGTCCTCGCTGAAGGCGAGCTCGGTCGAGCCCTCGATGGTGATCCGGTTGTCGTCCCAGATCCAGGTCAGCTTGGAAAGCCGCAGGTGACCGGCGAGCGACGCGGCCTCGCTCGTCACGCCCTCCATGAGGTCGCCATCCGAGCACAGCACCCAGGTCCGGTGGTCGACCACGACGTGTCCGGGCCGGTTGAAGCGCGCCGCCAGGTGGGCCTCGGCGATCGCCATGCCGACCGACGCGCCGCAGCCTTGGCCGAGCGGGCCGGAGGTGATCTCGACCCCGGGCGTGAGGCCGTGCTCGGGGTGGCCGGGGGTGCGCGACCCCCACTGGCGGAAGCCCTGTATCTCGTCGAGGGCGAGCTCGTAGCCGGTCAGGTGGAGCGCGGAGTAGAGCAGGGTCGAGGCGTGGCCGCACGACAGCACGAAGCGATCGCGGTCCGGCCACGACGGGTCCGCCGGGTTGTGCTTGAGGAAGCGGGTGAACAGGGCGTAGGCCACCGGCGCGAGCGCCATCGGGGTCCCCGGGTGCCCGGAGGCGGCCCGCTCGACCGCGTCCATGGCGAGGGTGCGGATGGTGGTGACGGACCGCTCGTCGAGAGCATCGAAGGTGGTGTCCACGAGTCCTCCACCGGCGCGCGGCAGTGCCCGCTCTGCCTCGCTCGGCAGCCTACCATCGCGGCCCGTCTCGAAGAAGAACCGAAACCGCGGAGAGCGCAGAGAGCGCGGAGGCGGCTCATTTGACCTGTCCCGCGTTCTTCCTCGGCGTTCCCTGCGATCTCTGCGGTTCGTTCCGAGCGCGTTCCCCGCTCGGTTCCTTAGATCACTTGCGCTTGAGGTCGTAGAGGACCTGCTTGGCCGACGCCTTCAGGGTCTCGAACACGCCCATGCCGCGCACCGCGACCGCCTCGAAGGTCGGCTCGCCCTTGAAGTTGAGGACCCGGTACATGGTGTCGACCGGGACCGCGGTCGGCAGGTCGCGCTTGTTGAACTGCAGCGCGTAGGGGATCGTCTTGAGGTCGAAGCCGTTTTCCCGGAGGTTGAGCTGGAGGTTGCGCAGCGACTCGACGTTGGCGTCCATCCGCGCCTCCTGCGAGTCGGCCACGAAGATCACCCCGTCAACGCCCTTCAGGATCAGCTTGCGGCTGGCGTCGTAGAACACCTGGCCGGGGACGGTGTAGAGGTGGAAGCGGGTCTTGAAGCCGCGCACCGAGCCGAGGTCGAGCGGCAGGAAGTCGAAGAACAGGGTGCGGTCGGTCTCGGTGGCCAGCGAGATCAGCTTGCCCTTCTGGTGCGGGTTCGAGCGCTCGTAGATGTACTGCAGGTTGGTCGTCTTGCCGCCGAGGCCCGGCCCGTAGAAGACGATCTTGACGTTGATCTCGCGCGCGGCGTAGTTGATGAAGCTCATTCGGAAAACAGCGCGTCGATGTCCTCGTCGGTGATCTCCGCAAACGGCGACGCCGCGTCCCCGGCGCCGACCCGCTGCGCCTTCTCCTCCATCTCGTTGAGGATCCGCTCCACCGATCCCGAGGCCTTGCGCACCCGCAGCCGCACCAAGCCGAGCGAGGAGCGCTCGTCGAAAATCACGACCAGGATCAGGCGCTGCCCCACGATCGAGATGTGAATGTTGTCCTTGCGCCCCTCGTGGAACAGGATCGTGAACTCGCGCTCGCCGATCAGCCGGGCGAGCCCGTCGGTCGCCGCCACGTTCCCGGCGGTGAGCGACGCCAGCGAGGTCGTGTCCACGAGGTCGATCTCGCCGGCGCCGGCGATCTGCTGCCCGTTCTTGTCGACCAGGAACACGATCTTGGCGTTGGCATCCACCTTGAGGCGGTTCAAGACCTGAGAGATCCGGTCGAACTCCTCCTGGTACATGACGAGGCTGGAACCCACGCCGCGATGCCCCCCGATAGGTTGCTTCTAACACAGTCGCCGCGGCCAGGCAAGGAACGATGCGGGCTGCGGACGCGCGGGGCCCGGCGCCGCGGCGGCCCCGTCACACCTTGCGGCGAAGCTGCAGCGCCTGCGCGAGCGTCAGCTGATCCACCGCCGAAAGCTCGCCGCCGACCGGGATGCCGGAGGCGGGCCGGCTGACGGTGAGCCCGAGCGGTTGCAGACGCCGGACGATGTAGAGCGCCGTGGTCTCCCCCTCCACCGTCGGGTTGGTCGCCAGGATCACCTCGCGGACCTCGCCGCCCCGGCACCGCTCCTCCAGGCGGTCGATGGTGAGGTCCTCGGGCCCGACGCCGTGCAGCGGCGACAGGTGGCCGAGCAGCGCGTGGTAGAGGCCCCGGTACTCGCGGGTGGCCTCGACCGCCCACGCCGTGGTCGGCTCCTCAACGACCAGGATGGTGCTGCGATCGCGGCCCGGGTCGAGGCACACCGGGCAGCGCTCCTCCTCGGTGAGCAGGAAGCACTGCTCGCACAGCCGGACCTCTCGGCGCAGGGCTGCGAGGGACTCGGCGAGCTCGGCCACCTCGCCGGCGTCGACCGTCAGCAGGTGCTCCACCAGGGCCCGGGCGGTCCGGGGGCCGATCCCCGGCAGGCGCTCGAGCTGCTCGAGAAGACGGCGGACGGCGCGCGGCCTCAGCTCCACCGGGCGCCTCCGGCGCTCGTCACGCCGGCTCCCCGTCCGGCCGCACGGCGACGATCTCCCCGCCCAGCACGCGCCGGGCGAGCTCGACGCCCGGGTCGCTGAGCGCCGCCCGGCCGACCTCGTCGGCCGCGCCGCCCCGGTCCACCGGCTCTCCGCCCTCGACGCGCGCCCGCCGCGCGCCACCGAAGGCGGCCGTGGACGCCGCCTCAAGCGCCTGGACCGACGCCTGAGAGGACGCGAACGAGGCCAGGGCCCCGGTCCCGCCGCCGAAGCGCAGCACCAGCGCATCCTGCTCGAGCGAGACCTCGGCCTGCTCGACCGCGCTCGCGAGCCGCGGCTGGCCGTCCCAGAGCACGGCGGCGAGCCGCGACCGCGGGTCGCCGGCCCCGCTCGCCGTGCCCCCGGCGCGGCCGCGGCCGGGGCCTGGCGTACCCCCCTGCGGGAGCGTCCCGCCGGGCGCCCCGGCCAGCAGCTCCTCCAGCCGCTGCACTGCGGGCCACCGGGCGAGGCGCAGCGCCGCCACCTCGAGCGCGAGCTCGCGGTTGCCGGCGTCGCGCACCACCGGCTCCTGGTCCGCCCACAGCCCGAGCATCCGGGTCAGGGCATCGACGCCGAGGCCCTCGGCGAACGGCCGCAGCCGCCCTCGCTGGTCCTCGGTCAGCGCCAGCTCGAGCGCCGGGTCGAGGACGCAGTGCACCGCCGCCCGCAGCGCCCGGCCGACCTCCCGGTAGAGCAGTGCGGCGTCGTGGCCGGCCTCGAGCTCGCGCTTGAGCACGGCGAGCCCGGCCGCGGCCTCGCCCGCGGCCAGGGCCTCGAGGAGCTCGACCATGACCTCGAAGCGGGGGACCCCGAGCACCGCCGCCACCGTCTCGTCGTCGACCCGGTCGGCGCCGAAGGCTCGCAGCTGGTCGAGCAGCGAGAGCGCGTCGCGCACGCTGCCCTCGGCGGCGCGGGCGATCGACTCGGCGGCGCTCGCCGCCAGCTCGAAGGAGTCGTGCTCGGCGATCTCGAGCAGGCGCGCCGCGATCCGCTCGGTCGCCACTGGCCGGAACTCAAGCTGCTGGCAGCGCGACAGGATGGTCGCCGGGACCTTGTGCCGCTCGGTGGTGGCGAACACCCACAGCACGTAGGGCGGCGGCTCCTCGATGCTCTTGAGCAGGGCGTTGAAGGCCGCCTTCGAGAGCATGTGGACCTCGTCCACGATCACCACCCGGAAGCGGTCGCGGGTGGGGTGGAAGCGGAGCAGCTCCTGAAGGTCACGGACCTCGTCGACCTTGGTGTGGGTCGCGCCGTCGATCTCCACCGCATCGAGGCTCGAGCCGTCGGCGATCTCCCGGCACGACACGCAGTGGCCGCAGGGTTCAGGGGTCGGTCCCTCGGCGCAGTTGACCGCCTTGGCAAGCAGCCGCGCCGCGGTCGTCTTGCCGACCCCGCGCAGGCCCGAGAACAGGTAGGCGTGGCCGAGGGTCCCGGACGCCAGGGCGTTGCGCAGGGTCTGCACCACCGCATCCTGGCCGAGGAGCTCCTCGAAGCGCTGCGGCCGCCACGCCCTCGCCAGCACCTGATACGTCATGGGCGCATCCTAGCGCAGCCGGGCCCGACATCCCACAGGCGTCGCACGGCGGGTCAACCCCGGCGCCGCCGCTCCGTACCTCAGCCGGGGCCCGCGCGCCGGCGACCGGGATAGGCCGCGGCGTGGTATCGTGATGTGTCGCCAAGTGACGGTGCGACCGTGACCAAGGAGGACGCCGATGACTCGCAGACTGCTGACCTCGATCTTCCTCATCGCGCTGGCCGCCGCTCCGGCCGTCGCCCTGAGCCCGGGTGAGACGTTGATCGTCCCGGCCGCCGGCCGGGGCGCGCCGTGGGGGACCGACCTCTACGTGATGAACCCGGGCTCCGCCACGGTCGACGTGACGGTCTACTGGCTGGTCCGCAACCAGGCCAATCCCAGCCCGGCCTCGATCACCTTCTCCCTGCCGGCCGGTGACACCGAGGTCCTCGACGACGTCATCTTCAACGACTTCGGCCTCACCACCGGTGACGGCGCCTTCCTGGTCGTCGCCGACGGCGGCGAGGTGATCGCCAACAGCCGGATCTACGCCTCGGACGGCACCGCCACCTTCGGCCAGGGCTTCGAGGGCGTTCCCGACTGGGCGGCGACCCAGAGCGGGTCCTCGACCGACGTCGTCGGCCTGTCCCAGAACGCCGGCTTCCGCTCCAACGTCTACGCGACCGCCGGCCCGGACGGCGCCGTCATCCAGTTCAGCCTGCACGACCCGCAGGGCGCCGAGCTCGCCTCCGCGACCCTCGCGCTCGAGTCCTGGGAGCCGTACCTGCGGCGGGTCAACCAGCTGTTCGCCGGGCTCGCCAACTTCGATGACGGGACCCTCCACGCCGAGGTCACCTCGGGCATGGCGGTGATCGGCGCCTCCAAGGTCGACAACGCCTCCACCGACCCGACCACGCTCGAGTCGGCGGCCACCGGCGGCGCGGCGGGCCTCGACGGCACCTACCAGTTCGCGCTCTACGACTCGCTGCTGTTCGCGGCCGGCGGCAACATCGTGATCGTGGGCGGCCAGGTCGAGGCGATCGTCGGCACCTACTTCAACTGGGACAAGCTCGACGGCACCGAGCCGGCGTGCCCGCTGCTCTTCCAATGGGGCCAGGGCCTGACGCCGGCGCCGGTCGCCGACTTCGCGGACGGCGTGACGTTCGCCGACAGCTACCAGCCGACGGGCAGCGGGGTGATGACCTGGACCGTGGAGTTCATCCCCGGCGACGGGCCGTTCCTCGAGGGCCAGGTCACCGCGGTCGGCTCCGAGTTCACCGGCCAGGACGTCGGCTGCAACGGCGACTTCCCGGCCCTGGTGCTGCACGCCGGCAAGACCAACTGAGCCCGCTTTCAATCCGTGCTTCCGCGGGAGCCGCCCTTCGGGGCGGCTCTTCTGTCGCTGCAGGGATTGGGCATTGGGGGTCAGGGGTTGGGGGCTGGCCGGCACTCGCCAACTTCCGCTTTCGCGCCCGCTTCCGAGTTCCTCCCCGGTCCTGTAAGATCCTGCAAGATGCACCGACTCCAGCAGCCTCCACAAAGGAAGGGGTGACCAGATGACGAATCACGACGCTCCCCATGGATCCGACCTCCCGCCGGCGGCGCCGCCCGACGCGGCGTCCGCAAGCGCCGGTCTGCCGGACCGCGTCGATGTCGGCGGCTACCTCAACCGAGCATGGGCTCTGTTCACCGCGAATGCCGGCCTGCTGGTGGGCGGGTTCGCGATCGTGTTCATCATCCTGCTCCTGTCCGCGATCACGGTGGTCGGCCCGCTGATCCTGGCCGGGCCCCTGATGGCCGGCTACTACGGGATCGTCCAGAAGCTGCGGGACGGCCGCGAGGCCGAGTTCGGCGAGCTGTTCGCGGGCTTCCAGGACTTCGCGCGGACCTGTGTCGCCGGCCTGCTGGTCGTGCTCGTGCTGGTGGTCGCGGCGGCGGTCTCGATGATCGTCGGATTCGTCCTCGGCTACATCCCGTGCCTCGGCCAGATCCTGTCGTTCGTCATCAGCCTGGCGGTCAGCGTGGTCGCCGGGGCGGCCTCGATGTTCGTGATCCCGGCGATCGTGGTCACCGCCAAGGCGCCGGTCGAAGCGCTGAGCGACAACGTGCGCTTCGCCCAGCGCTTCGTCACTCCGGCGGTGGTGCTGGCGGTGGTGCACGTGGCGCTCGGCGTGATCGGGTCGCTGGTCTGTCTGGTCGGCCTCCTGGTCACGATGCCGGTGGCGTCGGCGTTCGTCATGGAGGCCTACCACGACTTCTACCGGCCGCGGGTCGGCGGCTGAGGCCGCGGGCGGGCGGCTGTCGCAACCGCGAGCGGGCAGCCGGCGGGTGGCCGCCGGCGCCCTTGCACCCCGATCTGAACGGGCCTAAGCTCCGCGCGGCGTGAGGTGAAGGTGCGTCTCTCCGGCCAGCTGGCGAGCGGCCTGGTGCTCATCGACCCCGACGTGGCGGACCGCGACGGGCTGCTGCACCTGTTCGGGTCGGTCTTCCAGGCGGCGGGCCTGATCGCCGACGGCGAGGAGGTGGCGAGGCGCCTGCTCGCGCGCGAGCGCGTCATGTCGACCGGGATCGGCGGCGGGATCGCGGTCCCCCACGCCCAGGTCCCGGGCCTCGGCCGGCTCGCCATGGCCGCCTCGACCCACCCGTCCGGCATCCCCTACCCGGCCGTCGACGAGCAGTCGGTGCGGCTGACCTTTTGCCTGGTCGGCGACAGCACCACCGCCGCCGACCACCTCGCCGGGCTCGCGCGGCTGGCCCGGCTCGCCTGCCGCAGCGATTTCCTCGAGGGCCTGGTCGGCGCCGAGACCGCCTCCGACTTCCTCGAGCGGCTCGGCCGTCTGGAGGGGGAGTAGAAGGGGGCGTCCGCGCCGGCCGCCGGCTCGCCCTATCCTCTCCCCGCTTCCGCTTCCGCGCCCGCTTCCGTGCCCGTGTCGGCAATGGTGCAGTGGCGAAGTCGACCCCTCGACCGCGCCCACTCCCGTATCCCTGGCGTCTGAGCTGGGCGCTCGGTCATCCTTCGGGCGCGGAAGCGCGGACCGTCCTTGCGCGCCAGCAGACCCTGTGCTACCGTGTCGCTCCCTGCGCGGCGGGTTCGTCTAGTGGCCTAGGACGCTGGCCTCTCACGCCGGTAACACGGGTTCGAATCCCGTACCCGCTGCCAATCCCGTTCCCGCGCCCCGCTTCCCCCCTGACCCCAACTCGCGGCCCTCGTCCACGATCCCCATGTCCTGATCGCGCGTGGAAACGGGGCGCCGGAACGGGGATGACTGAAAGAGGCCAGATCCGGGCGCGGAAGAGGGACGCGGCAACGGGATGTGTCGAAAAGGGAGAAACAGCAGCGGCGGGCGTTTTGTTATACTGCCTCGCCCTCGAGGGAAGAAGGCTGGAGGACTCCATGAACGTCAAGGTCGCGATCAACGGTTTCGGCAGGATCGGTCGGCTGGTTGCCCGCCACCTCAAGGTCCGCAAGGGCTTCGACCTGGTGGCGATCAACGACCTCACCTCGCCGGACATGCTGGGCTATCTGTTCGAGTACGACTCGGTCCACGGCCGCTACCGCGGAACCGTCGAGGTCGCGGGGACCGACCTGATCATCGACGGCGACCGGATGCAGGTGCTCGCCGAGCGCGACCCCGCCAGCCTGCCCTGGGGAAGCCTGGGCGTCGACTACGTGATCGAGGCCACCGGGCTGTTCGTGAGCCGCGCCAAGGCCGGCGCCCACCTCGAGGCCGGCGCCAAGAAGGTCATCATCACCGCCCCCGGCAAGGAGGTCGACGCCACCTTCGTGGTCGGCGTCAACCACGAGTCCTACGACCCCGCCGCCCACCACGTGGTGTCCAACGCCTCCTGCACCACCAACTGCCTGGCGCCAATGGCCAAGGTGGTGCACGAGACGGTCGGCATCCGCCACGGCTGGCTGACCACGATCCACGCCTACACCAACGACCAGCGCATCCTCGACGTCCAGCACTCCAAGGACATGCGGCGCGCGCGCGCAGCGGCGGTCAACATCATCCCGACCTCGACCGGCGCCGCCAAGGCGATCGGCCTGGTCTACCCGGAGCTCGCCGGCAAGCTCGACGGCGCCGCGATGCGGGTGCCGGTGCCGGACGCCTCGGTCTGCGACCTCACCTTCGTGGCGGGCCGCGAGGGCAACGTGTCGGAGCTGCGTGCCGCCTTCGTCGACGCCGCCGCCGGCTCGCTCAAAGGCATCCTCAAGGCGACCGAGGTCCCGATCGTGTCGTCGGACGTCATCGGCGAGACCCACTCCACCGTCATCGACCTGCCGCTGGTCTCGCAGGTCGCTCCGGACTTCTTCCGGGTGGTCGGCTGGTACGACAACGAGAACGCCTACGCCCTGCGCTGCGTCGACCTGCTCGAGTTCATGGCCGGGAGGGACCGGGCATGAGCCTGCCTTCGCTCGGCGACCTGCGCGATCTCGCCGGCGCCCGCGTCCTGCTCCGGCTCGACCTCAACGTCCCGGTGAAGGCCGGTGTCGTCCAGGACGCCACCCGGATCGAGGCAGCGCTGCCGACCCTGCGCTGGCTGCTCGAGCGGGCGAGCGTGGTCGCGGCATGCTCGCATCTCGGCGACGCCAAGGGCGGCGCGCCCGACCCAGCCTACTCGCTCGCCCCGGTGGTCGCGGTCCTGGAGCAGGCCCTCGGGCGGCCGGTGCGCTTCCTCCCTGACTGCCTCGACCCGGCGGCCGCCGAGGCCGCCCCCGGCTCGCTGCTGCTGCTCGAGAACCTCAGGTTCCACAAGGGCGAGAAGGCCAACGACCCCGAGTTCGCCAAGCGCCTCGCGGCGCCATTCAGCCACTACGTCAACGACGCCTTCGGCACCGCCCACCGCGCCCACGCCTCGGTGGCCGCCGCGCCGGCGCTGTTTTCGGCCGGCCGCAAGGCCGCCGGCGTGCTCATGGAGCGGGAGGTGGCGGCCCTCTCGCGGATGGTCGTGAGCCCCGAGCAGCCCTACGTGGCGATCGTCGGCGGCGCCAAGATCTCGACCAAGACCGCCCCGCTTGCGGCCCTGCTCGAACGGGTCGAGGTGCTGCTGATCGGCGGCGGCATGGCGAACACGATGCTGCTCGCCCAGGGCCGCTCGGTCGGCCGTTCGCTGGTCGAGCAGGAAATGCTCGAGACGGCGACCTCGGTGCTGCAGCGGGCCAAGGAGCGGGGCGTCCGGCTCGAGCTGCCCTCGGACGTGGTGGTGGCCGACTCGATCGCGAGCCCGGCCCGGGTCGAGGTGGTGGCGGCCGGCGCGGTGCCGGCTGACCTGATGATCGTCGACATCGGACCGGCATCGCGGGAGCGCTACGCGGCGGCGATCGCGGCTGCCCGGACGGCGTTCTGGAACGGCCCGATGGGGGTCTTCGAAACCGAGCAGTTCGCCGCCGGCACGATGGCGGTGGCCGCGGCGCTCGCCGCCTCGAAGGCGTTCACGGTGGTCGGCGGCGGCGAGTCGGTGATGGCGGTCCACCGCGCCGGGGTCGCCGGCGCCATCGGCCACGTGTCGACCGGCGGCGGCGCCTCGCTGCAGTACCTCACCGGCGAGGTCCTGCCCGCGATCGCGGCCCTGGAGGCGTGATGGCCGCGCGACGGCCGCTGGTGGTCGGCAACTGGAAGATGCACAAGGGCGTGGCGGAGACCGCCGCGTTCCTCGAGGCCCTGCTCCAGGCGGACGTCCCCGGCAGCGTCGAGGTCGTGGTCTGCCCGCCCTTCACCTCGCTGCCCCACGCCGCGATGCTGCTGACCGGCTCGGCCGTCGGCCTCGGCGCCCAGAACGTCCACTGGGAGGACCACGGGGCGTTCACCGGCGAGGTCGCGGCGCCGATGCTCCTCGAGCTCGGCGTGCGCTGGGCGATCGTCGGCCACAGCGAACGCCGCGCGTTGTTCGGCGAGACCGACGACACCGTCGTGCGGCGCGCGGCCCGCGCCCAGGCGGCCGGCCTCGACGTCATCCTGTGCATCGGCGAGACGCTGGCCGAGCGCGAGGCCGGCGCCACGCTCGCCGTTCTCGAGCGGCAGATCCGCGGCATCGGCGCCCTCGACCCGGCCCACCTGGTGCTGGCCTACGAGCCGGTGTGGGCGATCGGCACCGGCCGCAACGCCACCACAGAGCAGGCCCAGGAGGCGCATGCCGAGCTACGGCGGCGGCTTGCCGGGACCTTCGGCGCCGGTCCGGCGCAGCGGCTGCGGATCCTCTACGGCGGCAGCCTCAAGCCCGCCAACGCCCGTGAGCTGCTCGCGCAAGCGGACGTCGACGGGGGCCTGATCGGCGGCGCAAGTCTTGACGTCGACTCGTTTTGCGCTATCATGCGCGATGCGGCCGAGAGCGCCGCCGGAGTTGATTCGTGACCGTACTGCTCGTCATCGTGTACGTCCTGGTGTGCATCTTCCTGATCCTCGTCGTGCTCCTGCAGCAGGGCAAGGGCGCCGACCTCGCCGGCGCGTTCGGCGGCGCCGGCAGCCAGGCCTCGTTCGGGCCGCGCACCGGGACCAACGTCATGCACCGCCTGACGACGGTGTCGTTCGTGCTCTTCGTGGTGCTGTCGATGACCCTCGCGATCATGTCCGGCAAGCGCCACGGATCGGTGATGGAGGCGGTCGCGACCAGCCCGCCGCCGGCCGCCGAGCAGGCGCCGGCGGGCCAGGGAACGCCGGATCTCACCGGACCGGTGGAGGGCGAGGTCATCCCCGCGCCGGAGCAGGCCCCAGCGGATGCGGAGCAGCCGCCGGGCTCCTGAGGCGTTGCCATTCGGGGGGCTGGAACCTAATATGAGGTGCGAGAGTGCCGGAGTGGCGGAATTGGTAGACGCGCACGGTTGAGGGCCGTGTGGGGCGACCCGTGCCGGTTCGAGTCCGGCCTTCGGCACCACGCTTTCTGATCGCGCCGGGATCTTCCCGGCGTTGTTGTTTCTGGCGATCGTGCGCCCCGCTCTCTTCGTCCCCGTTCCCGTTCCCGTCCTCGTCCCCGCTGGCGGCGTCAATCGCCCTTGGCGCTGAGCACGGGGCAGCGGGACAGTGCGGCAGTGGCCCCCGCTTCCGCTCGTGTCACGGCGAAGCTGAAAGCGAAGCCGGATCCGCGTCCGATCTGCCATCGGGGCAGTCGACCCGGCGCCGGGTCACGCTGCGGACTCGCGCTCGACGTCCCAGCTCGGGAACACCAGCACCGCCGGGTGCACCTTCAGCGCCCGCGCGAGCACCTTGGCCCGCTCCACCCCGAGGTTGACCCGGTCGCGCTCGATGGCGGAGATCGTCGACTACGGGGTGCGATACGCAACATTCCTCGGGCGTGGGCACATCACTCGTACGCCTTGCTGCGGTGACGCACGACCATCACCGTCACCAATGACACGGTGTCGTCGACACGGTAGATGACGCGGTAATCACCGATCCGGATGCGCCAGGCATCGACACCTCCCGCGAGCTTCTTGCAGCCGGATGGTCGTGGGTTCTCGGAGAGGGCCTTGACTCGTGGGAGCACTCGCGCAATGACTTTGGGTTCGAGAGACTCGAGCTCCTTGCTCGCCGACCGAGCGAAGATGATCGAGTACCTACCTCTCTCCATCGAGCTTGCCCTGAGCGCGGAGTCGGTTCACGAGATCGTCCAACGGCTCCGTCGGCTCAGTGGATCGCTGCTCGACCAGGTAGGCGTCGTACACGTCCTCCCAGAGCTCGCCGTGCTCTTCGAGATCGATGACAACGGCTCGCCGCTTCCCATTCTCATCAACTACGTACTCGATCCCTTTCACGCGACACCTCTTCCTCAGGACGCTGCTTCGAGTATACGCCTCAAAGTGGAGGTCTCACGAGCTGAGGAGTTCGGTCTCCTCGACCTTCCCCCCGCATCCCTCCACTTCCGCGCCCGCTTCCACGAGCGGTTCAGTGTCCTGACGCGATCGCTCACGCCCGCTTCGCGATCGTGTAGGACCAGTGGGTCTGGATGATCCGCCAGGTGTCGCCCGTCCGCCGGAAGACCTCGGTGCAGTTCCAACGGGACGGCACGCCGGCCGCACCGTAGGAGGCGTAGTTGAAGGTCAGGATCGCCGCGTCCCCCACCACGTGGACCTGCGGGTTGATCAGCTCGAAGCGCTCGAAGCTCACCGTCCCCCACAGACCCTCGTAGTAGCGGGTCAGCGCCGCCAGCCCGTCGACTCGCCGCTCCAGGCTCGGGTCGAAGTAGACGACGTCGGGCGCACAGATCTCGAGAAAGCCGCCCGGATCGCCCTTCCCCCAGCGCTCGAGCGCGGCGCGCTCCAGCGCGACGACCTCGTGCTCTTCCGACCGTTGCTTCCCCATCGCTCCCTCCGTCCGCCACGCGCAGCCGCGGCTCGCCTGGCCCCTGCTCACCGGCGCAGAATCGCCGGCCACCTGGAGAGTACGAGGCGCCTTGGAGGGAGTTTTCCCTTCGTGTGGTCCTTCTCTCGAGCGCAGCCGCGGCCATTGTCCGCGGTCGCTGATCGGCCGCGGCCGTCCTACGGCCTGATGACCCGCTCCCGCCCGCCGCGCCCTCGCGGCGTCAGGCTCGTCGTCGTCGGCATCGCAGGCGTCCCGCTCCGACGGGCGGAGAGGTGCGCCCCGGGCTCGGTCGATTCGTCGAGCAGGACCAATCCGGATCCGCCATCGTCGGCCCCGAGCTTCACCCGGATGGCGCCGTCGCGACCGACGAGCCGCAGTACGACCGTGCCGTCTTCCTCGACCTTCAGGCGTGAGCGGATCCGGCCCTGCTCGTCGACGATCTTGAGCGCCCGACCGCGGGGGATCGGCGCGGCCTCCTTGGTGGCGCTCTCCGACCCCTGCGGCGGGCTCGACGCGGTCGCGGGGTCAACTGCGGGTCCGCCACCGAGCAACAGTGAGAGCAGCAGCAGATTGACTGCGCTGAGCGCGACGGCCAGCCGTTGCATCGTCATGGATGCCTCCCTCGGATCAGTGCAAGGGCCGCCGGTTGGACACCTTCGTCGTCCTCTCCGGCCACTGCCGCCTTGAGGTTCCCTCAGCCTTCGGGGATCATGGAGCGTCGTCCTCTTCACAACCGACGCTGAACTGAGGCAGTATCAACTTCAGACTTGGCTCCCCCTCGCAGGAAAGGCCGATCGACCACGCGCCGATTCCTGAGCCACCGGCAAGAGCCACTGTGCAAAGTTGCGCTGGATGTATTCTCCAGCGACGCACACAACACCTGAAATCGTCAAGTTTGACTATTTTGGGCATGAACTCGGGGATTCGGAGTTCCCTGATGTGCTGAACCGCACCGGTTGAATCAGAAGTGACCTGATAGATGGCCGTTCCCCGCCAAGACGCCCTTCGACCGAATTCCGTCAGGTCGACGGTGCATGCCTCCACTATGAGAGAGTCAGACGGAGGTGGGTCGGCGGCGTCACCATCGTGCGAGGGCAAAAGCAGTCCAAGGAGCACCAGGACAGTCCACCAAAGAACTCCATTCAGTTGGTAGCACACGACATTCTCCTCCCCAGGGATACTGCCTGGAGTGTCACCCCTGGCACCATGACGTTGGCGGTTCGACCTCCCTTAAGACCTGTCACCGTGATCTGAACGCCCGCTGGAGCACGAGGTTGACCTCCTCCGCGTCGAACGCCGCCGGATCGAAGTCAGGGCCGACCCACCTCATCATGTCATCGTGCTCCGGATGCCGAGGATCGGATACCGCCGCAAGGAGACGGCGGTAACCATGCACTCCACCGCAGTCCTCCGGGGGACAGGCACGCCTTCCGCCAAGGCAGCGGGGCAGGTTTACGGTCGGGCCTGCCGTCAGCTCGGACTCGACGACGACGTCGTGGAGCCAGTTGTCGCCGAAGTCATAGTTGTACCTCAGCGCCTTGCCCCCGCGCCGAAGTCCGACATCCTGGAGGGTGAATGACGTCGAGTCCAGGGCCCCTGCCTCGATGTCCTCGCTGAACTCCGTGTAGCGCTCGCCGCCGATCTCGAACTGGTGGAGGTGTGAGTTCGTCCAGCCCATCGATAGCTGGATGACGCGGTGCAGCTGGGCTAGAGTCAGCGAATCCGGAACCAGAACCCGCCGCCAGACAGGCGGCCTCGATCCGACCAGTGAGATCTTCAGCTGTAGCGCTCGCTTGCCGCTCATGGCCCCCCTCCCCAAGGGACGCAACCACAGGAAACGCAGCGGGCCGTTGACGAAAGCTGAGCTTTGACCATCGCCTCCATCGTACCGCGGGAGGCGTCAGCTCGCTCGGCAGTGCCACCGTCTCCATGCTGAATCGACAGAGCTGAGCGCGCTCACTCCCAGGTGTTGGCCTCGGCCGCGAAGCTCGCGCCCTGGGGCCTGACGACGCAGAAGCGCTGGCCGGTGGGCGCTTCCATGACCCACCAGGTCTTCACCTTCCGAACCCGCGTCGCCCCGAGCGCCTCGAGGCGCTGCACCTCGGCCTCGATGTCGTCGGTCTCGATGTCGAGGTGCACCCGGCTCGGATGCGAGACCCTTTGAACCTCGACGTGCAGCCGGTCTCCCGGTTCGCCGAGGTGGATGTACTTCCCTTCCTCGCCCGGCAGGACGCCGACCCTCATGCCGAGCGCCGCCCCCCAGAACTCGGCCGCCGCCGGCAGGTCGTCGGTGTTGCAGTCGATGATGAAGCCCGCGAGCCTGCTCCTGTGCATGCTGCCCTCCCGAGCATCCTTCGCCGGCCCGACGACGTGGTCAGGGCACCGGCGGGACGTACTGCGTCGCGAGCACCATGCTGGTGTTGTCGCACGACGCCAGGCGGATCCTCTTCGCCTCCACGTAGGCCGGATCGTGGTACCAGGTCAGCGCCGCCTCCCTCGATGCGAAGCGCAGCACCACGTGCACGCTGCGCGTCTCACCCTCGAGCGGCGTGGTGTCGCCATCGACGACGAGCAGCTCGCCGCCGTGCTTCGCGAGGATGGGCACGGCACGGCTCACGTAGGCGTCGTAGCCCTCAGGATCGACGACGTCGTAGTTGACGATGACGTAGGCGCTCACAGCAACCTCCGGGGCGAGCGGCAGCGCGTGCGAGAGAGTCGATAGGTGCCGAGGGAGATAACGCAGTCGCCCGCGGGAGATTCCCCTCCCTGTGCGAGGATGCGCCCACCGCCTCCCCTGTCGCCGTCCATCTGCCGCTGGCTCTCCGCCACGTCGCCGCGCCGGTCGGGCTCCCGGATCAGGCGGTCCGCGACCCGCCACGAGCGATCATCGGCCCAGCTTCGCCCCGATGAGCTTCTCGATGTCCGCGAGGTCGTCCTTGCGGGTCACCGGGAGCCGGAAGCCGGTCCCCTCGACGTATCGCTTCGCGGCGCTGATCACGTCGGCCGCGGCCGGCGAGAGCTCGAGCGTTCGAGCGACCTCCATGGCACGGTCCCCGAGGACGAGGCCGACGAGGAACGACCCGCGCTGGGGAATCAGGTACGCGATGTTCCTCTCGCCCGACTTCGCGCGCAACGCCCAGCCGTACTTCTTCCCCGAGAATCTCCACTCCCAGCCATTGACCCCCGCGGACGAGCCGAGCCACTCCCTCAGCCTCTGCCACACGCCGAGGCTCCTCCCGAGCGCGTGCGCGACCTGCTCGTCAGTGGGCGTCATGGACGGATCATCGAGCGCGGACAACGCCATCGACACCCTCCGCTTCGATGATGGCACACGGTGGGCGGCTCGAGGTAACGCCGAGGCGTCCCGGCGTGCCCGGCGCCTCCGCGGGCGGTCAGGCCTTGCCCCAGCCCGGCAAGCGGCTGGCTTGCCTCACCCACCCGGCGAGTAGTACCTCGTCGAGCCGGTCATCCTCGTGGATGTCGAGGTAGCGCACGTCCTCTTGCTTGGACTCACCGGGGGGAACAGGACGCAGCGACGCGCCGCGGAAGAAGGCCACCCTGACGTAGGCGGTGAAGCAGTGGAAGCTGAGGAACCAGCCCTGGCCCTCGATGCCGAAGAACGGCGAGTTCCAGCGCACGGCCTTGCGCACGCCGGGCACGCTGCGGGTGATGAGCGCGTCGAGGCGGCGCCCGACGTCGCGCTTCCACCCCGGCATGGCCGCAATGTAGGCCTGCACCGGCGCGTCGCCGTCGGCCTTCGCGATCTGCGGGTTGCCGCCGGACAGGAGCTTCGGCACCGCGTGCGCGGCGTTGTAGGCGATCGCCGCGCGCAGCAGCGCCTTGAACGCGGGCCTGTCGATCGTGTCCCCCTCGCGAAGGTCGATCGCCCGCCACCGGTTTCCGCCCACGCCCGCGTTGAAGAGCTTCGTAGGGTCAGGGAGGCCGGCCCCGTGGCAGAACGTCAGCTTCACCTTCGCCTTGTGGGCGTTGGCGAGGACGAACATCCCCCCGTGCGACCAGACGGGCGTCCCCATCCACTTCCATTCCTCGACCACCTCGGGGTCGACCTCATGAATGAGCGCGCGGATCTCGGCCAGCCTCTCGCCTCGCCAATCGCCGAGGTCCGCGATCAAGGTGTCGATCCGCCTGGAGGCGCTCGTATGGCCCGATGCCGCGGCGCCCGTCGAGCGCGGCGGCTTGGCCGCCGTGGCAGCGACGGGTCTGGCGGCAGCCTTCCTCGCGACCTCCGCCGACCTCTTCGCGGTTCTCCCGGTCGCAGCGTTCTTCGTCGTCGAGGCCTTCTTCTTCGACGTGCCGGCCATCGTGTTCACTCCAAGTTACGTCCCTGGCTGTCGAAAACGGGCGTCACTTCGAACAGTTGGCTGACGCTCTCGTGGCAACGGCCGCCGAGATCCCGCCGAATGATCCACACCATGCGGACCTGCAGGGTACCGAGCGGGTCGACCGCCGACCCCACTCCAACAACATCGTTCCGAACCGCGTGTCTTCCGTCTGTGCCCGCCCGCCGTCATGCCTGTGATCCGGGACACGAGCCTCCCACCGGTCTCGGCCTAGGGCGGGGGCCGTTTCAAGTTCCACATCTCACCTTCGGGCGCGGAAGCGGGTGCACCGGGTTGCTCACAGGTCATCCGCGGGGCTGGTGATGTCGCGGCTCTCGCCGCGGTTGAGGACGTGGGCGGAGATCATCGTGGTCTTCACGTCGCTGTGGCCGAGCAGCTCTTGCGCGGTGCAGATGGCGATGTCAGACATTGTGGGGGCTCCTGGTGTCTGGCCGTACGGCAGGGAGGATGTTCACCGCGAAGCCGCCAAGGGCGCGAAGAAGAACGAGCCAAATTAGGAAATCCACGTCGCGTCCTCTGCGCCTTGGCGGTTCGTCTGGCTCGGGAGCGGATCCGGCTTCGCCTTCGGCTACGCCGTGACAAGTCCGGCTTCCGGCTTCGCCTTCGGCTACGCCGTGACAAGTCCGACTCCCGGCTTCGCTTGCAGCTACGCCGTGGCAGGTCGCCTTTGGCTTGAGGCTTCGCCCAGAGGGCTACGCGGTGACAAGTCGCCGTAACACGAGCGGGCGCGGGGCCCCTCTGCCCCACTGCCTCGCTGCTTCGATGCCCGACACCGCGGGCAATCGGGCACGGGCACGGAGACGGGCACGGAAGCGGAAGCGGGCGCGGAAGCGGGGGTCCGAGATGCTCCCCCGCTAGCTGTCAGCCTGCCCCTTGGCCTGGATCTTGGCCCAGGTGTCGCGCAGGGTGACGGTGCGGTTGAACACCGGCAGCTCGGGCGTCGAGTCGGGATCGACGCAGAAGTAACCCTGGCGCTCGAACTGGACGCGCGATTCGACCGGCAGGCCGGCCAGCGCCAGCTCGAGCCGGCAGCCGCGCAGCACCTCGAGGGAGCCCGGGTCGATGTCCTCCCGGAAGTCGCCGTCGGCGCCCGGGTCCGGCCGGTTGAAGAGGTGGCTGTAGAGCCGCACCTCGGCCGGCACGGCGTGGGCCGCGGACACCCAGTGCAGGGTCGCCTTCACCCGCCGGCCGTCCGGGGTGTTGCCGCCGCGGGTCGCCGGATCGTAGGTGCAGCGCAGCTCGACGACCTCGCCCGAGGCGTCCTTCACCACCTCCTGGCAGGTGATGAGGTAGGCCCAGCGCAGGCGCACCTCGCGGCCGGGGGCGAGCCGGAAGAACTGCTTGGGCGGAGCCTCCATGAAGTCCTCGCGCTCGATGAAGAGCTCGCGGCTGAACGCCACCTCACGGCTGCCCGCCGCCGGGTCCTCCGGGTTGTTGACCGCCGGAAGCTGCTCGACCTCGCCCTCCGGGTAGTTGGTGATCACGACCTTGAGCGGCTTGAGCACCGCCATCCGGCGGTCCGCCGTCCGGTTGAGGATGTCGCGCACGCAGTGCTCGAGCAGGGCGACGTCGACCACGCTGTCGCGCTTGGCGAGCCCGACCTTCTCCGAGAACAGGCGCAGCGCCTCGGGCGGGAAGCCGCGCCGGCGCATGCCGGAGATCGTCGGCATGCGCGGGTCGTCCCAGCCGGAGACGATGCCCTCGCGCACGAGCTGCAAGAGCAGCCGCTTCGACATCACGGTGTAGCTGAGGTTGAGCCGGGCGAACTCGATCTGGCGCGGCCGCGACGGCACCGGCAGGTTGTCGAGGAACCAGTCGTAGAGCGGCCGGTGGTCCTCGAACTCGAGCGTGCACAGGCTGTGGGTGATGTGCTCGATCGCGTCCGACTGGCCGTGGGCGTAGTCGTAGGTGGGGTAGATGCACCAGGCGTCGCCGGTGCGGGGGTGGGTGGCGTGCAGGATCCGGTAGAGCACCGGGTCGCGCAGGTTGATGTTGCCCGACGCCATGTCGATCTTGGCCCGCAGCACCCGCGTCCCGTCCGGAAACTCGCCGGCGCGCATGCGCACGAAGAGGTCGAGGTTCTCCTCGACCGGGCGGTCGCGGTAGGGGCTGTGCCGGCCGGGCTCCGTGAGGGTGCCGCGGTGCTCGCGGATCTCGTCGGCCGACAGGTCGTCGACATAGGCCTTGCCGGCGCGGATGAGGTGCAGCGCCCACTCGTAGAGCTGCTCGAAGTAGTCGGAGGCGTAGTAGCCGTGCTCGCCCCAGTCGAAGCCCAGCCAGCGCACGTCGCGCTGGATCGCCTCGATGTACTCCATCTCCTCCTTGGTCGGGTTGGTGTCGTCGAAGCGCAGGTGGCAGCGGCCGCCGAACTCGGCGGCGACCCCGAAGTTGAGGCAGATCGACTTCGAGTGCCCGATGTGGAGGTAGCCGTTGGGCTCGGGCGGGAAGCGGGTGACGATGGCGGCGTGCTTGCCGCTCGCGAGGTCGCCCGCGATGATCTCGCGGATGAAGTCGCGGCCGGGAGGGGTCGGTTGGTCGGTCATGGGCGGCACTCCGTCAAAAGCTGAGGGTACGCCAGCCAGGACGTTTCGGGAACGGGTACGGGCACGGGTACGGGAACGAGCCAGCGCATTCCGGGTGAGCCAGGTCAGGGCTTCATGGTGCGCAGCAGGTCGCTCGCGGCGCGCAGGCGGCGGCGGCAGACCTCCTTGCCGAGCACCGCCATGGTGTCAAACAGCGGCGGCGTCGCCGCCCGGCCGGTCACCGCGACCCGCACCGGCATGAACAGCTGCTTGGCGGTCCAGCCGGTCGCCGCGCAGTGAGCGCGCAGCGCCGCCTCGACGGTGGCGGCGCTCCAGTCCGGGATCGGGTCGAGGTGGCTCTCGAGCAGCTCCCGGAAGGCCTTCGCGGTCTCGACTGCGGTCCGGCCCTTCGCCACCAGCGCGGCCCGCGCCGCGTCGTCGTAGGCGACCTCGCCGGTGAAGAAGAAGCCGGCGTAGGAGACGAAGTCCTCGAGCACGTCGATCCGCTCGTGGGCGAGCGGCAGCACTCTCAGCAGGTAATCGTCCGACAGCAGGCCGGCCCGCAGCCGTGCGAGCAGGCCGTCGGTCGAGAGCTCGCGGATGTAGCGGCCGTTGAGCCAGCCGAGCTTGGCGAGGTCGAAGACCGGCCCGCCCAGCCGGATGTCGGGAAGCTCGAAGCTGGCGACGAGCTCCTCCAGGCTGAAGACCTCGCGCTCGTCGGGCATGGTCCAGCCCATCAGCGCCAGGTAGTTGAGCATCGCCTCCGGCAGGTAGCCGGCGCGCCGGTAGTGGTTGAGGCTGACCGGGTTCTTGCGCTTGGAGATCTTCGACGAGTCGGCGTTGCGCAGCAGCGGCAGGTGGCAGAACACCGGCTGCTCCCAGCCGAAGGCGCGGTAGAGCTCGACGTGCTTGGGCAGCGACGACAGCCACTCCTCGGCGCGGATGACGTGGCTGATTTCCATCAGGTGGTCGTCGACCACGTTGGCCAGGTGGTAGGTCGGGAAGCCGTCCGACTTCAGCAGCACCTGGTCGTCGATCTGGGGAGCGTCGAAGCGCAGTGTGCCGCGCAGCAGGTCCGCGACCTCCAGCTCGCCCTCGGCCGGCATCCTGAGCCGGACCACGTGCTCCTCGCCCGCCGCCACCCGGCGCCGCGCCTCGGCGGCCGCGATCTCGCGGCAGTGGCCGTCGTAGCCGAGCTGCCCCTTGCTCGCCCGCTGCTCCTCGCGCAGCGCATCGAGCCGCTCGCGGGTGCAGAAGCAGGGGTAGGCAGCACCGCGCTCGATCAGCATCCTCGCGTGGTCGCGGTAGATGTCAGAGCGCTCGCTCTGCCGGTACGGCGCGTGCGGGCCGCCGACATCGGGCCCCTCATCCCAGGTCAGGCCGAGCCAGTGCAGCGCCTCGAAGATCTGCCGCTCGCTCGCCGGGTGGCTGCGCTGGCGGTCGGTGTCCTCGATCCGGAGCACGAACTGGCCGCCGTGCTTCCTCGCCAGCGCGTAGTTGAAGAGCGCCACGTAGGCGGTGCCGACGTGGGGGTCGCCGGTCGGGCTCGGCGCGATCCGTGTCCTCACCACACCGGGCATCATCTCACTCCGTTCGGCGCGTCACGGTTCGATGCCGTTTCCACGAACCGGCGGCGATCCGCTCGCGCTTCTCCCGCTTCCGCGCCCGCGCCCGTCTCCGTGCCCGATGCGACTCAGGTGTCCCCACGAGAACGTGCGCAGCGCCGAGGACGCCGAGGTCGTGTGGCAGCCAAGGAATCACCGCCGGTCGAGCTGGCGGTCGTGACTGGCGGAGAGGGCGGGATTCGAACCCGCGGTCCAGGTTAACCCCGGACAACTGCTTAGCAGGCAGTCCTGATCGACCACTCCAGCACCTCTCCGCGCCGGGATCGGTATTGTACGGCCGGGCCGAGGGACTGTAAAGTGCGGCGGACGGTGATGTTTCCCATCCACGTCCGTGTTCCTCCGTTTCCGCTTGCCGCCGCGGAGCCGAAGGCGAAGCCGGACGCCCGCGCCCGAGCGAGACCGCAAGAGTCGATTCGGGAACGGGGACGGGAACGGGCACGGGGACGGGCGAAGCCCAGCCGACAGGTGGCACACGCGGAGGGATGGCCGAGTGGTCGAAGGCGGCGGTCTTGAAAACCGCTGAGGCGCAAGCCTCCGTGGGTTCGAATCCCACTCCCTCCGCCAACCGATTGACTGCGTCAATCGGTCAGGACCGATCCGTTGCGCGGATCGGTCAGCAGGCTCACAGCAGAGAACCCGGGTGCCGGGTGTCTCCGTCGGGCGTGTTCCGGTGCAATGACCGCACCCGGCACGTGAGCGACTGCCTTGTGGGGTAGCCATCTTGGCTGCCCACCAGCCTCGCACCCGGTGCCGGGCACGAAGATCGTAGGAAGACGCGGCGAGAGTCTCACTTCTCAACTTCCTCGTGCCCGGCACCGGGCGGGGACAGTAGCTTGAGGAGTGCAGACATCCCCACATCCCGCCGCAATCGCTCTGATGACAGCTGCGTCGGCTCGGCATATGCTGGAGCGAGCCAACAAGCCGGCCGAAAGGGGGCGGTCCGTGAATCGCCGTCAGTGCGTGGCCCAAGTGCTGGTGCTCGGCGTCGCCGGTGCCGTTCTTCTTGCATCGCCCGCGCTCGCGCAGGACTGCCCGGAGTTGGCAGGGCAATGGCCGTACGGGCCTGCCCACGCCGTTGCCGTGTCGGGCAATTACGCCTACTTCGGCAGCGGCGCCGCCCTTCTGGTGGCGGACGTCTCGATCCCTGCGGCGCTTCACGTCGTTGGCGACGTCACATTGCCGGGCGTGGTGCACGGCGTGGCGGTGTCGGGCAGCTACGCCTACGTCGCGGGAACGGGTCTCCATGTCGTCGACGTGAGCACGCCGTCGGCGCCGGTGGAGGTCGGGTCCGTCGACACTCCGGGTTGGGCCGAAGGCGTCGCGGTGGCGGGCGGCTACGCCTACGTCGCGGACGACCACGCCGGCCTGCGGGTGATCGACGTGAGCACGCCGTCGGCGCCAATCGAGGTCGGCTTCGTCGACACACCGGGTAACGCTCTCGACGTCGCGGTGGCGGGCCTCTACGCCTTCGTCGCGGACGACTACGCCGGCCTGCGGGTGATCGACGTGAGCACGCCGTCGGCGCCGGTGGAGGTCGGGTCCGTCGACATTCCGAATTGGGCCGTTGGCGTCGCGGTGTCGGGCGGCTACGCCTACGTCGCAGGTAGCTACGCCGTGCGGGTAATCGACGTGAGCACGCCGTCGGCGCCGGTGGAAGTCGGGTCCGTCGACTCACCGGGTTACGCTCTCGGCGTCGCGGTGTCGGGCAGCTACGTCTACGTCGCAGGAACGGGTCTCCATGTTGTCGACGTGAGCACGCCGTCGGCGCCGGTGGAGGTTGGGTCCGTCGACTCACCGGGTTACGCTCTCGGCGTCGCGGTGTCGGGCCTCTACGCCTACGTCGCGGCCGACTACGCCGGCCTGCGGGTGATCGACGTGACCACGCCGTCGGCGCCAATCGAGGTCGGCTTCGTCGACACACCGGGTAACGCTCTCGACGTCGCGGTGTCGGGCAGCTACGCCTACGTCGCGGGAACGGGTCTCCATGTCGTCGACGTGAGCACGCCGTCGGCGCCAATCGAGGTCGGCTCCATCGAAACACCGGGCGTGGCCCTCGGTGTCGCGGTCGCGGGCGGCTACGCCTACGTCGTGGACTACCACAGCTTGCGGGTGATCGACGTGAGCACGCCGTCGGCGCCGGTGGAGGTCGGGTCCGCCGACGCTCCGGAGGACGCTCTCGACGTCGCGGTGGCTGGCGGCCACGCGTACGTCGCGGATGGCTACGGCCTGCGGGTGATCGACGTGAGCACGCCGTCGGCGCCGGTGGAGGTCGGGTTTGCCGACATTCCGGGTGCCTACTCCGTTGCCGTGGCGGGCCTCTACGCCTACGTCGGGGACGGCGGCGGCCTACGGGTGATCGACGTGAGCACGCCGTCGGCGCCAATCGAGGTCGGCTTCGTCGACACTCCGGGGTACGCCTACGGTGTCGCGGTGTCGGGCGGCTACGCCTACGTCGCGGACTACTACAGCTTGCGGGTGATCGACGTGAGCCCGCCGTCGGCGCCGGTGGAGGTCGGGTCCGTCGACACTCCGGATGACGCCGTGGGCGTCGCGGTCGCGGGCGGCTACGCCTACGTCGCGGCCGGAAGTGGCGGCCTACGCGTGATCGATGTGAGCACGCCGTCGGCGCCGGTGGAGGTCGGATCCGCCAACACTCCGGATGACGCCTTGGGCGTCGCGGTGTCGAGCGGCTACGTGTTCGTTGCAGACTTCGAGGCCGGGCTGTCCGTCTTCCGCGATTGTGCTCCAGGACCCACCCCCGATCCCCGCGAGTGCATCATCCCGGCGGCGGCGGTGGCGGCCGGCGCCCAGGGCGCGTTCTTCTCAACCGACCTCGAGATCAACAACACCGGGACGGACGAGGCACAGATCTACCTCGAGTGGCTGCCCCGCGGCGAGGACAACTCCGAGCCCACTGAGTCCGAGCCGATTACGCTCGCTTCCGGCCAGAGCCTGCGCTACGAGAATGTCCTGACCGAGCTCTTCAACCTCGGGCCCGACTCCCTCGGCGCGCTGAAGCTGGTGGCGAGCACCGGGTCCGTGATCGGGATGAGCCGGACCTACAACTCACCCGAAGGCGAGATCGCCGGCACCTTCGGCCAGGGCCTGCCCGCCATCCGCGCCACCGACATGATCCAGGGCACCGAGCCGCAGCGCATCATTTTCTTGAGCGAGAACGACGACTCCAGAGCCAACGTCGGCTGCGTCAATGGCACGGACCAGCCGCTCCGGATCAACATCGGGATCTTCGACGCCGAGGGCTCGCTCCTCGAGACCAGGACCATGGACCTCGGGCCGTACTCCAACAACCAGATCAACCGGGTCTTCCGCGACTACCAGCCGGTCAACGGCTACGTCGACGTCTGGGCCGACAGCATCGACGCCCTCTACTACTGCTACGGCTCCATGCTCGACAACCTGACTTCTGACCCGACCACGATCCTTCCGCAGGTGCCGTCAGCCGACACGAGCTTCATCCCGGCTGCCGCGCTCGCCGCCGGCTTCGAGGGCTCGTTCTTTACCACCGACGTCGACCTCAACAACGCCGGCTCGATCGACCTCACCTACCGGCTGGTCTGGCTGCCGAGGGGGGCCGACAACACCGGCGCGGTCCACAGCGATCTGTTCGCACTCGCGGCGGGAGCAGGAGTGCGCTACGCGAACGTGCTCGACGAGGTCTTCGGACTCGAGCCGGACCAGGTCGGCGCCTTGGCGGTGGAGGCGGGCGGGATCGATCTGCTCGCGATGAGCCGGACCTACAACCTGCCGTCCGCCAAGGTGGCTGGCACCTTCGGCCAGGAGCTGCCGGGCATCCCGGCCGACCGGATGATCGCCTCGGGAGTGAAGAAGCGGATCATCTTCATGAGCGAGAACGACGACGTCCGGTCCAACGTCGGCTGCATCAACGGCGCCGGCATCGAGGTCGCGGTGCAGATTGAGCTTTATGACTTGGACGGGGTCAAGATCGAAACGAAGTACATGATGCTGCCGCCCTACTCCAACCGGCAGATCAACGGCATCTTCCGAGACCACGCTCCGGTGAACGGCTACGTCGACGTCCGGACCTCAACTCCGGGCGCCTCCATCTACTGTTACGGCTCGGTGCTCGACAACCTGACCAGCGACCCGACGACGGTGCTGCCGCAGTAGCCCCCCGCCCGGCCAGGATCTGGGGGATAGGATCTGGGGGGCTCCGGCCCCCGCGATTCTCGTGGGGTAGCCACTCTAGCTGCACTGCAGCGCGGCCACCTTGGCTGCATCTCCGCGCGCTGAACTGAGGTTGAAATCGCAGGCTGGAAGCCTACGCCACAATGCGGGGTGCCGGCGGCACAACATCCTCGTCTTCAATCCGCGCAGCGGATTCGTCACATCCGATCCGCGGAGCGAATCGGATCGCGCAGCGAATCGGATCACTCGAAGCCGCCGAGCGAGCCCTTGATCTCGGGGAGCGCGCCGACGCCCTTGAGGTCGATGACGATCCGGTACTCGCGGGTCGGGTAGAGGCCGAGCCTGAGGTCGCGGTACTCGGCCGAGATGCTCCAGCAGCTGCCTTGCCAGAACACCCGGTACTGCTGCTGCTGGAACTCGGCCTTCTCGACGTCGTAGGCGACGTGCAGCCCGGCCTGCAGGGGGAAGTTCGGCTTGCGGAAGTCGAGGATGGCGCGGACCTGGGACGACACCCGATCGCCGGTCTGCGCGGCGTAGCTCTGGTACCAGGTCAGGCGGGCCGATCCCAGGGGCCGGATCAGCGAGCCGGTGAATGAGGTCGAGACCGGATTCGAGAACAGGGTGTCGTAGGAGACCTGGGCGTCGAAGCCGGTGCCGACGGTGGGGGTCACGCGCAGCAGCATGCCCAGGTTGCCCCACTGGCTGGTCTGGACGCCGTCGCCGCGGTTGAGCGGCTCGTCGAACGAGTAGTCCTGGTAGAACTCGAGGGTCCCCAGCTCGCGGGCGCTGACCCCCTCTTTCGAGCGCGCCAGCACCCGGTTGGCGAGAGCCAGCCGCACCCGGTTGGTGAGCGGCGTCGAGTCGACCTCGTCGAACACCGGGATCAGGGTGGTGTCCTCGGCGTCGGTGCCGCCGAGGTAGGCGTACTGGAAGCGGGGCTCGACCAGGTGCTTGAAGCGCGCGTACGGGCCCCACGGCTTGTTGAAGATCCGCGACACCGAAGGGCCCACGATGTCGACGCCGCCCGCGAGGTAGGTGCGGCTGATCGACACGTCCTCGAAGCTCAGCCGGTCCTCGGAGTAGCGCTGGGTGTAGTAGGTGCCGCGGGCGCCCAGGCGCGGCGTCACCGACAGCCAGAGCGGGCTCGGCAGGCTGTAGGAGAGGGTCGGGTAGAGGTCGGCGCGGCCGTACTGCCCCTGGAGCTGGTTGCCGCGGTCGACGTCGAAGTAGTTCAGCGACGACACCAGGTCCCAGTAGACCGGTGAGTCGCCGATCGAGGTCGAGCGGACGCGGAGCTCGGCCTCCGGCAGCTGCATGAGCTCGACGTCGTCGGTGGTCAGGAAGGTCATCCGGCGGTCGGCGCGCAGATTGAGCGTCGCCGGCCCCGCGCTGCGGCTCAGGTACACCTGCGAGTAAAGGGAACGCCGGGTGTTGGCCTCGAACGTCCGATCGAACTCCTGGAAGAAGTCGACGTCGGACAGGTCCTCGAGCTCGACGAGCAGCCGGAACCCCCACAGGTCGGCCTGGTTGTGGACCAGGTTGTAGCGCCACTGCCACTCGGCGTTGGTCTCGTCCCAGATCGCATAGCCGAGCGAGCGCCCCGAGGAGCTCTCGCTCGGCGCCCATCGCCACTCGTTGCCCAGGCCCCAGAAGCCCTCGCTGTAGTAGTCGGCGAAGACCGTGGTGTCCCAGCTGCGCCCGACCGGGAAGTACACCGGCAGGCCGACGTTGAAGCCACGCAGGTCGGAGTAGCCGAAGGTCGGCATCAGCAGGCCCGGGGCGCGCTCCTGCTTGATCGGCCACACCACGTAGGGGAGGTAGAAGACCGGGAAGCTCTGGACCCGCAGCGCGGTGCTCGTGAAGCGCCCGAACCCCTCCTCCTCGAGCAGCGCGCGCTTCACGCTGAAGCTCCACGGCGGGCTCTCGTCATCGCGGGCGCAGGTCGTGAACTGCGCGCCGTCGACCCGGTAGTGAGTGGCGTCGAGCTTCTCGATCAGGCGCCCGCTGAACGAGTACATCGGGTCGAAGAACCCCGACCCGTTGACGAACAGGCCGGTCTTGGTGCCGAGGTTGTAGTGGAGCTCATCCGCGGTGAACCGGCTCGGCCCCTGGTCGAAGACGATCCGGCCGCGCGCCAGCAGGTCCTGGGTCGCGCGGTTGTACTCCATCTCGTCGCAGGAAACCTTGATGTCCTGGTAGAGGATCCGCACCCCGCCGAGGCCGCGCCAGACGTCGCCCTCCCAGCGCTGCTCCTCGGCGGTCAGCGTGATCGCCTCGCCGGGCTCGGCGGCCTCGAGGCCAACCGGCGCCAGCAAGGCCAGCCACAGCAGGAGGAAACGCAGGGACCGCATGGCTCGCGGCGTCAGCTCGCGCGCTCCGCACCTGTCACCGGAGCGATGGCCCCGAGGCGTGCCTCGGCGGTCGTCCGCCCAGTCGGCCGCGGGGGGGCCTCGGCGTGGTCCATCCACTCTCCCTTCCGGCGTTGGCGGGGGGCGCCGAGCATCCCGGCAATTGTATCCCGCGGCATGCGTTGCGGGTCAGGATCTCGGGGCGAGGATCTGGGGCTCGGACCCTGCCTCCCGCCCTCCCGCGCGCCCGCTTCTGTTTCTACGTTCCCGTCCCCGTTCCCGTCCCCGTTCCCGAAGCCAGCGGAATGTCGACCTGTGGTCGAGGTCACACGGGGATCATCAACGCGGTCGGCCGAGATCGGTCGTCCCCATCGGGGACGGGAACGCGAAGGGAAACGGGAGCGGCCGCTTTGCCGCGACGCCAGCACGCTATCGCCGCGACGCGCGCCAGTGCGCGACCGCCCGCTCGTGCTCGGCGAGCGTCCGCGAGAAGCTGTGGCCGCCGCCGGGGCTCGCCACGAAGTACAGGAGGTCGTGGCTCGCCGGCCGGAGCGCCGCCGCCAGCGCCGCCCGGCCCGGCGAGTTGATCGGCCCCGGCGGCAGGCCCGGGTAGCGGTAGGTGTTGTAGGGATCGTCGGTCGCGAGGTGCCGGAGCAGCAGCCGGCCCTGCCACTCACCGCGCCGCTTGAGCGCGTAGACGACGGTCGGGTCGCACTGCAGGAGCATGCCGCGCGCGAGCCGGTTGCGGTACACGCCGGCGACGAGCGGCCGTTCTTCGGCGACCGAGGTCTCGGCCTCGACCAGCGACGCCAGGGTCACCAGCTCGAGCGGCGACGCCCACAGCTCGCCCTCAGCCGCGGTCTCGGCGCGCCACACCTCGCGAAAGCGATCGAGCATGTGGTCGGCCGCCGAGGGTACCGCGAGGCCGACGGCGAAGCGGAAGGTGTCCGGGAACAGGAAGCCCTCGAGCGAGGGCGCGGCCGGAGCGAGGTCCGCGATCAGCTCGCGCCGGCGCGCGATCGCTCGCCACTCGTCGACCGTGCCGACCCCGGCCGCCGCGCAGGCGGCGGCCACCTCCTCGACCCCCCACCCCTCCACGATGGTGACCGCGACCGTTTCGACCCGTCCCTCGAGCACCCGCTCGAGGGCGTCGGCCGGCCGGCTCCCCGCCGGAAAGCGGTAGTGGCCCCAGCGCGGGCTCCGCCCACTCGCGAACGCCCGCAGGTAGAGTCGGCCGGCGACCGGCGACGGCAGCAGCCCTGCCCGGTGGAGGTCGGCCAGCACCTCGCCCGCCGGAGCGCCCTCGGCGACCGTGATGGCGACCTCGCGGCTCGACACCGGCCGCCACAGCGCCGAGTAGCTCCACACCAGGAGCGCCCCCGCGAGCAGGAGCGCGAGCGCCCCGACCGCGGCGAGCGCCCGCCCCAGCATCAGCCGCGTCCCCGGCGACCGCCGCTTCGCAGGTGCTCCTCCAGGATCACCTGGGCGGCAAGGTGGTCGACGGGTCGCCCGGCCGGGAGCCCGGCGTCGCGCGCTCGCCGCCGCGCCTCGTCGGTGGTCAGGAACTCCGCCTGCAGCGCGGCTTCGAGGCCGAGACCGGCGAGCGCGTCCGCGAGGGCGCGGCTGCGCCGGCAGGCCGGCGTGTCGCTGCCGTCGGCGCGGGTCGGCAGGCCGATCACCACCCGCTGCGCGCCGTGGCGGCGGGCCGCGTCGGCCACCATCGCGGCGGCGCCGTGAACCCCGCCGTAGGGGACCACCTCGAGCGGGATCACCACTCCGGTAGCGTCATCGCCCACCGCGAGGCCGACCCGCCTGCCCCCCACGTCGACGCCGAGATAGCGCACGGGCTCATTGTAGGGGAACGCCCCGCCCCCGCCCTGCCAGGGGATAGGATCTAGGATCTGGGGGATAGGGCCCCCACCCGCGGCCCGTTCCCGATCCCGTGCCCGTTCCCGTTCCCGAAGCGCACGACCGAAGGTGGCGGCAGCACACGGACACAGGCAGGTTGGGCGCACGCACAAGAAAACGGCCGAGCGCGACGCTCGGCCGTCAGGTTCGGGCACAGTCGGCGCCGGCGGCCCCCCCGCCGTGGGTGGGCCCCTCCGGCTGCGATCGGCCGCGAAGCTACCTCTCGACGCGCTCGCGCAGGGTCTTGCCCGGCTTGAAGTGAACGTACTTCTTGGCCGGGATCATGATCGTCGCACCGGTCGCCGGGTTGCGGCCCTGGCGAGCGCCGCGGCTCTTGGTGGCGAAGGTCCCGAAGCCCGGGATCGTCACCTTCTCCCCGGCGTCGAGCGCGATCGCGATGATCCCCTTGCGCGGGTGCGCCGAGAACAGGGCGTCGAGGATCTCGGCCGACTTGCCCTGGCTGAGTCCGGTCTTCTTCGCAAGCTTCATGGCCATCTCGGTCTTGTTCATGTCATCCTCCTGGAACCTCATGGATTCGCCGTCAGTGTGGCGATCCCCACCGCCGCTGTCAAGAGAATCCTTGTGGCAAAGGCAAGATCGGCCTTGTGCCCAGGTCACACGAGGTGTAGGGTTGCGGAAGGAGGTGCGAATGGATCTCAAGTTGCGGGGCAAGCGCGCGCTCGTCACCGGATCGTCCCGCGGCATCGGCCGCAGCATCGCCCTGTCGCTCGCCGACTTCAGAGTCGACGTGGCGATCAACTACCTGCGCCACCGCAGCCGCGCCGAGGAGACCGCGCAGGAGATCCGCGACCGCGGGGTGCGCGCCCTGCTCCTCAAGGGCAACGTCGCCGACCCGGATGACGTCGCCCGCATGTTCGAAACCGTGCGCAGCGAGTGGGGCGGGCTCGACATCGTGGTCTCCAACGCCGCCTCCGGCGTCCTCCGGCCGGCGCGCGAGCTCACCCTGCACCACTTCGACTGGGCCATGCACATCAATGCCGCCGCCCTGCTCCCGATCACCCAGCGGCTGCTCGAGATGCCGGCCGACGGCGAGAGGGTGCTGGTGGCGGTGTCCTCGCTCGGCGCCACCCGCGCCATCCCGAACTACACCGCCGTCGGCGCGTCGAAGGCCGCCCTCGAGTCGATGGTCCGTCACCTCGCCGCCGAGTTCGCCCCGGAGGGCCTGCGCATCAACGCGGTGTCGGCGGGCACGGTCGACACCGACGCCCTGCTCCACTTCCCCAACCGCGAGCAGCTGCTCGAGGGCGCCCGGCGTCGCACCCCGGCCGGCCGGCTGCTCAGCCCCCAGGACGTCGCCAACACGGTGGTCTTCCTGTGCACCGAGTACGCCTCGATGATCCACGGCCAGGTGATCGTGGTCGACGGCGGCTACTCTATTCTGGCGTAGGGGATAGGATCTGGGATCTAGGGGATAGGGCCGGGCCCGCGCTTGTGGGGCGAGGCGAATGCGTGGAGAGGGCGTCCTGCGGGCGTGCCATCTTTGGCGATTTCGGGACGACCTTCCTCCTGGAGAATCCTCGAGACCTGAAATCGCCAAAGGTGGCAACCTGCCGACGGCAGCGGCTGTGGCCGTGGCCGCACTAGCTTGCGGCCTACGGCCACCCGCTGGTGACGGCTGGTCACCGCGGCCGCCGGCCGCGAGTCACCTCGGGGAGCGCCTCCGGAGAATCGGCGCGGAGCGCTCTCGAGGACGGAGCGAAGGGGCGGGCACGGGCGTCCGGCTTCGCCTGCGGCTCCGCCGTGACAAGCGGCCACGGCGACGCAGACGGGAAGACGCGCGAACTCGAACCCGCAACTCTCTCCGCCGCTACGCGCTCTTGCGCTTCGCACCCGCGGCGAGCAGCGGCCTCAGGTAGAGGCCGGTGAAGGAAACCTCGCACGCGGCCACCTGCTCGGGGGTCCCGGCCGCCACCAGCTCGCCGCCCCCCTCACCGCCCTCCGGGCCGAGGTCGATGATCCAGTCCGAGGTCTTGATCACGTCGAGGTTGTGCTCGATCACCACCACCGTGTTGCCGCGCTCGACCAGCGCCTGCAGCACCACCAGCAGCTTTCGCACATCGTCGAAGTGCAACCCGGTGGTCGGCTCATCCAACAGGTACAGGGTCTGGCCGGTGGCCCGCTTGGCGAGCTCGCGCGACAGCTTGATGCGCTGCGCCTCGCCGCCCGACAGCGTGGTCGCGGGCTGGCCGAGGTGCACGTAGCCGAGCCCCACCGCCACCAGGGTGTCGAGGATGCGCGCCACCTTGGGCACGTTGGCGAACAGCTCCCGCGCCTGGTTGACGGTCAGGTCGAGCAGCTCGGCGATCGTCAGGCCCTTGTAGTGGACCTCGAGCGTCTCGCGGTTGTAGCGCAGGCCGTGGCAGACGTCGCAGGTGACGAAGACGTCGGGCAGGAAGTGCATCTCGATCCGGATCTGGCCGGCGCCCTGGCAGGCCTCGCAGCGGCCGCCCTTGACGTTGAAGGAGAAGCGGCCCGGGGAGTAGCCGCGCGCCCTCGCCTCGGTGGTGGCCGCATAAAGCGATCGGATCGGGTCGAAGACCTTGGTGTAGGTCGCGGGGTTGGAGCGGGGGGTGCGGCCGATCGGCGACTGATCGATCGAGATCACCTTGTCGAGCCTGGAGACGCCCTCGATGCGATCGTGTCGACCCGGCCGCGCCAGCGTGCCGTACAGCTCGCGGGCCACCGCCTTGTGCAGGACCTCGTTGACCAGCGTCGACTTGCCCGATCCGGACACCCCGGTGACGCTGATCAGGCGACCGAGCGGGAAGGCGACGTCGATGCCCTTGAGGTTGTGCTCGGCCGCGCCGCGAACCGTGATCGCGCCGTCGCCCCCGGCCGATCTGCGATCCGGCACCGGGATCGCGCGGCGGCCCGACAGGTAGGCGCCGGTGAGCGATTCCGGGTGGCTCGCGATCGCCTCCGGCGGCCCGGCGGCCACCACCCGGCCGCCCTGGCGGCCGGCACCGGGGCCGAGGTCGATCACCCAGTCGGCCTCGCGGATCGTCTCCTCGTCGTGCTCGACCACGACCACCGTGTTGCCGAGGTCGCGCATCCCCTTCAGAGTCTCGAGCAGCTTCCGGTTGTCGCGCTGGTGGAGGCCGATCGACGGCTCGTCCAGCACATAGAGCACGCCCATCAGCTTGGAGCCGACCTGGGTCGCCAGCCGGATCCGCTGGCTCTCGCCTCCGGACAGGGTGCCGGCCATCCGGTCCAGCGTCAGGTAGTCGAGGCCCACCGCCACCAGGAAGGCCAGGCGGTCCTCGACCTCGCGCAGCAGCTTGGCCGCGACCTCGGCGTCCCGCCGGTCGAGCGCAAGGCCCTCGAACCACTCCAGCGCGCGCCGCACCGGCAGCGCCGACACCTCGGCCAGGCTGGCGCCGCCGACCAGCACCGCCAGCGCCTCCCGGCGCAGGCGGGCGCCGCCGCACGCGTGGCACGGGGCGAACGAGAGGTAGCGCTCGAGCTCTCCCCGCACCTCCTCCGACGAGGTCTCGGCGAGCTTGCGCTGCAGCCGCGGCACCACGCCCTCGAAGCGGTCGCGGTAGCGGTAGGCGCCCTTCCGGCTCTCCCACACCCAGTCGATCTCGCGCTCGCTGCCGTACATGACGAGCCGCCGGACGTCGTCGGGCAGGCGCCGCCACGGGGCGTGGAAGTCGAAGCCGATGTGCTCGGCGAGCTGCTCGACCTGGCGCCGGAACCACGATCCGGGCACGTGGCCGACCGTCGCCAGGCAGCCGGTGGCGAGCGACCGCTCGGGGTCGAGCACCAGCTTCTCGGGGTCGACCTCGCGCAGCGAGCCCAGCCCCGAGCACTCCGGGCAGGCGCCCTGCGGCGAGTTGAACGAGAACAGCCGCGGCGACACCTCGGCAAGCGAGAAGCCGCACTGCGGGCAGGCGTGACGGGCGGACAGCACGAGCTCCTCGCCGCCCGCCACCGCGGCGCGCGCGATCCCGTCGCCGACCTTGAGCGCGGTCTCCAGCGAGTCGGCGAGCCGCGACTGAAGGCCCGCCCGCACCGCCAGCCGGTCGATCACGACCTCGACCGTGTGCTTGCGCTTCTTGTCGAGCGCCGGCGGGTCGCTGGCGTCCACCAGCTCGCCGTCGACCCGCGCCCGCAGGAAGCCCTCCTTGACCATCTGCTGGAAGAGCTGGCGGTGCTCGCCCTTGCGCCGCTCGGCGAGCGGGGCCAGCAGCAGGAAGCGGGTGCCCTCGGGCAGGGCGAGCAGGCGGTCCACCATCTGCTCCACGGTCTGCGGCCGGATCGGCAGCCGGCAGTCCGGGCAATGGGGGATCCCGACTGCGGCCCACAGCAGCCGCAGGTAGTCGTGGATCTCGGTCACCGTCCCGACCGTCGAGCGCGGGTTTTTCGAGGTCGTCCTCTGCTCGATCGAGATTGCCGGCGACAAGCCCTCGATGGTGTCGACGTCGGGCTTCTCCATCTGGTCGAGGAACTGCCGGGCGTATGCGGACAGCGACTCGACGTAGCGCCGCTGGCCCTCGGCAAACAGGGTGTCGAAGGCGAGCGACGACTTGCCGGAGCCGGACACGCCGGTGATCACCACCAGCCGGTTGCGGGGGATGACGACGTCGATGTTGGCCAGGTTGTGCTCGCGCGCGCCGCGGATCGTGATGGTGTCCCGCATGTCTCCCAGCCGTGCCCGCCGGCCCGCGGCCGGCGTCCTCCGGGGCCAACCGCCCCGGTCGCGAACGCTATTCCCCGCCGCTCGGCGGGCCGCCGCCGATCAGGAGCGGCGGTGTGCCTCCTGCTCGGCCTCGCGGTCCATCGTGCGCCGGCGCAGGGCCTCGCGCTTGTCGTGCTGGAGCTTCCCCCGCACCAGCGCGATTTCGAGCCGGATCCAGTTGCCGTCGACGAACATCTGCAACGGCACCACCGTCAGACCCTTCTCGCGGACCTTGCCCGCGAGCTTTTCGATCTGCCGCTTGTGCAGCAGGAGCCGCCGCCGGCGCAGCGGATCGTGCGATGCGTAGCCGGAGCTCGAGTAGGCGCCGATGTGACAGCCCACCAGCCAAGCCTGACCGCCGGCAAACGTGACGTGCGCCTCGGTCAGGTTGACCCTGCCGTCGCGCGCCGCCTTGACCTCGGTGCCGAGCAGCTCGAGGCCGGCCGTCTCCCGCTCCAGGATGTGGTACTCGTGGCGGGCCTTGCGGTTGGTGGCGAGGGCGCGGGTCATGTCAGCACGCGCGCCAGCAGCTCGACCATTTCGGGATCGAACTGGGAGCCTCCACCCGACCTCAGGGTGGCGAGCGCCTGCTCCTCGGAGATCGGGGCCAGGTAGCTGGAGGACGAAGTCAGCACGTCGAAGACCTCGGCCACGTGCACCAGGCGGGCGAGGCTCGGGATCTCCCCGCCGGCGATCCGATCGGGGTAGCCGCTGCCGTCCCACCGCTCGTGGTGGTGGCGGATCGCGGCCGCCACCTCGTCCAGCCCGACCCCGCGCACGATCCGCTCGCCGATCACCGCGTGCCTGCGGTAGACGCGGCGCTGCTCGGGCCCGGGGTGCTCGAGCCGGTACAGCTGCTCATAGTCCAGCTCGCGCATGCCGACGTCGTGGAGCAGGCCGGCGAGCGCGGCCTGCTCGACGCGCTCGTGCCCGCTCCCGGCGGCGTGGGCCATCCTGAAGGACAGGCGAGACACCGCGAGCGAGTGGGAGATCAGGTCCGGGTAGCGGGCCTCGCCGGGCTCGAGCAGCCGGCGCGCGAGCCGGCGACGCGTGGAGCGCAGTGACGATGCCCGCCGCAGCCCCGCCACCTCGCGGCCGAGCCGGTCCATCACCTGCGCCGGGTCGACAGAGCCCTCCGCGCCGACGACCGACAGCGCCAGCTTCCAGGCGGCGTCCTCGAGCGCGACCTCGGAGACGATCAGCGAGGGCCGCAGCGGCTCGCCGCCGGCGACCACCCGCCGCCAGCCGACCGTCCAGGCGCCACGGCGTGGCGCGGCCCCGCCGTGGCCGAGCAGGACCCTGGCCTGGTGGGCCTTGATCGCGCCGGCGTCGCCGTCGGCGGCGTCGACGGCGCCGAGCACCAGGGTCGAAGCGGCGCCGTCCTCGGCAACGGTGACCGCGACCGCCCAGCAGCGGTCACGTCCCACCGCGTCGGCCGCCGCCTCGACCAGGTCGGCCAGGGCCGGCTCGTCGAGCAGGTCCGCCGCAGCCCGGGGCGGGGCGGCGGGGATCGGGGCCGCGCCCTCGGGCTCGCCGCCGGCGACCGGTCCGGCGTCGGGCGAGCGCGCGAGGCCGAGCTCCCGGGCGAGCTCGAGCAGCGCCGCCGCGATCGCCGACGCGCGTTGCCGGTCGGGCTCGTCGAACGGCCGCTGCCCGCCCTTCTCCCGGGCGTCCACCAGCCCGACCAGCCACCCGCGCTCGACGAGGGGCACCAGCATCATCCGCTGGATCCCGGACGAGCGTAGCCGCTCCTCGAGCGCCGGCACCTCCTCGACACGGTTGACGACGAGAGGCAGGCCGGTCAGGCCGGCGGCGGCGACCGCCAGCGGGTCGGCGGCGGCGAGCCGGGCCGGGGGCACCTCCGCGCGGCCAAAGCCGTAGCGCACCGCGAGCTGGAGGTCGCCGCCCTGGGTGCGCAGGTAGAGGCCGGCGCGGGTGCAGTGAACCTCCTCGAGGAAGCGGTACAGCACCTCCTTCAGCATCCGCTCGCAGTGCGGCGTCCAGCCCGGCAAGGGCTCGATCATCGGTCTGTCCCCCAGCTCTCCGACCCTCCACTGTAGCACCCGCCCCCGGCTGCCCGTTCAGGGTTACAATGACGCGATGAGGCCTGCGCTGCTGGCCATGCTGCTCGCCGCCGCTGCGGCGGCTGCGGCGCCGCTCGTCGTCCAGACCGAGCTCTCGAGCGACACCCTGACGGTCGCGTTCCGCCTCGACGAGCCCCTGCCGGCGTCCCTGGAGGATGCGCTGCCCTCGGGCGCGACCGTCGAGGTGCGCTACCAGGTGCGTGTCCGTTCCGCCCGCAAGCTGTGGTGGGACAAGAAGATGTGGAAGGGCGAGGCGGTCGCCACCGCGGTCTTCGATCCGATCATCGGGCGCTACGAGTGCGAGCTGGTGCTCGACGGCGTGATCGTCACCAGTCACGAGGTGGAGACGACCGACGCCGCCCGGTCGTGGCTCTCCGACCCCGGCCCGGTGCGCTTCGCGCTGCCCGAGGGCCTGGAGCCGCGCTCGATGGAGGTCCGGGTCCGGGCGGTCTTCTCCTCCTCCACCAAGTGGCTGTTCTTCCCCGACACCGAGGGCACCGACTGGGTTGGTGCGCCGATCGCGGTCCCGGCTTCGGAGGTCGCGCAGGACGGGCCCGGCGGCGCCGCGGGCTGAGCGATGTCCAATCTGGTCGAGGCCTGGCACCAGCACCGCCGTCAGAACCGCTCGCTGGCCATCGGCTTCGTGGCCCTGCTGCTGCTCGCCGCAGGGGCCTTCTACCTGCTCCAGCGCACCCAGGCGGCGTCCCCCGAGGAGCTGACCAACCGGCTGCTGCTGTTCGTCCTCTGGTACCTCGACATCTCGCTGATCCTGGTCCTCACCTTCATCCTGGTCCGCAATCTGACCCGGCTGATCGCCGAGCGGCGGCGCGGCGTCCTCGGCAGCCGGTTCCGCACCAAGCTGGTGTCGACCTACGTCGCGCTGACCTTCGTGCCGGTGATCTTCATCTTCCTGATCGCCACCAACATCCTCCAGCGCTCGATCGACCAGTGGTTCTCGTCGCCGGTCGAGGAGACGCTGCGCAGCGGCGCGGCGGTCACCGTCCAGGTCCGCGAGCTGATCGAGCAGCGCCTGCAGCGCCAGGCCGGAGTCGCGGCGCGCCTGCTCGCCCACGACACCAGCCCCCACCGGCTGCCGGAGCTGCGCGACACGATGGGGGTCGACCTGATCGCGCTCTTCGAGGGGCCGCAGCTGCTCCAGGCGGTGGCCGATCCTCGCACCATCCCGACCACGCCGCCGACCCTGCGGTGGGAGGAGCTGCCTCCCTCGGGGGTCCGCGCCAACCGCTGGCGGGGCGGACTGCTGGTGCGTGGCTGGGCTCCGGTCGACGGCTCCGGCGCGGTGGTCGTGGTCGGCGACATGCTGCCGCGGGAGCTCCTGCTCGATCTCGAGAGCACCACCGCCGCCCACGCGACCTTCCAGGAGATGAAGCTGCAGCGCGGGACCGTCACCTCGACCACGGTGCTGGTGTTCCTCGCGGTGACCCTGCTGCTGCTGTTCGCCACGGTCTGGGTCGGGCTGTTCCTGTCGAGGCGGTTCACCGAGCCGCTGCTGGCGGTGGCGGCCGCCACCCGGCGGGTCGCCGAGGGCAACCGGCTCGAGGAGGTGGCGAGCCCGGCCAGCGACGAGGTCGCGGTGCTGGTGGACTCGTTCAACGCCATGGTCCGCAGGGTGCGCGCCACCGAGGCGGAGATCCGGGCCTCCAACCAGGAGCTCGCCACCCTGCTCGCGACGGTCCCCACCGGCGTGCTCACCGTCAGCTCGGACGGCACCAGCTTCCGCGCCAACCCGGCCGCGGCCCGGCTGCTCGGCGAGCCAGGCTGGGCGGCGGCGTGGCGGCCGCTCGAGGAGCTCGATCGGCACGGCTGCGCGCCCCTCCACGACCGGCTGCGGCCCGGCCAGCCGACCGATCTCCGCACCGAGCTCGACCTCGAGATCGGCGGCTCGCAGCGTCACCTGGAGGTCGCGCTCAAGCCGCTCCCCGGCGGCGGCTCGGTGGTCACTCTCGACGATCTCACGGTGCTTCTCCAGGCCCAGCGCCAGGCCGCGTGGAGCGCCGTCGCCCAGCGCATCGCCCACGAGATCAAGAACCCGCTGACCCCGATCCGCCTCGCCGCGGAGCGGATGCAGCGCTGGGCGGGCCGCCTGGATGGGGAGGTGCGGTCGATCGTCGACTCCTCGTGCGAGGCGATCATCGCCCAGGTGACGGGGCTCAAGGAGATGGTCGACGCGTTCCGGCTCTACGCGCAGATGCCGCGCGTCGAGCCGCGCCCGAGCTCGGTCAGCCGAATCGTCCGCGAGGTGGGATCGCTGTACGACGGGATGCGGGAGGGGCTCGACGTTCGGATCGAAACGCCGCCCGCCGAGATCCGCGCCATGGTCGATCCGGCCGCCCTCCGCCAGGCGCTCGTGAACCTGCTCGACAACGCGGCCGAAGCCGTGAGGACGACGGGCGTGATCACGATCTCGCTCGCGACCGACCGCGACGACCTCGTTCTCGAGGTGGCCGACACCGGCGTCGGGCTGCCCACCGAGGACACCGAGACCCTGGTCCAGCCCTTCTACTCCACCAAGGGGCAGAGCTCGGGCATGGGCCTGGCGATGGTGCACCGGGTCGTGACCGAGCACGGCGGCACCCTCGAGCTGGCCAACCGGGCGCCCACCGGGGCGCTGGCGCGGATCACCCTGCCGGGCGCGGTCATCGGCCCCGCCGACCCGGCTCAGACGACCGATCCCTCCGTCTGACACCGCCGCGCGATCACCGCTCAGCCCTCCGTTCCCGTGCCCGTACCCGTTCCCGGTGGTTCGCTCGGGTTCTCGATCGGGCCGAGTTCGGGAACGGGAACGGGAAGGGGAACGGGTACGGACGTCAATTCGGTGACGGGGGACGCATTCCCGACCTGCGCGCCCCCCTGTGATGCCGCTCGTTGACCACCATCTGGGCAGTTGTTACCATCCCAGGCATGGCATACCTGGGCAACCGTGAGCTCTCGATCGAGGCTCAAGACCGAGTCATGTCGGCCTTCCGCAGGGTGATCGCCAACCTCCAGCAGCGGCAGCGCGAGGAGGCCCTGATCGGGCTCGAGTTCGTGCTCCGCATCGATCCCCAGTTCAGCCCCGCGATCGAGCTCAAGCGGCAGCTCCAGGGCGGGGCGGAGGCGATCGACCTGTCCGACCTGATCGCCCAGATCGAGGCGCCGACCACGGCGACCATCAACGCGCTCTTGATCGAGGCGGTCGAGGACTTCAACAACCGGAACTTCATCACCGCCAAGTCAAAGGTGGAGCGGGTGCTGCTCGAGCTGCCGGGCCACCAGGAGGCACGCCGGCTGCTCGGCCAGCTCCAGCAGGCCCTCAAGGTGGAGCAGCAGGTCGGCAACTTCCTCCTCCAGGCGCGCGAGGCGCTCGCGATCGGCGATCCCCAGGAGGCGGCGAACTTCGTCCTCATGGCCCAGGCGCTGGACCCCCACCACGGCGGCATCGCGTCGACGCTGCAGGAGATCTACGCGCGAAGCGGCGAGCCGCAGCCGGCCGCGACAGGCCCCGTCGCGGCCGCCGCGCCACGTCCCGACCGCAGCTCCCCTGCCGCCGCAGGCGCGCGCGCCGCGGCCCCTGGGGCCGCGGACGTGCCGTGGGGCGCCGGCGGCGACGAGCTGTTCGGCGACGGGCTGGATGCGGCCGACTTCCCGGGCCCCCAGTTCGACGCGGAGCCCCTGATCGACGCGCTGGACGCCGACCTCGGAGAGGCCGGCATCGACCTCGCGGAGCGGCCGAGCGACGACGTCTCCGACCTGTTCGACACGGCCGCCCGCCCGCCCGGCACCCCGCCGCCCGCCGGCCAGCCGGTGGTGGCCCAGCTGCTGGCCCGGGGCGCGTCGGCGCTCGACGCCGGCCAGTACCTGGCGGCGATCGACGCCTGGTCGCGGATCTGGCTCGAGGACCCGACCAACGAGGACGTCGGCCCCCGGGTCGCAGAGGCGAAGAAGCGGCTCCAGCAGGCCGGTCGCGAGCTCGAGCACCTGGTGTTCGAGGCCGAGGACGCGCTGATCGGCGGCGATGAGGACAAGGCGCTCGAGCTGGTCAACCGCGTCCTGGCGAAGAACCCGGGCCACGCCGAGGCGATCGCGCTGCACCGCCGCCTGAGCGGCGAGGCGGAGAGCGCGCCCGTCGGCCCGCCGCCCGCGGCCCCCGCCCCTGCCGCCCCCTCGATGCCTGACCTCGAGGAGGATCTGTTCTCGGAGCCCTTCGCCGATCTCGAGGCCGAGCCGCAGCAGGAGCCGCTCGCCACGACCTTCATGGAGGTCGAGGAGATCGCGGCCCCGCCGGCGGCGCGGCGAATGCTGGCGGTGTCGCCCCGCACCCTGGCGCTGGCGGGAGCCGCCGCGATCGTGCTGGTGCTCGCCGGCGTGCTCGGCGCGCGCGCCGTCATCGGCCTGCGGAAGCCGACCGCCGAGAACAACATCGACCTGCTGCGCACCGAGGCCGAGGCGCTCTTCCGGCAGGGCAAGCCGGCCGCGGCGCTGCAGCTGGTGGAGCGGTTCCGGCCACGCGACGACGGTGACGAGCAGGTCCTGGAGGCCCTCACCACCCGCTACACCGCCGCGCTCGCGACCCCGACGCCGACCCCGGTGCCGGCGGTCGCGGTCGAGGCTCGCCGCCTGCTCGACGGCGGGCTCTGGTTCCGCGCCTATGACGAGGCCAAGCGCGGCCTCGAGGCCCACCCGGGCGACCGGGGGATGCTCGAGATCATCGCCCGCGTCGACGCCATGGAGCCGCGGGCGGCAACCCTCGCCAGCCAGCTCGCCGGCCGCAACCACCGGGGCGCCGTCGGCACCACCCACGATCTGCTGGTCGGGTACCCGGGCCAGGCGGACCTCGTGGAGGTCCTCAAGCGGTGCCTGTTCAACGCGTCGCTGGCCGAGCTGCGCACCTACAACCTGACCGGAGCCCGCTCCTATCTCGACGAGCTGAAGTCCGTCGCGCCGAACGACGAGGAGGTCAACCGGGTCCTGCAGTTCATCGAGAGCTACAAGGCGCGTCCGGTCGACATGCAGCTCAAGGTCTTCATCCAGAGCCTCGGTGAACGACAGGCCTGGTCGGCGCCGGCAGCGCTGACTGCGGACGCCGCCCCGCCGACTCCGACGCCCGCCCCCACAGCGTGAGCCAGGACGCACCCCCCCCCCGCGGCAGCGACGTCCCCGACGGCTGGGACCGGCTGCAGAGCGCCGTCGACGAGCGCTCTCCCGAGCCCCGGCGCAGCTTCCCCGGCGCCACGCCGCAGGAGCCGACCTCGCTGATCCCGGTGATCGCCGGTTCGTGGGGCGACCTGGCCGTGATGCTGGGGCTGACCGCCGCCGCCCTGGTCGCCCTCAGGCTGGCCGGCCACGGCGCTCCTTTCGCGGCCGCACCGTGGGCGATCGCGGTCGCGGTGCTGTGGTGGCTGGTGGCGGCCGCGGCGGTGCTGACGGTCCGCCGCGCGACCCCGGGCATGGCTGCGGCAGGGATCTCGTTTGCCGGTGCCGTGGCCCCGGCTCGGCTCCCCTGGGTGCTGCTGGTGGCGCTGCTGCTGGCAGCCACCCTCGGCCTGCCGTCGGCCGTCGGCCGTCCCGGGTGGGCGCTGCGGGTCGCGGCCGGCAAGCCCCTCATCGCCGCCGGGCACGACCTCCCGTGAGCCGGGGCCCGAAGCGCGCGCCCTCAGGTCTGCCGACGCTTGAAGACCATCCCGATGTGGTCGGTGGCGCCGGTCTTGAAGTTGATGGCGGTGATCGCCACCAGCTCCCATCCGTCGTCGCCGAGCTCGTTGAGCTGGCTGCAGTAGTTCGGGTCGAGGCGGTAGTTCTCCGAGCGGATGTTGATGATCCTGTACTCCCAGCGCACCGCGTCCATACCATCCTCCCACCCAGATTGCTTCGAAGTGGCTGCATTGTATCACCGCCCGGCGCACTCGAGGTGCCACCGGGCCAACGGCTGTCGCAGGTTCCCCGGCCACCGCTCCGGGTCCCGGAGGCGGCGGCGAGGGCCGGCCGATGACCCGGCTCTCGGTCGTCATCCCGGCGTTCAACGAGGCGGTGCGCCTGCCGCCGACCCTGCGCGAGGTCGCGGGCTACCTGGCCGGGGTCCCGGGCTGGCTGCCGGCGGAGCTGATCGTGGTCGACGACGGCTCGCTCGACGGCACCGCGGACGCCGCCGGATCGCTCGCGGCGCCCGCCGGCATCGCCCTCACGGTCGTCAGCCATGAGCGCAACCGCGGCAAGGGAGCCGCGGTCCGCACCGGGTTCCTGCGCTCCGGCGGCGAGGAGATCCTGCTCTCGGACGCCGACCTCGCCTCACCCATCGATCAGCTGGCGGTGCTCGCCTCGAGCGGGACCCGGCAGTCCGTCCGGATCGGCTCGCGGGCCCTCGATCGCAGCCTGATCTCCATCCGCCAGCCGAGCTACCGCGACCTCATGGGGCGCATCTTCAACCTCGCGGTGCGGGCGCTCGTGCTGCCCGGCATCCACGACACCCAGTGTGGGTTCAAGCTCTTCCCGGGACAGCTCGGCCGGTCGCTGGCGCGCGCCCAGCGGATCGACGGATTCGCCTTCGACGTCGAGCTGCTGTTCCTCGCCCGGCGCTGGGGAGCGCCGATCGTCGAGGTGCCGGTGCGCTGGCGCCATGTCGAGGCGTCGCGGGTCCAGCCGCTGCTCCACTCCGCCGAGATGCTCCGCGACCTGCTGTGGCTGCGGCTGCGCGCCGCCGCCGGGCGGCTGGGGCCGCGCCGGCCGCGGTCGGACCCCGGGGGCGGGCACCATGACTGACGGACCGCCCGACCCCGAGTGGCGGCTCGAGCCCTTCCTCGAGCACCTCGAGTGGGAGCGCAACCTCGCCCCGGCAACGCTCCGCGCCTACCGGCGGGAAACCGCGAGGCTGATCGACTTCGCCTGCCGCGAGCTCGACGCCAGAGACCCGGCTTCGCTTGCCCCGGCCGCCGTGCGCTCCTACCTCGCGCACCTTCACCAGCAGCGACTGTCGGCGCGCTCGATCGAGCGGTCGCTCGCCTGCCTGCGGACCTACTTCCGCTTCCTGGCCAGCGAGCGGGTGATCCCGGCAAGCCCGGCGGAGTCGGTCCCCCACGTGCGAGCTCCCCGGGGTGCACCCGAGGTGGTCGACCGCTACGCCATCGAGGAGCTCCTCGACAGCCAGCCCGAGACCCCGGTGGGCGAGCGTGACCGGGCGGTGCTCGAGCTGCTGTACGGCGCCGGGCTGCGGGTCGGCGAGCTGGTCGCCATCGACCTCGCCGACCTCCAGATCGGCCAGCGCATGCTGCGGGTGCGCGGCAAGGGCCGTCGCGAGCGGCTGGTGCCGTTCGGCCGCAAGGCCGCCGAGGCGGTCACCCGCTACCTGCCGCATCGGGCGCGCTGGCGGCGCTCCTGCCGGGACGGCGGCGACGAGCCGCTGCTGGTCAACCAGCGCGGCGGCCGGCTCAGCGACCGCTCGGTCCGCCGGATCCTCGACGCGGCGGTCCAGCGCACCGCCCAGCTCCACCACCTGCACCCCCACGCGCTGCGCCACGCCTTCGCGACCCACCTCCTGGAGGCAGGCATGGACCTGCGGGCGATCCAGGAGCTGCTCGGGCACGGCTCGCTGTCCACCACCCAGATCTACACCAACGTTGACCTCGCCCACCTGATGAGCGTCTACCGCAAGGCCCACCCGCGGGCGAGCGGCGACGCGGCCACGGGTCGGGAAGCAGAGAACGGGAAGGACTGACGGGCGCAGGAGTGGGGACCCGGTTCCTCACCTCCCTCCGCTTCATCCGCAGACTCCACCGACAGGCGACAGAGACCCCCCGTGAGGCCGTTGTCCTGCCGAGAACTCAACGCTCGACAGCTCTTTGAAGACCAGTGCTGTGCTCGCGGCGACATGGACAATCTGTCTGAAAGCCCGTCACGACAATGAGGGAATGGCGTGCCCGGCACCTTCATGCGATCTCCACACAACCCGCATTTCGCACCGACCTCCTGTGGCAGCGCCTACCAGTCACTTCCACGTCGAATCAGGAGGGCGGTGCGAAATGCTGGTTATGCCCCACACGCTGCCAGCGTCACGGCCCAGTCGCGGATGCGCTCGACCGCGAGCGCGGCGTGGCGTTCCCGGCGCTCGCGCCGGCCGCGCACGACGGCGAGCTCGGGCGGGGTCGCGATCAGGCCCCAGCTGATGTTGGCGGGCTGAAAGCCTCCGGGACTGCGCTCGGTCAGGTGACGGACCAGGCCTCCCATCGCGGTCTCCGGGGGCGGCGGCTGCGGGCTGCCGCCCGCGAGCTCGGCGGCCAGCGTGCGCGCCGCCATCAGCCCGGTGGCCGCCGACTCCACGTAACCCTCGACACCGGTCAGCTGGCCGGCGACTCGCAGGCTGGGGCGGCGGCGCAGCCGGAGCAGCGGATCGAGGTGGGTGGGGGCGTTGAGGAAGGTGTTGCGGTGGATCATGCCGAAGCGCACGAAGCGCGCCTGCTCGAGCCCGGGAATGGTCCGGAACACCCGCCCCTGCTCGGCCGGCGTGAGCTTGGTCTGGAACCCGACGATGTTCCAGTGCTCGGCCGCCAGGTCGTCCTGGCGCAGCTGGACCACCGCGTACGGACGGCGGCCGGTCGCCGGGTCGGTGAGCCCGACCGGCTTCATCGGCCCGAAGCGCAGCGTGTCGACGCCGCGCTCGGCCATCACCTCGATCGGCAGGCAGCCTTCGAAGAAGCGGATGTCCTCCATCTCGAACGGCTTGAAGGGGACCTTCTCGGCCGCCAGCAGGCCCGCCACGAAGCCCTCGTAGCGGCTGCGGTCCATCGCCGCGTTGAGGTAGTGGTCGCCGCCCTTGCCGTAACGCGAGCTGCGGAACAGCCGCGAGCCGTCGAGCGAGTCGGCGGCCACGATCGGCGCGATCGCGTCGTAGAAGGCGAGCGCGTCCTCGCCGAGCAGCGCCGCCAGGGCGCGGTGCAGGGCGGGCGACGTCAGCGGCCCGGTCGCCACCACCGCCGGCCGATCCGGCAGCTCCGCGAGCTCGCGCCGCTCGACGGCGATCCTGGGGTGGCCGGTGACCGCGCCGGTCACCGCCTCCGAGAAGCGCTCGCGATCGACCGCCAGCGCGCTGCCGGCCGGCACCGCCGCCGCCCGCGCGCAGCGGATGATCAGCGAGTCGAGCGCCGCCATCTCCCGCTTGAGAAGGCCGACCGCGTTGGCCGGGCTGTCGCCGCGCAGCGAGTTCGAGCACACCAGCTCGGCGAGCCGGCCGCTGCGGTGGACCGGGGTCGGGGTCGCCGGCCGCATCTCGGAAACCACCACGCGAACGCCGGCCTCCGCCAGCTGCCATGCGGCCTCGCACCCGGCGAGGCCACCGCCCACCACCACCACCGGATCGGTCACCTGCCCGTCTCTCACCCGCCAACCTGCGCATCAGGTCGCCTCATTCCCTGAGCGCCGGGCGAAGCGCCCGTCCGGCAGCCGTTCGACTGTCCCCTCGAGCTCGAGGCGCAGCAGCTCGCCGAGCACCACCGGCACCGCGACGCCGGCCTGCGCCGCGAGCTCGTCGACGGTGCGCGCGGCCGCGGCCGGGAGGCTTTCGAGCAGCCGGCCGCCGTCATCGTGGTGCGCCCCGGCCCCCGGGTCGCGCCGGATCCCGGGCGCCACCACGTCGAGCACGTCGCCGACGTTGAGCAGCGGCCGCGCGCCGAGGCGCAGCAGGGCGTTGGGGCCGACCGACAGCTCGGAGAAGATCCCTCCCGGGACCGCGAAGACCTCGCGCCCCTCCTCGACCGCCGCCCGTGCCGTGCCGAGGGCGCCCGAGCCGGCCGCCGCCTCGACCACCACGGTGGCGTCGGCGATCCCGGCGATCAGACGGTTGCGCTCCGGGAAGTGGTGGCGCAGCGGCGGCGTCCCCGGAGGGTACTCGCTGAGCAGGGCGCCGGACGCGGCGATCGCCTCGGCGAGACGGCCGTGCTCGGGAGGGTAGACGCGGTCCGGCCCGCTCCCCCAGACCGCCCACGTCGGCCCGCCCGCGGCGACCGCACCCTCGTGCGCGCAGGCGTCCACGCCGCGCGCCATGCCTGACACCACTGCCACCCCGGCGCGGGCGAGCTGCTCGCCGAGCAGGCGCGCCACCTGCCGGCCGTAGGGCGTCGCGGCCCGCGATCCGACCACCGCGACCGCCGGGCCGCTCACCAGGCGGCCCCGCACGAACAGCCCCAGCGGGGGGTCGGCGGTGGCGCGCAGCCGCTCCGGGAACTCGTCGTCCGCCGGCGCCAGCCACCTCCAGCCGATCCGGTCCAGGCCCTCGAGCAGGACCGGGACCGCCTCCCGGAGCAGCCGGGACGCGGCGCCCAGCACCGCCCCCGGAGCGCCGGCGCGGCGCAGGGCCTCGAGCGGATCTCCCGCGCACGGATCGGCCGCCAGCAGGCGCCGGAAGCGCGCGCCGCAGCCGGCCAGCAGCAGCGCGAGCCTCGCCCATCGCGCGTCAGCGGTGTCGTGGCTCACCATCCCCTGGAGACCACAAGGCGGGCAGCGATGTCCTTCGGATATAGTGGATGGAGTGGAGCTGCGGGTACTCGGGAGCTTCGGGGGCGAGAGTCCGGCCTGCCGGATGACATCCTTCCTGATCGGCGGCACGGTCGCCGTCGACGCCGGGGCAATCACCCGCGCCCTGACCATCGCCGAGCAGCGCGCGATCCGCCACGTCATCATCACCCACACCCACATGGACCACACCTCGTCGCTGCCGTTCTTAATCGAGAACCTGTTCGGCAGCGACGGCGCTCCGCTGTCGATCTACTGCACCGGCTCGGTGCTCGGCGCGGTCCGCCGGCACCTGTTCAACAACGACACCTGGCCCGACTTCTCGCGGATCCCGAGCCACCTCTACCCGTCGATCCGCTTCCAGGTGATCGAGCCCGAGGTCCCGTTCGCGATCAGCGGGGTGGCGGGCGGCGACCTCGAGATCACCCCGGTGCCAGTGAGTCACGTCGTGCCCACGACCGGCCTCCTGCTCCGCCAGCGCCGCTCGAGCCTGCTCTTCACCTCCGACACCGGCCCCACGGACCGGGTCTGGGAGGTGGCCAACTCGACCGCCGACCTGTCGGCGCTGGTCACCGAGTGCTCGTTCCCGAACCGGCTCCAGACCGTGGCCGACGTCAGCCTCCACCTGACGCCGCAGACCCTCGCCGCCGAGCTCGCCAAGCTGACCCGCGACGTCATGGTCTACCTGTACCACTTCAAGCCCCCATACGTGGAGGAGCTGCGGGCGGAGCTCGAGTCGACGCCGCTGACCCACCGGGTGACTGAGCTCGTCCAGGACCAGACCTACACCTTTTGAAGAGGGGTTAGGGGCCAGGATCCAGGGGCCGGGGCCCCCGCCCGCTCCCGTCACGGCGAAGGCCGCAGGACGACTCCTCGCGGCGAAGCCAAAGGCGATGCCGGCAGCCGGATCCGCTTCCGCGCCCGCTTCCGCGCCCGTCTCCACCCGTGCCCGTTCCCGTTCCCGATCAGTGCGCTGAATCGACCCATCCCACGAGGAGATCGCCGCTCCCGCACCCTGGCGGTGTGACCGTTCCTTCGGGAACGGGTACGGGAACGGGAACGGAAACGAAGTCGAGTTTGGGCTCGGTCGGCAGTCAACGCCCTCAGCGCGCCTTCCCGGCCTTGCCGAGCGCGATCAGATCCGTCTGGAGATCGAAGGCGAGGCGGCCGCGGACCCCGGGCGCGAGCGGCTCCAGATCCGGGCCGAGGGTGGCCGAGAAGACGACGTGGCCGGCGCGCTCTCTCATGCCGAGGGTCCGCAGCGGGTAGTCGCCGTCCCAGGTGAACAGCCGCCAGCCCCGCGCCTCCTCGGCGATCCGGAACACCACCGACGACTGCCGCACCGTCTCGGCGAGGATCTCGTCGCCGCGCCGCTCGACGCTGCGGATGTCGGCGCGGGACGCCAGCACCGCCGCCGGGTCGCGCCAGGCCTCCCCCGCCACCAGCTCCGACCGCCGTCGAACCTCGATCTCCGCAGGCGTCTCGCGCGCACTCCAGGCCACCCCCTCGAGCACCTCCGGGTCCGCCCGCAGCCCGCGCACGACCAGCCGCTCCACCAACGGCTGCGCCGCCCCCACCCTCAGCACGGAGAACAGGTCCTCCACCTCGAGCGTGCCACCGCGCACCAGGTAGCGCTCCGCGGGGCCGAACCACATCAGGTCGAAGACGTCGCCGCCCGGCGCCGCGCCGCCGCCGCTGGCCAGCAGGGCCGCGCGCTCTCCGGCCGCCTCCCGCCACACCGTGCCCCGCTCGAGCTGGTAGACGCCATCGGGCCCCGCCAGCTCGTCCGCGGTCGCGGCCACCGGCAGCGCCGGGGCGACGACGACGCCAGCCGCCTCGAGCTGGGGCCAGGTCGCGGAGAATGCTGCGCCGCGCACCGGCCGCCCTCGGAACACCCGGGCGAGCACGCGATGGCACTCGGCAGCGCCGGCGAACCACCGCGACTCGACCACCGTCTCGGGATCGCGGACGCCCGCGGCCCGCCACCGCAGCGGCAGGCTCCTGACCAGCATCGCCGCCGCCTGGGCCGCCGGCAGGCTCGGGTCGACGCCGGCCGCAGCGAGCACCCGGGCGTCCATCAGCTGCTCAGCCGCGTCGCCCGCGCGGCGATTCGCGGCTGCGCCTCGGCGGAGAACCAGCAGTCGAGGAACAGCTCGTCCTCGGCGGCAAAGCCCGCCCGCATGGCGCGCCAGGTGTCGCCCAGCAGCATCTCCTTGGTGGCCATCCAGGGGCGCGCCGGCCGCGACGCGATCCGGGCGAGCTCGCGGTCGACCGCCACCACCACCTGCTCGACCGGCTCCACCCAGTGCACCAGCCCGAGCTCGTGCGCCCGCTCGGCAGTGCAGCCTTCCCCGCGCAGCAGCGCCTCGGCAATGGCCAACGGGCTGCAGCGGGCCCGCACCATCTGCAGGCTGCCCGCCGGCACCGGCACTCCCAGATTGAGCTCCGCGAAGCCCAGCCGCGGCCGCCCGATCGCCATGACCCGCAGGTCGCAGGCCAGCGCGAGCAGGCAGCCGCCGCCGACGGCGTGGCCGGTGATCGCGGCGGCGGTCGGCCCCGGGTAGGAGAAGACGTCGAGGATGAGGCCGTTGAAGACCTCCAGGTTGGCCCGCACCCGCCCCCGATCGGCGTTCGCCAGCACCTTGAGGTCCCAGCCCGGGCAGAACACCGTCGGGTGCGACGAGGCCAGCAGCAGCGGCGGCGCGCCGCGCCCCCGCAGGTCGGCGACGGCGTCGCGGACCGCGGCCATCAGGGGCAGGTTCAGCGGGTTGGCCCCGTCGTTGAGGATGATGCGGTGGATGCCGTGGACCTCGTGGTGGCGGATCGGGCGATCAGGCATCGCTGTCCTCCAAGAGCCGAAGGAACAGGGTGTGGACCCGGCGGTCCGTGCTCAGCTCGGGGTGGAAGGTGGCGGCCACCACCCGGCCCGAGCTGACGAGCACCGGGTCGCCGCCGCAGCGGCCGAGCACCCGCACCCCGGCGCCCGTCCGCACGATGCGCGGCGCCCGGATGAACACGCCCTCCGTCTGCGGCGGCTCGCCGAGCGCGCCGTCGAGCTCGACCGTCGCCACGGTCGAGTGCACCTGCCGGCCGTAGCCGTTGCGGACGACATCCACGTCGAGCAGGCCGAGCGAGGGCTGCCGCGGATCGACGGCGGCGGCGAGCAGGATCACGCCGGCGCAGGTGGCGAGCACCGGCATGCCGGAGACCACGCGGCCGCGGATCCGCTCGTCGAGGTGCTCGTCCGCCATCAGTCGCAGCATCGCGGTCGACTCCCCGCCGGGCAGCACGAGCGCCCCGATCCGGTCGATCGCGGCCGCCGTGCGGACCGGCTCGGCAGGAGCGGCGGCATCGCGCAGCGCCGACAGGTGGGCCTCCCAGTCGCCCTGCAGCGCGAGCACGCCCACCCGCATCACCACCCCCGGCGCGACAGCATCTCCTCCGGGGTCAGCTTGCCCGCCTCGAGTCCGGACATCGCCTCGGCGAGCCCCTCCGAGACCTCCACCAGCTTGGCTGGGTCCTGCCAATGGGTGACCGCCTGGACGATCGCCCTGGCCCGGCGCTCGGGGTCGCTCGACTTGAAGATGCCGGAGCCGACGAACACCGCCTCGGCACCCAGCATCATGCACAGCGCGGCGTCGGCCGGCGTCGCGACGCCGCCGGCAGCGAAGTTGGGCACCGGCAGCCGGCCGTTCGCGGCCACCCACCGCACCAGCTCGTAGGGGGCCTGAAGCTCCTTGGCCTGGGCCATCAGCTCGTGCTCGTCGAGGACGGTCAGGCCCCGGATCCCGCGCTGCACCGCCCGCAGGTGGCGGACCGCCTCGACGATGTCGCCCGAGCCGGCCTCGCCCTTGGTGCGCATCATGGCCGCGCCCTCGCCGATCCGCCGCAGCGCCTCGCCGAGGTTGCGGCACCCGCAGACGAAGGGAACCCTGAAGCCGTGCTTCGAGACGTGGTTCTCCTCGTCGGCCGGCGTGAGCACCTCGCTCTCGTCGATGAAGTCGACCTCCAGCGCCTCCAGCATGCGGGCCTCGGCGATGTGCCCGATCCGGCACTTCGCCATGACCGGGATCGACACCGTCGCCTGGATGTCGCGGATCTTCGCGATCGGCGCCATCCGCGCCACGCCGCCCTGGGTCCGGATGTCGGCCGGCACCCGCTCGAGCGCCATCACGGCCGCGGCGCCGGCGTCCTCGGCGATCTTCGCCTGCTCGGCCGAGGTGACGTCCATGATCACCCCGCCCTTCAGCATTTCGGCCAGCCCCACCTTGACGCGGAACTGGTCGCTCGACTCGCTCATGGTCACGCCTCCCCGGGGACACTGCCCCACGTCATTGTACACAGCGGCCACCGTGGGCCGTGCATCACTCCGCGGCGACCGCCTCGCACCGCCGCAGCCGCAGCAGCGCGAGCAGGTTGATCGCGCAATGCGCGGTGGCTGCGGCCGGGTATCCGAACCGGCTGAAGATCACGCCAAGCACCAGGCCGAGGACGAGCGCGATCGCCGGCCACATCCAGAGCCGCCGGTCCGGCACCAGGTGGAGCACCGCGAACAGCAGCGCCGCCGGCACCAGGCCGATCACCGGCTGCAGCAGGGCGCGCAGCAGTGCCTCCTCCGCGATCCCCGACAACAGCGCTACCGCCGCGGCGTCAACCGCGGTCCAGCCACTGACCAGCCGCTGCTGGAAGCGCTGCAGCTCGGCGAGCGGCGGCAGGCGCCGGGTCAGCCACAGCGCCCCGCTGGCGGCGACCCCGGCGAGCGCGCCCACCGCGACCGAGAGGACCAGCGGCCCCTGGGGAGCCAGCCCGCCGACCGGGTTGCCGTCCCGAAGGCCCAGGCCGAGCACCGCGACCAGGCCGATCACGCCCTCCTGGTGGAGCAGCATGACCGGGCGCACGGCGGGGAGCTCGCTGGCCATGGTGCCGCCGACCTGCGATCAGGCGTCGGCCGGGAGGTCGGCGTCGGACAGCTGGCTGTCGTCCGCCTCCGGCTCCTCACCGTCGGCCGTGTCATCCTCCGCGAGCTTGGCGAGCGAGACCACCCGGTCCCCCTCGTCGAGCCGGATCACCCGCACGCCCTGGGTCGCCCGGCCGCTGCGCCGGATCTCGGAGACGTTCATCCGGATCAGGATGCCCCCCTCGGTGAGGAGGAGGATCTGATCGGACTCGTCGACGTGCCGGATGCCGGCGACGGTGCCGTTCTTCGACGTCAGCTGGATCAGCTTGAGCCCGTGGCCGCCCCGCTGCTGGATCCGGAAGTCGGCGACCGGTGTGCGCTTGCCGAAGCCGAGGTCGGTGACGACCAGGATGTCGTTCTCTCCCGAGGGGTCGACCGTCGCCACCTCCTCCACCCAGTCGCCCTCGCGCAGGTTGATGCCCCGCACCCCGGCCGAGACCCGGCCCATGGGACGCGCCTCCCCCTCCTCGAAGCGGATCCCCATGCCGCGGTGGGTGCCCATGAACACGTGCCGGCTGCCGTCCGTCAGGTGGACGGACAGCAGGTCGTCGCCGGGGTTGATGGCGACCGCGCGCAGGCCGTTGGCGCGGATGTTGGCGTACTCGGCAAGCGCCGTCCGCTTGACCTTGCCGAGACGGGTGGCGAACAGCAGGAAGGCGTCCTCGTGCTCCGCGAAGTCGCGCACGGCGAGCAGCGCCGCGACCCGCTCGTCGCTGTCCAGCTGCAGCAGGTTGACGAGCGCCCGGCCGCGCCCCCCAGGGCCGACATCCGGTAGCTCGTGCACCTTGCGCGCGAAGACCTTGCCCGCGGTGGTGAAGAACAGCATGACGGCGTGGGTCGAGGCGACGAACAGCTTCTCGACCTCGTCCTCGGCCTTGATCGACATCCCCCGCCGCCCGCGGCCGCCGCGGCGCTGCGCCCGGTACGCGGCCAGCGCGGAGCGCTTGATGTAGCCGCCGCGGCTGACCGTGATCACCATGTCCTCCTCGGCGATCAGGTCCTCGACCGAGATCTCGGACGGGTCGGCGATGATCACGGTGCGGCGGTCGTCGCCGTAGCGGCTGCGGATCGCGAGCAGCTCCTCGACGATGATGTCGAGGACCATCGCCTCGGAGGCGAGCACTGCCTCGAGGTGGGCGATTCGCGCCAGCACCTCCCGGTGCTCGTCGACGATCTTGCTGCGCTCCAGGCCGGTCAGGCGCTGCAGCCGCATCTCGAGGATCGCCTGCGCCTGCAGCTCGGAGAGTGAAAACTCGCCCATCAGCCCGGCGGCGGCGGCCGGCGGGTCGGCGGCGCCGCGGATCAGCTCGATCACCGCGTCGAGGTTGTCGAGCGCGATCACCAGCCCATCGAGGATGTGAGCGCGCTCCCGCGCCCGCGCCAGCTCGAACCGGGTGCGCCGGATGACCACCTCCTTGCGGTGGTCGATGAAGTGCCCGATCAGCTCGCGCAGCGTGAACACCCGCGGCTGGTTGCCGACCACGGCCAGCAGGATGATGCCGAAGGTGGTCTGGAGCTGGGTCAGCTTGTAGAGGTTGTTGAGCACGACCTCCGGGATCGCCTCGCGCTTGAGCTCGATGACGAGCCGGATGCCGTCGCGGTCCGACTCGTCGCGAAGATCGCTGATCCCCTCGAGACGCTTGGCCTGCACCAGCGACGCGATGTGCTCGGTGAGCCGCGCCTTGTTGACCTGGTACGGCAGCTCGGTGACGACCAGGGCCGCGCGCTTCTTCTTCTCCCCCTCCTCGACCACGACCCGCGCCCGCACCTGGACGATCCCGCGGCCGGTCGTGTAGGCGTCGACGATCCCGCTCCGGCCGTGGATGAAGCCGGCGGTCGGGAAGTCAGGCCCGGGTACGATCTCGATCAGCTCGCGGTCGCTCAGGGAGGGCGTCCGGATCAGGGCCACCGTCGCATCGACGATCTCGCGGAGGTTGTGGGGGGGGATGTTGGTGGCCATGCCGACCGCGATCCCGGAGGAGCCGTTGACGAGCAGGTTGGGAAACTGCGCGGGCAGCACCACCGGCTCGACCAGCGAGCCGTCGTAGTTCTCGGTCCAGTCGACCGTCTCGCGGCCGATGTCGTCGCCGAGCAGCTCCTCCGACAGCCTGGTCAGGCGGATCTCGGTGTAGCGCATCGCCGCCGGGGCGTCGCCGTCCACCGACCCGAAGTTGCCCTGGCCGTCGACCAGGGTGTAGCGCATCGAGAAGTCCTGCGCCATCCGCACCGCGGTGTCGTAGATCGCCGCGTCGCCGTGAGGGTGGTACTTCCCCATCACGTCGCCGACGATCCGCGCCGACTTCTTGTAGGGCTTGCCGGCGGTGTTGCCGGCCTCCCACATCCCGTACAGGATGCGCCGGTGCACCGGCTTGAGGCCGTCTCTCACGTCGGGCAGCGCCCGCCCGATGATCACCGACATCGCGTAGTCGAGGTAGGAGTTCTTGAGCTCCTCCTCGATCGTGATCGGGATCCGATCTCCCTCGGAGTAGGTCTGGTGGTCGGTCATGGCGTGGTCCAGATCAGATGTCGAGGTTGCGCGCCTCGAGGGCGTTCTCCTCGATGAAGCGGCGCCGCGGCTCGACCGCGTCGCCCATCAAGACGGTGAAAAGCTCGTCGGCCCGCGCGGCGTCCTCGACGGTGACCTGCAGCAGGCGCCGATTGCCGGGGGCCATCGTCGTCTCCCACAGCTGGTGAGGGTTCATCTCGCCGAGGCCCTTGTAGCGCTGGATGGCAAGGCCGCGCTTCGCGACCTCGTAGACGTGGGCCACCAGCTCGCGCAGGGTGTCGAGGGTCGCCCGATCGCCATTGCGCTCGAGGTGGTAAGGCCCGACCCGCAGCGGCGCGATCTGCGCGAGCTGCTGCTTGGCCCTGCGGAAGTGCCCGCTGTCCGACAGCACGCGCCCCAGGCGGACCTCCCAGCCGCGGCCGTTGACGCCGACGCCGCACACCACCTCGGAGACCCCGTGCTCCTCGTCGAGCTCGACCCGGACGGACTCGTAGCCGAGGTCGGCGAGGTCGGCCGCGAGAGCGCGCGCGTAGGCCTCGCTGCCGGGCGGGTGGTCGTCGCCCTCGGTCAGATCGAGGGCGGCCAGCACGATGTCGGGCGGGAAGCCGCGCCGCTCGAGTGACGCGAGGGTGCGGTGCCACGCCTCGCAGGCGAGCAGCGCCGCCCGCAGCTCGTCGCCCGCGAGGTCGATGCCGGACGCCCCCAGGACCAGCCGAAACTCGTCGGCCACCCGGTCGAGCAGGAACCTCGACAGCTCGCCGTCGTCCTTGAGGTAGATCTCCTGCTTGCGGCGCGACACCTTATAGAGCGGCGGCTGCGCGATGAACAGGTGGCCGCGCGCGATCAGCTCCTCCATCTGGCGGTAGAAGAAGGTCAGCAGCAGGGTCCGGATGTGGGAGCCGTCGACGTCGGCGTCGGTCATGATGATGATCTTGTGGTAGCGGACCTTGAGCGGGTCGAACTCCTCGGTGCCGATCCCGGTTCCGAGGCACTGGATGAGGGCGCGGATCTCCTCCGACGCCAGCATCCGGTCGAAGCGGGCCTTCTCCACGTTGAGGATCTTGCCGCGCAGCGGGAGGATCGCCTGGAAGCGGCGGTCCCGGCCCTGCTTCGCCGAGCCCCCTGCGGAGTCCCCCTCGACGATGAAGATCTCGGCAAGCGAAGGATCGCGCTCCGAGCAGTCGGCGAGCTTCCCCGGCAGCGCCGAGTTCTCGAGCGCGCTCTTGCGGCGGGTCAGCTCGCGCGCCTTGCGCGCCGCCTCGCGCGCCCGCGCCGCGTCGAGGCACTTCGAGACGATCTTCTTCGCGACCGCCGGGTTCTCCTCGAAGTAGACGGCGAGCTGCTCGTTGATCGTCGACTCGACCCAGCCCTTGACCTCGGAGGAGACCAGCTTGTCCTTGGTCTGACTGGAGAAGCGCGGCTCGCGGATGCGCACCGCGATGATCGCGGTGAGGCCCTCGCGGACGTCCTCGCCGCTGAGGTTGTCATCCCCGCCCTTGAGCAGGTTCTGGGCCAGGGCGTAGGCGTTGATGGTCCGGGTCATCGCCGAGCGGAAGCCCGACAGGTGGGTCCCGCCGTCGTGGTTGCAGACGGTGTTGGTGAACGCGAGCACGTTCTCGGAGTAGCCGTCGTGCCACTGCAGCGTCACCTCGACCTGCTCGCCGCGGTCGTTGGCGTCGAGCAGCAGGATCGGCGGGTCGTGGAGCACGGTTTTGGACTTGTTGAGGTACCTGGTGAACTCGACCAGCCCGCCCGTGAAGCGGAACGACTCCGAGCGCTCGGCGGCCTCGTCCTCGAACACGACTTCGAGGCCGGAGCACAGAAACGCGAGCTCGCGCAGGTGGCGGACCAGGAGGTCGGGGTGGAACTCCAGGATCTTGAAGATCTTGGGGTCCGGCTTGAAGGAGACGATGGTGCCGCTCTTGTGGGTCTTGCCGATCGGCGCCAGCGGCGCGTCGGGCACGCCCTGCGAGTAGCTCTGCTCCCAGACCGTCCCGTCGCGGTGGATCTCGAGCCGCAGCCACTCGGACAGGAAGTTGACGACGCTGACGCCGACGCCATGCAGACCGCCCGACACCTTGTAGGAGTCGGAGTCGAACTTCCCGCCGGCGTGGAGCTCGGTCATGATGACCTCGGCCGCCGACCGGCCCGACTCCCGGTGCTCGTCGACCGGGATGCCGCGGCCGTTGTCGGCGACGGTGACGGTCTGGTCGGCGTGCACGGTCACCGTGATCCGGTCGCAGAAGCCGGCCTGAGCCTCGTCGATCGAGTTGTCCACGACCTCCCAGACCATGTGGTGGAGGCCGGCGATGTCGCCGACATCGCCGATGTACATGCCCGGTCGCTTGCGCACGGCGTCGCGACCCTTGAGCACCTTGATGTTCTTCGCCGTGTAGGACTCGGTCATCGGATCAATCTCCACTGCCGTCGCCGGGCCGGCAGCTGCCGCGCTCCATTTCCAGGACGAGCGCCTCCGGGAAGGCTGGCGCGACCAGCTCCGGGTGAGCGCTGGTCAGCAGCAGCTGGCGTTCGCTCGACAGGGCCCGGGTCAACCGGGCGAACACCTCGCGATCGAGCTCCGCGTCGACATCATCAACCATCACCGGGAGCGGCTCTCCCCGTTCTCTTTCCACGTGAATGACTGTTGCCAGTCGGAGGGCGGCAGCCACGACCTTGATCTGGCCTGAACTCAGGACCTCCCTGGCTGGCCGATCCTCCGCGACGATGCGCAGGTCATGGCGGTGCGGCCCTTCCTGGGTGTGGCCCGCCCGGCGGTCACGAACCCGGGCTTCATTATACCGTTTTCGGTACGATTCTTCCACTTCCGGGGTCGATTCCGACTCACTCAGCCAGGGCTCCGCGCGGTAGCCGAGCTCGATCGCCGGGAAGGCCGCGCCCCGCAGCGCGCCGTAGGCCTCCTGGAAGGCGCCGGTCAGCGCAGCCAGCCCCCGCCGCCGCCGCACCACGAGCGCGGCGGCCGCCCGTGCCAGCCCGTCGTCCCAGGCGTCCAGCTCGCGCTCGCTCGAGCCCCCGGCAAGGCCGGCGTTGCGCTGCCGCAGCGTGCGCTGGAAGCAGCGGATCGTCTCCAGGGCGGAGGGCGCCATCAGGAAGGTGAGCCGATCGAGGAGCGCCCGCCGCGCCGCCGGCGGTCCCACCACCAGCTCGCCGTCGGCCGCGGTCATGGCCGTGACCGGACACAGCGACAGGTAGCGCTCGACCGCCGCCGGCGCGCCGTTGATCAGCAGGCGGCGCCGCAGCGGCGGGCCGAGCTCGACCGCCTGCTCGAGGCGGACGCTGCCCAGGCCTCCCTCGACCTCTCCGGCCAGGGCGAACCCGGTGTGGTCATGGCGGGCGACCGCGCTCCAGCGCGCGCTGCGGAACGAGCGCAGGTTGGCGAGCACCGACACCGCCTCGAGAAGGTTGGTCTTGCCCTCGCCGTTGCCGCCGACGATCAGGTTGACGCCGGCCGCGAAGCGCGCCGTGGTCTCCCCCAGGTTCCGGAAGGACCGGGCGGTCAGGGCGCGGATCAGCAACCGCGATCACAGCCTCATCGGCATGAGGACGTAGATGTACTCCTCGAGCCTGGGATCGTCCTCGACCGGGACCAGCACGGTCTGGGAGTTGGCGTCGCGCAGCTGGAGCTCGATCGCCGGGCACTCGAGGACCTGGAGCACATCCATCATGTAGGCGGCGTTGAGGGCGATCTCGAGGCTGTCGCCCTGATAGCTGACGCCCAGCGTCTCCTCGGCGCTGCCCCGCTCGTACCCGATCGAGGCCAGGGTCAGCTCGCCCGCGGGATCGAGCCGGAACCTGACGCCGCGCGCCTTCTCGTGGGCCATCAGGCTGACCCGCCGCAGCGAGGCCAGCAGCTCGCGGCGATCGATGCGCACCCGGTTGGGGTTGTCGCGGACGATGACCCGCTCGTACTGCGGAAAGCGCAGCTCGACGATCCGCGACACCAGCGTCCGCTCGCCCATCCGGAAGCCGAGGTGGTTCTCCCCCGCCGACAGCAGCACCCGCGCGTCCGAGAAGCGCGCGAACTCGGTCAGCAGCTTGCGCGGGAACAGCTGCTGCTCGAAGGGCGGCGTGCCCTCGGGCGCGTTGGCCCGCACCACCGCCAGCCGGTGGCCGTCGGTGGCCGCGATCTCGACCTCGCCCGGGATCAGCTTGACGAGCGCCCCGTTGAGCTGGAACTTCGGGTCGTCCTTGGTGATCGCGAATGCCACCCGGTCGAGCATCAGCTGGAAGAGCTCGAGGGGAAGCCCGTAGTCTCCCCCATCCGGGACCTCCGGGATGGTGGGGTACTCGTCGGCGTCGGCGATCGACATCCGCGAGTGGAACCGCCCGCACTCGATCTCGACCGAGTCGCCCGCCTGGCGGAGCACGAAGTCCTCCTCGGGCAGGTTGCGAACCAGATTCTGGAAGACCTTGCTCTCCAGGGTGAGGCGGCCGCCGCCCTGGATGGTGGCCGGGCAGCGGGTCATGATCGTCATGTCGAGGTCGGTCGCCACCATGCGCAGGCCGTCGTCGGCCGTCTCGGTCAGAATGCTCGAAAGGATCGGAATCGTGGTTCGGTGCTCGACCACGCCCTGCAGTATGGAAAGCTCTTGGAGCACGAGACTTCGCTGCAGCTTGAGTTCCATTGGGGATCCTTTCGTCCACGACTAAGGACGACTCGTAATCTAGCACACAATCGTCTTCACCGTCGAGCCTGTGGAGGCTGCGAGAAAACGGTGGATCTTCAATCGCTGCAGCTGGATCGGAGATGGCCGAGCTGCGGAGTGCGGTGTGGACCTGCTGTGGGCGGCTGTGGAACTCACAGCTCCTCCACAGGCGGCCGCGAGCTTTTCCACAGGATCTGCCCAGGCCGATCCGCAGGCTTCAGCCGAAGTGGTCGCGGAATGCGGTCAGGGTGGCGTCGAAGTCGGGATTGGACTGGCGCATCTTCTGGATGATGTCGACCGCGTACATCGCGGTCGAGTGGTGCTTCGCGAAGATCTTGCCGATCTCGGGAAAGCTGAGCTCGAGGATGTCGCGGATCAGGTACATGGCGACCTGGCGGGGCAGCGCGATCGAGCGCCGGTTGGAGCGGCCCTTGAGGTCGGCGACGCGGATGCCGTAGTGCTGGGCGACGAAACGGATGATGTCGCCGGGAGAGGTCTGGCGCTGATCGGGCATCAGCTCGAACAGCGCCATCCGCACCACGTCGACGGTGATCCGGGTGTTCTTCAGCTGGGCGTAGGCGATGGTGCGGTTGAGGTAGCCCTCGAGCTCGCGGACGTTCTTCTGAACGCGGCGCGCGATGAACAGCACCACGTCCTCGGGCAGCTCCCAGCCGATGGCGCGCGCCTTCTCGCGGAGGATCGCGCAGCGGGTCTCGAGGTCCGGCGGCTGGATGTCCGCGATCAGACCCTGCAGGAAGCGCGAGCGCAGGCGCTCCTCGAGGCCGGGGATGTCGGCCGGCCTCGCATCGGAGGTGAACACGACCTGGCGGCCGGTCGACTGCAGGGTGTTGAAGGTGTGGAAGAACTCCTGCTGGGTCTGCTCCTTGCCGGCGATGAACTGGATGTCGTCGAGGAGCAGGATGTCGACCCCGCGGAAGGTCTGGCGGAACAGCTCCATCTGCTTGCGCCGGATGCAGTTGATCAGCTCGTTGACGAACTGCTCGGTGGTCATGTAGACGACCTTGAGCTTGGTCTTGCGGCGCTTGTAGCGCTCATCGACCCGGTGGGCGATGGCGTGCAGGAGATGGGTCTTGCCGAGGCCGGAGCCGCCGTAGATGTAGAGCGGGTTGTAGGCCTCGCCCGGGCGATCGGCGACCGCCTCCGCCGCCGCGGTCGCGAACTGGTTGGAGGGTCCGACCACGAACCGGTCGAAGGTGAAGGCGGGGTGGATCGGGTGGGTGGCGAAGGGCGCCGCGGCCGCGGCGCTCGACCGCTTGGCCCCGCCGCCCGCCGTGGCGGCGATCTCGATCCGGTAGGCGGGTCCGAAGTGGCCGCGGGCCACGGTCTCGATGTCGGAGAGCAGGTGGTCGCGCACCCAATCGGTCACGATCGAGTTGTCCGAGGACAGCGTCAGCGACCGCTCGTTGCTCGCGACCACCCGCAGGGGGCCGATCCAGGTCGCGTACTCGTCCTCCCCCAGCATCTTCTGGAGATGCGGCTGCAGCTCCTTCCAGCGCTCCATCGGTCTACGCTAGCATAGCCGGGCAGCCGATGTGTAGCGGCTGCCTTGACACTGCAGGCTCGGCTGCGATATCGTGACCCGCCCGCGATTTAGGGAAGCGTGAGGACACGATGAAGAGGACATTTCAGCCGAACAACAGGCGCCGGAAGAAGACGCATGGATTCCGCGTTCGGATGCGCGCGAAGGCTGGGCGGAAGGTTCTGAATGCTCGGCGTCGGAAGGGCCGCAAGCGCCTGTCCGTGTGAGCGCCGGCTGCGCCTGCCCCGCAGCGAACGTCTGCGTCGCCGGGGCGAGTTTCAACGAGCGTACGAGCGAGGGATCCGGGCATCCGGGCGGTTCATGGTGGTGTTCGCGTGGGCGCGCCCCGAGGGGGGGCCGATCGGGCGACGGCTGGGGGTGACCGCCTCGCGGCGGATCGGCAATGCGGTGATCCGCGCCCGCGCCAAACGGCGACTCCGCGAGCTGGCCCGGCTCGACCCGGGCGGCCTGGGCGGCCGGGATGTGGATCTGGTGATCAACGCGCGTCGGGGTTGCGCGGACGCGCCGTGGGACGAGCTGCAGCGCGACTACCGGCGGTGCGTGGAGAGGTTGAGGGAGCGGCTGACCGGGACCTGAGAGGCGGCCGGCGGCGGAGCGGGTGACAGCGGGGGCTTCCGGGGACACGATGGAAAAGCGTCTTCTCCTGGCGTTCGTGGTGTCGGCGGTGATCTTCGCCGTGTGGTCGGTGCTGTTCCCGCCCGAGCAGCCGCCCCGTCCGGCGCTTCCGGAGCGGGCCGTCGAGGAGGTCGCGCCGGAACAGCCGGCCGCCGCGGCCGAGGCGGCGGTCGAGCTCGAGCCGGCGGCAGCGGCCGGGTCGGCCCCGGCCATCGCTGCCACGGCCGAGGAAACGGTGCAGCTCGCCAACGACGAGATGGTGGTCGAGCTGAGCAACCGCGGTGCCGCGATCACCCGCTTTCAGCTGGCCCGCTACCAGGGCGACGAGGGGGAGCCGCTGGACCTGCTCCAGACCGTCGACCACCCGCGCCGGACGCTGCCGCTGCAGCTCCTGGTCGGCGGCGCGCGCGACGAGCGGCTGTATGCCGTCGAGCGCGACGACCGGTCCGCCACCTTGCGGTGGTCCGACGGCCTGGGCAACGCGGTGGTCAAGACGGTGCGCGTGCCCGAGTCGGGCTACGGGGTCGACGTCACCATCCAGCTCGAGGGCGAGCTGTCCTCGTCGCAGGTCAGCGTCGGGACCGGGCTGCGCGACCTCGGCGACGCCGAGCGGGACAGCCGGCTCGCGGTGTGGGGCGACGCGGTGGTCGGCGTCGACGGCCGGATCGAGGTCGTGAAGCGCCGCAAGCCCAAGCAGGGGCTGGTGGTGGAGCCGCAGCAGGTCTCCTTCGCAGGCTTCCAGGATGCCTACTTCCTGTCTGTCCTGCGGCCCCGGACGGCGATCGCCGAGCTGCGGGTCGAGGTGCTCGAGACCTCCAGCCTTGACGGCGACGGCAAGCCGGTTGCGGGCCAGGTGCTGCAGGTGCTGCTCACCCCGGCCGGCGGCACGCTCGAGGGGCAGCTGCTGGGAGCGCCCAAGGAGTACGACCTGCTGCACGCGATCGGCGGCGGCATCGAGCGCACCCTCGACTTCGGCCTGTTCGGCCCGATCTCGGTGCTGTTCCTCAAGGTGCTGCGCTGGATCTACGGGGTCGTCGGCAACTACGGGTTCGCGATCGTGCTGCTGACGCTGGCGATCCGGATCCTGCTCTTCCCGCTGATGCACTCGTCGACGGTGTCGATGCGGCGGATGCAGAAGCTGCAGCCCAAGGTCAAGGAGCTTCAGGCCCGCTACAAGAAGAAGAAGGGCGACCCCCAGGCGCGGGCCAAGATGAACCAGGAGATGATGGCGCTCTACAAGGAGGAGGGCGTCAACCCGATGGGAGGCTGCCTGCCGATGCTGGTGCAGCTGCCCATCCTGTGGGCGCTGTACAAGCTCTTCCTGCAGGCGATCGAGCTGCGCCACGCGCCCTTCTTCGGCTGGATCCAGGACCTCTCGGCGAAGGACCCCTACTACATCACGCCGATCCTGATGACCGCGACGATGTGGCTGCAGCAGCGGCTCGCGCCGCAGGTCGGCGACCCCCAGCAGCAGCGCATCATGCGCCTGCTGCCGTTCATCTTCGGTTTCATGTTCCTGCAGTTCCCGTCCGGCCTCGTGCTGTACTGGCTGACCAACAACGTGCTCACGATCGTCCAGCAGGAGGTGACCTTCCGGCTGCTCGGCGAGCGCGGCAAGGGCGGCGGGCGGGCGCGCCAGGGAAAGGACACCCAGCAGTGACGGCCGCAGGGAGCTTCCGCGGATCCAACCTGGACGAGGCGCTGACCGCCGCCTGCGCCGAGCTGCGCGCGCGGGTCGGCGAGCTGCGCTACGAGGTGCTCGCAGAGGGCGGCGGGAACGGGGTCGAGCTCTACGCCGAGGTCGACCCGGTCGCGGTGCTGGGCCTGTTCCTGTCCGAGACCTTCCGCGCCGGCGAGCTCGACGTCTCGGTGCGGCTCGAGCTCGGCGGGGAGTCGCTGGACGGCGAGCTCACGGGCTCGGACCTCCACCTGCTGACCGGGAGCGGGGGCCGCGGCCTGGACGCGCTGCAGTACCTCTGCAATCGGGTCCTGACCCGTCGCTTCAGCCACCACCTGCCGGTGCACCTCGACACCCAGGGCTTCAAGGACCGGCGCGCCCAGCAGCTGCGCGAGCGCGCCGAGTCGGCCGCCGACGAGGCGGTGCGCACGCGCTCGCAGGTCGTGCTCGGCCCCTTGACCCCGGCCGCGCGGCGAGAGATCCACCTCGCGCTGGCCGACGACCCCGGGGTGGAGACTTTTTCCGATGGCGAAGGCTTCCTCAAGCGGGTGGTCATCCGGCCTGTCCGGGGGCGCTGACACGATCGTGGCGCGCGCCACCGCGCCCGGGCCGGCCGCGCTCGCGGTGGTCCGGCTGAGCGGACCCGGCGTGCGCCGGATCGCCGGCGAGATCAGCCCGAAGGTCGATTTCAGTCAGCCGTGGCGGGCGCGGCTGGTCGCCGTCGACGGGGTCGGCGGGGAGGCGGTGGCGATCGCCTTTGCCGCGCCGAGGTCGTACACCGGGGAGGACATGCTCGAGCTGACGGTCCACGGCTCTCCGTTCGTGGTCGGCTCGCTGGTCGAGCGCTGCATCGCGGCGGGCGCGCGGCCGGCCGCGCCCGGCGAGTTCTCCCGGCGCGCGGTGGCCAATGGCAAGATGGACCTGCTCCAGGCCGAGGCGGTGCGCGACCTGGTGAGGGCGGAGACCGCCTGGCAGGCCCGCAACGCCCGCGAGCAGCTCGGCGGCGCGCTGTCGCAGCGCCTGGCCGGGCTGCGCGGCGATCTGGTCGAGCTCCTGGCCCGGCTCGAGGCGTCCCTCGACTTCGCCGATCAGGGGGTCGATCCGGAGCGCGCCGAGCTGGCGTCGCGGCGCGAGCGGTGCCGCAGCGGGCTGGCGTCGCTGCTCGCGACCGCGGCCGCCGGGGAGCGGATCCGAGACGGGGTCCGAGTCGTCATCGTGGGCCCGCCAAACTCCGGTAAATCAACTCTTTTCAATACTTTACTCGGCACCGAGAGAGCGATCGTCGCGCCCCATCCGGGGACCACGCGCGACCTTCTCGAGGCCGAGCTCGAGATCGCGGGCCTGCGGGTGACCCTGGTCGACACCGCCGGGCTCCACGAGGCCGCGGATCCGGTCGAGGTGGAGGGGGTGCGGCGGGCGCGGGCCGCGGCCGCGTCGGCAACGGTGATCCTCGAGCTGTCTCCGGCTGACGGCGGGACGCCGCCGCCTGCCCCCGCCGAGGAGGGCACCACGATCCGCGTGCTGTCCAAGGCCGACCTGCCCCACGCGGCGCCCGGAGACCGCCTGCCGGTGTCCTGTGCGACCGGCGCCGGCGTCGATCGGCTGCGGGCGACGCTGGCCGAGACGGTCGCCGGCAAGGTGCCCGACCTGGGGGGCGAGGTGGCGATCTCGCGCCGCCACCGGCGGGCCCTCGAGCGGGCCGCAGACGAGCTCATAGCGTGCGACCTGGACCATCCCGAGCTCGGTGCCGAGAGCCTGCGCTGGGCGGTGCGGGAGCTCGGCGAGCTGCTCGGCGAGGTCGCCACCGAGGACCTTCTCGACGAGGTCTTCGGCTCGTTCTGCATCGGGAAGTGACGATGGCGGCAGCGGCTTACGACCTGCTGGTGGTGGGCGCGGGTCACGCCGGCGTCGAGGCGGCCGCCGCCGCGGCGCGGCTCGGGGCGCGGGTCGGCCTGGTGACGCTGTCGCTCGACTCGGTGGCGCGGATGCCGTGCAACCCGGCGATCGGCGGCATCGGCAAGGGCCACCTGACGGCCGAGCTGGACGCCCTCGGCGGGATCCAGGGCTGGGCCACCGACCGGGCCGGCCTCCAGTTCAAGGTCCTCAACCGATCGCGGGGCCCGGCGGTGTGGGGGCCGCGTGCGCAGTGCGATAAGTGGCGCTATACGGTCATTATGCGGCGATTGCTGCAGCGCTTGGCCGGAATCGACCTCATCGAGGGCGAGGTGGTGGGCCTGGTCGAGTCGTCGGGCGCGATCGCGGGGGTCCGCCTGGCGGATGGCCGCCGACTGTCTGCAGCCGCAGTGCTCCTGACGACCGGCACCTTTCTCGGGGGCATCCTCCACACCGGGGGCGAGCGGCGGCCAGGCGGTCGGTTCGGCGAGCCTCCGAGCCTCGGGCTGGGCCCGGAGCTGCGGGGGCTGGGCCTCGAGCTGCGGCGCTTCAAGACCGGCACGCCGCCGCGGCTGCGGCGCGACAGCATCGACTACCAGCGGCTGCAGGCCGAGCCGGGCGACGAGGTGCCGCGGCCGTTCTCGTGGCGGACGCGATCGGTGGCGAACCGGGTCCTGTGCTGGGTGGCCCGGACCCCGGAACAGGTGCGGGCGATCATCACCGACAACCTGCACCGCTCGCCGCTGTTCTCGGGCCAGATCGAGGGCGTCGGCCCGCGCTACTGCCCATCGATCGAGGACAAGGTGGTGCGCTTCCCGCACCACCGCCAGCACACCGTCTTCCTCGAGCCCGAAGGGCTCGGCAGCGACAGCATGTACGTCAACGGGCTGTCGACCAGCCTGCCTCGGGACGTCCAGGAGCAGGTGGTGCGGGCCATTCCCGGCTTCGAGGCCGCCCGCTTCCTGCGCTATGGCTACGCCGTCGAGTATGACGTGGTGGCACCCTTCCAGGTGCTGCCGACCCTGGAGTGTCGGACGCTGCCGGGTCTTTTCCTGGCCGGCCAGCTGCTCGGCACCTCCGGCTACGAGGAGGCGGCGGCCCTCGGGTTCGTGGCCGGGGTCAACGCGGTGCTCGCGGCGCGCGGCGAGGCGCCGTTCGTGCCGGCGCGGGAGGGCTCCTACATCGGGGTGCTGGTGGACGACCTGTGCAGCGCGGACCACCGGGAGCCCTACCGGATGCTGACCTCGCGCGCCGAGCGCCGGCTGCTCCTGGGCGTCGATTCCGCCCGCGAGCGCATGATGCCGACGGGCCACCGTCTGGGCCTCATCCCCGAGCGGGTGTTCCACGTGGAACAGCGGCGGTGGCAGCGGCGGCGCGAGGTCCGGGAGGAGCTGTCCGCGCGGGCGGTCAACCCCGACCCCGCGACGCGGGCCGCGGTGCATGCCATCGCCGGCGTCGACCTCACCGGCCCGACCACATGGGCCGGGATCCTGCGTCGGCAGGACGTCGATGCGGAGCGGGTGGCGGCGGCGCTGCCGCTGCTCGCCGAGCTCGCCGTGGAGGACCGCCGGACGGTGGTTGGCGAGCTGCGCTACGACGGCTACCTGGTCCGTCACCGGCGCGAGGTCGAGCGCCTGGCGCGGCTGCGGCACCTGGAGATCCCGGTTGGCCTGGAGCTCGGCGAGGTCCCGGGCATCTCGCGGGAGGCCGCCGACGCGCTGCGACGGCACCGGCCGCGGACGGTCGCCGACGCCGAGCGGCTGCCGGGCGTGACGTCGGCGGCGCTGGCGATCCTGATCGGGCGGCTGGGTGGCGGCCGCGAGCCCCGGCGTCAGACGGCCGGGATCGAGGGGGACGGCGAGACGTGGCCGAAGAACTGAGCCTCGTCGAGCTGCTGCGGCCGCACGCCGAGGGCGACGCCCTGGCCCGCCTCGCGGCCTATGCCGAGCTCCTGGAGCGCTGGTCCCAGCGGCACAACCTGGTCAGCTTCCGCGACCGCTCGGAGCTGGTCCGCCGCCACCTGGTGGATGCGCTGGCGGCGCGCGATCTCCTGGTTGGCTCCGGTGCGCTGCTCGATGTCGGCAGCGGCGCCGGGCTGCCCGGGGTGCCGCTGTTGGCGGTCCGGCCGGCCTGGCGCGGCGTGCTCCTCGAGCCGCGTCAGAAACGCTGGGCCTTCCTCCGCCTGGTGGTGCGCGAGCTGGGGCTGGACGCGACCGTGGAGCGGGTGCGCTACCAGGACTACGGATCGCCCGGTTTCAGCTTCGACGTGATTGCGGCGCGCGCCCTCGGCCGCCACGCCGAGCTGGTGGGCTGGTCGGCGGGCCGTGTGGCGGAGGGTGGCCGGGTCGTGCTCTGGTCGACCGAGGAGGACGAGGCTGTGCTGCGCGGACTGGCGGGCTGGCGTGTGCTAAGCTCGCCGATGCCCAGCCTGTCGAGGGGTCGGCTGGTGCAGCTCCTACCATGTTTCACGTGAAACGCCGGCGGCAGGGCTCGTGAGCATGCGGCCTCGGGTGCTCGCGGTGGCCAACCAGAAGGGCGGCGTCGGGAAGACCACGACCGCGATCAGCCTCGGCGCCACGCTGGCGGCGTACGAGCGCGCCACCCTGATCGTGGACATGGACCCGCAGTCGAACAGCACCTCGGGGCTCGGTGTCGAGGTCGGCCCCGGTCAGGCCACCACCTACCAGCTGCTCACCGGCGACGCCACCGCCGCCGCGGCCGTGGTCCCGACCGAGTTCCCGCACCTCGCCATGATCCCGGCGACCCCTGACCTGGCGGGCGCCGAGATCGAGCTGGTCGGGATGGTGGGCCGGGAGTTCCGGCTGCGCGATGCCCTGCACCCGCTCGAGGGCTACCGCTTCGCCCTCGTCGACTGCCCGCCGTCGCTGGGCCTGCTCACGCTGAACGCGCTCGCCGCCGCCGACGCCCTGCTGATCCCGATCCAGTGCGAGTACTTCGCGCTCGAAGGGGTGTCGGAGCTGATGCGCACGGTGGACGAGGTCCGTCGTTTTCTCAACCCGAGCCTCGCCATCGACGGCGTGCTGCTGACCATGTACGACGAGCGGACCAACCTCGCCCGACAGGTCGCGCAGGAGGTGAGGTCGGTGTTCGGCGAGCTGGTGTTCTCGACCGTGGTGCCACGCAACGTGCGGCTCGCCGAGGCTCCCTCCTTCGGGCGGCCGATCCAGGCCTATGACCTGCGCAGCCGCGGCGCTGAGGCGTACCTGCTCCTCGGTCGGGAGTACCTGGAGAGGATGGAGGTCGCGTGAGGTGACCAAGCAGGCCCTCGGGCGAGGCCTCAAGGCACTGATCCCGGACACGCCGCGCGCCCGCACCGGCCTGGTGGAGATCCCGGTCGATCGGATCGAGGCGAATCCGAGCCAGCCCCGGCGGCGCTTCACCCCCGAGGACCTCGAGGAGCTGGCGGCCTCGATCCGTCAGCACGGAGTGCTGCAGCCGCTGCTGGTCAGCGAGGGCGCGCCCGGCCGGTACGTGATCGTCGCCGGCGAGCGACGCTGGCGGGCGGCGCGGCTGGCGGGGCTCGCCACGGTGCCGGCCGTGATCCGCGAGCAGCTCGGCCACGAGCACCTGCTCGAGCTGGCCCTGGTGGAGAACCTCCAGCGCCGGGACCTGACGCCGCTCGAGGAGGCGCGCGCCTTCGAGCAGCTGCAGACCGCCCTCGGCCTGGCCCAGGCCGAGATCGCCGGCCGCGTCGGGATCAATCGCAGCACTGTTGCTAACGCATTGCGTCTACTGAAGTTACCTGTTGAAATCCAGGAGTGGGTGGAGGAGGGCGCGTTGAGCGCCGGCCATGCCCGCACGCTGCTGGCCTTCGCCGATGACGCCGAGCGGATCGCCTGGGGCCGGCGCGCGATCGAGGCGGGCCTGAGCGTGCGCGACCTCGAGCGCGCGGCGGCCGACGACCGCGAGCTGCGAGGGGGTGCCGAGAGGCGGCCGCGGGCGGCGCCGCCGCGCGATCCCAACATCCGCAGCGCCGAGGAAAAATTGAGCCTGAGACTCGGCGCCAAGGTCGAGATCCGGACCCGGCGGCGGGGGGGATCGATCGTGATTCGCTGCGCCGATCAGGCAGAGCTCATGCGCGTGTACGATCAGCTGATGGGTGGGAGGGGCTGATGGCTCGAGGAGGCGAGGCACTCAACGGGTTCGTGGACTCCGGGTGCACGATCCGAGGCGAGCTCGAGTTCGCCAACTCGTTCCGCATCGACGGCACGCTCGTCGGCACCGTCCGCTCGAGATCGGAGCTGGTGGTCGGCGAAGCGGGCGTGATCGAGGGTGAGGTCGAGGTCGCTCGCTGCCTGGTCGGCGGCCAGGTCCGCGGCGTGGTGCGCGCCACCGAGCAGGTGGTGCTCCACGCCACGGCCAGGGTCTGGGCCGAGATCCATGCCCCGGCGCTGGTGATGGAGGCGGGCGCGTTTCTCGAGGGCAAGGTCACGATGGAAGGCAGCAAGGGCGCCACGCGCGATGGCGCGCCGCCCGACCCCTCGGCGAGCCCGGGCCCCGCGCCTGCCGGTCCGCGCCCGCTGCCGCGCGACGGATCCGGGTCGCGGGGGGTCTGACCCGCCCGGCTGGGAATCCCGATCAGCTCTCTTTCTTGACCGAGTCGCCGGGAGTTGGTAGCTTGGTCCGCCTCCAACACCTGGCGGGCGCGGAGTGCGCCGGGGGAGTGGTCGATGACCCCACCAAACTTGTCGCTGCTGCTGGTCATGATCTGCTTCTGGTGCACGATGTGGCTGGTGCACCGCTTCCTGATCAGGCCCGTGGGCGAAGTGCTCGAGGAGCGGCGGGGCCGCATCGGCGACGCCGCGGCAAGATGGGAGGCCACACACCGGGAGTACCTCGCCGCCACCGAGCGGCTGGAGGGCGAGCTCCAGAACGCCGCCCGTGCGGCGGCCGTCCTCCGTGGCGGGCACCGCCAGCGGGCGCTGGACAGCCGGCAGGCGGCGCTGGAGCGGGCGCGATCCGAGGCCGACGACCGCCTGGGCCACGCGCTCGCCACCCTCGACGCCGAGTCCGCCGCGGCCCGCACCGAGCTGCAGGCCCGCGCCGGTGAGCTCGCGCGCCTGTTCGCGGCCCGGCTGCTCGGCCGAGAGGTGGCATCGTGAAACGCCTCGGCATGTGGGCGCTCCTCTTCCTGTGCGCCCTCGTCTTTGCCCGCATCGTGCCGCTCGGCGGCAACTTCTTCGGCCTGCCCGACGCGCTGCTGCCGCCGCTGTTCGCGGCCAACCTCACGCTGTTCCTGTGGCTGCTGGCCCGTTTCGTCGGCAGGCCGATGGCCAGCTTCCTGGAGGCGCGGCGCGAGGCGATCGGCGATGAGCTCGAGCAGGCGCGCACCAAGCTCGCCGAGGCCGAGTCCCTCCGGGACGAGGTCGGCCGGCGGCTGGCCGAGGTGGAGCGCGAGATCGACGCGATGAAGGCGCGCGCCGAGCAGGCCGGCGCCGCGGAGGCCGACGAGATCGCGAAGCAGACCGCCCACGATCAGGAGCGCTTCCTGCAGCGGGTGGACGAGGAGATCCGGCGGCGGACCGCGGAGGCGCGCGATGCGCTGTCGAAGGAGACCGCCGAGCTCACGGCTCGGCTCACCAAGCAGCTCCTGGACGAGGAGCTGACCGGCGAGGACCGGCGACGGATCCTGGACCGGAGCCTGTCGGCGATTCGCTCGTCGACCCCCGGGAAGTGACCATGGCACGATTCCGAGCCCTGCCCTACGCCAAGGCCCTGTACGAGGTCGTCAACGGCCAGGACCCGCAGCGGGTCGAGGGGCCGATCGAAGAGCTCGCGCGGGTGGCCGAGGCCATCGAGGCCGTTCCCGAGCTCCTGCGCGTCCTCACCACGCCGATGGTGTCGGTCCAGACCAAGACCGACATCCTCGAGGCGGTGCTGGACTCGCTGGCCATCACCGAGCCGTCGCGTCGTTTCGTGCAGGTGGTCCAGCAGCACTACCGCATGGAGCACATGCGCGACATCGCCACCGCCTACCGCGAGCTGGTGGACCGTGCCCAGGGGAGGCAGCGGGCCAGGATCGAGGTCGCCGGCGAGCTCCCGGCCGAGCAGCAACGGCAGATCGCGCGCGCGCTCGCCGAGGTGCTGGGGATCGAGATCGCCGCCGAGTTCATCAGCAGGCCCGAGCTGCTGGCGGGCTTCCGCGCCCAGGTGGGCTCGAAGCTGTACGACGGATCGCTCGTCGGCCAGGTCGACCGGCTGACCCGACAGACCATCACGGAGTAGACCGATGCAGATCAAGGCCGCCGAGATCGTCGACATCATTCGCCGTCAGATCGAGGGACACGAGACCACCATCGACATGGCCGAGGTGGGGACGGTCATCTCGGTGGGCGACGGCATCGCGCGCGTCTACGGCCTCGACGGCGCGATGGCCGGCGAGCTCCTCGAGCTGCCGCACGACGTCTTCGGCCTCGCGCTCAACCTCGAGGACGACAACGTCGGCTGCGTGCTGATGGGCGAGGTGCACGCGATCCGCGAGGGCGACCAGGTCAAGCGCACGGGCCGGATCCTGGACATCCCGGTCGGCCCCGGCCTGGTCGGGCGGGTGATCGACCCGCTCGGCCGGCCGCTCGACGGCAAGGGCCCGATCGAATCCAGCGAGCGCTACCCGCTCGAGCGCACCGCGCCCGGCGTGGTCTATCGGCAGCCCGTGAAGGAGCCGATGCAGACCGGCATCACCGCCATCGACTCGATGATCCCGATCGGCCGCGGCCAGCGCGAGCTGATCATCGGCGACCGCCAGACCGGCAAGACGGCGATCATCCTGGACTCGATCATCAATCAGAAGGGGACCGGCAACGTCTGCGTCTACGTCGCGATCGGCCAGAAGGGGTCGACGGTGGCGCAGGTGGTGGCGACGCTGGAGAAGCACGGCGCCATGGACCACACGGTGGTGGTGTCGGCGACCGCCTCGGAGCCGGCGCCGCTGCAGTACCTGGCGCCGTACGCCGGCTGCGCGGTCGGCGAGTACTTCCTCTACAACGGCCAGCACGCGGTCTGCTTCTACGACGATCTCACCAAGCACGCGCAGGCCTACCGCGAGATCTCGCTGCTGCTGCGGCGTCCGCCCGGCCGCGAGGCGTATCCAGGCGACGTGTTCTACCTGCACTCGCGACTGCTCGAGCGCGCGGCCAAGCTGCGCGACGAGGACGGCGGCGGCAGCCTGACCGCGCTGCCGGTGATCGAGACCCAGATGGGCGACGTCTCGGCCTACATCCCGACCAACGTCATCTCGATCACCGATGGCCAGATCTACCTCGAGACCGATCTTTTCTACGCCGGCCAGCGGCCGGCCGTCAACGTCGGCCTGTCAGTGAGCCGGGTGGGCGGCAACGCCCAGATCAAGGCGATGAAGAAGATCGCCGGCTCGCTGCGGCTCGACCTCGCCCAGTACCGCGAGCTCGCGGCCTTCGCGCAGTTCGGCTCCGACCTCGACAAGGCCACCCAGCGCCAGCTCGCGCGCGGCGAGCGGCTGATGGAGATGCTCAAGCAGGGGCAGTACGCGCCGGTCCCGGTCGAGCTCCAGATCGTCTCCATCTTCGCCGGCACCAAGGGACACCTCGACGGCCTCAAGGTGTCGGCGGTCCGCGCCTTCGAGCTCTACCTTCACCGCTACGCGCGCGAGCAGGGGAGCGAGGTCCTGAAGGCGATCGCGGCGACCCGCGAGCTCAGCGACGACAACGCCGACAAGCTGGCGGCTTTGATCCGCACCGCGGTCGATCTGTTCTTGAAGGAGCACCCGGAGGCCGCCCGTGCCGAGCAGTAGGGACCTGCGGCGGCGGATCCGCTCGGTGCGCGGCACCCAGCAGATCACCAAGGCCATGAAGATGGTCGCGACCGCCAAGCTGCGACGCGCCCAGGCCGCGATCACCCAGGCGCGCCCCTACGCCGACACCATGGCGCGGGTGCTCGGCTCGCTCGCCGCCAGGACCGAGCACAGCCATCCGCTGCTCGAGAGCCGCCCGGGGAAGCGGGCGTGGCTGGTGGTGGTCAGCTCGGACAAGGGCCTGTGCGGTTCGTTCAACGCCAACCTGCTGCGCGAGGCGAGCAAGGTCCTGCAGCGGACCGGACTTTCGGAGAGCGTGGAGTTGGTGGCGATCGGCCGCCGCGCCGCGGACTTCTTCAAGCGTCGCGGCTGGCCACTGGTGCACGCCGAGCGCGACACGATGTCGAGGCTCTCCGCCGACGTCGGGCCGCGGCTGGGCGCGATGTTCACCGAGGCCTTCACCTCGGGCCGGGTCGACCAGGTCTGGCTGCTCTACAACCGGTTCGCGAGCCTGATCCGGCAGGACATCACGCTCGAGCGGCTGCTGCCGGTCTCACCGCCGAAGGCCGACGCCGAGGCGCCGGCCGCAGGCCCGCCGGTCGACTACCTGTACGAGCCGGACGCCGCGACACTGCTCGCGTCGCTGCTGCCGCGCCACGTCGAGGCCCAGGTGCAGCGTTGCCTTTTCGACTCGGCTGCGGCCGAGCAGGCGGCGCGGATGACCTCGATGGACGCTGCAACCAAGAACGCAGGAGACATGATCGACAGCCTGACCCTGCTCTACAACCGCACCCGGCAGGCGGGCATCACCAAGGAGCTGCTCGAGATCGTGGCCGGCGCCCAGGCGCTGGCGGACTAGGGAGAGCGTGCGATGGCCAAGCAGGTCGAAGGGCGTGTTGCGCAGGTGATCGGTCCGGTGGTGGACGTCGAGTTCCCGGACCAGCACCTGCCGCCGATCTACAACGCGGTCAAGATCGTCGACGACGGGTCGCGGAGCGTGGCGCCGATCGACGTCACCGCCGAGGTTGCCCAGCACCTCGGCGAGAGCCGGGCGCGCTGCGTCGCCATGCAGCCCACCGACGGCATCGTCCGCGGCATGAGGGCGGTCGACCTCGGCGGCCCGATCTCGGTGCCGGTGGGCAGGAAGACCCTCGGCCGGGTGATCGACGTGCTCGGCAATCCGGTCGACGAGCGCGGCCCGGTCGACGCCGAGCAGCGGCTGCCGATCCACCGGCTGGCGCCGTCGCTCGACGAGCAGTCGACCGAGGCCGAGATGTTCGAGACCGGCATCAAGGTGATCGACCTGCTCGAGCCCTACATCAAGGGGGGCAAGACTGGCCTTTTCGGCGGCGCCGGCGTCGGCAAGACCGTCATCATCATGGAGCTGATCAACAACGTCGCCCTGCAGCACGGCGGCTACTCGGTGTTCTCGGGGGTCGGCGAGCGGACCCGCGAGGGCAACGACCTCTGGCTCGAGATGACCGAGGCCGGCGTCATCGACCCGTCAAGCTGGGAGAACTCCAAGGCATCGCTGATCTACGGCCAGATGACCGAGCCGCCGGGCGCCCGCCTGCGGGTCGGCCTGTCCGGCCTGACCGTCGCCGAGCACTTCCGGGACGCCGAAGGCCAGGACGTCCTGCTGTTCATCGACAACATCTTCCGCTTCACCCAGGCCGGCTCCGAGGTCTCGGCGCTGCTCGGCCGGATGCCGTCCGCGGTCGGTTACCAGCCCAACCTGGCGACCGAGATGGGCGAGCTCCAGGAGCGCATCACCTCGACCAAGAAGGGATCCATCACCTCGGTGCAGGCGATCTACGTGCCCGCCGACGACCTCACTGACCCGGCCCCCGCCGCCGCCTTTGCCCACCTCGACGCCACCACCGTGCTGTCGCGCCAGATCGTCGAGCTCGGCATCTTCCCGGCGGTCGACCCGCTGGCCTCGACCTCGCGCATCCTCGATCCGGCGATCGTCGGCGAGGAGCACTACATGGTGGCCCGCGAGGTGCAGCGCATCCTGCAGCGCTACAAGGACTTGCAGGACATCATCGCGATCCTTGGCATCGACGAGCTGTCCGACGAGGACAAGCTGACGGTGGCCCGCGCCCGCAAGATCCAGCGCTTCCTGTCGCAGCCCTTCCACGTCGGCGAGAAGTTCATCGGCATCCCCGGCCGCTACGTCAAGGTCGCGGACACCATCCGCGGCTTCAAGATGCTCTGCCAGGGCGAGCTCGACGAGCTGCCCGAGCAGGCCTTCCTGTACGTCGGCGCCATCGAGGAGGCGATCGAAAAGGCCGAGCGGATGAAGGCGGAGCCCTGAGGTGGCCGATCGCCTGCTGCTCGAGCTCGTCACCCCCGAGCGCCGGGTGCTGTCCGAGGAGGTGGTCGAGGTGCGGATCCCGGGCCTGCTCGGCGAGCTCGGCGTGTTGCCCGGCCACACCCCGCTGCTGACCGCGCTCGGCACCGGCCCGCTCGCCTACACCAAGGACGGCGTCGAGCACCGGCTCGCGCTCCAGGGCGGCTTCGCCGAGGTGCTGCCCGACCGCGTCACCGTGCTGGCGCGGGTTGCCGAGCTGCCGGCCGAGATCGACCTCGAGGCGGCCTCCAGGCAGCTCGCGGAGGCCGAGTCGAGGCTGCCCAGCGCCGCCGCCGAGGAGATCGACGATCTCACCGACTCGGTTCGGCTCGCCGCGACGAGGCTCGACGTCGGCGGCGGCGCGAACTGACGGCGGCCTGACCTGAATCCCCCGCGCGTCTCCGTGCGCGTCTTTGACGACGACCGTCGGTAGCCGGAGGGCGGATCGGGGACGGGAACGGGAACGGGATCGGGAACGGATGAGAAAGGCGGTTGCCTTCCGGAGGAGCCCGCACGCCGGGCCGCCGACCGCCGGGGCGTGCCCGGCTGCTGCCGCAGCTACCATGGTGGGGTGGAGGCGCGAGGCCGATGATCCGCCAGCTGCGCGCCGCCGATGCCGAGGCCTATCTCGAGCTGCGGCGGCAGGCACTGCTCGACGCGCCGGGGGCCTTCGCGGCGTCGCCCGAGGACGACCTGGTGGCGAGCGTCGAGGCGGTCCGGGTCCAGCTCCGGCGCGCGCCCGACACGGTGATCATCGGCGCCGTCCCGGAGCGGCTGGTCGGGATCGTCGGCCTGTACCGCGACCGCCACCTCAAGGCGGCGCACAAGGCTCACCTGTGGGGGATGTACGTCGAGCCGGCCGCGCGGCGGCAGGGGATCGGGCGGCAGCTGCTCGCGGCGGCGCTCGAGCACGCGCGGTCGCTGCCGGGGGTGGAGTGGGTCCATCTCAGCGTGAGCTCCTCCGCGCCGGCCGCGCGGCGGCTCTACGAGCGGGCCGGCTTCGCGGTCTGGGGCAGCGAGCCGGACGCCCTGCGGGTCGGCGGCGAGTCGTTCGTCGAGCACCACCTGGCGCTGCGACTGGGGTGAAACCCCCGCCCGCTTCCGCGCCCGCTTCCGCTTCCGGACCTGCGTGTCGCCCGACTCGTCGCGCTTCGACCACCGCGTGTGAAGGCCGCGTCCGGGCGGGGTCTCGAGCGTCGGGGACGGGCCGGGGAGGAGAGACGGGGGCGAATGGGGAGGCCGGTTGCCCCCGTCGCCGCGCCGGCGGCCGACGTTGACCACCGGTCTGTCTGCGGGCATTCGGAAGCGGGCGCGGAAGCGGAAGCGGGCGCGGGAATGGCGAGGCAGTTGCCTTCCGGGCGGGCCTGCACTACAATCCGTCGGCCGTCGGGGCGTAGCTCAGCCTGGCAGAGCGCACGGTTCGGGACCGTGAGGCCGGTGGTTCAAATCCACTCGCCCCGACCAACCCCCTCCCACCCACCCGCTCGAAAAGCTCCACACCCACCCCTCCACCCCCGCTTTTCGAGCAATAATGAGAGGCCAACCATGCAGACCACTGGCAGGTCGGTTTGCTCCGAGTCGTGCCTCTGAAAGGTCGCAATTCAACCGCGTCAGAGCCATGTCGGGATCCGAGATTGAGATCGAGGTGATCCCATGGACAGGCGGTTTCGATCCAGGAAGCCGATGCGACGGCCGATCGTGATGGGTGCCGTCGTCGCTGCGCTCACGCTGACGACGAGCGTTGCTGCCGACTCGAGGTGCGGCCCGCTGGCCCACGAGCAGATGGATGGGTGGTCGGGTTTTCAGGTCACGGTTGACGAAGGAGCGATCACAGTGTCGTTTGAACCGTGGCAATCCAACTCCCCGGGTCGCGGTCGCGGCGAGCCGAGCCCGCACTTCACATTGAAGGGCATCGTCGAGGTGCTCGCTCGTGAGGCGCACATCCTGCCGGTTATCGTCGATCCCTTCGTCTGTCCTGCAGTTGACAGCCGCACATCGTGGACCGGGGAAACGGCGCTGGACGTCTTGCAGAAGCTACTTAACGCCTGCGGCCAGAGGTTTGTCATTCAGGATGGCTTCGGAATCGTGGGCGAGCAGCGCGTCGATGGCACCGCGGTGGTCATCACCATCGGACCCGTGGCGGGCGACCCTCTGCCGCCGGCCGCTGAGCTGGCGCTTTACCGCGACCTGCCCGTCCACGACTTAAATCTCCTCGAAGTTTACGACGACCATGCACTCTACACGGTCCGAGTCGGCTACCTGCCGACCCCGGAGGATCCGAACGAACTCATTGTCTTCGCCGGGAATGGCGAGTCGATGCTCGGGCGGGACTACCGAGTTTTCAGGTCACGTCTCGCACGTGGCGAGGACCTCGCAGCAGAATGCCAGTGGAGGGCGTGGGGAGGACGCCCGGTTCTGCCGTTCAGCGAGGACATCGATGGTGACGGCGTGCAGGATGTAGTGATCGACCGGCGGGACCAGCAGATCAGCGCCCGTGACGAGGTCGTCCCGAGCACGATCGTCTCCGGGCGCACGGGCGAGGCCCTGCTCTCGTTCATAGGGCAGTGGATGGCGATCCAGCGAACTGAGGAAGGTCGGGTTCGAATCTCCGCCGCCACGAAGGAAGGGCTCATCGCGGGCGAGGCCTGCCTGCCGGTTTTCGAGTTGTCGCAGACCACCGGAGTGTACGAGCGGGTGGACGGTTCGGGCGGTGGCGACCGCAGATCGCTTGCCTGCACCCACCCGGCGGCGCGGCTCGCCGCAACGTGGAACGGCCCGGTCACCATCACCCTGTACGACTTTCATCGATACGCTTTTGGCCAGCGGCCCGATGACTCGATCATGGGTCATGAAAGCCGCGTCGTCCAGGCCGCGGTGACGTGGACGTTCACCAACCCACTGCGTTACACCGGCGCCGCCGTCGAAATCCAAGACCTCCCCGGGAGCAGGGTCCTGCTGGCGTATGTGCCCGCCGCGTATGTCGAGGCCGTCAGGTCGATTGGCCGACGCTGACGGCAACCTAAGTTGACCGGCGTCGAGTCCTGAGGGGGTGGTCGCGCCGAGGTGGCACGGAATCCTGCTCGACGCCGGGAACAGGGACGGGAACGGGAACGAATCCGGAAGCGGCAGCGGAAGCGGGCGCGGAAGCGGGGCAGGTCCAGAGACGGCGTGGTCATCACTGTGACTGGGTCAGCCGTCAGTTTCCGGAAGGGCTCGCCGGCGTGCCGCTCGCGGCCCCGTCAGGTTCAACTCGATAGACATGGAACGTGCCGGCGTGGTAGCCGAGGTCCGTGCCCTTCCTGACGTCATGCAACGCGACCTCGTACCCGCTGGCCAGTCGGCGGATGAAGTCATCGCCGTGCAGCTGGTCGGGCGGGGCCTTGAGCACCGCCGGGACCAGCTGTTCGACGATCGTCGAGACCGCATACCAGCCCGGAACTGCCGGATCACCGGGCTTCCACAGCACCCCGCCCGGGACGTACGCGCTTAGCCAGCGTTGATCGATCCCCGGATAGAAGACGTGGAGCTCGTCGATGCCGTTGGCGCGACAGTAGTTGTTCAGGAACTTGAAGCTCTGCCCGTAGTCCTGGTCGGCGGCCCAGAGCGCGAACCGCGTCGGGTTGCGCGTCCCCAGGAACCAGGTGTTCGTCGCGGACATCCAGAACGGTGCGACCAGGGCCGCCTCGAGCACGAGAGTCGCGCCCACGAGGCCCGCTCGTCGCGACGACCGGGCCCCCCACACCGCTGCGGGGAGGAACAGGAGTGGGATGATCGGGAGCAGGTGGCGAATGCCGAGGTTGACCGTCGAGGTCATCGCCACGCCGAGATAGACCGCGGTGGCGGTCGCGAGAACGATCCACGCCCGCGACCGCCACGCTTCGTCCTCGCTCCGCCTCGGCCGACGCCCAACGGCCGTGATCGCGGCCCCGATGGTCGCCGCCAGGATCGCCAGCGGCACCCGGAACAGGAGGACGAGGGGGAAGTAGTACCACCACCCCCGCGAGCTGACGTCTCCGAGCAGAAACGATGGGTAGACGCCGATCCGGTTCGACGTGGACAGCGCGATGAACCCCGTCCACCACTGAGCCACCGCTGGGGATATCGCCTCCAACCTGAGCAGTGCGGGCTCGAAGGCGCGCATCCGATCGTCCACGACCTTGATCGAGCGGTTCTGACAGTAGGCGGAGATCGCCGCTCGCCCGGAGTCGCGGTCATAGGAACGGTTGATCGGGAGGTAGCTGAGCCACAGCACCGTGACGCCGGCCGCCAGCACCCCGCCGACTCGCAGGGCAGCTCGGAGATGTCGGCGCGGGTTCTCCTCGCCGCCGAGCCAGACTGCAATCGCCAGAGTCGGCAGGAGGAGAACGCCGGAGTGCTTCGTCGCGAGTGCGACGCCGAGCCCGAGGCCCATCAAGGTGAGCCCGTACCGGTCCGAGCTTCGCTGGTACCGAACGGCGCCCACCAGCGCGAGCAGGAAGCCGACCCCCGCACCGATATCGGTCTGGACGATCCCGAGATAGGGAAAGACCGGGAAGACGCAGCCCAGCATCAGCACGAGCATCACCCCAGCCGCCCTCCCTCCCATTCGGTTACCCAGCGCAAAGGCCAGTACCAGGAACGGCAGGCCGAAGGCCAGCAGGACTGCCCCCCGGCTCATTACGGTCACTGCCTGGAGGGTCGACCGATCCTCGAAGAGACGGAGCGAGTCGGCGAGCGCATCGGTAGGGTTGCTCGGCGGGAAGAGATCCTCGTCGAGGAGGAGAAGCGGCAGCGCGGCGATGGTCTTCACCAGGGGCGGATGGGCGTAGTCGACGGTGTTCCGGCCGTACCGGAGGCTGTCGTAGCCGGCGAGAAGGTGGTAGGGCTCGTCCATCGTCAGCGACTGAAGCTGGGCGGCGAGGATCGGGAACAGCACCGCACACGCCACGGCCACGACGGCAGCCCAGCGCGGCGATGCGAGGACGATCCTCTGCAGAATGCCGGCGTTCATCATTCAGTTCCAGCTGCACCTCGATGGTAGGAGGGTGCTCCCGCGCGCGCAACGTGTCGTGACGCCCTTCCCTGCAGAGGACGTGCCGCGCTCGAGGAATCGGGCACACGCAGACCCGGGGAGTGAGACGATGGGAGCCGCGGTGCTCGCCGCGCCGCGTGGAGGAGACGAGGATGACGACGGACGAGATCACCGGATCCTGCCTGTGCGGCGAGGTGCGCTACCGCGTCCACCCGCCGTTCACCTGGTTCCACTACTGCCACTGCAGCCGCTGCCGCAAGCGCAACGGGGCCGCGCACAGCGCCAACATCCTGGTCGAGGCCGAGCAGGTCGAGTGGCTGGCCGGCGGCGAGCAGGCAGGGCGCTGGGAGCTGCCGGGCGCCAAGGCCTTCTCGACCGCTTGGTGCACCCGCTGCGGGTCGGCCCTGCCCTGGACCACCAAGAACGGGCGCTGGATCGTGGTCCCCGCCGGCGGGCTCGACGTCGACCCGGGAGCTCGCCCGCAGCGCAACATCTTCTGGGAGTCGCGGGCGGTCTGGTACACCCACGCCGCGGAGCTGCCGACCTTCGCGGAGCTGCCGCCGCGGGAGTGATGCTGCGGCGTCGGTCCCGAAGGCCAGTCCCTCGCCGCGCAAGCCTCGCCACTCGATCGTCGGCCGCCATGTCAGGGGGCGGGGAGGCGTCCGCGGAAGCCGAATCGGGAACGGGAGCGGGAACGGGGACGGGGTCGGGTGGGGGCCTTATCACCGATCACGTATCACCTATCACTCATTCGGAAGCGCGCGGGTGGTCAACTGCCTCACTGCCCCAGGGCCCCATAGCCTCACTGCTCGACGTCGGGAACGGGCACGGGGACGGGAACGGGAACGATACGGCAAGCGGGCGCGGGCGCGGGCGGGGGGCCCTATCCCCTAGACCCCAGATCCAATCCCCTTCCTCGATTGACTTACGCCTCGTTATCGCCTACCTTGAGGGTGGGGAGGCAGCCACATGACCTACCTCACCGAGAAGCAGCGCGACGTCCTCGACTTCATCCGCCGCAGGATCGCAGGCAGCGGCGTCGCCCCGACCCTGCAGGAGATCGCGGACGCCTTCGGATTCTCGTCGACCGCGAGCGCGCAGAAGCACGTCGGGCTGCTCGAGCGCAAGGGCTTCCTGCGCCGCGAGAAGCACCAGAAGCGGGGGCTCGTGCTGGCGGCCGGCGGTCGGCCGGCCGCGCCGGCCGGCAGCCTGCCGCTGCTCGGCGTCGTCGCCGCCGGCTCGCCGATCGAGTCGATCCCCGACGAGGAGAGCATCGCGGTGCCGCCGGACATGCTCGGGGCGGAGCCCGGCTACGCCCTCAAGGTGCGGGGCGAGTCGATGGTCGAGGAGGGCATCCACGACGGTGACATCGTGATCGTGCGCAGCGCCGGGACCGCGGCCGAGTCCGACATGGTGGTGGCGCTGGTCGGGGGCGAGGTCACGCTGAAGCGGCTCTACCGCGAGGCCGGCGGGCGGGTCCGGCTCCAGCCGTCGAACTCGGCGCTGCCGCCGCTGGTGCTGCCGGCGGACCAGGTCCAGGTCCAGGGCATCGTGGTCGGGCTGCTGCGACGGTACTGACATCGAGGCCGCGCTCCTTGACGGGGGAATCGAGTTCCGCTAGCGTGCCCGCCATGGCGGAGCTCGAGGAGATCACCCTGATCATCACCTCGGTCGGGACCGAGCAGCAGGCGGTGGAGATCTCCGAGGAGCTGATCGGGCGCCGCCTCGCGACCTGCATCAACATCGTCCCCTGCCTGCGATCGATCTACCGCTGGAAGGGAAAGGTCTGCGAGGACACCGAGTACCTGCTGCTGATCAAGACGCCCAAGCGATTCTTCGACAGGGTGTCCGACGCGATCCGGGAGATCCACTCCTACGAGCTGCCGGAGATCCTCGGCTTCCCGATCGCCAACGCCGATCCCCACTTTCACGAGTGGGTCCTGCGGATGGTGCAGCCGGTCGAGGGCGACGGCGACGAAGACGACACGCCGGAGTACGACTGACCGGGCGGTTGACCCCGGCGATTGCTATAATTCCGGGTCGTGAACGCGGTCGATTCCGTGAACGCCCACCTCATCCTGGCCAGCCGCTTCGAGAACATCGAGGTGGCGGAGCGCGCCCTCCACGACCTGTGCGCCACGGCGGGCTGCGACGGCGACCAGCTCTACTGGGTGGTGACCGCCCTGCGCGAGGCGCTGGCCAACGCCGTTCGCCACGGCAACCATCTGCTTCCCGAGCGCAAGGTCCACGTCGACCTCAGCGTCGACGCGGAGGCGGTGACGATCCGGGTCGAGGATGAGGGCGAGGGCTTCGACCCGAGCCAGATTCCCGATCCGACGGTGCCCGAAAACTTGCTCCGCCCGAGCGGGCGGGGTATCTTCTACATGCAGCAGTTCATGAACCGCGTGCAGTTCAGCCGCGCGCCCGGTGGCGGGACCTCGGTGCTGATGGTCAAGCTGCTGCAGCCAACCACAAGGAGTGCGGAGAATGAAAAGCCAAATCCGAGATCACGGTGACGTGCGGATCGTCGAGCTGTCCGGGAAGATCACCATCGGGAGCGGAGACGTCAAGATCCGCGAGCTGATCGACGAGTCCCTGGCGGCCGGCAAGAAGAACCTGGTGCTCGACCTTGCCGGCGTGTCCACCATCGACTCCTCGGGCATCGGCGAGATGGTCGCCTGCTACACGACGGTCACCAAGAAGGGTGGCCATCTCAAGCTGCTGCGGCTGTCGCCGAAGATCAACGACATCCTCCAGGTGACGCAGCTGATCACCGTGTTCGACGTCTTCGACAACGAGGACGAGGCGGTCAGCTCCTTCCGCTGAGGCTCGCCGAGCGAGCCGGGCAGGCCGTCCCCGACCTCAGGGGACGGCGTCGTCGCCGATCACAGCGCCGTGATAGCGCCCGTCCGGCAGCCCGGGCAACGGCCGTCCGATCAGCTCGACGAGCGCCGCTCCGGCCGGCTCGCCGCCGGCATCCAGGGCGACCGCCACGATCGCACCGTCGGCCACCGTCACCAGCAGCCTCGCGCCGGCGTCCGCCGACCCGGCGGGCAGCGCGAGCGTGACCAGCGGAGTGCCGTCGTCGTCGGTCAGCTCGAGGCGCAGGGCGTGCGCGCGCTCGGCCGGCGCTCCCCGCTCGGCGGAGCTGTTCAGCGCCGCCGCCTCGTCCGCGACGTCGGCCGTGGCCCGCTTGAGCTTCGGCGCCGCCGCGACTCCACCGACGCTCTCGGCCGGCGCCGACGGCGCCGCGCGATCCGCGAGCCCTGGGGCGCGATCGTCGTGCAGCTCGCCAGGAGCGGCCTCCCCGCGACCCGGCACCGCGGCGGGCCGCTGCTCGACGGCGGCCGGCACTTCCTGCTCATGCTCGGGGGACGGCGGATGCGGCAGTGCGCCCTTGGCGGGAGAGGGTGCCGTCTGGAGGGAAGCGGCAGCGTCGGCCTCCGCCGCCGTGTCGAGGGGCGCTGCCCCCGTCGTGCCGGCGGGGTGGGTCGTGGCCGCCGGCTCCTGGGCCGGTCTGGCCGTGGTGGCAGGGGCCGGCAGCGGCGCCGGCCGCCGTGCGACCTCGACCGCCACCGTGACCGCCAGGGCGAGCCCGGCAGCGAGCCCGAGCCAGCGCACCGTGGGCGGGACTCGGGCCGCCCGCCGCGCCGCACCGAGGTCGGGCCGTTCGAATGGGGCTTCGAGCTCGACCGGCGGGACCATGCGGTCGGCGACCGAGCGCACCTGCAGCTGGAGGCGCCGCAGCGCCGCCAGCTCGGCCTCGAGGTCGGGCTCGGCCGCCAGCCGCTGCTCGAGCCGCCGGGCCGCAGCGGCGTCGAGATCGCCGTCCAGGTAACGGCTGAGCTGCTCCGCCGTCGCCTCGTCCATCATCCCTCCAGCTCCCGCTTCAGCGCTTGGCGGGCGCGCGCGAGGCGCGACCGCACGGTGCCGACCGGGACGTCGAGAACCTCGGCCACCTCCTCGTAGCTGCGGCCCTCGCCGTCGCGCAGCCACAGGACCACCCGGAACTGCTCCGGAAGCCCATCGATCGCCTCCTCCACCCGCTCCAGCTCGACGGTGGCGGTGGCGCGCCGCTCCGGGTCGGGGCCCGGGTCGGGCGCTTGCTCGACCGCCAGCGCGAGCTCCTCGTCGTGTGCGGCCACCACCAGCGCCGGCTGCCGGCTCGCCCGCCGCCGGTGCAGCCGGAGGTAGTTCCAGGCGATCTGGAACACCCAGGTGGAGAGCTTCGCCTCGCCGCGGAAGCCGGGAAGCCCGCGCCAGATGCGCAGGAAGATCTCCTGGGTCGCGTCGAGCGCATCCTCCTCGCTGCCGGTCATGCGGCGGGCGAGGCGCCACACTGGCCGCCGGAAGCGCTGGTAGACCTCGTCGAAGGTCACGCCTCCATAGTGCCACAGGAGCCGCCCCGTGACGGCCGTCGCCGGCCTCCTCGATCCAGTGAGAGCCGTCAGCCGGTCGCGGGTTCCCCGGCCAGGAGCTCGTCGAGCAGGCCGCGCACCCGCTCCTCGATGGCGCGGCCGACCGCGAGGTAGGTCGCGGGGTCGCTGCCGTAGGGGTCGGGGATCGGCCAGGCCACCCGCCGGGCGGCGAGGCCGGGAGGCAGCCAGGCGAGGCCCGCCGGCCCGATCAGCGACACGACCACGTCGAGCCCGTCGAGCGGCGCCTCGTCGAGCTCCTTGGAGGCGAGGCCGTCCGAGGGGTAGCCGAGGGCGGCCAGCGCCTCGAGCGTGCTCGGTGCCACGCGGCCAGTCGCCGCGAGCCCGGCCGAGCAGGCGGTCACCCGGTCGCCCCCGATCGCACGCGCGATCGCCTCGGCCATCGGTGAACGGCAGCTGTTGCCGACGCAGATGAAGAGGATCGACAGGGGGCGCATCGGGGGAGTCTAGCTGCACTCGCCGGCGTGTCCACCATCCGTTCCCGTACCCGTTCCCGTACCCGTTCCCGTACCCGTTCCCGTGCCCGTTCCCGGACGGACGGTGATTCCGCTCATGCGTTTGAGGGTGGTCGACTCTGCTGATCGGTGGTCGCTTCAGCCGATGCCGCAATCGGGATCGGGAACGGGAACGGGAACGAGAGCGGGACCGGGCGGGCGGGGGCCCTATCCCCCAGATCCCAGATCCTATCCCCTCCCGATTGGCTCAAAGTGGCAGGTGAAGTGGCGCAGCAGGGGGGACTGCCAGGTGATCCGATGGCCGGGGATCCGCTCCCGCTCCCGCCACACCTCCTCCATGACCTCGACGATGTAGTCGAAGTGGCTCTGGGTGTAGACCCGGCGCGGGAACGCCAGCCGCACCAGCTCGAGCGGCGACGGCTGCTCGCGGCCTTCCTGGTCGACCTGGGCGAACATGACGCTCCCCAGCTCCACCGCGCGGATGCCGCCGGCGAGATAGAGCGCGTTGACGACGCCGATGCCCGGAAAGGCGAGCGGCGGGATGGAGGGCAGCATCCGCCGCGCGTCGAGGAACACGGCATGCCCGCCGGCCGGCAGGACCATCGGGACGCCGAGCGCGCGCAGCCGGGCGACCAGGTACTCGACTGTGGCGTGGCGGTAGACCTGGTAGTCGTACTCGAGCGCCTCCATGAGGCCGACGGCGATCGCCTCCAGGTCGCGGCCGGCGAGGCCGCCGTAGGTCGGGAAGCCCTCCCGCAGGATGAGCAGGGTGCGGAAGCGCTCGGCCCACTCCGGGTCCCGGCACACGAGGAAGCCGCCGATGTTGGCGAGGCCGTCCTTCTTGGCGCTCATGGTGGCGCCGTCCGCGAGCGCGAACATCTCCTGCGCGATCTCGAGCAGGCTGCGGTCGCGGAAGCCCGCCTCGCGCTCGTGGATGAAGTAGGCGTTCTCGGCGAAGCGGCAGGCGTCGATGATCAGCGGGATCCCGTGCGCCGACAGCACCTCCTTGACCTCGCGCAGGTTGGCCATCGACACCGGCTGGCCGCCCCCGGTGTTGTTGGTGACCGTCACCATCGCGAACGGGATGGCGTCCCGGCCGTGCTCCGCGATGCAGCGGCGCAGCCCATCGACGTCCATGTTGCCCTTGAACGGCGCGATGCGCTCGGTGTCGTAGGCCTCGGCGCAGGGCAGGTTGAGGGCGATGCCGCGGCGGTACTCGATGTTGGCGCGGGTGGTGTCGAAGTGGCTGTTGTTGGGGATGATCTGGCCGGGCCGGATGATGCACTCGGCGAGGATGCTCTCCGCCGCCCGACCCTGGTGGGTGGGCAGCACGTGCTCCATGCCGGTGATCTCGCGCACGCACGATGCGAAACGCTTCCACGATCGGCTCCCGGCGTAGCTCTCGTCGCCGAGCATCATCGCCGCCCACTGGTGCGTCGACATGGCGCCGGTGCCGCTGTCGGTGAGCAGGTCGATGCAGCAGTCGTCGGCATCGAGGAGGAACACGTTGTGGTGCGCCGCCGCGAGCGCCCGCTCCCGCTCCTGTCGGGTGGTCAGCTTGAGGGGCTCGGTCATCTTGATCCGGAAGGGCTCGATGATGGTGCGCATGGTTCACCTCTCGGGGACGCGCGAGAACGACCGGCGGAGCGCGAGCACCGCGGCGACCACTCTACACCCGCCGCCGTCGCCGGTGGCGCGCCGGCTGCGACCGCCGACGCGGCCGGCGCTGGCGCGCCGCAAGGGACGGCGCGGTTCGAGAGCGGATCCTGAGAAAGCGTCGGGTTCGACCGGCATCAGAACGGTGAACTCCTGATCCTGTAACACTTTACTGCTGACACCCAGAAGCGGGCGCATTGACCGGGGAGGGTGGTCGAGGTAGCCTTTGCCTGGGTCGAGGAACGACGGACCGTGGTGCTCACTGGCTACAACACCGACATCGACTACGCGGGGACCGTGTACCACGTGCAGACCGAGGACAAGGGCCGGTCCAACCCCTTGGTCGAGTCGCTGGTCTACGCGAGCGGGGAGATCCTGTACTCGAGGCGGACCCCCTACCACGACCTGGTCGAGCGGGGCGTCGAGCCGCAGGCGGTGGCGGCGATCATGGAGCGGCAGCACCGGTCGATCGTCGAGGCCATCGGCGCCGGGAAGCTGCACCAGCTGATGTCCCGGGACGAGGAGGTGGCGTCGGAGGACGACACCACCATCGCCCGGCCTCGCCTGGACGCGGCGCCGGTCAGCGACATCTCCCTCGACCAGGTGATCGTGGATTACCTGCAGGCGCAGCGGGGCCGCGCCCACCTCGTCCTGCAGGCGTCCCGCGAGCACGACTTCTCCTACGGGGCGCGCGCCCGGGTCGCGATCGTCGCGCTGGAGTCCCAGACCAACGCGCCGATGCAGGGTGTCGAGGTCTCGGTGTCCTTCAAGTCGACCGCCGAGCCCCACCGGCTGGTGCTGGCCGAGGGCGTCACCGGGGCGGACGGGCGTTTCAGCGGCGAGATCGTGCTGCCGGCGTACAACGGCGGGACCTCGGCGGTGATCGTGTCGGCCCAGTCGCGGCTCGGGTCGTCGGAGATCAAGCACCTGGTCCATCGCTGAAGCCGCCGCTGGCGGCAGGATTTAGGGGCGAGGATCTGGGGTCGAGGGGGCGACTCGGAGCATCGGAGTGATCCTCGCAGCACGGCCTGCCGGTTGGGTGGTGGCTCTGGATCCTATCCCCTAGATCCTAGATCCTTTGCAGCCGTCTTGCCTCTCGGCCGGGTTTCCGCTACACTGCGCGCTGGCGTGGGCCGTTAGCTCAACTGGCAGAGCAAGGGACTCTTAATCCCTAGGTTGGAGGTTCGATTCCTCCACGGCTCACCACCCCCACCATTCGCTGCGAAAGTGGCGGAACTGGCAGACGCGCGAGATTTAGAGTCTCGTGGGGGTCACCCCGTGGGGGTTCGAGTCCCCCCTTTCGCACCACCGGGAGCCGTCATCCATGCCCTACACCCTGAACCGCCGCGCCAACAACACCGTCGAGGTGACCGCCGAGCTCGACGCCGAGACGGTCGCGTCGGAGCGAGCCGGGATCATCCGCAGCTTCCGAAGGAAGGCGAGCGTGCCGGGCTTCCGCCCCGGGAAAGCGCCCGACTCGGCGATCCGGGCCCGCTTCGGCGACGACATCGAGCAGGAGCTCAAGGAGCAGCTGGCAGGCAAGCTGCTCGAGGAGGTCTTCGACGGCGAGGAGGGGCTGGAGCCGATCACCCGCCCCGAGGTCAGCGACGCTGCCTTCGACGACGGCGGCGGCTTCCGCATCAAGGCCGAGATGGAGCTCCGCCCGCGCTTCCAGCTGCCCTCGCTCGAGGGCTTTCAGCTCCCCGAGGTGTCGCTCGAGGTCGGCGACGCCGAGCTCGCCACCGAGCTCGACTCGGTTGCCGAGGAGAACGCCACCTGGGAGCCGGCGGACGCCGAGGTGGCCGCCGACGGCATGCTGGTCGAGGCCGACCTGCACGGCCTCATGGAGGGCTCGGACCAGGGGCCGTACGACGAGAAGGGGGCGCGCTTCGTCATCGGCCACGGCTCGGTGCCGCAGCAGATCAACGAGGCCCTGCAGGGCGTCCGGGTCGGCGAGCAGCGGGTCGCCGAGCGCCGCTTCCCGGACGACGATCCCGACACCGCCCGCGCCGGCAAGACCGTCCGCTACACCATCGATGTCACGGCGCTGAAGCGCAAGGTGCGCCCCGCGGTCGATGACGAGCTCGCCAGGACGCTCGGCTACGACTCCATCGATGGCCTCAAGGAGCGGGTCGCGGAGGTGCTGCGGAGCAACAAGCTCCGCCAGCGCCGGGAGCAGTGGCGGCGCGCCCTGCTCGACCACCTCGAGGCCGCGATCGACGCCAACGAGCTGCCGCCGTCGCTGGTCTCCTCGGCGGTGCGGGAGGATCTCAGCCGCTTCGCCTACACCATGGCGATGCAGGGCGTGGAGCCCGCCGCCGCCGGGGTCAACTGGCAGGAGATGGCGGCCCGGATGGAGCCCGGCTCGCGGCGGCGGGTGCTCGACATGCTGGTCCTCGAGCAGCTCGCCGACGACTGGCAGATCGCGGTGCCCGAGGCGGACGTGGACGCCTACGTGAGCCTCGAGGCCCGGCAGCGCGGGATCCCGGCGGGAGAGCACAAGGCGAACCTCGCCAAGGAGCACAAGCTCGAGGAGCTGCGCGGCTCGGCCCGGATCTCCGCGACCGTCGACGAAATGATCCGCCGGGTTGGCGGGGAGGTGGAGTGATGTCCTTTCCGATACCGTGGGTGGTCGAGCAGACCAACCGGGGGGAGCGGTCCTACGACATCTTCTCGCGGCTGCTCAAGGACAACGTCGTGTTCCTCGGGCTGCCGATCGACGACTACGTGGCGTCGGTCGTGATCGCCCAGATGCTGTTCCTGGAGGCCGAGAACCCGGAGAAGGACATCTATCTCTACATCAACACGCCCGGCGGCTCGATCACCGCCGGCCTCGCGATCTACGACACCATGCAGTACGTGAAGCCTGACGTGTCAACCATCGCCCTCGGCCAGGCGGCGTCGATGGGCGCCGTGCTGCTGGCGGGAGGGGCCAAGGGCAAGCGGATGGCGCTGCCGCACAGCCGGGTCATGCTGCACCAGCCGCTGATGACCGGTCTCCAGGGCCAGGCCACCGACATCGACATCCACGCCCGCGACCTGATGCGCCTGCGCGAGCGTCTCAACGAGATCCTCGCCGCCCACACCGGGCAGCCGATCGACAAGATCAACCTCGACACGGAGCGCGACTTCATCCTCGAGGCGGCGGCGGCGAAGGACTATGGCCTGGTCGACAAGATCATTGTTTCCAGGGAGTAGAGTGAGGAGCCGAGGTTCCTGGCGGGCCGCCCTGGGGTACAATAGCCGGTGGAGGGGCCTGAATGACCCAGCGTGACGGGGACGTGCTGCGCTGCAGCTTCTGCGGCAAGAGCCAGCATGAGGTCAGGAAGCTGATCGCCGGCCCGACCGTGTACATCTGCAACGAGTGCGTCGAGGTCTGCCTCGACATCATTGCCGAGGACCGGGTCCACGAGGCCAAGTCGAAGCAGCAGAGGCTGCCCAAGCCGCACGAGATCAAGGCCCACCTCGACGAGTACGTGATCGGCCAGGAGTCGGCCAAGAAGAAGCTGTCGGTGGCGGTCTACAACCACTACCGGCGCATCGAGTACCAGGCCGGCCGCGGCCACAGCGACGTCGAGCTGGCCAAGTCGAACATCCTGCTCATCGGTCCGACCGGCACCGGCAAGACGCTGCTCGCCCAGACCCTCGCGCGCCAGCTCCAGGTGCCGTTCACAATCGTCGACGCCACCACCCTGACCGAGGCCGGCTACGTCGGCGAGGACGTCGAGAACATCCTGCTCCGCCTCTACCAGGCCGCGCAGGGCGACCGCGAGGCGACCGAGCGCGGCATCGTCTACATCGACGAGATCGACAAGGTCGCCCGCAAGGCCGAGAACCCGTCGATCACCCGCGACGTGTCGGGGGAGGGCGTCCAGCAGGCCCTGCTCAAGATCCTCGAGGGGACGGTGGCCAACGTTCCCCCGCAGGGGGGCCGCAAGCATCCCCACCAGGAGTTCCTGCAGATCGACACCACCAACATCCTGTTCATCTGCGGCGGCGCCTTCGTCGGCATCGACGACGTCATCGCCCGCCGCCTCAACCAGAAGCGCATGGGCTTCGGGGTCGACCTCGGCGGCAACGAGAAGCGGACCAGCGAGCTGCTCGAGCACGTCCACCCCGAGGACCTGATCAAGTACGGGATGATCCCGGAGTTCGTCGGTCGGATCCCGGTGGTCGGGACGCTCCACGACCTCGACCACGACGCTCTGGTGCGGATCCTGACCGAGCCCAAGAACTGTCTCGTCCGCCAGTACCAGACCATTCTCTCCTTCGAGGGCGTCGACCTCAGCTTCACCACCGAGGCACTCGGCGCGATCGTCGACCAGGCCATCGAGCGCAAGGTCGGGGCGCGCGGCCTGCGGATCATCCTCGAGGAGCTGATGCTCGACGTGATGTACCAGGTTCCATCGGTGCCCGACATCAGAGAGCTCGTCATCTCGCGGGATGTGGTGGAGCGGCGCGTGCCACCGCTGACGGCGGTTCGCAAGGTGAGCTAGGCTGTACACGCCCGCCGGCGAGGGCAGCCGGCACCCGGCAGACCCGGATCGACAGCCCGCGCGTCGTGAGCCGATCAACCCCATCCGAGTGGAGATCATGAAGAAAGACCTCGAGCCCAAGCTTCTCCCCGTCGTCCCGCTCCGGGACATGGTGGTGTTTCCGCACATGATGGCGCCGTTCGTGGTCGGCCGGCAGCCGTCGGTCGTGGCGCTCGAGCGCGCGCTGGGGCGCCCCGACAAGAAGATCCTCCTCGCCACCCAGCGCGACCCCAAGGTGGACGAGCCGGAGCCCGGCGACATCTACTCACTCGGCGTGACCGCCCGCGTGGTCCAGCACCTGCAGCTGGCCTCCGGGAACATCAAGGTGATGGTGGAGGGCCTGGCCAGGGCGCGGATCGTGGAGGCGGTGGCGGACCCGTCGTGCCTGATGGCCCGGGTGGTGCCGGTCGCGGCCGAGGTCCCGACCGGGCCCGCGGTGACCCAGTACATGGGCGAGCTCGCCGAGCTCTTCAAGGAGTACGCGAAGCTCTCCCACCATCTCGCCGTGGAGGGGGTGCTCGCCTCCCTGCAAACCGACGACCCCGACCAGTTCGCCGACATCCTGGCCGCCCACCTCAACCAGCCGACGCCGGAGAAGCAGAACCTGCTCGAGATCTTGAACCCGCTCGAGCGCCTGGAAAGGCTCAACGACCTGCTCGACGTGGAGATCGAGAAGCTCAACATCGACCGCCGCATCTCGTCGCGCGTCAAGAAGCAGATGGAGAAGGCGCAGCGCGAGTACTACCTGTCGGAGAAGATCAAGGCGATCAACGAGGAGCTCGGCCGCAACGACTCCCAGGAGGAGATGCAGGGGCTCAAGGAGCAGGTGGAAAAGTCGGGCATGAGCGAGGAGGCCAAGGAGAAGGCGCTGATCGAGATCCGCCGGCTCGAGGGCATGCCGCCGGTCTCGGCCGAGGCGGGCGTGTCGCGCAACTACGTCGACTGGCTGCTCGCCGTTCCCTGGAAGAACGCCTCGCGCGAGATCCGCGACATCCGGCGCGCCGAGACGGTCCTCAACGAGGACCACTACGGCCTGGAGAAGGTCAAGGACCGGATCCTCGAGTTCCTGGCGGTGCGGCAGCTGGTCCGCAAGACCACCGGGACGATCCTGTGCTTCGTGGGGCCGCCGGGCGTCGGCAAGACGTCGTTGGCGCGCTCGATCGCGCGCTCGACCGGCCGCAAGTTCGTCCGGCTGTCGCTGGGCGGGGTGCGCGACGAGGCGGAGGTCCGCGGCCACCGCCGGACCTACATCGGAGCGTTCCCGGGCCAGATCGTCCAGATGATGCGCAAGGCGGGCACCGTCAACCCGGTCATCCTGCTCGACGAGGTCGACAAGATGGCCGCCGACTTCCGGGGCGATCCCGCCGGCGCCCTGCTCGAGGTGCTCGACCCGGAGCAGAACCACACCTTCCACGACCACTACCTGGACGTCGAGTACGACCTGTCCAAGGTGTTCTTCATCTGCACCGCCAACGTCACCCACTCGATCCCGCCCGCGCTCGTCGACCGGATGGAGCAGATCCGGCTGTCCGGCTACACCCACCTCGAGAAGCTCGAGATCGCGCGCCAGTTCCTGGTCCCGCGCCAGCTCGAGAGGCACGGCCTGGAGGGCAAGTTCAAGGTCGAGTTCGCCACCGACACCCTGCTCTTCCTGATCGAGCGCTACACCCGCGAGGCCGGTGTCCGCAACCTGGAGCGGGAGATCGCGTCGATCTGCCGCAAGCTGGCGCGGCGCGTGCTCAAGGAGAAGACCCAGCGGCGGTCGACCATCCAGGTCACCGAGGCGCTGGTGCGCGAGCTGCTCGGCCAGCCCCGCTACCGCGAGCAGAAGCGCGACCAGGTGCCGGAGGTCGGGGCCGCGGCCGGGCTGGCATGGACCCAGGTCGGCGGCGAGCTCATGCTCACCGAGGTCACCCTCATGCGCGGCAAGGGCAACGTCACCCTGACCGGCCAGCTCGGCGACGTCATGCAGGAGTCGGCGCGCGCGGCGCTCAGCTACGTGCGGTCGCGCGCCGAGAAGCTGGGCATCGACGTCGAGGTGTTCGAGAAGACGGACGTGCACATCCACGTGCCGGAGGGCGCCATTCCCAAGGACGGGCCGTCGGCGGGCATCACCATGGCGGTTGCTCTGATCTCCGCCTTCACCAGCACGCCGGTGCGGGTCGACGTCGCGATGACCGGGGAGATCACGCTGCGGGGCAACGTGCTGCCGGTCGGCGGCCTCAAGGAGAAGGTGCTCGCCGCCTACCGCGCGGGGATCCGCGAGATCATCCTGCCCGAGGAAAACGAGAAGGACCTCGAGGAGATCTCCGACGATGTCCGGTCGGAGATGACCTTCCACCTCGCCAACCACATGGACAAGGTCGTGGAGAACGCGCTGGTGCACGATGTCGAGGCCAAGGTCGCGGCGCCCCCCGTGAAGCCCGACTCCAGCTTCGACTCGCCGCCGCTTGCCCATTAGATGTGGAGATTCGAGAAGTCAGCTTCCGCGGCGCCGCCCTGCGGGCGTCCGACAGACCTCGCGAGTGGTACCCGCAGGTCGCGGTCGCCGGCCGGTCCAATGTCGGCAAGTCGAGCTTGCTCAACTGGCTGTTCCAGCGCCGGCTGGCCAAGGTCGCCAAGGCGCCGGGCAAGACGCGGACGCTCAACTTCTTCCTGGTCAACGGGTCGTTCTACGTGGTCGATCTTCCCGGCTACGGCTACGCCGGGGTGGCGCGGCAGCTGCGCGAGGAGTGGGGTCAGGAGCTCGGGCGCTACCTGCTCGAGGAGCAGCGGGTGGCTGGCGTGGTGACGCTGATCGACGTCCGGCACGGGCCGACCGCCCTCGACCTCGACCTGCAGGAGATGCTCCGTGCGGCCGGGCGCGACCGGCTGGTGGTGCTCACCAAGGCCGACAAGGTCAGCCGCAGCGGGCGGGCGAAGATGCAGCACGAGGTCCAGCGCCGGCTCGAGCTGGCGGCGCTGCCGGTGGCGGTGAGCGTGAACGCCGGCGAGGGCCGGCGGCAGCTGATCGCCGAGATCGACAGCCTGGTGACCGCATGGCGCGACAGACACTCACGAGGAGACTGAAATGGGACGCAAGAAGAAGGAGAGCCAGGACGACCCGGTGGTGATTCCGCTCGACCTCGACAACGAGATCGAGGAGTACGCGAACTCCGCCGAGGTCCCCCAGGAGGGGCGGCTCGATCTCACCCAGCTCAAGGAGATGTCGATCAACGAGCTGGGCAGCGTCGCGCGCGGGATCGGGGTCGAGAACCCCACCGGCATGCGCCGCCAGGATCTGATCTTCCGGATCCTGCAGCGGCAGACCGAGCGCGAGGGGCTGATCTTCGGGGAGGGCGTGCTCGAGGTGCTGCCGGAGGGCTTCGGCTTCCTGCGCGCGCCGGAGTACAACTACCTGCCCGGGCCGGACGACATCTACGTGTCGCCGTCGCAGATCCGCCGCTTCAACCTCCACACCGGGGACACCGTGTCGGGGCAGATCCGGCCGCCCAAGGAAGGCGAGCGCTACTTCGCCCTGATCAAGGTCGAGGCGATCAACTTCGAGCCTCCCGAGGTGGCCATGGAGAAGGTCCACTTCGACAACCTGACGCCCCTCTACCCGGAGGAGCGGATCGTGCTCGAGGTGCCCGACAACATGACCTCCCGGGTGATGGACCTGGTGACCCCCATCGGCAAGGGCCAGCGCGGCCTGCTGGTGGCGCCGCCACGGACCGGCAAGACCATGATGCTGCAGGCGATCGCCAACTCCATCACCGCCAACCACCCCGAGGTGACGCTGATCGTGCTGCTGATCGACGAGCGGCCCGAGGAGGTCACCGACATGCAGCGGTCGGTGCACGGCGAGGTCATCTCGTCGACCTTCGACGAGCCCGCGACCCGCCACGTCCAGGTCGCCGAGATGGTGATCGAGAAGGCCAAGCGGCTGGTCGAGCACCGGCGCGACGTCGTCATCCTGCTCGACTCCATCACCCGCCTCGCCCGGGCCTACAACACGGTCGTGCCGCCGTCGGGCAAGGTCCTGTCGGGCGGCGTCGACTCCAACGCCCTCCAGAAGCCGAAGCGCTTCTTCGGCGCGGCGCGCAACATCGAGGAGGGCGGCAGCCTGACCATCGTCGGCACCGCGCTGATTGACACCGGCTCCCGGATGGACGACGTGATCTTCGAGGAGTTCAAGGGCACCGGCAACATGGAGGTGCACCTCGACCGCAAGCTCGTCGAGCGCCGCGTCTTCCCGTCGATCGACATCCACAAGTCGGGGACCCGCAAGGAGGAGCTGCTGATCGACGAGTGGGAGCTGCGCCGGATCTGGGTGCTGCGCAAGGTCCTGTCCCAGCTGTCCCCGGTCGAGGCGATGGAGCTGCTGCTCGAGCGGCTCGACAAGAGCGCGACCAACAAGGAGTTCCTCGAGCTGATGTCGCAGGGGTGAGGGGATAGGATCTGGGGGTTCGGGGTTGGGGCCCCCGTCCGCTTCCGCGCCCGCTTCCGCTTCCGCGCCCGACTCCGGATTCACAGGGGTGATCCGCGACCCCCGCTGCCGGCGATCACCCCGCGCCTCGTACACGTACCCGTGCCCGTTCCCGAAATGGAAGCGAAGGCTCGTCGTGCCGCAGAGAATTGCGTAGCGCGCGGAGTGGGCGCCGATCGCCGGTCGGCCAGATTCGGGAACGGGAACGGGAACGGAAGTGGGCGCGGAAGCGGGGGACGGCGTCACCGCCGGGCCGAGATCACCTGGAGATCTCGTACTGCTCCTGGTGGAAGACCGGGTTCTCGCGGAGGATGACCTGCAGGCCGTGCACCTCCTCGAGCTCGCGCAGCAGCTCGCGGAACGGGCCCTGCAGGTAGTGGGACACCTCGGGATGGACGGTCAGCGAGACCTGGTCGCCGGCCTCCGCGTCGGCCGTGTCGAGCAGCCCGCGGCGGATCTCCAGGCAGATCGTGGGCAGCGACTTGATGCGCCCGGAGCCGTGGCAGTACGGGCACTCCCGATTCAGGGTCCGCTCGAGGCTCGGCCTGGTTCGCTTGCGGGTCAGCTGGACGAGCCCGATGTCGCTCATCGGCAGCAGCTGGGTTCGGGCGGGGTCGGTCGCAAGCTCCTCCTCGAGGGCGTGGTAGACCGTCTCGCGGTGGGCGGGTGAGAGCATGTCGATGAAGTCGATGACGATGATGCCGCCGAGGTGCCGCAACCGGAGCTGCCGCACGATCTCCCTCACCGCTTCGAGGTTGATCGAGAAGGCGGTGTCCTCGAGCGAGGTCGAGCCGACGTACTTGCCGGTGTTGACGTCGATCGCCACCAGCGCCTCGGTCTGGTTGACCACCAGGTAGCCGCCCGACTTGAGCCAGATCTTGGGGCGAAGCGCCTTCTCGAGCTCGCGGTCGATGCCGAACGCCGCCATCAGGTCGCTGGTCTTGCGGAACAGCTTGACTCGCGGCACCAGCGCCGGCTCGCACTGCTCCAGGAAGTCGAGGATCTCCTGGAAGCTCTCCTCGTCGTCGACCCACAGCTCCTGGATCGCCTGGGTGAAGGTGTCGCGCACCGTCCGCAGGACCGGGCTCAGCTCGTGGTGGGTGAGGGACGGCGCCCGGCTGCGCTCGCAGGTCGCCTGGATGCGTCCCCACAGCCGCAGCAGGTAGTCGCGGTCGCTGTCGAGCTCGGGCTGGCCGCGGTCCTCGCCGGCGGTGCGCACGATCCAGCCCTGGTTGCCCGGGAAGCCGTCGATGATCGCCTTCAGGCGGGCGCGCTCGTCGGGATCGGTGATCCTCCGCGACACGCCTCGCTGGCGGACCGTCGGCAGGTAGACGAGGAAGCGCCCGGGCAGCGTGATGTGGGTGGTCAGCCGCGCGCCCTTGGTGCCGAGCGGGTCCTTGACGACCTGGACCAGCACCTCCTGGCCGTGGCGCAGGAGGTCGCCGATGTCGGAGGTGGGCGGGCCGGGGGCGCCGAGCTCGCCTTCCCCGATCGGGAAGATGTCGCTGAAGTCGTCGAGGATGCCGCCAGCCTCCCTCACGTAGAGGAAGGCGTCACGCGCCAGGCCGACGTCGACGAAGGCGGCCTGCATGCCGGGCAGCACGCGGGTGACGCGGCCCTTGTAGAGGTTGCCGACGACTGACGAGGCGCGGAGCCGCTCCGCCCGGTAGGACACCAGCCGGGTGTTCTCGCGGAGCGCCACCCGGGTCTCGAAAGGGCTGACCGACAGGAAGAGGATCGCGTTCGTCATGAGTACAGGAGGCGATGGCGCCACACCGACTGGACGATGCCGAGCGCGATACAGGTCGACAGCAGCGACGACCCGCCATAGGAGAACAGCGGCAGCGTGATGCCGGTGGTCGGGAGCCAGCCGAGCACCATCCCGATGTTGACCACCACCTGGAAGGCGAGCCAGCTTCCGATCAGGATCGCCAGCACGAGCCCGTGACGGCTCGCGGCCGCCAGCGCGGTCCAGCCGATGCGCCCGAGCAGCAGCGCGTAGGCCGCGAGGAGGGCGGTGGAGCCGGCGAAGCCGGTTGCCTCGGCCCACACCGAGAACGCGAAGTCGGTGTGCTGGGCCGGCAGGAAGAGCAGCAGCGACTGCGACCCGTGACCGATGCCCTCGCCCGCCAGCTGGCCGGACCCGACCGCGATCTTCGACTGCCGCACCTGATAGCCGGCGCCGTAGGGGTCGCGCTCGGGGTCCATCACCGTGAGCACGCGCTCCTTCTGGTATGGCTCGAGGCCGCGCTGCCAGAGGACGACGCCGCCGACCACCGCGAGCAGGGCCAGGACGATCCACGTCCTGACCGGCAGGCCGCCGAGCCAGAGGGCGGCGCCGGCGATCGGCAGGTAGGTGAGGGCGACCCCCAGGTCCGGCTCGACCACCACCAGCAGCATGGCGGCACCGACCATCGCGGTCACGATGAGGCCGTCCCGCAGGGTCAGGCGCCGCGACCGGCTCCGGCCCAGCCATGCCGCCACCATCAGGATCACTCCCAGCCGGGCGAACTCGCTCGGCTGGATCGTCAGCGGGCCGACCGCGAACCACGCCCGGGCGCCGCCGCGGGCCTCGCCCAGCACCAGCACCAGCAGCAGCCCGGCGATGCCGGCGCCATACGCCACCGGCGCGAGCTGGCTGTAGAGGCTGAGGCTCGGCCGGGACAGCGCCCACAGCAGCACCAGGCCGGCCGCGCCCCACAACGCCTGGCGGAGCAGCGGGCCGGAGCCGAGCACCGGGCCTGCGGCGTGGAGGGTGGCCAGGGACGCGGCCAGAATGCCGACCACGGCGAGGATCAGCCAGGGGTCGATGCGGTGCTCCACGGTAGGATTCTAGCCCGGATCGTCGGTGGGGATCTGATTCGGGTGGGAAGGCGGATCCGGCTTCGCCTGCGGCTCCGCCGTGACGAGCGCGGGCGCGAGAGCGGGAGCTGCGCCGTCGCCGGCCCCGCCCTCCACGACCTCCTTCTCGTGGGTGCCGTTCCACTCCTCCATCGCCGCCTCGATGACCTGCGCCACCACCGGTGCAGCGGCGGTCGAACCGCCGACGCCGTGCTCGACCACCGCCGCCACCACCAGCCGCGGCCGGTCGAGCGGCGCCCAGCCCACGAACAGGGCGTGGTGCCTGAGGTGCTCCGGGAGGTCCTGGGCGCGGACCCCTTCCCTGAGCCGCGCCACCTGGGCGGTGCCGGTCTTGCCGGCCATCGGCAGGCGAGCCAGGAAGGCGGCGGTTCCCTCGCCGCCGTGGACCACCCGGGTCAGCCCCTCGACCACCAGCGCGAGGTGCCGCGGATCGAGCCCGAGGTCGACCGGCGGCGGCACGTCCGCGGACGCCACCAGGTGGGGCGTCACCAGGCGGCCGCCGTTGGCGAGCACCGCGTAGGCGCGGGCGAGCTGCAGGCTGGTGGCGAGCACGGGGCCCTGGCCGATCGCCACCGAGATCGCCTCCCCGGCGTACCAGGGCGTCCCCCGCACCTCGCGCGCCCACTCGGGGGTCCCCACGAGGCCGGTGAGCTCGGGGCCGAGGCCGATCCCGGTGGGCTCGGCGAAACCGAACCGCCGCAGCCATCGCGCCATGCGGTCGATGCCCAGGCGGTACCCGAGCAGGTAGTAGAAGGAGTCGCACGAGACCTCGAGCGAGCGGACCACGCCGACCCCCCCGTGGCCGCCCCGGCGCCAGCACCGGAAGGGGTGACCGTAGAGGGTGACGCCGCCGTGGCACGTCACCGCGCTGTCGGGCGTGATCTCGCCCTCGGCCAGGCCGGCCAGGGTGTAGAAGGGCTTGATCGTCGAGCCGGGCGGATAGGCCCCCTGCAGCGACCGGTCGTTCAGCGGGCGCCCGGGGTCCGCGGTCAGCTCCTCCCACTGGCTGTGCGACAGCCGTCCGACGAAGATGTTCGGGTCGAAGGTGGGGCTGGAGTAGAGCACGCGCACCGCGCCGGTGGCGGGCTCGAGCGCGACGACGGTTCCGGTGCGATCGCCCAGGGCAAGGGCGGCGGTCTGCTGGAGGCGCACGTCGAGGGTGGTTCCGACGTCGCGCCCCGCCACCGGCGGGCTGTCGCGCACCACGCCGATAGGCTGGCCGACGGCGGACACCACCTCGTAGCGGGTGCCGTCGCTGCCGGCCAAGAAGCCATTGCGCAGCGCCTCCACCCCGGTCGCGCCGACCAGGGCGTTCTGATCCAGCCCGGGGTCTGCCTCGACCTCGTCGCGGGTGACCATCCGCAGGTGCCCGACGACGTGGGCGGTGGTGCCGGCGAGGGGGTAGGCTCGCCGGAACGCGTTGGTCACGGCGAGCTCGGGGTGGTCGCTTTGATGCGAGCGGATCTTCGCCACCTGCTCCCAGCTCAGGTCGTCGGCAAGAACCAGCGGCGCGAGCCGCGCGAGCTCGCGCTCCGCCTGCAGATTGCGCAGCGTGGCGACGTCGGCGATTCCCAAGCGCGCCACGAACAGCAGCGTCTCCTCGATCTTGGGCGCCTCGTCAGGGAACAGCAGCAGCTGCCACGTCGGGACGTTGTCGGCCAGCACCACGCCTCTGCGGTCGTAGATCCTTCCGCGCTGGGTGGCGACCGGGATCCGGCGTAGCCGGTTGTTCTCCGCTGCCCGCCGCCAGCTTGCGCCCTCGATGATCTGCAGCTGGACCAGCCGAAGCAGCAGAACGACGAGCGCCGCCAGGGTCAGCGCCACGAGCAGCGCGGCCCGCCGCTTGACCGGGGCGAGGTCCTCTCGCAGCTCCATGGCCTAGCGCAGCGTGCGCGCTTGCCGGGCGCGCCACCTCTTGGGGAGGTCGAGCGAGCGAATCCACCCGACGAGGCCGCACCACGCCGCGGTGACGGCCACGCTGACGGCGAGGTCGATCCAGCGGACCGGGCGCGTCAGCCCGAGCGGCAGCAGAACCAGCCGGTGGACGAGGATGACGATGGCTGCGGCGACCGCCCCGAACCCGAGCCATGCCTTGGGCGAGCGGTCGGCGACGATGCTGGCGAGCCAGAGCAGGAAGAGCGCGGCGGCGCTCCAGGCGATGGCGCCGGGGCCGATGATCGGCTCGAGCAAGGCGTCCCAGCCGAGGCCGACGGCGACCGCGATCCAGACCCACCGCCGGCCTCCGCCGAGCAGCGCCGGTCCGACCACCCACACCGCCGGCAGCAGGAGCAGGCCGGACCACTGCGGACCCCCCGGGGCGCCGAGCAGCCGCTGGAGGAGAAGGGTGGCCGCGATCAGCAGGGGAGCCGTCACCGCCATCCCCCCGGGCGCGGTCCCCTGGCGACGTCAGGGAGCAGCAGCACGGCGCGGAGCCGGGCGAGCTCGACGCTGGGCGCTGCGCGGACCTCCAGGAAGGCGCCCGCGCTCTCGCGGATCGACGCCACCGAGCCCACCGGGATGCCGGCCGGGTAGATGCCGTCGGCGCCGCTGGTGACGAACGCCTCGCCCTGGAGGAGGTCCGCCGTCCGCGGGACGTACTGGATGTCGAGGCGGTCGGGCCGGCCGGTGCCGGCGGCTAGCGCTTGCAGCGAGCCGTTCGTCGTCTGGACCGCGGTCGCGGCGGCCGGGTGGGTGAGCAGCTGCACCCACACGCTGCCGGACCGCGACTCGACGACCCGCCCGGCAAGGCCGCCGGCGCCGAGCACCGGCGTGTCCTTCGGGATCGCCACCCGGGTGGCGACGCGGACCTCCATCCGGCCCCGGATCGGATCGCGAAACACGCAGCGGCCGATCACGGCCGCGGTCTCGATTCGGCCCACGCTCTCGAGCAGCTCCGCCCCCTCGCGCAGGGCCGCGAGATCCTCGCGGAGCAGCAGGTTCCTGGTTCGCAGCTCCTCGATCGCGACCGTCATGCGGCGGTTGTCGGCCAGCAGCTGGCCGCCGTCGCGGACCGCGCCCACCAGATCGGCCGCCGCCGAGCCGGCCTCGCTGACGGCCAGCGCCAGGGGCTGGACGGCGGCGCGCGCCCATCGCCAGGCGACGCGCTCGCCCTCCGGCGTCACCGCCTGGGTCGCGGCGAGCAGCTCGAGCACGAGCCACAGCAGCGCGATCCGCAGCAGGAAGGGGCGCAGCTCAGTCACCGGCGACCGACCACCGGCTCATCATAGCTGCTTGGGCGTGGGGGAGAAGGGGGGAGGGGGAGAGCGGAACCGCTTCCCCTTCCGCTTCCGCGCCCGCTTCCGCGCCCGAGAGGCGAGGCGAGTACCAGGGGAGGGCGTCCCGCGGGCGTGCCAACTCTTGCGATTTCGGGACGACGTTCCTCCTCAAGAGATGCTCGAGACCCGAAGTCGCCAAAGGTGGCTCCCTCGGGGAGCGCCTTCAGAGCATCGGCGCAAAGCCCTCTTGAGGAAGGAGCGAACGAGCGCGGACGGGAACGGGAACGGGAACGGGGACGGGAACGGGAACGGGGACGGGAACGAATTCGGAAGCGGGCGCGGGCGCGGCTTCGCTTTCAGCTTCGCCGTGACCCGAGCGGGCGGGGCCCTGACCTCAAGATCCCAGATCCTATCCCCTGGTCGGGTGGGGGCTAGTCGATGGCGATCTTGCGCAGCAGGTCGATGTTGGTCAGCATCATCCCGGTGCCGCGGACGACGGCCGAGATCGGCTCCTCGCAGTGCGCCACCGGCAGGCCCGTCTCCTCGCGCAGCCGCTTGTCGAGGTTCTTCAGCAGCGAGCCCCCGCCGGCCAGGATGATGCCCTTGTCCATGATGTCGGCCGACAGCTCGGGCGGTGTCCGCTCGAGGGCGTTGCGGACCGCGTCCACGATGGTGGCGACGATCTCGGTGAGCGCCTCGCGGATCTCCTCATCGGCGATGGTGAGGGTCTTGGGAATGCCCTCGACCAGGTCGCGGCCCTTGACCTCCATCGTCAGCGGCTCGTCGAGCGGGTAGGCCGATCCGATCTCGATCTTGACCTGCTCGGCAGTGCGCTCGCCGAGCAGCAGGTTGTACTTCTTCTTGAGGTACTGGATGATCGCCTCGTCCATCTCGTTGCCGGCCACCCGGACCGAGCGCGAGTACACGACCCCGGCGAGCGAGATCACGGCGACGTCCGAGGTGCCGCCGCCGATGTCGACGATCATGTTGCCCGAGGGCTCGGTGATCGGCAGCCCGGCGCCGATTGCCGCCGCCATCGCCTGCTCGATCAGGTAGACCTCGCTGGCGCCGGCCTTGAGCGCGGTGTCCTTGACCGCCCGCTTCTCGACCTGGGTGATCTCGCTGGGCACCGAGATGACGATCCGGGGGCGGACCAGGAACGACCGCCCGTGCGCCTTCTTGATGAAGTGCTCGAGCATCTTCTCGGTGACCTCGAAGTCGGCGATCACGCCGTCCTTCATCGGCCGGATGGCCTGGATGTTGCTCGGCGTCTTGCCGAGCATCTCCTTGGCCTTCGCCCCCACGGCCTCGACCCGGTTGGTGATGCGGTTGACCGCCACGATCGACGGCTCGAGGACTGCGATCCCCCTGCCGCGCACGTAGACCAGGGTGCTGGCAGTGCCGAGGTCGATCGCCAGGTCCGAGGAAAACAGCCCGAGCAGGCTGGAGAGACTCATCAATAGACCTCCACGTACACGCGCTCGCGACGCTCGGTGCGGTTTCCCGAAGGGTCCTCGGCCTGGATGATCAGGTCGTTCCAGCCCTCGCCCATGACCTCCACCGTCTTGCGGAAGCCACCCTCGCTGTCCAGCCTCACCAGCTCGCCGTTGATGGTCACTGTCGCCCCGACCTCGGTGCGACCCTCGATGATGAACATGTTGCCGAGCTGCTGGGGCGGCCTCACCTGGAGCTCGGGCGGGACCTCGTCCTGCAGCAGCGTCGGCTCGCTCGATGAGAAGATGCGGAACCTGCGGACGGTGCTCCACTCCGAGCGCAGATCGTCCTCGGCGACCGTCGCGACCCGCCAGAAGTAGGTCCCGGAGGCGATCGCCTCGAGACGGGCCTGGTCCTTCCTCAGGTTGGAAGCATCGACGTCGATCTCGTCGGGCGAGAAGCGCTGCGATCGGCTGACCTGGAGGTGGACCGCGTCGGCGGGCGACGGCCGCCGCCAGCTGACCGCGATGACCTTCTGCGAGGTGAGGTCGAAGCCCGCGTTGTTGTGGGGCTCCACCGGAGACGGGGGGTCCGGGATGCGGCGCTTCTGCGAGAAGGTGCCGTCGGTGGCCGCGGCCACCTGCTCGCGGTCGGTCAGGGCGACCTCCAGGCCGCGTGGATTGCGGACCAGCGCCCGGCCCTTGAAGGTGGCGACGGTGGTCCGGCGGTCGACCTCGTCGACGCCGACCGCGACCCGGCTCTCGCTCGAGATCTCCGTGTCGGCCGCATCGGTGGTGACCGTGGAAGGGCTGTCGGAGGTGTAGACGTTGATCCTGCCCACCACCATCTTGATGGTTCCGGCCGGCGCGGCGGCGGCGGCGCGGCGATGGATCTCGAGCAGCGAGTCCGGGCCGATCCGGTAGAGGCTGCCGTCCTCGAACAGGATCTCGGCCGAGCCGTCGCGCCCGGTGCGCACGAAGTCGCCCTCGAAGACCGGCATCCGGTGCTGCGCGGCCTGCCACTCCGGCCTGCCGGTGCGCTGGACCTGCACTCGTCCCTCCAGGCTGTAGAAGTGACCGACGCCGCCGAGCTGGCCGCGTCCCACCCCGAGCATGGTCTGGTAGCGGCTGATGGCGCTGTCGGCGTGATTGGCGGCCGCCTCCCACGCCGCCTCGGCGTAGGCGGACTTCGCGCTCTCGAGCTCGCGCGCGGCGGCGACCACGTTGTCCCTCCAGGCGTCGGGGATGGCGAGCGCGAGCACCTGGTCGCGCAGCAGCTCGGCCTGCTCGATGGCGCGTTGCGCGCGCTGGAGGGGGCTGGGGTTGAGGTGGCGGTAGGCAAGCACGACCACGACCGCCGCAACCAGCACCAGCAGCGTCGCAAAGACGATCCGGCGGATCGTGTTGACCCGCACCAGCACCCAGTCGAGCTGCAAGCCGCGTGCCACGGATTCTCAGTTCCCAAATCGAACCGTAACACGCTCCCCAGCAAGCGGCAAGCGGGCATCAGAGCTTGCACCAAACCGTGTGCTTCGCTACACTTCGCCACTCCGAGCGACGGCCCGGGAGGACAACGACGATGGCGCTGAAGTGGCTGCGTGACAATCTCAAGCACCTCAAGTTCATCCTGTGGGGCGTGGTGGCGGTGTTCGTGCTGCTCGTCTTCGTGGACTGGGGGACCGGCCGCTCCGGCCGTGGCGGCGGCGGGGCCGCTGCGGTGACGGTGGGCGAGCGCGCCGTTTCCGAGGCCGAGTTCATCGAGGAGATGCGGCGGATGAACGACCGCTTCCAGCAGCAGTTCGGCGACCAGTGGAACGACCTCCGCGGCCAGGTCGATCTCGCCGGCCAGACGGTCGCGTACTTCGTCGAGCGCGAGATGCACCTGGCGGAGGCGGCCGAGGCCGGCCTGGTGGTGTCCGACGAGGAGCTCCAGGAGGCCATCCTCTCCAACCCGATGTTCAAGGACCGGGACGGGCGCTTCGTCGGCCAGCAGGCCTACGAACGCATGATCCGGGGCTACTTTCAGCTGTCGCCCCAGCAGTTCGAGAGGCGCTTCGCCGAGGACCTCCTGATCTCGAAGCTGAGCTCGCTGGTCGAGCGCGGGGTCGTGGTGTCGGACGCCGACATCGACGCCGAGCTGCGGCGGCAGAATGAGACCGCCGACCTGGCCGCGATCCAGATCCGTTACGAGCGCTTCCTCAACGACGTCACGGTCACGGAGGACGAGCTGCGCGCGCACTACGAAGCGCGCGGCGAGGACTTCCGCCGGGGCGAGCAGCGCGTGATCCGCTACCTGGTGGTGGAGACCTCGCGCCTGAGGCGCACGCTGCCGGTCGAGCAGACCGAGCTGCGCGCCTACTACGATGCGCACGGCTCCGAGTTCTCAACCGGCGAGCAGGCGCACGCCCGCCACATCCTGTTCCGGCTGCCCCCGTCGGCGGACGCCAGCCAGCGCGCCGAGATCAAGCTCAAGGCGGAAGGCGTGCTGCGGATCGCCCAGGCCGGCGGCGACTTCGCGGAGCTCGCGGCCAAGCACTCGGAGGACCCGGGCTCGAAGGACACCGGCGGCGATCTCGGGTGGTTCGGCCGCGGCGAGATGGTGCCCGAGTTCGAATCGGCGGTGTTCAGCGCCAAGCCGGGCGAGCTGCTGGGCCCGGTGGAGAGCCAGTACGGCCTGCACATCATCAAGGTCGAGGGCTTCACGCCGCAGCGTCAGCAGCCGTTCGAGGAGGTCGAGGAGCAGGTCAAGTTCCGGGTGCTCGAGGGCCGCGCCGCTGCCGAGGCCGAGATCCGCGCCTCCGCGCTGCTGCGGCGCCTCGCCTCGGAAAAGGCGGCCGGCGAGGATCTCTGGCAGCAGGTGGCCGACGAGGACGAGTCGATCGTGCTCAACGTCAGCCCGCCGTTCTCCGCCGGCGAGCCGGTCCCGGGAACCGGGGGCGGCAGCGACCTGTCGGCCGAGGTCTTCGCGGCGGAGGTGGGCGCGATCGGGGGCCCGCGGGCGATCCCGCGCGGCTGGATGGTGTGGACGCTGACCGAGGTGCGTCCCGGCGGCGTGCCGGCGTTCGAGGAGGTGCGCTCGGCGGTGGATCAGCAGGTCCGCAAGGCCAAGGCGCTCGACCTCGCGGCCGGAGTGGCCGCCCAGGTCGCGGGGCGCTGGCGGGCCGGGGGCGACCCGGCCGAGATCGCCACCGCGCACGGCACCAGCGTCGTCGAGGCGAGCGACCACCGGCGAGGGACGGCAGTCGGCGCCCTCGGCCCGTCGCCGGCCCTCGACACCGCGGTGTTCGGGGCGACCGCCGGCGCGGTGGTGGGGCCGGTCAGGATCGGTGATCGCGGGGTCGTGGTGGCCAAGGTCGACAGGCTGACGCTGATCGACCCTGTCACCCTCGAGCGTGATCGCGCTGGGGCACGGGACCGGCTCGCGGCCGAGCGCGGCCAGCAGCTCCTGCGCGCGATGATCAACGAGCGCCGCAAGGACACCCCGGTCACCGTGGACGACGAGCTGATGGAGCGGTTCGCTCCCCGCGGTTGAGGGCGCGATGATCGGGCGCCTCGAGGGTCGCCTCGAGCTCGTGAATCCGGGGACGGTGCTCCTCGATGTGGCCGGTGTCGGCTATCTGGTGTCGACCACCCTGCGGGCGTTCCAGAAGCTCTCCGGCCGCGACCGGGCGGCCCTCTGGATCCACACCAGGCTCAAGGACGACGGCATCGAGCTCTTTGGCTTCCCGGAGCGGATCGAGCTCGAGACCTTCCAGCGGCTGATCGGCGTCGCCGGGGTCGGGCCGCGGATCGCGCTGGCGGTGCTGTCCGCCCTCAGCCCGGCCGAGCTCGCCGAGGCCGTCCACGCGGGGGACGCGGATCGCCTCCGCAAGACCCCTGGCGTCGGGACCAAGACCGCGCAGCGGATCGTGCTCGAGCTGCGCGGGCGGCTCGACCTGGAGCTCGCGCCCCCCGGCGGCGACCATCGCTCGGATGCGGTCTCGGCCCTCGTCAACCTCGGCTACTCGCAGCGCGACGCCTCCCGCGCGGTCGACGCCGTCCTGGCCGACCGGCCCGGCGGCGACATCGGCGAGGTCCTGAGGCTGGCCCTGCAGCGGCTGACGCGGTAGAGTCGAGGCATGGACGGTGACGTGCTGGCCGCGGCGCCGCGGCCCGACGAGGTCCGCTTCGAGGAGTCGCTGCGACCGCGCAGCCTCGAGGAGTTCGTCGGTCAGGCGCGGCTCAAGAGCAACCTCAGCGTCTTCATCGGCGCCGCCCGGGCGCGCGGCGAGGCCCTGGACCACGTGCTGCTGTTCGGGCCGCCGGGGCTCGGCAAGACGTCGCTGGCCCACATCATCGCCGCCGAGATGGGGTCCGAGATCCACGTCACCGCCGGGCCGGTGCTCGAGCGCGCCGGCGATCTGGCCGCCCTGCTGACCAACCTGAAGGCCGGCGACGTGCTGTTCATCGACGAGATCCACCGGCTGCCGCCGGCGGTCGAGGAGATCCTGTACCCGGCGATGGAGGACTACGAGCTCGACCTGATGATCGGCCAGGGCCCGGCAGCGCGCAGCGTCCGCCTGACGCTGCCCCGGTTCACGCTGGTCGGGGCCACCACCCGCACCGGGCTGATCACGGCGCCGCTGCGCGATCGGTTCGGGATCGTCCACCGGCTCGACTTCTACCCGCGCGAGGATCTCGAGTCGGTCATCGCGCGGTCGTCCCGGATCCTCGCCATCGATGTCGAGGCCGCGGCCGGCTGCGAGCTCGCCCGGCGCGCCCGCGGCACGCCGCGGATCGCCAACCGCCTGCTGCGACGGGTGCGCGACTTCGCCCACCATCTCGGGGAGCAGACAGTGACGCTCGAGGCGACCCGGTGGGGACTCGAGCAGATGGAGGTGGACGGGTACGGGCTCGACCACCTCGACCGCCGGATCCTGACCACCATCATCGAGGTGTACGGCGGTGGCCCGGTCGGCCTGAAGGCGCTGGCGGCCTCGCTCGGCGAGGATCGGGGCACGCTCGAGGACATCAACGAGCCGTACCTGCTGCAGATCGGGATGCTGCTGCGCACGCCGCGCGGGCGCGCGGCCACCGCCGCCGCCTATCGTCATCTCGGTCTGGCGCCCCAGGGGCCGTCGAGCCCGCTGTTCGAGGCGCCGGATTGACCGTCATCCCGGTCGTCGTCAACCCGACCGCCGGAGGTGGCCGGCTGCTCCGGCGCCGGCGCGAGCTGGCCGCCGCTGCGAGCGCCCAGGGCGTGGAGCTCGCATGGCGGCCCACCGAGCGGAAGGGCGACGGCGAGCAGCTGGCCAGGCGAGCGGCGGCCGACGGCCATCCGCTGGTGCTGGCGTGGGGCGGCGACGGCACCTACAACGAGGTGGCGCGGGGGCTGGTCGGCAGCGCCACCGCCATGGGCGTGCTCCCGGGTGGCACGACCTCGGTCTTCGCCTACGAGCTCGGCGTGCCGCGCCCCGCGCCGAGGGCGCTGGCGCCGCTGCTGCGGGGTCATGACCGGGCGATGAGCGTCGGCCGCAGCGACCGCGGCGACCTCGTCCTGCTGATGCTCTCCGCCGGCGTGGACGCGCTGGTGGTCGAGGAGGCCTTCCGCCGCCGCCGGCACCTCGTCGGCAAGACCAGCATCGCCATCCAGGCGGTGCGAGAGCTGGCGCGACGGCGGCCGCTGCCGAGGGTGCGGGTGCGGGCGAACGGCGGCACGGTCGAGGGAGGATGGGTGGTCGTCGGCAACTCCCGCTGTTACGGCGGGCCGGTGCGGGCGACGCCGGGCGCCGATCCGTTCCAGCCCGGCTTCGAGCTCGTCGCCCAGACCCGGGTCGGCCGGCGGCCGGCGATCGGCTTCGCGCTGGCGCTCGTGCTCGGCCGCCACGTCCACCGCCCGGATGTCGTGCGAAGGCGCTGCGAGCAGGTGGTCGTCGAACCGGTCCAGGGCGGTGCCCGGCTGCCCTACCAGGTTGACGGCGACCCGATCATGGCGCTGCCCGTGGCGCTCGACGTCGATCCGCGGCCGCTGCTGATCCGGGTGCCGGCGAAGGGCTGAGCGACAGCTGAGCTCAATGTAGCTTCGTTCCCGTGCCCGTTCCCGATCCCGTACCCGATGACGGTTACGGGTCTTCGCGTTGGTGGCCCAGCGAAGGCAGCACAGCATGATTGCGGCGATTCTCGTCACCTCGGGAACGGGGACGGGAACGGGAACGGGGACGGGCGGATGGGGGCGCCATCCCCCAACACCTATCCCCTGGCCGGGCGGGGGCGCTACTCCCCCAGCCCCTCGAACAGCGCGGTCGACAGGTAGCGCTCGGAGGTCGAGGGCACGACGAACACGACCAGCTCGCCCTCGAGCTCCTGCCGGGCCGCGACCCGCAGAGCCGCCGCGCAGGCGGCCCCCGAGGAGATGCCGGCCAGGATACCCTCCTCGCGCGCCAGCCGGCGGGCGGTGGCGAAGGCCTCTTCGTTGGCGACGGTGATGACCTCGTCGATCAGGGAGGTGTCCAGGTTGTCCGGGATGAAGCCGGCGCCGATGCCTTGGATCTTGTGGCTGCCGGCGGGGCCGCCCGAGATCACCGCCGAGTCGGCGGGCTCAACCGCGACGATCTTGAGCCCGGGCTTGCGGGCCTTCCAGACCCGGCCGACGCCGGTCAACGTGCCGCCGGTGCCGACGCCGGCGACGAACACCGCCATCTCACCGTCGGTGTCCTGCCACAGCTCCTCGGCGGTTGTCGACGCGTGGACCTCGGGGTTTGCCGGGTGGGAGAACTGCTGCGGCATGACGGCGCCCGGGACCTCGGCGAGCAGCGCCTCGGCCCGCGCCGTGGCCCCCTTCATGCCGTCCGCGGCGGGGGTCAGGACCAGCTCGGCGCCGAGCAGGCGCAGCACCTGCCGGCGCTCGACGGACATCGAGTCGGGCATGGTGAGCACGCAGCGGTAGCCGCGGGCGGCGGCGACCATGGCGAGCGCGATGCCGGTGTTGCCGGAGGTCGGCTCGACGATGGTCGACTCGCCCGGCCTCAGCTTGCCGTCGCGCTCGAGGGCTTCGACCATGGCGACCCCGATCCGGTCCTTGACCGAGTGGGCCGGGTTGAAGAACTCGAGCTTGGCCACCACCTGCGCCGGCAGGCCGGCCGCCATCCGGTTGAGCCGGACCAGCGGCGTGTTGCCGATCAGCCGGGTCACGTCGGATGCGATCTTCATGGCTCGATCTCCCGCAGGGGGAACCTCCGGCGCCCCGGGCGTATTCTCCGAGAAGCGGGGCGGCCGTCTCCGTGCCCGTTTCCGTCTCCGTGCTCGTGCCCGACTGACCTCCTGGCATGAGGATCGTAGCTTCGGAGACGGAGACGGAGACGGAGACGGAGACGGAGATGTCGTCGGGGGCGGGGGGGCCCGGCCACCGCGTCGGGCTCGGAAGCGGGCGCGGAAGCGGAAGGGGAGGAAACGAGACGCAGCCTCATCTCGGGTAGAATCGTCCACAGAGCACGCCCGACCCGCTGTCAGTGCCCTCCGGCTGATCCGGGGGCCCGGACGCGCGTCGCCGCCGAAGGAGAGTCCACTCATGCGTTCGTCCCGCACCCGCGGCAACCGATCGCTCGGCCGTGGAGGCTTCTGGAGATGAACACCCACCGAACGCTCGAGATCCCGCCGCTGTTCCGGCTGCCGCCGCTGCTGCCGGAGAGTGCGGACTATGACCGCGCGCGCCGGGTCTGGAACGCGTGCCATGACCGCCACCCGGCCGCCGTGATCCGTTGCTCGTCGACGGCCGAGATCGCCGCTGGGGTCCGGTTCGCCGCCGACCGCGGCCTGCCGCTCGCGGTGCGCGGCGGCGGGCACTCGTTCCCGGGCTACGGCAGCTGCGACGGCGGGATCGTGCTCAACCTGGGGCCCCTGTCGTCGGTCAAGGTCGATTCCGATCGGCGGGTCGCGGTGGCGGGAGGCGGCGCCACCTGGGCGGACGTCGACCGGGCGACGGCGTCTGCCGGCTTGGCGGTTCCCGGCGGCCTGGTGTCGACGACCGGGGTCGGCGGCCTGACGCTGGGCGGAGGGATCGGGTGGCTGAGCCGCCGGTGGGGCCTTGCCTGCGACCAGCTCATCGCGGCCGAGGTCGTGCTGGCCGACGGGTCGCTGGCTCGAACCAGCGAGGCGATCGAGCCGGAGCTGCTGTGGGCGCTGCGCGGAGGGGGCGGCAACTTCGGGATCGTCAGCCGCTTCGAGTTCCGTCTCCACGAGCTGCCGCCGGCCGGCGAGGTGCTCGGTGGGATGGTGCTTTACGACGCGGGATCGGCGCCGTCCGTGCTGCGCGCCTACGCGCGCCTCGCCCCCGCGATGCCCGACCCGCTGTCGACGCTCGTCGCGTTCATCAACGTTCCCCCGCTGCCCTTCCTCCCCGAGGCGCTCCACGGGGCGCCGGCGGTGGCGATCGCCCTCTGCGACGTGGGCGAGCCGGCGGAGGCGGATACGCGCACCCTGCCGCTGCGCCGCCTCGCGGCCCCGCTTGCCGACCTCGTGCAGCGGCTTCCCTACGTGGAGCTGCAGCGGATGCTGGACCCCAGCGCGCCCGCTGGCCTCCGGCAGTACGCCGTGGGCGTCAACCTGCAGACGTTCGACGACGGGGCGATCGCAGCGCTCGGCGAGCGGGCTGCGGCCCGGCCGACGCCGCTGTCCCAGATCCACGTGCACCAGCTCGGGGGAGCCGTGGCCCGCATCGCCGAGGGGGCGACCGCGTACGCGGGACGGGATGCGCCCTACGTCGTCAACATCATCGCCACCTGGACCGACACGGTCGATGACGAGCGGGCTCGGGACTGGGCGCGCGAGACCCGACGCCGGTTGGCCGACTTCGCCGCGCCGACGACCTACGTCAACTTCCTGGGCGAGGCGGTGGAGCAGCAGGTCCGCCTCGCCTATGGGACGGCGAAGCACGACCGGCTGCGCGAGCTCAAGCGCCGCTTCGATCCGACCAACCTGTTCCGGATCAACGCGAACATCCTGCCGGCCGACTGAGCGGGCGCTCCGCCGTCATCGGAGGGCGCTGCGTGCCCGCGGGGCCGGGGCGGGCGCCGGCAGGATCGGCGTAGTGCAGGGGTGGCGGGTGCGGGCGTGGGGGCGGCCGACCTCGATCGCGATGACCGACCGCAGGAGGGGCTCGTCGAGAACCGTGATCAGCCCGCCCTCGAGCGCCAGAGCTCCCTCGTGCGCGAGCGCCGCGAGCAGGCGGTTGACACACTCGCGCCGGACGCTGACCAGCCCGGCAAGCGTGCGTTGGGTAAGCGGCAGCTCGATGCGGCGGCCGCGCGGGGTCGGCACGCCATGGCTGTCGGCGAGATCGAGGAGCAGCTGGGCGAGGCGGGCGCGCGCGTCGTGAAACGCGGCCAGCGCCATCCGGCCGGCGTGCGCGCGGGCGATGTCCGAGACCCGCCGCACGAAAATGCGCATCGCCTCGGGGCTGGCCTCGAGCACCTCGCGTACCGTGTCCCCGGGCACCTCGACGATGGTCGTCCGTCCGCAGGCGCGGGCGTCGGTCCGCCGGTCGCCCTGCGCTGAGTAGATGCCGGGCTCGCCCATGCACTCACCGCGCGCCACGACGTGGAGCACGATCTCCTCGGCATCCGGCCCCATGTTCCCGATCAGGACCATGCCGTCGGCCACGACCTGCAGGCTGTCATCCGGGTCCCCCACCCGCCAGATGTACTCGCGGCTGCGGTAGCGGCGCAGCGTCGAACCGGCTGCGAGCGCGTCCCGGACGGCTGCCGGCATCGCGCGGAGGACGGCGCACTGGTCGATGGCGTTCCGAATGAACACGAGTCTCATTTTACATGAACTGTGCGCTGGCGCACACCCCACCAGTCCAGCCTCCGATTCAAGATACGGGCAAGCTTAACTGAGATGCTGTCTCGAATAATCTCTGATAAGTGCACGCGCAACGGTGAGCTGTGGGCCTGCCGGCCCCGTGAAAGGAGAGCACGATGAAACGCACAACACTGTTTGCAGCAGGGATGCTGCTCCTGGCCCAGGTCGCTGCGGCGCAGCTGGGCAGCCAGGATGAGCGGCTCGCCGGCAGCGGCATCTGGGGTTGGACGTACTACGACGACAACCCCATCTACTCGGTGTCGCTGAGCGGCGACGGTGCCACCGCAATCGTCGGCGGCTCCGGCGGCGGCGTTGCCCGGGTGTTCGTGCGCAGCGGCCGGGTGTGGTCGCGGCAAGCCGACGTGCCGGTCGGGAGCGGCGTCGCGGGGGCTGGCGCCTACTCGGCGGCGATCTCGGGGTCCGGCGACACCGCAATCGTCGGCGGCCCCGTGAACGACGGCGGTACAGGCGCGGTATGGATCTACGAGCGGACGGGCGAGATGAACGACCGGTGGGAGCAGCAGCAACCCAAGTTGGTCGGCAGTGGCGCCGGCGGCCGCGCCTACCAGGGGTTCTCGGTGGCGATCTCGTGGTACGGCGACACCGCGGTGGTCGGCGGGCCGTGGGATGTCAATGGTATCGGCGCGGCGTGGGTCTTCAGCCGCACCGGCTGGGTGTGGTCGCAGCAGGCGAAGCTGGTCGGCCCATATAGCGGCCTGCAGCCGTTTCAGGGCACGTCGGTGGCGATCTCGGCGGACGGCAGCACCGTGATCGTCGGCGGGCCCAACGACGCCGACGGTGTGGGTGCGGCGTGGGTGTACACACGCGCCGGCGGGACATGGTCGCTGCAGCAGAAGCTGTTCGGCAGCGGCGCCGCCGGCCGGGCGGGCCAGGGCAGATCGGTCGCGCTCTCGCCCGACGGCGACACCGCGATCGTCGGCGGGCCGAACGACGCCGACGGTGCGGGCGCGGCGTGGGTCTTCACGCGAGCGAACGGGGCGTGGTCGCAGCAGGGGAGCAAGGTGACCGGCAACGGAGCCGTCGGGGCGGCCGGCCTGGGCACCTCGGTCGCGATCTCGTCGGACGGTAGCCGCGCCCTCGCCGGCGGGCCGGAGGACGACTCCGGGGCGGGCGCGGCGTGGATCTTCACCCGCGCGGGAACGGTCTGGGCTCAGGAGGGCGACAAGCTCGTCGGCGGCGGTGCAATCGGCCCGGCGCACCAGGGCCAGTCGGTGGCGATGTCGTCGAACGGCGCTGCATTCATCGTCGGCGGGCCTACTGACGGCGACGGCGGGGCGGCGTGGGCCTACTCGAGCCGGCCCGCTCCCTCGTGGGTGCCGGTGGTGGCCCACAGTGACGGCGCCAACGGCAGCCGGTGGCGCAGCGATTTCGGCCTGCTCAACCCTGGGGCCACGGCGGCGAGCGTCGAGGTCCGCTTTCACGGCCCCGGCGCAGTCGTGAGCAGCACGACCAACGTGCCGGCCGGGGCGCAGTCGATCCTCCGCGACGTGGTCGGAGAGCTCGGCGCCGCCGGCCAGGGCGCCCTCGAGATCATTGCCGACCGGTCGCTGATGGTGACGGCGCGCACCTACAACCAGGCGGCGCCGGAGGCGGGCTGTCTTGCGAACGGCACCCAAGGCCAGGACTACCCGGTCGTCGCGGCCAGCAGCGGCCTCGCGGCCGGCCAGAGCGCATTCCTCCCCGCTCTCGTTGAGGACGACGCCTACCGGACCAACATCGGCGTCGTCAACATGGGGGAGGCGACCGCGACGATCCTCGTCGAGCTCTGCGACGGCGCCGGTACGACGCTTGCCGAGTACACGCGGCAGATTCCGCCGGGCCGGTGGCGGCAGGAGATCCAGCCCTTCCGGTACCTGGCTGGGGAGACGGCGATGAGCGGCGGCTACTCGAGGATCACGGTGCAGTCAGGGGCGGGCGTGTTCGCGCTCGCCTCGGTCATCGACAACATCACCAACGACCCGACCACCGTTGCGATGCAGCGCTAGCGGGCGGACGGCGGGCGACGGCGGACGATCAACACGGAGCTCCGGCCCCGTTCAATGGCCGGCGGCTCCAAACCTCGATCCGGATCTCGAGATTGCAGGATCGGCGGAAAGCGAGGAAAAGTCATGCGCTCGAATCAGATTTCACCTTTGTCCTGCGTGCTCATCGGCCTCGCGCTGGCCCTCGGAGGGCCGGCGATGGCGGGGGCCCAGACCCTGACCTGCGGCAACGCCTTCTACGACGACGGGGCTCCGGTCATGGCCCGGGAAGGGAACGCCGGCGACCCCGACCACCTGTTCGGCGTTCGCTTCGAGCTCGAGGACTTCGGCTACCAGCCGGGCAGGGTCGAGATCACCGGCTTTTGCGCCAGCAATCTCGTCTACTACTTTTCGCACTTGAGCCCGAACCAGGCCTTCATCTACCCCGACGTCGCTGGACGCCCGGACGACAGCACCGTGCTCGGCCAAGGCACCATCCACGGGAACAGCGATCCAGAGGCCTCGATCGTCATGCTCGACGATCCGGTGCTCTTGCACGGCGATTTCTGGCTCGTCGCCCGCGGAGATGCTCGCTTCGCAGGAGGGGAGATGGGCATGGACGCGGATGCCCTCCCCGACGGCGGTCACTCCTACTTCTCGCACACCGGAATCGAAGACCTCGCGCCGGTCTCGCAGGCGCCGCTCGCGGGAGACTTCTGCCTGCGCGCTTACTTACAGCCCGCAAAATGGTCGTACCAGACCGCCGGCATCTCCCATAGCTCGGGCGCCCACGGCAGCCAGTGGCGCTCCAAGCTCGCCGTCCTCAACACTGCGGACGCAGCCAACCAGGCGACGCTTCGCTATCACTACGGCTCCAGCACCGCGGAGGTGACCGTCCAGCTCGGCCCCGGCGAGCTGAGGACGTGGGATGACGTCGTCGTCGACCTGTTCGGCGTCGCCGTCGAGTCGTCGGGCGCGATCAAGGTCCGGGCCGACGAGCCGGTGCTGGTCAGTGCGCGCACCTACAACGCGAGCGCTGCCGGCACCTTCGGCCAGTACATGCCGGCGGTCCGAGAGGCCGACGCCCTGAGCTTCGGGCAGCTCGGGCGGCTGTCGCTGCTGAGCAACAGCGATACCTTCCGCAGCAACATCGGCTTCCTCAATCTCGGCAGCGAGCGGGCGGAGCTGAGGGTGACCCTCCACGACGCCACGGGGACGGCTCTCGGCTCGCTGGAGATCGCCGTGCCGGCCGGGCGGTGGCGGCAGCAGAGCGACGTTTTCGGTGCGGTCGGCGCGGGCGAGGTCGCGAACGGCTACGCCACGGTCGAGCTGCTGACCGAGGGCGGCAGGATCTGGAGCTACGCGTCGGTGATCGACAACGCAACCGGCGACCCGACAACGGTGCCGCTGGCGATCGAGTAGCGAGGGCTGCCGGCATCCGGCGCAGTCCCAGGGAGCTTGGCCGACGGGGAACCCGTTTCCACGCCGAGCGCGGAAGCGGGCGCGGAAGCGGCGGCGGGCGGACGCCTCGGCTACTTCTCGGTCGTGATCGCCTGTGCCTGGATCGCGGTGATCGCGACCGTGTTGACGATGTCCGGCACCGTGCAGCCGCGGCTGAGGTCGTTGACCGGCTTGCGCAGCCCCTGCAGCACCGGGCCGACCGCGATCGCCCCGGCCGAGCGCTGCACCGCCTTGTAGGTGTTGTTGCCGGTGTTGAGGTCCGGGAAGATGAAGACCGTGGCGCGGCCGGCGACGCTCGAGTCGGGCAGCTTGGTGCGCGCGACCCCGGCATCGACGGCGGCGTCGTACTGCAGGGGCCCGTCGATGGCGAGGTCCGGCCGGCGCTGGCGCGCGAGCTCGGTGGCGGTGCGCACCTTCTCGACCTCGGCGCCCGAGCCCGAGCCGCCGGTGGCGTAGGACAGCATCGCCACCCGCGGCTCGATGCCGAAGGCAGCGGCGGTGTCGGCGGAAGCGAGCGCGATCTCGGCGAGCTGCTCGGCGGTCGGGTTCGGGTTGACGGCGCAGTCGCCGTACACCAGCACCCGGTCGGGCAGGCACATGAAGAAGACGCTGGAGACCAGGCTGAAGCCCTCCCGGGTCTTGACGAACTCGAGGGCCGGCCGAACCGTGTGGGCGGTGGTGTTGATCGAGCCGGACACCATGCCGTGGGCGTCGCCCAGGTGGACCATCATGGTGCCGAAGTAGGTCGCGTCCTGCATCACGTCGCGAGCCGCCTCCGGCAGCACGCCCTTGTGCTTGCGGAGCTCGTAGTAGGTGGCCGCGTACGCGTCGAGGCGGTCGGAGGTCGACGGGTCGATCACCTCGACGCCGTCGAGCGGGACCTTGAGCTTGGCGGCGCGGTCGCGGATCTCCTCCTCGTTGCCGAGCAGGGTGACGTCGACGACATTGCGGCGCCGCAGCGAGTCGACCGCCCGCAGGATGCGCTCCTCGGCGCCCTCGGGAAGCACGATCCGCCGGCGGTCCGAGCGGGCCTTCTCGATCAGGGTGTGGAGGAAGAGCTGCGGGTTCATGCGCGCCGAGCGGGGCGCCGAGATCCCCGCGCGGAGGGCGTTGGCGTCGATGTGCTCCTCGAACAGGATGCGGGCCGTCTCGATCTTGCGGTAGCTCTGCGGCGTGATCGCCGAGGCGACGTTGGAGACGTCGATCGCGGTCTGGTAGGTGCCGGTGTCGACCAGCAGCACCGGCAGCTGGATGTTGCGCAGGCCGCGGATCACGCGGTCGAGGGTCTCGGTGGGGCGCAGCCCGCTCGACAGCAGCACCCCGGCAAGGCTCGGGGTCTTGCTCGACATCTGCGACGCGATCAGGCCGAGCAGGATGTCGGCGCGGTCGCCGGAGGTGATGACCAGCGCTCCGGGCTCGAGCCGATCGAGCAGTGACAGCAGCTGCATGGACGCGATCCGGAAGCTGAACACCAGGTTCTCGAGGTAGCGCTCGCCGTACAGGACCTCGGCGCCGAGCACCGTCGCGATCTCGTCCATCCGCGGCTTGGCCAGGATCTCCTCCTCAGGCATCGCGCCCGCGAACGGGATCTTGGACTCGCCGAAGCGCGCAGTGAGGGTCGCGACGAACTCGTCGAAGCCCTCGGTCGCGACCCGGTTCACGAGCACCCCGAGCAGGTCGCAGCCGCGCTCGGCGAACCGCTCCTTGGCGAGGATGGTGTTGTCGTACACGTCGCTCGCGGTCCGGTCCTTGCCGCTGACCAGGACCAGCACCGGAGCGGCCAGGGTGCGGGCGATGTCGGCGTTGACGTCGAACTCGAAGGGCACCGTCGGGCCCTGGTAGCTGGTGCCCTCGATGAGCACGAAGTCGTAGCCCTTCTCGTAGGTCTTGTACGACTCGAGGATCCGCTCCAGCATCTGGTCCTGGCGGCCCGAGGTGATGAGGTCGGTGGCCTCGCGGTCCGAGAGCCCGACCATGGCCTGGCGATCGCACTCGATGTCGAAGACCGAGCAGATCAGCTCGACCAGCGGGTCGGCCGCCGGCCGGTCCTGCTCACTGTGGCGGCCGATCGGCCGGAAGTAGCCGACGCGGTGGATCTCTCGCACCAGCAGCGACATCAGTCCGAGGACGACGGCGCTCTTGCCGGTAGCCGGGCCGGTGGTGGTGAGGTAGAGATTCTTGGGCATGGTGCTTCTTCCCCCCGCGGAGTTGCGCTCGATCGTGGGCGCCCGACGGGCCGGATGGCGCCCCGAAGGGCCGAGCTAGCCTACCACGGCCGGGGCCGGCCGTCATCGCGCGCCGGCCCGGCCGCGGAGCGCCCGGAAAGCGGGGTTCTTGTCGTGCCGGCGGGCCTCGTGACGTGAGTTACAATGTCGTGGGGACGACGTGACGAAAGCGACCATCCTGCACACCGGCGACCTCGGTGGCCGCCGCGACGGGCGAAGGGCGGGCTGCCGGTGAAGGTGCTCGTGCTGGGTTCGGGGGGTCGCGAGCACGCGATCGTCCACGCACTGCGCAGGTCCCCCGGCGTCGAGGAGATCTACGCCGCCCCCGGCAACCCCGGGATCGCCCAGATCGCCGACCTGCTGGCGGTGGCGCCTGACGACCTGCCGGCGGTCGCCGACGCCGCAGCCGACCTGAGGATCGACCTCACCATGGTCGGCCCCGAGCTGCCGCTGGCGCTCGGCGTCGCCGACGAGTTCGCGCGGCGCGGGCTGCGCCTGTTCGGGCCCAAGCGGGCGGCGGCGGAGCTCGAGGCGAGCAAGGTCTTCGCCAAGCAGTTCTGCCTGCGTCGCGGGATTCCGACCGCCGACGCCGAGATCGTGGGCAGCAGCACCGAGGCTGCCGCGGCCGCCCGCCGGCGCGGCTTTCCGCTGGTCATGAAGGCGGACGGACTGGCCGCCGGCAAGGGCGTCCTGATCGTGCGCGACAAGGCCGAGCTCGAGGCGGCGATCGACGTCTTCTTCATCAGCCGCAAGTTCGGCGACGCCGCGCACCGGGTGCTGGTGGAGGAGTGCCTCGAGGGCACCGAGGTGTCGTACATGGTGATCAGCGACGGCACCGACTTGGTGCCGATCGCGACCTCCCACGACTACAAGCGCGCCCTCGACGGCGATCACGGGCCGAACACCGGCGGCATGGGGGCGCACTCGCCGGCGCTCGTGATCCCGCCCGGGCTGAGCCGGCACATCCTCGACACCATCGTCCAGCCGACCATCCGGGGCATGGCGGAGGAGGGCCGCGAGTATCGCGGCGTGCTCTACGTGGGCCTGATGCTCACCGAGCGCGGCCCGTCGGTGCTCGAGTTCAACTGCCGCCTCGGCGATCCCGAGTCCCAGGCGATCCTGCTGCGGCTGGACGACAACCTCGCCGAGGTGGCGCGCTGCGCCGCCGATGGCCGGCTCGAGGCCGCGAACCTCTCGTGGCGGCGGGAGGCGGTGGTCTGCGTGGTGCTGGCGGCGGCGGGTTACCCGGGGCTGCCGCGCAAGGGCGATGTGATCACCGGCATCGAGACCGCGCTGGGGCTGCCCGGTCTTGCCGTCTACCACTCCGGCACGAAGCTTGTGGACGGCCAGCTGGTCACCGCGGGCGGGCGCGTGCTGTCGGTGTGCGCGCGTGCCGGCGACCTCACCGACGCCATCTCGCTCGCCTACCAGGGCGTCGGCGAGATCCGCTTCGAGGGCATGCAGTTCCGGTCCGACATCGGTGCCGACACCCTGGCGGCTCTCGCAGGAGGCAGCGGTGAGCCAGGTTGACGTGGTGCTGCTGATCGGGTCCGCCAGCGACTGGCCGCAGCTGCGTCCGGCGGCCGAGGTGATGCAGCAGCTCGGGCTCGCCTTCCGGGTCCACGTCACCTCCGCCCATCGGACCCCGGAGCGCACCGTCGAGCTGGTGCGGGAGTCGGAGCGCGACGGCTGCCAGGCGTTCATCTGCGCCGCCGGGATGGCCGCGCACCTGGCCGGAGTGGTGGCGGCGCACACCCTCCTGCCGGTGCTCGGCGTCCCGCTGCCGGGCGGCGTCCTCGACGGCGTCGACGCGCTGCTGTCCACCGTGCAGATGCCGGGCGGCGTGCCGGTGGCGACGTTCGCGGTCGGGCCCGCGGGCGCCCGCAACGCCGCGTTCTTCGCGGGCGAGATCGTCGCCGCGGCTCGACCCGACGTGGCAGCGTCGCTGCGTCGGCTGCGGGAGGCCGCTGCCGAGAAGGTGCGTGCCGCCGATCGCGAGATCCGCTCCGACTGGGATCGAAGCGGTGGCTGAGCTGCCGACCTGCCCCGCCGAGTGCCCGCTCGCCGCCCAGCGCGGCGACTGGCTGCCGGTGCTTCTCGACCCCGACCTGCCGCCGTTGCCATGCCGCTCGGGTGGGCTCTCGATCGGCCACGGGTCCCTGTGCGTGGTCGAGACCGCGGACGGGATGTTCCTGGGCAGCGCCTCGGCGTACTCCTCGCCGGTGCTGGGTGGTGCGCGGGGAGCGGGCGGCCGGGTGCTGCGCCGCGCCACCGCCGAGGATCAGCGGCGGCGGGACGACCTCGAGCATCTCGGACGGGAGATCATGTCCTACCTGCGGCTGCGCACCCGGGAGCTGTCCCTGGACATGCGCCCCCTCAAGGTGCGCTTGCCGCTCACCGGCCGCAAGGCGGTCGTGTACTTCACCGCCGAGCAGCGGGTCGACTTCCGGCCGCTGCTGCGCGAGCTCGGGCGGCGCTACCGCCGTCGCGTCGAGATGAGGCCGCTCGGCGTCCGCGACGGCGCCAAGCTGACCGGTGGCCTCGGGCCGTGCGGCCGCTGTCTGTGCTGCGCCACCTTCATGGACCGCTTCCACTCGGTGACCGTGCGGATGGCAAAACGGCAGAACCTGACCCTCAACCCGACCAAGATCTCGGGCATGTGCGGCCGACTGATGTGCTGTCTCGCGCACGAGGTGGATCAGTACCCGTCGGCCACCCGGGCCTCGGGATAGCGGCGGTCATCGCCCACCTCCGGCCAGCCATGGGAGACAGGCGGCGGAGAGTCTGCTAGGCTGTATCAAACCAAGCGGCGAAGCGACACCGGTCCCGCCCCGTGCCGACCACAGGAGCCCGTCATGTCAGACCGCAAACTGATCCGCCCCTCGATGACCGAGATGATGGAGCGGTTCCCGACCCGCTCGAGCGGGCGTCGCAAGCAGGTGCCTGCGGAGCAGACCAACGCGGAGAGCTTCTACTACCTCAAGCAGATGCAGGGCCACACCCCGATGGTGGTCGTGCTGACCGACGGCACCGAGCTGACCGGTTGGATCGAGTGGTACGACAAGGGCTGCATCAAGCTCAACCGCAACGACGCCCCCAACCTGCTGCTGTTCAAGCACGCGATCAAGTACATCTTCAAGGAAGAGGAGCGCGAGGGCCGGCGTCGCCGCCGCACGCCACCACCTAGGCCCTAGCCGCGCTCCCTGGGGAGCTTCCTTCCAGGTGAGTCAATTCTCAAGCGGCCTCTGGAAGCGAAGCGTGGGTCTGGAGCATCCATGCTGCCCTACCGTCGCTTCTTCGTCCTCACCTCGTCGGTTTGAGGCGAAGCTTCACTGGGAGCTTGGAGGGCATAGGCCCACGGATGCGTTCCTGACCTGGTCGCTGTTGCCGGCCTCTGCCCGATACGCTCCTCCGGATGCACTGCGCGCATCCGGAGGAGTTCGTGCCGCAGTGGCCGTCCGATAACAGCTCGGTCAACCACGTCCGCCGAAAAGGCCGATGCGGTACGAACTCCTAGAGGTACTTGATGGTCTCGCGGGCGGCCGCCGCATCCGGGCCGTCGGGAGCCGCCTCGAGGTACCTCTCGAGGTGGGACTTCGCCCCTTCGAGGTCACCGCTGCGCAGCAGCACCATGGCGTACTGGAACAGGCACTCCGGGAAGCTGGGGTCGACGGCAAGGCAGCGCTCGAGCAGCGGCCGCGCGTGCTCGTCGTCAAGGGCGTTGAGGAACTCGACCGCCTGGTTGAACAGGGTCGTGGGATCGTCCGGGTTGAGCTCCTGGTAGCGCGCCATGTACGCCTGGTGGGCCTCGAGGTCCCCCAGCTCCTTCGCCGCGTTGGCGGCGATCGCCAAGCACCCGGTGTACTGATCGTCGTTCGCGAGACAGGACTTCGCGTTCTCGAGGGCGGATTGGTGGTTGCCGTTGCGGTAGTCGATCTCGGCCAGGCCGGCCCACGCCGGGGCGAGGTCCGGGACCGCCGCCGCCGCCTCGCTGAACTTGGCCCGCGCCGCATCGAGCTGGCCGGCGCGCACCAGCTCGCGGGCCTCCTCGAGCTGCTTGTACCCGGGCTGCTCGAGGATCTGCTGCTGCTGGGCGGCGACCGCCTCCCGATCGGACTGGAGCGTGAAGGTGAACTGGTTGTCCATGGTGCCGATGCCGACCTTGATCTCCTGCTCGACCGGCGCGTAGCCCGGGGCCTGGACGCGGAAGATGTAGGCCTTGGTGGCGTCGAGCAGGAGCAGCTTGAAGCTCCCGTCCTGCTCGGCCTCGAGGACCTTCTTGAAGGTCGGCGCATCGGGGCAGGTGACGGTGACGGTGGCGCCAGCGACCGCCTTGCCGGTCGTGTCGACCGCAGTGCCGGACACCCTCGCCTGACCGGACGCCAGCGCGATCGAGGAGGCGAGCCCGATCGCCAGCAGCGAAACCGCGATCCCGCGGGTGAGCTCAGACATCATGCACCTCCACCCGCTGAGGATACACCTGACCGGGGGTCGTCTCAAGATCAGCCGACAACCCGGCGATCAGTCGCCGCCGCGAACCATCGCCCGCAGCACGTGTCGGGCCACCGTCGGGTTCTCGCGCAGGCGCCTGGTCGAGTAGGGGTACCAGTCGCGGCCGTAGGGCACGTACACGCGGAGCCGGTGGCCGGCGTCGAGGATGATCTTGCGCAGCTCGGGATCGACGCCGAGCAGCATCTGGAACTCGTACTGATGGCGCTCGAGGCCGAGGCGGTCGACGGTGCGCATGCCGGCCGCCACCAGGTAGGGATCGTGGGTGGCGATGCCGACGTAGCAGCCGGCCTCGAGCAGGGTTTCGACCGAGTGGATGAAGCTGGCCCGGATGGTGTCGAAGTCCTTCCAGGCGACCGTTCGCGGCTCCCGGTAGATGCCCTTGCAGATGCGCAGGTTGGGTCGGATCGGCAGCATCTGCCGGATGTCCGAGGCGGTCCGCCGCATGTAGGCCTGGAGCACCGTGCCGACGTTGCCGCGGGCGGCGAGCGTGGCCCGGTAGATGCGGAGCGTGGCATCAGTGGTGGTGCGGTCCTCCATGTCGATGCGGACGAAGTTGCCGAGGGAGGCGGCGGTCTTGGCGACGGTGTCGACGTTGGCTGCGCAGAGGCCCTCGTCGACGTTGAGGCCGACCAGGGTCGGCTTGATCGAGACGTTGGCGTCGATGCCCTCCTTGGCGATCCGCTCCAGGAGGCGCGTGTACTCGGCCACGGCGACATCGGCCTTTGCCGGCTCGCCGACCGCCTCGCCGAGGACGTCGACGGTGGCCATCGCCCCCTCCGCATTGAGGGCGCGGATGGCCCGGACGGCATCGTCGAGGGTCGAACCGGCCACGTACGGCCGGGCGAAGTAGCCGACGATCGGCTTGGGGATCAGCGGAAGCCCGTGCTTGACGAGCTGGTCGAATACGCTCATGTGGCTCTCCTGCTATCGGGTGTCACCGCCATCGCGGCGCAGTACACGGCGTCGGCGCCAGCCGCGAGCAGAACCTCCGCGGCTCGGCTCAGCGTGGTGCCGGTCGTGGTCACGTCATCGACGATCAGCACACAGCGCCCGGCCACCGCCCCGGCGGCGCGGAACGACCGCCGCGGCAGCGCGGTTCGCTCGGCCCGGCTGCGGCCGGTCTGGCGCTGAAGTCCGCGGCGCTTGAGCAGCGGCCGCGCCGGCAGGCCGAGCTCACGCCCCACGACGCGGGCGAGCGAGGCGGCGGCCGGCCAGCCCCGCCGGACCAGGCGCAGCGGGTGCGACGGGACGTGGACGACCAGCTCGAGGTCGAAGGACCAGTCCTCGACCGCGATCCGGGCGGCGAGGCGCCGGCCGAGCGGCTCCGAGAGCTCGTCGCGGCCGCGGGTCTTGAGGCCGAGCACAGCGCTGCGCAGCGCGCCGTCATACTCGCCCCAGGCGACGGTGCCGAGCTGCGCCGGAGCGGAGGCCTGGCACGTCAGGCACTCGACCAGCGCGCCGTCGCAGGGGCCGGCGCAGCGCGGGCAGACCACGCCCGCCCGCGGCACCACGGTCGGCCAGCACGCGCCGCAGAGCCCGATCTGATCGCCGCCGACCGGCTCACCGCAGTGCAGGCAGAGGCAGGGGAGGAACGCCTCGCACGACGCCGAGATCACGCCCGCCAGTCGCACGCCGCACATCCTAGCAGAGATTCTGCCGGGCGATCATCGCCGGAAATCGTGATTCGAAGCCGGCGGCACGGCCGTGACCATCCTCGAGCTGCCATGGTTCGCTGCCCTCCGTCATCCCTCAAGGAGGCGATCGCGGCGCGCCGGCTCGGAGGCCCGATATACTCGCGCGATGAGCGTCTTCCATCACCAATTGGAGGTCCCGACCACCGGCCACGGGCAGGTGGTCGACATCACCGACGAGGTCCGCCGCTGGCTGGCCGAGATCGGGGGGGCGGAGGGCGTCGTCACGGTCTTCGTCCCCGGCTCCACCGCCGCGGTGACGACCCTCGAGTTCGAGCCGGGGTGCGTCCGCGACCTCGAGGAGGCGCTCGAGCGCCTCGCCCCCTCCGACCGGCCCTACCACCACGATCAGCGGTGGGGCGACGGCAATGGCTTCTCCCACCTGCGCGCGGCCCTTCTCGGACCGTCGCTGACGGTGCCGGTGGCGGGCGGCCGGTGCGTGCTCGGGACCTGGCAGCAGGTGGTGCTCGTCGAGTGCGATGTGCGGCCGCGACGGCGGCGGGTCGCGCTCACCTTCGTCGGCGGGCGCGCTGGGGAGGCCTGATGCCCCACCTGGTGCTGGCTGGCGGGCTCGACTATGGGTCGGTGGCGGTCCCGGAGGAGGTCCATCGCTGGGGCCGGGCGGTGATCAAGACCGAGGGCAGCTGGCGACGCCGCGGCGGCGAGGCGCTGCTCGTCGAGGGCGTGGTCGTGGAGTTCGCGCGGCCGCTGCACCCGGTGGCCCTGGTGGCGCCGCACCACGGCGACACCATCGTCAGGCTCTGGCCGGTGGCGCCGGTCGAGCGCACCCACGCGGTGCAGCGGTGGCTGGGCCTGCTGGCGGCCGCGCTGCAGCGCCAGGGAGCGGGCCCGGTGAGGCTCACCAACATCCCGACCGAGCTCTGGCAGGACCTGGGGCTCTCTATCGCGCCTGGGCCTCCCAGCTAGCCCGTAGATCTCACCGCGAGACGAAGAAGTGGCCCCGAGTCTTTGTGTAACGTATCCCCCGCCTCTCAAGACCAGATACTCACTTCTTCCCACAGCCCGCGTTTCTCACCGACCTCTCGTGGCACTGCCTACCGCCCGCCTTCGCCTCGATTCAGGAGGGCGGTGCGAAACGCGGGCTAGCGGTTGATCTCGTCCTCGGCCTCCCGCGCCCGCTCCTGCTGGCCGGACTGCAGGTTGTCGAGGCGGTCGCGCACCGCATCGACCGGCGACGTTCCGATCGGCCCCCCGGCGAGGGCGGCCCGTGCCCGGTCGAGCTTGCGCTGGGCCGCGACGAGTGCCGTCTCCGGCGCGCCCGGCCGGTGCCCGCGGAGGTCGCCCGCGGCGCCACGGAGGGCGACCGCGACGGTCAGCGCAACGCTCGGCGCCGGCGCCTCGTCGGCCCAGGAGGCGGCGGTGGCCGCGATCGTCGCCAGCTCGCCGGAGTGCTCGGCGATCGCCTCGGGATGGTCGACGAGCAGCTGCATCGACGACGCCATCCGGGCGGCCAGGTCGCGGTCGAAGGGGCGGCCGGCCACCCCTTCCTCGCGAAGGTCGGCCGCGATCGCGCGGACCGCTTGCAAGCTCGACGTGGCGGACTCCCGCTGCAGGAAGAGAACCGCGGCGAGAGCGATGAGGACGACGATGAGGAGGACCCCGAAGACGCGCATGGCTGCCTCCCGGGACGAGTATAGAGCCCGGGGCCGCCCTTCCCCGCGCCCGCTTCCGCGCCCGGATGGCGAGGCGAGTACGGGGACATCGCGTCCTGCGGGCGTGCCATCTTTGGCGATTTTGGGTCCCGGGCGCTTCTCGATGTGGCGAGCCGCTCCCGAAATCGCCAAAGGTGGCTCCCTCGGGGAGCGCCTTCAGAGAATCGGCGCGAAGCGCTCTTGAGGTCGAAGCGGACGAGCGTGATCGGGCACGCGCACGGGCGCGGAGACGGGATGCCCCGGACGACCGGCAGCGGGTTGCGCCGACTTCGCGGCGGCGACGCCGACCGTGGACGCGATCGCCCCCTGGTAGCTCGGGTCGCCGGTGGTCTGGTCGACCACCGAGGCGTACGGGAAGATCCGGGCGTCGTCCGGGCCGTCCACGAGGTAGAACACCAGGCTGCCGCCCTCCACGGCCGTCGGCAGCCGTTGCTGGACATGGCCGAATGGAGGCACGTCAAGCTCGTGGGTGGCGAGGATCTCGCCGGCGCTGCTCTGGACGTCCACCCGCACCACCGTCCAGCCGGCCGACCACGAGGCGGCCCCGATGTTGCAGCGGAAGAACTGGCCGTCGTTGAGGATGCCCGCCGCATAGCCGTAGCTCGCCCAGTCCACGCCGCGCCAGTAGTCGGCGCCGGGCAGGGTCTGGCCGAACTCGCCGTCGTGGGTCCGTGGATCGAGGGTGTAGGTGCGGGAGGTGACCAGGAAGTGGCAGCTCTCGATCGGGTCGCAGTCGAGGTCAGGATCGGCGTAGACCATCAGCGCCGCGGTCCCGCGGTGGTCGAACACGTCCGGGCCGAGGGCGTCCCAGAGGTTCACCGTCTCCCACGGCGCGAGCGTGATCATCGCCGTCTCGGCCTCCCAGTTCACCGAGTCGGAAGGGAGCAGCTGCACCACGACCGGGAGGTCGAACAGCTGGGGGTTGTGGAGCGACAGGTCGGTTCTCCAGAAGGTCCCTCCGACCCCACCGGTGTGAGCGGCCGCGGCCACCATCCAGTCGGCGGCCAGCTGGGCGTGGGCGGGCAGGGCGACGAGCACGACGAGCGCCAGGCTCGAGAGGGTGCGTTGCATGGCGGCCTCCTCGACCGGATGGGCTGCACATGCCGTGCCAGCCTGAGCCATCGGCCGAGGCGCGTGCCGCGAGGGGGCTGTCCTGTCCGGTGGACAGCGCGGCGTCCCGTCCCGGGGGCGGCGAGAGCCCCCGGGACGCGGTCAGCTCACCGCCTGCTGCAGCTCCCGTTTCGCGATCGTCTCGCGGACGGCGGCGGCGGCCTCGGCAAGGCTGCCGTCGGGCAGCATGGTGGCGAGCAGCTCCGAGTCGGCGGGCACGGTCGTGGGCCAGACGTGGGAGGTGGGGAGCGCGTCGCGACCGAGGTGGAGGCAGGCGCCGAGGTGGGTGACGAGCGAGCCCTCGAAGAGCTGACGGATGGCCGGCGGGAAGTCGGCCATGTGGGCGAGGCTCCTCCCCAGCCGCCGCGGCAGCTCGCGCGCCAGGGTGCGCTGGAGGTGCGGGTGGGACACCGGCAGGGTCGACAGCACCCACAGGACGAGATCGGTGGGGACCGTCACCAGGTGGGCGGCGAGGCTGGCGGCACCAGGGGAGACGCCGCAATGCGGAGCGGCGGCGGTGGCCGCGGCGGACCACGACACGGCGGCGCTCTCGACCAGCTCGTCGATCCTGCGAGCGGACGGCCTCAGCCAGGTCTCGTTGTCGAACATCTCCTGCCACAGGTCGAGCTCGGCCGCGACCCGGGCGAGCTCGGGCAGCGTCTCCGGGGGCTCCAGGTGCGGGCTGCGGATGCAGCACGCCAGCACCATCTGGTTCCAGACCGCGTGCGGGAGCCCGTCGAGGTCGGGTGGCCCCTGCGCGCCGAGGCGCTGGGTCATCCGGCTGGCCTGGCTGGTCGGCAGCGGGACCAGCCCAGGGCTCGAGGTCAGCCAGTCCGCGAGCACGGTCAGGATGTTCCTGATCGTGGTCTGGATCTCGACGATCTCCTCGCCATCGACGCGGTCGCCGTCGGAGATGCCGTTGCGGATGAGGTCCCAGAAGAAGGAGTCGAAGGCCTCGCCGGAGAACTCGGTGGGGAAGAACTCCTCCGGCGGCGCGTCGTGGCCGTTCTCGTCAGTCCGGCGGGCGGCCTCCAGGACCAGCGTGTTCGGCTCGACCTTCAACGTCATGCCGAGCAGCTGGGCGACCGGATACTCGGAGTCGAACACGAAGCGGACCTGGCCGGCGGCGAGGACCCGGCTGGTGATCGTCTCCGCGAGCCGGGTGAGGCTGCCGCGCAGCCCGTCGACGGAGAAGCCTCCGCGGTCGATCAGCAGGTTGGTGAACAGGGTGCGGCGCAGCAGCGACAGGCCGAGCAGCCGCCGCAGCTGCTCGACCGGCAGCAGGCCCTCGTTGGCCAGCCAGCTCGCCAGCCGCTCCTGCGGCACCGACGACGACACGTAGACGATGTTGCCGTCCAGGAAGTCGAGGTGGCGCTTGCTCTGGCGGCCGAGCAGCGTGAGCCTCCCGTTCAGCCGGCCCAGCTGGAGCCACTGCAGCAGATCCCCCAAGTGGAGGCGGTCGAGATTGCCCTGGATCACCAGCCACCAGTATACAGCTTCTCGACGCGTGCGGCGAACGTGTCGCACGCGTGAACACCCCGGGGAACATCCCCCACGTTGCGGTACCATGCCCCGGTGCGGTTGCTGCTGCTCACCGCGCGGCCGGACACCGAGGCCAATCGACGGCTCGCTGCGGCGGCCCGCGGCCTCGGCGTGGAGGCCGCCATTCTCGACGCCGCGACGCTGGCCGCCGGCGCCGGCGGCCGGCCGGCGCTCGAGCAGGACGGCGTCGACCTCCTCGACCCGTTGCCCGGGGCGGTGCTCGCGCGCGTCGGCAACTGGCGCCCGGAGAGCGTGCTCGCGGCCCTCGAGGCGGCGGTCGATCGCGGGGTCGCGACTCCGAACCTGCCGGATGCGATCCGTTGCGGGCGCGACCACTGGCGGACGGTGCGGGCGCTGGCGGCGGCGGGCCTGCCGGTTCCCGACACGCTCGCCGGCGCCGACCCGGAGGCGCTGGCCGGCGCCGCCGCTCGCCGGCTGGGCTTCCCGGTGGTGGTCAAGCAGCGCCGCTCCCGGATGGGGGTTGGGGTCATCCGCTGCGACGCCCGCGACCAGCTCGACGCGGTGCTCGACACGCTGTGGCGGCTCGGCGACGAGGTCGTCGTGCAGCGCTTCCACGACGCCGGCGGCGTCAGCGTGAGGCTGCTGGTTGTCGGGGAGCGGGTCGCGGCCGGCGCGCGGCTGAGCGCCGCTCCCGGCGACTGGCGCTCGAACGCGGCGCGCGGCGGCCGTGCGGTCGGCCACCAGCCGAGCCTCGAGGAGGAGCGGCTCGCGCTGGCGGCTGCCCGCGCGGTCGGCCTCGGCCAGTGCGGCGTCGACCTGCTGCCGGGAGAGCGGACGGTGGTGGTCGAGGTCAATCCGACGCCTGGCTTCCGGCACCTCGAGGCCGCGACCGGGGTCGACGTGGCGCGGGCCCTGGTCGAGGACGCTGTCAGGAGAGGGGAAAGGAGCTAGGGGTCAGGGCACCACAGCCGACCCCGCCCCCTCTCGTCACGGCAACACTCAATGGCAAGCTCTCACGGCGAAGCTGCAATCGAAGCCGGAAGCCGGATCCGCGTTCGGGTTCGTTCCCGTTCCCGCTCCCGTTCCCGACTCCGCTTTCGGGTCCCGACCGGCTCGGGAGCTCACTCCGCCGGCGGCGGGGCGGACAGGGTTCGTCCGGCGAGCTCGCGGTCGAGCATGAGCAGGCCGTGCGGGCTGCCCTCCAGCATCCGGACCTGATGGAACAGGGTGTCCGCAGTCGCCTCCTCCTCCACCTGCTCATTGACGTACCAGTGGAGTACCACGGTGGTGGCGTGGTCCTTGACGGTGTTGGCGAGGTTGACGAGCTCGTTGATCCGGGCCGAGATGTGGCGCTCGTGGTTGAGCACTGCCTCGACGGCAACCGACGGCGACGCCCACTCCCGTTGGGGCGCCTCCAGCGCCGCCAGCCGGACCGAGCCGCTGCGCTCGTTGACGTAATCGAACAGCTTCATGGCATGAAGGAGCTCCTCCTGGGCCTGGATCTTCATCCAGTGCGCGAACCCGTCCAGGTGCTCGGCGGAGAAGTACGCGGACACCGAAAGGTAGAGGTAGAAGGAGAAGAACTCGGCGTGGATCTGCTCGTTGAGCGCTTTTTCGACCTTGACGTCCATGGCGTGTCGTCCTTTCGTGGCGTGGTCGCTCCGGCGGCGATCGTCTGCCGGGAGCCGGGGCCGATTATAGCGGGCCGCCCGCCCCTGCCGCTGCCCGCTGCGGCGCCGGCCCCTGACCCCCGGCCGCTACTCCCCGGGGTGGCGGGTGGCGGGTGCGATGCCGGCGACCGGGACCGCCACGATCCACGGCCGGATGTTGTTGGTGGCGGTGGGACCGCCCCACAGCAGACCGGCCCTCGCGTCGTCCGGGAGCGGCCGGCCGGCGAGCCAGACGATGGCGACCGCCACTGCGGCGGCGGCCGCCAGCCGCACCCAGCTGCCGAGCTCGAGCCCGCGCAGGCGATGGACGAACGCCGGCGGGTAGCCGACCCACGCCGCGCTGACGGCGACCACCACCGCCGCGCCCACGGCGAGGGTCGACATCTCCGGTGGTCGTCCCGAGGCCAGCGTCGCCACCCCGACGAAGGCTGCCGCCGGCACGCCGAGGTGAGCGGCCACCGCCGCCACGCGCAACGCCCGTCCGGTGTGCGGGCGGGCGATCCGCAGGAGGGCGAGCAGGCGCAGGGTCGGCGGCAGCGCCGCCGGAATCGCGAGCGCCGGGGCCAGCCAGACCAGGGGTGCGGGCAGCCGCCACAGCTCGAGCCACCGGCAGAGGTGGCCATCGCGAGGATCGAGCAGCGGCAGCCAGGCAAGCCCGACCACGGCGCAGGCCCAGGCGAGCTGGAGCACGATCAGCTCGGCGGCGAGCGAGCGCGGCCTCGGCAGCAGGGCGATGGCGGCGACCGCGACCAGCAGCGGCAGCGCCAGCGAGCCAGACCAGTAGCCGATGGACCGCGGCTCCGAGGCGAAGGCCAGCGTCGGCTGGTTGACCAGTGCCCACACCTGGCGGTCGACTGCGGTGGAGACTCCGATCCAGCCACAGCCGCCGAGCAGAGCGCCGATCCCCTGCCCCGCCACCGCGACCAGGAGCGCGCCCGGGAACGCGGCGACCGCCGCGAGCAACCCGAACAGCAGCCCCTTCGCGTCCATGATGTCGACCTCGCGCCGCATCCACGGCATGCTACCATGGGCCGGGTATGAGGCCACAAGATTCGTTGTTTCAGTCCTTTGTCTTGACCTGGACGGCGGCGATCGCGCTCCTGCTGGGAGCCGGCGCGGCGTCCGGGCAGGCCCTTCACAGCGAGCGCTTCGCGAACGGCAGCGAGCTCGTGTTCGTCACCCAGCCGCTCGCCGGCGCCACCACCCTGGCCTGGCCCGAGGCGGACGGCGTTGCTCACGCCGTCACCCTGGGTCAACTCAACCTGGTGGCCGACGCGCAGCGCGAGCTCGCAGCGGCCGATCCGCCGCCCCCGGTCGTGGTGGTGGTCGGCGGCACCCAGTTCGCCGAGCTCCGGTCGGCCGTCGAGCGGGCGCTCGCCGGTAGAGCCGCCGCGGGCCTCCCGGTCGAGCGGCCGCCGCTCGAGGAGGGCGGCATTGACCGCCGTCTCGGCGCCTTGGACGGCGACGCCACGGTGCGGATCGAGCTGCCGCTCCCCGGTCCGGCCGATGGGCGCCGGAGCTCGGTCGAGGTGCTGTGGGAGCTGCTGCCCGAGCTGCTGTCGGCGCAGCATCCGGGCTTCCGGACGCGAGTGGACGGCGATCTCGGGTTGCTCGAAGGCGGAGTGGACGCCGATCTCGTCGACCTCGAGCTTCGCCGGCTGCGGTTCGAGATCGCGCGGATCGGCGAGAGCGCGCTGATCGACGGCGGTCGCGTCGAGGCGGCGCGGTCGCGGCTCGAGGTGCGGCGCCGGGCGCTGCTCGCCGCCCATCCCGACGCAGCGGTCGCGGTGCTGGAGCGCTGGCAGGGCGGGGGGGCGGCCGGAGTGCGGGAGCTCCTGTTCGGCATCTCCGGGGTGACCGAGGCGACGGTGCGCGACGCGGCCCGGGCGTGGTTGGCCCAGCACCCGGGGCGGGTGGTGCTGACGCTCCCCCCGCGCGTCTTCAACCCGCGGTTCGCCCCGGGCCCCGAGGTGGTGACGCTCGACAACGACGCCGTGGCGGCGATCCTCGAGAGAGAGGTCGCCGGCCTTGCGGTGGTGAGCCTGCGGCCGATCGTGCTGCCCGACATCGACGGCGCGATCTCGGCCACGGTGCTGGCGCGGGTGGCGGCCGAGCTTCGCGCGATGGAGGGCGCTCCCGGATGGGTGCGCGTGCGGACCGGCCCTGCCGCCCTGGAGCTTGCGACCTTTCCGGATGGGCTGCCCGAGCTGATCGAGGTCCTGCAGGACGCCCTCGACCGGGTGGCGGCCGACGATCTCCCGCTCGCCCTGGAGGACGGGTCGGCGCGCCGGCGCGCCCTGGAGCTGATGTCGGGCGTGCTCTCGCTCGACGAGGGCGGCGGCCTGACGCCGGCCTCGCTGCTGCGCCCGGGCAACCTCGCGATCGGCGTCATCGCCCCGGATGCCGAGACCGCGGCCGAGGCGATCGAGAAGTTCGGGCTGGGCGGCCCCGCGCGCTCCACGGCGCCGATCGGGCAGCCGGTCCAGCCGGTGCCGCGGACCCGCGAAGCGGCGCCCGGAGACGACTCGGCGCTCGCCGTCGCGGTCGACCTGGCCGCCGCCATCGACGACCTGTCGATGGCCATGGTCGGCGAGGTGCTGGCGCGGCGGGTCGCGGCGCGAGGGATCGCGCGTGACGTCGAGGTGCTGCGGCCGCTGGTGCCCGGCCGGCGCATGCTGGTGCTCGTCATTCAGGCGCCGGGACCGCTCGCGGAGCTCGAGCGCCGGCTCGAGAAGGCCTGGACCGGGCTGAGCTCGGCCGTGGGCGAGGACGAGGCCGCCGGCGCCGGCCGCGCGCTGGCGGCGCGGCTCGCGGCCGACGCCAGTGGTCCGTTGGGCCAGGCGCGGCGGTGTGCGGCGCTGGCGGCGGGCGACGGCCCGTGGCGGAGCACCGAGGACCTGGAGCTCGCCGTGCTCACGCTGTCCTCCGAGCAGCTGTCGGCCGCGCTCGGCCAGCTCCCGAAGTGGCAGGGGTTGACGACCACCGGCGCCGGGCAGCTGCCGGTGCCGGGTGCGCCGCGCCGCTAGGAAAGCTCGTGCCGCAGCGGCCGCGGGCCGGGGATTCGGTCCCCGCCCGTCCGCCGTGGCCACGCGGTGCGAGCTCCTGGGTGGAGCGGCCGGCCCGGGTTACCATGATGCCTCGACAGGGCTGATCGGGGAGGCGAAGTGAACGACCTCAAGCTGCAGCAACAGGTCGAGTACCTCACCAAGGGGTGCGTCGACGTCATTCCGGCAGCCGAGCTCGAGGCGAAGCTCCGGCGCTCGCAGGCGACCGGCCGGCCGCTCTCGGTCAAGGTCGGCTTCGATCCGTCAGCGCCCGACCTCCACCTCGGTCACACGGTCGTGATCCGCAAGATGCGCCACTTTCAGCAGCTCGGCCACACCGTGGTGTTCCTGATCGGCGACTTCACCGGCATGATCGGCGACCCGACCGGGAAGAAGGCGACCCGGCCCCAGCTGACCCGTGATCAGATCGAGGCCAACGCCGCCACCTACCGCAGGCAGATCTTCAAGCTGCTCGACCCCGAGACCACGGTCATCGACTTCAACTCGCGGTGGCTGGGCGCGCTGAGCTCCGAGGACTGGATCCGGCTCGCGGCCACGGTCACCGTCGCCCAGATGCTGGAGCGCGAGGACTTCCGCGGGAGGTACGCGAAGGGTCAGCCGATCGCGCTGCACGAGTTCCTGTACCCGCTCGCCCAGGCCTACGACTCGGTGTCGCTCGCGACCGACGTCGAGCTGGGCGGGACGGACCAGCTGTTCAACCTGCTGATGGGGCGGCACGTGATGCGGGAGCGCGGCATGGAGCCCCAGGTGGTGATGACGGTGCCGCTCCTGGCGGGCCTCGACGGCAGCGAGAAGATGTCCAAGTCGCTCGACAACTACGTGGCGGTGGAGGACGCCGCCGGCGAGATGTACGGGAAGCTGATGTCGATCTCGGACGAGCTGATGTGGACGTACTGGCTGCTGCTGACCGACCGCGGTGCGGACGAGATCGGCGCGCTCAAGGCCGAGACCGCGCGCGGCGCCCGCCATCCGATGGCGGTCAAGAAGGAGCTGGCGCGAACCATCGTCGGCGAGTTCCACGGCGCGGCGGCGGCCGCCCTGGCCGAGGAGGAGTTCGGGCGGGTCTTCTCGTCGCGCGACCTGCCGACCGAGATCCCCGAGGTCGAGGTTACCGCGCCGGGCGCGGTGGTCCTGCTGTCGAAGCTGCTGGTGTCGGCCGGGCTCGTGACCTCCAACACGGAGGCCCGCCGGCTGATCGAGCAGGGCGCAGTCAGGGTGGACGGCGAGGCGTTTCGGGACGCGAGGTCCGAGCTGCCGACCTCCCGCCCCGAGCCGCTGCTGATCCAGGTCGGCAAGCGCCGCATTGCCCGCGTCACTTTCTCCCGCTAGCCCGCGTTTCTCATTGCCGTCCTGAATCGAGGCGAAGGTGGCCGGTAGGCGGTGGCACGTGAGGTCGACGAGAAACGCGCGCCAGCGGGAGGAGTGGGTATCTGGTCGATCGAAATTGGGATGCGCCGAAGGGCTGGTCAGCGAGCACACCCATGATGGGCACGTGGGAAGCGGCTGATAGTGCTTAGCTGGATCGAGCTTCAGTCCCGATTAACGGCCACGGGAATCGGGATCAGAAGAACGTCGTCTCCTGCTCGACCTTCTGGCCCTCGTCGCTCAATCCCTGGATCTGGATCGAGATGAACGACGGCCGGAACTTGTGCTCCTGGCAGATCCGGCGCAGCCGCTCGTCGAGCTCGGCGTCCCAGAACTCGATGATCTTGCCGGTCGCGGTGCACACCATGTGGTGGTGACCACCGCCGGGCTCCATCTTCTCGTAGAAGTAGTGCTCGCGGCCGAGCCGGCTCTTGCGCACCAGGCCGCACTGTACGAGCAGGTCGAGGGTGCGGTAGACGGTGGCGCGCGACACCTTGCGGCTCTTGGACTTCATCCGCGCGAGCAGGTCGTCCGCGTCGAGGTGCTCGTCGCTCGAGAAGATCTCGTCGAGCAGCGCGAGGCGCTCCTGTGTCACCTTGAGGTTGTTCTCCCGCAGGTGTTGGATGAACAGCTTCTGGGCGCGTTGTGCGAGTTTGGTCATGATCCTAATCCAGACTCATTTTCAGCGTCTCAATCAACAGTAGTGCCGCTGCACAACCATGTCAAGAGGAGTCATGCACCGCCCGCGGCGCCCGATTGCGGCGCCGCGGAGGTGCGCCGTGGCTGATGGTGGCCGTGACGGCAGCCGGGCCGCCCGCCGCCGAGCGCCCGATCACGACCGCGGCCGGCAGCTTGTCGCAGTTTTTGGCCGGTGCTAGTGTCGGGCCGATCGATCCGCTGGGGAGGGGCGCATGGGCTATCCGATCTGGGATCTGGCCATCGGCGGATCGCTGCTGATGGCGCTGGTGGCGATCCCGCACGTGATCGTGTCCCACTTCGCGATCGGCGGCGGCTTGCTGATCGCGGTGACCGAGACGCTGGCGGTGAAGCGCGGCGACCGGGAGCTGCGCGGGCTCGCCAAACGGTCGTCGCTGGTGCTGATCCTGGTGTCGACGGTGTTCGGGGTGATCTCGGGGGTCGGGATCTGGGTGGTGGCCGGTCTGGTGTCCCCAGGTGCGATCTCGACGCTGATCCACACCTACGTCTGGGGATGGGCCATCGAGTGGGTCTTCTTCGTGGTCGAGATCGTGGCCGCCCTGATCTACTACGCGACCTGGAACACGATCTCCAAGCGCGCCCACCTGCTCGTGGGATGGATCTACTTCGTCGGCGCCTACCTCAGCCTGGTGATCATCAACGGCATCATCACCTTCATGCTGACCCCGGGGCGCTGGCTGGAGACCGGGGCGTTCTGGGACGGCTTCTTCAACCCGACCTACTGGCCGAGCCTGGTTCTGCGCACCGGCATCTGCCTGATGATGGCGACCGCGTTCATGGTGTTCCCGGCGATGCGCACCGCGGCGGCCCATCGGGACCGCCTGGTGCGCTACCTCGGCTGGTGGATGGTCGCCGGGGCGCTGGTCAGCTATGCGGGCTACCGGTGGTGGGAAGCGGTGCTGCCGGACTCGGTCCAGGGGCTGTTCCGGGGCGCGGCGCCCGCGCTCGCGACCCTCGCCGCGACCCGCCACTTCGCGCTGTGGGCGCTGACGGCGGCGCTGGTGGTCGCCGCCGTCATCCTGCTGGCGCGACCGCGGCTGGCGCGGCCGGCGACCGCCGCGGTCCTGGCGCTTGCCGCCTTCGCTTTCTTCGGCGGCTACGAGCGGCTGCGCGAGGGCGCGCGCAAGCCCTTCCTGATCCACAGCCATACCTTCTCCAACGGCCTGCAGGTCGCGGACATCGCGGCGGTCAACGAGCGAGGTGTGCTCGCCACGGCGGGATGGGGGGCGCGCGCCGCGGCCGCGGACCCGGCCGTCACCGGCCGCGAGGTTTTCCGCGCCCAGTGCGCGGCCTGCCACACCCTCGACGGCTACCAGTCGATCCGGAAGGCGCTGCCGTCGGTGGCCGACGTGCTCGCGGTGGCGGCCGACGATCCACCCGGATCGGGCGCCCGCGCCTTCCGCGCCCGGTGTGCGGCCTGTCACGCCGGTGTGAGCTTCGACGACATGAGGGGCGTGCTGCCGAGCGCGAACGAGGTGCGGGGCGACCCCGGCATGATCCGGGACCTCAACCAGGGCATGATCACGGCCACGCTGGTGAAGCTGCGCGGCATGGGCGCGGCCTACGCCGCGGCCGACCGGACGAGGATGATCGACACCAGCGCCTTGCCGAGCCCGTACATGCCGCCGTTCGTCGGCACCGAGCCGGAGCTGGGCGCGCTGTCGGCCCACCTCGGCAGCCTTGCCGACGACCGCCAGCCCCGGGTGGCGATGAGAGGGGGTGAGTGATGCACGCCGATCTGATCCCGGCGCTCGACGCCGCCGGCCTTCCGGGACCGCCGTGGCTGTTCCACGTGCTGCTCGTCGTCACCTTCTTCCTGCACCTGCTGTTCATGAACCTGACCCTGGGCGGAACGCTGCTCGCCGCGATCGCCCACTTCCGCGCCGGTGGCAGGAGCGACGACCCGCGCGGCGCGCTGGCCGGGCGACTGATGGCGATCAACGGCTACGGGATCTCGTTGACCATCACCACCGGTGTCGCGCCGCTGCTCTTCATCCAGGTGCTGTACCAGCAGTACTTCTACACCGCGACCATCCTGATCGCCGGGGTGTGGCTCGCCTTTCTCCTCCTGCTCACCCTCGGCTACTACTCGGCTTACCTCTACAAGTTCCGGGGCGCCCCGGCGCGCGGCCGGGGCGGTGGCCTGTGGCTGGCGGCCTCCGCCGTCATGTTCCTGCTGATGGCGATGGTGAACGTGGCGGTGCACCTGCTGCACGCCCAGCCCGAGCGGTGGGCCGACTTCGCGAGCGGCGCGGCGTGCGTGCTCCTCGACCCGACCTACCTGCCGCGGCTGCTTCACTTCGTGCTGGCCGGCATCGGCGCCGCGGCGCTGCTCGCCACCTGGTGGGCGGTGCGCCGGGCGCGGGCGGGCGTCGAGGTGGAGCTCAACGCGAAGATCGCCGGCTTCGCCTGGCGATGGGTGCTGTGGACCACGGTCGTGCAGGTGGTCGACGGCGTCCTGCTGCTCCTGCTCCTGCCGCGGCCGGTGCTGTCGGCGTTCATGCGGGGTGGAGCGGCGACCATGGTCCCGCTGACCCTCGCCATCCTGCTCGGGGTCGGGCTGCTGGTCATGATCGCCAGGGTGGCGAGCCCACTGGCGAGCCCGGGCATCGTCTCCGGGACGCTCGCAGCGATGGTCCTGACGATCGCGGTCATGAGCATCACCCGCCACCAGGCGCGCGCCCTCTACCTCGAGCCGTCGACCACCCTCTACCAGCACGTGGTCGCGCCGCAGTGGTTCAACTTCGCGCTCTGGGTGGTGCTGCTGGTGCTCGGCCTGGCAACGGTCGGCTCCATGGTGCGCCGGGTGCTGAGCTCGCCCGCGACCGGGGCCGACGCGGCCTGAGCGAAGGCGGCGCCGGCGCCCCGGCACCCGCGTCCGGCGGTCCGGGTGCGGTCGGGGAGGCGGCGGGTCGCTGCTCGACAACGCGGTCTCTTGATCGCTGTATACGCATTGTATACAATCCTGGCATGAGCGCAGACGCGGCGGCCGCGCACGGCACCCGCCGGACCATGGCGGAGCAGGTCTACCGGGCCCTCAAGCGCGACCTCATCACGCTGCGCCATCAGCCCGGCGCCGCGCTCACCGAGCAGGGGCTGGCCGAGCTCTACGGCTCGAGCCGGGTGCCGGTCCGCGAGGCCTGCCGCAGGCTCCAGCAGGAGGGCCTGCTGACCGCGGTGCCCTACAAGGGATACTTCGTCGACCGGGTCTCGCTCAAGGACATCCACGACAGCTTCGAGCTCCGGCTCGTGCTCGAGAGCCACGCCCTGACGCGGGCCGCCGAGCGCGCCACCGCCGCCGACCTGCGCCGGCTGGCGGAGCTCGCCGGCACCGAGTACACCTTCCACGACTGGCAGTCCTACGCCGAGTTCCTGGAGCGCAACGAGGACTTCCACGTCCAGCTCGCCGCGCTGTCGGGCAACAGCCGCCTGGTCGCGATGCTGCGCGACCTGATCGGCGCCATGCAGCGCTACTTCATGCTCGGCCTCGACCTCGGCGACTTCGCGGCCGAGATGCGCGGCGAGCACGAGCAGCTGGTGGCGCGGCTGCAGGCTGGCGCGGTCGACGAGGCCGCGGCGTGCCTCCGGCTTCAGATCCTGGCCTCCCGCGACCGCATCCTGACGGCGCTGATCAGCGGGCGGATCGACCTTCCCCTGGAGTGAGGTGAGAGATGACCGATTTCGTCTACCTCGACAACGCCGCGACCACCTTCCCCAAGCCGCCGGAGGTGATCCGGGAGATGTGCGAGTTCTACACCACGCGCGGCGTGAACCCGGGCCGCACCGGTTTCGACCTCGCGCTGGAGGCCGAGCAGACGGTGCTCCAGGCGCGCCAGGCGCTGGCCGAGTTCTTCGGGGGCACGGTGCGCGACCGGCTGGTGTTCTCGCACAACGTCACCGACGCCCTCAACCTGCTGATCGGGAGCGCGCTGTCGCCGGGCGATCACTTCATCACCACCTGCCTGGAGCACAACTCGGTGCTGCGGCCGGCCTACCAGCAGGCCGGGCGGGGGGTCGCGGTCGACTTTGTGCCGTTCGACGAGCACGGCTACGTCCACCCCGAGGACATCGCCGCGCGCATCAAGGACAACACCAGGCTGGTGGTGATGAACCACGGCTCGAACGTCATCGGGACCATCCAGCCGGTGGCCGAGGTCGGGCGGATCTGCCGGGAGCGGGGCGTGCTGTTCGCCATCGATGCGGCCCAGACCGCCGGCCTGGTCGAGATCGACGTCGAGGCGATGAGCATCGACGTGGTCTGCTTCACCGGCCACAAGTCGCTGTTCGGGCCGACCGGCACCGGCGGCATGTACGTCGCCGAGCACGTCGACATCTGGCCCTGCCGTTCGGGCGGCACCGGGGTCAAGAGCGCCCTCAAGACCCAGGTCGCGGAGTACCCGTGGCGGATGGAGTTCGGCACCCTCAACACGATGGGGATCGCGGGCCTGCTCGCCGCCCAGCGCTGGATCGCCGGCCGCGGCGGCGTGGCCGCGATCTATGAGCACGAGATGAGGCACGCCCGCCGGCTGCGCGACGGGCTCGCCGGAATCGACGGGGTCCGCCTCTACTGCGCCGACATGGACCGCGACCACCTGCCGGTGTTCGTGTTCAACATCGACGGGCTGCCGGCGGGCCAGGCGGGCGAGCTGCTCGACGTCGAGCACGACGTGATCACGCGCACCGGTCTGCACTGCGCGCCGCGCGTCCACGAGGGCATCGGGACCTTCGAGGCCGACGGGACGGTCCGCTTCTCGCCCGGTGTCTTCACCAGCGATGACGACGTCGAGCGGGCGATCGCCGCGGTCGCGGACATCGCGAACTACGCGCGGGGACGCCGCGAGCGGACCGCGGCAGCGGCCGCGGCCACGACCTGAGGCGCCGAGCGGCCGGCGCCGATCGCGGTCAACCCTGCCGCCGTGCCTCCTCCCAGGCCGCGGGCGTCAGGGTCGTCATCTGGAGGGCGTGGATGTCGCTTGCCATGAGGCTGCCGAGGGCACGGTAGACCAGGCGCTGGGCGGCGACCCGGCTCAGCCCGACGAACCGCGGCGAGACCACGAGCACGCGGAAATGGCCGCCGCCTTCCGCCGCGAGGTGGCCGGCGTGGTGGGCGCTGTCGTCCACCACCTCGACGTTGACCGCGCCGAGCCGATCGCGGAGGCACTCCTCGACGAGCCGCGCGCGAGACGAGACCACCGGGCACCCTCCCTGCAGCTGCGCACTGCGCGCTCGCTCGAACAGCGTCCTTCGGTGCGATCTTCCCGTTGGCGAGGTGACTGGCGGCCGGGGCGCCGGCGGCCGGAGTGGGCGGTCGCCGCTACCTGGGGTCTCCGTTGCCGCCGTCGTTCTTGTGGTCGGAGGTGCTGTCGTCGTGGCCGGAGCGGATGGAGTCCTTGAAGTTGCGGATGCCCTCGCCGAGGCCCTTGCCGATCTTGGGCAGCTTGTTGACGCCGAACAGGATCACGACGATGACCAGGATGATGATGAGCTCGGTGACACCGATCGGTCCCAGCATGGCGTCCTCCTCAGCCGTCCAAGTCTAGCAGACGATCCACCACCGGCCCGGGCAGCTCGACGGCGTCGGCGTCGGCCGCGAGGCCGGCGGCGAGGCTGCCCATCCAGCGGGTGTAGCCGGTGCGGCCGGCGGCCTCGAGGCGGGCGAAGGTGCCGAGGACCTTGAGCGCGCGCTGGGCGCGGACGCGCGTCCAGCGGCGCTCCCAGCCCGGGGCCGCGGCGGTCCGCGCCGCCCACGCCTGGCGCAGGCTCTGGCGCTCGCTCTCGGCCAGCAGCTCGGGCATCGCGCGCTCCTCGACCAGCGACACGGCATCGTAGGTGTCGGGTCCGACCAGGGCGTCCTGGGCGTCGATGACGGCGACCGCACCGGTGTCGAGGAGGTACAGGTTGTTGAGGTGGTAGTCGCGGTGGCAGATGCGGAGGGGGTGGGCCGCGACCTCCCCGGCGAGCTCGTCCATGAAGCGGTCGAGCGCCGGGCTCGGCGTGACCCCCTGCCGGCGGCGGACGAACCACAGCTCGAACCCGGCGAGCTCCCAGCGCAGGCGCCCCGCGTCGAGCGGCCGGTTCCACCCGGGCAGGGCGCTCGCCGGCTGCGCCGCCAGGGCCGCCAGCGGCCCGAGCAGCGCCGCCGCCAGCGCCGGGCGCTCGGCGGGCCGCACCGAGCGCAGGGTGGCCTCGGCGTCGGCCGGGCCGAGGTCCTCGAGGATGACGCGGCCATCCTCGAGATCCTGTTCGAGGACCGCGGGCAGCCGCAGCCCGAGGCCCCCGAGCCAGGCCATCACCTCGAGGTCGCGGCGCAGGGCTGGGCGCAGATCGGAGGGGTACTCGGCGAGGATTGCGGTCCGGCCCCGTCGATCCGTCAGCCTGAAGTAGCGCCGGGTCGAGGCATCGCCGGCGAGCGGCTCGCGCCTCACCCAGCGGTCGCCGCCGGCGTCGGCCGGGGCCATGATCGTCGTCACGCGGCGCACGCTACTACAGCGATCGGGACGGGGCAACGCGGCGCGCGGTCGGGGTTAGCATGGGAAGATGCCGCGGCGGGGGGCGGTTGCGGGGATGGGAGGTCGGATGGAGGAGTCCCGGACCAAGAGGCTGCAGGAGCTGCTCAAGCGGCTCGGAGCGGCGGTGCACGGCTCGGTCGTGGAGTCGGAGGAGGTTCGCGACTGCCTCGAGGAGCTGCACGAGGACGGGTGGCGGGCCGTGATGCTGATCGAGTCGTCGCTGGTCTGCAGCGACTCCGGCGCCGTCCAATCCAGGGAGGGGACGGTCCACATCCACGTCGACCCGTCGAGCGCCGCGACCTCGTACCGGATCGACGCCGAGGATGCCAGGCTGCTGACGTCGCTGGGCATCTCGCCGACCCGGCACCGCTCGCGCCCCTCGCGCCGCCGGCCCGAGGCCGATGACGAACCTGGTCGGTAGATCGCCGGCAGAGATCGAGAGCCTGGTCGCGCCGCACTGCGACCGGCCGTTCCGCAGCCGCCAGGTGGCGCACTGGATCATCCACCGCGACGCCACCACCTTCGACGAGATGACGGACCTGCCCGCCGAGCTGCGCCGGCGGCTGCAGGGGCTGTTCGAGATCGCCGATCCTTCGCTGGTCGACGCGGCGGCGAGCGCCGACGGCGCGCGCAAGTTCCTGTTCGCGCTCGACGACGGCGCCAGCGTCGAGGGCGTGGCGATGCCCGAGGCCCGCAAGCTGACCCTGTGCCTGTCTTCGCAGGCAGGGTGCGCGCTCGGCTGCCGCTTCTGCGTCACCGGCGTCCTCGGGCCCGGGCGCAACCTGCGGCCCCAGGAGATCGTCGGCCAGTACCGGGCCATGCTGCGGGCGGTGGGCGGCGACGCCGAGCGCGTCAACATCGTGTTCATGGGCATGGGCGAGCCGCTGCTCAACACCGACCACCTCGGCGCCGCGCTCGACGTGCTCTGCGAGCGGGTGAGCCCGAAGCGAATCACGGTGTCGACCGCAGGCATCGTGCCCGGCATTCGCTGGCTGGCAGCGCGGACGCGGCGGCCGAAGCTCGCGGTCTCGCTCAACGCGCCCGACCAGCAGCGGCGCGCCGAGATCATGCCGATCAGCCGTCGCTATCCCCTCGACGCGCTGATGCGGGAGGTCCGGAGCTTCCCGCTCGAGCGTGGCCGCCGCGTCACCTTCGAGTACGTGCTGATCCAGGGCTTCAACGACGCCACGGCCGACGCCTCGCTGCTGGTCGAGCTGCTCGCCGGCATCCCGAGCAAGGTCAACGTGATCCCCCTCAACGAGGACCCCGACCTCCTGCCGGGATGGCGGGCGCCGGAGCCGGAAGCGGTCGACGCCTTCGGACGCGCCCTGGCCGAGGCCGGGCTGACGGTCACCGTGCGCTGGTCCCGCGGCCGCGATGTCGCCGCTGCCTGCGGGCAGCTGAAGGGGCGCCGCCTGCGGGACGCATCGGATGCGCCCACGCCCGCCGGGCCGACGTGATCCTCGCCGCCTGACTGTCACCACACCTCGTGAGGGGGCTCCCGCTGGATGTGAACCGCGGAGACCGCAAGCGTGCGCAGAGCGCACAGACAGGAATGCGAGGAAGGCCGGAGCCCACATCGCGTCCTTCGCGCCTTGGCGGTGCAGCCGGCCGTCTCCGTGTTCTCAGCGGCCTCCGCGGTTCCGTTGACCCACACCTCCCGTCGACGTGAGTAGCGGCGCGGAAGCGGAGGCGAGGCAACCCCGGAATTCAGGCGCGCCACACCAGCGACCACTGGCGGCCGGCAGCGCTGCCGTCGCGCCGGTAGGACGCCAGCTCGGGCGTGGTGTGGGTGCAGGGCCCGACGATCGCGACCCGGGCGACGCCGAGCCCCTCGAGCTGGGCGGCGAGGAAGCCGCGCAGCTCCACGCGGTCGCCCTCGAGCCACGCCGGCCGCGGGACGCCGGCACCCGCGAGGGCCGCGATCACCTCGGGCCCGACCGGGTAGTGGCGGCCGCACACCGCCGGACCGAGGAAGGCGGCGAGCTCGCCGGGCGGCACGCAGCACTGGCCGAGGCGGCGAAGCGCCGCCGGGACGATGCCGGCCGCCGCGCCGCGCCAGCCGGCGTGGACCATGGCGACCGACCGTGGCCCGGCCAACGCCACCGGGACGCAGTCGGCCGTCCACGCCACCAGCCCGGTGCCGGTCTCGCAGCTCACCAGGCCGTCGGCGTCGCCGACGCAGATCGCGTCGCCGGCGGCGCCGGCCTCGACCGCGACCACCGTGGCGCCGTGCACCTGCCGGGCCCACCGGATCGACCGGACGGCGGGCGCGAGGCCGCTCAGGATCGCGCCGGCCCGCCGCTCGAGCGCGCCGCCCCCGGCGGGCGGGCCGAGGCCGAACAGCACCACCGCGTCGCCGTGGCGGACCTCGAGCGCGCGCTCGCCGGCGACCTCCCTCACGGCGGTCATGGTTTCCTCGGCAGGCGTCACCGGCATCCCCCGGAGGCTGCGAGGCCAATGGTACAATTTCGCCGCCGCAGGACGATGCATCGGTCGGGCCGGCTGCGACGCGGCAGCCGGCGCTCGCCCGCTCCGAGCGCGGCGCGCGGGGGCTCATCGGCGCGTGATACGGCTGCGCAGCGTGCACAAGGAGTACGACGGTCGAAAGGTCCTCCGTGACCTCGACCTTCAGGTGGACGCGGGCGAGTTCGTGTTCGTGACCGGGCCCTCGGGCGCCGGGAAGACCACCCTCCTGCGCCTGCTCTACGCTGCCGAGCGGCCGACCTCGGGCGAGGTCTGGGTGGGTGGGGAGCGGGTGGACGGCATCTCGCGCGCGCGCCTGCCTGCGCTGCGCCGCCGGATCGGCGTGATCTTCCAGGACTTCAAGCTGCTGCGGCGCAAGACCGTGCTCGAGAACATCACCTTCGTGCTGCGCTTTCACGGCGTCGCGCCGCGCGAGGCCCACCGCCGGGCGTACCTGGTGCTCAAGCGGCTCGGGCTGCACCACCGGCAGTCCGCCCTGCCCGACGCGCTGTCGGGGGGTGAGCAGCAGCGGGTGGCGATCGCCCGCGCCCTCGCCTACCAGCCGCGGCTGATCCTGGCGGACGAGCCGACCGGCAACCTCGACGCCGATCTCGCGGGGGAGCTCTTGAGCCTGCTGTGCGACATCAACTACCAGGGCGCCACGGTGGTCCTGGCCACCCACGACAACGGCCTCCTGGAGTCGATCCCGGCACGGGCCATCGTCCTCCACGGCGGCGGGATCAACTACGATGGAGTGTGGCCGCCGTGATCCGGCACGCCCTCGCCGAGGGCTGGCTGCTGCTGCGGCACCGCGGCCTGGTCAGCCTCTTCCTGGCGCTGGCGCTGGCAATTCCGATCGGGCTGGCCGGGGTGACGTTCTCCGTGATGCGCTGGCTCGAGCCGGCGGTCGGGACGGCGGACCGCGCCAACGTCGTGGCCGTGCTCCTCCATCCGCACATGGGCGACGACCAGCGTGCGACGTGGCTCGAGGGCCAGCGACGCGAGCACCCCGAGTGGCGGCTCGAGGTGGTGGCGCCCGAGCAGCTCGCCCGCCGCCTCGGCCACTGGTTTCCCTACCTGAAGGACCTGCTCGAGCGCGACGGGGGGGCGATGCTGCCGCCGCTGGTCGAGATCACGACCAGCGACCCGGAGTCGGTGGCGGTCCTCGAGCGCAGCCCGGCGGTGATCGCGGTCGGCCCGCGGACACCGTTGCGCAGCCTGCTCGGCCGGGTGTCGCGCGGCCTCGGGTTGGCGCTCGGCGCCGCCAGCGCGGTGCTGTTGATCTCGGCCGCGCTGCTGGCGGCGGTCTGGGTCCACCTCGAGCTCTACCGGCACGCCGACGAGATCACGATCATGCGCCTGGTCGGCGCCACCGAGTCGGCGATCCGGGGCCCGTTCCTGGTGGCGACGGTGGCGCCGGGCCTGGTCGCCGGCGGGCTTGCGCTGCTCGGGACGACCGCGGTGCTCGATGGGCTGTCCCGCCTCGCCGAGGTCGTGGGCCTGCCCGCGCTGACCGTGTCGCCGGCGGTGCTGGCGGCCCAGGCCGGGGCCGGGCTGGTGCTGCCGCTGGGAGCGGCAGCGGTCACCTTGATGCGGCACGCCGCGGTCGGGGAGGAGTGAAGGCGCCACGGGGCCAGCCAGGAGCGTTACGTTCCCGATCCCGTTCCCGTACCCGTTCCCGAACTCCCTGCGGGATCACAGCAAGGTCCGGCGCTGAGCCTCGGTGATCGTCCGGGAACGGGAGCGGGCACGGCAACGGGAAGGGGAACGGGAACGGGTACGGGTACGGGCGATGCGGATCGCGTTTCGCGGGAGACCCACATTGAAAAGGGGCGCCCGTGCGGGCGCCCCTGGTTGACGTTGGACTGTCGGGGAGGTCTAGTCGGGGGAGGATCGCCTGAGCTGCTCCAGCTGCTTGCGAAGCTCGTTGGCCTCGTCGATCTCGCCGATCGCCTCGAGCTCCCTGATCTGCATCTCGAGCGCGGCCAGGCGGCGCTGGTAGTCCTGATCGGCCTGGACGTTCTGGGCCTTCGCCGAGGCCTTGGTCTGCATCTCGGAGACCTTGGCCGAGTTGCCGGCGTCGCGGTAGGCGGTCGCCGCTCTCTCGTAGTCCGTCTTCTTGTCGTAGACGTAGCCCATCTGGTTGTAGATCTGCGTGCGCAGCTTGCCGGTGGCGCCGATGTTGAGGGCGGCCTGGAGGTCGTCGATGGCGGCATCGAGCCGGTTCAAGGAGGTGTTGCACTGGGCGTGGTAGAAGTGCACGAGGGCGTTCTGCGGCTGCGCGGCCTTGGCCTGGTCGAACCAGCCGAGCGCCTTCTGGTACTCGCCGGCACCGAGCCACGCCTCCCCGGCCAGCAGCTTGTGGTCGAAGGTCGGCTGCGCGTTGGCGAGCTGCTCGGCGAAGCGGCCGGACTCGGTGTAGAACTGGTCCTTCTGGGCGCCGGAGGCGCGTCGGGCAGCGGCGATGCCGCTGGTGACGACGTTGCGGGCGCTCGACTCGTCGCTCGGATCGAGCTCGTAGGCCCGCTTGAAGGAGGCGAAGGCCTTGGCATCGTCGCTCTCGGCGCTGTAGGCCACGCCGAGGGCCTGGTGGAGCCGCGCGTTGTTGGGGTCGGCCTTGAGCTGGTTGTTGAGCACCAGGATCGCCTCGCCGGCCCGGTCGCTGCGGGCGGCGGCCTGGGCGAAGGTCGCGGCGTAGGTCGAGCGCAGCTTGGCATCGACCGAGCCGATGTCCACGCCCTTGAGGGTGTTGTACGCGTCCTGGAAGCGGTTCCCCTGCATCTGCACCTGGCCGAGCCCGATCTTGTACGAGGCGTTGGCCGGATCGAGCTCGACCGCCTTCTGCAGGCTGGCGAGCGCCGGGCTGATGTTGCCCAGGGAGCGCTGGCAGAGGCCCAGCATGTAGTAGCCCGCGGCGTAGTCGGGGTTGGTCTTGGTGACCTCCTCGAACTCCTTGGCCGCGGTCGCCCAGTCCCGCTTGTTGTAGGCCTCGAGCCCCTTGGTCCACTCGGCGTAGGCCGGAAGGGCCAGAGCTCCGGCGAGCAGGAGGGCGACGAGGCCGACCAGCCCGGAGCGGTGCGAAAGCGTCATGGTGAACAGCCTCCCGTGGGGTATACGGACGCGGCCGTCTCCCCGTTGCGTTTTCCGACCGACGGTCACTGCAGGTTGAACCGGACCGTCAGGATGTACAGCACCTCGACCGGTTTCTCGTTGAGCGTGGACGGCTGGAACTGCCAGCCCTTGACCGCGTCGACCGCCGACTCGGTGAGCCCGAGCGGCAGGCCCCGCAGCACCTTGACGTCCTTCACCGCCCCGTCCTTGCCGATGATGCACTCGAGCACCACCACGCCCTGGATGCGCGCCCTGCGCGCGGCCTCGGGGTACAGCGGCACCGCCCCACTGAGCTTGATGGGCTCGGTGATCTTGCCGCCGACCACGAAGCGGATCGGGCCGGTTGGCTCGGACGGCGGCGGCGGCGCGGCGTCGGGGACGCCGAGGATGAGGTTGTCGTCGGCGATGAAGTCGATGTCCTCGGCCGGCGCCTCGTCGCGGATCGGCTCCGGCTCGTCGGGTGTCGGGTCGGGGATCGGGACCCTCTTGGCCCTCGCCTTGAAGATCTGCTGCTGCTGCTCCTGGCGCGGCGGCGGCTGCTTGAACTTGACCTGCTTGACCACGTAGACCTTGGCCTTGACCTGCTTGACCTCCTTGACGGCGGCCGCGAAGGAGGGCCAGGTGATCATGAAGATCGCGAGGTGGAAGATCGCCGCCAGCACGACCGCGATGCGCATGAACTTGCGGTCTCTCTGCTCCTCGTGGGCGATGATCTCGATCACCGTCGGTGGCAGTTCAGGCTCAGCGGAAGCTTGCTTCTGTGGGAGCTTTTCGTCAGTCATGAGCCACCTCCCGCTACGGTCCAATGCCGAGCATCGTCCAGATATTCTCGATCTCGCGCTGGGTCGGGATCGAGATGGTCTCGATCTTGATGCCGACCTTTGTCTCGGCCTGCCGCAGCTCGTCGAAGACCGCGATCATGTTGCCGTACACCGCGCCCGGGTCGGTGCGCAGGATGACCGGCTTGCGCGGGTTCTGCTTGAGCTTGTCGGCAACGTACGGGAGCAGCTGGTTGATCGGCATCGACCTTCCGTCGACCTGGATCACCGGCGGGCCGGCCACCGGCCCGGGCAGGACGAGGACGTCGACCGACTCCTCCTGCGAGATCTCGGGCGCGCTCGTGGTGTCCTCGGGCAGCGCGAAGTCCATGCCCCGGTTGGACGAGAAGGCCATGGTGAGCATGAAGAAGATGATCAACAGGAAGGTGATGTCGGCCATCGAGCCGGTGAAGATCTCGGAATCAAGCTTCTTCTTGGTGAATTTCATGTCGCCCCCAGGACTATTCCACGGTCTTCTGGTCCGACAGCAGGTAGATGTTCTTCACCTTCGACTGCTTGAGGGCGTCGAGCACTGCGTCGAAGCGCTCGTAGGGCACCTCCTGGTCGGCCTTGATAATGAAATCCTTCTCCGGGTCGCGCGCGACCTCGGTGGAGGCGAAGGTCACCAGCTCCTCGTCGGTCCCGATCGGCAGCGACATCTCCTCGCCGGTGGAGACGCGGATCAGGTAGCCCTCGCTGCGCGATGCGACCGAGATCCACGCCGGCTTGTCCGACTCCGGGATGGCCACGCGGACCGCGGTGTCGGGGAGCTCCATTTTGGTCTTGTCGACCTCGACCTTGTAGGTGATGACGAAGAAGATGATCAGCAGGAAGATGATGTCCGCCATCGACCCGGTGAAGACCCTGGCCTCCGTCTTGAGCGTTCTTCCGCGAGCGATAATCATCGCGGACTCCCTTCTCAGGCGGTCGCGCCAGTCCCGCCGCTCTTGCCTTCCATCTCGATGAAGGTCTCCATCAGCATGTTGCTGGCGGTCTCGATGTCACGGACGAACCGGGTGACCTTGGTCGTGAACCAGTTGAAGGCGAGCTGGGCCGGGATGGCGATGATCAGACCGGCGGCGGTCGTGATCAGGGCCTCGGAGATGCCGGCAGCCACCGCGCCGGGGTTCGACAGGCCCTGGGTGGCCAGGGTGCCGAAGGACTTGATCATGCCGCTCACCGTGCCGAGGAAGCCGAGCATCGGCTCCACGTTGGCGGTGGTGGCCAGGATGCCGAGCCGCCGCTCGAGCCGGTCGAGCTCATACAGCGCGGCGTTCTCGATCGTCTTCTCGATGTCCTCGCGGTCGTGGCCGTAGCGCAGCAGGCCGGCCTTGACGACCGAGGCCACCGGCCCGCGGTACTGCTCGCAGACCTTGATCGCTTCCTTGACGTTGCGGTTGACGAGCAGCGCCTTGCGGACCTTGGTCAGGAACTCGTTGACGTTGATCTTCGCCTTGTGGAAGACGATGAAGCGCTCGATGATGACGGCCAGGGCGATGAGCGAGAACAGCAGAATCGGCCACATGAACGGCCCGCCCTGAATGAAGTAGGTGTACACTTGTCCAAACACGGTCAACCTCCCCTTTGTTGAGAGTCGCGTTCCCCGGACGGGTTCCATCCCATCCGGAGGCACATTGTCCACGAATCGGGGTCTGTCAACAAGACTCTGCCGGCAGCCCCGGGACCAGAGAGCGCTCGGGCATCCACCTCGACGTCCAAGGGAGCGGATCCTAGCACGAGCGCCGGCGGCCGTCAACGATCGAAACCGGGCCCCGGGAGTGGAGGTGGGTGAGCCCGACGGCGATCGCGTCGGCCGCGTCCTGCGCCGGCTCGGCCGCGAGGTTGAGCAGCCGCGTCACCATGTACACGATCTGCTGCTTCTCGGCCCGGCCGTGGCCGACGATCGCCGACTTGATCTCGGCCGGCGAGTAGGAGCTGGTCGCCACCGCTGCCTGGCCGAGCGCCGCCAGGACCACTCCCCGGCTCTCGGCGAGCTGGAGGCCGGAGCGCGGGTTGCGCCCCGAGAACGACGACTCGACAGCGGCGCAGTCCGGACGCAGCCGCTCGACGATCTCCAGGAGCCTCTGCTGGAGGTCGGCGAGCCGTCCGGCGCGGTCGTCGCCCTTTGGGCGCACCACGCCGGTCGCCTCCAGCCGGTAGCGGTTGCCTTCGGCCGCGATCAGGGCCCAGCCGGTGGCCGACGATCCGGGATCGACGCCGAGCACGCGCATGGGCCTGGTCATCTGCTCGCGGCCGGCGGCGCCATCGGCATCAGACGTTGGCGAACAGGTCGTCGTCGATGTCGAAGTTGGCCCAGACGTGCTGCACGTCGTCGTGGTCGTCGAAGGCCTCCATCAGGCGCAGCATCTGCATCGCCGGCTTGCCCTCGAGGCGGGCGGTCGAGGACGGCTCCATCGTGAACTCGGCCGACTCGACCCCGATGCCGCGCTCCTCGAGCGCCTCCTTGACGCGGTGGAGGTCCTCCGGCGCGGTGGCGATGCTGTAGTAGTCGCCATCCGTGGTGTCGAGGTCGTCGGCGCCGGCCTCGAGCGCGACCTCCATCATGCCGTCCTCGTCGGGCGCGTCGGCGCGCGGGACCAGGATCGAACCCTTGCGGGTGAACAGCCACGACACGCAGCCGTTCTCACCGAGGTTGCCGCCGTGCTTGGCGAAGAGGTGGCGGATCTCCGGAGTGGTCCGGTTGCGGTTGTCGGTCATGATCTCGAGCATCACCGCCACCCCGCCGGGGCCGTAGCCCTCGAAGGTGAACTCCTCGTAGGTCATGCCGGGCAGCTCTCCGGTGCCGCGCTGGATCGCCCGCTTGATGTTGTCGGCCGGCATGTTGGCCGCCTTGGCGGCGGCGACGGCGGCCCGCAGCCGCGGGTTGGACTCGGGATCGCCGCCGCCCTCCCGTGCCGAAACCGCGATCTCGCGGATGATCTTTGTGAAGATCTTGCCGCGCTTGGCGTCGGCCTTGCCCTTCTTGTGCTTGATGGTGCTCCACTTGCTGTGTCCGGACATGCGATCTCCTGGCGCTCGGCCGATCCGGGGCCGACAAGCGCCGGTATTATACAGCCTTGCGCGCCAGCCCGCAGCCGGCGGTTGTTGACTTTGAGGGTGGCTTTCTCATAATGAAATTGGGGGTCCTGCAACCGCCCCGCCACCCGAGAAAGGCCTCATGCGAGCAAACATCCTGCTGATCGATTTCGATCGCCGCTCAGTTGACCGCGTCCGGCGGGCACTCGCCGATTCCGAGCACACGCTCGAGATTGCCGGAGACCTGAAGAGGGCAGTCGAGATCTGCGCCCACTTCGAGCCGCGGCTGGTGATCATCACCGCCGAGCTCCCGGGGGTCAGCGTCGGCGACGCGATCACCCAGCTGCGGGCGCGGGCGGGCCTGCGCGCCACGCCCTTCCTGATCCTGATGGCCGAGTACAAGGGCACGGCCAGCGAAGCCGACGCCGCCCTGCTGGGCGCCCAGGACATCCTGGCCCGCCCCTACGCAGCCGATGCCCTGGTCGGGAAGATCGAGCGGCTGGTCCGCCTCGAAGGGAGCGGCGTCACGCCCGCGGCGCTCGAGACCCTGCGCAGAGGCGGGGCGGCCGGCCCGTCGCTGACCTCGAGCGAGCTGTTCGGCGACATCCTGTCCGACGTCGAGGGCGACGAGCCGGCGGCGGCTGCGCCGACCGCGGGCGCCCCGACGTCCCCGCCACCATCGCCCGACGGGACCGGCAAGCCGCCGGCGCGCGATGTCGACGAGGCGCTCGCCGATGCCCTGCGGACGACCTCCGCCAAGGAGCCGGCTGCGCGCAAGCCGAAGTCGGCGGACCGCGACGTCGACGCGATGCTGTCCGAGACCCTGGCCGGCCTCGATATTCAGCTCACCGGCAGCAAGCCGGCGCGGCGGGCCCGGGCCGAGGCGCCCCCGGCCGCCGCGCCGTCCGCCCCGCCGGCGCCGCCGGCGGGCCGCGAGCCGCCGGCCCCCGAGCTCGAGCCGATGCCCGACCTCGAGCCGTTCGCCGAGCCGGAGCCTGCCCCCCCTGCGCCGCCGCCGGTCGAGCCGGTCTCGCCGCCGGCAGGCACGCGCTTCGGCCAGTACATCCTCGAGGAGCGAGTCGCCAAGGGCGGCATGGCCGAGGTGTTCCGCGCCCGCATGATGGGGGTCGAGGGCTTCCAGAAGACCGTCGCCATCAAGCGAATCCTGGCCGACATGGCGGGCAATGACGAGTTCGTCACCATGTTCATCGACGAGGCCAAGCTGGCGGCGCAGCTCAAGCACCCGAACATCGTCGACATCTACGACCTGGGCAAGATCGACCGGTCGTTCTACATCGCCATGGAGTACGTCGAGGGCCACGACCTGCGGGACGTGCTCGCCCGCTCCCACGAGGCCGGCGTGACGGTGCCGGTGCCGCTCGCGCTCCACTGCGCGGCGCAGCTCGCGGCCGCCCTCGACCACGCCCACACCACCAGGGACTTCAACGACCGCGAGCTCGGCCTGGTGCACCGCGACGTGTCGCCGCCCAACGTGCTGATCTCCAACGACGGCGAGGTCAAGCTGTGCGACTTCGGGATCGCCAAGGCCCTGTCGAAGGCGACGCACACCCGTGACGGCCTGCTCAAGGGCAAGCTCCGCTACATGTCGCCCGAGCAGGCCTCCGGGCACGAGATCGACCACCGTTCCGACATCTTCTCGCTGGGGCTGGTGCTGTACGAGATGCTGACCGGGAGAAAGGTCTTCGACGGCGCCACCGAGTCGGAGATCCTGGGGCAGGTGCGCGACCCCGAGGTCGCTTCCCCGTCCTCCCTCGCCCGCGATGTGTCGCCCGACGTGGACCGGATCGTGCTGCGCGCACTCGAGCGGGACCCGGCCGCGCGCTACCAGTCCGCGGCAGCCCTGGGGCGCGCCCTGGAAGCTGCGATCCGCAATCACGGCTGGGCGCCCGATGCGGCGGCCCTGGCCGCGTTCGCAGCCGATCCGGCGGCGCCGGTCGCGGTGGCGACCGTCGCCCCGCCGCCGGCGGCCCCGCCCCCGCCGCGGGCTCCCGCCGAGCGGCCACCCGCGCCCGCGCCCGCGCCGGTGCCGGTGACACCCTACGAGCCGCCCCCGGAAGGCCCGCTCTTCGAGACCGAGGCCGCGAAGCAGAAGCCGTGGTGGCTGTACGCCGTGGCCGCAGCGGTGTTCGTCGGGGTGATCGCGGCGGTCCTCCTGACCCGCGGCGGAGGTGAGGGCGAGACGCCCGAGCCGACACCGGCGCCGGTGGTCATGGTCCCGCCGACCGAGACCCCGGTGCCGCCGCTGGAGGAGGCCGCGCCGGCGCCGGCCGTGGCGTCGCCGGCCGCGACGCCGCGCACGCCGACTGCGACGCCCACCGTGACCGAGACCCCGACCGAGCTCCCGACCGAGACCCCGCCGCCGGCCGCGGCCACCCCGACGCGGGTGCCGCCGACGGCGACACCGGCGCCGCCGACGCCGACGCCGACCGCTGCAGTCCGCGAGGGTGACCTGGTGACCCCGGGGCCCGGCGTGACGCGGCCGGTGCTCCTCACCCAGGTGACCCCGGAGTACCCCAAGATGGCCCAGCGGACCGGGGTGGAGGGCGAGGTCGAGGTGGAGGTCTTGGTCGGCGCCGACGGCGCGGTCGAGGACGTCAGGGTGGTCACCGTGTCGCGACCCGGGGTGGGCTTCGAGCGGGCGACCACCGATGCGGTTCGGCAGTGGCGCTACAAGCCGGCAACCAAGAACAACGTGAACGTGCGGATGTGGGTGACGGTCCGCGTTCCGTTCAGCTTACGGTGAGATTCGTGGAGGGCAGGATGACGACGCTTTCGGACTCCCAGAAAAAGTTCTACGAAGATGCGTTGAAGCAGACCAAGGCGGAGATCGAGGACCTCGAGGAGCAGATCCAGGAGGAGCTGGCAAAGGTGAAGCAGCGGATCGCCGACCTCCAGTCGGGACAGAAGGCGGCCCGCCAGATGTACGATGCGGCCTGCCAGCGCCTGGGGATCGCGAACGACCTCGAGGAGGAGAGCTCCTCCGGCTGAGGCGTCGCCGTCCCGCCCGGCGCGCCACCGGGTGGCGGTGCCGGCCGGTCGGGTGGCGATGGCCGCCGGGTGGACGCCGCCCCAGCCCACTGATGCACGCCGCGGATCGGCGTCGCCCGGATCGCTTCGGAGCAGCCAATGGCGCACGAGACCGTTCCTCAGGGCCTCTGGATCAAGTGCGACTCCTGTCGCGAGATCCTCTACCACCGGGAGGTGTCCGACAACCTCCACGTCTGCCCCCGGTGTGGCCACCACTTTCGGGTCTCGGCCGCGGTCAGGCTGCGCCAGCTGTTCGACAACGAGCGCTACAAGGTGCTGTTTCCGCACTGCCGCTCCACCGATCCCCTGGGCTTCGTCGACTCCAAGCCGTACATCGACCGGCTGAGGACCTACAGCAAGCGGCTCGGCGCCGGCGACGCGCTGCTGGTGGGCGAGGGCGAGATCGCCCGCCATCGCACGGTGGTGGCCGCGATGGAGTACGAGTTCATGGGCGGCTCGATGGGCTCCGTGGTCGGTGAGAAGCTCACCCGCGCCGCCGAGCGCTGCCTCGAGCGAAAGCTGCCGCTGGTGTCGGTCGCCTGCTCGGGAGGCGCGCGGATGCAGGAGGGCATCCTGTCGCTGATGCAGATGGCGAAGATCTCGGCCGCGCTCGCCCGGATGCGGGAGAAGGGGCTGCCCTACATCTCGGTGCTCACGGACCCGACCACCGGTGGCGTCACCGCGAGCTTCGCCATGCTCGGCGACGTCAACATCGCCGAGCCGAACGCGCTGATCGGCTTCGCCGGGCCGCGCGTGATCGAGCAGACCATCCGGCAGACCCTGCCCGAGGGCTTCCAGCGCTCCGAGTTCCTGCTCGAGCACGGCATGCTCGACATGGTGGTGCCGCGCCACGAGCTCAAGGAGACCGTCGCGCGATGCATCGGCTTCTTCCGCTGAGCCTCGAGCGGCGGCGACCGGGGCGGATCCGGCCGCAGCTCGACCGCATCCGCGAGGTGCTGGCCGCCATCGGCGACCCGCAGCGCGGCCTGCCGTCGATCCTGGTCGTCGGCACCAACGGCAAGGGCTCCACGGCGGCGATGCTCGAGTCGGTGCTGGCGGCGCACGGCCTCAGGGTCGGCCTCTACACCTCGCCTCACCTGGTGCGGGTCGAGGAGCGGATCCGGATCGGCGGCGCGCCGGTCGCGGCCTCGGTGCTCGACCGCCACCTCGCCACCCTCGACCGCTTCCCGGACCTCACCTTCTTCGAAACCCTCACCGCCGCCGCCTTCCTGGCGTTCGCCGAGGGCGGGCTGGACTGCGCGGTCCTGGAGGCGGGGATGGGCGGCCGTTGGGACGCCACCCGGGTGGCGGCGAGCGCGATCGCCGGGCTCACCAACGTCGGCTCGGACCACGCCGGCTGGCTCGGCGAGCGGGTCGAGGAGCGCGCCGCCGACAAGGGGGCGGCGCTGATGTCGGCGCGATGGCGGGTGCTCGGCGACGGCGTCGCGCCGGAGCTGGTGCCGCACCTCGGCGCCGGTCCTTTCCTGGCGGCGGCCGACCTGATCGATCTTGAGCCGCTGCCGCGGGGCTTGCTGCGCGCCTCGTGGGGCGGCGCTGCGGCCGAGGTGGCGGTGCCGTTCGCCGGCGCCCACCAGACCGCCAACCTCAGGCTGGCGCTGGCGCTCGCGCGCTGCGCGGCCGAGGCGGGCTGGATCGGCCGGCTGCGGCCGGCCGCGGTCCGCGACGGGCTGGCGCGCGCGGACTGGCCGGGCCGGCTGTCGGTCCACCGCGTGCTGGGGCGCTGGCTGCTGCTGGACTGCGCCCACAACCTCGAGGGCGCGGAGGCGCTCGCGGCCCACCTGGCGCGGCGGCCCGTCCTCTACCACCTGCTGTTCTCCTGCCTCGACGACAAGCCGGTCGAGGCGATGGCGCGGGTGCTGCGGCCGCACGTCGGCAACGTGGTGGTGTTCGAGCTCGAGGACGATCGCGCGATGCCGATCGAGAGGCTGCGCGCGGCCTTCCCGGAGGCCGAGGCCGCGCCGTCGCTCGACGCCGCCCTCGAGCGGCTGCCAGACCCGGTGGTTGCCGCCGGCAGCATCCGGGTGGCGGGCGAGCTGCTGGCGCGCGTCGACCAGGAGGCGGCGGCGTGAGCGGCGGCCTGTTCCGCGGCCGGCAGGAGCTCGAGGCCGACGAGGCGCGGCGGCTGGCCCTGTTCGCGATCCGCTCGTCGGAGGCGACGCGGCGCGGCGGCGAGGACGAGGGCTCCCCCGCGGACTACCGGCTGGCGTTCCAGCGCGACCGCGACCGGGTCCTCCACTCGCGCGCCTTCCGCCGCCTCAAGCACAAGACCCAGGTCTTCGTGCCCCACGTCGCCGACCATCCGCGCACCCGCCTCACCCACACCCTCGAGGTCGGCCAGCTCGGCCGCACCATCGCCCGCTCACTCGGCCTCAACGAGGACCTGGTGGAGGCGGTCGCGCTCGCCCACGACGTCGGCCACACCGCGTTCGGCCACACCGGCGAGAAGGTGCTCGACGAGATCCTTCGTGGCGGAAGCCCCGATCTGGCGCTGCCGGCCGCCGTGACCGGGGAGGTCGGCGGCTTCAAGCACAACTACCAGTCGCTGCGGGTGGTCGACCTGCTCGAGCGGCGCTACCAGCGGCCGGGGCTCGGCCTCGCCGACCAGGTGCGCGAGGGGATCCTGAAGCACACCACGTGGAAGGTCGGCTTCCCGTTCCCGGTCGAGGACGCCGCAAGCCTCGCGCTGGACCGGCCGTGCCACCTCGAGGGCCAGGCGGTGGCGGCCGGCGACGAGATCGCGCAGCAGACCCACGACCTCGAGGACGGGCTGCGTGCCGGCGCGGTGGGCCTCGACGCGGTCGAGGAGCTCGAGGTGGCGCGCCGGGTGATCGCTGAGGTCGGCGGGCCGCTGCGCGATGAGCGGCGGCGCTGGCTGCGCCAACACCTGCTCGTGCGGGGCATGATCCGACTGTTCGTCACCGACGTGATCGAAGCCTCGGCGCACCGCATCGAGCGCTTCTGCTCGCGCCACGGCATCTCCGGCCACGATGGGTGGGTCGCGCGCTCGCGGGAGGTGTCGCAGACCACGGTCTGGCTGTCCGGAGACGCCGATGAGCTGTTCGGCGAGCTCAAGGCCTTCATCTACCGCTTCATCATCAACCATGCGACGGTCAACCGGCAGGACTGGCGGGCGCGCAAGGTGATCACGGCGCTCTATCGCGCCTTCTGGACCAACCCGCTGACCTTGCCCACCTACGTGCTGCTGCGCGCCCGCGACGAGCTCGGCTTCCCCTACCTGCGGGACCTGCCGATGGCGTCGGTTGCGGGCGAGGTGGCGAGCCGATACCATGCCTCTCCCGGGTTCGCGCGGCTGGTCGCGGACCACATCGCCGGCATGAGCGACCGCTTCGCGCTCGAGGAGTACCGGGCCCTGGAGCAGCCGGCGGCGGATCAGACCTTCTGGGGAGACGACCGATGATCGTGCTCGCTTCGGACCACGCTGGGGTCGGGCTGAAGGCCGAGGTCGTCCGCCTGCTCGAGGCGCGCGGCGAGGAGTACCGCGACCTCGGCCCGTTCGACGACGCCTCGGTCGACTACCCGGAGTATGCGCACCTCCTCGCGGCCGAGATCACGGCCGGCCGCGCCGACCGCGGGGTGCTGGTCTGCGGCACCGGCATCGGGATGAGCATGGCCGCCAACCGGCATCCCGGGATCCGGGCCGCCGTCTGCCACGACGCCTATACCGCCGAGATGGCGCGCCGCCACAACGACGCCAACGTGCTGTGCATGGGAGGCCGGGTGATCGGGGCCGGGGTGGCGCTGCAGATCGTCGAGGTGTTCCTTGACACCGCCTTCGAGGGCGGCCGCCACCAGCGCCGGGCCGGCCTGATCGAGCCGCCGACCGGCCGTCAGGAGGAGAAATGAGCGAGTCCCTCAAGAACGAGTTCTTCGGCATCCACCACCGCGCCGTCGCGGCATCCGACCCGGAGGTCGCGGCCGCGCTGGAGAGCGAGCGGGCCCGCCAGAACCAGGGCCTCGAGCTGATCGCGTCGGAGAACTTCGTGAGCCTGGCGGTGCTCGCCGCCATGGGCTCGGTGATGACCAACAAGTACGCCGAGGGCTACCCCGGCAAGCGCTACTACGGCGGCTGCGAGTTCGTCGACATCGGCGAGGACCTGGCACGGGAGCGCGCCAAGCAGCTGTTCGGCGCCGACCACGCCAACGTCCAGCCGCACTCCGGCGCCCAGGCCAACATGTCGGTCTACCTGGCGGTGATGCAGCCCGGCGACACCATGCTCGGCATGGACCTCACCCATGGCGGCCACCTCACGCACGGCCATCCGCTCAACTACTCGGGCAAGGAGTTCAAGGTGGTGCCGTACGGCGTCCACCGGTCAACCGAGACCATCGACTACGAGCGGCTCCGGGAGCTCGCCCTCGAGCACAGGCCGAAGCTCATCGTCTGCGGCGCCTCCGCCTACCCGCGGACCATCGACTTCCCGCGGTTGCGCGCGATCGCCGACGAGGCGGGCGCGCTGATCATGGCCGACATCGCCCACATCGCCGGCCTGGTGGTGGCCGGCCTCCACCCGTCGCCGGTGCCGCACTGCCAGTTCGTCACGACCACCACCCACAAGACCCTGCGCGGGCCGCGCGGCGGCATGATCCTGTGCACCGCTGAGTGGGCGGAGGCGATCGACAAGGCGGTCTTTCCGGGCGTCCAGGGCGGGCCGCTGATGCACGTGATCGCGGCCAAGGCGGTGGCCTTTGCCGAGGCCCTCAAGCCGGAGTGGAAGGAGTACCAGCGGCGGATCGTCGCCAACGCCAAGGTGCTGTGCGAGGCCTGCGCCGAGCGCGGCTGGCGGATCGTCTCCGGCGGCACCGACAACCACCTGTTCCTGATCGACCTCGGGCCCGACTTCATCTCGGGCAAGAAGGCCGAGCGCTGGCTCGGCCTCGCCGACATCACGGTCAACAAGAACACGGTGCCGTTCGACACCCGCAAGCCCTTCATCACCTCCGGGCTGCGCATCGGCACCCCGGCGGTGACCACCCGCGGCATGGGCCCGGACGAGATGGTCACGATCGCGGGGTTGATCGACCGGGTGCTGCGGCTCGACGAGGACACCGAGGACGCGGCAAAGTCGGCCGCCTTCAACGCCGGCATTGAGGCGGTCAAAGCCGAGGTCCACGCGCTGACCGCGCGCTTCCCGCTGTACTGAGTTTTCCTTCGTTCCCGTTCCCGTCCCCGTTCCCGCAACGGCGCGCACGATGGGTTTGCCCGCATCCGCGCCCGGGGCGCTGGACAGTGGGGCAGCGGGGCAATGAACCACGCGCCCGCCCGCCCCCAACCGTTCCCGTTCCCGTTCCCGAATCGAGGTCCCCGCTCGCCTGACGACCATCTCGGAGGCGGCCACGGCCAGGGTCATGGGATGGCCCGTTAATCCATGCAAATCGTGGAACGAGACTCCCGAATCGCGTGGATCCACCGACGGGTCGGTTCTCAGCACGGCGGTGGTTCAAACTCATCGACTCAGCTTCGAAAGATCATCAAGCCAGGCACTGGATGTCGGCTCAGGTCTCGGCCAAGCCAGCGGCGAAGCCGCATCCGCGCCGGACGCGGGAACGCAATGCAGCCGCCTGCCGGGGAGGTTGCGTTCGACGGGACGTCGGGTCCGGGCTCGCGCGCGGAGGCCAGTGACGGCACGATGGTGCCAGCCGATGAAGTTGATTTCGGAGCGACGAGGAGACGATCGATGAGCGAGGATCGCACGGGTGTCGAGAGCGTCGCGCAGGCGTTCAGCGAGTGCTGGAATCGTCACGACATGGAGTCGTTCGGCGAGCTGTTCGCCGAGGATGCGGAGTTCGTCAACGTCGTCGGGCTATGGTGGAGAGGGCGCGAGGAGATTGAGCGCGCCCACGCGGCGACCCATGCCACGATCTTCAAGAACAGCCGCCTCGCGATCGGCGAGATCGCAGTCCGCTTCCTCGAGAGCGACATCGCCATCGCTCGCTGCCGCTGGGAGCTCACGGGACACGTCAGCCCGTCCGGAGAAGCTCTTTCCGCGAGGAGGGGAGTCCTGATGACGCTCCTGCAGCGCAGGGGCGGGGCGTGGAAAATCCTCGACGCCCAGAACACCGACATCATCGAGGGTGTCCTCGCACCGCCGCAGTAGGACCTCTCACCAACCGCCGGCGGGATGGCCGCAGCGGGTCAGTCGACGATCTTGAAGACCGCGTCGTGCTCGCGGGCGATCCCCGGCACCTTGATGCCGACATCGTCGCCGGCGCGCGCGCTCGGCACCGACCCGTGCTCCATCTGGATCGAGGCGATGGTCAGGGTGAGGTCGGTGGTGTGGCCCTTGACGCGGATGGTGTCCCCAACCTTGATGTCGCCGGCGGTGACGCGCACCGCGGCGACGCCGATCTTGCCGAAGTAGTGAATGACGACGCCGACCTCGATCTCAGCCATGGCGCAATCCTCTCGCTGTGCGCGGCGAGGCCGCGCGGATCAGGGTGCTGCCATCAGGTTAGCGCCGGCGGGCCGGTCACCGCAACCGCGCGGCCCGTACAATGGCTGGTGTTCGCCGGCGAGGGGAGGACCAGAGCGATGACTATCCGACACGCCGCGTGCAGCTGTGGGCAGCTCTCGGTGATCGTTCACGGCGAGCCGGTGCGGATCTCGGTCTGCCACTGCCTGGAGTGCCAGCGCCGGACCGGCAGCGCCTTCGGGGCGCAAGCCAGGTTCCGCAAGGCCGACGTCGAGATCAGGGGTGCGAGCACCGCCTACCGACGGATCGCCGACAGCGGCAACGCGATCCGCTTCCACTTCTGCCCGACCTGCGGCTCGACCATCTACTACCAGTCCGAGGACCAGCCCGAGCTGGTCGCGGTGCCGATCGGCGCCTTCGCCGACCCGGACTTCCCGGCGCCGTGGGTCTCGGTCTACGAGTCGCGCAAGCACTCCTGGGTCGGCCTGCCCGACGGCATCGAGCACCACGAGTGAGCTCGGAGGCTCGCCCCTTGACGCACATCTTCGTCGACGCCGACGCGTGTCCGGTCAAGCAGGAGGTGTACCGCGTCGCCCGCCGGTATGGCCTCGGAGTCACCCTGGTGGCGAACTCGTGGATGCGCGTTCCGGAAGAGCCATGGCTTGCTCTCGAGTTGGTCGCCGAAGGGCTCGATGCGGCCGACGACTGGATCGTCGAGCGGGTCCGTCCCGGCGATGTCGTGATCACCGCCGACATCCCGCTCGCGAGCCGCTGCCTGAAGGCGGGCGCCCGCGTCATCGGCCCAACCGGGAAGCCATTCACCGACGGCAACATCGGCCAGGCCGTGGCGACCCGCGACCTGCTGGCGGGGATGCGGGGTGCGGGCGAGATGACCGGCGGGCCGCCGCCGGTCACCAAGCGCGACCGCTCGCGCTTCCTCCAGCAGCTCGACGAGCTGATCCAGTCGATCCGCCGCGGCCGGATCGTCTGACGGGCACCTCATCTGGCGCCTGGCGGCGTTGAACGTGATCCGGCGCGCTTGATTCGCAGCGTTGGATGGATGAGAGAATCAGCTCATGACGGTCTTTCTGCTCTTCATGGCGTACGCGCTCATTTTCACGGCTGCGCTGGCGCGGGCCGGGCACCGGACGCGGACTGGGTCCGTGAGCGCGGCTCCCACCCAGAAGCCGTCTCGGATCCTGATCATCGGCGCGACCGGTGGAACCGGTCGGCAGCTCGTGAAGCAGGCGCTCGAGCGCGGCTACGCGGTGACGGCGCTGGTCCGAGATCCCTCGCGGCTTCAGATCGACCACCCGAGGCTGGCGGTCGTTCGCGGCGACGTGCTCGACCCGGCGGCGGTCGGAGAGGCTGTGCGCGGCCAGGACGCGGTGCTGTCCGCGCTCGGCCACAAGCGCTTTTTCTACCCGACCCGGATCCTCTCCGAGGGCACCCGGAACATCCTCGGCGCCATCGAGGCTCACGGAGTCCCCCGGCTGATCTGCGAGACCTCGCTCGGGATCGGCGACAGCGCCGGGCGGATGGGCCTCTATTACACCTTCTTCGTCATCCCGCTGATCCTGCCCTTCTACTTCTGGGACAAGACGCGGCAGGAGAGGCTGATCGCCGGGAGCGGGGTGGAGTGGGTGATCGTGCGGCCGGGGGTGCTGACGAACGGCGAGGCCAGGGGCCGATACCGCCACGGACGCGGTGTCGGGAGCTTCCTGCGGACCGTGCGGATCGCCCGCGGCGACGTCGCCTCCTTCATGCTCGACCAGCTCGCCTCCGACAGTTACCTCGGGACTGCGCCCGGCGTCTCCTGGTAGGCCACTCGGCGCCGCGCACGGAGATCCTCAAGCCAGACACCGGGCGGGGGCGGCGCGGGCCTCCAGCCAGCAGCTTGTAGCGCAGCCTTCCAGGCTGCCGTGCAGCGTGGGCTTTCAGCCTGCCAGCTGGCAGCCAGGATGGAAGGCAGCCAGGATGGCCGCCTCCACAAGAGAACGGGGCCGGAGCCCCCGCTGGTTGGCATTGGTTGTCGCCCGCGTTACTGCGGCAGGACGGTGGTCGGGTCGGATGTCGTGTTGTCGAGGACCGAGCCAAAGCAGTAGATCCGGGCGTCCGGGGTCCAGGTCCGGACATCGACGTAGCCGTTCACCGGCGCGTAGTCCTGGAAGATACCGTTGATCTGCCGGTTGGAGTAGGGCGGCAGCATCATGTACTTCGTCTCGAGCTTGACGCCGTCCGAGCCGTAAAGCTCGATCGCAATCGCGACCTCAGTGCCGACGCCGTTGATGCAGCCCACGTTGGAGCGGACGTCGTCATTCTCGTTCATGAAGATGATCCGCTTCTTCACCCCTGAGGCGATCATCCGGTCGGCCGGGATGCCGGGCAGCTCCTGGCCGAAGGTGCCGGCCACCTTGGCCGACGGCAGGTTGAAGGTCCGGCTCATCGCCAAGAGCTCCGATCCGCTCGCCTCCACCGCCAAGGCGCCGACCTGGTCCGGCTCGAGTCCGAAGACCTCGTCGAGCACGTTGGCGTAGCGCACGCCGGATCCGGCGGCGAGCGAGAAGGTCTCGCTCGAGACCGGCTCGCTGTTGTCTTCTCCCCGCGGCAGCCACACCAGCCGGAAGGTGATGTCGGTCGAGCCGGCGTTGTTGAGGTCGACGTCGGTTTCGAAGAACGCGCCCTCGAGACCTGCGGCGAGCGCCGCGGCCGGGATGAAGCTGACGTCGTCCGACGGCACCTGGGGCAGGATCGTGGTCGGGTCGGACGTGAGATTGTCGAGCATCGAGCCGTAGCAGTAGTAGAGGGCATCGTCGCTGTCGGCCCAGACCTCGACGTAGCCGTTGACCGGCTGATAGTCCCGGAAGACCCGGTTGATCTGGTTGTTGGAGTAGGGCCCCAGGTCCATGGTCTTGGTCTCGAGGAACGTGCCCTCGGCGTCGAAGACCCCGAGGTTGATCCGCACTGAATCGCTGGAGCCATTGACGCAGCCGACGTTGGCGCGGGAGTCGTCGTTCTCGCTCAGGAAGATGATGCGCTGCGGTGCGGTGCCCTGGATCATCTCGGTCGTCCGGACGGCGGGCAGGCCCTGGCCGAAGGTGCCGGCCGTCTTGCCTTCGGGCAGGTTGTAGGTGCGGCTCATGCCGATCACCGAGGGACGGCTCGCCATGAGCTTGAGGGCGCCGACCGAACCGGGACCGAGCCCGAACAGCCCGCTGAGCACGTTCTCCCAGCGCAGGCTCTGGCCGGCAGGGAGGTTGATCGGGTCGGAGCTCACCGGGTTGGAGTTGTCCTCGCCGCGGGGTAGCCACTGGATGATGACGTTGGCCTCGACTGCCTCGGTGTTGTTGATCTCGACATCAGTCTGGAAGAAGGCGCCCTGGGCGCCGGCTGCGAGTGCTGCTGCCGGAATAAAGCTCTCGCGGCCGTCCGGAAACGTACCGCGCTCACACTCCTTGAACACCATCAGCCCGACGTCACCGCCCACCGCGAACACGTGCCCATTCGCGCTCGCGACACCTTTGCCGACTCCCGGGGTGGCGTACGATCCTGCCTCGAAGGGCGCAGACGGCAAGGTGATATCGAACACGTCAAGGCCCTTGGCTCCACAGATTATGTAAGCTCCACACATCACGTAGGCGTAGCCGCGCGACACTTCGACATCGACAGCCGCCGGCGTCTCGAAGACGGCCACCTCGACCGGCGCGGACGGCACGCTCACGTCGATGACCCGCAGACCGAAAATCCCGCTGGCGACGTAGGCATGGCTGCCCGACACCGCGACACCCCGGCCATGACCCCAAGCGTGCGGGTTTCCCCATCCCGCAGCGCCCACCACGACCGGGGCAGCGGGAACGCCCACGTCGATCACCAGAAGGGAAACAGAGTCGTCCGAGGAGTCCGCCACATACGCGTACCCGTCGGACACCGCAACGGCGCCGGCCATCCCTCCCGGCGTGGCGACGGAGCCCACCATCACCGCCTGGGGCGGCGTGCTGACGTCGATAACCCAGAAATCGCTCCCGACAACGTATGCGTATCCACCCGAGACCGCGACTCCCCCCGCCACCCCCGGCGTGGTGACAAAGCCCGCTTCCACCGGTTCGGACGGCGTACTCACGTCGATCACCCGGAGGCCATCGACGTCAACGATGTAGGCGAATCCATCCGACACGGCGACATCACGATCAGGGTATGGCACATCAGGAAAGGCAAGGAAGCCAACCTCGGCCGGCTCTGACGGCGTGCTCACGTCGACCACCTGCAGACCATCCTGGAACGCGACGTACCCGTAGGCGCCCGAGACCGCGACATCCGAAGCACTGTCCCGCGTGTCGTAGATCCCAACCTCGATCGGCGCCGTCGGCACGCTCACGTCGATCACTCGCAGACCGGCGTCGGAGTCCGCGACGAAGGCATGGTCGCTCGACGCTGCAACCCCCCAGGCGCCGTCCGGGAGAACGAGGCAACCCGTCACGACCGGCATCGGCGGCGCGCGCACATCGAGGACACAGAGAAACCCCTTCCCTCCACTCGCCGACCCTGCGACGTACGCGAACTCACCCGACACCACGACTCCGTGCGTATAGCCCGTGTTGACGAAGGCAGCCTCCACCGGCTCCGACGGCGTGCTGACGTCGATCACCCTGACACCACGAGACTCAGCGGCGTAGACGTATCCACCCGACACCGCAATATCATCAGCGGGGTCCGGCAAGTCGAGGAAGCCCACCTCCACGGGATCGGACGGCGTGCTCACGTCGATGACACTGAGGCCACCGTCGTCGGAAGAACCAACTGTCCACGAAACGAACGCGTATCCGTCCGACAGCGCCACACTTCTCGCAGAACGTGCAGTACTGAGAAGAGCCCCCACCTCGACCGGCGCCGAAGGCGTGCTCACATCGATCACCAGGAGACCCGCCCAAGAATCAGCGACGTAGGCGTGGCCGCCCGACACCGCGACGTCTCTGGCGCCGCCCTGCGTGTCGACGAAGCCGACCTCAACCGGCGCCGATGGTGCGCTCACGTCGATCACCCGGAGTCCAGCCTCGCCGTTCGCCGCGTAGGCGTAGCTCTCCGAGATCGCGATAGCTCCTCCTTGTAGGGAGTTCAACAGGCCGAGTCCGCCCACCACATGCGGCGCCGACGGATCCGAGACATCGGCAACGAATAGGTCGGAGCGGCTCCCAAGGTAGGCATGGTCACCAGAGATGGCGATCGCGTAGATCGGCCCGGCGGGCAAGCGACTGACCGCCTCCGGGCAGCCGGCCTTCAGATCGATCGACGACAAGAGGATCGCACCCACACATGCGGCGACCAATCGACGAGACATGGCGGCGCCTCCACGAGGACGACAGGTGCGCGAGACGGATCGCGAGCCGCCGTCACTGTGAGTCGGGGGTCCATGACGAGTATACGGCCGGCGCCGATCGATCGTCCGGAGCGACGCCGGAGGAGGCGCTGCGGAGACTTCAACTCGCCCCAGCCAGTTGCCTGGCACGCAGTTGGGGTGGCAGCCAGAATGGCTACCCCACAAGACAGCCGGGATGGAGGGCGGGCACGATGACCACCCGCTGAAGGCCCGCCAAACAGTTCCCCAATTTGGAGCGGCGGGGGCCCCAAGGTCGAGCGACCCCGAGCAGCTCTGGCCGAACGTGGTAGCGTGGCGGGCGGAGGATGAGGTGACGACGCGAGCTTCGGTGGAGCAGTTCCTGGCGCAGCGCAACCTCGGGCTGGTCGGCGCCTCGAGGGGCGGCAAGAAGTTCGGCAACACGGTGCTACGCGAGCTGGCGAAGCGGGGCTACCAGATGTCGGTGGTGCACCCCGAGGCGGCCGAGATCGACGGAGTGCGCTGCGTCCCCTCGGTGTCGGCGCTGCCCGAGGAGGTCGGCGGACTTGTGGTGGTCGTGCCTCCCGAGCAGACCGACAAGCTCGTCCGCGAGGCAGCCGCACGGGGCATACGCCACATCTGGATGCAGCAGGGCGCCGAGTCGGCCACGGCGATCGAGCTCTGCCGGGAGAGCGGCATCGAAGAGGTGCACGGCGAGTGCATCCTGATGTACGCCGAGCCGGCCGGCTTTCACCGCTTTCACCGCTGGCTATGGGGCCTGTTCGGCAAGCTGCCGGTCTCGGAGCGTTAGGGCATAGGACCCCTTGCGCGGTCCTCGTGTGGTGGGTGCGGGTGACCTCTGCCCTCACGGTCCGAGCTGGATGCGCCGTGCGCATCCTCGGAAGTGAAATCGCTTCTCGTGAGATCAGCCGTCACGGCATCATTCTTCGAAAGGACTTCGCGTCGAGACGGCCGACTGCCCACAGTCCAGTCCTCCACGCCCAGCGAAGAGGCCAATGCGGAACTGTGCTCTGATGGCCCTTCAGCTCCTGCCGGTGCCGGCGGCAAGGCTCGTGCGCAGCGCGGCAGCCGAAGCGAGTATCCTGGTTGGTGGAGAAACGGTCTCAACCAAGGGGGGCCGAGGATGCGGCGAGGTGAATCGATGGACGCGACCCGCACCACGAGCTGGGATGATCCGGCCAAGATCGCCCGCGACGTCCGCGAGCTTCCCGGTCTCGAGTTCCTGCGTCGCCTGATCGAGCGTGAGACCCGCGTGCCGGTCGGCGTGACCCTCGGCTTCCGCCTGGTCGAGGTCGGCGACGGCCTCGCCGTGTTCGAGGCCGAGGCCGGGCCGTGGGCGTACAACCCGATCGGCTCGGTCCACGGCGGCTGGTACGCGGCGGTCCTCGACGCACCGCTGGGCTGTGCCCTCCACACCCAGCTCCCGGCCGGCGCCGGCTACACGACGCTCGAGATGAAGGTCAACCTGGTGCGGCCGGTGCAGGCGGGCACCGGCGTCCTGCGCGCGACCGGCCGGGTCGTCCATCGCGGCCGGCAGACCGCGGTCACCGAGGCGCGGCTGGAGGACGCGGGCGGCCGGCTCTACGCCCACGCGACCTCGACCTGCCTGCTCCTGGACAACCGCGGGGGAGGCTGAGATGGCGATCCGTGTGGTTCGGCTGGGCAGCCCGCGACGTGAGGGCGAGGGCCTGCGCGTGGGCACGGTACGGCGGCCGCCGCGCGGCGTGCCCAAGGACGAGTACGCGTCGCGCGACCTCTACGACGTCTGGCTGCCCGAGCTCGCACCCAGCGAGGAGCTGCTCAAGCGGGCGCATGCGGTCTCGGACGAGGGCAGCTGGCGAGCCTTCGCGCGGGCCTACCGGGCGGAGATGAAGCGTCCCGACGCTCGCCACCTGCTCGACCTGCTGGCGGCGCTGTCGCGGCGGACTGAGCTCGCGGTCGGCTGCTACTGCGCCGACGAGGCCCGCTGCCACCGCTCGATCCTGCGCGAGCTGCTCGCCGAGCGGGGAGCGGCGATCGAGTGACGGCTCGGTCACCGGGCGTGAGGCCAGGGAGGAGAGGAGGAGGACGATGGTGATCCACTCCGGCGGCTGCCACTGCGGCCGGGTGCGCTTCTCGGTCGAGGCACCGGCGGTGATCGAGACGACGCTCTGCAACTGCTCGATCTGCTCGATGACCGCCTACCTCCACCTGATCGTGCCCAAGAGCCGCTTTCGGCTGCTCAAGGGTGAGGAGGAGCTGACCACCTACACCTTCAACACCGGCGTCGCGCAGCACCGCTTCTGCCGGGTGTGCGGCATCAAGTCGTTCTACGTGCCGCGCTCCAACCCGGACGGGATCAGCGTCAACGTCCGCTGTCTCGACCCTGCCACCATCGAGTCGGTGCGCGTCACCGACTTCGACGGCCGCAACTGGGAGGCGCACGCCGAGGAGCTCGCGCACCTGTCGAGGGACGGGCAGAGCTGACGCCCTGAGGCTCCTTCCCCGCCCGCTTCCGCTCCCGCTTCCGCTCCCGCTTCCGCTTCCGGGTCCGGAATGTGTTTCCCCCATGGTGCGCACTTCGGGTCTGGAAACGGCGGCCGTCGGACACGCGCCACCCAGCGGCACCTACAGGAGCGTCCCAGAAGGAAACTGCGAGGTTCACCTGGATCGGCGCTGTCTGGTCGGGCGCGGAAGCGGACGCGGTCAAGCTCGGGAACGGGGACGGGAACGGGAGCGGGAACGGGCGGAAAGGTGGGCGGGGGGCGCTAACCCCCAGATCCCAGATCCTAGCCTCTGGCCGGAAGGGGGCGGTTCAGCGGTCGGCGAGCCAGGGGGTGAAGGCGTCGAGCTGGCCGGCGTTGAGCACCCGCTCGGGCGGCACTCCGGCCTTGATCGCGATTGCGCAGGCGTAGGCGTCGAACTCGAGGTGGGTCGCCGCGTGGGCGTCGGAGGCGAGCAGGAAGTCGCATCCCGCCTCGCCCGCGAGCCGGGCGAGCTCCCAGTCGAGGTCCTGGCGGCGCGGGAAGCCGTTGATCTCGACCGCCACGTGGTACTCGGCACAGGCCGAGAACACCAGCTCCCAGCGCGCGCGCAGGCCGGGACGCTGGTGGAAGTGGCGGCCCCTGGGGTGGGCCAGCACGTGGACGCCGGGGGTCGCGATCGCGCGCAGCAGGCGCTCGGTCTGGTCGCGGTCGGGATCGAACTGGCGGTGGACCGCAGCGACCACGCACTCGATCTCGCCGCGCTCACCCTGCGGCACGTCGACGCCGCCGTCCTCGAGGATCTCGACCTCGAGCCCCTGCAGGAGGTGGAGGTCGTCGCCGTGGCGGGCGTTCCACGCGTCAATGCGCTTGCGCTGGAGCAGCACGCCCTCACGGTCGAGGCCCGACGCGACGTCGAGGCCCTTGGAGTGGTCGGTGACCACCGCCCAGGTGGCTCCCCGGCGCTCGCAGGCGCGCGCCATGGTCTCCAGCGTCGCTCGGCCGTCGGAGTCGCGCGTGTGCCAGTGGAAGGCGCCGCGCAGGCGCTGCGGGGACAGCTCGTCAGGCCCGGCGGCGAGGATCTCGGCGACCTCGGCGCGGGCCAGGAAGCGGTCGCGCGAGCCGCGCCGGCGGGGCCGGCCACCGGCGTTGGCCAGCCGCTGCACCGCCGCCTGGAGCGCCCCCTCGCCGCGGCAGTCGGCGAGCTGCGACACCAGCGGCTTGAGCCAGGGCGGGGCGTCGCGCAGCGCCGCCTGGCGCGCCGCCCCGGTGGCGTCGATCGCCGCGTAGCCGGCCTTCAGCAGCGCGATCCGTCGCTCGCCAGGCGCCTCGAGCTCCGACAGCGCGAACAGCGCCTCGGCGAGCGCCCGGTTTGGCAGCGCCGCCAACCTATCGGGGTCGTCCCTCCGCATCGTCATCCCCGAGGCTGAACTCCCACGCGCAGTACGTTCCTTCCGGTGCGTCGGGCGGGCAGTGGACGCAGCGGGTCCGGATTCTCGGATCGACGGTCCGGGCGAAGGTCGCGAACTCGACGACCCCAACGCTCGCGCACGGGAAGTCGGCGAGGCCCTTGCGGCGCCGGGTCTCCTGGACCCGGCAGACGTCCATTCGAAAGCGCAGCGTCGAACGATCCGCCGACCACTCGCAGTGCTGCTCGTTGATCAGCGCGTACATGCGAAGCTCGAGCGCCCGCTCGAGCGCCTCGAGCCCTCCGTCACGGGGCACGCCGAAGGCGTCGAGGATGCGCCGCGCCTCGGCGGCCGCGAAGCGCCCCCAGGCGGCCGCGTCGAGCCGGATCGCCGCCTCCATGCCGAGCTCCGCCTCGGCGGCGAGGAACCAGCAGCCGTCGTGGGCGAGCCAGTTCTTGGCGAACATCTCGAGCGCGGCGAGGAGCTGCCCGCGGTCCATTTCCTGGTAGGGGTTCACGGGGCCTCCCGTCGACGGCGTGCCGCGATCGCCAGCGTAACAGGTCGGGGGGGAAGGGGGGGTGCCGTGCCCGCTTCCGCGCCCGCTTCCGCGCCCGTTCCCGTGCCCGTTCCCGTGCCCGTTCCCGTGCCCGTTCCCGTGCCCGTTCCCGTGCCCGCTTCCGCGCCCGCTTCCGCGCCCGCTTCCGCGCCCGCTTCCGCGCCCGCTTCCGACTCCGTGGTCGGCGCGCCCACACGAACCCTGGCCTCCCGCCCCGGGCTCGGAAACGGAAGCGGGCGGGGGCCCTGACCCCTACCCCCTATCCCCTAAATCCTGTCCCTTCCTCAATACCGATCGAGGTAGCGCTCGAGCTCCCAGGCGTGGATCTCCTTGATGTACTCCGCCCACTCCTGCCGCTTGTTGTGGATGAAGTGGCCGAAGATGTGGTCGCCGAGCGCCTGGCGCATCAGCGGGTCCTTCTCGAAGAAACCGAGCGCTTCGTCGAGGTTGGCGGGGAGCTGGACGATTCTCAGCCGGCGCTTCTCGCGCTGGCTCATCTCGAAGATGTTCCGGTTGACCGGCTCGCCGCAGTCGAGCCCGCGCTCGATGCCGTCGAGGCCGGAGGCCAGCATCACGGTCAGCGCCAGGTAGGGGTTGCACGAGGGGTCGGGCATGCGGACCTCGCAGCGGGTGCCGACGCCCCGCCGCGCCGGGACCCGGATCATCGGCGAGCGGTTCTTCTCCGACCACGCGACGTTGATCGGGGCCTCGTAGCCCGGCACCAGCCGCTTGTAGGAGTTGACGAGCGGGTTGGTGACCGCCGAGAACGCGCGGGCGTGCTCGAGCAGGCCGCCCATGTAGGCGCGAGCCACCTTCGACAGCTCCCACGGTCCCTTGGGATCGTGGAACGCGTTCTTGCCCCTCGACGTGAACAGCGACTGGTGGGTGTGCATCCCGGAGCCGTTGACGCCGGCCAGCGGCTTGGGCATGAAGGTGGCGTGCAGGCCGTGCATCAGCGCGACCTTCTTGACCACGAACCGGAAGGTGGTGATCGCGTCGGCGGTGGTCACGGCGTCCTCGTACTTGAAGTCGATCTCGTGCTGCCCGGGCGCCACCTCGTGGTGGGCGGCCTCGACCTCGAAGCCCATCGACTCGAGGACCAGGACGATGTCGCGGCGCGCCTCCTCGCCGAGGTCGCGCGGGCTCAAGTCGAAGTAGCCGCCGGTGTCGTGGGTCTGTGCCAGCGGGCCGCCGTTCGCGCCGCGCTGGAACAGGAAGAACTCGGCCTCCGGCCCGGCCATCATGCGATACCCAATGGCTGCGGCCTTGGCCACCGCCCGCTTGAGGGCGCACCTCGGGCAGCCCTCGAAGCTCGAGCCGTCCGGGCTCGCGATGTCGCAGATCAGCCGGCCGACCTTACCGTGGTCGCTCGCCCAGGGGAAGACCTGAAACGTCGCGAGGTCGGGCACCAGCAGCATGTCCGACTCCTCGATCCGGGTGAAGCCCTCGATCGAGGAGCCGTCGAACATGATCTGGCCGTCGAGCGCCTTCTCGAACTGGCTGGCGGGCACCTCGACGTTCTTGATGACGCCGTCGATGTCGGTGAACTGGAGGCGCAGGAAGTGGACGTGCTCCTTCCTGGCGCGGGTCAGGATCTCGGCTGAAGAGATCGGCACGATGACTCCTCCTTCCGTGACGTTGTGCAGATTCTATGGTGCATTTCAGAGTTGTCAACGAGAAACTCCGCAATTTGACATCGATTCTTATCTCATTGTGCAGGAACTCGACGACAGCTCGTCGCGCAGTGCCAGACGGCGCGCCGACCTGCGTGCCCGTCTCCGTGCGCGCTCCGGGAGACGGAGCGGGTACGAGGAGAGGGCGTCCTGCGGGCGAGCCAGCTTTGGCGATTTCTGGAGCGGCATGCCTCCGGAAGGTGCACTCGGATGCGAAATCGCCAAAGGTGGCTCCCTCGGGGAGCGCCGAGAGAAGATCGGCGCGAAGCGTTATCGAGGACCGAGCGAACGCGCGTGCTCGGGGGAGGATCCGGCTTCGTCCTTGCGGCTTCGGCTAGCGGGCTACGCCGTCACGAGTCGGACTACGCCGCGACAAGGGCGGGCGGGTGGGTGTCGGGAACGGGCACGGGAACGGGAACGGGAACGGGGAAAGCCGCGGATATACTCAGGGCGAGTGGAGGCAAGCATGCCCGACCGACCGAGCCGAGCCGACGCGTGGGCCGTGCTGACCGAGTTCACCGACAACCCGAGCCTGATCAAGCACGCGCTGGCCGTCGAGGCCGCGATGCGGGCCTACGCCCGCCGCTTCGCCGAGAACGAGGAGGAGTGGGCGACGATCGGCCTGATCCACGACTTCGACTATCAGCAGAACCCGACCGTCGAAACCCACCTCCACGTCGGGACCGCGATCCTGCGCGAGCGGGGATGGCCGGAGGAGTGGGTGCGGGCGGTGGCCTCGCACGCCGACTACATGGGGGTGCCGCGGGAGACGCTGGCGGCGAAGACGCTGTTCGCGGTGGACGAGCTGGCCGGCTTCCTGACCGCCTGCGCCCTGGTCCGGCCGGATCGCTCGATCGCCGAGGTGCAGGCGAAGTCGGTGATGAAGAAGCTCAAGGACAAGGCGTTCGCCCGCAGCGTCAACCGCGAGGACATCGTGCGCGGCGCCGAGGAGCTCGGTGTCGAGCTGGCCACGCACATCGAGGTCGTGCGCGACGCGATGGCCACGATTGCCGATCAGCTGGAGCTGCCCCCACCCGCCCATCCCAGGGGATAGGATCTGGGATCTGGGGGATAGGCCGCGAGCCCGTTCCCGCTCCCGTTCCCGTCCCCGTTCCCGGGATTCCCGCCCGCTTCCGCGCCCGCTTCCGTGCCCGCGCCCGACGAGGATCCCGCTCCACTGCCCGTTCCCGTTCCCGTTCCCGGACTTCCCGCCCGCTTCCGTGCCCGCGCCCAGATTTCTCACTGCGCCCGCTCGATGGCATCGTTTCCCCGAGCGGATCCATCATCGCCCAGCCGATCCTTGATGGGGCGCACTCACGGAGTTGGCGCCTTTCATCTGAACCGCGGCGGGCGCAGAGCACGCCAAGCATGGTCAGATGGACTTCTGCGACGATCTCAGCGGTCTCCGCGCCCTCGGCGGTTTGATGAGCTGGGTCTCTTCCGAGGTTTCCAGATCGGGAGAGTGCTCGGTCGGGCGCGGGCGCGGAAGCGGGCCGGAGATGAGGGCCCGGGTCGCCTCCATCTCCTGGGCTGACCGACGTCAGCCCTGCGGCTCGATCACCTCGAGGCCGTGGAGGTAGGGCCGCAGGGCCTGCGGCACCACCACCGAGCCGTCCCGTTGCTGGTAGTTCTCGAGCGCGGCGACCAGGGTGCGGCCGACCGCGAGCCCGGAGCCGTTGAGGGTGTGGACCAGCCGCGGCTTGCCGCCGTCCGCCGGGCGGTAGCGGACGCGGGCGCGCCGGGCCTGGAAGTCGGTGAAGTTGGTGCAGGACGAGATCTCGCGGTAGGTCGCGGCCGCCGGCAGCCAGACCTCGAGGTCGTAGGTCTTGGCCGCCGAGAAGCCGAGGTCGCCGCTCGACAGCGCGACCACCCGGTAGGGGAGCTCGAGCCCCTGCAGCACCGACTCGGCGGCGGCGGTCAGCCGCTCGAGCCGCTCCCACGAGGTCTCCGGCGTCGCGAACTCGACCAGCTCGACCTTGTGGAACTGGTGGAGGCGGATCAGGCCGCGCACGTCCTTGCCGTAGGAGCCGGCCTCGGCGCGGAAGCAGGGCGTGAACGCGCAGTAGCGCAGCGGCAGCGCGGCCTCGTCCAGGGTCTCGTCGCGGTGGAGGTTGGTGACCGGGACCTCGGCCGTCGGCGCCAGGTAGAAGTCGGTGCCCTCGACCTTGAACAGGTCGGCGCCGAACTTCGGCAGCTGGCCGGTGCCGGTGAGCGAGGCCGAGTTGACGAGGTAGGGGGGCAGCACCTCGCGATAGCCGTTGACCCGGGTCTGGAGGTCGAGCATGTAGGAGATGAGGGCCCGCTCGAGGGCGGCGCCGGCGCCGGCGAGAACGGCGAAGCGGGCGCCCGCGATCTTGGCGGCGCGCTCGAAGTCGAGGATGCCGAGCGCGACGCCGAGGTCCCAGTGCGCCTGCGGCTCGAAGTCGAAGGCCCGCGGCTCGCCCCAGCTTCGCTCGACCCGGTTGTCGTCGGCGTCAGCGCCCTCGGGCACGGTGTCGTGGATCAGGTTGGGGATCGACAGCTCGAACGACTCGAGCTCGGCCTCGAGCGCGCGCCCGCGCTCCTCCAGCGCCGCGATCTCGTCGCCGAGCGCCGCCATCTCGGCGCGCCTCGCCTCGCCCTCGTCCTTGCGGCCCTCCTGGAACAGCTTGCCGACCTCCTTGGAGCCGGCCTTGCGGGCCGCCCGCGCCTCGTCGAGCCGGACCACGATCGACCGCCACTCGCGGTCGACCTCGAGCAGGCGCTCGAACGGCGTGTCGGCGCGGCGCAGCGCGAGCATCGCGCGGATGCGATCGGGATCGGTCCGGAAGAGGTCGCGGGACAGCATGGCGTCACCTCGTCGCCTGACTATAGCGGAAGCGGGCGCCGGGCCGACAGCGGCGCCGGGCGGCCGATCAGGGGATGAATGGCGGGCCGTCGCTGCCGGCGACCGGGATCTCGAGCGTCTCGGCGATGCGGTTGGCGCCGTCGAGTGCGACGACGCGAGCCCGCAGGGTGGGCAGCTCGGTACGGTCGGCCGCCGACCACGCCGCGATCACCACCCGGCCGCCGCCGGCCAGGGCGCCCCCGCCGCCGCCGTCGATCCGGATCACCCCGCTGCCGGCCGGGCCGCGGAGCAGGACCGCGTCGAGCGAGCCGCTCCCGGCGAGAGCGCGGACCTCGACCCGCTCGAGCTGATCGAGGTCGGCGGCGTCGAGCAGGTCGGCGTCGACCGTGACCATCGCCATGCCGTCCGGCTCGCCGATCGCCGCGGTGCCGCCGACGATCAGCGCCCTCAGGAAGGTCCGGCTCAGCATCAGTGCTTGGGCTCGGGGCTGGTCGGCCGCAGGGGCGGCGCGCCGGGGTCGGAGATCGGGACGTAGACCTGGGTGCCGGGCCGGCAGCGCATGACCTGATCGATCAGGGCCTCGAGGTCGGCGCGCCGATTGACGAAGTCGATGTCGTCGGTGTTGACCACCAGCAGCGGCGTTTCCCGGTAGTGGAAGAAGTAGTAGGAGTACGCCTCGCTGAGCCGGACCAGGTAGTCGGGGTCGATGGTGCGCTCGAACTCCCTGCCGCGACGGGCGATGCGCTCGAGCAGCACGGGCACCGAGGCCTGCATGTAGATCACGAGGTCGGGGGTCGCCACCTCCTGCTCGAGGACCGGGTACAGCTTCTCGTAGACGCGCAGGTCGGTGTCGTCGAGGTTGAGGTAGGCGAAGATCCGGTCCTTGGGGAAGGTGTAGTCCGCCAGGACCAGCCGCTGGAACAGATTCATCTGCCGGATCTCGCGCTGCTGCTGGTAGCGCGACAGCAGGAAGTAGATCTGGACCTGGAAGGCGGCGCCCGCGCGGCCCTCGTAGAAGTCCGGTAGGAACGGGTTGGTGATGTCCTCGAGCACCATCACGCCCTCGAACCGATCTGCGAGCGCCTGGACCAGCGAGGTCTTGCCGACGCCGATCGGTCCTTCAACGGCGATGTGACGGAAGGGGATCTTCTGGCTCATCGGGCCGGCTGCATCTTAGCAAAGAGGGACGGCGGGCACAGCCGGCCGAGACGGCCGGGCGCAAACGCGATGGCGAGACCTGCCGTCGCGGCCACGGGCCGCGCACCGAGGCCGCGGGCCGAGGCGCAGAGCAGCCCGTCGGTGTCAGAAAAGTGCGACACCCGGGCTGCCGCGAGGACTCCGCCCCGGTGACAGAAAATTGCGACAGCGGCCCCTCGAGCCTTCCCGTCGCCAGCGCGCCAACTGCCTGGCCACAAAGAACTTCCACCCTGGAACGGCGATGGCACGGAGCGTGCGCTGGCGACTGCCGATCGCACCGCCGGAGGTGACCATGCGCGGCTCATGAGCGTCTCAGTCGTCGTCAGTCGGTGGCCTTCCACGAGCCAGCACACGAAAGGAGAAGAGCAATGGCAGCTCGAGCCCTGCCGCTTCTGTGCGTCCTGCTGCTCATCGCGACGGTGGCCGCGGCCCAGGATGGGCGGGCGGCTCCCCCGAGGGCAGTCAACGTCAACACCGCAACCGCGGACCAGCTGCAGCTGCTGCCCGGGGTCGGCCCGGCGCTCGCCGCACGCATCATCGAGTTCCGCGAGGCCAACGGCCCGTTCGAGAAGGTGGACGAGCTGACGGCGGTCCAGGGGATCGGCGACAAGTCGCTGGAGAAGCTCCGGCCTTACGTCGTGACCAGCGGCGCCACCAGCCTCACCGAGAAGGTGCGGCTGCCGCGCCCGAAGCCGGCCGCGGCCAAGGAGTGATCGATCCAATCGGAAGGCGTGGACGGGACGCGGCCCTTCGGGGCCGCGTTTTTGGAGGCAGCCATGGGCGAGGGCGGGGGCGGCCGCCGCGCGCACTCGGGCCGGACTCTGGTCGAGATGCTGGTGGCGCTGTCGGTGATGGCGATGATGACGGTGGCCGCAGCGCCGACCCTAGACGAGGCCCGGCGGGCTGCGGCGCTGCGCGGCACGGCCGGCCGGCTGTGGGGGATGATGGTGCGCTGCCGGGCCCACGCGGTCATGCGGCAGCGCGCCACCGCGCTGGTGTTCGAGCGGCCGGGGTCCTCCGAGTGGCGCTGCTTCATCGCCGAGGACGGCGACGGCGACGGCCTGCGCCGCGACGACCTCGCGAGCGGGCGGGACCGGGTGATCGGCGAGGTTCTCGAGCTGACGGGTGCGACCGCCGGGCTCGGCATCCTCCAGCACGTCCCGGTGCCGGACCCGGATGGCTCGGGCCGGCTCGCCGGCGATCTCGACGACCCGGTGCGGGCCGGGCGCGGCGACATCATCACCTTCACCCCGGGCAGCACCGCGACCCCGAGCTCGGTCTACCTCACCGATCACCACGCGCGGATGCGGGTGCTCCGGGTGTACGGCGGGACGGCGCGGGTGAACTCGCTGGTGTGGCGGGAGGGATGGCGGAGGTGGCGCGGCGTCGGGATGTGAGTGGCAGGGGGACGTCGCGGGCTCGGAGACGGAGACGGGCACGGGCACGGGCACGGAACCGGAGTTGTGGGGCGGCCATCCCGGCTGCCGATCGGGCACGGGCACGGAACCGGAGTTGTGGGGTAGCCATCCTGGCTGCCCATCACCAGGAGCGGGCCCGGGTGGGTGGTTCGATTCCCCACTGCCTCACCGCCCGCACGGGCACGGAGACGGAGACAGGAGCGAAAGCTAACCCCCGAGCGGCAACGGGGCGGCGAGGAGCTGATCCGTGAGGACTGCCCCCTCGCCGACCTCGACCGGCCCGAGCAGCACCGAGCGGCTGACCCGCGCGCCGCGGCCGACGGCCGCCCCGCAGGCCAGCACGGACTCCTCCACCACCGCGCCGGCTGCGACCCGCGCCCGGTTGCCGGCGAAGGTCGCGCGCAGAGCGGCGCCGGGGTCGACCGACGCGGTCGGGTCGATGGCGGACCGGCCGGCGAGCTGGTCGAGTGCGGCCGTCAGATAGCCGGACGGCGAGCCGACCTCGCGCCAGCGGCCGCTCACCACCACCCCGCCCAGCCGGCCGGCCGCGCGCGCCGGCTCCCACAGCGCGTCCGGCGTCGCACCGGGCTGGACCGGCAGCGCGTCGAGCGCCTGCCGCGAGACCACCATCACCCCGGGGTAGAGGAACGGCACCTCGTCGGGCGCCGGCGGGCCGGGCGGCAGCATGGCCCCGACCTTGCCCGGGGCGCCGAGGACGACGCGCGACCAGCGCCGAGGGTCGGGGTGGAGCATGAGCGCCAGGGTGACGAGATCATCGGAGCTCGTGCCGCGCTCGAGCAGCGCCCCGAGGTCGAGTGACAGCAGGCAGTCGCCGTTGACGACCAGCAGCGGACCAGAGCGGCCGAGCAAGCCACGGCTGCGGGCCAGAGCGAGGCCGCCGGCCGTGCCCATCAGGGTCTCCTCGCGCGAGGTGACGATGGTGGTCCCCTCGAGGCCGAGGCCGCGGAGGGCATGCTCCATCCGGTCGGCCAGGTGCCACAGGTTGACGGTGATGTTGGGCGCCCCGGCCGCGGCCGCCAGCCGCAGCGCCGCCGACACCACCGGCCCGTCCGGCAGCGGCAGGGCAGGCTTCGGGAGGACGTCGGACAGCGGGCGCATCCGCTCGCCACGGCCCGCGGCGAGGACCATCGCCGCCGACACCGTTGGGCGGCTCACGGCACGAGCACCGGGCCCGCGGCGGGCCCGAGCCCGGTCTCGGTCGCGGTGGACCGGTCCATGGCAGAGAGGATAGCGCGGCCGGGTGGGCACCGGTCCGGCGGGTGGCCGGGCGGCGCCCGGCGGGGCTATCCTTGCCGCGATGGCCCAGGCCAGCCTCTGGCTGTACCGCGCGCTGCTCCGGCTCGGGCTGCCGATCGCCGTGCCGTGGCTGCTGCTGCGCGACCGGCTGAGCGGCAAGCGCCGGCCGCGGTTCGCCGAGCGGATGGCGCGCCGGCTGCCCGAACTCGCACCGGACGGAATCTGGGTGCAGGCAGTGTCGGTCGGCGAGGTCGAGCTGACGCGGCGGCTGCTCCGCGAGTTGGCGGCGCGGCGCCCGCAGCTGCCGGTGCTCCTGACCGCCACCACCGCGGCCGGCCTCGAGCTGGCGCGGCGCACCGCCGCCGGCGGGGTGAGCGTCCTCCCCTGCCCGCTCGACCTGCCGGGCCCGGTCGCCAGGGTGTTCGAGGCCGCCCGGCCGCGGCTGCTGGTGCTGGTCGAGACCGAGCTGTGGCCGGAGCTGCTCCACCAGGCCGGCCGCCGCGGCGTGCCGGTGGCGGTGGTCAACGGGCGCCTGTCCGACGCCTCGGCGACGCGCTACCGGCGGGCCCGCGGCCTGCTGGCGCCGCTGCTGGCGCCGCTCAGCCTGGCGCTGGTGCGCGGGCGAGCCGATAGCGAGCGCTTCGCGTCGCTCGGAGTTCACGGCGAGCGGATCGTGGTGACCGGCAACATCAAGTACGACCTGGAGCCGGACCCGGCCCCGCTCGACTGGGCCGGCCGGCTGGCCGAGCTCGCCGCCCGCCGGCCGGTCGTGGTGGCGGGCTCGACCATGGAGGGCGAGGAGGCGGTAGTGCTCGAGGCGGCAGCCGGCGCCGCCCGCCGCGGCGGGCCGCTCCTCCTCGTGCTCGCCCCCCGCCACCCGGAGCGCTTCGACGCGGTGGCCCGGCTGCTCGAGGAGCGCGGGATCGCGTTCGCCCGCCGCAGCGCGCTCGACAGCGCGGCCGCCGCCTGCGACGTGGTGCTGCTCGACTCGATCGGCGAGCTGGCCCGGGTCTACCGGCACGCCGCGCTCGCCTTCATCGGCGGCTCGCTGATCGCGACCGGCGGCCACAACCCGCTCGAGCCGGCGGCGTGGGCGGTCCCGGTGCTCAGCGGGCCGCACGTCTTCAACTTCCGCGAGGTCTACCAGGAGATGGTGGCGGCCGGCGGCGCGCGGCTGGTGGCCGACTGCGCCGGCCTCGAGGCCGCTATCGCCGGCTGGCTGGCTGACCCGGAGGAGGCGCGGCGGGCCGGAGTCGCCGGCCGCGCGGTCATCGAGGCCAACCGGGGCGCCACCGCGCGCACGGTCGACGCGCTGCTCGCGCTGATCGATCGGGGCGGTCCGTGACCTGGGCCGACCTGCTGCTGCCGCTCTCGCCGCTCTATGCGGCGGCGGTCCGGGCGCGGGCCGCCGGCTACGGGCGGGGCTGGCTGCGATCGCACCGCATCGAGGTGCCGGTGGTGTCGGTCGGCAACCTGACCTTCGGCGGCACCGGCAAGACCCCGACCGTGGTCGCGCTGGCCCGCGACCTCATCGAGCGCGGCCGCCGGCCGGCGGTGCTGACCCGCGGCTACCGGCGGTCGTCGGCCGAGCCGCTGGTGGTGATCGGGCCGGAGCCCGGCCTGAAGGTCGAGGCGATCGGCGACGAGCCGGCCGAGCTCGCCCGCCGTCTGCCCGGCGTGCCGATCGTGGTCGACGCCGACCGGGTGCGCGGCGGGCGAACCGCAGTCGAGCGCGGCGCCGACGTGGTGCTGCTCGACGACGGCTTCCAGCACCTGCGCCTTGCGCGCGACCTCGACCTGGTGCTGGTCGACGCGGGCGACCCCTGGGGCGGCGGCCGCCTGCCGCCGCGCGGCCGGCTGCGCGAGCCGATGAGTGCCCTGCGGCGTGCCTCGGCGGTGCTCCTGACCAAGGTGCCGGCGGACCACCGGACGGTGGTCGAAACGGTGGCCGCGGCGGTCGCGGTCTACGCCCCCCGGGTGCCGGTGCTGGCGGCGCGGCTGCGCCTGTCGAGGGTACGGACGCCGCTCGGCTGGCAGGGTCCACAGGCGCTTGCCGGGCGCCGGCTGTTCGCCTTCGCCGGCGTCGGCCGACCGCAGGGCTTCGCCGCGCTGCTCGCAGAGGCCGGGGCCGTGATGGCGGGGAGCCGCTGGTTCCCCGACCACCACCGCTACACATCCTCCGACCTGGCGTGGCTGGCCGCCGCGGCGGCCGCCGCCGGCGCCACCCTGGTGTCGACCGGCAAGGACGCCGTCAAGCTGCCCGGCGACCCGCCGGTCTGGGAGGTCGAGGCCGAGGTGGAGCCGGTCGACGGGGGCTGGGACCGCCTGTGGGAGCTGCTCGATGGGAGCGCACCGTGAGCCGCGAGCGCTCGGCCCTGCGCAACCGGCTCGAGTTCGCCGCCTACCGGCTGGCCCAGCTCGGGGCGGGCGCGCTCGGCCCGCAGGCGCTGGCGCGGATCGGCAGCCTGGCCGGCGACGTGTTCCTGGCGGCCAGCGCCCGGCGCCGGGAGATCCTGCGCTTCAATCTGAGGCTCGCCTTCCCGGAGATGACCGCAGCCGAGCGGAGCCGGATGGCGCGAGCGGTCTCCCGCCACTTCGGCCGCGTCTCGCTCGACATCCTGCGCCTGCAGCGGCTCGACCGTGAGGCGTTCCGGCGCGAGCTGACAGTGGTCGGGGAGGAGCACATCGCCGCAGCCGCCGCCCCCGGCCACGGCATCATCTACCTGGCGGCCCACATGGGCCTCTGGGAGGTGGCGGCGCTCACCGTCGGCCTGATCCGGCCGGAGACCTTCCTGATCGTCAACCGGCCGCTCGACAACCCGCTGCTCGAGGAGGAGGTGGTCCGCTTCCGCAGCCGTTTCGGCAACGAGCCGCTGGGCAAGCGCAAGGTCCTGCGCACGATCCTGGCCCACCTCGGCGAGCGCGGTGCGGTCGGCTTCCTGGTCGACCAGCGGGTCAGCCCGGAGGTCGGCGTCGAGGTCCCGTTCTTCGGCCAGCCGACGTGGACCCATCCCGCTCTCGCCCGGATCGTGCGCAAGACGCGCACCTCGGTGGTGCCGCTCTGCGCCCTGTGGGAGGCCCCGGGGCGCTACGAGGTGCGGTTCTTCGAGCCGCTGCTGCCGGATTCCCTCGACGAGGCCGAGCTCGAGGACCTGCCGCTGACCGCCCGCTTCTCGGCGATCACGGAGTCGATGATCCGCCGCCGGCCCGAGCAGTGGCTGTGGTTCCACGACCGCTGGCGTCACCTGCGGCTTGCGCAGAAGTCGTGAGTGCACGGCGCGCCGACCACGCATTCGATTGTCAAGCGGTATCGGCGAGGGAGCCATCGAGGCAGCGGCCACTTCGGGAATGGGGACGGGAACGGGAACGGATCCGGCTTCGCCTGTGGCTTCGCCGTGACAAGTCGACGTGACGAGAGCGGGCACGGAGACGGAGACGGGCACACACTCGGGCGCGGAAGCGGGAGGAAGCTCCAGTGCCTCACAGCCTCACCGCCTCACCGCCCCACTGCCCCACTGCTGATTCCCCTGGGCGGGCGGGGGATGCGGCCAACCCCTGACCCCTGTCCCCTTCCGCTCTATACTTCCCGCGGGGAGCCCCACATGACCTCGATCGACGGCTTCGACCATCCGCTCGCCGGGCGCTACGCGTCGCCCGGGATGCTCCGGCTCCACTCGCCGCGCCACCGCTACACCACCTGGAGGCGGCTCTGGCTGGCCCTCGCGGAGGCCGAGCGCGAGCTCGGGCTCGAGATCCCGGAGGAGGCCCTGGCCCAGATGCGGAGCCACCTCGAGATCGACGAGGCCGACCTCGAGCGGGCGCGAGAGCACGAGCGCCGCACCCGCCACGACGTGATGGCCCACATCCACGCGTTCTCCGAGCGGGCGCCGGCGGCCAGACCCTTCCTCCACCTCGGTGCGACCTCGGCCTTCGTCGCAGACAACGCCGACCTGCTGATCGCCGCCGACTCGCTCGACCTCGTCGTCCGCCGCCTGCTCGCCGTGGTCGCAGCGCTCGCCGGCTTCGCCGAGCGCTCGGCCGACGAGCCGTGCCTCGGCAGGACCCACCTCCAGCCGGCGCAGCCGACCACCGTCGGCAAGCGGGCCTGCCTGTGGATCCAGGACCTCATGCTTGACCTCGAGCGGCTGCGCTTCGAGCGCGGCCGGCTCGCGCTGCGCGGGGTCAAGGGGGTGACCGGCACCCAGGCGACCTTCCTCGAGCTGTTCGGCGGCGACCACCGCAAGGTCGTCGAGCTCGACCGTCTGGTGGCGGCGAAGCTGGGCTTCGACGCCAGCTACCCGGTCACCGGCCAGACCTACCCGCGCAAGGTCGACGCGTTCCTGCTCGACGGCCTTTCCGGCGTCGCCCAGTCGGCGGCCAAGCTGGCCACCGACGTCCGCCTGCTGGCCGGCCTCCGCGAGCTGCGCGAGCCGCTCGCCGAGGGCCAGGTCGGCTCCTCGGCCCAGCCCTACAAGGCCAACCCGATGCGCTGCGAGCGGGTCACCGCGCTCGCCCGCTGGCTGGTCGTGCTCGCCGCCAACCCGGCCCACACCGCCTCGAGCCAGTGGCTCGAGCGGACCCTCGACGACTCGGCCAACCGGCGCCTCGCGCTGCCCGAGGCCTTCCTCACCGCCGACGCCATTCTGCGGATCCTGCACAACGTGGCCGCCGGGCTCGTCGTCTACCCCGCGATGGTGCGCCGCAACCTCGACGCCGAGCTGCCGTTCCTGGCCTCGGAGGCGATCCTGATGGCCGCAGTACAGCGCGGCGGTGACCGCCAGCAGGCGCACGAGCGGCTGCGGGTCCACGCCCGCGCCGTCACCGAGCGGATGCTCGGCGAGGGCGCGGACAATGACTTCCTCGACCGAGTGGCCGGGGACCCCGCGATCCCGCTCGACCGCGCCCAGCTCGAGGCCCTGGTCGATCCCCGACGCTTCGTCGGCCGGGCGCCGGAGCAGGTGCGCGAGTTCCTCGCCGGCCACGTCGCGCCGGTCCTCGCCGTCGCCGGCGACCTGCCCGAGGCCATGGACCTCGAGGTCTAGTCGGTTGATCGCGGAGCGCGGCTGATGAGTGCCTGGTCGAGGCGTGGAGGGCGGAGCTCGGCTCTTGTGCCCGCGCCCGCTTCCGCGCCCGCTTCCGCGCCCGTGCTGGCGTTAATGGTGGTCGTTCTTGCCGCAGCTGGCTGCGCCCACCGGCAGGCAGCGCCGGTGACGGCCGCGGAGCTGGTTCCCCCCGAGCCCGGCGCCGTCGAGCGCGGCGAGGCCTCGTGGTACGGCCACCCCTACCACGGCAGGCGGACCGCGTCGGGCGAACGCTACGACATGCACCAGCTGACCGCCGCCCACCGGACGCTGGCCTTCGACACCTGGGTCGTCGTGACGCGCCGCGACGACGGTCGCTCGGTGGAGGTGCGGATCAACGATCGCGGCCCGTTCATCGCCGGCCGGATCATCGATCTCAGCTGGGCGGCGGCGCGGCGGATCGGGCTCGACGCCGACGGGGTCGCGCCGGTCTCGGTCGAGGTCGTCGGCCGTCGGCGGCGGGCCGAAGCTCCCCCGCCGGTCCCCGCCGATGAGGCCGAGGTCGCCGTGCCGGCCTGCTGGTGGGTGCAGGTGGGGGCGTTCGGCGACCCGGCGAACGCGCGGCGCGCCACGGCGCGCCTCGAGGCGGCCGGCGAGCGGGCGGTGATCGTGGAGGGGCCGGGCGGCCTCGAGCGGGTGCGGGTCGGGCCGTTCGACGGCGAGCGCGCGGTGGAGAAGGCGCTCGAGCGGATCCGCTCCGACTGGCCCGAGGCGGTGCTCGTCTCCTGCGGGTAGCGGCGCATGTCGCCGCGGGGCGAAGCTCCTTCCCGGTCGTTCCCGTCCCCGTTCCCGCTCCCGTTCCCGGATTCCACCCTCAGCTCCAGTCGTCCGACTCGATGGAAGGGCGAGGCAGTCAGGCTGTTGCACGACTCGCCGCTCGGCCAGGAGGTGAAGCGCCGATCGGGAACGGGAACGGGAACGGGATCGGGAACGGGTACAGACCCGACGACTGGCCTCCTTCAGAAAGAGCGATGGAAGTGGCTGAGGTAGCATTCCCCGCATGATGCGATCACGCGCCCCGATGCTGCTCGCGCTCGCCGCCCTCGCCGGGCTCGTCGCCGCCCCGTCGTGCCGGGAGCAGGGCCTGCCGGCCACCCGCGCCGGGCGGGTGGTGGTGGTCTCCTACGACGGCCTCGGCGCGGACCTCGCCTGGCAGTGGATCGGCAGCGGCCTGGCTGCGGAGCCCGACGGGCTCGCCGCGCTCGCTGGTCAGGGCCTCGCGGTGCGCCGGCTGCGGATGGCGTCGCCCACGCTGACCTCGGTCGGCCACGCCACGCTGGCCACCGGCCAGCCGCCGTCGGCCACCGGGGTGGTCAGCAATACCTTCCACCGGCCGGGGACGCCGGTCACCGAGAACGTGGCCGGGTACGCCGTTTCCTACCAGGCGCCCGCGCTGTGGACGGCGGCGGCCCGCCAGGGTGTGCGGGTGGCGACCCTGATGTGGCCGGCCGCCGACGCCGGGGCGGTCGACCGCGTGGGCGACCTGGGCGTGGTCTGGACGCGCGGCGCGCTCGCGCCGAGCGAGGTCCTCGACCTCGACCCGGGCCTGGCCGGGACCACCGGCGAGCTGATCTCCAAGGACGGCGTCGCGGCACTGCGGTGGGACCTCGAGCTGCCGCTCGGCAAGGCGGAGCCGGCGTCGATCACGCTCGAGGTCGCCGCCTACGACGGCACGCCCGACGGCCTGCCGCGCTTCGACACGGTCGCGGCCCGGTTCGGGGGCGACGGATCGTGGATGCTGGCCGGCGAGCGCGAGTGGCTCTCACTCGAGCTCGAGGCGCGGTCGGCCCGCGACGAGCGGCCGCGGCGCTACGGGCTGTGGGCCAAGCCCCTCTATCTCGACCGCGCCCGCGGCGGGCTGCGCCTCTACCGGGGGGCGCTGTGGCGCCTCACCGGCTACCCCGACGACTTCGAGGACCGCATCACCGACGCTGTCGGCCCCTTCCCCGGACTGCCCGACCAGCGGCTGCTCGCCGACTGGTGGCTCGACATGTCGACCGGCATCGACCTCGACACCTTCGTCGAGCAGGCCGAGCGCCTGGACCACTGGCTCGACCGGATCACCGGGTGGGTGCTGGCGAACGAGGACGTGCGGCTGGTGATGGCCTACCACCCGACGCCCGACGAGTACCAGCACTCGAGCCTGCTCGTCGCTCCGGACCAGTGGGCCTACTCGCCGGGCGCCGCACTGGCCGCGCGGGAGGGCCTGAAGCGGATCGGCCGCTCGGTCGATCGCTCGGTGGCGGCGCTGTGGGGCGCGCTCGACCCCGGCCGCGACGCGCTGGTGGTGGTGTCGGACCATGGCCTGGTCCCAATCCACAGCGAGGTGCGGGTCCTTCTCGCCTTGGAGCAGGCGGGCCTGGTCGAGGTCGTCGAGGACGGCGGCGAGCGACGGGTGGCGCCGACCTCGCCGATGGCGGCAGGGATCAGCGGCGGCTGCGCCCACCTCTACCTCAACCTCGCCGGCCGCGAGACCGGCGGCGTGGTCGCCCGCGCCGAGGCTGGGGAGCTGCTCGCCCGGGCGGCCCGGGCGGTGGCCGACCTCGAGCTCGACGGCCGGCCGGTGGCGGAGCGCATCCTGACCCGCGCCGAGGCCGCCGGGCTCGGCCTCGACCATCCCAACTCCGGCGACCTCGTCGTCTTCCTGCGGCCCGGATTCTCGTTCTCGTCGCGGCTCAACGGCGAGGCGGTCGTGCCGTCGGCCGTCTACGCGAGCCACGGTTACCTGGCGAGCCACGACTCGATGTGCGGGGTGCTGCTCGCCCGCGGCGCCGGCATCGCGAGGGTTGAACAGGCCGAGATGCCGGCGACCGAGGTCGCGCCGCTGATCGCTCGCTGGCTCGGCTTCGAGCTGCGCTGAGCGGGGGACGAGCCGCCGCGCGGATCGCCGGCGCCGGCCGCCGGGGGGCGCACTCGCACGAGCCGTCGCCGGGCACGGCAGGCCGAGGCACGAGTTAACACGCCCTTCACATGGCGCTCACGCCCGCCTAACCCCTGCGCCACATGCTGCCGCAGGCTCGACGGCGGGCCCGCCGGACCGCAAGGAACCACGATCAACCACGACCGGAGGCAAACATGACGCGACGACTGGTGGTGCTGGCAGTCCTGGTGTTCTCACTGGCGGGCGGGCTCGCCTTCGCCCAGAGCAACGATCCGCAGAAGCTCGACCCGCTGCTCGAGCTGCTGGTCAAGAAGGGCGTGATCACCGAGGCCGAGGCAACCGCGCTGCAAGCCGAGGCGGACACGGAGAAGGCAGCTCAGGCGGTGCCGGCACCTCCCTCAGCCGCCCCGGCGACGCCGGCGGCGCCGGCCGAGCTGCCGGCGGCGCTCAAGGGCCTGAAGATCGGCACCACCACCTACGTGTCCTACCAGGACGGCTCGGCCAACAACAGCTCCGGCGTCGGCCTGGACTACAGCAAGTTCGTCCTCAAGCGGGGCTACATCGACGTCCGCAAGGAGATCACGCCGTACTTCAACGCGCGCATCACCCCGGACATCACCCTCGACAGCAGCGGCAACACCAACGTCCGCATGAAGTACCTGTACGCCGCCGTTTCGAAGCAGGAGCTCGGCTTCATCGGCAAGCCCTACGTCGAGTTCGGCATGGCCCACATGCCGTGGCTCGACTTCGAGGAGAACATCAACCGGTTCCGGATGCAGGACACGATGTTCATGGAGCGAAATGGCCTCTTCAACTCGGCCGACCTCGGCGTGTTCGCGGCCGGCAACTTCGGCGAGGAAATGCCGAAGGAGTACCGGGAGCGCGTCAACTCCGGCCAGGCCGGGCGCTGGGGCTCGTTCGGGATCGGGGTGTACAACGGCGGCGGCTACAACGCCTCCGAGAAGAACTCCAACAAGGTGCTCGAGGGCCGGGTCAGCCTCCGACCGCTGCCCGACATCGTCCCCGGCCTGCAGGTGTCGGCGTTCGGAGTCTCGGGCAAGGGCAACATCGAGGAGACTGCGACCGTTACCGCGCCGGACTGGGAGGTGCTCTCCGGCATGGTCAGCTACGAGAGCCCGCGGCTGGTCCTCACCGCGCAGTACGAGCAGGGCAAGGGCAACCAGAAGGGCACCGCGGTCGACGCGAGCGGCAAGGCCCTCGACCACGACGGCTACTCGTTCTTCACCGAGGTCCGCCTCGACCAGGCCCAGAAGTACAGCCTGTTCGGCCGCTACGACCGCTTCGACCCGAACACCGACGACCCGGCCGCCGACGTCACCAAGCGAAGTATCGTCGGCTTCGCCTGGCAGTTCATCAAGAACAACTACTGGGTCCTCGACTACGACCGGCTCGAGCACAGCGGCAGCCGCGACACCGAGGACCGGCTGCAGCTGACGCTGCAGATCAAGTACTGACCGGACAGGAGGCCGGGCGTGCAAGGACCGTGTGAGCTTCACGGCACCTTCACACGCCCCCAACACCATGCCGCGGGCGGCCAACCCGGACGCCGCCCCGAATCACGGAGGATGACCATGCATCGCACCACACTCGCCAGCACCGCCGCGGCGCTCGTCCTGCTCGCCGCCGGTGTCGCCATCGCGGCCGGACTCGAGCTCGACCCGGATCTGCCCACGTACACCAAGGTCGAGGGCCTGCGCGGCACCTTGAACGCCGCCGGCTCCGACACCATGCTCGAGCTGCAGACCTTGATGGCGGAGGACTTCCGCAAGCTCTACCCGCAGGTCAAGATCCAGGTCGAGGGCAAGGGCTCGTCGACCGCCCCGCCGGCCCTGATCGAGGGCACGGTGCAGCTCGGCAACATGTCGCGGGCGATGAAGGACCAGGAGGTCGACGCCTTCGAGGAGAAGTTCGGCTACCCGCCGACCCGCTTCGACGTCGCCCTCGACACGCTCGCGGTGTTCGTCAACAAGGACAACCCGATCGTCTCGCTGACGGTGCCGCAGGTCGATGCGGTGTTCTCGAAGACCCGCAAGTGCGGCCTCGCCACCAACCTCTCGACCTGGGGCCAGCTCGGCCTGGCCGGCAGCTGGGCGACGGCGCCGATCTCGCTCTACGGCCGCAACGCGGCCTCCGGCACCTACGGCTACTTCAAGGACCACGCCCTGTGCAAGGGCGACTTCAAGGACACGGTCAAGGAGCAGCCCGGCTCCGCGTCGGTGGTGCAGGGCATCGAGAAAGACCTTTCCGGCATCGGCTACTCGGGCATCGGCTACATCACGTCGGGCGTGCGCGCGGTGCCGATCGCGCCGGCCGAGGGCCAGCCGCCGGTCGCCGCCTCGGCCGAGAACGCGGCCGACGGCAGCTACCCGCTCGCCCGCTTCCTCAACGTCTACGTCAACAAGGCCCCGGGCCAGCCGCTCGACCGGCTGACCGCCGAGTACCTGCGCTTCATCCTGTCGGCGGACGGCCAGCGGGTCGTGGCGAAGGCGGGATTTGACCCCCTCGATGCCACGGTCGTCGCCGTCGAGCTCGCCAAGCTCGAGGACTGAGCGGCCGACACTGCCGTGCTCAACGAGAAGCAGAAGGACCGCGCCGCGACCGCGCTCATCCGGGTCGGCGGCATCCTCGTCATCCTGGTGGTGGCGGCGATCGTGGTCAACATCGGCCTCGAGGCGCTGCCGCTCTTCTCCGGCGCCTCGAGCGGGCCGCTCACCAGGGTCGGGGATGCCGGTGAGGCGCTGCTCGCGGGCAGCGACCCGCGGCGCGAGCTGGTCTGGGTCCTCACCCGGGCCGGCCGCATCGAGTTCCCAGCCGACCCGGCGCGCCCCTCCATCGATGTGTCAGGGGGCGCGGCTGTGGTCGCCGCCGACCTCGAGATCGACGGCCGGATCGCGGTCCTCGATGGCTCCGGGCGCCTGTCCGTCGGCTCGCTGAGCTACCGCGACGAGTGGGCCGACGGCGGGCGGACGACCACCGCCCGCTGGCGGCCCGCGGCCGCGCCGCTGGAGCTCGGCGGCGACCGGCGCTGGACGGGAGCGACCGCCACCACCGCCGACGACGGCGCCGCGGTCGCGGCGGCCTGGGACGCGGACGGGGAGCTGGTCAGCGCAGCGTGGGACGGCGACCGCGAGCGCTGGGAGGTGTCGCCGCCGCTGGCGGTCGAGGGCGAGGTGAGCGCGGCCGCGATCGCCCAGGACCTCGACGCTGTCGCCATGGTCAGCGCCGGCGGCCGTCTGCGCGTCCTGACGCTGCCGGCGCTCGACGAGCTCGAGGTCGAGGGTGTGAGCGCGCCGATCGTCCGGGCGCGCTTCCTGATCGGCGGCGGCACCCTGGTGGTGGCAGGAAGCGACGGCGGCGTCGCGATTCTGCTCGAGGTGCCGCGGGTGGTCGTCACCAACCGCGGCGCGCAGCCGCTCGCCGTCGGCGAGCGGGCGCTCGCGCCGGGCGAGTCGGCGACGGTCTGGGACGACGAGCTCAGCCAGCGGCTCGGGGCCCGGCCGGACGTCGAGCTGGCGACCGCAACGCCGGTCTGGCGCGTCGTGCGCACCGCGGCCGGGACCGGTTCGGCGCCGACCGTGATCGCGCCCGGCCATCGCCGCCGCGACTTCGCAGTCGGCTGCGCGGACGGCTCGGTCGGGCTCTACTACTCGACGTCGGGCCGCCGGCTGCTCGCCGAGCGCTGGTCCGACGCGGCGGTGGCCGCGCTCGCGCTCGACCCCAAGGGCGACGGCGCGGTCGCGGTCGCCGGCGGCGAGCTGCTGCGGCGCTCGATCGCCAACCCGCATCCCGAGGTCAGCCTGCGCACCCTGTTCCTGCCGGTCCACTACGAGGGCCACGCGTCCCCGAAGTGGGTCTGGCAATCGACCGGCGGCAGCGACGCCTTCGAGCCCAAGATGAGCCTGTGGCCGCTCATCTTCGGCACCCTCAAGGCGACCCTCTACGCGCTCGTGTTCTCGGTGCCGCTGGCGCTCGCGGCCGCGGTCTGGGTCTCCCAGCTCGCGCCGCCCCGGCTGCAGGCGGTCATCAAGCCGACCCTCGAGCTGATGGCGGCGGTGCCGTCAGTGGTGGTCGGCTTCCTGGCCGCGCTGTGGCTGGCGCCGCGCCTCGAGGCGGCGCTGCTCGCGGCGATCGTCGGCGCCGCCGTGCTGCCGCTCGCGGTGGTGGCGGCCCTCGCAGTCTGGCGGATCGCGCCGGCCGGGCTGCGACGGCGGGTCCCGGCCAGCGGCGAGCTGGTGGTGTTGGCGCTGTCGGCGCTGGGCGTCGTGGCCGCGGCGGTTGCGCTCTCCGGCCCGGTGGAGGCGGCGCTGTTCGGCGGCGACTTCCAGCGCTTCCTGTTCACCGAGTGGGGGGTCCGCTACGACCAGCGCAACAGCCTCGTGGTCGGCATCGCCCTCGGCTTCGCGGTGATCCCGGTGATCTTCACTATCGCCGAGGACGCCTGCTCCGCAGTGCCGCGGTCGCTGATCTCGGCGAGCCGCGCCCTCGGCGCGACCCGCTGGCAGACCGCCGTCCGGCTGGTCGTTCCGGCGGCCAGCCCGGGCCTCTTCGCCGCGGTCATGCTCGGGCTCGGCCGGGCGGTGGGCGAGACCATGATCGTGCTGATGGCGGCCGGCAACACGCCGCTCCTCGACGGCTCTCCGTTCAACGGCATGCGCACGATGTCGGCCGCGATCGCGGTCGAGATCCCCGAGGCGCCGGTGGGGTCGACCCTGTTCCGGGTGCTGTTCCTGACCGGCACCCTGCTGTTCGTCTTCACCCTCATCGTGACCACGGCGGCCGACGTCGTCGGCCGGTACCTGCGGCAGCGCTATGCCCGGTTCTGAGCCGTCGCCGCGGCCGATCGTCGCCACCACCTCGGGCCTGGCCCCGGGCCTGCCCGGCATCTGGGCGACCGCGCTCGCCACCCTGGCGGTGCTGGCGATGCTGGTGACGCTGCTCTCGATCGTGGTGGTCAACGCCGTCGGCTGGTTCTGGCCGGCCCGCATCCACGAGCTCAAGCTCGCCGGCGGCACCGTGCTGGTCGGCGAGCGGGTCGACCGCGAGGTGATGCCGGCGCTCGACGGCGAGGGGGCGCGGCACCGGGTCCAGGTCAAGGTCGGCAACCGCGAGGTGACGGCGAGCGACTTCGTGTGGGTCGCCGCGGCCGAGATCGTCGCGACCGCCGCGCCCGCGGACCTGGTGCGGGTGGTGCGCACGGAGTACGGCGACGCCTTCGGCCGCATCGTCGGCGCGGTCGACGGCAATGGCGAGTCGCTCGATCTGGCGGCGCCGGGCGCGCTCGCCCGGCTGCTCGAGGACGGCGCCCGCATGCGGCGCGAGCGCCGCCATCTCGAACGCGACCTCGAGCGGGTGCGGCGGCCGCTGACCCGCCTCGAGGAGCGGCTCGACCTGGTGGAGCGGTCGCAGCGGGCTCGCACCGCCGAGGGGCGCGCCGAGATCGACGAGCTGCGGCAGCGCACCGAGCAGCTCGCCGGAGAGCTGGCGCCCGAGCTCGCCGGGGTGCAGGCGCGGCTCGACGCGACCGCCGAGCGGCTGCAGAGCGCGGCCCTGGTCCTGGCGGCGGGAGGGCAGAGCCTGGAGATCCCGCTCGGCAACGTCGTCGAGCTGGTCTGGAGCAACCGGCTCGGCCCGCTCGAGCGGGCCTGGCACGCACTGCGGCAGGGCGCGCTGTTCCTCATCACCGAGCCGCGCGAGGCCAACACCGAGGGCGGCATCTTCCCGGCGCTGTTCGGCACCGTGCTGCTGGTCTTCCTGATGAGCCTGGCGGTGGTGCCGCTGGGGGTGATCACGGCCGTCTACATGACCGAGTACGCGCGGCCGGGCCTGCTGCTGCGGCTGGCCGGCCAGGCCGTGAACAACCTCGCCGGAGTGCCCTCGATCGTGTTCGGCATGTTCGGGCTGGCGTTCTTCATCTACGGCGTCGGCGGCGTGATCGACCGCGGCCTCTTCTCAGACCGGCTGCCGACGCCGACCTTCGGCACCGGCGGCATGCTGTGGGCGTCGCTGACCCTGGCCCTGATGACGGTGCCGGTGGTCGTGGTGGCGACCCGCGAAGGCCTGCTGGCGGTGCCGCGGAGCTGGCGCGAGGGGTCGCTCGCGCTCGGCGCCACCAAGTGGCAGACCATGCGCCGGATCGTGCTGCCGGCGGCGATGCCGGGGATCCTGACCGGGCTGATCCTCGCGGTCAGCCGCGCCGCCGGCGAGGTGGCGCCGCTGATGCTGACCGGCGCCGCCAAGCTGGCGCCGAGCCTGGCGGTGGACGGGGCGCCGCCCTTCCTCCACCTGCAGCGCAAGTTCATGCACCTCGGCTTCCACATCTACGATGTGTCGATGCAGTCGCCGAACGTCGAGGCGGCGAAGCCGATGGCCTTCGCGACCACGCTGGTGCTGCTCCTGCTGGTCGTCCTGATGAACCTGACCGCGATCGTCATCAGGCGGCGCCTGCGCCGCGCCTACCGCGGCCAGGCGGTGTAGGAGGAGCTGTGAGCGAGCGAACGGTGGCGCTGTCGAGCGCGGGCCTTCACCTCTACTACGGGGCGACGCATGCCCTCAAGGGCATCACCCTCGAGCTGCCCGAGCGGCAGATCAGCGCCCTGATCGGGCCGTCGGGCTGCGGCAAGTCGACCTTCCTGCGCTGCTTCAACCGGATGAACGACATGATCGAGGGCGTGCGCACGGAGGGCCGCGTGCTCGTCGAGGGGCAGGACATCAATCGCGAGAACGTCGATCTCGAGCAGCTGCGCAAGCGGGTCGGCATGGTCTTCCAGAAATCGAACCCGTTCCCGATGTCGATCCGTGACAACATCAGCTACGGGCCGCGCATGGCGGGAGTGCGGGGGCGCGACCGGCTCGACGCGATCGTCGAGCGGTCGCTGCGCCAGGCCGACCTCTGGGTCGAGGTGAAGGATCGGCTCGACGGCTCGGCCCTCGACCTGTCGGGCGGCCAGCAGCAGCGGCTGTGCATCGCCCGCGCGCTCGCCAACGAGCCCGAGATCCTGCTGCTCGACGAGCCGGCCTCGGCCCTCGACCCGATCTCGACCGCCAAGATCGAGGAGACCCTGCTCCAGCTCAGGTCCCGCTACACGATCGTCATCGTCACCCACAACCTGCAGCAGGCGGCGCGGGTCGCCGACCTGACCGCGTTCTTCATGCTCGGCGAGCTGGTCGAGGTGTCGGACACCACCACCATGTTCACCAAGCCCGGCCAGCGCATCACCGAGGAGTACATAACCGGGAGGTTCGGCTGATGCCGCCCGCCCGATCCACCGATGGCGCACCGCGCCGCTCGCCGACCGCCGGCCGTGGCAGGGCGCGGCGCGTGTTGCACGCGGCCGGATGTGCCGTATCGTTCTCTCAGGGAGTCCCCGATGCACCGGCAGTTTGAGGAAGAGCTGGAGCAGCTGAAGCAGACCATCCTGGCGATGGCCGGGCTCGTCGAGAAGTCCCTCGCCGATGCCGCAGCCGCGCTCGTCCATCAGGACGTCGAGCTCGCCGAAGCGGTCATCGCACGCGACGACGAGGTCGATCGCCTCGAGATCGAGATCGACCGGCTCGCCACCGAGTTCATCGCCCGCCACCAGCCCACCGCAACCGACCTGCGATTCGTGATCGTGGCGATCAAGCTCGGCCCGGAGCTCGAGCGGATCGCCGACGACGCGGTCAACGTCGCCCACCGCGTCCGCCACCTTGCGAAGCTGCCGCTGCTCAAGCCGCTGATCGACCTGCCGAGGATGCTCGCGCTCGCCCACGCGATGGTCAGCGACGCCATCACCGCCTACGTCAAACGCGACCCGGCGGCGGCGCGCGAGATCATCAGGCGCGACGACGAGGTCGACACCCTGTACTGGCAGGTGTTCCGCGAGCTGCTGACCTACATGATGGAGGACCCCTCCAGCATCTCGCGCGCCATCGACCTGATCCTGGTCGCGCGCTTCATCGAGCGGATCGCCGACCAGGCCACCAACATCGCGGAGGAGGTCGTGTACCTGGTCGAGGCGGTGCCGATCCGGCACCGGCACGACGAGCCGGAGAAGTCTCCGGTCGGGGAGTGACGCATCATGGCCGGCGAGCGGCTCGTCATCGTCGAGGACGATCCCGATCTGGCGCGGACCTTGACCCTCGCGCTCGAGCGCGACGGTTTTCAGGTCACCGCCTTCCACACCGGCCGCGAGGGCCTCGAGGGCATCCTCTCCTCGCCGCCCGACCTGGTGCTGCTCGACCTCAATTTGCCTGACCTGGATGGGCTCTCCGTGTGCCGCGAGCTGCGGGGGACGCCGGCGGTCCAGGACCTGCCGCTGATCATCCTGACCGCCCGGGTCGAGGAGAGCGACCGCGTGCTCGGCCTCGACCTCGGCGCCGACGACTACGTGACCAAGCCGTTCTCGCTGCGCGAGCTCAGAAGCCGGATCCGCGCCCTGCTGCGGCGGCGCAGCCTCGACACCGGGGTCCCGGAGGACTCCTACCGCGACTCGCGGCTCGAGGTGGACCGCGGCTCGATGGCGGTGCGCTTCGACGGCCAGCCGGTGCGGCTGACGGTCCGCGAGTTCGAGCTGCTCTGGCACCTCATCACGACCCGGCCGCGGGTCGCCACCCGCGACCGGATCCTCGAGCGGGTGTGGGGGATCTCGAGCGAGGTCGAGACCCGGACCGTCGACGTGCACATCCGGTCGCTGCGGGCCAAGATCGCGAGCGAGGTCGTGGAGACGGTGATCGGCGCCGGCTACCGCTTCCGGGGGTTCGCGTGACGCGAGGCCGCCACCTCGCGGTGGTCGCGCTGGCGGCCGCGCCGTTGCTGCTGGTGTGTCTGCTCGTCGTGGTGCGGATGGGCGGCACCGCGTTTCCGGCAGTCGCGGTCTGGGTGGTCGGCGTCGCGCTGCTCGAGGTGGTGCTGTGGCGGACGATCGGAAGGCCGCAGCGCGAGCTGCTCGATGGGATCGGCGCGACGTCGAGCCGTGAGGTCGGTACCAGGGTCGGCGAGCTGGCGGCGGAGGCCGCGCTCGAGCGCACCGAGCGCGAGCGGACGGCGGCGCTCATCGAGGACCTCTCGTCGGGTCTCGGCGAAGGGCTGGTCGTGGTCGACACCAGCCTCAGGATCCGGCTGATCAACCGGGTTGCCCTACGTTTCTGCGGGGTCGAGCAGGTGCGGGCCGGCGCCCACCTTCTCGAGCTCATTCGCGAGCCCGACGGCGTCGAGACCTTCCAGGCCGCCGCAGCCGGCGGCCGCCCCGATCCGGTCCTGATCGCCAACCCGCGCGGCCTCTGGGAGGTGCGCGCCTTCCCGGTGCGCGGGGGCGGCGCGGTGGGGCTGGTCTCGGAGGTCAGCCTGATCCGGCGCGCGTCCGAGTTCCGGCGCCGCTTCGTGCAGGACCTGTCGCACGAGCTGCGGTCGCCGCTGACCGTGCTGCGGACCACGGTCGAGGCGATGGAGGACGAGCTCCCGGCGGAGCTGACCGAGATGCTGGTCCGTCAGGTCGAGCGGGTCGACCGCCTGGCCAGCGAGCTCAGCGAGCTGGCCACGATCGAGTCCGGCCAGCTCGACCTCGAGCTCGGCTCGGTGATCGCGGCCGAGGTGGTGCGCGAGGTGCTGGCCGACTTCCGGCCCGAGGCAGCGCGGCTCGACGTCGACCTGCGCTCGGAGGTGGCGGAGGACCTGCGCTGCTGGTGCGACCGCCGCGGCCTCTACCGCGTGCTCTCCAACCTGGTCGACAACGCCGTCAAGTACAACCGGCCCGGCGGCTGGGTGCGGGTGCGCGGCCGCATCGCCGACGGCGCGGCCGTCCTCGAGGTGGTGGACAACGGCGAGGGGATCCCGGCGAGCGAGCTCAAGGCGGTGCTGCAGCGCTTCTACCGGGTCGACCGGGCGCGCACGCCCGGCCGCGGCGGGCTCGGGCTCGGCCTCGCCATCGTCAAGCACCTGGTGCAGGTCATGGGCGGCACCCTGGCCCTCGACTCGCGGGAAGGGGTCGGCACGACGGTGACCGTCGGCTTCCCTGTCGAGGGCCCGCCGGGACCTCCGCGCCCCGCCGGCGAGCCGCCGGCGTAGCGGGCCGGCGCCGCCCCCACCTCGCCCGAGCGCGGTCCGTCAGCCGTCGCCTTCGCGCAGCCGGTAGCCGACCCCGGGTTCGGTCAGCAGGTAGGCCGGCCGCGCCGGATCGGGCTCGATCTTGCGGCGGAGGTTGGAGACCGTCACCCGCACCAGGTGGCTCTGCTCGAGGTAGCCCGGCCCCCACACCTCGCGCAGGATCTGGCGGTGGGTCAGCACGCGGCCGGCGTGCCGGACGAGGACCCGCAGCAGGTCGTACTCGGTGGGGGTGAGGGTCAGCTCGACGTCGTCGCGGCGCACCCGCCGGCGCGCGAGATCCACCTCGAGGCCGCCGGCGCGATACACGGGCTCCTCGGCCGGGGACGCGGCCCGGCGCAGGGCGGCGCGGATCCGCGCCAGCAGCTCGCCGGTCCCGAACGGCTTGGTCAGGTAGTCGTCGGCGCCGGCGTCGAGCGCCTCGACCTTGTCGTCCTCCCGGCTGCGCACCGACAGCACGATGATCGGCTGCTGGCTCCACTCGCGCAGCCGCCGGATGACCTCGACGCCGTCGATGTCCGGCAGCCCGAGGTCGAGGACGACGACGTCGGGGCGGAAGGCCGCCGCCGCCGCCAGCCCGTCCTCGCCCGACTCCGCCTCGGCCACCTCCATCTCGGCCGCCGCCAGCGCGGTGCGCAGGAAGCGGCGGATCGGCCGCTCGTCGTCCACCACCAGCACTCGCACGGCACTCATGATGCGCTGCCCTCCTGGGGGTGGCCGAGCGGCAGCTCGAGCACGATCCTGGTGCCGCCGCCATCCGCCCGCTCGGCCCACACCCGCCCGCCGTGGGCCTCGACGATGCCGCGGCTGAGCGCGAGGCCGAGCCCGCTGCCGCCGGCGGCATCACCCCGATCCGCCCGGTAGAACTTCTCGAACACCCGCTCGAGCTCGGACTCCGGGATGCCGTCGCCGTGATCGCGCACCTCGAGGCGCAGCGCGCTGCCCACCGCCCGCCCCGTCACCTCGACCGAGCCGCGGACGGGCGAGAACTTGAGGGCGTTGTGGAGCAGGTTGACCAGGGCCTGGGTGAGGAGCGCCGCGTCGCCCTCAACGGCTGGCAGCTCGGGCGGCACGTCGAGGTGGATCCGCTCCGACTCGGCCCGCACCGGCGACTGGGTGAGGGCGGCGCCGACCAGATCCTGCGGCTCGATCGGCTCCCGGTGCAGCTCGAGGCGTCCCGCCTCGAGACGCGACAGGTCGAGCAGCCCGCCCACCACCCGGTCGAGCCGCCCGGCCTCGTCGGCCGCCTCGGCCAGCAGCCCGGCCCGCGCCTCGTCGCCGAGCCGCTCGCCCTGCTCGCGCAGGGTCGACAGCACGCCGACGATGGTGGCGAGCGGGGTGCGCAGGTCGTGGGAGACCGAGCCCAGGATGGCCCGGTGGAGGCGGTCGGCCTCGGCCAGCAGCGCGGCCCGCCGGGCCTGCTCGGCAAGCTCGGCGCGCTCGAGGGCGACGCCGGCCTGGGCCGCCATCGCCTCCACCAGCCGTCGCCGGTCGGGCGCCAGCGCCTGGCCCGAGAGGGGCACGGCGAGGCCGAGTACCACGCCCGGCTCCCGCCCCGCGAGCACCGGCAGCCAGAGGTGGTCGGCCGCGGGCAGGGTGTCGGTGCCGCGGCCCGCCGGCCGGCCGCGGCTTGCGCACCAGCGCGCGGCGGCGAGGTCGGTGGTCGACAGCCGTCCCGAGGGAGGCGGGCCTGCGAGCACCTCCACTGGCTCCCGGAGCGCGAGGACGAGGCCGGGCAGGCCGCTCGCCTGGCTCGCCTCCTCGAGCAGGCAGCGCGCCACGTCGGCCAGCTGGCTGGTGGTGGAGAGCCGGCGGGAGAGGCTGAGCAGCGCCGCGGTCTGCGCCTCGCGGGTCTCCGCGGCCGCGGTCTGGGCGCGCAGTCGCGCGACCAGGGTGCTGGTCACCGCGCCGACCAGGAAGAGGCCGAGAAAGGTGATCAGGTACTGGGTGTCGTGCACGGTGAAGCTGTGACGCGGGGGCACGAAGACCACGTCGAAGGCGATCACCGAGACGGCGGCGGCGACCAGGGCGGGGACGAGGCCGAGCCGGAGGGCGGCGACCAGCACCGCGACCAGGTAGACCATGACCAGGTTGGTCGGCTCCAGGCGCCCGGCCAGCGGCAAGCCGAGCGCGGTTGCGACCGCCACCAGCGCCAGCGCATCGATCACCTGGCGCCAGCCCGGCCGCTCGCGCCGCGGACCGCGCCGTGCCTCAGGCGTCGGCAGCGTGGCGCCGACGCTGACCACGACCAGATCGATCGGCGGCGCCTGCGCGACCAGGTCGTTGAAGATCGAGCGCTGCAGGCGGGCGAGGGGCCCGTGCCGGGTGGGCCGGCCGACGACCAGCTTGGTCACGTTGTGGGCACGCGCGAAGCGCAGCACCGCCTCGGCGACCGAGCTGCCGTCGAGGGTGGCGACCTGGGCGCCGAGCTGCTCGGCGAGGGCGAGGTCGCGGTAGATCCGTTGCCGGTTGTCCTCGCTCAGCCGGTCGCTTCCGGCCGTCTCCACGTAGACGGCGAACCACTCGGCCCGCAGCTCGTCGGCGAGGCGGCGGGTGGCGCGGATCAGCTCGGCGCTGTATGGGCTGCCGGCGACCGAGACCAGGAGGCGCTCCGCCGCCGGCCAGGGGCCGGGAATGGCGCGCAGCGTCATGTAGGCGCGCATCTGCTCGTCCACCCGGCGTGCTGCGCGGCGCAGGGTGAGCTCGCGCAGGGCCAGCAGGTTGCCGGAGCGGAAGAACCGCTCGGTGGCTCGCGCGGCCTGCTCGGGCACATAGACCTTGCCCTCGGCCAGCCGCTGCAGCAGCTCCTCTGGCGGCACGTCGACGAGCTCGATCTCGTCGGCCTGGTCGAGCAGCCGGTCCGGAACCCGCTCGCCCATTGCGACCCCGGTGATCCGCGCCACCACCTCGGCCAGGCTCTCGAGGTGCTGGACGTTGAGGGTGGTCCAGACCTCGATGCCGGCCGCCGCCAGCTCCTCCACGTCCTGCCAGCGCTTGGGATGTCGCGAGTCGGGCGCATTCGAGTGCGCCAGCTCGTCGATGAGGACGACCCCGGGCCGGCGCGCCAGCACGGCGTCGAGGTCGAGCTCGGTCACGTGCGCCCCGCGGTAGCTGAGCCGGCGGCGCGGCAGGACCTCGAGGCCTTCGAGCAGAGCCTCGGTCTCGGCGCGGCCGTGGGTCTCCACCAGCGCCACCACCAGGTCGATCCCCTCGGCCCGCCGCCGCCGCGCCGCCTCCAGCATGGCGTAGGTCTTGCCGACGCCGGCCGCGTAGCCGAGGAAGACCTTCAGTCGCCCGCGATCGCGCCGGCGCTCCTCGTCGGCGGCCAGCTCCAACAGCTGGTCCGGATCCGGCCGCGGCTCGCCCGTGCTGCCCGACATCGTCACCTTGATGGTAGCGTGGTCGGCCCGCGTCCGAATCGTCGGTCGAGCGCCAGATTGAGGCGCAGGACGTTGACTCTCGGCTCGCCCAGGAAACCGAGTGTGCGGCCCTCCACGTGCTCCGCCACCAGCGCCTCCACCTCGGCGACCCGGACACCCCGCGCCGCCGCGATCCGGCGGGCCTGCCAGCGCGCGGCAGCCGGGCTCAGGTGGGGGTCGAGACCGCTCGCCGAGGCAGTGAGGAGCTCGGCCGGGACCGCACTTGGAGCAGACGGGTTTTCGGAGCGCAGGCGGGCGGCCTCGACGGCGACCCGCTCCCTGAGCGTCGCCGAGGTGGGACCGAGGTTCGAGGCGCCGGATGCCGACGCATCGTAGCCGCCCCGGCCGGCGGCTGAGGGCCGGCCGTGGACGTAGCCGGGGCTCGCGAAGCTCTGACCGATCAGCTCGGAGCCGATGACCCGCCCGCCGACCTCGACCACGCTGCCGTTGGCCTGGCGCGGGAAGAGGAGCTGGGCGAGGGCGGTGACCCCCAGGGGATAGACAACCCCCGTCAGCACCAGGGTCACGGCTGCCATGCGCACGGCGACCTTAAGCTGCGATCGCATCTGCCCCTCCTAGGTGAGCCCGAGGGCGGTCAGCACCAGGTCGACGAGCTTGATGCCGGCAAATGGCGTCATCACGCCCCCCAGCCCATAGAGCAGCAGCGAGCGCTTGAGCAGCGCGGCCGCGCCGAGCGGGCGGTAGCGCACGCCGCGCAGCGCCAGCGGGATCAACGCGACGATGATGAGCGCGTTGAAGATCACCGCGGCGAGGACCGCGCTGCGCGGCGAGGCAAGGGCCATCACGTTGAGCGGCGCGATCTCCGGGAACGCCGGGAGCAGCATGGCGGGCAGGATCGCGAAGTACTTGGCGACGTCGTTGGCGATCGAGAAGGTGGTCAGGCAGCCGCGCGTCATCAGCAGCTGCTTGCCGACCTCGACCACCTCGAGCAGCTTGGTCGGGTCGCTGTCGAGGTCGACCATGTTGCCCGCCTCGCGCGCCGCCTGGGTGCCACTGCCCATGGCGATGGCCACATCGGCCTGCGCCAGGGCCGGCGCGTCGTTGGTGCCGTCGCCGGTCATCGCCACCAGCTTGCCCTTGGCCTGCTCCGCCCGGATCAGGGCGAGCTTCATTTCGGGGGTGGCCTCGGCCAGGAAGTCGTCGACGCCGGCCTCGGCCGCGATGGCGGCCGCGGTCAGGGGGTTGTCGCCGGTGATCATGATCGTCGTAAGCCCCATCGCGCGGAAGCGGGCGAAGCGCTCCTTGATGCCGCCCTTGACGATGTCCTTGAGATGCACGGCGCCGATCGTCCGCCCGTCGCGCGCGACCAGCAGCGGCGTGCCGCCGCTTCTCGCGATGCTCTCGACGGCGGCCTCGAGCGGCGGCGGCACCGGGTTTCCCGCCGCCGCGCACCAGGCGCGGATGGCGTCGACGGCCCCCTTGCGCACCTGCGCCCCCGGCAGATCGACGCCGCTCATCCGGGTCTGGGCGGAGAAGGGCACGAAGCGGATCTCCGGCAAACGGCCGCCGGCGATCTCCGGCTCGGCCCGCAGGCCGAAGCGCTGCTTTGCCAGCAGCACGATGCTGCGGCCCTCCGGCGTCTCGTCGGCCAGCGACGCCAGCTGGGCCGCGACTGCGAGGTACTTCTCGGAGACGCCCGGCGCCGGCAGCAGCGCCACCGCCTGGCGATTGCCGAAGGTGATGGTGCCGGTCTTGTCGAGCAGCATGATGTCGACGTCGCCGGCCGCCTCGACCGCCCGGCCGCTGGTCGGGATGACGTTGGCGCGGACCAGGCGGTCCATGCCGGCAATGCCGATCGCCGACAGCAGCCCGCCGATCGTGGTCGGGATCAGGCACACCAGCAGGGCGGTGATCGCGGTGATCGAGAAGCGCACGCCCGAGTAGAGGCCGAACGGCACCAGGGTGACGCAGACGACGAGGAAGATGATCGTCATGCCGCACAGCAGGACCTCGAGAGCGATCTCGTTCGGGGTCTTCTGACGGCGCGCCCCCTCCACCAGGGCGATCATGCGGTCGAGGAAGGCGCCGCCGGGATCGCTCGTGATCCGGACCACGATCCGGTCCGACAGCACCCGCGTGCCGCCGGTGACGGCCGAGCGGTCGCCGCCGCTCTCGCGGATGACCGGGGCCGACTCGCCGGTCACCGCCGACTCGTCCACCGACGCGATCCCCGCGGTCACCTCGCCGTCGCCTGGGACCAGCTCGCCGGCCGTGACGACCACGACGTCCCCCGTGCGCAGGCTCGACGCGGGCACCGCCTCCTCGCGGCCGTTGGCCAGCCGCCGGGCCGTGGTGTCGCGGCGCAGCCCGCGCAGTGCGGCCGCCTGCGCCTTGCCCCGCCCCTCGGCGAGCGCCTCGGCGAAGTTCGAGAACAGCACCGTGAACCACAGCGAGAGCGCCACCGACAGGGTGAACCAGCCCGGCTCGGCGCTGCCCGTGCTGCGCACCAGGCCGGTGAGCCAGGCGGCCGTGGTCACGACGGCGCCGGCCGCCACCACCAGCAGCACCGGGTTGCGCGCTGTCACCCGCGGGTCGAGCTTGCGCAGGCTGTCGAGCAGCGCTCCGCGCAGGATCGTGCGGTCCCACGCCGAGACGGCGTGCAGCTTCCCGTCGGGCATGGCTAGAACACCCTTCCGGCGCGGGCCAGGAAGTGCTCGACCACCGGCCCCAGACTGAGCGCCGGCAGGAAGGTCAGCGCGCCGACGATCACGATGACGCCGATCAGCAGCGCGAGAAACAGCAGCCCGGTGGTGGGGAAGGTGCCGGCGCTCGGGGGCGCCACCTTCTTGCCGGCCATCGACCCCGCGATGGCGAGCACCAGGACGATCATCCAGAATCGACCCGCAAGCATCGCCACACCGAGGGTGAGGTTGAACCACGGCGTGTCGGCGGCGAGGCCCGCGAACGCCGAGCCGTTGTTGCCGGCCGCGCTCGAGTACGCGTAGTTGAGCTCGGTGAGCCCGTGCGGGCCGGCGTTGCCGAGCGACGACAGCGCCGACGGGTTGACTGCTGAGGCCGCGGCGCCGGCCAGGATCAGCAGCGTCGGCAGGAGGACGAAGAGCACCGCGAGCCTGACCTCCCGGCTCTCGACCTTCTTGCCCAGGTACTCGGGGGTGCGCCCGACCATCAGGCCGGCGATGAACACCGCCAGCAGCGCCATCACCAGCATCCCGTAGAGGCCGGCGCCGACGCCCCCGAACACCACCTCGCCGAGCTGGATGTTGAACAGCGTGACCAGGCCGCCGAGCGGGGTGAAGCTGCCGTGCATCGAGTTGACGGCGCCGCACGAGGCGTCGGTCGTCACCGTGGCGTAGAGGGCGGAGCCGGCGACACCGAAGCGGACCTCCTTGCCCTCGAGGTTGCCGGCGGGGGACGGGAGCGGCAGGACCGGGTTGCCGGCCGCCTCGGCCCAGTAGACCGCGGTCGCGCCGGCGAGGAACAGGATGGACATGGCGGCGAGCAGCACCAAGCCCTGCCGGCGGTCCCCCGCCATCCGGCCGAAGGTCCAGACCAGGCCGGCCGGGATGGCGAAGATCAGCAGCATCGAGACGAAGTTCGTCAACGGGGTCGGGTTCTCGAAGGGATGGGCCGCGTTGGCGTTGAAGAAGCCGCCGCCGTTGGTGCCGAGCTGCTTGATCGCCTCCTGCGAGGCGACCGGCCCGAGCGGGATTGCCTGCTCGCCGCCGTCGAGGGTGGCAGCCACCCGGGAGGGGGCCAGGCTCTGCACGACTCCCTGGGAGGCGAAGACGAGAGCGACGACCAGGCTCGCCGGGAGCAGGACGTAGACCGTGCCCCGGGTGAGGTCGACCCAGACGTTGCCGATCGTCCCCGGCCCCTTGCCCTCGCCCCGGCGCGTCAGACCGCGGGCGAGCGCGACCGCGACCGCCATCCCGGCTGCGGCGGAGACGAAGTTCTGCCAGGCGAGGCCAGCCATCTGGGTGAGGCAACTCATGGTCGCCTCGCCGGCATACGCCTGCCAGTTGGTGTTGGTGGTGAAGCTCGCAGCAGTGTTGAAGGCCGACAGCGGCTCGACGGGTCCCAGGTGCTGGGGGTTGAGCGGCAGCAGGTGCTGCAGCCGCTCGATGGCGTAGGTGGCCAGCAGGCTGACGCCGCTGAAGGCGAGCAGCGAGCCGGTGTAGCGCGGCCATGGCTGCTCGCGACCGTCGACCCGGCACGCCCGATAGACGAGGCGCTCCAGCCAGCCGAGCGGACGCGCCAGCGCGTGCGGACCGCCCTCGAGCACGCGGTGCAGGTAGCTCCCCAGCGGCGGTGCCGCGAGCAGCACGATCGCGAGAAACACCAGGATCTGGATCCAACCGGGCGCGGTCATGGCGAGCCACTCCCTCAGCGCCGCTCGCCCCGCAGCAGCGCGTCGCCGAGCCTGGCGAGGAGCAGCAATGAGACCAGCAGGCCGACGGCGTGCTCGAGGCTCATGAGGCCTCCGCTCACATCCGGTCGCAGGCGCGGACGAGGCGCCACGACAGCAGGAAGAACACCAGCGTGACCGTCACCACGAGAAGGTCGTTCATGGGTGATCCTCTCAGAAGCGAGGCCGGCCTGCCGCAGCGCCCACAGCGTGGGCCTTGGAAGGCCGTTCGCGATCGGCCGGGCCGGCGGTTGCCGACCTCCCGGCGTCGGACCGCGCCTCGTCGAGGGCGCGGCGGAGCCGGGCCGTCGCCCACCACTCCTCGACCGCGGCCCAGCCGGCGGTCGCGAGCAGGAAGGCGAACAGGTAGAGCAGAAAGCGCCGGTCGGTGTCGGCGAGCAGCCGCGGCCAGGCCGCCATCGCCCACACCGGCGCCGACAGCAGCGCGAGCAGCGAGGTCAGCAGGCGCCGCCGGGCGGTCAGCTGCTCGCACCTGAGGTGTCGGTCGAGCAGCGACGGCTCGGGACCAACCTCGTCGTCGGGGCGGGCCGGAAAGCGGGTGAGCACGAGATCCGCCATCGATCGAAGTGTGGGGCGGCGCGGGTCAATTGGGTGGAAAGACCCGAGCCGGGCGCGTCAAGGTCCCGTCAACGCCGGGCTGGTCAAGGGGACGGCAAGAGTGCGCCGGAAGCTGTCAAGGCCGCGTCAAGGCCGGGCTCGGGGGCGGTTTGGCGGCGGCCCCACGGTGTATACCGAGGCCGAGCGCCGAGTCCCGCCGGGGGCGGGAGCGGGGGAACCAATCCGGGGCGCATCGCCGCAGGCGTAGGGCAATCTCTTCGGCCCGAGCCCGTCAGCTCACCCCGCAGGCGTCGAAGAGAGGTCGAGCGTGCAGACACCGCCGTTCGCCGGCTGCGGGCCGGCGACCGCTTCCCCACCGTTTTCGGATCGTCCGGCGCCAGCCGCGACGGGGCCACGCCGTTGCGGCGCCGGCCGGCCGTTCCTCTCCCGGAGCGCGGGCTCATGACCGAGACGGCGGCCAACGACGTCGAGGCGGCGGACCTGGACGACGCCGCACCGCGGATCGCCACCCGGCGCGACCTGGCGGCCCTGTCGCTGGCCGCTCTCGGCGTGGTCTACGGCGACATCGGGACCTCGCCGCTGTACACCATCCGCGAGTGCTTCCTGCCCGGCCACGGCGCCGAGCCGACCGCGGCCAACGTTCTCGGCGTGCTGTCGCTCATCTTCTGGTCGCTCGCCCTGGTCGTGGTCCTCAAGTACCTGGTGTTCGTGATGCGCGCCGACAACCGGGGAGAGGGCGGGATCATGGCGCTGATCGCCCTCATCTCGCCGGCTGCGAACGGCAACGGAAACGGCGGCAGGCGGCGCCGCCGCCGGTTGATCATGCTCGGCCTGTTCGGCACTGCGCTCCTGTTCGCCGACGGCATGATCACGCCGGTGATCACGGTCCTCGGCGCGATCGAGGGGCTCGAGGTGGCGACCCCGGTGCTGCGCCCTTTGGTGGTGCCGGTCTCGCTCGGCATCCTGGCCGGGCTGTTCCTGGTGCAGAAGCGGGGCACGGCGCGGGTCGGCGCGATGTTCGGGCCGGCGATGGTGGTCTGGTTCCTGATGATCGCCGCCCTCGGCGTGCCGTGGATCGTCCGCCACCCCGAGGTGCTGACGGCGGTGGCGCCGTGGCACGCGGTGGGGTTCCTCGTCGGCCACCGCCTCCAGGGCTTCTTCGTCCTCGGCGCGGTGGTGCTCTGCTTTACCGGCACCGAGGCGCTGTACGCGGACATGGGCCACTTCGGCCCGCGGCCGATCCGCTTTGCCTGGTCGGTCATGGTCTGTCCGTGCCTGCTGCTCAACTACTTCGGCCAGGGGGCCGCGATCCTCGGCGGCGGCGCGCGCGCTGTCGCCAACCCGTTCTTCGCCCTCGCGCCGGCCTGCCTGCTCTACCCGGTGGTCGCGGTCGCGACCGTGGCCGCCGTGATCGCGTCGCAGGCTCTGATCTCGGGCGCCTTCTCGCTCGCGCAGCAGGCGATGCAGCTCGGTTACTCGCCGCGGCTGGACGTCGTCCACACCTCGAGCCTCGCCCGCGGGCAGATCTACGTGCCGCAGGTCAACGGTCTCCTGCTGGTCGCCTGCTGCGCCCTGACCGTGATCTTCCGCTCGTCGTCGAGCCTAGCCGCGGCCTACGGTGTGGCGGTCACCGGGACCATGACCATCACCTCGATCCTGCTCTACGCGGTGGCGCGCGAGCGCTGGGGCTGGGGGCGCATCGGCGCCGGCGCGCTGATCGGCCTGTTCCTGTGCATCGACCTGCCGTTCCTCTCGGCCAACCTCGTCAAGGTCGCGCACGGCGGCTGGCTGCCGCTCCTGGTCGGCGCCGCCCTGTACTGCGTGTTCGTCACCTGGAAGCAGGGGCGCGAGCTGCTCGCCCGGCAGATGCGGGACGGGATGGTCGCGCTCGACCGCTTCCTCCCCTCGCTGCGGCTGGAGAGGCCGCCCCGGGTCTCCGGAACCGCGGTCTTCATGACCTCGAACCTCGACGTGGTGCCGCCGGTGCTGCTCCACCACTTCAAGCACAACAAGGTGCTCCACGAGCAGGTCATCCTGCTGTACGTGCTGACCGAGCGGGTGCCGGTGGTGCCACTCGAGGAGCGGGTCGAGGTCCACGACCTCGGCGACGAGGTCTACTCGGTGATCGCGCGCTTCGGCTTCATGGAGACGCCGGACGTGCCGAGGGCCCTCAAGCAGTGCCGCACCCGGGGCCTGCGGGTCAAGCTCGGCGAGACCAGCTACTACCTCGGCCGCGAGACCCTGCTCACGACCGGCGGCAGCGACATGGCGCAGTGGCGCAAGGGGCTGTTCGCGTACCTGTCGCGCAACGCCCGGCCGGCCACCGCCTTCTTCGGGCTGCCGCCGAACCGGGTCGTCGAGCTCGGCATGCAGGTGCGGCTCTAGCTGGCGGCATGCCTGCGCGCCCCGATGGTAGACTTCGCCCGTTGGCGGGAGGCGTCCCCGCCGTCACCAGCGAAAGCGAGGCAGGACCGGCATGACGACTCACCTGGAGGCGATGCTGCAGCAGGACCTCGAGCGGATTCGCCTCAAGGTCGTCGAGATGGGCGACCTGGCCGAGCGGGCGATCCGCGCCAGCATACGGTCGGTGCTCGAGCGGGACCGCCAGCTCGCGTTCGCGGTGATCATGCGCGACCAGTTCATCGACCAGGCCGAGAAGGAGCTCGACAGGCTCTGCCTGCAGTTCCTGGTCCGCTACCAGCCGGCCGCGAGCCTGCTCCGCTTCGCCTACGCGACGATCAAGGTCAACCTCGAGCTCGAGCGGGTCGGCGACTACGCCGAGAGCATCGCCCGCCAGGCACTGAAGCTGGCCGAGGTCGACGCTCCCCTGCCGCTGGACCGGCTCCAGCAGGTGGTCGACCTCGCCGTGCCGATGCTGCACGACGCCATCCAGGCCTTCGTCGGCCAGGACGCCGAGCTCGCCCGCAAGACGATCGAGTCCGACGAGGCGGTCGACCTGCTCCGCGACCAGCTGACCAAGGACCTGACCTCGGCCTACAAGGAGGGCCGGCTGCCCTTCGAGGCCCTCAACCCGCTGGTCATGGTGGCGCGCCGCCTCGAGCGGGTCTCCGATCAGGCCCGCAACATCGGGATGGAGACGCTCTACATGTGCACCGGGGAGATCGCCAAGCACCCGGGTTCGGACGTCTTCCAGGTGCTCTTCGTCGACGAGCACAACGCGTGCCGCAGCGTGATCGCCGAGATGATCGGCACCGCGCTCAGGGAGCCGGGCTTCGTGTTCTCGAGCGCAGGGCTGATCCCGGCGCCCGTCGCCGAGCCGACGGTCCGCTTCATGGCCTCGCGTGGCTTCGACGTCAGCCGCTTCGTGCCGAGGGCCGTGACCAGCGTCGCCAACATCGACCACGAGGACGTCATCGTGCTGCTCGCGCCGGAGGCCCGGCGGGCCTTCCCGCGCCGTCCCCGCCACACCGTGATGCTGGACTGGCCGGTCGACGATCCGAACGCCGTCGTGGGTGACGAGGCGACGGTCGCCGCCGCCTACGACCGGGCGTACTCGTTCCTCGAGGAGCAGATCCTCGATCTGGTCTCCGCGATCCGCGACGCCAAGGAGGGCTGACCACCCGTGAGCTTCCTATCCAGAATCCCGGCGATGTCCGCGGCGCCGACGGCCGTGCTGCTGGTGGCGGCCGCGCTGCTGCCGACCGCCTGCGGAAAGAGCCGCAGCGGCAAGGCCACGACGATCCAGGTCCGCGGCTCGGACACGATGGTGAACGTCGCCCAGGCATGGGCCGAGGAGTACACCAACGTCGCGCCCACGGTCGGGGTGGAGGTCTCGGGCGGCGGCTCGGGGGTGGGCATCGCGGCGCTCGAGCGCGGCACCATCGACATCGCCAACGCCAGCCGCAACATGAAGCCCGAGGAGGCCGAGCAGGCCAGGAAGAACACCGGCAAGGAGCCGCGCGAGTTCATCGTCGGCTATGACGCGCTCGCCGTCTTCGTGCACAGGGACAACCCGATCAGCGAGATCAACTTCGAGCAGCTGGCCGACATCTTCGCCGAGGACGGCACGGCGGTGAGGTGGTCGGACCTCGGCGTCGAGATCCCGGGGGTGAGCGACGACACCATCGTCAGGATCTCCCGCCAGTCGAGCTCGGGGACCTACGAGTTCTTCCGCGAGCGGGTTCTCGGCAAGAAGGACTTCAAGCTCGGCTCGCGCGACATGAACGGCTCCAAGGAGGTCGTCGAGCTGATCGGCAGCGCCAGGACCGCGATCGGGTACAGCGGCATGGGGTACGCGACGGACACGGTCAAGATCCTCAAGATCGCCCGTGCCGCCGGCGAGCCGGCCTACGAGCCGACCGTCGAGAACACGGTGCTCAAGGCCTACCCGCTGGCCCGCTCGCTCCAGATGTACACGCTCGGCGAGCCGCAGGGCGCGGTCAAGGACTACATCGACTGGATCCTCTCGCCGGCCGGCCAGCGGATCCTCGAGGACAACGGCTACGTGCCGGTGATCGCCGGCGGGGACGGCGCGTGACGCGCCCCTTCTCGTCGGCCGGCCGCATTGCGAGCGCGCCGATGACGGCGAGGCTCCCGCGGTGAGCGCGGCTGTGACCACGTCCGGCGGCGTGCCCGCCGAGCGGCGGCCGTCCCGGTCGACGCTGGCGCTGGTCAGCGAGCGGGTCATCGAAACCCTGGTCAAGGTCAGCGGCGTCAGCGCCGTGATCTTCGTGGTCGCGATCTTCTTCTTCATTTTCCGTGAGGCGGCCCCGGTGCTGTGGAACAAGGACTTCCACATCTTCGAGTTCCTGTTCTCGACCGAGTGGTACCCGACCTCGGTCAACAACGTCCGTTACGGCACGCTCGCCCTCACCGTGGGCACGTTGTCGGTGACCGCGGTGGCGATCGTGCTCGCGGTCCCGTTTGGGCTGGGGGCGGCCATCTTCGTGTCCGAGTTCTGCCCGCCGAAGCTCAGGGAGACGCTCAAGATCGTGATCGAGCTGCTCGCCGCCATCCCGAGCGTGGTCTGGGGCTTCGTCGGCCTGACCGTGATGAGCAAGATCATCGTCACCCTGACCGGCACCCCGATCGGGGTCAACCTGTTGAACGGCGCCGTCATCCTCGCGCTGATGAGCGTGCCGATCATCGTCTCGATCGGCGAGGACGCGCTGCGGGCCGTGCCCGACTCCTACCGGGAGGCGGCCGTCGCGCTCGGCGCGACGCGCTGGCAGACGGTCTACCGGGTCCTGCTGCCGGCGGCCAAGAACGGCCTCCTCGCCGCGGTGCTGCTCGGCGTCGGCCGCGCCGTCGGCGAGACCATGGCCGTGCTGATGGCGACCGGCCACGCCGTCCACATCCCGGACGGCCTCCTCAACTCGGTGCGCACGCTGACCGCCAACGTCGCCGCCGAGCTCGGCGAGGCGCCGGCCGGGTCGCCCCACTACCGCGTGCTGTTCCTCACCGGCGTCCTGCTGTTCTGGATCACCCTGGTCGTGAACGTCGCCGCGGACCTCGTGGTGCGCGGGATCCGGCGGAGGTAGGCGCGTGGACGGCTCCCTCCCGGCCGCGCCGCGCTTCACCCGGACTGCCCGGGGCGCCCGCAGCGAGCGCGCCCAGCGGGTGGCGAAGCTCGTGTTCGGGGCGATGGCCCTGGCCATGGTCGCCCCGCTCATCGGCATTGTCGTCTACCTGCTGGTGCGGGCCTGGCCGTCGCTCGGCTGGGAGTTCCTCGTCGACGTGCCCCGCAAAGGCATGCGCGAGGGCGGCATCTGGCCCGCGTTCGTGGGCACCCTCTACCTGGTGACGATCTCGCTCGCGGTGGCGGCGCCGATCGGCGTGCTGGCGGCGATCTACCTCAACGAGTACGCCCGCGACAACTGGTTCAACCGGCTCATCAACCTCGCCGTGATCAACCTGGCCGGGGTCCCGAGCATCGTCCACGCCCTGTTCGGCCTCGGCGCCTTCGTCTACGCGGCGCGGTTCGGCTTCTCGATCCAGGCGGCCGCGCTGACGCTCGCGATCATGACGCTGCCGGTGATCATCGCCAGCACCCGCGAGGCGCTGGCGTCGGTGCCGAGGGCGTTCCGGGAGGCCTGCTGGAACGTGGGGGCGACCCGCTGGCAGACCATCCGTGCGGTCGTCCTGCCCAACTCGATCTCGGGCATCCTCACCGGCATCATCCTGCAGGTGTCCCGCGCCGCCGGCGAGACCGCGCCGATCATGTTCACCGGCGCCGTCTTCTACAAGGCGGTGCAGCGCGGCGACCTCTTCCCGTACCGGCTCGGCGACCAGTGCATGGCGCTGTCCATGCACCTCTACACGGTCTCCACCTAGGTGCCCAACGTCAAGGAGTCGATCCCCTACGCGACCGCGGTCGTCCTCCTCGGCTCGGTGCTGCTGGTCAACGCCACGGCGATCGCGGCGCGCGTCGTCATGCGCCGGCGCAAGAGGTGGTGAGGGATGGGCGGCGGCCGGATCGTCGAGGTCGAGGACCTGCGCCTGGCCTACGGCACCAAGGAGGTGCTGCACGGCATCTCGTTCGCGATCGAGTCGAACGAGATCTTCGCCGTGATCGGGCCGGCCCAGTCCGGCAAGACCTCGCTGCTGCGCTGCCTCAACCGGACCACCGACTTCATCCCCGGGGCCACGCTGTCCGGCAGCGTCCGGGTCAACGGCGAGGACATCCGCCGCGTCAAGGACGTCTTCGGGCTGCGACGCCGGGTCGGCATGGTGGCGCCGCTCCCGGTCGGGCTGCCGATGTCGATCTACGACAACGTCGCCTTCGCGCCGCGCAGCTCGGGCGTGACGGCGAAGCGCGAGCTCGACGAGATCGTCGAGCGCTGCCTCACCCAGGCCGCGCTCTGGGATGAGGTCAAGGACCGGCTGCCGAGCCTGGGCACCGCGCTGTCGGGCGGCCAGCAGCAGCGGCTGACGATCGCCCGGGCGCTCTCCCACCGGCCGGAGATCCTGTGTCTCGACGAGTTCTCGATCGCCATCGACCCGGTCACCACGATGCGCATCGAGGACGTGCTCAAGAAGCTGCGGCGTGAGATGACGATCATCCTGGTGACCAACCTGGTCCAGCAGGCGCGGCGCCTCGCCGACCGCACGATGTTCCTGTGGAACGGCGAGATCGTCGAGCTCGGACCGAGCGGGGTCGTGTTCTCGGATCACCCGGTTGACCGCCGCACCTTCGACTACGTCAACGGGATCTTCGGATGAGCGGCGCGGGCGAGCTCAGCATTGCCACCCGGGGGCTCAACCTCTACTACGGCTCGTTCCAGGCCCTCAGCGACGTCACGGTCGGTATCCGCCACGGCCTGATCACCTCCATGATCGGCCCCTCCGGGTGCGGCAAGACGACCTTGCTGCGCTGCTTCAACCGGGTCAACGAGCGCTACGACTACGTTCGCACCACCGGCGAGATCATCGTTCTCGGCAAGAACATCTACGACCCGGACGTGTCGCTGATCGAGCTCCGAAAGTCGGTGGGCATGGTCTTCCAGCGCCCCAACCCGCTGCCGGTGTCGGTCTACGAGAACGTGGTGTTCGGGCTGCGCGTCCACTGCGACCGCAGCGCGCTGCAGCGCGCCGATCTCGACATCGCGGTCGAGAAGGCGCTGACCGAGGTCGGGCTGTGGCGGGACCTCAGGGACCGCCTCAAGGCCAAGGCGACCACGCTCCAGCTCGAGCAGCAGCAGAAGCTGTGCATCGCGCGCCTGCTCCCGCTCAAGCCCGAGGTGATCCTGATGGACGAGCCCTGCTCGGCCCTCGACGTTGAGGGCACGGCGGCGATCGAGGAGCTGATGTTCGAGCTCAAGGGCCGCTACACCATCGTCATCGTCACCCACAACATGGCCCAGGCCCGGCGCGCCTCCGACGAGTCGATCTTCATGCTGATGGGCAGGCTGGTCGAGCACGCCGCCACCGAGGAGCTCTTCCTGAACCCCAAGGACCCCCGGACCCTGGAGTACATCGAGGGCCGCTACGGATGAGGGCGCGCGGCCGGCGCCGCCGCGTGGTGCGAATCCATCCGGGTGTCTGGTAGAGTCCACGCATGCGGATCATCGTCAATCCGGCGGCAGCGGTGGGCCGGGTCGGCCGCGAGTGGGGCCGAGTCGCGCCGATCCTCGAGGAGCTCGGAGTCAAGGCCGAGGTCGTCTTCACCGAGCGGCCGTGGCATGCCATCTCACTCGCCGAGCAGGCGGTGCGCGACGGCCACGAGCTGGTGGTGGCGGTGGGCGGCGACGGCACCGTCTGCCAGGCCGCGTCAGGGCTCTTCAGGAGCGGGGGCGGCGCGCTCGGCATCCTGCCGATCGGCACCGGCAACGACGTGGCGCGGACCCTGGGCATTCCGCTCGACGTCCGGGAGGCGGCCCGGGTCGTGCTCGACGGCCACCGCCGCCAGGTCGACCTGATCCGGATCGGCGACTACCTGGTGCTCAACGCGATCGGGGTCGGCCTGCTCGGCGACATCAACACCCGGGCCGCCCGCATCAAGCGGATCCGCGGCATCGTCGCCTACCTCGGCACGGCGCTGGTCTCGCTCGTCAAGTTCGAGTCGCCGCCGGTGGTGGTCGAGACCCCCGACCGGCGCTACGAGGGCTCGATGACGATCCTCGCCGTGCACGGCGGCCCGACCACCGGTGGCGGCTTCATCCTGGCCCCGCGCGCGGTGCCCGACGACGGCCTGCTCGACGCAACCCTGGTGCCGGGGATCGGGCCGCTCGGCCGCATCCCGCGGCTGGTGGCTGCGATGAGGGGGACGCTCGGGACGATCAGCGACACCGTCGAGCTGCGCGCGCCCTGGCTCGAGCTGCACTACGACCGGCCGTTGCCGATGCACGTCGACGGCGACATTGCGGTGCTCGAGCCGCCCTCGGCCCGCTTCGAGGTCATCCCGAAGGCGATCTCGGTCGTGGTGCCGAGGCCGGCCAGTGCATGAGGATCTAGGGTCTAGGGACTAGGATCAGGGGCCTCCACCCACCCGGCATCGGATCCGTGGCCGTGTGACGCGTTCACGGTCGGATTCGTCCTCGTCGGGAACGGGAACGGGCCAGGTAGCGCGCCGCTCACCCTGCCCTTGCTCGCTTGTTCATCCCCTGATCCCGCATTTCGCGCTGCTGTCAGGGAGCAGCGCGAAATGCGGGATTTGACACAACGTCGCCAATTTGCTACAACAACGGCCCCTCGTCCGAGGGAGAGGTGTGCAATGGGCGACTACGCGATCATCGAGCATGGCGGGAAGCAGTACCGGGTGAGCCCGGGTGACGTGCTGCTGGTGGAGCGCACCGCCGTCGACCTGAAGCCGGGCGACCCGATGCTGTTCGACCGCGTGGTGATGCTGTCGGCCGGGGACGCCGTTCGGGTCGGCAAGCCGGTGATCGAGGGCGCCGCCGTCCGCGGCTCCGTGGTCGCCGCCGAGCGTGGCCCCAAGCTGATCGTGTTCAAGAAGAAGCTGCGCAAGGGCTATCGACGGACCAACGGCCACCGCCAGAACTACTACCGGGTCCGGGTCGAGGCCATCGAGGCGTAGGAGGACGTATGGCGCACAAGAAGGGGCAGGGCTCCAGCCGCAACGGGCGCGACTCGCAGGCGCAGCGCCTCGGGACCAAGGTCGGCGACGGCCAGCGCGTGACCTCCGGCACCATCCTGGTGCGGCAGCGCGGCACCCGTTTCAAGCCCGGCGACAACGTCAAGCGGGGCAAGGACGACACCCTCTTCGCCACCGCGCATGGCGAGGTCAAGTTCGTCAACCGTGGGCGGATGGGTCGGTTCATCAGCATCCTCGCGAGCTGACCTGCCGGCGGCATGTCGCGCGCGACAATGAAGGCTCACACCAGGCGGCCCCCGTTCCGGGGCCGCGTTTCACGAACGCCCGCCAGCGCCGGGAGCTGACCCGCCGATGTTCATCGACTCGGCCCGGATGACGGTGCGCGCCGGCGACGGCGGCAGGGGATGCGTCGCCTTCCGGAGGGAGAAGTACGTCCCGCGCGGCGGCCCAAGCGGCGGCGACGGCGGCGCCGGCGGCAGCGTGGTGCTGGTGGTGGACTCCGGCTACAACACCCTGCTCCACGTCCACCACCGCCGCCTGATCAAGGCCGCGCGGGGCGAGCACGGGCAGGGCTCGACCAAGACCGGCGCGGACGGCAGCGACATCGTGGTGGCGGTCCCCCCGGGCACCGTGGTCCGCGACGCCGCGACCGGCGAGCTGCTCGGCGACCTGGTTGCCGTCGGGCAGCGCCTGGTCGTCGCCCGCGGCGGCCGCGGCGGCCGCGGCAACGCGCGCTTCGCGACCCCGACCAACCGGGCGCCGCGCCGCGCCGAGCCGGGCGCGCCTGGCGAGGAGCGGGAGCTTTCGCTCGAGCTGAAGCTGATGGCCGACCTCGGCCTGGTGGGCATGCCGAACGCCGGCAAGTCGACCCTGCTGTCGCGCATCTCGGCCGCGAGGCCCAAGGTCGCCGACTATCCCTTCACCACCCTGGAGCCCTGCCTCGGGGTGGTGCGGTCGGCCGACGACGAGTTCCGCACGATGGTGGTCGCCGACATCCCGGGCCTGATCGAGGGCGCCCATCAGGGCGCCGGGCTGGGCGTCCAGTTCCTGCGCCACGTCGAGCGCTGCCGGGCGCTGGCCCACCTGGCGGACCTGACGGACCCCACCCCGCTCGGGGAGCGGGTCGCCACCATCCGCGCCGAGCTCGAATCGTACTCGGCGGCGCTGCACCGCCGGGCGTGGCTGCTGGTCGGCACCAAGCTCGATGCGGTGGCGGACCGCGAGGCCTCGCTCGCCGAGCTCGCCGGGGTCGCCGGGAGCCACGGCGTTGCCTCCTGCGCGATCTCGGCGGTCACCGGCGAGGGGCTCGAGCGCCTGGTTGGTATGCTGTTCCACCTGATCGAGGAACGGGAGCACCCATGAGCCGTCGGATCGCAGTCTACGGAGGCGCCTTCGACCCCTTCCACCTCGGCCACCTGGTGCCGACGGTGCGGGCGCAGGAGACCTTTCACTTCGATGCCGTGTACTTCGTCCCCTCCGGCAACCCGCCCCATCGCGCCCTGGAGCACATGACGCCGGTCACCCACCGGCTCGCGATGGTGGCGATGGCGACGCTGCCCTACGAGTCCTTCTTCGCGGCCGACGACGAGGTCTTTGCCACCGGCTACACCTACACCGTCGAGACCCTCAAGCTGTACCGGGACCGCTTCCCGGGAGACGTCCTCTACTTCCTGCTCGGCTCCGACTCGTTCTCGCAGATCGCGTCCTGGGAGCGATGGCAGGAGCTGGTCGACCTCGGGCACCTGGTGGTGCTGCACCGGGCCCACATGTGGGGCGAGCTCCTGGAGACGAAGGTGCCCCCTTCGCTGCTGCCCAGGATGAAGCTGATCGTGCCGTTCGAGCAGGTGCCGGACCCGGCGGAACACACCATCTACCTGCTCGACCACGAGCCGTTCCCGATCTCCGGGACCTCGATCCGCGCCCGCCAGGCCCGCGGCCTGCCGATCCGCGAGCTGGTGCCCCACGAGGTGTTCTCCTACATCCAGAAGTACGGCCTCTACCAGCAGGCGCCAGGAGGGGGCGGCCATGCTGGCGCCTGAGGTGCTCGAACCGGTACGGCTGACGGTCGCCGCGTTGCTCGACAAGAAGGCGTTCCAGGTGGTGTGCCTCGAGCTCTCCGAGCTCGCCTCCTTCGCCGACGCCTTCGTGCTGTGCTCGGCGGCCAGCGATCGCCAGGTCGGCGCGCTCGTCGACGAGGTGCAGCGCCGGCTGCGGGAGGGCGGCAGGCGCCCCCTGCACGTCGAGGGCGAGGGGTCGACCGGCTGGGTGCTGCTCGACTACGGCGACTTCATCGTCCACGTCTTCACCGAGGAGCGACGCAGCTACTACGCCCTCGACAGCCTGTGGGGGGACGCCCCGCGGCTCGATCCGGAGGAGCTCGGCGTGACCGCTCGCGGCCCGGAAGGCCGGGCGTGAGGGTCCGGGTCCTCTGGTTCGGCCGGCCGGCGGCCAGCCCCTACGAAGCCCAGGTGGACGGCTACCGGACGCGGGTCGGCAGGCGGTGGCCGGCCGAGGACTGCCCGCTGCGGCCGGCCGCCGGCGGCCGTGAGGCCGATCCCCGCCGCGCCCTCGCCCGCGAGGCGGAGGGGCTTCGCCAGCACCTGGCCCCCGAGTGGACCCTGGCGATCCTCGACGAGAGCGGCGCCCGGCTGTCGAGCGTCGCCTTTGCCGACCGGCTCGCCCGCCTGGAGGCGGGCGGCGCAGCCGGGGCCGCCTTCGTCGTCGGCAGCGATCTCGGCGTCGATGGCTCCCTCAAGCGCGAAGCCGACCTGGTGATCTCGCTGAGCGACCTGACCCTGCCCCACCTGATCGCCCGCCTCGTGCTGTGGGAGCAGCTCTATCGCGCGACCGCGATCCTGGGTGGTGGTGGATACCACCGGGCCGTCGTACAATAGTGGGCGCTCTGTCGGGGCGAGCGCCCGGTCCATGTCAGCTGGAGGTTGCGATCGATGAGACGTAGAGAGATGGAGCGATTCCGCAAGCTGCTGCAGGCGAAGCGGGATGACGTGCTCGTCCGGGTGAAGACCGCTCGCAGCACCGAGCTCGAGGCGAACGATGCCGACGCCCCCGACCTCGGCGACCGCGCGCTGAGCAACGTGACTCTCGATCTCTCGTACCAGCTGTCTGCGAGCGAGCGCGATTTCGTGCGCCGGATCGACGCCGCCCTCGAGCGCATCGCCACCGGTCACTACGGCGAGTGCGTGCACTGCGGCAAGAAGGTCCAGATGGCGCGGCTCGAGGCGGTACCGTGGGCACGGCACTGCGTCGCCTGCCAGGAGCTCCAGGATCGGGGCGAGATCTAGGCCGGATGTCCAGCCGGCGCGAGGGCAAGACTCCAGTCTCCGCTGACGCGGCCGGAAAGCGCCTCGCCCTGATCGCCTCGAGCGACGACTACCTGCTCGAGCTCCGTCTCGAGGACGCCGTCCGCGAGGCGCGCGAGGCGCTGGTCGGCGCCGAGGTGGAGCGCCTGTCCGACTCGGTGACCCCCGAGGACGTCGCGGTCGAGCTCCGCTCGCCGTCGCTGTTCGCGGCGGCGCGCGTGCTGGTGGTCGGCGAGGTTCGGCACTGGCTCGACACCACCGCGCCGCGGGGCGCGCTCGGAGGGCCGGAGGCGGGCGACGAGAAATCTCCGGTGGCGCCGCTCGTGGCTGCGCTGTCCGAGGGCGTCCCCGAGGGGACCGCGCTGGTGATGGGCGCCTGGTGCGGGCGCCAGCCCAAGGGCGCGCTGGTCGATGCGGTGTCGGCGGGCGGCCATTACCGGTGGGTGCCGGTCCCCGAGCGGCCGAAGCCCTGGGAGGACGTCGAGCTGTCGGGAGAGCAGCGGCGGGTGTTGTCCGCGCTGCTCGCGCGCGAGGCCGCCACGATCCGTTTCGAAAGCAAGGCCGAGGACCTGCTGCTCGAGCGGCTCGGCTTCGAGCCGCGGCGACTGGTGCAGGAGGCGCGCAAGCTGGCCGCGGCGGCGGGCGGGGACAAGCTGGTCGACGAGGCGCTGGTGCGGCGCCTGGTCCTCCCCAGGGAGCGCTCGCTGGAGGTGGTGCGGGACGGGGTGCTGAAACGCGATTCGCGGCCGATTCTCGAGCTGATCGCGGCCGCCGCGGAGGGGATCGCGGTGAACGACTGGCAGGGCCGGCCGATGCCGCCGGACCGGTTTGGCGGTGTGCTGTGCGGCCAGGTCGCCAACCTGCTCGGCGAGCTGCTCTACCTGAGGAGGGCCGCCGACGTGGCCGGGCTCGCGGCCGAGCTGACGCCCGAACGGACGGCGGACGAACGGTGGTACCCGCGGGTGTTCTCGCAAAGGATCGCGCCGGTTCTCGCGGAGCGGCTCGCCGCCGAGGCGCCCCACCCGCTGCTCGACCGCAGGGGCAAGTCGCCGTCGAGCTGGACCCTCGGTCAGCTGTTCCGGAGCGCCAGCCTGTTTGACGACGACGAGCTGGTGGCCGCGCTGGCGGCAGCCGGCGACGTCGAGCGGGCGCAGCGCGGGGACTTGGGCCTCGAGGCGCTGGCCGCCTGGGTCGCGCGCTCGCTGGGCCCGCGACGCTCGTCGGCCGGCCGCGAGGCGTGAAGGCGTCTCATCCGAAAGCTCGGCAGGACGGGGGGTCGGGAACGGGAACGGGAACGGGAACGAGCCGGGAGCGGGCGCGGACCCGGCTTTGTCCTTCGGACGATGCCGTGACAGGAGCGGAAACGGGGTCGGGTCTTTTCGGGAACGGGAACGGGAACGGGAACGGGACCGAGCCGGAAGCGGGCGCGGGTGGGCTCCAACCCCAAACCCCCAATCCCTGATCCTCAACCCCTGGGCGGGCAGGGTCCCTCCGACCTTCGGGAACGGGAACGGGAACGGGAGCGGGAACGGCACCGAACCCCCCAACCCCTAATCCCCAATCCCCAACCCCTGGGCGGGAGGGGGTCAGGTAGACTTGGCTCATCATGGCCGAGCAATCGCTGGTCTTCATCGTGGACGACGACGGGGCGATCCGGGAGCTGCTGTCCTTCTTGGTGGCGCAGGACGGGCACCGGGTGGAGTGCTTCGCGTCGGGCGGCGAGGTGCTTGCCGCCGCCGGGCCGCCACCGACGGCCGTGCTGCTCGACCTGATGATGCCCGAGATCGACGGCGTCGAGGTCCTCAAGGAGCTGCGGCGCCGACATCCGTCGCTGCCGGTGATCATCCTGACCGCGGTCAGCGACATCGGCCGTGCGGTCGAGGTGACCAAGCTCGGTGCCTACGACTACCTGACCAAGCCGGTCGATCGCGACCGCCTGCTGACCACCCTGCGCCGCGCCGTCACCCAGCACGGCCTCGAGCGGGAGGTCAGCCGCCTCCGCGGAGAGCTCGCGGAGCGCCATCGGCTCGGCAGCATCGTCGGCTCGTCGGGCGCGATGCGCAGGGTCTACGACCAGATCGAGAAGGTGCTCGAGTCCGACATCACGGTCTTCATCTCCGGCGAGAGCGGCACCGGGAAGGAGCTGGTGGCGAAGGCGATCCACTACGGCTCGCTGCGGTCCGGAGGGCCGTTCGTCGGCGTCAACTGCGCCGCCATCCCGGAGGGCCTCCAGGAGAGCGAGCTGTTCGGCCACGAGAAGGGGGCGTTCACCGGCGCCCACGCCGCCCACCCCGGCAAGTTCGAGCAGGCGGCGGGCGGCACCATCCTGCTCGACGAGGTCGGCGAGATGTCGCCCTCGGCCCAGGCGAGGCTGCTGCGCGTCCTCCAGGAGCGCTGCCTGCAGCGGGTGGGAGGGACCAAGACCATCTCGCTCGACGTGCGGGTCATCTCGTCATCCAACCGTGACCTCGAGCAGCTGGTGAACGACGGCCGCTTCCGCCAGGACCTCTACTACCGTCTGGTCGTGTTCCCGATCGAGCTGCCGCCGCTGCGCCGGCGGCGCGAGGACATCCCGGCTCTCGTCGAGCACTTCCTAGACAAGTACGCCGGCGACGCCGGGCGGCGGGTTCTGAGGGTCGAGCCGGAGGCCCTCGAGCAGCTGATGCGCCACGACTGGCCCGGCAACGTGCGAGAGCTCGAGAACGTCATCCACCGCTCGCTGCTGGTCGCCTCGGCGCCGGTGCTCAAGCGCGACGACCTGCCGCGGGACCTGCTGGCGGCCGGCCCCGGCGCGGCGACTCCAGAGGGGGACCCGGCCGAGCTGTGCAGCCTCGAGGAGCTCGAACGGCGGGCGATCGAGCGGGCGATCGACCGCTTCGGCGGCAACCTGTCGGACGTCGCCCGCCAGCTCGGCATCGGCCGCTCGACGCTCTACCGCAAGCTCGAGCAGTACGGCCTGCGGCCCACCAAGGCCGGAGACTGACCGGTCGAATTCGCGCCGCGGGCGCTCGACCTGCGGCCCCCCAACGCGCTACGATGAGAGACCACTACGAGGGAGGTCGATCGGCCATGCTGCACGCGGTGATCATGGCGGGAGGCTCCGGGACCCGCTTCTGGCCGGTGTCGCGCCGCGACCGGCCGAAGCAGTTCCTGTCCCTGGTCGATGGGCGGTCGCTGCTCCGGATCACCTTCGAGAGGATCCAGCCGCTGGTCCCGCCCGACCGGATCTGGGTGGTGACCACCGGCGCGACCGCCGAGCTCACCCGCCGCGACCTCGCCGAGCTGCCGGCGGACCACGTGCTCAGCGAGCCGGTCGGGCGCGACACCGCGGCCTGCGCCGGCCTGGCCGCGGTGGCGGTCCGCCACCACGATCCCGACGCGGTGTGCGTGGTGCTGCCGGCCGACCACGTCATCCGCGACGCGTCACGGTTCCGAAGGGCGATGGCAGCCGGCAGCGCCCACGTCGAGCGCGAGGGCGGCCTGCTCACCTTCGGGGTCCGGCCGACCCGCCCGGAGACCGGCTTCGGCTACCTGCGGATCGGGGCCGAGCACGGCACCGCCGGCGAGTGGTCGGTGCACAGCCTGGCCGAGTTCGTCGAGAAGCCGGACCTCGACACCGCGCGCCGCTACCTCGCCGAGGGCGGCTACCTCTGGAACTCGGGGATGTTCGTGTGGCCGGCCGCCGAGCTGCTCGACGAGATCCGCCGCCAGCTGCCCCGGCTGGCCGAGGGCCTCGAGCGGATCGCGGGCGAGTGGGCGACCCCCCGCGCGGCCTCGATCATCGCCGAGGTCTATCCGACGCTGCCGAGGATCTCCATCGACTACGGGGTCATGGAAGGCGCCCGCCGGCGCTGGACGATCCCGGTCGCGTTCCCGTGGTCGGATGTCGGCGCCTGGCCGGCCCTCGGCGAGCTGCTCGATGCCGACGCGGACGGCAACGCGACCCGCGGCCGGGTGGTGGCGCTGGACTGCCGGGACACCGTGATTGTCGGCGACGGCACGCTGGTGGCGGCCTCCGGGGTCCGTGACCTGGTGGTGGTGGCGACGGCCGACGCTGTGCTGGTGGTGCCGGCGGCGGAGGCGCAGCGGGTCAAGGACCTGGTGGCGGCGATCGAGGACCGCGGCTGGGACGACGCGCTGTAGGAGCGTGCGGGGCAGAGGCCCCTCGGCGCACGCGATTCGCAGGCCGCTACGTGTATGACCAGTCGCAGTTCCTGGCTGGCCTGCGCCCCGCGCGCGCCGAGCAGGATGCGCAGCGCGCCTCCCGACGAAGAAATGGCGGACGCAACCGTTCCAGGCATCACAACCTCGCAACACGCGCTTTCACGCGCCAATCCTGATCCTCGAAGAGCCTCGTCCAGCGTGCCGAGCGGCCGTGCGAAGCTCGCGTCGCGCGATCTCCGCTGAGCCGCGGCCGCCTGAAATCTGAGATACTGACACGATGTTTGCGGTCCTGGCCCGCCGCCTGCTGCGGAACGCTCCGGCCGCTGCGCCGTGCGTGCTGGCGGTCGGCCTGCTGGTCTGCGCGGCCGGGGCCGCGGCGGCCGGACCGGCGTCCATCGACCAGCAGGTGAGGGACCACGTCGAGCGAGCCGTCCAGGGGGGGCTCGACCCGGAGGACTTCCACCACCTGGTGCTCGGCTTCGGCTGGCGCGACACGATGTCCGACCGGCGCCTGCTGGAAGGCCTCCTCGACCGGCTCTCCGCGGCCCGGCCCATCGACCCGCTGATGGCCGACGAGGTGCGCCGGCTACGCGCCGAGCTCGCCTACGAGGCCGGCCGCCCGGAGGCTGCCCGCGAGCTGCTGCGGGCAATGGGCGGCGTGACGGCCTGGTGGGTCGACGGCCCGCAGCCGATCGGTGAGCTCGAGGACTTCCCCGAGCTCGCGCAGCTGCCCGGCGACGGCGCCCGCTGGCGGGCGGCTGCCGGCGGCGATCCACTCGGCTGGGTGCGGGTCGCCGGGCTGGCATGGCCCGCCCGCCGCCAGCTGGTGACGCTCGCCGCCAGCGTGTCGAGCGAGCGCGAGCAGCCGGTGGCGGTCCGGCTCGGGGTGGCCCAGGTGGCCCGAGCGTGGCTCAACGGCGACGAGCTGCTGACCACCGCGCAGCCGCTGCAGCACGCCGAGGACCAGTTCGCGGCCGGCGGCTGGCTGCGCGCCGGGCGCAACCTGCTGGTGGTGGCCGTCGCCTCGGAGACCGAGGACTGGTGGCTGCGGGTGCGCCTGACCGCGCCTGACGGCTCCCGGCTCGACGGGGTCCGCGAGCTCGACGACCCGCCGCAGCCGGTGCCGGCGGTTGCGAAGGAGCGGCCGCAGGTGCGGTCGCTCGAGGACGAGCTGCGGCGCGGCTCGTCGAAGGGCCGGCAGGAGGCGACGCTCGCGCTGGCGGCCTACCTGGTGGATCGCCGGCCGCAGCCGGTGGGCGGTGGCGACGCCCGCTCGCTGTGCCAGGCGGCGCGGGCCCAGTCGCCGGGCGAGGCGCGCCTGCTCGAGTGGACACTGCCGTCGGAGCCGGGGCTGAGCCGCGAGCTGCTCGAGGAGGCGATCGCCGCCGCGCCGGACCTCCACTGGGCGCGCATCGCCCTCGCCCGCTGGTACCTGGAGCGGGAGCTTTTCGAGCAGGCAGCGGACGTGCTGGAGCCGGCGCTGGCGGTGCCGGCGGTGCGGGCGACGGCGCTCGAGGTCGAGGCCGAGCTGTGGGGCCAGGTGGTGCTGCCGACGCTCGCGGAGCTGTCCCTGGCCCATCCCGGGTGCGTGTCCGCGGCGGTGGCGCTGGGCGAGCTGGCGGCGGACCTCCGGCGGCTGGAATCGGCGCGCGAGGCGGCCGGCCGACTGGCGGGCATGGTGCCTTCGCTGCCCGCGACCCAGGACCTGGAGGAGCGGCTCGCCGAGGACTGTGGCGACCCGCAGCGGCTGCGCGAGCTGGTCGGGCGCCGCCTGGCGGACGACCCCAACCGGCCCGAGCTGCGCATCCGCCTGTCGCGGCTGGTGGCGGCCGACCAGGGCTGGGAGGCGGCGCGGCAGGTTCTGGAGGAGGGGCTGGCGCGTTGCCCGGACCACGTGGACCTGCTGATCGAGCTGGCGCGGGTCGAGCTGGCGGCTGGCAGCTCCGGGGAGGCGGCGGCGGCGGCGCGGCGGGTGCTCGAGCTGCGCCCTCAGGACCTGCCGGCGCAGCGGCTGCTGGAGTTCCTCGGCGAGGAGGCCGAGGACCTCGGCTGGCTGCGCACCGTGGACGAGCTGTGGGCGCTCGCCGAGCGGGCTCCCGCGGGCAGCCCGGCGGTGCTCGTGCTCGACCACGTCGAGGTCCGCTTCCTCCCGGCGCAGCTCACCGAGACCCGGGCCCAGCAGGCGTACCTGATCCGCGACGGCGAGCGGGCCGAGGAGTGGCTCGCCCACACGCTGGCGCACGTCCCCGAGCGGCAGCGCCTGCGCGTGCTGGAGGCGCGGATCGTGCGCCGCGACGGGACCCAGGTCAACGCCCGCCAGAGCGACACCCCGCGGCTGGCCGAGCCCGAGATCAACCTGTACTACGACGCGCGGCTGCGGGTCCTCAAGTTCCAGGAGCTTCAGGACGGCGACCTCGTCGAGCTGGCTTGGGTGCTGTCGGAGACTGCCGAGTCCAACGACACCGGCCCCTACAAGGGCGGTCTGCTCGAGATCGGCCATCCGGTGGCGGTGGGCCTGTCCGAGGTCGAGCTCAGCGGGCCGGAGGAGCTGCTGCCGGCGTGGGACCTGGTGCACCTGGAGGGCGAGCCCGAGCGGGTCGAGGACCGCGATGGGATCGTGCGCCTGCGTTGGGAGTGGCGTGACCTGCCGGCGCACCCGGAGGAGGTGCCGCCCGCCCCGCGGCTGCAGACGGTCCCCCACCTGGTGTACTCGAACCACCCGCGCTGGGGGGAGCTGGCGACCTGGTACGAGCGCCACATCGCCTCCCGGGTGCGCGCCTCGCGCCAGGTCGAGGACACGGCGCGGCGGCTCACCGAGGGCGTCAACGACCGCCTCGACCGGATCGCGCGCATCTACGGCTTCGTCACCACCGACATCGACTACGTCGGGCTCGAGTTCGGCGAGCACCGGTACCGGCCGTTCTCGGCCGACTGGGTGCTCAGCCACAAGATTGGCGACTGCAAGGACAAGGCCGCGCTGATGGTGGCGCTGCTCGAGGCCGTGGACATCCCGGCGCGGATGGTCATGCTGCGGACCTTCGACCGCGGCACCGCGGTCTCCGAGCTCGCACTGCTCGAGATCTTCGACCACGCCATCGTCTATCTGCCCCAGGACGACCTGTGGCTCGACGGCACCGCCGCCGGCCACGCGCCGTTCCCGCCGCCCGGCATCTGCCAGGGCGCCCAGGCGCTGGTGGTGGACGGGCCCGCCAGCACACCACGGGTCACGCCGGCGCCGGGCGCCGGCTACGCGCGCTACCGCTATCGGCTGGAACGCGGCGACGGCGGGATGGTCACGCTCGAGGTCCGCACCGAGGACACCGGCGAGGCGGCCGACCGCCGGCGGCTGGCGTTCGCGGGCAGCTCCGATCCCCGGCGCGTCACGCGCTGGCTGCAGTCCCAGTTCCCGGGCGCCGAGCTGGTCGGCGAGCCGAAGCTGCGGATGGTGCCGGGGCGCGACCCCACGGTCCTCGAGCTCGAGGGCCGGGTCGTGCGGTCGGCCCTGCTCGGCGCCGGCGGCATCAAGACCTTCCCCGGCGACATCCAGCTCTCCGCGCAGCTCGCGCCGGGCGGCGAGCGTCGCGGCCCGCTGCTGCTGCCGGTCCGCCCCGACCTCGAGTGGACCGTGGAGGTGGAGCTGGGCGGGCCTCCCGGCGAGCTGCCGCCGCCGGTCGAGCTCAAGACGGCGTTCGGCGAGCTCAAGATCGACCACTCGCGCGAGGCGACGGGGTACCGGGTCACCGGCTCCTTCCGGCTCGAGCCGGGGCTGGTCGGCGCGGCCGATGCGGCCGCCCTGCGCCGGTTCCTGGTCGAGGTCGAGCGCCACCTCGGCCGACCGCTCGAGGTGCCATGATGGATCGGCGGCACGGGCGGGCGGGAGCGCTCGGCACGCTCGCGGCGTGGCTGCTGGCGCTGGTGGCGGCGCCGGCTGGCGCCGGCTGGTGGGAGATCCACCAGGCGGACGCCGCCTTCGACCTCGCCGGGGCCCGGCGGGCGGCGCTGGCCGCCGTCGCCTCCGACCCGCTGGGCGCCGACGCGGTCGCCGCGGCGCTGTGGTGGCTCGACACCCTGGACGAACTGCCGGACCCGGGCGAGATCATCACCGCGGTGGACGGGCCGCGCGACCCCGAGCTCGAGTTCCTGCTGGCGCGGATCGAGGCCGAGCTTTCCGGCCGTCCGCCCGCCGGCTCGCTCGCCCCTGCGGAGCTGGCCGGGCCGTTCGGCGTGTTCGATGCCCTCGACCTGGAGCGGGGCGTGGTGCCTGCCGACGTCGATCTGCCCCCGCTCGGCACCCCCTGGACCCGGCCGTGGCAGCCCTACCGGGTCCTGGTCTCGACCACCGACGGCACGGTGTCGGTGCCCGAGCCGATGGACGCGGGCGGCATCGTGCTGGCGGCGTGGACGCTGGAGGCGGCGCCCGGCACCGCGGCCTGGATGGCGGTCGAGGGCAGCGGCAACCTCAACCTGGAGCTCGACGGCCGCGAGCTCGCCCGCCTGCGCTACTGCGGCGAGCGGGACGCCGAGGTGACCTGGTTTCGCGTCCAGCTCGAGCCCGGCCTGCACCGGCTGCGGGCCGAGCTCGGGTCGAGGCCGCCGGGGCGAGTCCGGATCAGCCTGTACGACGGCTCGGGTGGCCCGGTCGGGGTCGCGACGCGGGACGCGGCCGCCGGTGGCTGGGCGCCGTCGACCGCCGTCGCCGAGCTGCCGCCGGCCGCCGCCGTCCTCGCGACGCGCCTTGACGGATCGGCCGGCTCGGTGCCGGGCCTGATGCTCGCCGCCGAGCTCGCGAGCGGTCGGGGCGACGCGCCGGCGGTGCGGCGGTGGCTCGATCGCGCGCGCCGGCTCGCCCCCGACGATCCCTGGCCGCGGCTGGCGCTGGCGTGGTTCTACCTGCTCGAGCCGACCGGCGCCGATGCCGAGAGCGACGCGCGCCAGGCCCGCGAAGAGCTGCGGCACTGCGCGGCCATCCCGGCGGCGAAGCTGGCCGAGCGCGCGCTGGCGCTGCGCGAGAAGAGGTCGGAGGACCTCGACCGGGTCCTCGAGCAGCTGGTCGCGGCCCACGGCGACGACGTCCGGGTGCGCAGGATGTGGGTCGCAGAGGCGGTGCGGCGCGGCTGGGCCGGAGAGGTCGAGAAGGGGATCGAGGCGCTGCGCGTGGAGCTGCCGGAGTCGCGCGGCATCCTCGAGCTGCGGCTCGACGCGATGGAGGCGCTCGACCTCTGGGAGGAGCGGCGCGAGCTGCTCGAGAGCGTGGCGGCGGCAGATCCGCTCCGCCTGGACTGGCTCGAGGAGTTGGCGGCAGGCTGCCTCGCCGACGCCGCCGCCCAGGCGATCGACCGGCTCGCCGCGAGGGTCTCGGAGCCGACCCTCGACATCGCCCGGGTCCGCCTTCTGGTGACCGCGGGACAGCTCGAGCGGGCGCGCGATGAGCTCGAGGCGGCGCGCACGAGGTGGGGCGACCTCCCCCATCTCGACCAGCTGCGGCTGGTCGTCGAGGCCGGCGACCCAGCGGCGCTGACGCGAGCCCTGGCCGAGGCGCTCGGCCGGGACCCCTCGAACCTGCAGCTCGCGACCCTGGCCTGGCGGCGCGGAACCGAGGCGTTCTTCGAGCCGTTCCGAACCGATGCGTCGACGGTGGCGGCCGCCGGCGCGCCCGCAGGCGGCCAGCTCGACGTGGAGCTGCTGCTCGATCAGGCGGTGGAGCGGGTCTACCCCGACGGCTCGGCGATCTACTACTACCACGGCGTCAGCCGCGCGATCACCCCGGTCGGTGCGCGCCAGGCGTCGACGCTGGAGCAGATGGCGGACGCCTATCTGCTCAAGGTGCGCATCATCAAGCCCGACGGCCGGGTGGTGGTGCCGGCCAGGATGGAGGCGCGCAGCGGCGCGCTCGAGGTGGGCGGCGTCGAGCCGGGCGACCTGGTCGAGGAGGAGTACGTCGCTGCGGTGCCGGCCACCGGCTCGTCCCGCCGCGGCCACATGTCGCCCTACGTCTACCGCTTCGCCGACGAGCAGCGCGCGTTCGGCCTGTCCGAGTACCTGCTGCTGGTGCCGCACGACGTCGAGCTGGCCATCGACGGGAACTTCGAGGGCCTCGAGCGCGAGGAGTGGGACCACGGCGGGCTGCGCGCCATTCGCTGGCGCAACCGGGACGTCCCGCCGCTGCGCCGCGAGCCGTACGCGCCGCCGTCCCAGCAGCTGCTGCCATGGGTGAGCTACAGCTTCGGGGTCGGCTGGCCGGACGTCGGCGACACCATGCGCGACCGCCTGCTGCCGGTGCTGCGGTCGTCGCCGGACCTCCGGACGTGGAGCGCGCCGCTGCTCGCCGACAGCGACCCGGTGCGCGCGGTGCGCTCGCTGGTCGACGCGGTGTGCGACGAGGTGGCCGCGGGCCGGCGGGCGTTGACGTTGGCGGCGAGCGCCGGGGTCAGCTTCGCGCGTCGGGACGGCAACCGGCTGGGGATCGTCGCGTCGGCGCTGCTCGATGCCGGGTGGGAGGTCGATCTGGTGATGGCGAGGCCGCGTCCGCTGGCCGGGTCCCACCTCGAGGTGCCGACGCTGGAGACGTTCTCCGAGCCGGTCCTGCGGGTCCGGCGCGCGGGCCGGGAGATCTGGGTCGACCTCGAGGAGCAGCGCCGCGGGGTCGACAACCTCCGTCCCATCCTGCAGGGCGGCGACGGCCTGGTGCTGCCGTTGACCCGCCCCGCCGAGCCGGTGACGCTGCTCGACGGACTGCCGGAGTTCGACAGCCGGGAGCTCGAGCAGCGGATCTTCATGGTCGCGTCCGTGCAGGCGTCGGGGGATGCGAAGGTCGCCTTCGAGATGGAGCTGGAGGGCCCCGATGCCGAGCAGCTGCTCGAGCGGGTGAAGGCGGCGCCTGCCGACCGGGTGCAGATGGTGTACCAGCAGATGGCGAACAGCCTCTTCCCCGGCGCATCGCAGGTGGCCGGTGCGATCGAGCGCGCGCCTGACCGGACCGTGCTCAGGCTCGAGCTCGACCTTGCCGGCGCCTGCGACGTGACCGGCGGCCGCATGACGTGCCGTGGCCTGGTCGTGTCGAGGCCGCTGGTCCCGTCGTTGGCCTCGCTGCCCGAGCGCGCCTACCCGCTCGAGATCTCGCTGCCGATCGCGGAGCGGATCGAGCTGGTTCTCGACCCGCCTCCGGGCTGGTCGATGGAGCGGCCGCCGCGACGCCTCGACGCGGAGTGGGGCTCGGTGGAGGAGCAGCTCACGGCCGATGGCTCGCGCATCCGCTCGGTGCTCAACCTCCAGGTGGGAGCGCGGACCATCGAGCCTGCGGACTACCCGCGGTTCGCGCGCTTCTGCCAAGCGGTGGACGAGCTGGCGGCCCGCCCGCCGACGCTGGAGCGCGTCCCCGCCCCCACCCGGCCAGGGGCTGGGGACTAGGGGATAGGGGTTCGCCCGCTGCCATTCGTTCCCGTGCCCGTTCCCGTACCCGTTCCCGATGACTCCGCCCCTGCCGCTTCGCCCGCCCGCACGCTATACTGACCGCTCATGGAGCTGGTCGACGGGACCGTCATCGCCACCCACGGACCGCTGGTGCGAGTCCAGGTTGGCGACCGCACCATGGTAATGGCGTCACGGCGGAGGCTCGACTGGGAGGGCGGCAGGCCGGCGGCGGCCCGCCTGGTGGTGGGCGACCGGGTGGCCGTCGAGATGAAGGGCGGCGACGGGGTGGTCGTGGCGGTGGCGAAGCGGCGCAACAGCATCGTCCGCAGCTCGCCGGGGGCCGACCGGCCGCAGGTGGTGGCTGCCAACATCGACCAGGCGCTGCTGGTGTTCGCGGCGCGGGTGCCCGAGGCCAGGCGCGGCCTGCTCGATCGGTTCCTGGTGGCGAGCCACTTGGCCGGGGTCGAGGCGGTGGTCGTCATCAACAAGGTCGACCAGGGGACCGAGGACGTCGAGGGCTGGCTCCCCGTCTACGAGGGGCTTGGCTACGAGGTGTATCGGGTGTCCGCCCGGACGGGCTGGGGCCTGGGCCGGATCAAGCGGCGCCTGGCGGAGAAGACCACCCTGTTTTGCGGGCCGTCGGGGGCGGGCAAGTCGGCCCTCCTCAACGCGGTCTACCCCGGCTTCCGGCTCAAGGTCGGCTCGGTTTCGGAAGCGACCGGCAAGGGGCGGCACACCACGACCACGGCCGAGCTGATGCCGCTGCCGTACGGGGGGTTCGTCGTCGACACGCCGGGCCTCAAGGAGTTCGGACTGTGGCAGGCGTCGCGGGAGCAGCTCGCGGGGGCGTTCCCGGAGCTCGCCGGCCGGGTGGCCGGGTGTCGCTTCGGCGACTGCAGCCACCTCCAGGAGCCGGGCTGCGCGGTGCTCGAGGCGGTCGCCGACGGCAGCGTCGATCGCGATCGCTATCGCAGCTACGCCAAGATCCTCGAGGAGACTTGCTCGTAGCGCGGAGTGCAGAGGCCGTCGCGCGCTCCTGATGCCGGATTCTCCCGCGGACCTCTGCCCTCCACGCTACGAGATGGATGCGCTGTCCACGTACTCGCCTCGTCTCCCGGGAACGGGAACGGGAATCCGGCTTCGTGCTCCGCACTACGCCGTGACAAGCGGGAACGGGACCGAACCCCGGCCCCCAAACCCCTGCTCCCCAGCCCGTGGTCGGGTGGGGGTGAGGGCTACCTCTGGCCGGGAGCGCGGTGGGGCAAGGCGAGGAAGCAGGCCATGAAGCCGTCGAGGCGGCGCAACGAGGCGAGGGGCCGCGGCGCCCCCGGGTTGGAGCGCCGCACGCCCTCGTAGAGCCTCGCCAGCTCGTGGCGGTTGCGGAACAGCCAGGTCTCCAGCGGCTCCCCGCGCCCCAGCTCCGGGGTGTCGATCGGGATGTCGACCGCGTGCAGCACCATGTCATCGCTGTGGCGGTAGAAGCCGAACACCCACAGCCGCCGCCCCTCCTCGCCCAGGTAGCTCACCACCAGGAGGTCCTCCGGGATCGCGACCTCGGGCGCGGCGTCGGCGTCGGCGCCGTCGAGCTCGGCGGAGCCGAGCCGGCGCAGCAGCTGCATCAGGTCGCGCGCCGTTCCCCGGGAGCGAGGCGCGGTGGGCAGCGTCTCCCAGACCGTCGCCTCGACCAGCTCCTGCGGCGAGAGGCCCTTCAGCCGCGCCACCCCGAGCAGGCGCAGCCCGACGTGCAGGGTATCGGGGTTGCCCGGGTCGAGCGCGAACACCAGCCACTCGACGCCGTCGAACGAGAGCGTCCCGACGGGGGTGCCCTCGATGTCCCTCTCGAGCTCGGCGAGGAACGGGGCGGTGAGGACGATCCCCTCGTTGATCAGCTCGCCGCGGCTGTCGATGGTGGCGGTGTAGGGGCGGCTGGCCGCCACCGGGTGGCCCTTGCGGGCTGCCAGCAGCGGTTCGAGGAAGCCGTCCACCTTGGCCGAGTCGTAGCCGGCGTGGATCAGGAACTCCGCGATCTCCTCGACCTCGCGGGTGCTCTTCCCCGTGGTCAGCCGGGCGAGCTCGACGATGCCGTGGCCGAAGAACTCGAACCGCTGCGGCCCGCCGCTGCGGTGGAACATCGGCAGCAGCCGGTAGGTGCCGAAGTTCACCGCCATCCGGATCCCCTGGTTGAATGGGAACCCGCTCTCGCGCAGGTGGTGGTAGAGGACCTGGGTCTCGCAGGCGGCGGCGAACACGCGGATCGCCCTGCGGGAGGAGTACAGCGCGCCGTCGCCCAGGAACTTCTCGAAGTTCAGCACCCGGCGGCGCCGGATCTCCTCGATCCGGTTCTGGAACACGTACATGAACTGGAGTGCCTTCTCCTCCGCGACCCGCCCCTCCTTGCGGACCGCCTCGAGCACGGCGGTGAAGTTGGTGAGGTCGTAGACCAGCCCGCACCGCCGGACCAGGGACTCGACGACGCCGGGCGAGGCGAAGTCGAAGGGCCGCGTGGAGGGGGCGATCGCGGTGGCCGACGACGGCCCGCTGAACACCAGCTGCGAGCCGCGGCGCTCCATGGGGTGGATCCGGCGCCGCAGGGTCGCCAGCAGCTCGAAGCTCTTGAGCCGCAGCCCGAGCTCCCGCAGGAAGCGGACGTTCTTGCCGGACAGCTCGATGGCGTCGGTGAGCCGTGCCGCCTCGAGGGCGTTGAGCAGCGCCGGGTCGAGGATGGTCTTGAGCTGATCGACACGGGGCTTGCCGGCGCCCGACGTGGCCAGCAGTGACCCGATCTCCGGGTGGCGACGGATCAGGTCGTTGAGGCGGTGGAGCGCGTTCTCGCAGACCGCGACCACGGCCTGCGGGTCCTGGTGGAGGCGGTACTGGAGGTAGCCGCTGAGGCGGTCGAGCTCGGCCGGGGCGCGGCTCTCCGACAGCAGCAGCTGGTCCTGGCAGACCGCCGCGAGCACCGGGGAGAGCTTGAGGCTGGCCGGGCCCTCGGCGAGCTGGCGGAGGCGCTCTGCGGCGCGCACGGCGGCGCGCTGGATGAGCTCCCCGATCACGCCCGTGATGAACTGCCGGATCTCCTCGGTTGTGTCCCGGTCGGTCTCCGGCCGGGACAGCCGGACCTGCTTGGCGACCTGGCCGAGGCTGCGCACTGCGTCGCCCGACAGGAAGAGCAGGAAGACCTCGGACAGGCCGCGTCCCCAGTCGTTCATCATCACGTTCTCGAAGATGGTCGCGGCCGCGCGCACATAGCGGTCGCGCTGGGCGGCCACCGGCTCCTTGGCGGCGCTGTCGGAGGGGGAGCTCAGGCGGTGGGCGACCTCCAGCTCGACCAGCCTGTCGAGCTCACGCCGCAGCCGCCAGATGCCCTCGGAGATGAGGATCGGGTAACCGTAGGTGATGATCCGCTCTTCGTCCGTGCCGAAGATCGGGTACGGGGCCGGCAGGCAGGCTGCGAGCTCGGGGTAGAGATCGCGCCATCCGCCCCGGATCTCCTCGGGCGTGAGATAGGCGGGAGGCCGCAGGTCCTCCGAGAGGACGCGCTCGAACGCCTGCAGCGAGGCCATTGGAGCGGTCACGGTTCCATTGTATCCGCCGGGGCCGGCAAGCGCGGTTTCGCCGTCGCGCGCGTGGCGATAAGATGGGGAGGCACGATGCAACCGACGGACCTGCTCAAGACCATCGCCGACAGCTCCTTCTTCCACGGGCTGGCCTACGAGGAGCGGGCTGCCCTCGCCGAGCTGGCACAGGTGGTGCGCCACGGCCCCGGGGCGGTCCTGTTCCAGCCGCGGCAGCTGCCGACCGCGCTCTATCTGGTCAGCGACGGCGTCGTCGAGCTGAGCCGGCGGCAGTCCCCGGAGGGCGAGCTCGAGCCCGTGGCCTATCGCGGGCCGGGCGCGGTGCTGGCGGAGAGCAAGGTCATCACGGGGACCCCGTTCAACTCGCTCGCCCGCTTTCCCGAGGGCGGCGAGACCCTGCAGTGGGCGCGCCCGGTGATCCTGCGCCGGCTGTTCGAGTCGCGCGACCTGGCGATGCACTACCTGCAGAACCTCGCCCGTCGGCTCGAGGGCACCTTCGCCAACCTCGGCGGTCACGAGGCCACCAAGCTCGGGGGGCGGCTCGAGCACTTCGATCTGCCCACCATCCTGCAGACGGTGGTCGAGTCCGGATCCGACGGCGTGCTCGAGGTCCTCGACGCCAGGGGACGCCCGTTCGGGGCCATCGCCACCCACGGCCGCCGCGTCGGCCCGATCCGCCGCGGCGCGCTGGCGGGGTCGGAGGCCCTGTTCGAGATCCTCATGAACCCGCCGGAGCGCGGCACCTTCGTCTTTCGCACCATCCGCCGGGCGGCGGGCGCCGACGAGTCGCTGGTGCTGCAGCCGCTGCTGATCGAGGCCGCGCGCATGCAGGACGAGCTGGAGCGGTTCATGATCGCGGTGCCGCCGTCGCGGCGCCTGCGTCCGACCGGGCGCCGGCCCGAGGCCAAGGCCGGCGAGGACCGCGATCTCCACGACCAGATCCGGCACGAGCTGGCGACCGAGAGCTGCGGCTGGGGCGTCCTGGCCGACCGGCTCCCCTACAGCCGTGCCCGGGTGGCGCTGGCGGTGCGCCAGCTGCTGCGCGACGAAATCGTGGTTGCAGAGGACACGTGACCCGCCGGCGGATCGTGCTGCTGCTGCTCGCCCTGGCCACCGTAGTCGTGGCCGGAGCGTCGCTCATCCAGACCATCCGCTCGTTCTACCGGCTCGACTTCACCGTGCGCTGGGTCGAGCGCGGGGTGAGGGTGACCGACATCCCGTCCGGCTCGTCGGCGGCTGCGGCAGGGCTGGAGGTCGGCGACCTGATCGTGGCGGTCGACGGGGTCGCGGTGGAGCGCCTCGAAGACCCGCTGCTCGCGCTTGCCGCCGGAACTGAGCACCGCCTCGCCGTGCAGCCGAGGTCGCGTGAGCCGCACGACGTCAACTTCGTGCCGCCGCGTCCGCAGATCGACTCGCTGTACCTGGCGCGGTCCCTGGTCGGCCTGTTCGGCCTCTCCTGCGCGCTGTGGGCGGTGCTCGCGACCGACCGCCGGGAGTCGGCGACCTTCCTCGTCCTGGCCGCGGCGTCGGTGCTCGTCGGCACCATCCCCCACCGCATCGCGGCCGGGGAGCTCGGGCTGCAGGTGATCCACCGCGCCGCGAGCTCGTCGCTGCCGTTCCTGATCGTCCGCTTCTTCTCCATCTTCCCCGAGCGCCAGCGGTCGATGCGGGCCTGGGACACGCTGACCGCGGTGGTGGTGGCGGCCAGCGCCGCCACCGCCCTGTCGCCGAACCTCGCTGTGTGGTGGCAGGTCACGGCATCGGTGCTGCGCGGCATCTTCGGTGCCGCGCTGCTGTACGGCATCATTCTCCTGCTCAGGCGCTGGCGGGACGCGGCCAGGAAGGCGCGCACGCGGCGCCAGATCGAGTGGATCGCCCTCGGGCTGTTCGTCGGCCTCACGCCGTACGCCACGCTGGTGACGCTGGCGGGTTGGATGGGCATCGAGTTCCCGCCGTTCTCCTGGCTGGCGGTGCTCCCGATTGCCGCGGTGCCGCTCGGCGTGGTCGCGGCGCTCACCTCGTACCGGCTGTGGGACCTCGAGCCGATCACCCGCGACTGGCTGTCCGCGACCCTGGTGGTGGTGGTGGGCGGGACCATCTTCGCGCTGACGGATCGCCTGCTCCTGCGCTACGCGGGCGGCCTCGGATCGGTGCGCAACCTGTTCGCCTTCGCGACCGGCGTCCTGCTGGTGGTGCTGCTGGGGCCGGTCCGCCTCCGCGTCGAGCGCTTCCTCGACCAGTGGCTCTACCACGGCCGCCCGGCGCCGCGCTCGATCCTGACCGACTCGGCGCGCGATCTGGCGCGCTCGACCGACCCCCGGGAGCTCCTGACGCGGCTGTCGGTGACCTTGAACGAGGGTCTCGACATCGACCTCGTCGCCGCCTACCTGCGCGCCGGGGACGGCAGCTTCGCCCAGGTCACCGGGACCGGCGGCGGCCTTCCCGAGCGGCTGCCGCTCGCGGTCGTGGACGGCGCCTTTCCGGCCGCGGGCGAACGACCCCTCGAGGAGGCCGGCTACACGCGGCGGATCCCGCTCGAGCGCGCCGGCACCGTCCACGGCCTGCTCTACCTGGGGCTGCGCCGCGGCATCTTCCCGCTCGGGACCGAGGGCCAGGAGGTGGCGCTGGCGCTCGCGGCCCAGTCCGCGGTCGCGCTGGAGAGCGCCCGCTACCTGGACGATCTCCGCCGTCAGGCCGAGGAGTTTCGGATCCTCCACGCCAACACCCAGCGGATCATCGAGTCCTCGGCGGCGGCGATCCTGGTGTGCGACGCGGCCGGGCGGATCCTGTCGGCCAACACCGAGGCGGCAGGGATCTTCAGTCACGACGCGCAGGAGCTGGTGGGGCGGCCGCTCAAGACGCTCGTCAGCCTGCCCGACGGATGGCAGGACAGCCTGCCGTTGCACGCCGCCAACGCCGAGGCCAGGACCCTGGCGGAGCCGCCGCGCCGGGTCATCATGGCGGTGTCGGTGCTCGAGCTCGACACCGGGAGCTTCAACGGTCGGGTGGTCGTGCTCCAGGACGTGACCGAGCTGCGCGACCTGCAGGACCGGGTGCGGGAGCAGGAGCGGCTGGCCGCCCTCGGCCGCCTGGCCTCAGGCCTCGCCCACGAGATCAACACGCCGCTGACCGGGATCGCGTCGTTCGCCCAGATGCTGGGCGACATGACGCCGCCGGCGGACCCGCGGGCGCAGCTCGTGGGCAAGCTCGTCGACCAGAGCTTCCGGGTGTCGCGGATCGTCGCCAACCTCCATGAGGCGATGCGCGGCGGCCGCGCCACGAGGACGCCGCTCGAGCTCGGGGAGGTGGCGATGGGTGCGGCGCAGGACGCGGCGCGCTCGCTCGGGGCGGCCGACCGGCTCGAGCTCTCCGGCTTCGGCGAGCGGGTGATGGTGTGGGCCGCCACCGGCCCGGTCGAGCTCGCGGTCAGCAACCTCGTGCGCAATGCGATCGAGGCATCGGCCGCGGGCTCGCCGGTCACCGTCGAGCTTTCGGTCGACGGGGAGTGGGCGCAGATCCTGGTGCGCGACCGCGGCCAGGGGATCCCGCCCGAGCTCCTCGACCAGGTGTTCGAGCCATTCGTCACCACCAAGACCGAGCGCGGCGGGGTCGGCCTGGGGCTCGCGATCACGCGTGATATGATCACCCAGCTTGGCGGAGAAGTCAGGCTGGAGAACGCTTCCACCGGTGGAGCGTGCGCGTCGATTCGGTTGCAGCGATGTCGGGAGCCGGTAGCATCCTCGTGATCGACGATGAGCCCGTCCTCCAGGACGTGCTCAAGACCCTGCTCGAGGGCAATGGCTTCGGCTACCATGCGGCGACCACCGCCGCGGCCGGACTGCAGGCCCTGCGCGAGGAGGAGATCGACGTCGTCCTGCTCGATCTCATGCTTCCCGACAGCAACGGCCTCGAGCTGCTGCCCAAGATCAAGGCGCTCGATCCGCACCTGCCGGTGGTGGTGATCACCGCCTACTCGTCCATCGAGTCGGCGATCACCGCAATGCGTGAGGGAGCGTTTCACTACGTCCCCAAGCCGTTCAAGAACGAGGAGGTGCTGCACCTGGTGCGGCGCGCCGCCGAGCGCCGCCGTCTTCAGGTCGAGAACCTCCTGCTGCGCAGCCGGCTCGAGGGGATGGGCGAGATCGTCGGCACCAGCCGACGCATCCAGGAGGTCTTCGAGCTGATCCGGCGCGCGGCTCCGGCGCGCTCCAACATCCTGATCGTGGGCGAATCGGGGACCGGCAAGGAGCTGGCGGCGCGCGCGATCCACCGCTTGAGCCCACGCTGCGACGGCCCTTTCATCCCGGTCCACACCACGGCGATTCCCGCCGAGCTGCTCGAGTCCACCCTGTTCGGCCACGTCAAGGGCGCCTTCACCGGCGCCGTCACCAGCCGCAAGGGCCTGTTCGAGGCGGCCCACGAGGGGACCCTCTTCCTCGATGAGGTTGGCACCATCTCGGCCGAGACCCAGACCAAGCTGCTGCGGGTGATTCAGGAGCGGGAGATCCGTCGCGTCGGTGGCGTCGAGTCGAGCACGGTCGACGTGCGCCTGCTCGCTGCGACCAACAGCAACCTGTGGCAGGCGGTCGAGGAAGGCCGCTTCCGCGAGGATCTCTACTACCGCCTCAACGTCATCACCATCGAGATGCCGCCGCTGCGCGACCATCGCGAGGACATCCCGCTGCTCGCCGCCCACTTCCTGAAGCTCTACGCGGCGGAGAACAAGCGCGATGTCGAGGGCTTCACGTCGCAGGCGATGGATGCCCTTGCCGAGTACTCATGGCCGGGCAACGTCCGCGAGCTCGAGAACGCGGTCGAGCGCGCGGTCGTGCTGTGCCGCGGCACGACGATCGACGTCGACGAGCTGCCTCAGGCGGTGCGCGATGCCGCGCCCGAGGAGTTCGTCGTCGAGGACCTGCCCGCCGAGGGGATCGACTTCCGCGCCGCGGTCGCCGCCTACCAGAGCCACCTCATCCGCGAGGCGCTGACCCGCACGGGCGGCGTCCAGCGGCGGGCCGCCAGGCTGCTCGGCCTGAGCCCGACCACCTTCAACGAGATGGTGCACCGGCTCGGCATCGCGGACGCTGTCCCGCCCGAAGGCTGACGGCCGGCAGCGGAGCCGCCTCGGGACGGGGGAGGCCCGCGCTGTTCCCGAGGGCGCGGATGTTGACCCCGATCACCTTGCGGCTCCCCGACCTCGGTCGCGCCGTGGCCCCGCCGCGGCCGCGGCGCTATATTGGAGGCAGGGAGGCATCGGCGTCGGGCAGGTCGGAGGCGGCGTGCCAGCGGCGCCGGTCGTGAGCTGTGCCTGACTCTCAGGCTGACCCGCCCGAGCGGCCACGGTGGGGGCTCGATGCTCTGGTGTCGCGGATCCGCGACCCGGCGTTCACCTCGCGCCACCGCCGCGAGCTGTCGCTGCGCTCGACCAGCTCCCACGTCAACCCGGTGATGCTGGCCGTGTCGTCGCGCGACTCGCTCTATGTGCGCTCGTGGCGCGACCACGCCCGCCGCTGCGCGCCCTGCCGCGGCCTGTTCGAGTACTTCGACCTGCCGCTCGAGGCGTGACCGGCGAGCTGCGGGCGGCGCCCCGCTTCCGGGTCCGCTTCCGGGTCCGCTTCCGAGGCCCGAGCTCCTCCATCGAGCGGTCGGGCCCGCAGTCGCACCGTGGCGCACGAAGCGTGGGACTGCCCTCGCCCTCTCGCTGGCCAGCCGTTGATGTCCCGCAGCCGGAATTCACAGTCGGGCGCGGGCGCGCACGCGCGATGTGCACTGCCCCACTGCCTCAATGCCCCACTGCCCCACTGCCGAGCGCACCCGGGCGTCCGGGAACGGCATCGGGAACGGGAACGGGAGCGGGAACGAACCCGGACGCGGGCGCGGAAGCGGAAGCGGGCGGGGGTCCGAACCCCTGACCCCTAGCCCCCAACCCCTAACCCCTCTCTCCTCGTCAGCTCATGCCGACCACGCGGCCGTCGACGAGATCGAGGCGCTCGGCCTGGGGCGTCGCCGGCAGGCCGGGCATCCGGATGATGTCGCCGAGCAGCGGCACCAGGTAGCCGGCGCCGGCGGCGAGGATGACGTTGCGCACCGAGATCTCGAAGTCCTCGGGCCGGCCGAGCAGCTTGGGGTCGTCGGAGAGCGACTTCTGGGTCTTGGCGACGCACAGCGGCAGCCCCTCGTGGCCGAAGCGCCGGATCATCGCGAGGTCCTTCTCGGCATCGTTCGACCATCCCACCTCGCGGGCGCCGTACATCGCGCGGGCGATCTTCTCCATCTTGACCTTGACCGGATCGCTCCAAGCGTAGAGCGGGCAGAACGGCTTCGACTTGCGCTCGGCGTGCTCGACCACCGCCTGGGCGAGCTCGACGCCGCCCTCGCCGCCGCGGGCGAACACCTCGGACACCGCGAACGGGGCGCCCGGCGCCGCGCACGCCCGGCGAACCACCTCGATCTCCTCCTCGGTGTCGGCGGTGAAGCGGTTGAGCGCGACGACCGGCGGCTCGCAGAAGGCCCGGATGCTCTCGACGTGCTTGGCCAGGTTGCCGAGGCCGCGCTCGACCGCCGCCGGGTCGGGAGTGTCGAGGGCGTCCTTGGCGGCGCCGCCGTGCAGCTTGAGGGCACGCACGGTCGCCACCAGCACCACGACCGCGGTGTCGAGGCCCGCCGACACGCACTTGATGTCGAAGAACTTCTCGGCGCCGAGATCGAAGCCGAACCCGGCCTCGGTGACCGCCCAGTCGGCGTGGGCAAGCGCCATCTTGGTGGCGATCACCGACGAGCAGCCGTGGGCGATGTTGGCGAAGGGCCCGCCGTGCACGAGCGCCGGCACGCCGTCGACGGTCTGGACCAGGTTGGGGCGGATCGCGTCCTTGAGCAGGACCATCATCGCGCCCACCGCCTTGAGTTCGGCGGCGGTGACCCGCTCCCTGGCGAAGGTCAGAGCGACCACGATGCGCTCGAGCCGGCGCCGCAGGTCCTCGGCGTCCTCGGCCAGGCAGAGCGCGGCCATGACCTCCGACGCGGGCGTGATGTCGAAGCCGGTCTCCCGCGGCACCCCGTCGATCGCGCCGCCGAGCCCGATCACGATGTTGCGCAGCGAGCGGTCGTTCATGTCGATGACCCGCCGCCACAGCACGCGACGGGGGTCGACGTCGAGCGCGTTGCCCTGGTGGAGGTGGTTGTCGAGCATCGCGGCGAGCAGGTTGTGGGACGCCGAGATGGCGTGGAAGTCACCGGTGAAGTGGAGGTTGATGTCGGCCTCGGGCACCACCCGAGCCGCCCCGCCGCCGGTGGCGCCGCCCTTCATGCCGAAGGTCGGCCCGAGCGACGGCTCGCGCAGCGCCAGGCAGACCGACTGGCCGATTCTCGCCAGCCCCTGCGCGAGGCCGATCGAGGTCGTGGTCTTGCCCTCGCCGGCGTCGGTGGGGGTGATCGCCGAGACCAGCACCAGCCTCCCGGAGAGCGGCCTGCCGGCGCGCGCCTCGAGCGCGACCTTGGCCTTGTCGTCGCCGTAGAGCTGGAGGTGGTCGCGGCTGATGCCGAGACCATCCGCAACGTCGGCGATTGGTCGAACGCGGGCAGCGTCGCTCATCGCACGCTCCTTCCTGTGACCCGGGTCGTCCCGCGGGCAACGCCCGCGCTTGCGCTCCCGTATAGGATAGAAGGGGAGGATGACATTTTGACCTTCGCACAAAGCAGGAGCTCGGCTCAACAGGAGGGAGACATGGCCCTGAGGTCGATTCGACTGACGACCTCCGACCGCCATCGGCTCTTTGTCCTCGTCTCGGCCGCGCATCGCCGGGGCGCCCTCGACCGGGCCCGGGCCCTCGACCTCGTTGGGGAGATTCGCGAGGCCGAGGTCGTCGCGCCCACCGAGGCGCCGCCCGACCTCATCACGATGCGAACGACCTTCCGCCTCACCGATCTCGACAGCGGCGAGGACGGGGTGTACACCCTCGTCTACCCGGACGAGGAGGACCCCGCGGAGGGCAAGCTCTCGGTGCTCGCCCCGCTCGGCGCGGCGGTGCTCGGGCAGCGGGTCGGCGACACCGTCGAGCCGGTCGTGCCGGACGCGGTGCGGCGCGGGCGACTCGACGAGATCCTGTTCCAGCCCGAGGCCTCGGGCTGCTACGAACTTTGACCTCGCCGGTCGTAACGCCCGCATCCTGGTAGCGCCGGCATCCTGCCGCAACGCTCTTGGCGAGCTTCCAGCGCGCGGAGTTCGATGGCGGCCAGGACGGCCACCCCCCAAGCAGCCAGGTCCTTTGTGGGGTAGGCTTCCAGCCTGCCAGAAGTGGCAGCCAGGGTCGTTGATGCAGCCTGGAAGGCTGCGCTACAAGAAGGCGGGGGCCGAAGCCCCCGCTGGATGTACCCGGTTGTCGCCCACGTCACTGCGGCAGCACGGTGGTCGGGTCCGAGGTCAGGTTGTCGAGCACCGAGCCGTAGCAGTAGATCGACGCGCCCTCGGTGGTGGTCCAGACGTCCACGTAGCCGGCCTCAACCGGCGAGTAGTTCCGGAACACCCGCGTGATCTGGTTGTTGGACCAGGGCGCCAGGTCCATGGTCTTGGTCTCGAGCGACTCTCCAGCGGAGTTGAACAGCTCGATGAAGACCCTCACGGTCTGCTCAACCCCGTTCTGGCAGCCGACGTTGGCCCGCACGTCATCGTTCTCGTTCATGAAGATGATCCGCTTCTTCACCCCCGAGACGATCATCTTGTCGGCCGGGATGCCCGGCAGCTCCTGGCCGAACGTCCCGGCCACCTTGGCCGACGGCAGGTTGTAGGTCCGGCTCATCGCGAGCAGATCAATCCCGCTCGCCTCCACCGCCAGCGCCCCCACCTGGTCCGGCTCGAGGCCGAACACCTCATCGAGCACGTTGGCGTAACGCACGCTGGCGCCCGGCGCGAGCGAGAACGGCTCGCTGTGGACCGCCTCGCTGTTGTCTTCTCCCCGCGGCAGCCACGCCAGCCGGTAGGTGATGTCGGTCGAGCCGACGTTGTTGAGGTCGACGTCGGTTGAGAAGAAGGCGCCTTCCAGCCCGGCGGCGAGCGCCGCGGCCGGGACGAAGCTCGTGTCGGCTGACGGCACCTGCGGAAGGATCGTGGTCGGGTCGGACGTAAGGTTGTCGAGCATCGAGCCGTAGCAGGAGTAGAGGGCGTCGTCGCTGTCGGCCCGCACGTCGACGTAGCCGTTGACCGGCGCGTAGTCCTCAAAGATCCGGTTGATCTGGTTGTTGGAGTAGGGCGCCAGGTCCATGGTCTTGGTTTCTAGAGGCGAGCCCTCGGCGTCGAAGACCCCGATGTTGATCCGGAGCGGCTGGTCTGTGCCGTTGACGCAGCCGACGTTGGCGCGGGAGTCGTCGTTCTCGCTGAGGAAGATGATGCGTTGCGGCTCGGCGCCCTGGATCATCTCGGTCGCCCGGATGGCGGGCAGGCCCTGGCCGAAGGTGCCGGCGGTCTCCCCGGCAGGGATGTTGTAGGTGCGGCTCATGCCGATCACCGACTCGGTGGTGGCCGTCATCTTGAGGGCACCGAGCGAGTCGGGCTCGAGCCCGAAGACCTCGGTGAGCACGTTCTCGTAGCGCAGGCTCTGGCCAGGAGCAAGCGCCATGGCTTCGGACTGGGTGGGGGCAGAGTTGTCCTCGCCGCGGGGCAGCCATTGGAAGTGAACCTCGGCCTCCTCCGCCCCGGTGTTGTTGATCTCGAGGTCGGTTGAGAAGAAGGCGCCCTGGGCGCCGGCCGCCACCGCCGCCGCCGGGATGAAGGACTCGCGGGAATCCAGAGCCGGAGCCGGGCATTCCCTGAAGACATACAGCCCAGCATCCCAGGCAGCGAAGTACACGTATCCCTCTGAGACGGCGATGCCGGTGCGTTCATCCCCGATGCCCCAGTATGGCGTGTCGTAGGAGGCGACCTCGACCGGCGCAGACGGCGTGCGCACGTCGATCACGGAGAGGCCAAATGGGGAGTAGTTGTTGACGTATGCGTAACCGCCCCAGACCGCGACGTCGCTGGGCAGGGTGGGGGTGTCGACGAAGCCCACCTCGACGGGCGCCCACGGCGTGCTGATGTCGATCACCCGAAGGCCCCAGTCGCGGTCCGCCAGAAAGGCGTAGCTGCCCTCCGCCGCGACGCCCCGGACTTCGCCCCAGACTTGCAGGGAGCCGACCTCGACGGGCCACGATGGCGTGCTGATGTCGATCACTCGAAGACCCGCCCAACCGGCCGCGACGTAGGCGTAGCTGCCCGAGACGGCCACGCTTCGTGCCGAGCCCGGAAAGTCCACATGGCCTACCTCCACCGGTGCCGACGGCGTGCTGACGTCGATCACATGAAGGCCGCTACCCGCGGCGGCGACGTACGCGTAATCGCAGGAGACGGCTACGCCCTGGGCATAGAGCCCCTCCCAGACAATGGACCCCGTTTCTGCCGGAGCCCATGGTGTACTCACGTCGATCACCCGAAGGCCGCTTCCCCGGATTGTCTCGTCGTCCGAGATTTCGTAGATCACGTACGCTGAGCCGCCCGAAGCCGCGACCTCAATGGGATAGGTGTACTCAGAACCGAAGCGAAAGACGCCCACTTCCACTAGAGCGGTTCCCGTGCTCACGTCAATCACCAACAAGTCTCCACCCTCTGGGTAAGGTGGTCCGCCGACGACGTATGCGTAGTTGCCCGACGCCGCGACAGCAAAGGCGAACGGCATGTCGAGGGACCCCACCTGACGGGGGGCAGAGGGGGTGCTCGCGTCGATGACTCGAAGGCCGGTGTCGTCGTTCACAACGTAAGCGTAGCCAGCCTCGGCCGCGACGTCGGCGGCTTGCGGCACGTCGACGTAACCGACCACCAGTGGCAGGGATGGGACCGAGATATTGATTACCAGCACGCCATCGTAGTCCGCGACGTAGGCGTGGCTGCCCGACGCCGCGATACTGAGCGCGCGACGCCCCATGTAGAGGAAGCCGACCTCGACCGGCGCCGAGGGCGTGCTGACGTCGATTACCCGCAGAGTGTACCGGTCCGTGACGTAGGCGTAGCCGCCCGAGACGACGACGCTGCTCGCGTCGGAGCCCGGCATATCGAGGAACCCCACCTCGACCGGCGCCGTGGGTGTACTGACTTCGATAATCCGCAGGCTGTTCCGGTCCGTGACGTAGGCGTAGCTGCCCGAGACGGCGACGCTCTCCGCGGTGCCCGGAATGTCGACCCACCCGACCAACCGCGGCGCGGACGGCGTGCTGACGTCGATGACCCACAGACCGCCTCTGAAGGCCGCGACGTAGGCGTAGCTGCCCGACACTGCGACGCTTCGCGCGTCGCCGGTGAAGTGCTTCGAGCCGACTTCCACCGGTGCCGACGGTGTGCTGACGTCGATCACCCGGAGAACCGAATCGTTATCCGCGACGTAGGCGTAGCTGCCAGAGACCGCGACATCGTGAGCCCAAACGCGATGCGGCAACCTGACATTGCCGACCGGCCGTGGTGCGGACGGATCCGAGACGTCGGCGATGAGCAGCTCGCGGCGACCCGCGATGTAGGCATGGTCACCCGCGATGGCGACCGCTTGGACGACCGTGGCGGGCCAGCGGCCGACCAGCTCTGGGCAGTCCTGGGCCGCGAGGCCGGACGACATCGGGAGGAGCAGACCGGCACACACGGCGATCAACCGACGAGACATGGCAGCGCCTCCCCAAGGAGCGGGCACGAGTGACACGCAGCGTGAGCTGACCACGCCGGGCACGCCGTGGGTTTCACACCCTTCATACGGCCGCGGACTTTCGACTGCCCAGTGCAGCGGGCCACGACGCCACCCTCCGGTGCTGGGCACACGCGTCGGAGTCGGATACGGAGACGGGCGCGGAAGCGAAAGTGGGTGCGGAAGCGGGCGCGGGCGAGGGCCAGACCCTATCCCCCAGATCCCAGATCCTAGTCCCTCCCCTCCAGACACCGGTCGGCCCCCCGAAGGGGGCCGCCGGGAAGGAGGAGGTTGTGATGCACCCGATACTACGTATCAACTCGCCAGAGGGTTTAGATCGGCGCGTCACGGCACTGTCACACCTCGGCGGCGACCGGGCCGCCGCCCAGGCACTCCTCGCCGTCGTAGAGGGCCGCGAACTGGCCGGCGGCGATGCCGGCGTCGCCGTCGTCGAGCGTGACCTCGACCGAGCCGTCGGCGGCCACCTCGGCGGTGCAGGGCAGCAGGCGCTCGCCGTGGCGGATGCGGACCTCGAGCCGGGTCCGCGCGGGCGGCGCGGCGATCCAGACCGGCGCGGCGATCCGAAATCGCGTGCGCCGGTGCTCGGCGAGCCGGCCGGCGTGGACCACGGTGACCAGGTTGCGCTCCGGGTCCTTGGCGACCACGTACCAGGGGCCGCCGGCAAGGCCGAGGCCGCGGCGCTGGCCGATGGTGTGGAACCAGTAGCCGCGGTGGCGACCGAGCACCCGTCCGGTGCCGTGCTCGAGGATGTCCCCCTCACGCGTGCCGAGTGAGAACTCGACGAAGTCGTCGTAGGGGACGCGGCCGAGGAAGCAGATCCCCTGGCTGTCGGGCCGGTCCTGGTTGGCAAGGCCGGCGCGCCGAGCCGCGGCCCGCACCTCGGCCTTGGTCATGCCGCCGATCGGGAACACGCACCGCGCGAGCTGCCGCTGTGAGAGCTGGCACAGGAAGTAGGACTGATCCTTGACCGGATCGGCGCCGCGCAGCAGCCGGGCGAGGCCGCCGCGCTGCCCGACCCGGGCGTGGTGGCCCGACGCGACGAGCTCGAACTCGTCGCCGAGCCGGTCGATCACGGCCCCGAACTTGATCGCCCGGTTGCACACGACGTCCGGGCTCGGCGTCCGCCCGGCGCGCAGCTCGGCGATCGTGTACTCGACGACGGTCGCGAAGTACTCGCGCTGCAGCGGCAGCACGCGCAGCGGCACCCCGAGGCGCTCGCAGACGGCGCGCACGTGGGCGAGGTCCTCCTCCCACGGGCAGCGGCCGAGGAAGGCCATCTCGTCGGAAAGCCAGATCTTGAGGTAGCAGGCCTCGAGCGAGTGGCGGCCCTCCTCGGCGAGCAGCAGCAGCGCCACCGAGCTGTCGACCCCGCCCGAGGCCAGCACCACGATCCGACTCATGCGAGCTCCCCCGGGCGCCGCGAACGCGGACCGCGGCGCCCCGCCGGCCAGCCTCTCACCGCAGGTACTTGAGGTGGATCAGGTGCTCGAGGTAGCGGTCGGTGTGGATCCCGTGGTCGGTGAGCAGGCCCTCGGCGGAGACGACGAAGGTCGCCTGCTCGCCGGCAACGCGCGAGAAGTAGACCCGATGGGGGTCGCCGCCGCTGGTCATGTCGAGCGCGCAGAGGTCGTCCGACATCTCGGTGGTCAGGGGCTGCCGGCAGAGCGGGCAGGAGAAGCTCCAGCGGGTGCCGGCGGGCATCTCGATCTCGGGCGGCAGGTAGACCTCGTAGTTGCCGGGCTGCGGGTGGAGGCCGACCAGGCAGGCGAGCTCGCCCTGCCCGGCGAGCAGGATGATCGCCTGGTCGGGGTTGAGCACGGCGTGGCAGTGCGGGCACGAGTAGATCCAGTCCATCGACATCCCTCCGCGTCCCTGGAGTATGCCAGATCGCGCCCCGCGGCGCGATCAGGGAAGGCCGACCCCGAGCTCGGCGAGGCGGCGCTCCAGCTGCTCCGGCCAGCCGCGGTTCGCCGCCGGGCTGGCCGGGCTCGGGTGGAGCACCTGGGCGACCCTGGCGGGGGCGCCGGCGAGGGCGCGGGCGGCCGAGCGGGCTGCGAAGGCACCGACGCCGACCACGATCCGCGGCGCGAGCAGCTCGACCGAGCGCGCGAGGGCGGCGTCGCAGGCCGCCTCGAGCGGTCGCCGGTCGGCGGCGGCAAGCCGGTCCGGGGTCAGGTTGCGGCCGCTCGGCCCGAGGAACAGCAGCGGGCAGTAGTTGGCGACGAAGAACCGGGAGAAGAAGCGCTCGGCGGTGCCCGATCGCTGCCGCGCCCAGCCCCAGAAGCGGCGGCCGCTGACCTCGCTGCGGGCGCAGGCGAAGCCGGACACCGGCCGCGCCGGGTGCTCGCGCTCCGGCCTGCCGACCGTCGCCGAGATGCTGAGCCAGTCGCGGACCGCCGCGACCTCGCCGAACGGAACCCCGGTCTGGGCCATCCCCCAGGGGCCGGGGTTCATGCCGAGGAAGACGACCTCCTTGGGCGCCACGCCGAAGCGCTCGAGGTAGCTGCGATGGGCCGGCCAGGCGTAGTCGAGGGGGTTGTAGACGTGGCTCACCGGCGGCCCGAAGTCGAGCCGACGCACCGCCTCCCGCAGCTCGGCGGCGATCTCGACCAGGGTCACGGCTGCCACGGTGCGCGATCGTACGCCAGCCGCCGTCGCGCGGGAACACCTTCGCTCAGATGCCGGCACGCCGGCTCCTCAGCTGGCCCAGCGGGCACGGCAGCGAGAGCGGGCGCGGAAGCGGGAGGATGCGGGCCTCGCCACCGCGATTCCCCGCCGCCAATTGACGGCCGTGGGACGGGATCCTACAGTGCCGCGCGATGTCGGGTCCACCCCACCTCTCGGTGCTCGGCGGCGGCCCGGCCGGGCTCGCGGTCGGCTGGGCGGCGCGGCGGCGAGGCCTGCCCGTCACCCTCTACGAGGCGAGCGACCGGCTCGGCGGGAACTGCACGACGCTGCGAAGCGGAGCCTTCCGCTATGACTCGGGGGCGCACCGGCTGCACGACCGCGACCCGGAGATCACCGGCGAGGTGCGGCGGCTGCTCGGGGATGACCTGCGCCGGGTCGACGTGCCGAGCCAGATCTGGGACGACGGCCGCCTGATCCGCTTCCCGCTGTCGTCGGCCGAGCTGCTCGCCCACCTCGGCCCACTGCCCTTCGGACGTGCCGCGCTCGAGGTGGTGCGCGCGCGGCTTTCGGCCGGCGCGCCGCCGCAGGACTTCGAGGCCTTCGCGGTGCGGCGGTACGGCCGGCTGATCGCCGAGCGCTTTCTGCTCGACTACTCGGCCAAGCTGTGGGGAGCCCCGGCCGCCGAGCTGTCGACCGGGATCGCGGGCCAGCGCCTGAGCGGGCTCGACCTGCGGACCTTCGTCTCGGAGTCGGTCCTGGGCCGTTCGAAGGCTCACGTCGAAGGGGTGTTCTACTACCCGCGGCTCGGCATCGGGCAGATCAGCGAGCGGCTCGCCGACGCCTGCGGCCGCGACGCGATCCGCACCGGCGCGCCGGTCACCCGGCTGCTGCACGACGGGGAGAGGATCCGGAGCCTCGAGATCGGCGGGCGCGCGCGCTGCGACGCGGACGAGGTGGTGAGCAGCCTGCCGCTCGGCAGGATGCTCGAGATGCTCGACCCGCCGCCGCCGCCGGAGGTCCGTTGCCTGGCCGGTGCGATCCGCTACCGGCAGGTGCGGCTGGCGGTGCTGTTCGTCGACCGACCGTCGCTGACCGAGGCGGCCACCGTCTACTTCCCCCACCGCCGCTTCCCCTTCACCCGCGTCAGCGAGCCGAGGAACCGCAGCCCGGAGATGGCGCCGCCCGGCAGGACCTCGCTGCTGGCGGAGATCCCGTGCCACGAGGACGACGAGATCTGGCGCGCCGACGACGGAGCCGTGATCGACATCGTGCGCGCCCACCTCGAGGCGATCGGATGGGTGCGGCCGGAGGAGATCCTGGGCGGCGCCGCGCACCGCATGGCCAACGCCTACCCGGTGCTGGAGGTCGGCTGCGCGCGAGCGGTGGAGGGCATCCACCGCTACCTGGCCGGCTTCGCCAACCTGTGGCTGGTCGGCCGCAGCGGCCGCTTCGTCTACGGCTGGATCCACGACATGATGCGGATGGGCCTCGACACGGTGGCCGAGGTCGCAGACCGCCGGAGGCGCGAGGCGTGACCCGTTGCGGGCGGCGGGCGGACGCGACGGACCCCCGGCTGCTGCTGCTCCTGCCGGCTGCGGCCTACCTCGTGAGCTACGTGTACCTCGCCGGCTATCACGGCCGCGCCTGGCTGTGGTCGACCGTGGTCCACGAGAGCGGCCGCTACGACCTGCTCGAGACGACCTTCTACGCCTCGCACTTCCTCGGCCACCTGCCGGTGCTGCTGGCGCTGGCGCTGCTTGCCGCCGGAAGCTGGCGGTCGATGAGCCCGCCCTCCCCGCCGCCGTGCCGCAGGGCGCGGCCGCTGGCGGCGGTCGGCCTCGGGCTCCTGCTCGCGGGGGCGCTGGCTCTCGCGATCGTTCACTTCGGGCTCGCCGACACCGTCTCCTTCATCCTCCAGCGGCGGCAGCGGACGGACCTCGAGGCCGCGGGCGGGGCCTGGAACCTCCACCTGCCGAGCACCCTGCTCCAGCTCGCGCTGATCCCGGTGGTGGTCTACCTCGCGCGGTGGGCGTTCGCGCGGCCGGTCGAGTGGAGCCGACGCGGGCTTGCCCTGCTCGGTGCGGCGCTCGCGGCCGTCATCGGGATGACCTGGCTCGTCAACCCGGCGCCGCTGGCCGCGGTGGCCGAGCTGTGGCGGGACCCCCGCTACCTGGCCCATTCGGTCCGTGAGCTCGTGACCTTTGCCGTCACCTACTACCCGCTCGCGCTCGCGGTGCTGCTCGCGGGCGAGGCGCCTGCGGCGCGGGCCCGGCGCTTCGGCCGTGGGCCCGACCTCCTGATCGCCGGTCTGGCCGCGCTGTTCGTGGCCGGGTTCGTCGACCAGGTCGTGGTGTCGCTCGGCCACGACATCGGCGAGCTGGCCCAGCAACCCGCCTTTGCCGCGGATGGCCGCCTCTCCATCCCCTACCTGCTCGCGAGCCACTTCTTCGAGCACGTCCTCGACAGCCTGTTCTTCCTTCTCGTAACGGTGCTGCTGGTGTGGAGTGCGCCCAACCGCACCCGCACAGACGGAGACGGGCATCCGGCTTCGCGTGTAGCTTCGCCGTGACAAGCGGGAACGGGCACGGGGACGGGAACGGGAACGAACCTGGAAGCGGGCGGCGAGCCCTGACCCCTACATCCTAGATCCCAGCCACTAGATCCTGGATCCTATCCCCTGGTCGGGCGGCGGCGTCCGTTTGCCCCGCGGCCGCGATTCCACTACACTCGATGCCCGAGGCGCTGATCCCAGCTCGGGACAGCGACCGCGGGTTCGAGCAACGGACGCAGCGGCGTCCACCGACATACTGGACTTGATCCGTGGGACAGGTACCAAGCGACGATGCACCCTACCTGCTGGTCGGCAGCGGCCGGCTTTCCCGACACCTCCAGCACTACTTCGACCTCGAAGGCATCCGCTGGCGGCTGTGGGCGCGAGCCATGGGCGAGCCGCTCGAAAGCTCGATCCCGGGCTGCCGCGCGGCGCTCCTGCTGATCGCCGACGATGCGATCGAGAGCTTCCTCGGCCGCCACGCCCGGCCCGGCGGCCCGCCCTGGGTCCACTGCTCGGGCAGCCTCGCGACGCCGCTCGCCACCGGCGTCCACCCGCTGATGACCTTCGGCGACGAGCTCTACGACCGCGCCGACTACCGCCGCATGGCCTTCGTCTGCGACCGCGGGGGCCGCCCCTTCGAGGAGCTTTTCCCGCGCCTGCCCAACCCCCACTTCGAGATCGACCCGGCGGACCGGCCGCTCTACCACGCCCTGTGCGCGATGGCCGGCAACTTCACGACCCTGCTCTGGCAGAACGCCTTCGCCGCCTTCGAAGACCGGCTCTCGCTGGCCCGATCCGCGCTCCACCCGTACCTCGAGCGGGTGGCGGCCAACCTCGAGCGGTCGGCGTCGCCGCTGACCGGGCCACTCGCCCGCGGCGACCGCCGAACCATCGAGCGCCACCTCGCCGCCCTTGAGGGCGATCCCTTCCGCGAGGTCTATCAGAGCTTCGTCGCCGCCCACCGGGCGACGGCCAGCGGGGAGCAGCCATGAGACATCCGTCGGACATGATCGAGGCCCGCGCCGCCGGGCGGCCGATCTCGGTCGTCACCTGCTACGACACCTGGTCGGCGAAGATTCTCGCCGCGAGCAACGTCGACGCGCTGCTGGTCGGCGACAGCGCCGCCATGGTGATGCACGGGCATGACACCACCATCCCGGCCGACCTCGAGATGATGTGCCTGCACACCGCTGCCGCCCGCCGCGGCGCGCCCGGACGGCTGCTGATCGCCGACATGCCGTTCCTCGCCCATCGCAGGTCGCTCGCCGACACCATGACCGCGGTCGAACGGCTGGTGCGCGCCGGCGGCCAGGCAGTGAAGCTCGAGGGCGCCGACGGCAACCTCGAGACGATCCGTCACATCGTCGAGTCCGGGATCGACGTCATGGGCCACCTCGGCCTGACCCCGCAGTCGCTGCACCGGCTCGGCGGCTACCGGGTGCAGGGCCGCGACGAGCAGGCGGCGGCCAAGCTCGCCGGCGACGCGCTGCGCCTCCAGGACGCGGGCTGCTTCGCGATCGTGCTCGAGCTGGTGCCGAGCGAGCTTGCGCGGTCGGTCACCGAGTCGCTCGGGATTCCGACCATTGGCATCGGCGCCGGCCCCCACACCTCGGGTCAGGTGCTGGTGCTGCAGGACCTGCTCGGCCTGCAGCCCGACTTCCAGCCCAAGTTCCTGCGCACCTTCCTCGACGGCTTCGAGCTGGTGCGCGGCGCCGTCGACCGCTTCGACCGGGAGGTCAAGGAGGGCAGCTACCCGTCCGAGGAGGAGAGCTACCGATGACCCCGATCACGGACCTCGCCGAGTGGCGCCTTCTGCGTGACGGCCTCGGCGGCGCCACGGTCGGCTTCGTCCCGACCATGGGCGCCCTGCACGAGGGCCACCTCGCCCTGGTCCGCAGGAGCGCCGCCGACAACGACGTCACGGTGGTGAGCGTGTTCGTCAACGCCACCCAGTTCAACAGCGCCGCCGATCTCGAGGCCTATCCGCAGACCCTGGCCGAGGACGTCCGGCTCGCCGCCGCGGCCGGCGCCGACCACGTCATCGCGCCCGCTCATGCCTCGATCTACCCGGACGGCTACCGCTACCGCGTCGGCGAGCGCGAGGTCTCGACGGTGCTCGAGGGCGCCCACCGGCCGGGCCACTTCGACGGCGTGCTGACGGTCGTGCTCAAGCTGCTCCACCTGGTGCGCCCGCACCGGGCCTACTTCGGCGAGAAGGACTACCAGCAGCTGCTGCTGGTGCGCGGCATGGTCGAGGCGCTGCTGCTGCCGGTGGAGATCGTGCCCTGCCCGACGGTGCGCGACGCCGACGGGCTGGCGCTGTCCTCACGCAACGTCCGGCTGTCGCCGTCCGCCCGGACGCAGGCCGCGCAGCTGCCGGCGATCCTGGCCGCGGCCCGGTCCCCGGAGGAGGCGACCCGGCGGTTGACCGAGGCCGGGTTCGAGGTCGACTACGTGGCCGAGGCCTGGGGCCGCCGCCTCGCGGCGGTGGTGGTCGACGGCGTGCGATTGATCGACAATCTGCCGCTCGCCGTGGGCGAAGCGGCGCGCGAATGACGGGGAGGTGAGAATGCAGGTCACGATGCTCAAGGCGAAGATCCACCGGGCGACGGTCACCGGCTCGGACCTCGAGTACGAGGGCTCGATCGCCCTCGACCCCGAGCTCTGCCGGGCGACCGGGATCCTGCCGTACGAGAAGGTCGAGATCTTCAACTGCAACAACGGCGAGCGGTTCGCCACCTACGTCATCCCCGGCCGCGTGGGCGAGGTGGGGATCAACGGCGCGGCGGCCCGGCGGGTCCAGCGGGGGGACGTGGTGATCATCGTCGCCTACGTCGAGGTCGACGCCGAGGAGGCCGCCTTCCACCGGCCGGTGGTGGTGCTGGTGGACGAGCACAACCGGGTCCGCGAGCAGAGGCCCGCTTGAGCCGCGCCCGGGTGTCCGCGACACCCGAGCGGCGGGGAGGCTGCCATGCGAAGGGCGCTTGCTGCCGCTGTCTGGGTCGGGTGGGTGGCCGCGGCCATGGCCGCAGCTGATCAGCCCGCGGGGCGCCCGCGGGCCAGGGAGGCCGGGGCCGTCACCGGCGTGCTGGATCCGGGCCCTCTCGACTCCATCACCGACGTCGCCGGGGTGCGGGTCGGGCACGCGACGGTGATCGAGGGTGACGAGCTGCGCACCGGAGTGACCGTGGTCCTCCCCCACGGCGGCAACATCTTCGCCGAGCCGGTCCCGGCGGCGGTGTTCGTCGTCAACGGTTTCGGCAAGCTGACCGGGGTTACCCAGATCGACGAGCTGGGGCTGCTCGAGACGCCGATCGCCCTCACCGGGACGCTCAGCACCTGGCGCGTCGCCGACGCTCTTGCGGAGTGGGTGCTCGAGCAGCCGGGGAACGAGGCAGCGCTGTCGGTGAACTCGGTGGTGGGCGAGTGCAGCGACGGCTATCTTTCCGACGCGCGCCGGCGGCCGGTCGGCCGCGAGCAGGTCCGGGCGGCGCTTGCCGGCGCGGCCCCCGGACCGGTCGCCGAGGGCTGCGTGGGCGGAGGCACCGGAACGAGGTGCCTCGGCTTCAAGGGCGGGATCGGCACCGCCTCACGCCGGTTGCCGCCCCGACTCGGCGGGTGGACGGTCGGAGTGCTCGTGCAGACCAACTTCGGCGGCGAGCTGACCATCGCCGGCGTGCCGGTCGGCCGCGCGCTCGGCGAGCTCCCGTTCGGCCTCCGGCCCGGGGCCGGCGAGGACGGCTCGTGCATGATCGTCGTGGCGACCGACGCGCCGGTCGACTCCCGGCAGCTCGGGCGCCTGGCGCGGCGGACCCCGATGGGGCTGGCGCGGGTCGGCAGCTTCGGCAGCCACGGCAGCGGCGACTACGCGATCGCCTTCACCGCCAACCCGGGCTGCCGGCTGCGGCGCGACGCCTCCGGCATGCACCGCGCGGAGCTGCTGCGGGACGAGGACCTGTCGCCGCTGCTGCTCGCGGTGGTGGAGGCGACCGAGGAGGCGGTGCTCAACTCCGTGTTCGCGGCCACCACCACCCGTGGGCGCGACGGGCGCGAGGTCAAGGCGCTGCCGGTCGAGCGGGTCCGGGCCCTGCTCGCCGAGCGGGGGGTGCTGGCCAAGTCGCCGGCAGAGTGACCCCGCGAGACCCACCAGCTGGGGTGACCGTCTCCGTGCCCGTGCCCGAGCGACGCATCGGCTTGTGGATCGTCCGTTCGGAGACGGAGACGGAGACGGAGACGGAGACGGGTGGGGCCCTATCCCCGAGATCCTATCCCCTGTGCCCTATCCCCTGGAAGGGTGGGGGCGTCACACCGGCTCGAAGGTGGCGATGAACTGGGGCAGCAGCGGCGGCCGGTAGGCGAAGCGCAGGCCGCGGATCTCCCGCCGTCTTGCGAACAGCTCGATGAGCGAGCCGGCGACGTAGTCGAGGTGGCTCGCCGTGTAGACCCGGCGCGGCACCGCCAGCCGGAGCAGGTCGAGGGCCGGCCACCGCCAGCCGCCCGAGGAGGGGTCGGGGCGGCCGCCGAGCACGTTGCCCACCTCCCAGGTCCTCACCCCGCTCGCCACGTAGAAGGCCACGCTCAGCGACCAGGCGGGCAGCCGCTCGTCGGGAAGGTGCGGGCAGAAGGCGCGGCCGTCGACGTAGACCGCGTGGCCGCCGAACGGCCGCAGCACCGGCACCCCGGCCACGGCCAGCTGCTCGCCGAGCCGGCTGACCTGGGCGACGCGGTGGGCGAGGTGCGCCTCGTCGAGCATCTCGCCGAGCGCCTCGGCCATGCACTCGAGGTCGCGGCCGGCCAGCCCGCCCGCCGACGGGATGCCCTCGCTGACCAGGAGCCGGATCCGGATCCGCTCGGCCCACGCGTCGTCGTCGAGGGCGATCACGCCACCGGAGTTGCCGAGCGCGTCCTTTTTCATGCTCATGAGCACGCCGTCGGCGAGGGAGAAGACCTCGCGCGCGACGTCGCGCGGGTGGCGACCGGCCTGGCCGTCCTCGCGGCGCGTGATCAGAAAGCAGTTCTCGGCGATGCGGGCGGCGTCGAGCAGCAGCGGCACCCGGCGCCGGCGGCAGAGCTCGGCGGCAGCTCGGATGTTGGCGAGGCTCGCCGGCTGGCCGCCGCCGGAGTTGTCGGTCAGGGTGAGGACCACGAAGGCGACGCCGCCGGCCCCGGCCGCCTCCAGCTCGCTGCCCAGCCGGGCGAGGTCGATGTCGCCCTTGAAGGGGTGGTGGCTCGTGGGATCGGAGTGCTCGGGAATCGGCAGGTCGATCACCCGTCCGCCCTGCTCCTCGACGTTCTCCCTGGTGGTCGCGAACAGCGTGTTGGCGAGCACCAGCTGCCCGGGCTCGACGACCGCCCGGCACAGCAGGTGCTCGGCGGCCCGGCCCTGGTGGCAGGGGATGATGTGGCGCTTGCCGAACAGGTCGCGGGCGGCGGCCTCGAAGCGCCGGAAGGAGCGGGAGCCGGTGAACGACTCGTCGGAGCCGTGCATCGCGGACCACTGGCGGACGCTGAGCGCGGACACGCCGGAGTCGGTCACCAGGTCGATCAGCACCGACTCCGAGGGCAGCAGGAAGGGGTTGTAGCCGGCGGCGCGGATCGCCGCCTCGCGCTCGTCGCGGGTGGTCGGCCGAATCGGCTCCACGACCCGGATCCGGAAGGGCTCGAACGGCAACTCCATGGCGCGCGCCTCCGCGCAGGATTATGCGCCAGGATCTCGTGCCACGTCGTCCTTCTCGGCGCGCGTGGGGCGCAGGCCAGGCAGCGACCGCGACGCCTCACGCACGTCCCCAGGGCCTGCGACCCGCGTGCGCCGAGGGGCATCTGCCGTTCGCGATCCTACGGGGCGACGGCGAGCACCGCGGCGCCGGTGAGGCGTCCCTCGCGCAGCCGCTCCAGAGCCTGGTTCGCGTCCGCGAGCGCGAACGACTCGACGGCGGTGTGCAGCGGCAGCTCGGCGACGGCGGCGAAGAGCTCGTCGCCGTCGCGCCGCTCGAGGTTGGCCACCGAGACCAGCGCCCGCTCCTCCCACAGGATGCGGTAGGGGAAGGACGGGATGTCGCTCATGTGGATGCCGCCGCAGACCACGATCCCGCCCTTGCGCACCGCGCGCAGCGCGGCCGGCACCAGCGCGCCGACCGGGGCGAAGACGATCGCGGCGTCGAGCGGCTCGGGCGGCGGTTCGGTGGAGCCGCCGGCCCAGGCGGCGCCGAGCGAGCGGGCGAAGCCCTGAGCCGCGGCGTCGCCCGGGCGGGTGAAGGCGTAGACCTCGGCCCCGCGATGGGCGGCGACTTGGGCGACGATGTGGGCGGCCGCGCCGAAGCCGTAGAGCCCGAGGCGCTCGACGCCGGCGCCGCACATCCTCAGGGAGCGGTAGCCGATCAGCCCGGCGCACAGCAGCGGCGCCGCCTCGAGGTCGCCGAAGCGGTCGGGCAGCCGGAAGCAGTAGCGGCGCTCGGCCACCGCGTACTCGGCGTAGCCGCCGGGCAGCGTGTAGCCGGTAAAGCGGGCGTGGTCGCAGAGGTTCTCGCGGCCGATCCGGCAGAATCGGCACTCGCCGCAGGTCCAGCCGAGCCACGGCACGCCGATCCGCTCCCCGATGGCGAGGTCGTCGACGCTCTCCCCGACGGCCGCGACCCGGCCGACGATCTCGTGGCCGGGGATCACCGGCAGCGGCGCCTCGGGCAGCTCGCCGTCGACCAGGTGGAGGTCGGTGCGGCAGACGCCGCACGCCGCCACCTCGAGCAGCACCTGCTGCGGGCCGGGGCGCGGCACCGGCAGGCGGCGCAGCTCGAGCGGCCGCCCGGTCGCGGCCACCACCATCGCGTCCATCTCGTCGGGGATGCTCATGGGGGGATTCTACTCACCCCCGTTTCCCTGCTCGCGCCCGTGACCGTGCCCGCGCCCGTCTCCGCGCCCGTGCCGGTGTGACGGGTTGGCACTCGGGTCGTCCTCTTCGGGAACGGGAACGGGAACGGGAACGGGCGGGCCTGCCCCGCAGATCCTAGGAGAGCCCCAACCGCTCCCGGTGGGCGGCGATCAGGGGATCGACCACTCGCGAGTCGGCGGGGGGCGAGGGCAGGGCCTCGGTCAGGCGCTCGCCGCCCAGCTCGTCGACGACGCGCAGCACCGAGGCGGTCAGCGCCCTCAGCTCGTAGCCGCCCTCCAGCACCGCCACGCAGCGGTGGCCCGCGACCTCCGCCGTGGCCCGCAGCAGGAGGCGGCAGATGGCGCCGAAGCCCTGCTCGGTCATCCGCATGCCGGCGAGGGGGTCGTCGCGGTGGGCGTCGAACCCGGCCGAGACGAGCACGAACTGGGGCGCGAACCGCCGGCAGACCGGGTCCACCACCGACTCGAACAGCCGCAGGTACTCGGCGTCGCCACAGCCGGCGGGCAGCGGCAGGTTGACGGTGGCGCCCTCGCCGCGACCGCGGCCGACCTCGCGGACGCCGCCGGTGCCGGGAAAGAAGGGGTGCTGGTGGAGGGACAGGAAGAGCACCGCCGGATCGTCGTCGAAGGTGTGCTGGGTGCCGTTGCCGTGGTGGACGTCCCAGTCGACGATCATCACCCGGTCGAGGCCGTGCCGGCGCTGCAGGTGGCAGGCCGCCACCGCGACGTTGTTGAACAGGCAGAAGCCCATCGCCCGGTCGGCCTCGGCGTGGTGGCCGGGCGGCCGCACGCAGGCGAACCCGTTGTCGACCTCGCCGGCCATGACCGCGTCGACCAGGGCGAGCACGCCGCCGGCGGCGAGCCGCGCGGTGTGGTGCGAGGCGGACGACACCCAGGTGTCGCCGTCGAAAGCGAAGCGCTGGTGGGCCGCGCTCGCCGCGACCTGGTCGAGGTAGCCCGGGTCGTGGACCAGGGCCAGCTCCTCGGTGGTCGCGGCCCGGGGCTCGACGCGCAGCAGGCCGCCGCGCTCGCAGCCGTCGAGGGCGGCGCGCAGGGCGGCGATGCGCTCCGGCCGCTCGGGGTGGCCGGCGCCGGGTTCGTGCGCCTCGTAGCGGCGGTCGATGACGATGCCGGTGCGCAGCATCGGGCTGCCGGGGCTCAGTGGACGCGACCGGGCGAGAAGCTGCCGTCCTGCTCGTCGACGCCGTGGATGAGGACGAAGTGGTAGGCGGCGAAGCGCTCCTGCTCGTTCTCCACCATCACCTCGAACAGGTGCTCGTCCGGGCGCTCGGGAGGGGCGGACTGAACGTAGCTGATCTGCTCGGGGTCGAGCAGCAGCTCTCCGAGCAGCCGTTTGCCGCGCAGCACCTGGACGAGCAGCGTGTGCGAGTCCTCGGAGGTGAGGTGCCAGTGCAGGTCCTCGTCGTCGTAGAGCACGCTCTCCGGCGTGCCCGCCCGCAGGATGCAGTTGGGATGGGCGAGCAGCCAGGTCCAGAACTCCTCGAACGGCATCGTGATCGTCTGCTCCACGTGTCCTCCGCCTGCCGGCGCCGGACGGCCCAGCCCCGCTCCGGCGCCGGATCACCAGCATAGCGCGCCGGTCGCGAAGATCGAAACCGCGCCCCACTCTCGACCCGGGACTGGCGCGCCACGCCCGGCGCGACCGACCGACTATGGAGGACGTCTTGACAGTCAATTTTGTCGGCGATACCATGACCACGTGGCGCCCGGGAGGACAGGTGGCGGCCCGGCCGATCTGGCGATCGTGCGGGATCGAGCCCAGGCAGCGTCGCTGCTGCAGCCGCAGCGGGTGGGGCTGCTCGAGGGGCTGGCGGAGCCCGGCTCGGCGGCGGGGCTCGCGCGCCGGCTCGGCCTGCCGCGCCAGCTCGTCAACTACCACCTGCGCGAGCTCGAGCGAGCCGGCCTGGTCGAGCTGGTCGAGGAGCGGCGGCGCGGAAACTGCGTCGAGCGGGTCGTGGTGGCGACCGCACGGCAGTATGTCATCAGCCCCGAGGTGCTGGGCGGACTCGGTGCCGGCTCTGATGATGTCTGCGACCACTTCTCCTCGACCTGCCTGGTCGCGGTCGCGGCGCGAGCGATCCGCGAGCTCGGCGAGCTGCGGGCTCGGGCGGACGAGCAGGGCAAGCGGCTGGTGACGATGACCCTGGAGTCGGAGCTCTCCTTCGCCTCGGTCGAGGTGCGCAACGCCTTCGCGAAGGAGCTGTCCGAGGCGATTGCCCGTCTGATCGTCAGGTACCACGATGCCAGGGCGCCGGCCAGCCGGATGTTCCGCTTGGTGGTCGGCGCGTACGCGTCCCCCGCGCGGGGCGCGGAGGGCGAGAACAAAGGGGGGCGCGACGGTGAAATCTGAGGCTGGCGCGCCCGCAGCGCGGACCTTCGAGGCGGCCCCTTCGTCGTCGTCCTGCGGTCGTTGTGGGGCGACCGCACCGCGGACGCGATCGCCTTCAAGGAGCACTGGGTGCGCCGGCTGGCGTCACTGGCGTGAAGTTCACCCTCGTCGGGAACGGGATCGGGAACGGGAACGGGAAGGGACGCGGACCGCGCGGGTGTGGCCGTCTGGACTCCCGAGTTTCGTTCGTCGATCCTCGTTCCGTGATCTTCAGTCCTGGTCCCGAGTGAACCGGTCAACGAGCGCGACGACCCCGTTCGGGGTCGCGGCGCGGAGGTCGGCGCCCGCGGCCCAGCCGTCGTCGGCTGCCCCGGGGCCCCACAGCGCGGCCACCGAGACCACCCGGAGCTTGAGGCCGCGCCCGGCCAGCTCGCGGTTGGCGTTGTCGACGCAGCAGATGTCGGTGGCGTGGTCGCCGATGTAGAGCGCCCGGCCGGGCGCGAGCGCGGTCAGCTCCTCGAGCCCCACCAGCAGGCTGTCGGGGGCTGGCTTCTGCCGGCTCATCGGGACCTCGGCATAACCCACGATGCAGCCAAAGCGCCGGCCGAGCCCATGTGACGACAGCACCGAGCCGATGGTCTCCCGGGAGTTCTGCGAGACGATCCCCGTGGGGAGCCCGTCGAGGCTGCCGAGGGCATCCGCGATCCCCTCGACGAGCGGCACCGGGGTCGCGTCCTCGGCCTGGTAGGCAGCCCAGCAGTCACCGGCGCGGTCGATCTGGCGGTCGGAGAAGCCGCAGTTGGTGCGGTAGAACTCGCGCCAGTTGACCGCCGCGCGCTGCGCCGTGTCGTAGGCCGGCTGGGACCGCAGCACCGGAAAGTCGCGCCAGCTCCCGCCGGTGATCTCCCGGACGATCCTGCGGTTGACGCTCAGGTTCCTGGCCCGGGTGTCGACCAGGGTCCCATCGAAGTCCCAGAGGACGGCGCGCAGCGGCGGCGCCGTCATCGAGCGGCGCCGAACGCGGTCTCGAGCGCGAGCGCGATCATCTCGTCGAAGCTGGTCTGCCGCTCCTCCGGCGTCAGCCGCCCGCCGCTGCGGATGAGGTCGCTCACCGTGCACAGGGCGAGCGCCTCGGCGCCGAGCTCCGCGGCGAGGGTGTAGATGCCGGCGGTCTCCATCTCCACTCCGAGGATGCCGAAGCGCTCCATCAGGTCGAAGACCGACGGATCCGGAGTGTAGAAGAGGTCCGCGGAGAACACGCTGCCGACGTGGAAGCGCAGCTGCCTGCGCTCCGCAACGGCCACCGCCCGGCGCACCAGGTCGAAGCTCGCGAGCGCCGCCAGGTCGTGGCCGGCGAAGCGGTTGCGATTGACCGCCGAGTCGGTCGAGGCGCCCATGGCGATGACGATGTCGCGCAGGCGGACCGCGCGGTGGACCGTGCCGCAGCTGCCGACCCGGATCAGGCGGGTGACGCCGAAGTCCCGGATCAGCTCGGTGCAGTAGATGGCGGCCGACGGGATGCCCATGCCGTGCGCCATCACCGACACCGGGTTTCCCCGGTAGGCGCCGGTGAAGCCCAGCATGTTGCGGACGTCGGTGACCTGCCTCGCGCCCTCCAGGAAGCGCTCGGCGATGTGCCGGGCGCGCAGGGGGTCGCCCGGCATCAGGACGGTGCCGGCGAAGTCGCCCGGTCTGGCGTTGATGTGGATGGTCGCCATCGTGTCTCCGTTCGGCGTGCGCCCGGCCCCCGCGTCAGTCGTCCGACTGGCCGCGCCGCCCGCTCCGGCGCGCGAGAGCCGCCATTGTACCCGCCCGGCGCGACGGCGTCTCGGCCGCCCGAGGGCCTGCGCCGGCGCCCGCAATCGAGACCCGGAATTCCTCGTGGCGGACTTGACGGAGCGCTGGTATCCTCTGCGCGAGAGATTCCGTCAGGGAGGAGGACCCCATGGCAAAGTCACCAGTCGGTCGTCTATTGGCCATTCCGTTCGCAGTGCTGGTCATGCTCGCGATCGGCGCCCCGGCGATAGCGCAGGAGGAAGCGACGGAGGCGCAGGAGGCGCCGTCCGCCGAGGAGGGCATGCGGGTCGTCGTGGAGGAGATCGTCGTCACCGCGCAGAAGCGCGAGGAGGACGTGCAGGACGTGCCGGTGGCGATGTCGGTGCTGCGCGCCACCGACCTCGAGGTGCTCACGGTCGGGACCCCGGACGTCCAGATCCTGTCCGGCCGGGTGCCGAGCCTGGTCCTCGAGTCGTCCTTCGGACGCGCCTTCCCGCGCTTCTACATCCGCGGCCTCGGCAACACCGACTTCGACCTCAACGCGTCGCAGCCGGTGTCGATGCTCCTCGACGAGGTCGTGCTCGAGAACCCGGTGGTGAAGGGCATCCCGCTCTTCGACCTCGACCGGGTCGAGGTGCTGCGCGGACCGCAGGGCACGCTGTTCGGCCGCAACACGCCGGCCGGCGTCGTCAAGTTCGAGACCGTGAAGCCGTCGCAGGAGTCCGACGCCTACTTCCGGGCCTCCTACGGGACCTATGACACCCTCGACTTCAACTTCGGGATCGGCGGCGCGCTGTCCAAGACGCTGTCCGCCCGCTTCTCAGGCCTCTACCAGTCCCAGAGCGACTGGGTGGACAACGCCTGGGAGCCCGGGCCGGAGGACGAGATCGGCGGCTACGAGACCCAGGCCTTCCGCCTGCAGTTCCTGTGGGAGCCGACCGAGCGCTTCGACGCCCTGCTCAAGGTCCACGGCTGGGACCTCGACGGCACCGCCCGGATTTTCCGCGCCAACATCATCCAGCAGGGGACCAACGACTTCGTCTCCGGCTTCGACCAGGAGGTGGTCTACCAGGACGGCCGCAACAAGCAGGAGATCTCCGGCATGGGCGGGCTGTTCCGGATGGACTACCAGTTCGAGTCGGCGACGCTGACCTCGATCACCGCCTACGAGAGCATCGACGACATGTACAGCCGCGGCGACATCGACGGCGGCTACGGCGCCGTGTTCGCGCCGCCCTCCGGCCCCGGCTTCATCCCGTTCTCGTCCGAGTCGGCCGACGGCCTGCCCTCTCTCGACCAGTGGACCGAGGAGCTGCGGCTCGCCAGCACCACCGGCGAGACCTTCGACTGGCTGCTCGGCATCTTCTACTTCAACGAGGAGCTCCAGGTCGACTCGTTCGGCTACGACAGCCTTGCCGGCGGCATCGACGACGGCTACGCCTGGCAGCGCCAGGAGGCCGAGTCGTGGGCGGTGTTCGGCTCGATCGGCGTCGCGCTCTCCGACCTGTGGGACCTCAAAGCCGGCCTGCGCTACAGCTCCGACGACAAGGACTTCGAGGCGCAGCGCGTGACGCCGCCCTTCATCCAGAGCCTGCTCTACGGCGTGCAGCCGTCGGTCGTCATCCCGGTCCAGGTGGACGACGACTTCGTGAGCTGGGACCTCACCCTCACCTACAAGCCGAGCGACCTGGTCAACATCTACGGACGGGCCGCCACCAGCTACCGGGCGCCCTCGATCCAGGGCCGTACCCTGTGGTGCGTCGACGTCGACGGCACCGACCCGGCGACCGATTGCGTCTCGGTGGCCGACACCGAGGACATCCTGTCCTTCGAGCTCGGCCTCAAGTCGATCCTGGCCGAGCAGCGGCTCCGCCTCAACCTGACCGGCTACTGGTACAACGTCAACGACCAGCAGATCACGGCGGTCGGCGGCCAGTACAACACGGCGACGCTGCTCAACGCCGACGTCACCGAGGGCTACGGCGTCGAGGCCGACATCGAGTGGACCCCGTCGGGCCACTTCCTGGCGACCTTCGGGGCGAGCTGGAACCCGACCGAGATCCAGGACCCGAACCTGACGGTGGCGGCGTGCGCCGGCGGCTGCACCATCACCGACCCGATCGTCGACGGGCTGGTGTACGTGGACGGCAACCCGCTGCCCCACGCGCCGGAGCTGATCTTCAACGGCATCCTCACTCTGCAGTCCGACCCGGTCTACAAGCGCTTCTTCGGGACCCTCGACTGGGCCTACTACTCGGAGAAGAACTTCTTCCTCTACGAGTCGGAGGAGTTCAAGGACGACAGCCTGGAGTTCGGGCTGCGGCTCGGCTACGCGTTCGCCAAGAACAAGTACGAGCTCGCCCTGTTCGGCCGCAACATCCTGGACGAGGAGATCCTCCAGGGCGGCATCGACTTCAACAACCTGGTCGGCTACACCAACACCCCGAGGATCGTCGGGATGGAGTTCATCGCTCACTTCTAGAGCCCGCACCGCGCGTCTGCTCACGGGCCGCCCTCCGGGGCGGCCCTTCTTGTTGTGGTCACAGTTTGATGTCAGCGGGAGCGTCCTTCCGTGCACGTTCCCGATCCCGTACCCGTTCCCGTTCCCGAACGAAGATCAGCTGAGCGAGTCATTCGGGTCTGAAGTGGGTACCCCGCGGTCGAGCGGCCGTACGAGAGGAGGCACTCGGGTACGGGAACGGGGACGGGAACGGAAGGGGGGCGTCTGAGATCCACGCCCTCCCGGGCGGGAGAAGGCTCTTCACTCTTCGTTCTTCAATCTTCGATCACCGAGAAGGTCGACATAGGCGGTCGCAACGAGGTCATCCTCGGCGATGCCGAGACGCGCCATCAGCTCGCGCGCGATGCGCTCGCCCTCGCCGGTCGGCTGCCCGTCCCGGAGCTCCACCTCGAGCTCGAGGAAGGTGCCGAGCCCGTCCACCTCGTCGAGGTGGATCCGGGTCTGGCCGTGCCGACAGAAGATGCGGCGCTTGCGGACGACACCGGCCGGCCCAAGCGCATCGGCGAGCACCGCTGCGAGCGCGGCCGGGTCGGTGACGGCAGCTTTGACGAAGCTCGACTCGCGCGGTCCGCCGACGTCGGGCCGCCGGTAGGCGACCAGCTCGCCGGTGCCGTTTGTGGAGACGCGGAGCTTGAGCCGGCCGAACGGCGAGTCGAAAAATGTGTCGTCCTGGAGGAGCAGCTCGGGGGGGCCGTCCGCGATCGCCTCCACCGCTGTGAGGAGAGCGGGCAGGTCACGCACCCGGGCCTTGATCTCGACGTTGCGTGGCACCCGGGGATGGTAGCAGGGCACGCCGCCACCGGTCCCGGGGCGGGCGCGGCGCGGGCGCGGCGGCGGCGGGGAGGCGAATCGGGGGCCGGAGCGCGTGATCCCGAGGCTACCAGCCGCCGGTGGCGCCGCCGCCGCCGAAGCTGCCGCCGCCGCCGCTGAAGCCGCCGCCGAAGCTGCCGCCGCCACCGCCTCCCCAGCCCCCGCCGCCAATCCAGATCGGGGGGCGGCCGCCACGCCGGCCGCCCAGCGACCCCCGGCCCGACAGCCGCGAGGCCTTGGGCCAGATCGATCTCAGGATCGGGGCCAGCAGCAGCCAGGCGGCGGCGGCGATGACGCCCGCCAGCGGGCCCGCCATTACCGTCGGCACCACGAAGAAGAACGGGGCGAGCATCAGGTAGAGAAACCAGCCGGCCCGGCCGCGGGTGGCGAGAGCGGCGTTGATGAAGGGGAGGCCGAACAGCGCGAACAGCAGCAGCGCGCCGAAATCCGGGAGGGTTGCCTTCGGGGAGTGGCCAGGGTGGTCCGGGGGCAGCTCGAAGGGCTCGCCGCGCGCCTTGGCGGCGATCGCGTCGACCGCGGCGCCGACCCCGCCGTCGAAGTCGCCGGTGCGGAAGCGGGGCGTCATCAGGCCGCTGATGATGCGCCCGCTCTCGAGGTCGGTGAGGGCGCCCTCGAGGCCGTACCCGACCTCGATCCGCACCAGCCGTTCGTCGCGCGCGATCAGCACCAGGACGCCGTTGTCGGCGCCCTCGCGCCCGAGCCGCCAGGTCGAGACCACCCGGATCGAGAAGTCCTCGATCGAGTCGCCCTCGAGCGAGGGCACCGTCAGCACGACCACCTGGGCGCCGGTCTCCCGCTCCAGCGCCTCGAGGCGGGTGCCGAGCTCGGCCTCGAAGCCGTCCGACAGCAGGCCAGCGAGATCGTTGACCCGGCCGCCGAGGAAGGGCACCTCGAGCGCCGCGGCGAGGGCAGCCACGGCGATCGCCGCCGCCGCCACCATCCCCGACACCGACGCGGGCCGGCGCGCCACCTCAGTGCTCCCGCAGGCGCAGGCGGTCGTCGAGCTCGTCGGAGTCGTCCGGCTGCCGCTCGACCCGGTGCTCGACCAGGATCTCGCCGCAGCGGCGGATCGTCCGCTCGAGAGCGGCGGCCGCCCGGCCCGCCCCGACGCCGGCCACCAGCTCCTCCACCAGCTCCTGCCACACGCCAGGGGGAACGGCGCGGTTGATCCCGCGGTCGGCGAGGATCACGGCGCGGTGCTCGAAGAGGGCGAGGAAGATCAGGATCCCGGTGCGGCTGCGGGTCCGGAAGACCTGCTCCTCGAGGAAGGCGGCCTCGGCGCGGCGCAGCGCCATCACATCGAGGGCGTCGTCGGGCATCAGCCAGCGGGTCACCGGTCCGGCACCGCCGATCAGGTAGCCGAGGCCGGCGCCGGCCAGGACCGGCAGCGTGATCCACGCGACGCCGTAGCCGCTCCAGAAGCCGACGAAGGCATGGACCGCGCCCGCCGTCAGCGCCGCGACCAGCGCGCCGATGGTGGCGGTCCGCCACCGCGCCTCGGCGTGGTCGTCGATGCGCTCGACCAGGTAGGGCACGATCTCACCGGAGGTCGCGCGCTCCGCTTCGGCGGTCGCGCGCTTGATCGCCTCGAGGTCGGCCTCGCTGAACAGCTCGGAGATCGTCATGGGCGCGGCTGTCGGCTGCGACCCGGTCGCCGCCTAGAAGTCCACCTTGGGTGGCTCCTCGGCGCCGGGCTTGGACTCGAAGTAGGCCTTCTCCGGAAAGCCGAGCAGGCCGGCGACGAGCACCGCCGGGATCCGATTGCGGGTCGTGTTGTACTCCCGTGCGACCTCGTTGTAGCGCTGGCGCTCGACCGCGATCCGGTTCTCGGTCCCCTCGAGCTGCACCTGGAGGTCGCGGTAGGCCTGGGTCGCCTTCAGCTCCGGGTAGCGCTCGACCACCACCAGCAGCCGCGACAGCGCCGACGACAGCCCGTCCTGGGTTGCCTGGAACTGCTGCATCTGCTCGGGGGTCGGCGCCTGGTCGAAGCTGACCTGGCCGACCTTGGCCCGTGCCTCGATGACGCTCTGCAGCGTCTCCCGCTCGAACTCCGCGGCGCCCTTGACGGTCTCCACAAGGTTCGGGATCAGGTCTGCCCGCCGCTGGTAGACGTTCTCGACCTGCGCCCAGGCCGAGTCCACGCCCTCGTTGAGGCCCACCAGGCGGTTGTAGACGCCGCCCACCAGGAGCCCCACGACGAGCACAACCGCCAGCGCCAGCACCGCGCAACCGATCAGCCACTTTGCCATCGTGCCCTCCCTCAGCGTGCTCCGGCCGTGCGGCGAAGCATCCGTATCCTAGTCGAGAGGTCTCGGTCGGGGCAACATGGAGATCGCGATCCGGCGCGGGCATCGCGGCGGCGTGCCGGTCGGGAGCGGGGCTCAGCCGAGCACCGACTCCCCGATCACGGCACCGATCTTCTGGGACAGCTGGCCAATGGTGAACGGCTTCTGGATGAAGTCGTTGCAGCCGCGCTCGAGAATCGCCTGGGCGGCACCGCCGAGGCTGTAGCCGCTCGCGAGCAGCACCTTGACCTCGGGGTCGATGGCCCTGAGCGCGTCGTAGACCTCGCCGCCGCCGATGTCGGGCAGCACCATGTCGAGGATCACCAGGTCGATCTCCTGCCAGCGCTCGCGGAAGATCTCCACCGCCTCGCGACCGGAGGCGGCGCGCAGCGGCGTGTACTCGAGGTGGGCGAGGATCGCCCCGCACGCTTCGAGCACCGCCGCATCGTCGTCGACCAGCAGGACCGTTCCCCGGCCGAGCACGATCTCCCCCTGGGTGTCCTCGGCAGCCACCGCGTCCTCGTCGGTGAGCGGCAGATACACCGTGAAGGTGGAGCCGAGGCCGGCTGCCGAGACCACGTCGATGTACCCGTCATGGGCCTTGACCGCGCCGTACACCGAGGACAGGCCGAGGCCGGTGCCGCCGCTCATCCCCTTGGTCGTGAAGAACGGCTCGAAGATGCGGCGCTGGGTCTCCGGGGTCATGCCGATGCCGGTGTCGCGCACCACGAGCTCGACGTAGCTGCCCGGGCGCACCGCGTACGGGCGGCCCTGGAGCGCGAGGTGGGAGGTGGTCTGCGTGGCGAGGTAGAGGTCACCGCCGCCCGGCATGGCCTCGGCGGCGTTGATGAACAGGTTGAGCAGCACCTGCTCGAGCTGGCCGCGGTCGGCGCGCACGCGCACCAGCTCCTTCGAGAGGTCGAGGTGGACCCGGACCTCGCGGCGGGCCGTGGCGAAGGTGTCGGCCGTCTGGCGCACCAGGTCGTTGACGTCGATCGCCCGCACCTCGTAGCGCCCGGCACGGGCGAACCCGAGCAGCTCCCTGGTCAGCTTGGATCCACCCCTGACCAGCGTCTCGATGGTCTCCAGCCGGTGGTGGTGCGGGTGCCTGGGATCGATGTCCTTGCGGACCAGCGACACGTTTCCCTGGATGCCCATGAGCAGGTTGTTGAAGTTGTGCGCGATGCCGCCGGCAAGGGTCCCCACCGCCTCCATGCGTTGGGCCTGGCGGAGCTGCGACTCCAGGCGCGCCCGATCGAGCTCGGCCGCGGCGCGCTCGGTGACGTCGCGGACAATGCCGCGGAAGCCGACCGGCTCCCCCTCCCGATCGTGAACCAGGGAGATCGAGACCTCGACCGCGATCCGCCGGCCGTCCGGCCGGCTCAGCTCGCAGGCGAGGGCGGTGGTGGGCTGCCCGGTGGCCCAGACTCGCCTGAACGCGGCCACCATGCGGTCGGCGCGGTCGGAGTCCATGAACACGGTCGGGCTCAGCCGGTGGACCTGGTCGCGCTCCAGGCCGAGGATGTCGAGCATGGCGTCGTTGCAGAACGAGAGCCGTCCCTCGGGGTCGATCTCGTAGTAGCCGTCGGCGATGTTCTCGAGGATCGTGCGGTAGCGGTCGGTGCTCTCGCGCAGCGCCTCCTCCGCCCGGCGCCGCTCGCTGAGGAGGTGGTCGACGTCGGCCTTGAGCAGGGTGATGGCGTCGAACAGCGGCCCCAGCGGATGGTCCCGCGGGACCTCGTCCTGCCACCAGTCGACGCCGTCCCTCTCCCAGTTGATGTTGCCGAGGAAGCGCAGGAAGTCGTCGATGTGCTGCTCGGTGGCCCTGAGCGTCGCGCGTGGCCGCCGCTCCTCGTCGCGGGCGGTCGCCTCGGGCGGCCGCTGCGGGCGCCGTTCCGGCACCAGCTTGAGAGCACTCTCGAGGTCGCGCGTCAAGGTCAGGGGGAAGGGCAGGAAGGGTCGTGAGATGGCGATGGCGCCCTTCAGCCGTGGGTTCGCGCCGTAGACCGCGAACAGCGACAGCGCCCTCCTCTCGCGCCACTCGCGGAGGGCGTCGACGAAGCGGCGGCGCCCCGCGACGCTGACCCCCTCGACCTCGGTGATGTCGAGGACGACCGCCGGGCTGGGGGCGAATCGCTGGGCGTGCGCGACCGCACGGTCGGTGACGGCGAACAGCGGGTCGATGTGCTCGCTGCGCAGCGTGCCCGAGGCGACGCCGTGCACCACCCGGTCCTCGACCAGCTCCCAGCGCACGCGGAACCCCTGATGCTCGTAGGTCCAGTCCGTCTCCTGCGGCTCGGCGGAGATCGCCGTCGGGCCGGCGGGAACCGCGGCGGGGGCCGCGAGCAGGAGCTGGTGGGCGCGCTCCAGCGCCTCGTCGAAGGTGTCGACGATCTCGAAGTTGGTGTGGATGAGGTGGAGCCGCCGGCCGAGCTTGATGCTCAGCTTCAAAGTCGGCGACACGCCGAAGAAGATGACGCCGACCAGATTGCGGCTCTTGCCCATGTACTCGATGAAGAAGCGGCGCGACTCAAAGGAGGCGCCCTTCAGCCCCGTGTAGTCCGCGATGTGGACGTGGCGGCGCCGCGTCCCGACGTGCTCGCGGACGACGTCCTCGATCAGCCTCAACAGGGCCTTGAGGTCGGACAGGCCGATGCTGCCGTGCTGCTCGGAGTGGACGATGTCGTCGCCGATCAGTCGCACGGTGACGCGAAAGTCGGCTCCCAGGCGGACGTCCGTCCACTCGGGCTTCTGCAGAACTCGCAGATCGCTGACAGGTGAGGCCGCGTCCATCTCCCGCTCTCTGGACAGTCAGTCTCTCCGGCCCGCGGGTTTCGTACATCCCGACCGCACCGGCCGGGATGTACCTCATCTCATTGTAAGGGATTGTGATTCGGACCCGGCTACGGCGGCGCCCGCCGCGGATCGCCTCGACGCTGCGCTCGCCATGCTTCCACTGTGGTTCGGCAGGCGGCGCGCGTCAAGTGGGCCGGGGGCGGCGGTCGAACGCTCGGCTCAGAACAGCTTCAGCTGGCGCGAGGGAGCCTCGCCGCGGGGCAGCGACGGCGACGAGCGGTGCACCGTGTCCGGGAGAGCTGCCAGCAGCGGAGACGGGCGCCCGGGCAGGCGCACCCCCCACAGGGTGCGGTGGGTGGCGTGGCTGAGCACCAGCAGCCGGCGGGCCCGGGTCATGGCGACGTAGAGCAGCCGTCGCTCCTCCTCGGGATCGCTGCGCCCCCCATCGCGCTCGAGCGGCAGCAGCCCCTCCTCGACGCCGGTGACGAACACCGCCTCGAACTCGCGGCCCTTCGCGGCGTGCATGGTCATCACCGCCACCTTCTGTGACCGCGGGTCGTGGGGCTCGTCCTCGCCGACCGCGCGGCACGGGATGCCGGCGCGGTCGAGCGCCTCGAGCAGCGGCGGCCGCTGGGCCCGGGTCCGGCACAGCACCGCGATCTCGCCGAAGCCCACGCCGCTCTGCTCGGCCTCGCTGGCGCGGCCGCTGTCGACGGCGAAGTGGCTGGTGCCGCCGACGATGCGCTCGATGCGCACCACCAGCTGCTCGGCCTCGCTGGCCGCGGTCGGACAGGCCACGACCTCGACCGGTGCGCCGTGACACGGCGCGCGCAGCGAGCTCTCGCCGCCGAGCACCGAGCGGGCGGCCTCCAGGATCTGATCGGTCAGCCGATAGCTGGTGTCGAGGCGCACCACCGTGGTCCCGTCGAAGGTGTCGGCGAAGCGGAGGAAATGGCCTGGGCGCGCGCCGCGGAACCCGTAGATCGCCTGGTCGGGATCGCCGATCGCGCACAGGCCGGCCCCGGACGGCGCGAGCAGCCCGATCAGCCCCGCCTGCACGTCGTTGACGTCCTGGTACTCGTCGACGCAGATCACGGCCCAACGCGACGCCAGCCGGGTCGCGGCGGGGGGGTCCGTGGCGAGCATCTGGTAGGGCCGCAGCACCAGGTCGTCGACGTCGAGCACGCCGCGCTCGTCGAGCGCCTCCTGGTAGGAGGCGATGACCGGCAGCAGTTCCTGGTCGGAGGACAGCACCTCCCACGGGTCGCACGACTGCTTGGACAGGCTGATCCGCCCGAGGATGGCGCGGGCGACTCGCTCGGGGATGCCGCCCCCGGCCGCCCGCTGGACCAGCTCGAGCCGTTGCTCGTCACCGATCAGGCGCGGCTCGCGGCCCGACATGCCGGCGAGCAGGCGCAGTCCGAGCCCGTGGAAGGTGGTGACCAGCGGCGCGCCGGCGGCCGCCCCCGGCACCTCGCGGAGGATCCGCGCCGAGAGCTCGTCAGCCGCCTGGTTGGTGAAGGCCAGGGCGAGCACCTGGTCCGGACGGACCGTGCGGCTGCGCACCTGGTGCGCGATCCGCGCGACGGCGGTCCGGGTCTTCCCGGTTCCGGGACCGGCCACGATCAGCAGTGGTCCGCCGGGGGTCTCGACCGCCGCCCGCTGCTGCGCGTCGAGCTCGCCGAACGGCGCTCGCCCGCTGTCCTGGGCATCCGCGCGTGGCCGGAGATCCTCCTCGGGGGCGCTGCCTGCGTTCCACGCGCGCGCCGGCGGGGCGACCGGGGACGGCGACCGCGAGAGACCGGGCGCACCGGGCAGGGCGAGCTGGCCGAACAGCGCGTCGCGTTCGGCGGGGGCGAAGATCTGCACCGACCCGAACTCGCCGTCGAAGCCGGCGGCGATGGACAGCTCGCCGCAGCGGACCCGGCGGATGGCCTCGGCGACGGCCGCCCCGGCGACCCGGGCGATGTCGTCGATCGGCGCTTCGCGCAGCACGAACAGCTCGGGGCCGACCAGGGACAGCAGCCGTGCGATCTCCTCGCGGACCCTCCGACTGGAGGGGCTGCCGTCGGCGACCTGCGCCACAGTCTGGTCGAGCGGCACCAGCCGCTGGAAGGCCGGCGCGTCGGCGGGCCGGAACCCGCTGCGCCGGTCGGCGAGTGAGATCACGCGGCTCAACACCCCGACCGTGAGGACGCCTCCACACTGCGGGCAGCGGCCGCCGAGGCGGCGGGTCTCCTCGGGCTCGAGCCGGACGCCGCAGGCGCGGTGTCCGTCGAGGTGGTACTTGCCCTCCTCCGGATAGAACTCGACCGTGCCGAGAAAGCCATCGCGGCCCTGCAGCGCCCGCCGCAGCGCCGCGAAGCCCGGCTCGATGTCGAGCAGGTTGGCCTCCCGCCCGAGCGAGCCCAGCGAATGGGCATCGGAGTTGGAGACCAGGGTCAACCGGTCGAGCTCGCTGACGCGCCAGTTCATGGGCGGGTCCGAGGACAGGCCGGTCTCGGCGGCGAAGACCTCGCCGGCGAGGTCGCCGAAGCACTCCGCGACCGAGTCGAAGCCGGACTTCGAGCCGAGCATCGAGAACCATGGGGTCCAGATGTGGGCGGGGATCAGGAAGGCAAGGGGGTCGGTCGAGAGGGTGATCTCGAGCAGGTCGCGGGCGTCGAGCCCGAGGATCGGACGCCCGTCCGAGTCCAGGTTGCCGATGGCGGCGATCGTGGCTCGGAACCGCTGGGCTGCCTCCAGCGACGGCATGAGGACCAGGTTGTGGTTCTTGCGGACGCGGTCGCCCTGCTTGTAGATGTTGCTGATCTCGACCGAGAGCACGAACCGGACCTCGCCGGCGCAGGCGGCGGGGAGGCCGGCCTCGGCCGCGCGCGCGAGGTCGGCCCTGAGCCGGAAGAGCCCCGGCTCGGCCGGCTCGAGCTGCTCGCGGATCTCCGCCATCCACCCGGAGTGGGTGAAATCGCCGGTGCCGACCAGCGCGAGGCCCTTCTCGAGCGCCGCCCGATGGAGCGTCGGGAAGCTCAGCTCGCGGCTGGTGGCGCGGGAGAAGCGGGAGTGGATGTGGAGGTCGGCGAGGAGCGGCACCAGAGGATCTTACTCCTCCCTCCGGGCTCGCCCGAGCCGGGTCCCGGCGGCCCCGAGAGGGGCGGCATCGCCCGCCACGCACTGGTCAGGCGCCGTGCTCCCCGGCCGAGCCCGGCGGTGATAGCATGAAGGGCACGAGCGACATCCTGGGTCAGCGTTCCGAGCGCGACGCGATCCGGTTTGGGGGGCACATGAAGCACTCGCGCCAGGCCCTGGGATCGGGCTTTCTCCTGTTGGCGGTGGCGGCCGGCTGCGCACGGGCGCCCAGCCAGGAGGCCGGGCCTGCGGCGGTGGCCGCTCGCGAGCCGGCGGCAGAGCCCCGGCACCCGGGCCTCGACCTCGCCGGCACCGAGTGGGTCGTGTCGAGTGTCGCCGGCGTGGCCGCTGATGCCGACGCCCGCCCCACCGTGGCCTTCGACGGCGAGGGCAGGGTCGCCGGCAGCGCGGGCTGCAACCGCTACGGCGGCAGGTATGCGCTCGATGGCGAGGTGATCGCCGTCGGCCACCTCGGGGCGACCCAGATGATGTGCCCGCCCGAGCAGATGGAGCGCGAGGTGCAGTTTCTCGACGCGCTGAGTCGGGCGGAGCGTGCCGGTATTCGCGATGGTGCCTTGGTGTTGACCTCCGGCGAGCCGTCCCAGGAGCTGGTGCTGGTCAGGGCGGACCCGGCGCCGATCGTGGCGGGCGCCGTGCTGTACCGGGAGCGGATCGCGCTGCCGCCGGACGCCGCCTTGACGGTGCGGCTCCTCGACGTGTCCCGCCCGGGCGGGACGCGGGCGGTGCTCGCCGAGCAGCGGGTCGCACCGACCGGACAGGTCCCGATTCCGTTCGAGATCGCGTACGACCCCGCCCTCATCCACGAGACGATGAGCTGCGCGCTCGACGCGAGGATCGAGGCTGGCGGCGCTCTGCTGTTCCTCTCGAGCCAGCCCATCCCGGTGATCACGCGCGGCCACCCGGCGCGCGACCTGGAGGTCCTGGTGGAGCGTGCCGCCCGCTGATCCGCCGCGCCACGGAGGTGTACGATGCATTGTGCGCGACGCTGGGCGTGCGGTGGGTCGCCGCCTTCGAACCCGACAGCGGGTGCTCGCGGGTGCAGGGAGGTATGACGTGAAGGACGGGAGAGGCTGGATGCACGACGTTGGCTGGTCTCGCCGACGGGCGGCTGTTGGCGCCGCTCTGGGCGCACTCCTGGTGGCTGCGATGGGATGCTCGTCGCTCACGCCGATGGAGCCGCTGGGGGTCAACCTCGTCAATCTCGACGTCCAGGAGATCACCCTGTTCGAGGCGACCATGGTGGCAAAGGTGCGGATCAGCAACCCCAACCCGGCGCCTCTCCAGTTCAGCGGTGCTGCGCTCAAGCTGCTGCTCGACGACCGCAAGATCGGCACCGCCATGACCCCCGAGGCCTTTTCGGTCGAAGGCTTCACCTCGACCGTGATCGACATGACGGTGCACGTCAACACCGCCTCGGCGATCGCCAGGATCCCGAAGCTGATCGAGAAGAAGTCGGTGACCTACGGCGTCCGCGGATCGCTGTACAGCGAAAGCTCGTTCGGCATGCGCAAGCACGCGGTGGAGCGCTCCGGCTCCCTCGACCTCGCGACGCTCGAGGAGGATGAGCGCGTGGAGACCGCGCCGCCCGCGCCGTCGTGAGGGAGCCGGCCGGGCGCGGCGTCGTCGTGGGCGCCGCGGCGGCTGGAATCTATTGCGGTTCCCGGTTGCTGTGCTGATCGATCGGAAACCGCCGGTCGCGACGAAGGGCGTCGCCACGGGACGCTCGAACCGGATCCGCAGGAGATCCCACAACCGACACTGGAGGTGTCACATGTCCGTCGCCAAGATCACCGAGATCTCGGCCTCCTCGCCGACCAGCTTCGAGGATGCCATCGCCAAGGGCATCGACCGCGCCAACAAGACCCTCGACAAGGTCAAGGGCGCCTGGGTCAAGGAGCTCAAGGTGGACGTTGACAACGGCAAGATCACGGCCTACCGCGTGATCATGAGGGTCACCTTCATCCTCAAGGACTGATCGGCGACGCAGTCCGTCACGAAGTCCTTGCCGTCGCCAGCCGCCGGCGCCGACACGGCGGCGGGCGCCACGATCACGGCGATCGCGGCGGCGGCCGCCCCCGGCCGCCGGGAGCGTCCGCGCTCGGCGCGTGGCCGCCGCGACATCGCCGGGCCTGACCGTGGCCACCCGATCCGCTCATCCGATCGGAGGACACCGTAGAATGGTGCCTCCCCGGCTGGGGGTGGAGGCAATCGCATGATCGTGACTCGACGGATGGCGGCCTGCTCGACACTGCTGGTCGTGGCGCTGCTCGCGGACCCGCGCCCGGCCGCCGCGTGCACCAACTTCCTGATCACCAAGGGCGCCTCGGCCGACGGCTCGGTGATGATCACGTACGCCGCCGACTCCCACGAGTTCTACGGCGAGCTCAGCTACTCCCCGCCCGGCGTCCACCCGCCGGGCGCGATGCGCGAGGTCATCGAGTGGGACACCGGCAAGTACCTGGGCCAGATCCGCCAGGCCCCGGTCACCTACTCGGTGGTCGGCAACATGAACTCACACCAGGTGGCGGTCGGCGAGACGACGTTCGGCGGCCGCGAGGAGCTCGCGGGCTCGGGGCTCGTCGACTACGGCAGCCTGATGTTCATCGCGCTCGAGCGCGCGACGACGGCGCGGGAGGCGATCCGGGTGATCGCCGACGTGGTCGCCGAGTACGGCTATGCCTCGAGCGGCGAGTCGCTCTCGATCTCCGACGCGAACGAGGCGTGGATCTTCGAGATCATCGGCAAGGGCAAGGACGACCCGGGGGCGGTCTGGGTGGCGCGCCGGGTCCCCGACGGCTACATCTCGGCCCACGCCAATCAGGCGCGGATCCGCCAGTTCCCGCTCGACGACCCGGAGAGCTGCCTGTACGCGCCGGACGTCATCTCGTTCGCCAGGGAGAAGGGCTACTTCGACGGGCCGGACGACGCGTTCAGCTTTGCCGACACCTACGCGCCGCTCACCTTCGGCGGCCTGCGCTTCTGCGAGGCCAGGGTTTGGTGCATGTTCCACCGGGCGGCGCCGTCGCTCGGCATCTCGCCGGCCTGGGCCGGCGGCGACGCCACCGCCGAGCCGCTGCCGCTGTGGGTCAAGCCCGACCGCAAGCTCGGCGTGCGGGACGTCATGCGCCTGATGCGTGACCACTACGAGGACACCCCGTTCGACATGAGCAAAGACGTCGGTGCCGGCCCCTTCGCCCTGCCCTACCGCTGGCGGCCGATGACCTGGAAGGTGGACGACGTCGAGTACCTCTTCGAGCGCGCGGTGTCGACCCAACAGACCGGGTTCTCGTTCGTGGCCCAGTCCCGCTCGTGGCTGCCGGACGCGATCGGCGGCGTGTTCTGGTTCGGGGTTGACGACACCGCGAGCACGGTCTACTTCCCGGTCTACTGCAGCGTGCGCGAGGTGCCGGCCGCCTTTGCCATGGGCAACGGCTCGCTCACCGACTTCACCTGGGACTCGGGCTTCTGGGTCTTCAACTGGGTCGCCAACTTCGCCTACTCGCGGTACTCGGACATGATAGAGGACGTGCAGGCGGTGCAGCAGGAGCTGGAGGGCCGCTACCTCACCGACCAGCCGGAGATCGAGGCCGCCGCGCTCGCGCTCCACGAGCGCTCGCCGCGGCTGGCCGTCGACTACCTGACCGACTACAGCGTGCGCCTCGGCGAGGAGCTCCACCGCCGCTGGCGATCACTCGGCGAGCAGCTGCTGGTCAAGTACCTCGACGGCAACGTCAAGTCCCCGACCGGCGAGGTCACCCACCCCAGCTACCCCGAGAGCTGGTACCGGCGCATCGCCACGGAGCTGGGCGATCGCGCGCAGGTCAAGCCGCTGCCCGGCGAGCAGCCCGAGGGCCACTGATCGAACGGCGCTCAGCGGGGGGCGGCCAGCAGCGGCGCGAGCGCGGGGTCAGAGGCGGCGGCGGCCCGGAGGGTGGGGTCGGCGGCCAGCGCCTCGTCCAGTGCGGCTCGCGCCGGCCCGCCGCGGCCGGCCGCCGCCTCGATCCTCGCCAGCTCGAGCCTGGCCTCCGCGAACTCGGGCTGGCCGGGGGCCGCCCGGCGAAGCCATGGTGACGCCTCGCCGGTGCGGCCGTTGCGCGCGTACAACAGGCCGAGCAGCGCGGCCTCGCCGAAGCTGTCGTCGCTGACGATCGCCCGCACCCGGTCGAGGTTCGCGATCGCCGCTGCGTCCGTCCCCGCGGCCGCCTCGGCTCGGGCCAGGGCGGTCAGCATCACCGGGTTGTCGGGCTCGAGCTCGACCGCGCCGCGATGGGCGGACAGCGCCTGACCAGGGTCACCGGACTGGGTGGCGGCGACGCCGAGGTTGAACCACGCTTCCGCCCGGCGCGGCTGCAGCCGCGTGACCTCGCGCCAGTGGGTCGCCGCACGGCCTGGCTGCCCGGTCCGCATCAGGGCGTCGGCGAGGGCGTAGTGGGCCTCGGCGCGGTCAGGATCGAGCCTGGTCGACGCCGACAGGCGGACCACCGCCTCGTCGGCCTGCCCGCTCTTGAGCAGGGCGATGCCGGAGCGCAGCAGCGCGAATCGGCTGTCAGGCTCGACTTCGAGGACCTGATCGAACAACCGCACCGCCTCGTTGAACCGCCCTGCCTCGAGCAGCTGCTCGCCCTCCTGGAGGCGATCGCGGAGCTCGATGCGGTCCTTCGGATCGGGCAGCCCCGTCGGCGCCGCCCCGGCACTGCCGCCGGCCCCGACGTAGCCGAGCGCCTGGAGGCGGGCGAGGGCCTCGTCGTCGGTCACCACGGAGGGCGTGGCCGCGGGCTTGCGCTCGGCGTCGTCGAGCAGGGCGCGCAGCCGCCGCGCCTGGCCGGGCTGCTGGCCGATGAGGTTGACCTCCTCGCTCGGGTCGCTTCCGAGGTGATAGAGCTCGGGGCGCGGAGCGTCGATCAGCTTCCAGTCGTGCTGGCGGATCGCACGCAACGGCGACCAGCCGAAGAAGATCCACGGCAGCTGGGTTTCGAGGTAGGCCGGTGGGAGAGGAGACCGCTCGCCCCGGAGCTGGCCGGTGAGGCTGACGCCGTCGATGTCGACGAGGCGCGGGAGGCCGACGAGCTCGAGGATCGTCGGCGCGATGTCGACCAGGTTGGCGGCCGCCGGGCTCTCGCCCGGCGCGATGACGCCCTCCTGAACGAGCACCAACGGCACCGTCATCGTGGCGTCGTAGATGAAGTAGCCGTGCCGCTTCTCGGCATGGTCGCCGAGCGCCTCGCCGTGATCGGCCGTCAGCACGACCAGTGCCCGTGCCCTGGCATCAGGCGGGAGCCCATCCCACAGGCGCTCGATCGCGAGGTCCGTGAAGCGGACCTCGCCCAGGTAGGCTCCGCGCTCGCCGGGGCCCCAGAACGCGCGGGGAGGCTCGTAGGGGTAGTGGGGGTCGTAGTAGTGAACCCACACGAACCACGGCTCGCGAGCCGCGCGGATCCACGCCAGGGCGGCGTCCGTGGTGTCGGTCGCGATGCGCTCGCGCCAGCCCTCTCGCCCCTCGGGAAGAGTGTCGTCGTAGTGGTCGAAGCCGCGGTCCAGCCCGAACAGGCGCTGCAGCGGGAAGCCGCTCACGAAGGCGGCGGTCGTCCACCCTGCCGCATGGAGCGACTCGGCGAGCGTCGCGTCCTCAGCACCGAATGTCTGGCCGTTGTCCCGGATGCCGTGCCGGCGCGGCACCAAGCCGGTCATGATCGAGGCGTGCGCCGGCAGAGTGAGCGGCACCGGGGTCACCGCCCGCGGGAAGCGGAAGCCGCGGGCAGCAAGGGCGTCGATCGCCGGTGTGTCGTTGCTGTGACCGATCCACCCCAGGGCGTCCGGCCGCAGGGTGTCGATGGTGATCAGCAGCAGGTCGGGCCGGTGGCGGGCCGCCCGCGGCGGCTCGGCGGCCGTCGCCGCGGCGGCCGCCAGCACCAGCGCTGCGCCGAGCGCTGCGGTGGCGCCCCTAGTGGGCGGCCGCACCGGCGACCTCCTTTGCGATGACGCCCGACAGCCGTTGCTTGAGGCCGCTCTGCGAGACCGTGTCCAGGTAGTAGTAGTAGGTGCGCCCGGGCTCGACCTCGGAGTCGGTGAAGCGATACGAGCTGGTGGTGGGCGGCGGCGCGTGGCGGGCGTGGATGATGTCGGCGCTGACCCTCCGGTAGGGCCCTTCCCTCCGCAGCGAGCGGTAGACAAGGTAGCCGTACACGCCCTCCTCGCTGCGCGCGGACCACTCGAGCACGACCGCGGCCGAGGTCGCCGGCGTCGCGGTCGGGGCGGGCGGGGTGGCGGCATCGCCCGCGGGCAGGGGTGCCGCGAAGCCAGCGGCCACCAGCAGGGCCGCCACCGTCCGCACGGCGCCGGCCATCACCGTGACCCTCGCGGGGGCGGCGTTGCGGCCGGGTGCGGCGAGGGCTCGCTGCCGGAGCCGAGATCGAGCTGCCGGATCGTCGTCTCGCGCCCGACCACGATGCCGCCGTAGCTCAGCGGCACGGTCTCATCGTCCCGATCGGTGACGATCCGGAGCATGCCGCCGAGCATCCCCGGGGCCGCGGCGTCGACCACCAGCCGGACCACCCAGCAGTCGGAGGGGGCGTCGCCGGTGCAGGGCGCGGCGTCGGTGGCGAGATGGCCGCCGAGGTCCTCGATGTGGACGATCGAGTAGGGACGACCGCTGCGGCTTCGCAGGGTGATGTCCCTGGTGAGGGGTTCGCCGACGCGGATCAGCCCGAGCGTGACCGGGTGCTCGCTCGGGACCAGGTCTGCGAAGACCTGGGCCAGGAAAGGGATGCCGATCGTCGGCTGGTTGGCCAGGTTGGTGGTGAGGGTGGCCGTGCCGGAGAGCGTGCCGAGGGGAGCGCCCGGGTCGAGGACTGCGGTGAGGAGCAGCCCCTCGCCGGCGATGCCGGTGCGGGAGGCCTCCAGACGGACGGCCGGGCTTCCCGTCACGACGTCGAGCAGCTCGAGCCGGTCGACCTCCCGGCTGAAGAGCTCGACCGAGCTTCGCGCTCCACGGCCACGGTCCACGAGCCCGAAGTCGAACAGGGGGCGCTCCGGGTCATAGGCCGACTGCACGAACCCGGACAGGGAGAAGCGGTAGCGGGAAACGCCCGGCTCGTCGGTGATCAGGGCGTAGCGGAAGGCCGCGTCGCCGAGCTCGCTGCCGAGCGGCTGGCGCACCCGGACCCGCAGCTGTCCTCCGGGCGCGATCACGGCAGGCTCGGCGGTGAGCTCGGCGCTGCCCCGCACCGCCAGCGCCTGCTCGACGGTGACCGGGTGCGAGCCCTGGTTCTCCGCGATGAACAGGTGCTCGACGACCGCGTGCTGGTAGCTGTCGGTGAAGCGCTGGTGGGGGTCCCCGCTGAACACGAGCGCGCCGGGCACGTCGGTGACGACGCCGGGGGCCTTCTCCGGACGTTCGTCAACCGGAGCGCCGGCAGCCGGCAGCGCCAGCGCGATCAGCAGCCACAGGCGAGCGGTTGAGCCTCTCATCAGCCGGCAGCGAAACCGGCCCGCGCTGCGGCGGGCCGGTCGTGGTCGGAGCGTCTCGCAGTGGCCGCTAGCTGGCCGTGAACTCGATCAGCTCGACGGGCACGGTCCCGGTCACGGTCAGGTTGTAGGTCCCGCAGCTGCCCGTGGTGCCGGCATCGTAGTAGGAGTCGACATACAGGTAGTAGGTTGCGGGCGGGTAGGTCGCCGGATCGATCACCTCCGGTCCGGCGCCCGGCCCGATGGCGTCCTGCGAGTTGATCACGCACGAGGCGCCGTTGCCGCAGGTCGAGATCAGGAACAGCGCGAGGTCGCCGGTCGGCCCGAGGTCGGCCGAGAAGCCGACGTTATTGCCGGTGCCGAGGCTGATCTCGTAGATCAGGTCCTCGCCGCCGTATGGGAACGGCAGGGTGCAGGTGCCTGTGTACGACGTGATGCTGTTGGTCCCGGCACAGGTGTCGCCGGAGTCCGCGTACGGCAGTGGGCCGTTGATCGGCGTGCCCGGGCACTCGTCGGTGCCGGCATCGGTCGGCGGTCCCCCCGGCCGCCCGACAAAGCTGGGGTCCGTGCGGTTGCCGGCAGTCGCCATCGCGCCCACCAGCAGCAGGACTGCGAGAACAGCAAGCGAACGTCTCATGTCTCTCCTCCCGAAGATCGGTATCCTGATCCACCGCGAAGGATACCACATCAGCGCCGGCCGGCCGGGGCCCGAGCGCGGCGCGACCGACCTGTCAGGTGCGGGTGATCACGTCAAGCCTGGGCACGCGACCCGCCGGAGGCCCTAGAATGCGCCATGCGCAACGCGATCATCCTCGGCGTGACCCTGCTCTGCCTTCTTGCTGCGGCAGCGGCCCCGGCGCAGACGCCGCCGTGCGCGCCGTGCGTCGGGCTCGCGGCCGACGACCCCGACGCCGTGCTCCGGCTGCTCGGCGAAGGGCCCGCTCTCGGGCAGGAGGCGCGGCTGTACCTGCGCTGGCGCGCGCCCCTGGACGGCAGCGCCGACCCGGGCCGCGCCGGGCGAGTCGCCGCGGCCGGGGCGACGCCGTGGCTGGTGCTCGGCTTCCGGGTGCCGTCGCCGGTCGCCGAGCACGCGGCGGAGCTCGCCCGAGAGCTCGAGGAGGCGGCCCGGCTGGCCGCCGCAGCCCCGCCGTCGCTCCACGTCGAGGTCGCCTGGGAGGTGCCGCTCGACTCCGCGGCAGCGGTCCGCGACTACGCGTTCCTCTTCAAGCGGGCGTCGGTGGCGGTCACCGGCGCCCAGCCCGGGGCGCGGGTCTTCACCGGGGCGCTGCCCCGAAACCGGGCGCTGCTCGAGGAGCTCTACGCGGCCGACGTGGCCGCCTACCTGGACGGGCTCGGCGTCGGCGAGCTGCGCGGCGAGGACCTGGCCGAGGCGGTCGCGCTGGCCGCCGACATCGATCCCGGGCGTTGGCTGGTCCACGACCTTGGCGAGCTGCCCGAGGATCCGTGGCGGGCCCTGCCCGAGGCCGCTCGCTCGGCGGCGGCCGGGGCCACCGTGTCGTTCTTCCGGGCGCCCCACGGCGGACTGGGTCCCGGGGACCTGGCGCCACTCCTGCTGCTGGCCCGCGAGCTCTCGGGCGACTACGCCTACGACCCTTACTCCACGCCGTCGGGCGGGAGCGGGGGCTGGGCGTTCGTGCGCGCCGAGGACCTCGGCCTGGTGGTGATCGTGGATCGGGGCGCGTCGGACCGGCCGACCGCCTTCACCTTCACGGATCGCGACCTGCGCGACCCGGTCCGGGTGGCTGCCGACGGCTCGACCGAGCGGATGGTCGCCGGGAGCGTTCCCGCCGGCTACCTGGTGGAGGTGGCGGGCGCCGAGCAGGTCGCGCTGCTGAGGCTCGGACGGCCGACCGCCGCCGAGCTCGGCGGCTTCGCCGAGAGCCTCGACGTGTCCGAGGCCCGCGAGCTGCCGGTCGAGGAGATCCTGCGCCGCCTCCAGGCTTTCGAGGACGCCCAGGAGCGTCGCCTCCACCACTACGAGGCGACCTACACCCAGCACTTCCGCTACCGTCCGGGCGAGGGCATCCAGGTCATCGAGGCGAGCTTTGCCGGCCCCTACTTCTACCGCCGCGGCGAGGGGTTCGACTGGGTGTGGCAGCGCTTCCTGGTCAACGGCGTGCTGTGGCGGGGGCAGATCCCGAAGCTGCCGCTGTTGCAGCCGGAGCGGGCGGCGGCGCGGCCGCTCGAGATCCACCTCGACCGCCACTACCGCTACCGGCTGCGCGGCACCGACACCGTCAACGGCCGCGACTGTTGGGTGGTCGACTTCGAGCCTGCCGAGCCGGTCGAGGGAGGGGCGCCGTGGAAGGGCACGGTGTGGGTCGACCGCCAGCTGTTCGCCCGGGTCAAGACCCGCGCCCTCCAGCTCGGCCTCTCCGGCGACGTCATCTCCAACGAGCAGACGACGCTGACCGAGCCGGTCGACGAGGCCGGCAACCCGGCGCCGTGGGACCCCGCGAGCTTCTTCCTGCCGACCCGCGTCAACGCTCAGGAGCTGCAGTCGATCCTCAACACCGCGGTCCAGGTCGAGAAGGAGAGCGTGCTGTCCGACGTCCGCATCAACGCCGACGGCTACGCCGAGCGGCTCGCCGCAGCCCACGCCTCGCCCGACACGATGCTCCGCGACACGGCGGACGGCCTGCGCTACCTTGACCGCAACGACGACGGCAGCCGGACCGTGCGCGAGCGCGATGACCCCAACCGCTGGTTCGCGCTCGGCGGCGTCTACTGGGACGAGACCCAGGACTACCCGGTTCCGCTGGTCGGCGTCGACTTCTTCTCGTCGGACTTCCGCGACACCGGCACCCAGGTCAACCTGCTGTTCGCCGGCGTGCTGGTCAACGGCAACTGGGCCGAGCCGTCACTGTTCGGGAGCCGCTGGGACGCTGGCGCGCGCGTCTTCGGCTTCTTCCTGGGCGGTGACGATGAGCTCTACCGCGACGGCGACCTCGCTCCCGATGAGACCGTGACCTCGCGCGAGGGCCTGGTCTCGCTCTACCTCGGCCGGCCGATCGGCAGCTTCCTCAAGGTCGATCTCAGCTACGGCCTCGAGTGGGACGACTACGGCCGGGCCGACGACACGGCCGAGGAGTTCGTGATCCCTGAGACCACCTGGACGAGCTCGCTGGCCGCGGGCCTCAGCTACAGCCGCGGCGGCTACCGGCTCGGCCTGCAGGCGTCCGCCAACGACCGCCACAGCTGGGAGTTCTGGGGCTTTCCCGGCAACCTCGAGTACTCGCAGGACCAGCAGGACTTCACCCGCTGGTCCGCGGTGCTGGGAAAGACCTGGTGGCCGGGCCGCTTCGGCAAGGTCGGCGTCGAGCTCGAGCACCTCGACGGCGACGACCTCGACCGCTTCTCGAAGTACGACTTCTCGACCTTCGGCCGCGGCCGGGTCGCCGGCTACCAGGGCGGGCTGGTGACCGCCTCGTCGGCCGACGGCGTGCACCTCGTCGGCGGCCTCAACATCGCCGAGGCGCTGCGCGTCGAGGGCCGGGCCGACCTGGTGTGGGCGACCGACGAGGCGACCGGGCTCGACCGCGAGCTGCTCGCCGGGGTCGGCCTCAACGGCACCGTGATCGGGCCCTGGCAGACGGTGGTCAACTTCGACGTCGGCGTGCCGGTGGAGGGCCCGGCGGACTCGTTCACGGTGTTCGTCACCTTCCTCAAGCTCTTCAAGTAGGGGCTGGGGGAAAGGGGTTGGGGGATGGGGCCCGCGCCCGCCGGCCGCGAGTCACCTCGGGGAGCGCCTGCGGAGAATCGGCGCGAAGCGCTCTCGAGGGTGGGGCGAGCGAGCGGGAACGGGAACGGGAACGACATTGGAAGCGGAACCGGAAGCTCAGTGCGGTCCCCCGTTGCACCGGCGTACCATTGGACGCAGGAGCGAGCGACGACGCTCCGGGAAGTGCGGTCGTGACGAGGAAGCTGTCGCCACTGTTGGTACTGGTCGCCGGCGTCGCGTGCGCCTCGGCGCCTCTCCCAACCGAGGGCGAGCTGACCCGGGAAGGCCGGACGCTGGTCCGCTTCGCCGGCACCGAGCTCCAGTCCCTGGTCAGCTTCCGCTGGGCCGATGGCCATCTCGGCGACGAGTGGCTGGTGCTGGCGGTGTGGCTGTCGGGCGGGAGCGCGGCGACCACCACCGTCGATCGGGACGGGATCCGGCTGCGCGGCCCCGACGGAACGCGCTACCCGCTGCCCAGCCAGGAGGCATTCCGCGCCGCCTACGGAGAGCTCCAGCTCGCGCTGAGGAACGTCGACTTCCTGCATCCACCTGCGAGCGGGTTCGCCGGCCTCCGGGAGCCGTGCGGGCGCTGGTTCCTGGCCTCGCCGTGGGAGGGCTTCGCCTACGACACGGTCTTCGTCACGCCCTTCCGGTACTGCTCCGGGCCGCTCGCCTTCCTGGTCCCGGGCGGCGTGCAGCCCGGCCGGTGGGTGCTCGAGATCGACCTTCCGGAGTCGAAGGTCAGGATCCCGTTCGTGTTGGGGGAGGCTGGAGGGGGGTAGGGGCCTTCCCCGTTCCCGTTCCCGTTCCCGTCCCCGTTCCCGAGAGCATGCCAACCTGCCAGCGGCAGCGGCCGTGGCCGCAGTTTCTTGCAGCCTACGGCCAGCCATTGGTGACGGCTGGTCATTGCGGCCGCCGGCCGCGAGTCACCTCGAGGAGCGCCTCCAGGGGACCGGCCCGAAGCGTTTTCGAGGGCGGAGCGAACGAGCGGGAACGGGAACGGGGGCGGGAACGAATCCGGGCGCGGTAGCGGGCGCGGAAGCGGGCCCCCTCACCCCCCAGCTGACAGCCTCGGAAGCCTGAGGTGAAATCCCGTCGCCTCCTGGTAGGCGCGTGCCACCGCCAGGGTCTCGGCCTCGCCGTAGAGGCGGCCGAGGAAGGTGAGGCTCGAGGGCGTGCCGTCGGCCGTGAACCCGTCCGGCACCACCACCGCGGGGTGGCCGGTCAGGTTGGTCAGCAGCAGGGTGTCGCCGGTGAACGACGGCGCAACCACGACGTCGACGTCGGCGAAGGCCCGCGCCGTCTCGCGCATGACGAGCGTGCGCACCCGGTTGGCCTGCAGGTACTCGACCGCCGGGATGGTGCGTGCCTGCCGCAGCACGTTGGGCCAGGCCTGGTCGACCTGGCGTGCCAGCTCGTCGTCGCGGTTCGAAAGCGTGAGATCGGAGAAGGCGGCCGCGGCCTCCGCCGAGAGGATGAAGGACAGCGAGCTCACCGGCAGCTCGGGCAGCTCGACGGGTACGAGCTCGAGACCGATGGCGCGCAGCGCGTCGAGGGCGGCGAGCTCGAGGGCGTGCGCCTCGCGTGCCCGCGTGGGGTCCTCGTCCTCGTCCGGCTCGGGGGGGCGCTCGAACAGCGAGCGCAGGTAGCCGATGCGCAGCTTCGAGAGGTCGGAGCCTGCGTCCCACGCGAACGGCCGGTCGACGGCGGTCGGATCGAGGCCATCGGCGCCGTGGATCGCCTCGAAGGCCAGCGCGCAGTCCTCGACCGAGCGGCCCATGGGCCCCAGCTTGTCCATGCTCCACGACAGGGCCATCGCGCCGTAGCGGCTGACCCGGCCGAAGGTCGGCCGCAGCCCGGTCACGCCGCAGCGGGTCGACGGCGACACGATCGAGCCCCAGGTCTCGCTGCCGATCGCAAAGCCGACCAGGCCGGCGGCGGTGGCGGCGGCCGGTCCGGCCGAGGAGCCACTCGAGCCCTGCTCGGGCTGCCACGGGTTGCGGGTCATGCCGCCGAACCAGACGTCGCCCCAGGCGAGCTCGCCAAGCGTCAGCTTCGCCGCCAGGACGGCCCCCGCCTCGTCGAGCCGGCGCACCACCGAAGAGTCCTCGTCGATGACCTGGTCGCGGAAGGGCGCGGCGCCCCAGGTCGTCGGGTAGCCGCGCACCGCGAGCAGGTCCTTAGCGCCCCAGGGAACGCCGTGCAGCGGCCCGCGGGAGAAGCCGCGCTCGAGCTCCTCGTCGGCCCGCGCCGCAGCCTCGAGGGCCCGCTCCTCGGTGAGGGTGACGACGCAGTGAAGCTGGGGATCGAAGCGCTTGAGGCGGTCGAGGTAGAGCCGGGTGAGCTCGCGCGACGAGATCCGGCGTTCGCGCAGGTGCCGGCCGAGCTCGACCGCCGGCAGGAAGGCGATCGCCTCCTCGTCGTCGGGCAGCGCGGCCGCGCGGTCGGGGCTCGGGCGCCGCGCCGACGCCGGCTGCCGGGTGATCGCCCCGGGGACCTCGGGGTCGAAGCGCAGGGCCGGCGCCACCGCGTTGGCGAGCGGCACCCCGCGCAGCGTGAGGTAGTCCCGCCGCAGCTCTTCGAGGCCGGCAAGCGCCAGCTCGCGCTCGGCGTCGGTCAGCTCGATCCCGGCCAGGGCCTCGGCCGCGGCCAGGGTCTCGCGGGTGATCGGCCCCTCGCCAGCGGCTGCCCAGAGCCGCTCGGCAGCCAGCCCCGCCAGACCGAAGCCGGCGCAGAAACCGACGAACCGCCGCCGATCCAGCCCGATGCGGTTGCCGTTCATTGCCACCCCCTGTGCGGACGGCCCAGTCTACGCCTCGGTGTTCCCCGCCCGCTTCCGCTTCCGCGCCCGCACCCGCTTCCTCATCCGGATGCGTCCCTGCTCGCGCGCCCAGTACTCTGCGAGGTATGGACTGTCTGGATCCGACTGCTGACCGCCCGGCGATCGTGCCCAGAGGTGCTTGGCGAGGGTCTTTGGCATCTCGGGGTGAACGCCACTGGAGCTGGAGCCCGCGCGTCCTCTCATGGACTCGCGCCGTCGGGCACGGAAGCGGAAGCGGGCGGGGGATGGGGTCTCCTCCCTGACCCCTAGCCCCTCGCCCCTTCCTCCTGTCATGATTCCCTCGGAGGCGCGTGATGAGGGTGACGACGCTGATCGAGAACGGCACGCTCGAAGGCCGCGAGGACCTCAAGGCCGAGTTCGGGCTGTCGCTCCACATCCGGCGCGGCGACCTGCAGATCCTGTTCGACACTGGCGCCTCGGGTGCGTTCGCCGACAACGCCGAGCGGCTGGGGATCGACCTTGGAACCGTCGACCTCGCGGTGCTGTCCCACCACCACTACGACCACGGCGGCGGCCTCCAGCGCTTCCTCGCCGTCAACGACCGGGCGCGGGTCCATCTCCGGGCGAGCGGGTGGGCGCCCCGCTTCTTTCGTTCGCTGGTGGTCATCAAGCGGCCGATCGGCCTCGATCCCATGCTCTTCGACCGCTTCGCGCACCGCTTCGAGCTGCTCACCGAGTCGGCGGAGATCGCGCCCGGGGTCGTGCTGCTGACCCGGATCGGCGCCCACCACCCTCGTCCCCAGGGCAACCGCCACCTGTGGGTGGAGCGCGGCGGCTCGCTGGTGCCCGATCCCTTCGAGCACGAGCTGGTGCTGGTGGTGCGGGACGACGACGGGATCGTCGTCTTCACCGGATGCTCCCACCACGGCATCCTCAACATGATCGAGTCCGCCCGCACCCGCTTCCCCGGTGTCCCGGTCAAGGCGGTGTTCGGCGGCTTCCACCTCATCGGCGTGCCGTTCTTCGACAGCATGGCGGCGTCCCGTGAGGAGGTGGAGGCGATCGGCCGCACGATCCTCGAGCTGACCTCGGGCACGGTCTACACCGGCCACTGCACCGGCCGCAGGGCCTTCGGCGTGCTGCGCGGCGTGATGGGCAGCGCCCTGCAGCCGTTCGCGACCGGCTCGAGCGTGGAGGTGTGAGGCGAATGAGGGAGTAGGGGATGGGGAAAAGGGAAGAGGGGCGCACCCGTTCCCGCTCCCGTTCCCGTCCCCGTTCCCGAATCACCTCGAGCTGCCGTTGATCAGGTCTCCCCGCCCAGAGCCGGGCTCCCTTATCCCGGGTACTCGCGCCACGGGCGGACCTTGAGCTCGCCGATCGCCACCCGCTCGAGCGCCTCGGTCAGCCGTTCGGCGAGCTGGCGGTTGGTGATCAACGGCACCCCGAAGTCGACGGCGGTGCGGCGGATGATGTAGTCGTTGGTCAGCTCCTCCTTCTGGAAGTGCTTGGGGATGTTGATGACCAGGTCGACCTTGCGCTCGCGGATGCAGTCGAGCGCGTTGGGCCGTCCGCCCTCGAGCGGCCAGCGCACGGTCTCGGTGGCGATGCCCTTGGGCTCGAGAAACTCGGCGGTGCCGCGGGTCGCGTAGAGCTTCACGCCGAGGCCGACCAGACGGCGGACGCTGTCGAGGATCGCGGCCTTGCTCTCGATCGGCCCGGTCGACAGCAGCGCGCTGCCAATCGGGAAGCGGAAGCCGACCGCGATCAGCGCCTTGAGGAACGCCTCGTCGAAGTCCCAGCCGAGGCAGGCGACCTCGCCGGTTGACGCCATCTCGACGCCGAGGGTGGGGTCGGCGCCCTCGAGGCGGGTGAACGAGAACTGGGGCGCCTTGACCCCGACGTAGTCGAGGTCGAGAAACGAGCGGTCGTCGGCAGCCGCCGGCCGGCCCATCATGACCCGGGTCGCGGCGTCGATGAAGTTGCGCTTGAGCACCTTGGACACGAACGGAAAGGAGCGCGAGGCGCGCAGGTTGCACTCGATCACCATCACCCGGTTGTCCTTGGCCAGGAACTGGATGTTGAACGGCCCGGTGATCTCGAGCGACCGCGCGACCTGGGTGGTGATGACCCGGATCCGGCGCATCGTCTCGAGGTAGGTGCGCTGGGGCGGCAGCACCAGGGTCGCGTCGCCGGAGTGCACGCCGGCGTTCTCGACGTGCTCGGACACCGCCCAGCACACCGGCTCACCATCGCGGGCGACCGCATCGACGTCGATCTCCTTGGCGTTCTCGATGAACTTCGACACCACCACCGGGTGGTCCGGCGAGATCTCGATCGCCTTGTCGAGGAAGAAGTTGAGCTCCTCGTCGCTGCCGGCCACCGCCATCGCCGCCCCCGACAAGACGTACGACGGACGCACGATGACCGGGTAGCCCTGCTCCGAGGCGAAGCGCTGCGTCGCCTCGACCGAGGTCAGCTCCTGCCACGCCGGCTGGGGCACGCCGAGCTCCTCGAGCAGCCGCGAGAAGCGGTGGCGGTTCTCGGCGCGGTCGATCGAGCGAGGCGAGGTGCCGAGCACCCGCATCCCGGCCTCGGAGCAGCGCAGCGCCAGGTTGTTGGGCACCTGCCCGCCCATCGACAGGATGATCCCGAGTGGCGTCTCCTTGCGGTAGATCTCGGTGACCGCCTCGAAGCTCAGCTCGTCGAAGTAGAGCCGGTCGCACTCGTCGTAGTCGGTGCTGACCGTCTCGGGGTTGTGGTTGACCATCAGCGTCCGGTAGCCGAGCGAGCGCAGGGTGCGGGCGGCGTTGACGCAGCACCAGTCGAACTCGACCGACGAGCCGATCCGGTAGGCGCCCGGGCCGAGGATCATCACCGTTCCCTCCTGGTGGTAGGGGACGTCGTCCTCGGCGCCGTTGTAGGTGAGGTACAGGTAGTTGGTGGCGGCGGGGTACTCGGCCGCCAGGGTGTCGATCTGCTTGACCGAGGGGTGCAGGCCGAAGTCGTGGCGGCGGGAGAGCACGCTCGCCTCGTCGCTGCCGATCGCGGCCGCCACCTGCGCGTCGGAGAAGCCGTGCTGCTTGGCCTCTCTGAGCAGCTCGCGATCGAGAGTCTCGAGGCTGCGCGCGCGCAGCCGCTCCTCGACCTCGACCACGCCCGCGATCTTGTCGAGGAACCAGCGGTCGATGTGGGTGATCCGGTGGATGCCCTCGGTCGACATGCCGCTCGAGATCGCCGCCGCGACCGCGAAGATCCGCCGCTCGGTGGGCTCGGCGAGCGCGGTGGGCAGGTCGTCGAACGAGATGCGGTCGTTGAGCACCAGGCCGCGGGCGCCGGTCTCGGTCATTCGCAGCGCCTTCTGCAGCGCCTCCTCGAAGCGGCGGCCGATCGCCATCACCTCGCCCACCGACTTCATGGCCGAGCCGATCCGCTGCTCGACCCCGGGGAACTTGCGGAAGTCCCAGCGCGGCGCCTTCACCACCACGTAGTCGAGCGCCGGCTCGAAGCAGGCGCAGGTCGAGCGGGTGACCGAGTTGGGGACCTCGGTCAGCGCCCTGCCGAGCGAGAGCTTGGCGGCCACGAAGGCGAGCGGGTAGCCGGTCGCCTTGGAGGCGAGCGCCGAGGAGCGCGACAGCCGGGCGTTGATCTCGATCACCCGGTAGCCCCCGCCGTCCGGTGAGAGAGCGTACTGGATGTTGCACTCGCCGACGATCCCGAGGTGGCGCACGACCCGGATTGCCACCTCGCGCAGCAGGTGGTACTCCTCGTCGTCGAGGGTCTGGCTCGGCGCCACCACCAGGCTCTCGCCGGTGTGGATCCCCATCGGGTCGATGTTCTCCATGTTGCAGACGGTGATGCAGTTGTCGGCAGCGTCCCGCATCACCTCGTACTCGATCTCTTTCCAGCCCTCGAGGTACTCCTCGACCAGGACCTGGCCGGTGTGGGCGAAGGCGCGGCGCGCCAGGGCCTCGAGGTCGGAGGGGCTGCGGCAGATGCCGGAGCCCAGCCCGCCGAGCGCGAAGGCGACCCGCGCCATGCACGGGTAACCGATTTCGCCGCCTGCCGCCACGGCCTGCTCGACGCTGGTCGTCGGCCGGCTGCGCGGCACGTCGACCCCGATCTCGGAAAGCCGCGCGATGAAGCGCTCGCGGTCCTCGGTGTCGAGGATCGCCTCGATCGGCGCGCCGAGGACGCGCACCGCGTGACGGTCGAGCACGCCCCTGCGGTAGAGCTCGACGCCGCAGTTGAGCGCGGTCTGCCCCCCGAAGCCGAGCAGGATGCCGTCCGGCTTCTCCCGCTCGATGACCTGCTCCACGAACGCCGGCGTCACCGGGACGAAGTAGACCTCGTCCGCGAGGTGCTCGGAGGTCTGGATGGTGGCGACGTTGGGGTTGATGAGGACGGTGCGGATGCCCTCCTCCTTGAGGGCCTTGATCGCCTGGCTGCCGGAGTAGTCGAACTCGCCGGCCTCGCCGATCTTCAGCGCCGAGCTGCCCAGCACGAGCACGGTCCGCGGCAGATCGCTCCTCATCGCCGCCCCCTGCGCACCGCCTCGGCGAAGTCGTCGAAGATCCAGGCCGAGTCCACCGGCCCCGGGTTGGCCTCGGGATGGAACTGGACCCCCCAGCGCGGCTTGGACCGGTGCCGGATGCCCTCCACCGTGCCGTCGTTGGCGTTGACGAACCACAGCCGCCAGTCGTCGGGCAGCGACGCGGCGCGCACCGCGAAGCCGTGGTTCTGCGAGGTGATCACGCAGCGCCGGCCGCGCTCGCCCGACGGCAGCAGCTCGACGCACGGCTGGTTCTGGCTGCGGTGGCCGAACGGCAGCTTGTAGGTCTCCGCGCCGGCGGCCAGTGCGAGCAGCTGGTTGCCGAGGCAGATGCCGAGGATCGGCACGTCGAGGGCGAGCGCCCGCTCGATGTTGCGGATCGCGGCCCGGCACATCGTCGGGTCGCCCGGCCCGTTGGAGATCACCAGGCCGTCGAGTCGCTCGCCCGGGAAGTAGTGGTCGTGGGGGACCCGCAGGACGGCCAGGCCGCGCCGCAGCAGGCTGCGGACGATGCTGACCTTGGCGCCGCAGTCGAGCAGGACCACGGTCGGCGCGTCGGCGGCGGCGCCGGCGTGGCGAGTGACCTCGTCGACGCTGACGCCCGCCACCAGGTTGGTGGCGTTCGGGTCGGTCAGCGGCAGCGCCTCCGCGGCGTCGGCCGGCTCGATCGCGCCGAGCATGGTTCCGCCCGTGCGCAGGCGCTTGGTCAGCGCGCGGGTGTCGACGCCGGCCAGCCCGGGGATGCCCTCCTCCTTGAGCCAGTCGTCCAGGCTGCGCGCGGCGCGGGCGTGGCTGTAGCGCTCGGAGCGCTCCCACACCACCAGGCCGGCGGCTTGGATCCGCTCCGACTCGAAGGCAAGCGGCAGGCCGTCAGCATCGCGCTCGAAGGCCGGCACCCCGTAGTTGCCGACGAGGGGGTAGGTCAGCACGAGGATCTGGCCGGCGTAGGAAGGGTCGGTGAGCGACTCCGGGTAGCCGACCATGCCGGTGTTGAAGACGACCTCGCCGGCAACCGCGCCGGTCGCGCCGAACGCAGCCCCCTCGACGACGCTCCCGTCCTCGAGCCGCAGCCGACCTCGCCGCATGCGCCTCTCCTCGAACGTCCCCGGCGGGACGGGGCCGCCACCCGTCGCGCTGGGTTACTTCCCGATCTTGGGCGGGGAGTGTAGCAGGTCGAATCGGAAGAGGATCTAGGGGCTGGGATCTGGGGGCGCGATGCGATCTCGAGGGCGGAGCGAACGAGCGGGCACGGGCACGGAGACGGGCACGGGCACGGGCCCGGAAGCGGAAGCGGGCGGGGAAGCACAGGTCGCAGAGAAGCCCCCTCGGGAACGGGAACGGGGACGGGAACGGGAACGGAATCGCGTCGGGCTGGCGCGGGTTAGGATGGATCGGGTTGGAATCGCTCGCACTCGCCCGCCGACGATGGGATCGCACGCCCTGGGGCGCGGTGACCGGGACTTCGCTCGGCCGACGGGTGGCCTGCGCGGCCCTGCCGGCGATCGCCGCGCTGCTCCTGGTTGCGGCAGGCTCGGCTGTCGCAGGAGAGACCGACCGCCAGTGGCGCTTCACGGGCGTCGAGCGCGTGGTCGCGGTCGGAGACGTCCACGGCGCCTACCCGGCCCTGCTCGCGGTGCTGCGGGAAGCCGGCCTGATCTCGGACGAGCGCGTCTGGTCGGGGGGGCGCTCCCACCTGGTGATGCTCGGCGATCTGGTCGATCGGGGCCCGCAGTCCCGGCAGGCGCTGACCCTGGTCATGCGCCTCCAGGCCGAGGCGCAGCAGGCCGGGGGCCGCGTTCACCTGGTGCTCGGTAACCACGAGGTGATGAATCTGGTGGGCGACCTCCGTTACGCCAGCCCGGAGGAGCTCGCGGCCTACGCGCCCGACGAGGATCCCCAGGACCGCAAGCAGGCCCGCAAGCGCTACGCCCAGCTGGCGCTGGCCAACAACCTGGACCTCAGGAGGGTGCGTGAGGAGTTCGATCAGCGCTATCCGACCGGCTACTTCGGCCACCGGCGGGCCTTCTCTCCCGACGGGCTGTACGGGCACTGGCTGCTCGACCAGCAGATCCTGGTCGAGATCAACGACGTCGCGTTCATCCACGGCGGGCTGTCGCCGCTGCTGCTCGAGGTCGCGCCGGACCAGATCAACCGGGTCGCGATGGGTGAGCTGCGGGAGTTCGTGGCGGCGCAGCGGCGGCTGATCGAGCTCGGCGCGATGGCGCCGGAATGGAACCTCGGCGAGCAGATCGGCGCGGCCCAGGCGCTCGCCGACAGCGGCGGCGGGACAGCTTCAGCGGTCCCGGGCGAGGCGGTCGTGCTGGCGCGGTCCATGCTCGAGCTCGGCAACGGCCTGGTGTTCCGGCCCGACGGCCCGCTGTGGTACCGCGGGACCAGCCTGAACCCCGACTCCGGGGAGCGGCCGCTGGTCGATCAGGTGCTCGCCCACCTGGACGCGGCCGGGGTCGTGGTCGGACACACCCCGTCCCACACCACCCGCCTGTTGACCCGCTTCGACGGTGCCGTGGTGATCGCCGACACCGGGATGCTGGAGAGCCACTACGAGGGGCGGCCGTCGGCCGTCGAGATCCGCAACGGCCAGGTGCTCGCGGTCTACCCGGGCGAGGGATCGCGGCCGCTGGCGCCGCAGCGCTGGGAGTTCACGGCGGATCGGTTCAGCTCGGATGCTGACCTCGAGGAGTTCCTGAGGACGGCGCCGGTGGCGTGGAAGGAGGAGGTGGGAAGCGGGTCGACCCACCCGGTCCAGATCGGGCTCGCCGACGACGGGCGGCGGTCAAAGGCGATCTTCAAGACGGTCGCCGACGACGGCCGGCGGTACAGCCACGAGGTCGCGGCCTACCGGCTCGATCGGCTGCTCGGGCTCGGGATGGTGCCGGCGACCGTGCTGCGCGAGATCGACGGCGCCGTCGGATCGCTGCAGCTCTGGGTCGAGAACGCGATCAGCGAGGACAGCCGGCGCGCCGAGGACCTGCAGCCGGCCGATCCCGAGGCGTTCGCGTCGAGCCTCGCCGCCTCCAAGGTCTTCGACCTCGTCATCTTCAACATCGACCGCAACGGCGCGAACATGCTGATCACACCCGGCAACTGGCGCCTCCACCTGATCGATCACGAGCGCGCCTTCGCCGCCAAGCCCCCGGCTGCCGCGCACGTCAGGGACGTCCGCTCGCGGCTCGAAGGGTGGCTCGAGGAGCGGCTGGCGACGCTCGACCGGGACGCCGTGCACGCCGAGCTCGCGGGCCTGCTCAGCGAGGACGAGATCGCGGCCCTGCTCGCCCGCATCGATCTGCTGGTGCCCGGGTCGTAGCCGGCGCGGCGACGGTCGCGGGCCGACAGGCTGAGCTGATCGACTTCGTGAGAATTGACAGCCAGGATCCCGGAGATCGCCTCCGCGCGTCTCCGCGCCCGTCTCCGTCTCCGTGCCCGGCTCCGGCAGAGGCACCTCGAGTTTCAGCGCAATCTCGGGCACGGGCACGGGCAGGGGGACGCCCAACCCTCAATTCCTTCTCCCCAACCCCTGGCCCCTCACCCACTGCTATCCTGTGCGGTCGGAGCCAGAGATGAGCCGCGCCCTCGAGCCGCCGCGCCGCGCCGACCTTGCCGCCATGCTCCGGCTGGCGGTGCCGGTGGTCGCGGTGCAGGTCGGGATGATGCTGATGGGCGTGGTCGACACCATGGTCGTGGGCCGGCTGTCGGCCGAGGCGCTCGCGGCCGTCGCCCTCGGCAACCTCGCCGTGATGACGGTTTCGGCGTTCGCGATCGGGCTCTTGCTCGCGCTCGACCCGGTGGTGGCGCAGGCGGTGGGCGCGCGGGACGAGCCGGCGGTGCGGCGCGCCGTGCAGCGAGGGCTGCTGCTGGCCGCCGCGATCACGGTGCCGGCGACCCTCTTGCTGCTGCCGGTCGAGCCGATCATGACCCTGCTGCGGCAGCCGCCGGGCACGGTGCCGATCGCCGCCGGTTACGTCTATCGATCTTTGCCCGGGCTGCTGCCCTTCTTCGGCTTCGTCGTGCTGCGCCAGACCCTGCAGGCCCACGAGCGGATGCGGCCGATCGTCGTCGTCATGATCGCCGCCAACCTGCTCAACCTCGCCCTCGACATCGTGCTGGTGTTCGGCCTGCTCGGAGCGCCGGCGATGGGCGCCTTCGGGTCGGCGTGGGCCACCTCGGCGTGCCGATTCGTTCTCTTCTTCGGCGTTCTCGCCGCGGACCGCCGGGAGCTGCTGCCGCTTCTGTCGAGGGTCGATCCCGAGACGCTCCGGCTCCAGCCGCTGCTGGCGATGGCGCGCCTCGGCGCGCCGATCGGGATCCAGATCCAGCTCGAGCTGGCGGCGTTCGGCATCATCGGCCTGCTCATGGGAGGGCTCGGCACGGTCGAGATGGCGGCCCACCAGGTGGCGATCAACCTGGCGTCGCTGACCTTCATGGTGCCGCTCGGGGTGGCGTCGGCGGCGGCGGTGCGGGTCGGCCACGCCGTCGGGCGGTCGGACGGCCCCGGAGTGCGGCGCGCCGCGGCCTCCGCCCTGGCCTGCGGGGTCGGGTTCATGGCCTGCACCGCCCTTGCCTTTCTCGGGCTGCCCCGGGGGCTCGCCGGCGCCTACACCTCCGACGCCGCGGTGATCGCCGTGGCGGCAGCGCTGATCCCGATCGCCGGCGTCTTCCAGGTGTTCGACGGGATCCAGGTCGTGTCCTCCGGGATCCTGCGCGGCCTCGGCGACACCCGCGCGCCGATGGTCGTCAACGTCCTCGGGTTCTGGCTGGTCGGCCTGCCGGTCAGCCTGGCGCTCGGCTTCCACGTCGGGCTCGGCCCGCGGGGCCTGTGGTGGGGCCTGGTCGCGGGGCTCGCCGCTGTGGCGTGCCTCCTGCTCCTGCGGATCGCGAGCCGGCTGACGCGGCCGCTGGCGCGGGTGGTCGTCGACGAGCCGTCAGTTGGCTGAGCGGCGAGTCACGGCGAGCACCGTCAAGTCGTCGTGGCGGTGAAAGCCGAGCGCGGCCGCGCTCGCCGTCCGCACCAGCTCGGCCGGAGTCCTCCAGGAGGCCGCCGCGAGCGCCGCGCGTACGCCCTCGCCCCCGAGTTCGACGCCGTCGGCCGACGTGCTCTCGGTGAGGCCGTCGGTGTACAGCACGAGGGCGTCGCCGGGCGCGAGGCGGAGCCGACGGGTGGCGAAGGGAGCGTCGGAGAAGAGGCCGATCGGCATGCTGTCGGCGGGCAGCTCGGTGATGCCGGAGGCGGCGACGACGATCGGCGAGGTGTGGCCGGCGGTGCACAGCTCGACCTCGCCGTCGGGCTGCAGCCGGGCCGCCACCAGGGTGGCGAAGGCGCCGGTCGGCGAGGCGGCGCAGAGCAGGCGATTGGCACGCTCGACCATCTCGACCAGGCACGACCCGGCCGTCGCCCGGAACACCGCGTGCAGGTGCGACATCAGCAGGGCGGCGGCGACGCCCTTGCCGGAAACGTCGCCGACCATGACTAGGAGGTCATCGTTCGGCCCGCCCGGGGCGAGCACGTCCACGTAGTCGCCGCTCACCGCGCCGTGCGGCTGGTAGAGGAAGTGGCCGCTCCAGTCGCCGGATGAGAAGTCCCACGGCGGCAGCAGCGAGGCCTGCACTCGCGACGCCAGCTCGAGATCGCGCTCGAGCGCGCGCCGCTCCGGCTCGCTCAGACAGTCGAGGCAGACGGTGGTCAGCGGGTTGGCGCGGAGCCGGTCCGCCTCGACGTGGCCGTCGCAGCGGGTGCACGCCCCGAAGTCCGGGCCCTCGAGCCGGTCAAGGGCGGCATCGACCTCGGCGAGCAGGCTGGCGACGCGCGGCCCGAGCGCGGCGGTCGGCAGCGCCGCCAGCCGCTCGCGGCGGTCAGAAAGCGAGCTGCGCAGGGCGCGGCGCTCGAGCTCGCTGAGGCCCGGCTGGGGAATGAGAGCATCGGTCATCGGAGTCTCCTCACCATCAAAGAGAGTTACGCTAGTTACGATACGCTTCCTCGTCTAACTTGTCAAGTGAAGAATATCGGTTATCATGGGTCATGGCCGAGCCGACCTTCCAGTTCGATGCTGGCAGCCTCTGTCTGGACTTCGCGAACGCTCTCGCGGCCCGCCTCGAGCCGCCGGCGGACTCGGTCCTCGCGTACGCGGACCTCGTCGCGTGGGCGGTGCAGGCCGGCGTCCTCGCCCCGGGCCAGGGCCAGCGGTTGCTCGAGCGCGCGCGCCGCGAACGAGAGAAAGCGGCAGCGGCGGTGCGGCGCGCCGCGGAGCTTCGTGCGGCGATCTTCCTCGCCTTCGCGCGGATCGCCGAGGGACAGCCGCCGGACGCCGAAGGCCTCGGCGCGATCAACCGACTCCTCGCCGAGGCGCTGCCGCACCTGCGCCTGCGGCCGGGTGAGGCGCGCTGCCGCTGGGAGTGGTTGGTTCCCGAGGGCACCGTCGATCAGATGCTGTGGCCGGTGGTGCGGTCGGCCGCCGATCTGCTGACCTCGGAGCGCGTCGAGCGCGTGCGGGAGTGCGCCTCTGAGACCTGCTCGTGGCTGTTTCTCGACGGCAGCCGCAACGGCCGCCGCAAGTGGTGCGACATGGCGAGCTGCGGCAACCGGGCCAAGGCGCGGCGCTACTACGAGCGGCACCATCGCGGCTGACCGGCTGCGGCCGCCGCGGCTCAGTCGGCGCGCAGCAGGCGGGCGGCGGCGGCGGTGAAAGCGAGGCCGTAGAGCGCGAGCGCCGCGAGCGGCACTGCCACTCCTTGCAGCCCCTCGCCGAACGAGATCACGCCGTGCAGGGCGCGCATCGCCCAGCCGGTCGGAAACAGCAGGGCGACCTTCTGCAGCGCCGGGGACACCACCTCGATCGGCCACCAGCAGCCGCCGAGGGCGGCCATGCCCAGCGTCGCCATCACGCCGACGTTCGCGGCGCGGTCGGGATCGCGGATGAAGCCGCCGACCGCGACGCCGAGCGGCGCCACCGTCGCCCCGAACAGGATCAGGATCGCCCAGACCGCGAGCGGCCGGCCGCCGAGCCCCTCGCCGAAGAAGCGGGCGCCGAGGAGACAGACCAGCACGAGGACGGTGACCTGAACCGCGGCGACCGCCATGCGGCCGATGATCTTGCCGAGGATGATGTCGGCCTTCGACACCGGGCTGGTGGCGATCCGGCGCAGCATGCCGCTCATGCGTTCGGCGCTGACGCTGCCGGCGCCGTAGGTGAGCGCGACCAGCATCACGAACATGACGGTGTTGCCCGGCACCGAGTGCGCGAAGCCGCCCGGCGCGACGCGGGCCTTGCCCGCATAGCGGGACTCCACCGTCACCACGTCAACCGCACCGGCAGTGGCGAGCACGGCGCCGAGCTCTGCCGGTCCCTCGGTTTCCGACGCCGCCTGCGCCTCGACCAGCCGGCCGATGAGCCGGGCGATCGCGCCCGCGATCCGGGCCTGGGCGGCGAGCGAGGCCTCGGAGTTGCTGCCGGGGTCGCGCTCGAGAACCAGTGTCACCTGGTCTCCGGCCAGCACCCGCTCGGTGAAGCCCTTCGGGATGACCAGGGTGCGGGTCTTGTCCGGGGTCGAGCCCGCGGCCTCGGGAGGGATCTCGGCGATCGCCAGGCGCGCGCCCGCGAGGTCGTCGATGAGCATCCTGGCGAGCTCGCCGCGGTCCTCGTCGACCACGGTCAGCTTGACCTGCGCGGTGGTCGGGTCGGAGCCGCCGCCCATCACCATCCCGAAGAAGGTGGCGAAGACGACCGGCATGATGAACATCCACATCACCGCGCTGCGGTCGGCGAGGGTCTGCCGGAGGTCGAGCCGGGCGAGGGTGAGCGCGGCGCGGCTCACAGCAGCCCCCGCGCGAGACGGCGGCCCATGACCGCCGCGCCGACCGCGATGCCGAGCGCCCCGCCGCCGGCGAGCACCGCCAGGTTGGGCAGGACGTCGGCGAGGGCGCCGCCGGCGATCAGGGCCGCGAAGGCCGAGGTCGCCCAGTAGACCAGGGTGGTGCTGGCGATCGGGTGGAGGAAGGCCGGCATCTGGGCGAGCGGCACGAAGGCGCCGCCGAGCATGCACCAGCTCATGATGACGATGGTCGACAGCGCATCCCCCTGGCGCTCGCTGCCGACAACGCTCGAGATCAGCAGCAGGGTCCCGCTCGCGGCGACGGCGGCGGCCACCACCACCGCGGCCACCGCCAGGGGCGGCCCCCAGCTGACGCCGGCGGCGACACCCGCGGCGACCAGCAGCCCGAGCCCCGCGCCGCTGACCACCAGCACCGACAGGCACTTGCCGGCCAGGTACGAGGCGGGGGTGACCGGCGCGGTGAGCAGCTGCCGCACCACCCCGGTCTCGCGGTCGTGCAGCATGTCCCGGGTCGCCGACTGGGCCAGGAACAGCACGCCCAGGATCGCGAAGCCGGGCAGGAACACGCTCAGCACCGCGGCGATCCCCTGCGGTTTCGCCGCGGTCTCTTCGCCCTCCTGCGCGCCGACGTCGACCGCCTCGAGCCTGACCACCGGCGGAAACACGTAGCGGTCGAGCTGCCTGGCGCGGCGGTTGAAGGAGGCGCTGAGCGACGCCACCGCGGCGTCCTCGGGCGCATGGTCGGCATCGAGGAAGGAGGAGACGACGTCGAGCTCCGGCCGCAGCGCGCGCGAGCCCGCGGACAGCACCGTGGCGCCCAGGACCACGCCCTCCTCGACGACCAGGGGCAGGAAGCGCTGGGCGGGGTTCTTGACCAGCTCGACGGTGGCCGGGTCGCCGTCGATGACGGCGCGCGTGAACCCCTTCGGCAGATGGACCAGCGCCGAGGCGTCGCCGTGGCGCATCATCTCCATGCCCTCCGGCCCCACCGGCACCACCTCGAGGCGGCCCTCGGCCTCCGGCCGGTCCCCCGCGCCCTGGAGCATCCGCCCGAGCAGGCTCGAGTCCTCGTCCCACAGCAGCACCCGGATCACGATGCCGCCGTCGTCCCCGTGACCGCCGAAGACGACGGCGAAGATCGCGGCCATCATCAGCGGGATCGCGAACAGGAGCGCGGTGCGGCCCGGGTTGCGCAGGTAGCGCAGAAGATCGCGGCGCAGGATCCGGAAGGCGGCCATCAGTCGCGCAGCTCGCGGCCGGTCAGGCTGATGAAAACGCTCTGCAGGTCGGGCCGCTTGATCGACACGTCGTCGAGCGCGAGGCCGCTCGCCAGCACCGCCGGCAGGACCGCGAGCAGGCCCGGGCCACCGGCGGCGACCGACAGCATGGCGCTGCCGTCGCCGGCCTGCAGCACCCGCACCCCGGCGATCGCCTGCAGGCGGTTGAGCGCCTCGCCGCCGGCGAAGCCGCCGGTCAGCCGCAGCACCTCGGCCTCGCCGGCGAGCCGCGTCAGCTCACCGAGGGTGCCGACGGTGAGGATCCTGCCGTGGTCGATGATCGCGATCCGGTCGCACAGCTCCTGCGCCTCCTCCATGTAGTGCGTCGTGTAGAGGACCGTGGTGCCGCCGCCGGCGACCTCCCGGATCACCTCGAGGATGTTGAGGCGCGCCTGGGGGTCGATGCCGACCGTCGGCTCGTCGAGGAGCAGGAAGCGGGGCCGGTGGAGCAGGCCCATGCAGAGGTTGAGGCGGCGCTTCATGCCGCCCGAGAAGCCCCTGACCCGGTCGCCGGCGCGCTCGGCGAGCCCGACCCGGGTGAGGCCCTCGTCGACCCGCGCCTTGAGCTCGCCCCCGGACAGGCCGTACAGCGAGCCCCAGAACGACAGGTTGTCGCGGGCGGTCAGGTCCTCGTAGACCGCGACCTCCTGGGGCACCACGCCGAGCTGGCGCTTGACGGCGGTCGGCTCGAGCCAGATGTCGCGGCCGTCCACCAGGACCCGGCCGCTGTCGGGCTTGAGGACCCCCGCGATCATGTTGATCGTGGTCGTCTTGCCGGCGCCGTTGGGGCCGAGCAGGCCGAGGATCTCGCCGTCCCTGACCTCGAATGACACGTCGTCGACGGCGACCAGATCGCCGAAGCTCCTGCGCAACCTCTCGACTGTGATCATCAGCCGTACTGCTCCCGTGCCCGTTCGCGGCGGTCGAGGTTATCTGCCTTGCAGCAACGCGATCGCGGCCTCGCGCGAGGCCGCGTGGTCGATGTGGTCGAGCAGCATCACGATCTGGAGAAGCTTCTCGACCTGTCGTGGGACCGCGGCCAGCACCATCCCGCCCTTGACTTGCGAGGCCGACCACATCAGGGATGCCAGGATGCCGATCCCGCAGCTGTCGATCCTCTCCACGCCGGCGAGGTCGATGACGATCTTTCTGCTTCCGCCGGCGACCTTTCTTCGGACCTCGTCCTGGAATTCGTAGGCCGGCTCCGACCCGCACAGGGGACCGACCAGCGTGTAGACCACCAGCTCGCGGTCGGCGGCATCCGGGGCCTCACTGGAGTACTCAAGCTTGTTCCTGGTCATGGGCTCCGCCTCCATTCGCGATCGGCACAGCGGCCTTTCGACACGCGGATGTGGGTTCTGCCAGTTGAGTGTAGCAGGCGGCGGCTCGAATCAGACAGGCGTCGGAGGCGCCCTCAGAGTGGCCCTCAATGCGCCGGTTGTGTGGTCCGGCCGGCCTCGATCTCGGCGAGGGCCGCGTCGACCAGCGCCCGCGCGTCGGCAGCGCACTGCTCGCGCTCCGCGCCCAGCACCGCCGCGGCCTCCGCCGGGCGACCGAGGGCGGCCAGGCAACGGGCCTGACCGATCCGCGGGGTGGTGATCTCGTGGACCCGGTGCTCGGGCTCCTTGCGCCCGAGCTCGGCGGCGCGCCGGAATAGGGCCTCGGCCTCGGCGTAGCGGCCCAGCGCGAGCTGGAAGGCGGCGAGCTCGCCCACCGGCTCGCCGACGAACGAGTGGTCGGGACCGAACACCCGCTCGCGGATCTCGATCGCCCGCTCCATCAGGGGGATGGCCCCCTGGGTGTCGCCGAGGCTGTGCAGCTCGCCGGCGAGGTTGGCGAGCTGGGTGGCGACGTCGGCATGGTCCGGTCCGTGGGCGGCCTCGGCGATCTCGACCGAGCGCGCGAAGTAGTCGTGTGCCGCCGCGTGATTGCCGCGGTCGCGCTCCACCAGTCCGAGGTTGTTGAGCGCCCAGCCAACCTGGGGGTGGTGCGGCCCGAGCGACGCCGACCAGATGGCGAGCGCCCGCTGCAGAGTCGCCTCGGCCTGGTCGAGGCGGCCCATGGCGCGCAGCAGGTTGGAGTGGTTGTTGAGGACCGTCGCCACCGCCGGGTGGTGGGGGCCGAACAGGGCTTCAATCGCGGGCAGGACCTCCCGGTAGACCTCGTCAGCATCCTCCTCGCGCCCGGTGTGGCGCAGCGAGTTCGCGAAGTTGAACTTCGCCGATGCCGTGTAGGGGTGATCCGCGCCGGCAGTGGCGTCGAGCACGGCGATCGCCTCCTCGAACAGCGGGATCGATCCCCGGTAGTCGCGCTGGTCCTGCAACACCACCGCCAGCCGGTTGAGGGCGAGGCCGTAGGCCGCGTCGCCCGGTCCGAGCGTCGCGGAGAGGACCTGGATCGCCTCCTCGTGCAGGGCGCGGGCGGCCTCGAGGTCACCGTCATGGCGGAGGATGACGCCGAGAGCATCGCGAGCGCGCGCCACGTCAGGGTGCTCGCGCCCGAGGGCAGCCTCCCGGATCTCCAACGCCTCGGTGAAGCTCGAGCGCGCGAGCTCGAGGTCGCGCGTGCGCTCACCGACCTCGCCGAGGGCGTAGAGCGACGCGGCGAGATCGAGGTCCCGCGCGCCCGGGTGGCGGCGGCGGATCTCGACCGCGCGCTCGAGCAGGGCGCGGCCCTCGTCGAACATCGCGAGCTCGCCGTAGACCGACCCGATGATCGTCATCATCGCCGCCTGGAGCTGGGGCTGGTCGGCGAGCTCGGCGTCGATCCGCTCGGCACCGCGGTCGAGCAGCTCGCGGGCGGTCAACGCCTCGCCCTTCGACCGGGTTGGCGCCGACACCTGGAAGAGACCGGTCAGGAAGGTCGCGATCTCGCCGGCCTTGCGGGCCTCCAAGCGGGCGCGGTTCCGCTCGATGCCGAGCTCGACGGTGAAGAAGGCCACCAGCCCGACCACCAGCGCGAGCGAGGCGGCGGCGGTCGCGGTGGCGGCGGTGTGCCGGCGCACGAAGGTGCGCAGGCGGTAGCTCACGGTGTCCGGGCGCGCCGAGATCGTCCTGCCCTCGAGGTAGCGCTCGACGTCGCCCACGAGCTGAGCCACCGAAGCGTAACGGCGCTCCGGCTCCTTGCGCAGCGCGGTGAGCACGATGGTGTCGAGGTCTCCGGCCAGCTCCCTCCTCAGCCGGGCGGGATGGGACGCCCTGCGGTGAGCGACCTCGGCAGTGGTGACGGCCGGACTGCCCGGCACCGCCTCGGCGTCGCCGCGGCCTCCCGCCGCGGTGCTCGGACGGATCGGCGGCTCGCGGCAGATCGCCAGCAGCATCGCGGCGTCGGAGGCCGAGGCGCGCGGATAGGGCCACCTTCCGGCGAGCAGCAGGTAGAGCAGCATCCCGAGCTGATAGATGTCGGTCGAGGTCGTGATCGGATCGCCCTCGATCTGCTCCGGGCTCGCGAAGGCGGGTGTCATCACCCGCATGTGAGTGCGGGTGACGGCCTCGCCGTCGTCCTCCAGCACCTTGGCAATGCCGAAGTCGAGCAGCTTGACGTTGCCGTCTCCGGTGACCAGGATGTTGGACGGCTTGATGTCACGGTGGACGACCAGGTTGCGATGGGCATGGTCGACCGCCCGGGCGACGTCCAGGAAGAGCCACAGACGCTGGCTCACCGACAGCCGGCGCTGGTCGCAGAAGGCGTCGATGGGCTCCCCGTCCACGTACTCCATGGCGAGGAACGGCCGGCCGTCGTCGGTGACACCCGCGTCGAGCAGCTGCGCGATGTTGGGGTGGCGGGCGCTGGCCAGGATCTGGCGCTCGAGGTGGAAGCGGCGCACAACGTGCTCGCTCTCCAGGCCCGGCTGGAGCAGCTTGAGCGCGACCAGCTGGTGGAAGTCGTCCTCGGCGCGCCCGGCGAGGTAGACCACCGCCATGCCGCCGCGCGCGATCTCGCGCAGCACCCGGTAGCGGCCGATCACCTGCCCCTCGGGATCATGGCCGAGCTCGAGCTCCCGGCCGAGGCCTTCGGCGAGGCTGCCGGCGAGGGCGCCCCCCGGCATCAGCTCGGTGTCGTCCTCCTGGCAGCGGACCAGCAGGCGCTCGACCAGGTCGGCGAGCGCGCGATCGCCGGCGCACCGCTCGGCGATCAGCGCCGGCCGCTCACCCGTGGGCAGGTCGAGGGCCGCCTCGAGGATCGAGTCCGCCCGCGACCAGCGCGACTCAGAGGGCTGGCTCGCCATCTCCGCCCAGCTCCTCCCTGAGCCAGGCCCGGGCCCGCACCCAGTCACGCTGCACGGTCCGCAGCGAGGTGCGGAGCGCCGCCGCCGTCTCCTCCTCGCCGAAGCCGGCGAAGAAGCGGCACTCGACGACTCGCGCCATCCGCTCGTCGCGCGCCGCCAGCCGGTCGAGGGCGCGGTCGACGTCGAGCAGCCAGCGCGCCTCCCGGTCGGCGATCTCGGGGGCCTCGTCGAGCGGGACCGGCTCGAGGTCGCCGCCGCGCTTGCTCGCGGCCCGGCGGCGGGCGTAGTCGGCGATCACCTGGCGCATCGCGTGCGCCGAGATCGCCAGAAAGTGACCGCGGTCGCGGGCGTCGAGGCGCCGCTGGTCGGCCATCTTGAGGTAGAGCTCGTGGACCAGCACGGTGGTGCCGAGGGTCGCGCCCGGCCGGCCGCGCCGCAGCTGAGCCCGCGCAACCCTGCGCAGGTCGTCGTAGAGCAGGGGCACCAGCTGATCGAAGGCGGCGCGGTCGCCGTCCCTGAATGCCAGCAGCAGCTCGGTGACGTTGCCGGTGCCGTTCGTGTTGCCCTCCCGACGCTGTGGTCGTTTTTCTATGACAAACGGGCGCGCCGGTTCATTCCGGGGACCGACGGCCGGCCCTCGGGTGGCGGGCCGCGGGTGCGTCCTGCGTAGAGGGTTGGTGACGGCCCGAGACCGGCCGCAGGCCGCTCCGGCCCCGACCGATGGAGGTTCGACGATGAGAAGCTTGTCCCCAGTCGCCCGTCACCGGGCCGAGATGCAGGGGTTCGTGGGGCTCGATGACGAGCACTTGGCCGAGATCAACCCCTGGCTCCGGCTCTCTCCCGGGATCTGCCTGGCGTGGGTCGCGGCGGCGACGGTCACCGCGTCGCCGGTGCTGATGCTCGCTCTGGTCCCGTTCGCGGCCGGCGGCGCCGTGCTTCGCAACCACCCCTTCGACGTGATCTACAACCACGGCCTCCGCCACCTGCTGGGGACCCGGCCGCTGCCCCGCTACGGTGCGCCCCGCCGCTTCGCCTGCGCCGTCGGCTCGCTGTGGATGACCGCCGCCGGAACCGCCCTCGCCGCCGGCTTCACCACCCTCGGCCTCGTGCTCGGCGTGGCGATGGTGGCGCTGGCATCGGTGCAGGTGCTCACCGGGTTCTGCGTTCCATCCTTCATCTACCAACTCGGGCGCGAGCGCCGCAGGCCCCGCCCGCTGACCGCCTGAGCGCCGCCGGCCGCAAGGCAAAGGAGTCCATCATGTCGATGTCGATGGTCGCGATCCAGGACACCATCCCCGGCAACCACTGCGTGGGGTGCGGGACCGACAACCCCCGCGGCATGCAGATCAAGAGCTACTGGGTGGGAGATCTCGAGACCATGTGCACCTACGAGCCGCAGCCCCACATGGCGGCCGGCCCGGAGTCGATCCTCAACGGCGGGATCATCGCCACGCTGCTCGACTGCCACGCGGTCTGCACCGCGATCTCGTACGCGGCCAGGCTGGCCGGCCGCGCCGACGGGCGGGACATCATGTTCGTCACCGCCGCCCTTGACATCCGCTACCGACGGCCGACCCCCATCGACCGCCCGGTGGAGGTGCGGGCGAGGGTCTCCGGGGTCGGCGAGCGCAAGACCGTTCTCGAGTGCACGCTGAGCTCGCAGGGCCAGGTGTGCGCCGAGGCGACCGTGATCGCGGTCCGCCTTCCCGGCGAGCGTGCCGACCAGCTCCAGCGAGTGCCGCCGCCCGCCCAGACCCTCGGCGGCTGGAAGCTCGCGGACGACGACCAGCCGGCGGCTCTCGCGCGGCCGGCCGCCTGAGGCCCGGCGTCGTCGTCGACCCCTCGGCGAGCTCGGGCCCGGAGGAGCGCGCCGAGGCTGAGCGGATGCGCCGGCTGGTCGACGAGCTGGGCCCGCGGCGCCGGGCCGGGGGCCCGGCCGGCGCCATGCTGCCTGGCGCGGTGCCGCCGGCCGCCGCCGGTCCGCCAGCAGCCGTCCCCGAGCTGCCCGCATTCGCTATGCTGGGCGCGGGAAGGGGGACGACATGTTGCTCGATGGGAAGGTCGCGCTGGTGACGGGGGCGAGCCGCGGGATCGGGGCGGCCACGGCCAGGCTGCTCGCACGCCACGGCGCCGCGGTCGCGGTCAACTTCTACCAGAGCGCCGAGGCCGCCGCCGCGCTCGCGTCGGAGATCGGGGCCGCCGGCGGCCGGGCGCTGTCAGTGCGCGCCGACGTCCGGGAGCGCACCCAGGTCGACGCGATGGTGGAGCGGGTGGCCGCCGCTCTCGGGCCGGTCGACATCCTGGTCATCAATGCCGCGATGCAGTTTCCGATGGCCCCGTTCATGGACTACCCGTGGGAGGCCTTCGAGGCCAAGCTCACCGGCGAGCTGAAGGCGGCGTTCTTCTGCAGCCGGGCGGTGGCGCCGTCGATGATCGAGCGCGGACGGGGCTGCATCATCGCCGTCTCGAGCGGGCTGTCCCGCCATCCCGGCTTCGGGTTCTGCGCCCACTCGACCGCAAAGTCGGCCCTCGACGCGTTCGCCCGGGCGCTCGCGCTCGAGTTCGGCCCGCGCGGGGTCCGGGTCAACGTGGTCGCGCCCGGCCTGACGCTGACCGACGCGACCGCCCACCTGCCGCAGCAGGTGAAGGACGCCTCGGCCCGCCAGACGCCGCTCGGCCGCAACGCGACCGCGGAGGACGTCGCCGGGGCGATCCTCGCCCTCGCCTGCGACGAGGCCGCCTTCGTCAGCGGCGCCTACGTTCCGGTCAGCGGCGGCTCGCAGATGATGTAGGCGGGCGCCGCGAGCTCGCCCCCGCAGCCGGCCGGCGTCCATCAAGATCCCGGCACGAGGCCGAGGGCCAAGAACAGCGCCGCCGGCCCTCGACCTCGTGCCTGGTCAGTGTCGTCGTCACTTCATCGTCTGGTGGAAGGCCCGGATCTCGTCGGCGGTGAAGCGGTTGAGCCTGATCACCCGGGCGGTGGCCTGCATCGGCGCCGGCAGCATCTGGCGGGCCGCCTGCTCGCTCGAGGCGTCGACGACGACGTAGCCGGTATGGTCGCCGCTCTTGCAGCCCCACTCGATGCGGTTCAGCATCTCGGGCTTGCTTGCCATGACGGCGTCGAGGTCCGCGAGGCACTTCTCCGGCGTGTGGCTGGTCACGATCATCCAGCGCATGCTTCCCGAGCTGCTGGAGGAGGCGCGGTCGGCGGCCGCGGGCCCGGCGCTGATCAGCGCGACCGCCACCGCCAGGGCGATGACGAGAAACCCGAACGAGGCTGCGATTCTCGTGCGATTCATGGTCCGTCCCTCTCTTTCTCGAGGTCATCGGGTGGCCTGGGGTTGGGCGTCACCACCCGGGGCGGAGAGCGGGCGCGGCCCGGTCGCGCCGCCTTGCCCGGTCGGCGGCGCCGGCTTTCGGCTGCGATGCGGCACGACATCGGCACTCCCGCTTCCCCCGGCCGTGTCCCGGGCGCGTCGCGGACAGCGCGGTGCGCCCGCACCGGGCCTCCCATGAATTTGGTACCGAATCTCGTTTATGGCAGCGACCCGGGTCACACCGCGGCCGGGGTGCCGCACGGTTGCGGCCGTCGGTCAGGGGCTCACGCGGCTGTCGACTCGTGCCCCCTGCCGCCGAGGAACCACAGCCAGCGGCCGAGCTTGCCCTGCAGCGACTCCATGTAGGTGTAGACCACCGGGGTGATGAAGAGGGTCAGCGACTGCGACACCACCAAGCCGCCGACCACGGCCAGGCCGAGCGGCCGGCGGGCCTCGGCGCCGGCGCCGAGCCCGAGCGCGATCGGCAGGGTGCCGAAGAAGGCCGCCATGGTGGTCATCATGATCGGCCGGAAGCGGACCATGCAGGCCTCGTAGATCGCCTCGGCGGGCGCAAAGCCGCGCGAGCGCTGGGCCTCGAGCGCGAAGTCGATCATGATGATCCCGTTCTTCTTGACCAGGCCGACCAGCATGATCACGCCGACGAAGGCGTAGATGTTGAGGTCGACGCCGAACGCGAGCAGCGTCGCCAGCGCGCCGGCGCCGGCCAGCGGCAGGGCCGACAGGATCGTGAACGGGTGGATGAAGCTCTCGTACAGGATGCCGAGCACCATGTAGATCACCACGATCGCGAGCAGGAGCAGCAGGCCGAGCCCCTGCATCGACGACTTGAAGGCCTGGGCGGTGCCCTGGAACGCGAGGCTGATCGACGCGGGCAGGGTGGCGCGGGCGAGCTCCTCGACCTCGGCGGTGGCCTGGCCGAGCGCGACGCCGGGTGCGAGGTTGAACGACAGGGTCACCGAGGGCACCTGCCCCGAGTGGTTGACGGTCAGCGGCCCGAGGCCCGCGATCATCGTCACCAGCGAGTCCAGCGGGACCAGCTCGCCGCTTGAGGAGCGGACGTAGAGCAGCGACAGGTCGAGGATGTCGGTCTGGTACTCGGGGAGCAGCTCCATGATCACCCGGTACTGGTTGGTGGGCGTGAAGATGGTCGAGATCTGGCGAGTGCCGTAGGCGGTGTACAGCGCCTCCTCGATCTGCTCCGCGGTGACGCCGAGCGAGGAGGCCTTGTCGCGGTTGATGTCGACCTCGATCTGGGGGTTCTTGAGCTGCAGGTCGGTGGCGACGTCGACCAGCGAGTCCTGCTCGCGCAGCTTCGCCTCGAGCAGCGGGGCGGCGCGGTAGAGCTCGCCGGTGTCCGGGCCGGTGAGCGTGAGCTGGTACTGGCTGCGGGACTGGCGGCCGCCGACCTGGATCGCCGGCGGGCTCTGGATGAAGACGCGGACGCCCGGGATCCTCGCCATCTTCGGCCGCAGCTCCTCGACCACCTCGTCGGCGGTCAACTCGCGCTCGCTGCGCGGCTTGAGCCGGGCGAAGAAGAAGCCGGTGTTGCCGGCGCCAAAGCCGCCGCGGCCGCCGGCCGAGGACGTGAAGGCCTCGACGTTCGGGTCCGCGCGCAGGACCTCGCCGACCGCCTGCTGGTGCCGCTTCATCGCCTCGAAGGAGATCCCCTCGATCGCCTCGACCTGGCCGAAGATCTGGTCGATGTCCTGGGACGGGACGAAGCCCTTCGGGACCACCACGAACAGCACCACGGTGAGGGCGGTGACCAGGAGGGTCAGCGCGACCATCGTCCGCCGGTGGCCGAGCGACCACCTCAGGCCGGCGCCGTAGACCGCGAGCAGCCGGGCGAAGAAGCGCTCGAACGCGTTGTAGAGCGCGTGGTGCCGGACCTCCTTCGGCGGCAGGATGAAGCGGCTCGACAGCATCGGCGTCAGGGTCAGCGAGATGAAGCCGGAGATCAGCACCGCGGCGCCGATGGTGACCGAGAACTCCCGGAACAGCCGGCCGACGATGCCGCCCATGAACAGCACCGGGATGAACACGGCGGCGAGCGACAGCGTCATCGAGATGATCGTGAAGCCGATCTCCCGCGAGCCGTCGAGCGCGGCCGCGAACGGCCGCTTACCCATCTCCATGTGGCGGACGATGTTCTCGAGCATGACGATGGCGTCGTCCACGACGAAGCCGACCGACAGGGTCAGTGCCATCAGCGACAGGTTGTCGAGGGAGTAGTCGAGCAGGTGCATGACCGCGAAGGTGCCGACGATCGACATCGGCATCGCGAGCGAGGGGATCGCGGTCGCCGACAGGTTGCGCAGGAACATGAAGATCACCAGCACGACCAGGCACAGGGTGACCAGCAGGGTCAGCTTGACGTCGTTGACCGACTCGTGAATCGACTGCGAGCGGTCGAACAGCACTTGCAGCGACACGCTCGCGGGCAGCTGACCTTCGAAGGTCGGCAGCAGCTCGCGGACCCGCCGCGCAACCTCCACCGTGTTGGTGCCGGGCTGGCGCTGGATCGCGAGCATGACCGTCCGCTGGTCGATGAACCAGGCCGCGGTCTTGTCGTTCTCGACGCTGTCCCAGACCGAGCCCAGCTCCTCGAGGCGCACCGGACGCCCGTCGCGGTAGGCGATCACGATCGGCCGGTAGGCCGCGGCGTTGGTCAGCTGGCCCTTGGACTCGATCGTGTAGGCCTTCTCCGGGCCGTACAGGATGCCGCTCGGGAGATTGACGTTGGCCGACTGCACCGCGCGCGACACCTCGTCGATGCCGAGGCCGCGGGTCGCCAGCGCCGACGGGTCGAGCTGGATGCGGACCGCGTACTTCTGCGAGCCGTAGACCTGCACCTGGGCCACGCCCGAGATGGTCGAGATCCGCTGCGCCATCATGGTCTGGCCGTACTCGTCGAGCTCGTAGAGCGGCAGCGTCGGCGAGGTCAGGCCGACGAACAGGATCGGCTGGTCGGCGGGGTTGACCTTCTGGTAGGTCGGCGGGCTGGGCATGTCCCGCGGCAGCCGCCGGCTGGCGCGGGCGATCGCGGCCTGGACGTCCTGGGCGGCGGCGTCGATGTCACGCTCCAGGTCGAACTGGAGCACGATGTTGGTCGAGCCGAGCGAGCTCGCCGAGCTCATCGTGTCGATGCCCGCGATGGTCGAGAACTCCTTCTCCAGCGGGGTTGCGACCGACGAGGCCATGGTGTCCGGGTTGGCGCCGGGCAGCGACGCCGATACCGAGATGGTCGGGAAGTCGACGTTCGGCAGGTCGCTGACCGGCAGCAGCCGGTACGCCATGAAGCCGAACAGCAGGATGCCCCCCATCACGATGGTGGTCATCACCGGCCGGCGGATGTAGAGCTCGGAGATGTTCATCGCGCGGCGGCCTCCGGGCTGCCGACCTCGATCGCGGCCCCCGGCACCAGCCGGAGCTGGCCGTCGGTGACCACCGTCTCGCCGGCCTCGAGCCCCTCGTCGATGACCGCCTCCTGCTCGTCCAGCCGGTTGACCCGCACCGGCCGCAGCTCGACCGTCCGGTCGTCCCGGGCCACGAACACGTACTGGCCCTGCTGACCGGTCTGGACGGCCGCCGCCGGGCAGACGACGCGGTCGGGCTCCTCGCCCAGGATGACCTCGAGGTCGACGAACTCCCCGGGCCACAGGCGCTCGTCCTCGTTGGCGAAGGTCGCCTTGAGCAGGATGGTGCCGGTCGCGGTGTCGACGGCGTTGTCGACGAAGCTGAGAGTGCCCTCGGCCGCCGGTGTCGGCCCTCCGGGCACCGCCGCCACCACCCTGATGCCGGCGTCGCGGCGGGCGATCACCTCGGGCAGCAGCTGCGCAGGGACCGAGAACGAGGCGTTGATCGGCCGGATCTGGTTGATGGTGACCAGCGGCAGGTCGTCGTTCGCCTTGACCAGGTTGCCGACCTTGACGTTGAGGGCGCCGGTGCGGCCCGTCACCGGCGCCGAGATCGTGCAGTAGTCGAGGTTGAGCCGGGCGGTCTCGACGCTGGCCCGGTCGGCCGCCACCGCGGCTCGCAATGCGGCCGCGTCGGCGTTGATCTGGTCGAACTGCTCCTTGGTGACGTAGTCCTGCTTGACCAGGCTGGCGTAGCGCGCGATGTCGGCCTCGGCCTTGGCGAGCAGGGCCTCGTTCCTCGCGAGCTCGGCCTGCGACTGGGCGAGCGCCGCGCGGAACGGGCGGGGGTCGATCGCGAACAGTGGGCTGCCGGCGCGGACGGTGGCACCCTCCGCGAAGAAGACCCGCTGGAGCTCGCCGCCGATGCGGGCCCTCACCGCCACGGTCTGGATCGGCTCGATGTGGCCGATGGCGCGGAAGCCGACCGGCACGGTCTTCCGCACGACCGTGCCCACCCTCACCGGGACCGGAGGGCGGCCGCCCTGCTGCGCCCGGTCGGAGCGGCCGCAGCCGCCGGAGAGGAGCGCCAGTGCGAGCCCGGTCGCGACGGCGGCGGCCGACCGCGTCGCGCGCCGCCGCGCGGAAGTGCGTCGCATCAGTCCGGCGTTCGGGCCCCGAGCGATCGGGCGCTGTGTCATGGGCTGTCCTTCTGGCCGATGACGGCCACCGTCGATTGGAGCGTCGGCGAGGCGACGCCGATGTCGCGGGCGAGCTGCGCCAGCGCATAGAACCACGACGACCTGGCGAGGATCTCCTCGGCGCGCGCGTCGGCGAGCGCCGCCTGGGCCGCCAGCAGGTCGAGGATGGTGCCGACCCCCTCCTGGTAGCGCCCCATCGCCACCCGCTCGGACTGCTCCGCGCTGGCGAGCAGGTCGCGGCTGGTGGCCACGAGCTCGGTCGCGGTCTTCAGGCCGTAGTAGCTGGTCCAGACCTCGAGAATGACCTGCTGCTCGAGGGTGTCGGCGCGGGCCGCCGATGCGGCGGCATCCTGCTTGGCCTTCTCGGTCGAGTACTTGGTCTCGAAGCCGGTGAACAGCGGCACGCCGAGCATCAGCCGCGCCGACCAGCTGTCGCCGTAGTCGGCGTAGGTGGCAGGGTCGTAGTAGATCCGGCTCGCGCTCGCCCCCAACGACAGCGTCGGCAGGCCCCGGGCCCGGGCCGAGCGGATGCGGGCGGCCGCCTGCTCCGCCTCGAGGCGGGCGGCGGCGAGGTCGGGCCGGGCGGCGCGCGCCTCCTCGATCAGCTCCTCGACGGTGCTCGTGGCGAGCTCGAGCGGCAGGTCGTCGGGGAGGCTGCCGACGTCGTACGGCGTCGAGGCGGGCAGCCCCATCGCGGTGGCCAGCGATCCCCGCAGCGCCAGCACCTCGCCCGACAGCCGGTCGACCGCGAGCTGCGCCTGGGACGACGCCGTCTTCGCCTGGAGCACCTCGGCGATGGTCGCGACCCCCGCGTCGTGGCGCGCCTCGGCGGCGTCGAGCGCCGCCCGGGCCTGCGCAACGCTGGTGTGGGCAGCCTCGAGCTGGGCCTTCGAGTTGAGGTAGGCGACGAAGGTCTGCTGTACGCCGAGGATCACGTTCTGGACCGTGGCGGTGTGCGTCCAGTCGGCGGCGAGCAGGCCGAGCCGGGCGTCCTCGGCATCGGCGGCGCGGCCCCCGAGGTCGAGCACCAGCCAGCTCAGGTCGACGGTCGGCCCATAGCTGGTCTGCAGGAAGTCGAACTGCCCGCCCAGGGCGCTCTGCTGCGTGCGGATGGCGTCGATCGAAAGGTCGAGACGAGGGTAGTAGGCCGATCGCGCGCTGCCGAGCTCGGCCGCCGCGGCAAGGGCCTCCAGCCAGGCGGTCCGGGTTACCGGGTTGTTGCGGAGCGCGATGTCGACCACGTCGGCGAGGGTGAAGGTCGCGCCCGCCTCGAGGAGGTGCTCGGGGATCACCGGGCTGGGTATGTCCGGGGGGGCCGGGGGGCTGAGCTGGGCGGGGCGCTCTGGCGCCTCGGGCACCGGCGCTGGGGCGGTCAGGCCGCGCGGGGCGAGGCTCGAGCAGCCGGCGGCGGCGGCGGCCATGACGAGAACGACGACACCACGCACGATCATCGAGGCCTCCCTGCGGAGCAGCCGCCAGTCTGGCGGCCGGCGGCCGCCCCGTCAATGGCGGTGACCCCCGCGGCCGGGCGAACGCAGGTGCCGCGGCGGCGGCGGCCTGCGCTGCGATCTCACGCAGGTCCGATTGACCGGCCCCGGCGGAGCGGCTACCGTGTCGCCCGTGGCTCCTGACGAACCGTCGACCGATGGAGGTGAGGAATGCGACGTGCCGTTGTGCTCCTGATCGTGATGCTCGGTGCAGCCGCCTCGGTGGCTGCGCTCGATGCCTATCCCAAGACGACCCTGGCCGAGGATGCGACCGCCACCTGGTGCGGCTACTGCCCGAACGCCTACGCGGGGCTGGAGGTGGTCCACTCCCAGTACGACTACGGCCAGTTCATCAGCGCGCGCTACTATGCGTCCACCGGCAGCTACGGCTCGCCGGAGATCGACGCCGCCATCGCCTACTACGGCGTCTCCGGGTATCCGACCGTCATCTTCAACGGCCAGACCATGGTCGTCGGCGCCGGTGCCATCACCGCGACCGGCGCCTCGTACCTGCCGATCGTCGAAGCCGCCTCGTTCCAGCCGGCACCGATCCGGATCGAGATCGACTCCTTCGACCCGGCCAGCGGCGACATCCAGGCCACCGTCACCATGTACTCCGAGACCGACGCCCTTGCCGGCGACCACATCCGCTTCCTGCTGCTCGAGGACAACCTGACCTCGCTGCACACCCGCGCCACTCGCGACATCATCAACGACACGATCACGCTCTCGGGCGCCGGCAGCACGGCGGTGTTCAACCGGAGCTTCGACGTCGATCCTGGCTGGAACCAGGCCAACCTCCACGCCGTGGTCTTCGTCCAGCGCGCGGCCGACAAGGAGGTGCTGCAGGCGGACTCGAGCTACGACAAGCCCGACTACAGCGTGCGCGCGATGGTCCCGTTCGACAGGGTCAAGATCGGCCCGTCATCGGGAACCCAGCCGAGCCCGCCGTTCACGCTGGCGAATGTCGGCCTCGCCGACACCTTCACCATCGAGCTGGTCGTCGACCACGCACCGGCCGGCTGGGCCGCGAGCTACTGGGACGACCTGGGCGGGAACCACACCGGCCCCTGGAGCTTCTCGCTCGGCGTCCAGGAGTCCACCGAGTTCTCGATCGACGTCACACCGGCCACGCCGGGCTACATGAAGTTCCACCTCGAGGTCAGCTCGCCCAACCTGACGGCGCCGCTGATCATCCCCTTCACCTACCTCTCCGACGACCTCGACGTCCTGATCGTCGACGACGACGGCGCTCAAGGCTACGAGAGCTACTACACCACGGCCCTCGACACCCTGGGCATGTTGTACGGTGTCTGGGACCTCAACGCCGGCAAGCTGACCGACGACGTGCTCCAGGCCTACTCGGTGCTGATCTGGCAGATCGGCGAGAGCTACCCGACCCTCGACGCCGACGACCGCGACTTCCTCACCAACCACCTGGACAACGGCGGCAGCCTGTTCCTGACCGGCCAGGACATCGGTTGGGAGCTGAACACCTCGGATAGCGGCAACTACGACCCGACCTGGTACCACGACTACCTGCACGCGAACTACGTCCGGGACGACACCAACATCCTCTATCTCAATGGGGTCGCCGGCGACCCGATCAGCGACGGCCTCACCCTCCACATCGCCGGCGGCGACGGCGCCAACAACCAGGAGTACCCGGACGAGATCGCGCCGCGCGACAGTGACGCCACGGCGATCCTCAACTACCAGGGCGACGGCGTCGGGGGGATCCGCGCCGCCAGCGCCGCCTCCGGCGCCCGGGTCGTCTACCTGGGCTTCGGCTTCGAGGCGATCGACAACGCCCAGCACCGCGCCGACCTGCTGGGGCCGGCCCTCCAGTGGCTGGGCGCCGGCGAGCTGTTCAGCGACGGCTTCGAGTCCGGCGACACCACGGCCTGGAGCGCCACGGTCCCGTGACCGGTCGGCGCGAACTGTCACCGCGCCCTCGCCTGGCGGGGGCGGCTGTTCGCCGGCGCCCGGGAGGTGGGCGCCCCGAGGCGCGGGGCGGAATCGGCGGCGCGGGACCGGTCGCGGCGGCGCCCGGCGGGCGGGGAGGACGGCCTGCCGGGGGCCTGTTGACGTCGACCTCTCGTCCGGGTACGATTTTGGAGTGTATTTTCTTGAGATTGACGCTCAGCTCCCGGCCGGTGTCGTGTGACCCGGCGGACGGGTGTCTGACATGACTTGGAAGAAGGAGGGACCCATGAAGAGTGTTCGGATGATCCTGCCCCTGGCCATGCTGCTGCTCGCCGCCGTGGCGGTGCAGGCGGCCGACTCGCCCGCCCGGCTGTCGTCGACCGACCTGGCGCTCGACAAGCCGCCGTCAAGCGTCACCCCGCCGGCGCCGGACCCCAGCGTCATCCTGCAGGGCGGTGACACCTGCGCGACCGCGACCGTGATCACCTCGCTGCCGTACTCCGACAGCGGCACGACGAGCGGCTTCACGCACGACTACGACGAGATCTGCCCCTACAGCGGCAGCACCGCGCCCGACGTGGCGTACTCGTTCACCCCGGCGTCCAACATGAACGTCGACATCACCCTGTGCGTCGGCTCCACCAACTACGACACCAAGCTCTACGTCTACCAGGGCAGCTGCCCGGGGACCGACGTCGGCTGCAACGACGACCAGTGCAGCGTGCCGGTCAGCTACACCTCGGAGCTGACCAACGTCGCGCTGACCGGCGGCCAGACCTACTACATCATCGTCGACGGCTACGGTGGTGGTTCGGGCAACTACACCCTCGAGGTGTCCGAGTATGAGCCGCCGCCGCCGCCGCCGGAGTGCCCGCCCGCGACCACGCTCCATTACCAGACGGTGTTCGGCCCGAATGACGCCTGGAACGCGTTCACGAGCGCCCAGTCCTCCCAGTTCGACTACGAGGTCGTCGACCTCATCCAGCCCGACCTCTGGTCGATCACCGACTTCCACTGGTGGGGGCTGAGCCTGCTGTACAGCGGCGGCTGGTCTGCGTGCAACCCGACCGGCCTCACCTTCGACCTGACCTTCTACGCCGACGCCGGCGGCCAGCCGGGAGCCGAGGTCTGCTCCTTCACCGGGCTGACCCCGACCTTCGTCAACACCGGCGTGTTCTACTCCATTGACAACCTCTACTACTGGGAGGTGACCGGGCTGTCGCCGGCCTGCCAGCCGAGCGGGCCGACCTGGGTCTCCGTCAAGAGCTACGCCAACGCCGCCGACTGCGCCTTCCTGTGGATGAACGGCTCCGGCGGGACGAACTCCGCGTTGCAGTGGACCGACGGGGCGTGGGCCGGAACGGGCTTCTCCATGTCGATGTGCGTCACCGGAACCATCGTCCCGGTCGAGCTGCAGTCGTTCGACATCGAGTAGACGAGACCTTTCGCGTTCTCTTCGCGCCCCGGCTCCGGCCGGGGCGCTTTGCGTTGTGGCGGGAGCCCCGGCGCAGCGTGCGGCAGGGCCTTGCGGCGGCCGGCGCCGCCCTTCCTGCCCGCGCCGGCGCCCCCGGCGCGCGCCGCGATGCCCACCGCAATCCACCCAGGCAAGGAAACGCCCCGGCCGGAGCCGGGGCGTCGGTGGTCGGTGTCGTGTGGTGCCCTACTCGACGCTGAAGCTCTGCAGCTCGACCGGGACCAGGGCCAGGCCGTAGTACTCGACCGTGGTGGTGTTGACGCTGGTGCCGTCGTAGCCGCCCCACACCCACAGCGCTTCCTCGCCGGCGATCGGCATGAGCTCGCCGGCCTGGTCGCGGCGGGCGGTGTTGAAGGGCGGGAAGACCTCCCAGCTGTTGGTGGCGACGGTGTAGGCGTAGACCGAGGCCACCGCCGTCGACCAGAAGCCGCAGCCGCTGATGATCTTGCCGGCCAGCGGGGTGCTGTCGGTGGGATCGATGTAGAGGCTGCCGGTGTCGAAGCCCCAGGCCCGGGAGCTCGAGCACTGCTCGGGCAGGTCGGCAACCGCCGCGTCGTTCCAGCTCGGGGTCGCGGCGGCCGGGTCGAGCACCTCGACCGTGGTCACGTTGGTGAGCGTGCTCCCGTCGTACCAGGCGCCGCCGATGGCGTAGATCTTGCCGTCGACCGCCGCGCCCATGATGTAGGCGCGCCCCTGGGCGAGATCGGCGGCAGCCAGCCGTGTCCACCGGCTGCCGGACGCCGCCATCGGGTCGAAGACCCAGGTCTGGACGGCGTTGTACGGCGAGACGACGGTGTCGAGGCCGCCGGCGACGTAGACCTTGTTGTCGAGCACGACGTTCATGCCGCTGGTGCAGGTCAGGGCGCCGGGGAAGTTGTCCGCCGCCGGCAGCTGCACCGCGGTGCCGGTCGCCGGGTAGAAGACCTGGACCCCCAGCATCTGGCCGCCTGCCGCGTCGCGGCCGCAGAAGACGTAGAGGCCGAACCCGGTCGCGTCGGTGAGCGGGCTGATGGTGTAGTTGGAGATCGGGGTCGGCATGTCGAGGCCGGTGTCGGCATAGGTGCCGGTCGCCGGGTCGAAGGTCAAGATGCTGCCGTCGGTGTTGTTGTCGGCCAGCCGGCCACCGAGGAAGTAGACCAGCCCGGTGCCGGGGTCGTAGGCGCCGTCGAAGCGCGAGAAGGCCTGCGGGAAGGTGGTGGCCGGCCCGCTCTGCCACGAACCGCCCCACTCCGGGCCGTCGGCGACCTGCGCTCCAGCGACCGCCGCGGCTGCCACCATCATGATCACTGCGAGCCGAACCACGCTGCGCACCATCTCGTGCCTCCCTTCGTTGTGAGCGGACGCTCCCCGCGCTAGCGACGCGGAGGCTCCACTTCCGGTCCTGCTTTCGGATTCCCCTCTCGCTCTAGGATTCGCCCCGCCCTTGAGAATGTCAAGGGCTGGCGGGCGCCGCCCGCGCCGGTGCGCAGGCCGCTCCAGGGGCCTATACTCCGGGCGACGCAGCCGGACGCCGCCCGCGGGCCGCCGGACGAAACGGCCGGCCCCGAGGCCCGGGGCGAGTCCCAGGAGGCTTGCCATGACGGACCCCACCGGTGCCATCGACCGCCGCTCCTTCCTCAAGCTGGGAGCCGCCGCCTCGGGCCTCGCCGTCGGCTGCGGGCCGGTGACCGAGGAGCCGGCAGCCCAGGCCGGGCCGGCGGCCATGCGGCTGCGGCCGCTCGGCGGCACGGGCCTGGAGGTCTCCGAGGTCTCGTTCGGCGCGCACGGCGTGGACAACCCGGCGCTGGTGGCGGCCGCGCTCGAGGCCGGGATCAACACCTTCGGCACCTCCGGCCAGTACCTCGACGGCCGCGAGGAGGAGGCGGTCGGGCGCGCGCTGCGCGACGCCGGCGTCGCCCGCGACCGGGTGGTCGTGCTGACCGGGAACCCGGTCCACCCGGACCTTCCCGCGCAGCGGGTCGCAGCCGACATCGACGACAGCCTGCGCCGCCTCGCCACAGATCACATCGACGTCTACTACGCGGGCGACGTGCGCTCGCCCGCGCAGCTCCGGGTGGGCGCATTCCACGAGGCGATCGCGGCGGCGAAGAGCGCCGGCAAGGTCCACCACCTCGGGCTGTCGGGCCACGCGGGAGGGATGCAGGAGGTGCTCGAGGCCGCCATCGAGGACGGCCGCTTCGAGGTCTTCTTCATCAAGTACGACTTCGTGTCCTACCCCGACCTCGATCGGATCCTCGAGCGGGCATCCGCGCGGGGGATCGGCACCATCGCCTTCAAGACCAACGCCGGCAACCGGCAGCGCGAGGTCGAGGGACTCGAGGCGGGCGGGCTGTCGCTTCCCGAGGCCACGGCGAAGTGGGCGCTGACCAACCCTGCGGTGGCCAGCGTGTGCGTCACCTTCGGCAGCTTCGATCAGATCAGATCCTTCGCCGCCGCGGTGGGCTCGCGCCTCACCGTGGCCGAGGCGGCGATGCTCCACCGCTACGCCGACGAGGTGCGCCACCGCTACTGCCGCTTCTGCGCCGCCTGCGAGCCGAGCTGCCCGCACGGGGTGGCGATCGCCGACGTCAACCGCTTCTTCATGTACTCCGCCTACTACGACCGCCATGACGAGGCCCGCCGCCGGTACGCCGCGCTCGGGCCGGGGCGCGCAGCGACGGCGTGCGCGGGCTGCCACGCGCCGTGCCAGGCCGCCTGCCCGTTCGCCCGCCCGGTCCGGGCCGAGCTCCTCGAGGCCCACCTGAGGCTGGCGTGACGGGGCCGTGGCTCCTCGGCGCCGGCGCGGCGCTGGCGGCCGGGCTTGCCTGCGCGCCGCCGCCGCAGCCGGAGGCCGGCCTCGAGACGCTCCTCCCCGACGCCTCCCGGCTGCCGGGATGGCGGGTGGTCGAGGGCCCGGTGAGCTACGGCCCGGACCGCCTGTTCGACTATCTCGACGGCGGCGCCGAGCGCTACCTCGGGCTCGGCTTCCGGCAGCTCGTGCACGTGCGCTACCAGCTCGGCGAGGACCCGCTCGCCTGCGTCAGGGTCGATCTCTTCGACATGGGCGGCGCGGCCGGGTCGTTCGGCATCTTCCGCAGCGCGCTGCCGCCTGACGCGACCCGCGAGCCGTGGTGCGCCGAGGGCTACCGGTCGGGCACCGTCGCCGCCGGGTGGCAGGGCGGCCTCTACCTCCATGGCGAGGCCGACGACGGCCGGCCCGAGCTTCTCGGGGCCCTGGGCGCGCTCATGGAGCACGTCTGCGGGAGAGCCCCGAGTGAGCCCGGCCTGCCGCCGTTCCTCGACCCGCTGCCCCGGGAAGGGCTGGTGGCGGGCAGCGAGCGCTGGGTGGCCGCGGACCTGCTCGGCCACGCCTTCCTGCCGGGAGGGGTGGTGGCGAGCTACCGCCTGGAGGGCCGCGACGCGCGGCTCTTCTTCTCGGAGCTCGGCAGCGAGGCGGCGGCCGAGGCGGCGCTGGACAGGCTGCGCGCCCACTGGGCGGAGCGCACGGCGGTCGAGGCGGTCCGCGGGCCGGGCTGCGGCGGCTTCCGCTACTCGGACGAAAGGCTCGGGTCCGGCAGCGCGGTGTCGGCCGGCCAGTTCGTCGCGGGCGTGCACTGCGATGCCCCGGACCTTCCCCCCGATGCCCAGCAGCGCCTGCTCGCCGCGCTCGCCGCCGGACTCGGAGCCGGCGGCTGAGGCGCCGTCGGGCTCGTGCTCCGATCCTCGCCATTCTCGTGGCCGGCCGAGTCTCCTCCGAGCGGGGCGCGGCACCGAGCCGTCCTGGGATAGACTTTGGCGCAGTGGCCGCACGGACGGGCAGAGCCCGGCGCGCAGGCGGAGTCTCACCCGTGGCAGAGACCAGTGCATGGCAGCGGGCGGCGGCTCGACTGGGCGCGCGCCTCCTCGCTCCTTTCCAGACCGGCGCCGGCGTCGACCTCCGGCTGGTGCTCGCGATTGCGGCGATCAACACCATCGTGCTCATCAACGCTATCCGGCACGATCCGCTCGTCGGCTACGACGCCCCCGGGCACCTTCGGTACATCCAGGCGCTGGGCGGCGGATCACTGCCCACCGTGGACCAGACAGGCGAGTTCTTCTCGCCGCCGCTCCCCTATGTCATCGGGGCCTGTGCCACGGCTTGGTGGGGCGCCTCCGTGGCGGAGGCGGGCAAGGCTGCCCAGCTGTTCCAGGTGCTGGTGTCGCTGCTGACGACCTACTCTCTGTTGGCCCTGGGCCGTGAGATGGGACCGGGCGAGGGCCGCACCCGGCTCTACGCGCTTGTGCTCCTGGGCATGCTCCCGGTCTACTACAAGAGCTTCGCCATGGTCCGCGGCGAGCCGTACGTGGCGCTGATGGCGGTGCTGGCTGCGCTGCTCTGGCTGCGCCTGACGACCTCGGTCTGGCGATGGGAGCGCGACGCGGTCGTCTTGGGTGTGGTGCTGGGGCTCGCCGCGCTGTCGCGTCAGTGGGCCTTCATGCTCTTCCCCGCGCTGCTGGTCCACGGGGCGCTCGTCGCATCGAAGGACCGCAGCCGCTGGTGCCGGCACCTCGCAGCTCTGGCGGTCGCCTGCGTGGTCGCGGCAGTGGTGGGCGGCTGGTTCTACCTGAGCCTGCTCGCGCGCCACGGCACGATCATGGCCTTCAACCGTCCGGGGGCGCCTTCGTTCTCGCTGCGCAACCAGCCGGCCTCGTTCTACCTCGGCACGGGTAACGGCAAGCTCTTTCGCGACCCGTTACGCCCGTCCTTCCCCAATCAGCTCGTGCCTCAGCTCTACTCGGAGACCTGGGGCGACTACGGAGGCTACTTCATCTGGTGGGGGCGGCGCAGCGCCGACGGCGGGCTGCTGACCGGCAAGCGCGTGGCCAGGCTGCTCGAGAGGCACCCCGCGCCGGCGTGGCTGAGGACGAACCGGGACACCATCGGCCCCTTCCTGGGGCGGGTGAATCTGGTCTCGCTGCTGCCCTCGGCCCTCGGGCTGGCAGGCCTGGCGATGGGCTGCATCAGCCTGCTGCGTTTCACCATCAGGCGTGTGCCGGCACCGGAGGACGGGCATCACGCCCTGCTCGTCCTGATGGTCGGCGCCTTCCTCGCCGGCTATCTCTGGTTCCTCATCATGCACCCCAGCCCCGGCGCCGGCGACACGATCAAGGCGACGTACGTGCTCCACGCCTTCCCTCTGCTGGCGATGCTGGCAGCCGGCTTCCTCGACCGCGTGCGCGTCCGCTCCCGGATGGCTCAGCGACTGGTCCTGGTGGGGATCGGACTCGTCCTGCTGCACAATCTGCCCGCGCTGTTCAGCCGCTTCGTTCCCGGCTAGGAGTTCGTACCGCATTGGCCTTTTCGGCGAGCATGGTTGACTGAAGTGTCGTCAGACGGCCACTGCGGCACCCAGAATGGCTTCGACGCTCGTCTGGCCGCCGCGCCTGCCGTTGCCCCGTCGGCGATCGGCTACCATGAGGCCGGGTGCCGGATCCGCGCCCCCGCGGCCGTGAGCGGGGAGCGGGGCTGGGGAGGCTGGTTGGCGACGGGGCGACGCAGCTCGTGGCTTCCGCCGGTGGCAGGCCGGCGCTGCGGCGGCGGCCGTCGAGGGGCGCGCGGTGGGTGAGCGCGAGCCCGAAGCCCTCGGCATCGATGCCGGATCGCTGTTCCTCAAGCTGGCCACCATCGACAGTGCGGGCCGCCTGGTTGGCAGCGCCGCGCTGCCGCACCGCGGGGGCGTCCTCCAGGCTCTGCGCGAGGCGCTGCCGTCCCTGGTCGACGGAAGGCTGCTGCGCGCCGCCGTCACCGGCGCCCTGGCGCCGGTGGTCGAGGAGGCGCTGGGCGTCGAGCGGGTCGACGACGTCCGGGCGCGCATCGCGGGAGTGCTTGCCGCCGCGGGCGGGGCGCGCAACATCATCGACGTCGGCGGCGCCACGGCGACCCTGATCCGGCTCGACGAGGGGGGCCGCCTTGAGGGGCTGAGCACCAACCCGCTGTGCGCTGCGGGTACCGGCTCCTTTCTCGATGAGCAGCTGAGCCGGCTCGGGCTGCGCTACGACGAGATCGAGGACATCCCGGTGGTGGAGGAGCCGCCGCGGATCGCCTCGCGGTGCGCCGTCTTCGCGAGGTCGGACCTGGTGCACCACCAGCAGGCGGGGCGGTCCCCTGCCGAGTGCTGGAGCGGCCTCTGCCAGGGCACGGTGCAGGCCCTGCTGTCGGCCGTGTCGAAGGGGCGGCCGATCACGGGGCCGACCGTGCTCATCGGGGGCGTCGCGCTCAACCCGCACGTCGTCCGCTTCCTCTCGGCGCGCCTTGGCAAAGGTCTGCGGACGATCCCCGACGGCCACCTCGCGGCGGCGGTGGGCGCGGCCCGCGTCGCGCGCTCCACGGTCGACCCCGAGCGGCTGAAGGCGAGGGTGGCGGCGACCCGCGCCCGGCCCGCCCGGCCGTCCCGGACCCGGCGCGCGCTGCGGCTCGAGCGATCGGTCCTCCAGCAGGTGGAGCTGGAGGAGGAGCGCCGGGATGACGCCGGCAACGAGCTGCGGGTGACCGGGCTGCCCCGCGGCTGCGAGCTGCCCTGCTTTCTCGGCGTCGACATCGGCAGCACCAGCTGCAAGGCCGTGATGGCCGGCGTCGACGGGCGGGTGCTGTGCGACGTCTACCGCAGCACCAGCGGCGATCCGATCGCGGCCACCCGCCGCCTGCTCGCAGCCCTGGCCGACCTCGCAGCGGCCCGCGGCGTCCGCTTCGACGTTCGCGGCTGCGGCACCACCGGCTCGGGCCGGCGGATGGTGGGGCTGGTGGTCGGCGCCGACGCGATCGTCAACGAGATCAGCTGCCACGTCGCGGGGGCCCTGCACCACGATCCGCGCGTCGAGACGATCTTCGAGATCGGCGGCCAGGACTCCAAGTACATGAGGGTGGCCGGCGGGCGGATCGTCGACGCGTCGATGAACTACGTCTGCGCCGCCGGCACCGGCGCCTTCATCGAGGAGCAGGCCCGCAAGCTCGGGTTCGCGGTCGACGAGATCGGGAGGCGGGTGATGGGCGTGGTCCCGCCCCACACCTCGGAGCGCTGCACGGTGTTCATGGAGGACGACGTCAAGCGGCTGCTGCGGGAGGGCTTCGCGAGGGAGCAGGCGATGGCGGCGGTGCTCTACTCGGTCGCCCAGAACTACCTCAACAAGGTGGTCGCCGGGCGGCCCCGCTCGTCGCAGCGGGTGTTCTTCCAGGGCGCGACGGCCCGCAACGCCGGCCTGGTGGCGGCGTTCGAGGACCTGCTCGGCACCGAGATCGTGGTCACGCCGTACGCGCACGTCATGGGCGCCTGGGGCGCCGCCCTGCGCGCCCGCCGGGCGGTCGGCGAGAGCGGCGGGGCGACGCGCTTCCGTGGCCTCGCCCTCGCCGGCCGGCAGATCGCGCTGACGAGCGAGCGCTGCGGCCAGTGCGCCAACGCCTGCGAGATCACCTCCGCCCGCATCGAGGGCGAGCGCGCGCGGCCGGCATGGGGGTCGCGGTGCGGCCGGGAGGCCGGGCAGCCGCGCCGGGAGTCGCGCGGGCTGCGGCTGGTCCGGCAGCGCGCGGATCTGCTGGAGCGCACCGGCCGGGTCGACCTCCGGGACGGCGCGCCGACGGTGGCCGTGCCGAGGGCGCTCACGATCCACAGCCACCTCCCGCTGTGGCGCCGCTTCCTGGGCGAGCTCGGCTTCGGCCTCGAGCTGACGCCGCCGACCGACAACCTGGTCCGTGACCTCGGCTGCGAGGTGGCGGGCGCCGAGTTCTGCTTTCCGGTCAAGCTCGCGCTCGGTCATGCCGTGGCCGCCGCCGAGCGCGCCGGCACCAGCCCGGTCCTGATCCCGCACATGATCAGCGCCGCGCCGTCCCCATGCACCAGCAACGCCCACTTCTGCCCGCTCGTGCAGGCGTTCCCGTCGCTGGTCAAGTCGGCGCTTGGCTTGCGGGGCGGGGGCCGGGCAAGGCTGCTGAGCCCGGTGGTCGACCTGCGCTGGCCCCGTGAGCGCCAGCTGCGCCAGCTGTGCCGCTCGGTCGGGGCGGGGCTCGGGGGCAGCTCGCGGCAGATCCGGCGGGCCTGGCTCGAGGGCGTTGCCGCACAGCGCGAGTTCGAGGCCGCCTGCGCAGCGGCGGGCGCGCGCGTCCTCGACGAGGTCGCCGGCGGGGGCGAGCCGGCTGCTCTGGTGGTTGGGCGGCCCTACACGGTCTACGACCCGAGCGCGAGCCTCGGGCTGGTCGCGAGGATCGCCGAGTCGGGACGGACGGTGATCCCGGCTGACTGCCTGCCCTTCGACCCGGCCGAGCTCGGCGAGGAGTACCGGAACCTGTTCTGGCACTACCCCCAGCGGATCATCGCCGCGCTGAAGCGGCTCGCCGGCCGGCGCGGGATCGTCCCGATCTACCTGACGAGCTTCAACTGCGGCCCGGACAGCTTCGTCGTCAGCTACGCGGAGTCGGTGAACGAGGGCCGTCCGATGCTGGTGCTCTCGCTCGACGAGCACGACGCGGACGCCGGGTACGCGACCCGCATCGAGGCCTTCCTCGACTCGGTCGAGGGCGGCGGGGAGGCGAGGACGAGCGCGCCTGCGGTCCGCCTGCGCAGCGAGCCCGCCTGTGACTTCCTCGGCCGGACGCTGTGGTTCCCGCAGATGCACTATCCGGGAGCGCGCCTGCTCGCGGCCGCCTTCCGGCGCTTCGGCTACGATGCGCGGACGCTGCCGCTCGAGACCCCGGAGTCCCACGCCGTCGGGCGCGGCCTGATGACCGGCGGCGAGTGCCTGCCCGCGGCGGCCACCCTCGGCGCGTTCGTGAGCGCGCTGCGAGAGGACGGCTGCGACCCCGCGCGGCACGCGCTGTTCATGCCCACCGCCAGCGGACCGTGCCGGTTCGGCCAGTTCGCCCATCGCTTCAGGCTGGTGCTCGACACGCTCGGCTGGACGGAGGCGGCCATCATGGCGCCATCGTCGTTGAACACCTACCAGGGAATCCCCGAGGCCCTGCGGCGGACGATGTGGCGGATGATGGTCGGCGGCGACATCCTGCTCAAGGCCAGGTGCAAGGTGGCGCCCTACGAGCGCAACGAGGGCGACGCCGACCGCGTGCTCTCCCGGCGGCTGGAGCGGATCGAGGAGGCGGTGGCGTCGGGCGGGGACGACCGGCGGGCCTGGCTCGAGGCGCTCGAGGCGCTGGCTGCGGTGCCGACCGCGGGGGCCCGGCGTCCGCTGGTCGGCATCGTCGGCGAGATCTACGTGCGCTGCAACGCGTTCACCAACCAGAACGTGGTCGCGGCGATCGAGCGGGCCGGCGGCGAGGCCTGGCTGACGCCCACCGCCGAGTGGATCCTGTACACCTCCTACCTCCAGCGATGGCGGGCCGACGAGGACCTGAGGGGGCTGGTCTTCCGCGGCCGCAGCTTGGTCAGGAACCTGTTCTTCAAGGGCGTCGAGCGCGAGCTCTACCGCGCCGCCAGGGCATGGGTCGGTGACCGCGAGGAGCCGGACATCTCCGAGGTCGTCGATGCGGGGCTGCAGTACCTCCCGCTCAACTTCGAGGGCGAGGCGATCCTGACCGTGGGCAGGGCTGTGCGCTTCGCCCGCGACGGCGCGAGCCTGGTCGTGAACTGCGCGCCCTTCGGTTGCATGGCCGGCTCGGCCAGCGCCGCCCTGCTGCAGGAGGTCGAGAGCCGGACCGGGGTGCCGATGGTGAGCCTGTTCTACGATGGCGCCGGCGATCTCAACCGGGTGCTGGAGGCGTACATCGGTCAGGGGCTGCGGCGGGGAGGCCCGCCCGACGGACCTGGAGGTGGACCCTGACCGGGGCGGGTCTCCCGGGGGGCGCAACCCGGCCCAGGATCGCGGCCGCCACCGTGGTCGAAGACCGGTTTCGCTACCATGGGCCGTCCAGGGAACGATGACGACGCTGCACCTGAGCCTGCGCAATCTGCTGCGCAACCCTCGCCGGAGCGCGCTGACCGTCGGTGCCATCGGCCTGGCAACCGCCACGTACATCCTGCTGATCTCGCTCGGCCAGTCGCTGGTGCGCGAGATCCAGGGCACCGTCAACCTCCTGGGCAGCGAGCTGACCGTGCAGCAGGCCGGCGTCGGGTTCCCGGAGATGTCGTGGGTGACGCGGGAGCAGATGCACGCGCTGCAGTCATTGCCCCACGTCACCGGCTCGATCAGTGTCGCGCTCACGGTGACCCGGCTTCCAGGCTCCAAGCACTTCTTCGTGTTCGGCGTCGGACCGGGCCGGCCGGACATCCCCGGGATGAAGGTCCCGAGCGGGAGGCTCCTGGAGCCGGGCACGAACGAGGTGATGTTCGGCTTCCGGGCGGCCGAGACCATGGGCCTCGCAGTGGGCAAGGTGGTGACGCTGCGGCGGCGCCAGCTCCTCGTCGTCGGGATCTACGACACCGGCCGCGCCCTGCTCGACCGGGGGGCGATCTTCCCGATCCGAACGGTCCAGGAGATGTTCCGGCTGGGCGACCGGGCCAACATGGTGTTTCTCACCCTCGACGGCGTCGAGCATCGCGATCGCGTGCAGGCGATGATCGCGAGGCGGTTTCCGGACCTCGAGGCGAGCCCCACCGACAGCTGGACCTCGCACTACCGGCAGGTGGACGTCATCGGCCAGTTCGTCGAGCGGCTCGGCGTCGTCGCCCTCCTGATCACCGCCCTCGGCATCTGCAGCATCCTGACGATCAACGTCACGGAGCGGATCCAGGAGATCGGGGTGCTCCGGGCCATCGGCTGGCGGCGGTGGCGTCTGGCGGCGATCGTGCTCGGCGAGGGGACGGCGCTCGCGCTCGCGGGCGCGATCATCGGGATCCCGCTCGCCAAGCTGGTCGTCGTCGCCCTGCCGATGCTGGAGGCCCTCGGACTGGTCTCGGACGTCATCCCGCTCGCCGCCTGCGGCAAGGGCGTCGCGCTCACCGTGCTGTCCGGTGCCCTGGGCAGCGTTCCTGCACTCTCCCGCGTCCTTCGCGTCGAGCCGGTGGCCGCGCTCCAGGCGCGGTGACGGCGGGGTGCGCGAGGTGAGGATGCGGGGCTTGCGGGGCGGGCTCAGCCGCCGGTCGGCCGGCCGGCTGCTCGAGCTGCGGCAACTGGCCGGCCAGCTTCTCAGGCTGAAGGCCGCCAAGGGCATGGCGCGCGCGGCGGCGGCGGTCGGCGCCCGGTCCCCCGTGACGCTGCGCCAGGTCAGCCTCAAGATCACCAACCTCTGCCACCTCCGCTGCCCGATGTGCGCGCAGTGGGGCGCCGCCGGCTACAACGTCGGCGTCGACCGGTCGGTGCTGACCGCGGGGGAGGTGCACCCGGAGCGGTACCGGCAGCTGATCGACCAGCTCGAGCCCGTGAGGCCCCTGTACTACGTGTGGGGCGGCGAGCCCTTCCTCTATCACGGCCTGATGGAGGTGGCCGCCCACATCAAGCGGCGGGGCTCTGCGCTGGCGGTGGTCACCAGCGGCCACCGGCTCGCGGAGCACGCGGCGCGCATCGTCGAGGATCGGTGGGACATCCTGATGCTGTCGATCGACGGCGATCGCGACCTGCATGACCGGATCCGCGGCCGCCGCGGGACCTTCGACCAGCTGGTCGCCGGACACGAGGCGGTGCTCGCCGAGCGGGAACGGCAGCGGTCGCCGTACCCGTTCGTCATGACGCTGTCGACGGTGTGCGAGCTCAACTCGCCGCAGTACGACCGCGTCTTCGAGGCCCTCGAGGAGATCGGCGGCGTCGACCTCGCGGTCCACTACCTGTCGTGGTTCACCACCGAGGAGGTGGGGCGCCGGCACACCGAGGTGCTCGAGGGCCGGCTCGGATGCACGCCGACGGCGTGGCGGGGCTTCGTGGCTGCGGCCGGTGGGGTCGATGTCGCGGGGCTCCGGGAGGGCCTGCAGCGCGTCGCACGGCGGCGCTGGTCGTTCCCCTTCGTGCTGGTGCCCAACATCCGGCTCGAGGAGGTGCCGAGGTACTACGATCAGCCTGCCGAGACCTTCGGCCACGACCGTTGCGTGGCGCCGTGGGTCGTTGCTGAGGTCATGCCGAACGGCGATGTGGCGCCGTGCCGCGACCACCCGGACTTCGTGTGCGGCAACATCAAGGACCAGGCGCTGGATGAGCTCTTCCGCGGCCGCCGTTTCGAGGTGTTCCGGTCGGCGCTGCGCGCCGAAAAGCTGTTCCCGGCCTGCACCCGGTGCTGCGGTCTGATGGGGATGTAGCTCGGCCATGCTGCTCGGGGCTGCAGTCGTCGTCGCCGCGGCGGTCCTGGTCCCGAAGCTGGTCGCGTGCGGCCAGGCGGCCTGGTACCGCCGCGTCCGGTACCCGCGTCTGCGCCGCCGGATGGACCGCCTCGATCGCCCTCCGGTGCGGATCTTCGTGCCATGCCACGGCATGACCGGGGAGCTCGCCGGCAACCTCGATGCCATCGCCGGGCAGGAGTACGAGCCGTTTGACGTCGTCTGCGTCACCGGGGCGGCCGACGACCCGGCGGCCGAGGCGATCGAGCAGGCGCGTGCCCGCCACCCGGGGGTGTTCCGGCGGGTGGTGGCCGGCCCTGCGACGAGCTGCAGCCAGAAGAACCACAACCTGCTGGCCGCGATTCGGCGCCACCGGGACGCCGAGGTCTACCTGTTCTGCGATGCGAAGGTCCGCCCACGGCGCGACTGGGTGGCGCGGATGGTCGAGCCGTTCACGCTGCAGCGGCCACCAGTGGTGGTGAGCGCCCTCTGCTCGGGCGGCCGCTATCGCGGCTGGAGCCTGCCCCACGTCCTGCAGCAGCAGGTCGCCTGCTGGCAGAGCGTTTCCCTGATGAGCTTCGTCGGCGGCGTGTGGGGGGCGTCGATGGCGCTTCGCAGGGCCGATTTCGATCGCCTCGACGTCGACGGTCTCTGGTCGCGGACGATCGTGGACGACACCACCCTGTTCCAGCGGCTGATCGCGGAGGAGGGCCGGCCGGCGATGTTCGCCTCCCTCGATGCCCGCCCGGAGCCGGGGTACGCCATGGAGGGCACGGGTGGCTTCCTGGAGTGGGGCGTGAGGCAGCTGCAGTACGTCCACCGCTGCCTGCCCCGCTACCGGCTGCCGATGCTGCTGCGCAACCTGGGCTCCCTGCTCGGCCTGGCCTGGCCACCAGCGCTCGCGCTCGCGCCGCCCGGGCCCGAGTGGCACGCGGTCGGAATGCTGAGTCTCGGCCTGGTCGCCGCCGACGCCGTCCTCAACCTGGCCGCGAAACCGATCACGGCGCTGCCGTTGCCGTGGCGATGGCATCTCCTCGCTGCGCCGTTCTGGGAGGCGCAGCGGACGGCGCTGTCGATCGCCGCGGCTCTGCGGCGGACCGTCGTCTGGCACGGCATGCACTATCGGGTGGACCGGCGCGGCAGGGTCACGGGGATCCGGAGCTAGCCGCCGCCCGGGGTCGGAGCCCCGCCCGCGAGGACCTCGCGAGGGCCCGGCTCAGCCTCGGCTCGAGCCGCTCCAGGTCGGCGAAGTCGGCGCGGCTGCGGCGGCTGCCTCGGCTCAGGTATCGCACCATCCCGGCCAGGCTCGCCGGGGCCCAGACCGCGGCCGCGAAGCCTGACCAGGCGAGCTGCCACAGCAACCAGCGCGGCCCGCGGCGTCTGGCCAGCTCGGGGACGGATCGCGCGAGCCACGGCAGGTAGCCGAGGTAGAAGCCCTCCATCAGCTCGAGGTACTTGCAGAGGTAGGTCGGCGAGTGGACGGCGGTGCCGCTGGTTCGGCCCGCGACCAGGTCGTCCAAGAACTCCTCCCGGCTGGCGGCGGCCGACCAGGTGTGGTTGCGAAACCGCCCCCAGCGCCGGTGCAGGTCGTCGCTCGAGCTGACGCCCAGGCGGTAGACGTCGGCCACCGCGGCAGCGTAGCGGTTCTGGCCGCGGGTGACCTCGCCGCCGTTGAAGGCCTCGACCCGCTGGATCAGCCCCTCGGAGAGCAGGCGGTGGAGCGTCTCGCCGCCCAGCCGTCGCGGGCCCGCAAACGGGTGGGCCAGAATGTCGACGATGTCGTCGCGCGTGCGGAGGAATCGGAAAAGCTCGACGGCGTCGTGGGTGTGCCGGTGGAGCTCCCGGTGGGCGCGCAGGATGCGGTCGCGGTCGCGACAAGGGTCGAGGCCGCGGTAGAGGACGAGGACGTGGGCGCCGGCCGTGGCCCGGCCACCGGCGGGGGACGCGTCCCCCACCGTGACCTCCTCCCCGCTCACGACCTCGAGCCGGCGGCGGTGGTCGGAGAGCAGGGACTCCAGGCCGCGCCGGTGGGGCTCGCTCATGACGAACGGAACGTCATGATCCGTGATCGCCAGCAGGTCGATGCCGGCGGATGCGCACTGCCGCACCCTGGCCAGGAAAGGGACGTAGCAGTCCGGAATGGTGAATCGCCCGAGCGGCGGGTAGCTCCACTGGCCGGACCGGTCGGTGTGGACATGGAGCACCGCTCGGTACCTGCCGCGGCACTGCCGCGCCGGCCCCGGGTCGGCCGGCTCAGGAAGCGGCGACACGGTCGATGCGACCATCGAGCAACGCGAGCTCCCGCGAGGCCCAGGAGGCGACCGTCGCGTCATGGGTCGCCAGCATCAGAGTGCCGCCGGTGTCGTCGCTCCACCGTGTCAGCTCGGCGAGGATGCGCTGCCCGGTCTTCGAGTCGACGCTGCCGGTCGGCTCGTCGGCGATCACGAGCCGCGGGAGGTTCACCAGCGCCCGCGCGAGCGCCGCGAGCTGGCGTTCACCGCCGGACAGCTTGTTGGCCCTGGCGTGAGCGCGGTGCTCGAGGCCGAGCCTGCCCAGCAGCTCGATCGCCCGCTCGCGGCTGCCCTGGTTGCCGTCGCCGCGGGCCGCCACCGACAGCAGGGTGTTCTCCAGCACCGTGAGGTGGGGAAGCAGGTGGTGGAGCTGGAACACGATGCCGACGTTGCGCGCCCGCCACAGCTCCGGCGACCGGATGGAACCCGACGGCTGGCCGTCCAACGAGATCGTGCCCGAGTCCGGCGCCATCAGCAGCGCGACCAGCGCGAGCAGGGTGGTCTTGCCGCATCCCGTGGGACCGGTCAGGGCGACGCGCTCGCCGGGAGAGACCTCGAAGCTGACGCCGTCCAGGGCGGTCACCAGCCCACCGTCATAGGTCTTGGTGAGGCTCTCGACGGCGATCGCGACGCCCACGGACATGGCCGGATTATAGGCCAGCCCGGAGCCCGTCTCCGCCTGACCGCGCCTGGCCTGGAGATCGGGCGTGGCAGCGGCGCCGAGGCTGCGCCCGGCTTCATCGACACCGGGCGAAGCTGCCGTGACGTGCCGGGAATCGCCCGTGTTGACACGGTGACCGGGCGGCCCTAAGGTTGGGCAAAGGGTCGCCCGCTCTCAATCCGGGGGGAGGTCGGACATGTCACGCGTGATCGCCGGCTCGGTGCGGTCGAGTCGTTTCGGCGTGCTCTTTCTCCTGGCATCGATCGCTGCGGGCGCACTGCTGGTCACGGCGTCGGGCCCCGACTCGCGGGCCGGCCGGTCCCGCGGACCCGCACTTCCGATCGCCGAGGATGGTGCCTTCCTCGTTGACGGCGAGGCGCTGTTCCTGCCGGCGGCCGCTCACGTCGGCGGCTCGGGCGACACCAACTGGCGCACCGACCTCGAGGTGTACAACGTCGGCACGGTGATGGCCGGGTACGACATCACGCTGCTCGAGCGCGATCAGGCCAACACCAACCCCCAGGTGATCAACTTCCACCTCCACTCCGGGCAGTCGGTGCGCTACAACGACGCCCTGATGTCGCTGTTCGGCTTCACCGGCGCGGCGGCGCTGATGATCACCGCCGACTCCGGCGAGCTGGTGGTGTCGAGCCGCACCTACAACCAGACCTCCGCCGGAACCTACGGCCAGTACATCGGCGGCGCCCTCGAGTCGCGGGCCATCGAGCACGGCCGCGAGGCGCGGATCATCCAGCTCAGCCAGAGCAGCTCGAACGCCACCGGCTACCGCACCAACGTCGGCTTCCTCAACTGCACGATGTCGTCGATCGTCGTCCAGGCCGACCTCTACCGCTCCGACGGGTCGCTGATCGGGAGCAGGTCCTACACCCTCGAGGCCTTCGCGTTCACGCAGCGGGACCGGATCTTCGCCCAGGTGACCCAGGACGACGTCGTCGACGGCTACGTCGTGGTGCGCACCGTGACCCCGGGCGGCAGGTTCTTCGCGTACGCCTCGGTGGTGGACAATCGGACCGGCGACCCGATCTACATCCCCGCGATCACGATCGACGGCGGGACCGGGCAGACGCCGACACCGACCCGGACGCCGACCAGGACCACCTCGCCGCAGACCGGCACTCCGACCCGGACCCACACCCCGTCGAACACGGCGACCCGCACCCCGACGATCACACCGACGTCGCCCGGGGCCACGCTCAACCTGCGTCCCTACCAGCCGTCGGGCTGGGACGGCCCGCTGGTCGCCTCGGGTCAGACCGGGACCCACGTCTCGGGCGGGCTGGTCGGCGGCAGCCCGACCTACATGGACGTCGCGATCGCCAACGATGGCCCCGGCAACGTGGAGGTTCCGGCAAACAGCGACCTGGCGGAGATCCTGATCGACGGCACCTCGATCGGCTACCTGCGCAACCAGAGCGCGTTCACCCTGCCGCCGGTCCCGACCTACGTCTACTGGGAGGACGTCCAGATCACCGGCATTCCCGCGGGCCAGCACACGATCACGATGGTGGTGGACCCGCTGGACATCTTCGCCGAGTACAACGAGGCGGACAACAGCCACACCTTCACCGGGACCTGGAGCGGGTTCAAGTCGGGCGGGGTCGGCGGCGCGACGGCGCCGACGCTCGACGCCGGCAAGGCGAGCACGCTCCGGATCCACCGGCCGGCGGCCGACGCGGGTCGGGACGCTGGGCTGGACGCCGCGGCGAAGAAGCGTGCGGCGGCGCAGCGGCGGTGGCCGGATGGGCTGCCGGCCAAGGCGGCGGCGGCGTCGACCGAGCCTATCTACATCCCGGCGGCGGCGCACGTCGCCGGCGCGGCCGGGACCAACTGGCGGACCGACCTCGAGCTCCACAACCCGGGAGCCTCGCAGGCGCAGGCCGAGGTCGCGCTGCTGCTGCGCGGCCAGGGCAACCCGAGCCCGGCGACGGCGACCTTCTCGATCCCCGCCGGCCGTTGCCTGCGGCTCAACGACGTGCTCTACGGCGTGTTCGGCTTCGAGGGCGGCGCTGCGCTCAGGGTCACGCCGCTCGCCGGCAGCGTGCTGGTGACGAGCCGGACCTACAACCTGACCGACCAGGGGACCTACGGCCAGTTCATCGGCGGCGCCGCGGAGTCGCAGGCGATCGGCGCCAGCCAGCAGGGGCTGCTCATCCAGCTCTCGCAGTCGAGCGCGTTCCGGACGAACCTCGGCTTCGTCAGCTGCACCGGCTTCCCGGTCACCGTGCGCGCCGACTTCTACCGATCGGACGGCACCCTGCTCGGCACGCGCTCCTACACGCTGCAGGCCTACATGCACCACCAGGTCGACCGGGTCTTCCAGAACGTCAGTCCCGACGCGGTCGGTGACGGCGTGATCATCGTCCGCAGCGAGACCGCGGGGGGACGGTTCATGGCCTATGCGTCGGTGGTCGACAACGCCACCGGCGACCCGGTCTACATCCCGGCCACCGTGGTTGGGGGCGGCGGGCCGACCCCCACCCACACTCCGACGCCGACGATCCCGGCCGGCGTGCCGATGGACCCGCTCGGGACGGTCGAGGATATCTTCGACTGGCTGGGCTCAGTGCCCGGCTCCGGGGAGCTCATCGACCTCGAGGAAGCGGTCGCCCGCTTCCAGGACGAGGACCTCGACGCCATCCTCAGCGACATTGCCGCGGCCTACCCTGGGATCTCCACCCTGACCCCGAATGGAATCGAGCTCGACTTCGGGTCTGGCTACATCTTCGGTGACGGCACGGTCGCGAGCGGGAGCTTCGGGGTGACGTTCAGCGACATCACCAACACCCCGTCGCAGGTCGGCATGAGCGCGGTGATCACCCAGCAGAACCTGCAGATCAACCACACCGAGCCGCCGGTGCCGGAGATGCACGGCCGGCTCGATCTTCAGGTCGACGCCGAAGGACACGTCGCTGGAACTGGCACCTTTTCGGGGACCGGCACCACGCCGAAGACGACCGGCACCAACAGCGTGACGGGCGACGTCGACATCGACTCGGCGATCTGCCTCTACTACCCGATCGGCGGCACCGTGTCGGTCCAGATGGGCGAGGACGCGCACACCTTCACCTTCGACCCTGACTGCGACGGCACCTTCGACTACCGCGGGCCCGGGATGACCGGCGACGTGTCGTTCCGGCTGCGCTGGGACGGCCCGCAGGACCTCGACATCTACGTCAAGGAGCCGAGCGGCGAGGTGATCTACTATGGCCACTCGACGTCGGCCACCGGCGGCCAGCTCGACGTCGACTCCAACGCGGCCTGCTGGAGCTATGACCCCAACCCGACCGAGAACGTGTTCTGGCCGGTCGGCCAGGCGCCGCACGGGACCTACGAGTTCTGGGCGGATCTCTACTCGGCGTGCGACGCCACGCCGACGCCCGCGTTCATCTTCTATGTGTTCGAGGGCGACGAGGTGGTGCGGGAGATCCACGGGGTCATCGCCGACTACACGAGCCCGCACTACTTCCACGACTATTGAGGATGCGGCCCGCTCGATCGGCTACCATGACGCGCCGCGGGGACGGATGAACGCCTTCCAGCTGAGCCTGCGCTCGCTCCTGCGAAAGCCCCGGCGGACCGCCCTCACGGTCGCCGGCGTGGCGCTTGCCGCCGCCACCTACATGCTCCTGATCTGGCTCGGGCAGTCGCTGGTCCGTGAGATCCAGTCCACCGTCAACCTGCTCGGCAGCGAGCTGACGGTGCAGCAGGCGGGCGTCGGCTTCCCGGAGATGTCCTGGGTCACGCGGGAGCAGATGCACGACCTGCAGACCATCCCCCACGTCACCGGCTCGACGACCGTGGCGATCACGGTCAGCCGCCTCTACGGTGGAGCGCACTTCTTCATCTTCGGCCTCGGGCCCGGCACGCCCGAGGTGCCGGGCATGGAGATCGTGAGCGGGCGCAAGCCGCAGCCGGGCGCGGCCGAGGTCATGTTCGGCCGGCGCGCCGCCGAGATGATGGGCCTCGAGGTGGGACAGGTGGTGGAGATGCGGCGGCGCCGCCTGACCGTGGTCGGGATCTTCGACACCGGCCGCTCCCTGCTCGACCGCGGCGCGATCTTCCCGATCGCCCTGGTTCAGGACATGTTCCGCCTCGGCGACCGCGCCAATCTGGTCTTTCTCGAGCTCGACAGTGCCGCCCACCGGGACCGGGTCCAAGAGGAGATCGCGTCCCGCTTCCCCGAGCTCGAGGCGAGCCCCACCGACAGCTGGACCTCGCTCTACCGTCAGGTGGCGACGGTCGATCAGTTTGTCGAGCGGCTGGCGCTGGTGGCGATGCTGATCACCATCCTCGCCGTGTCCAACGTGCTCACGTTCAATGTCAGCGAGCGCACGCAGGAGATCGGCGTTCTGCGGGCGACCGGCTGGCGACGGTGGCGGCTCGCCGCGACAATCGTCGGTGAGGGGACTGCGCTCGCCACTCTCGGTGCAATCATCGCGGTGCCCCTCGCAAAGCTGGTCATCCTCTCGCTGCCCCTGATCAGCACCCTCGGCTTTGCCGATGACCCGCGGATCCCGCTCCACGCGATCGTCGGCGGCATCGGCCTGACCATGCTGGCGGGGGCTCTCGGCAGCCTCCCGGCCGTGCTGCACGTGCTGAGGGTCGAGCCGGCGGAGGCGTTGCGCGCGCAGTGAGCTGGCCGGCATCCGCTCCAGGTTTGTCGCCGCGGCACGTTCTTCAGGGCTTCGACGAGACGTCGGTGGCTGTCGGAACCGTGTGAACCACGGACGGCCACAAGGCGCGGGCGCACTCCGACAGCGTCACCGGGGTGTGGGTGGGCAGCAGGCGCCGGAGGGCGCGCGAGATCACGGCCATCGCGGCGTCGCTCATCAGGTCGGCGGGGTGCACCGCGACTCGCGCCACTGGCCACCGGCGCGCGACCCGCGACAGGATCTCGGTCCAGGCCGCGGAGGCCGCGAGCCGGGCGCGACTCCGCGAGCTGACGGCGAGAACCGGCGATCGAACACGGTGTCCGTCGGTGTGGTGGAGGGCGAGGGCATCCTCCCACAGCAAAGGGGCGCTCGAGCGGATTCCCGCGAGCGCCCCCGGCCCGTAGAGCCACGCCGGCGCCACCAGACCCCGGGGACGAAGGCCCACCTGCCGGAGCTCGTTGAACCCCATCTCGAGTCTACGGCGGACCTCGGTCGCGCTGAGTCGGAGAAACTCCCCCTCTCCGTTGGTGAGCAGGGACGAGCGGACTCGTGTGACGAGGGAGCTGCACGCCGCGGGCGCGTCGTCGAGGTGGTGGTAACCGTGCAGCAGCACCTCATCACCGTTCTCCTCGACCCACCGTGCGATGCCGGCCACCGCTCCGGGGAAGCGTGAAAGCGGCACCTCGCCGTGCCAGTGTGGGACCACCGCCAGGCAGCACCGTCGCACCCCGAGGTGGTGCAGGAGATCGCGCAGCCGGGCGACCGCGTCGAGGTGTTGCGGCGCGACGTCGTGGATTGACGCCACCAGCCAGCGAATCACGAGCCTGCCCCGAGCGCCCAGGTGAGGTCCCTGACGGCGGGAGTGTCGGTGATCGCCGCCGACGGAGCGTCGGCCCGGGGCTGCCGGCTTGTGTGCCGGCGCGGTCGCCGCTGCAGCACGTCGTCGTACGCGGCGAGCAGGACCTCGAACGTACGCTCCCAGGCGTGACCCCGAGCGAGCTCGCGCGCCGCCGCCGACATCGGCTGCCGGGGCGCGTCGATCATCCGCACGAGCGCCCGTTGGAGGTCGACAGGGTTGCCGGCCTCAAACATCAGCGCGGCATCGCTGCCGGCGAGCGGCTCCGCAATCGCCCCGGCATCTGCCGCCACGACCGGGCAGCCGCTGGCGAGCGCCTCCAAGACGGCGAGCCCGAAGGTTTCCGCGACCCCGGGGGCCACCAGGCAGTCCGCGCTGGCGTAGAGCTCGGCCAGGCAGGCGGGCTCGTCGAGCTGAGGTATCCAGTGAAGCCATGGGTGGTCCGCCTCGAGTCGAACGATGTCAGGGCGCCGCGGCCCGTCACCAACGAGCACGAGCTCGAGGCGGCGGTCGCGGTGGGCCAGCTGCATGGCGGCGAGGAGCGTCTCGATCCCCTTCTCCCTCGACAGGCGCGCCACGCAGAGGCACCAGGGACGGCCGTCGACGATGCCGAGCCGTTTTGCCAGAGTGGCGTCGCGGCGGCAGGGGTGGAACTGGTTGAGGTCGACCCCGAGCGGTGTGTGGTAGAGGCGCGGCACGCCGAGCCTCTCGAGTCGGTGGAGGATGCTCTGGACAGCGACGCAGGTGCCGTCCATTGCGCGGTAGGTCGCCCGCATGTGGCACTCGGCAATGCCGCCGATCAGTCGGCCGAGGGGCAGCCCAGTCCGGGCTTGGAGACGGTCGCCCCAGGGCCCGAAGTAGGCTCGCGGGTAGTCGGAGTGGAGAAAGCCGACGCAGCGGCTACCGAGGACCCTCGCCGCTGGAATCACCATTGGCGGCAGGATGTAGGGGCTGCCGATCTCCACGACGTCCGGTGCCTCCCGGCTGAGGATGCTCCAGATCCTCGCCGGCCGGATGAGTGCCCGGTAGCTCGGCTGCCCGGGCACCCTGGGGCCGGCAATCTCGTAAATGCGGGTCGAGCCACGGCCATGCGTCTGGTCGACAGAGGAGGGCAGCACCAGCACGTGGCGCTCGACGCCGAACCGCGGCAGCCAGCGCATCTTCTGCCGTAGGTACGAGCGCACGCCGCCGCCGGTCGAGGAGTAGAAGTTGGTGAGGTCGAGCACCCGCATCGGTCAACGGTCGCTGCACGCCTGCAGTCGATCCCGTTGAGCTTAGACCCGGCCGCTGCGGGTTGTCGAGGGAAGGGCGCCTGCCGCTGGAGAGGATTCCTGTCTCGCTTCCTGGGCCCCGGTGCTAGACTCCGGCCGCCGGTGAGGGGCGCCGGTTCCGGGTGTTGCCCCAAAGCCTGCGATGGGAGCATGGCGGGAGTGTTGTCGGAACGAAGGGCGGGGCTCGACAGACTGCTGACGCTTCCCTTCGTCTTCTGGGTCTTTCTCTCCCTGCCGCGCGTCTGGCTTCTCCTTCGCTCCCCGACCATCGTCGAGTCCTCCGTCAGGTCGAGGCTGGTGCTGCTGGGCGTCTCGGCGCTGCGGGATGCGCTGATCGTCGCGGCGGCAGTGGTGCTGCTGCGCGCTGTCCACGCAGTGGTCGTTGCTGCGCCTCGATGGGTGGTGGTGCTCGCGATCTCGATCACTGAGCTGGTGATGGCGTCAGTTGTCGGCTTCGCGATGCTCGACGTGGAGTTCTTCAGGTACTTCGGCAGCCACGTCAGGGTCGAGCACCTCGGGTTCCTGGGTTTCGATGACGTTGGGCCCGCCGCCTTCCTCAGTGATGAGATCGGCTGGCCAGTCGTGGTGTTCAGCGCCGTGATCGTGCCGGTCGCATTTGTCGTCGCCTCGATCGCGATTCGGCTTCGTGCGCTCAGCTCGGCGATGATGACGTCGTGGGCCTGGGTCGCTGGGGTGCTTGTGTTGGTCGGTTCGACCGGCTTCGTGATCCGACTCGCTGATCCGGTCGCCGTGGAGATCGCGCGAAGCCCAGTGTTGACCCTGATCGGGGATCTCCGTCACCGCGAGCAGGCGAGGGCCCCCAGTGGACTGCCGCTTGCTCGTCTGCTCGACACCGGACCACTCCCTCGCATTGATGGGGTGCGCACCCCGCCGGCCCTCTACTTCGACCCGCAGTTTCCTCTGGTGAAGGCCACCGCTCACCAGCTGTGCGAGCTCGGCAGGTGGGATCGGGAGGCCTGCCTCACGGAGGATGCCGACGCTGATGGCTGGCCACTGAGTGCGGACTGCAACGATCTGGAGCCCGGCATTCATCCCGGGGCGACCGACGTCCCCCGCAACGGGATCGACGAGGACTGCTCGGGGATTGACGCCGAGCCGCCCAACGTCGTGCTCATCCTGTGGGAGGGAGGGCGCTCGGTCAACGTCGGCTCCATCGGGTACTCGATTCCGGCGACGCCGCGCTTCGATCGGCTGGCCGCCGGAGGCATGCTGTTCCGCAACGCATACGCCAACGGCGTCTCGACACGCAAATCCCTGATTTCGGTCTTCTGCTCGATCTTGCCCCGGCTGTCGACGCAGTGGATCTTCCGTCACGACCCCGAGCTCGAACTGCTGGCCTTCCCCGAGATCCTGCGCCGCCGTGGGTATCACGCGATCTACCTGCACGGTGGGCCAATCAGCCACGCCTCGAAGCGCCCACGCCTCGAGCGCTGGTTCGAAACCTTGATCGACCGGGCGAGCCCAGAGCTTGCCAGCCTCGGCAGGGCCGGGTGGGGGGTCCCGGACGTCGAGCTGCTGGCTGCGGCCCTCGCCTACCTGGAAGGGCGGCAGGACGCACGGCCTTTCTTCATCACGATACCCACACTGTCCAACCACTACCCCTATTCCCTTCCTGACCGCCGATACGAGATCGCTCCCCAGGAGATCAAGGCAAACCAGATTCCGAACCTGATGCGATACACCGACGCGGCAGTGGCGGACTTTGTGGAGCGGCTGCTGGCTGATCCTCGCTTCGAGAACACGCTGGTGGTCATTGCCGGAGACCACGGCATCAATCGCTTCGCGCCGCACCCCACCGGGGCACAGAACCTGCTGTGGGAGGACCTGGTCTGGGTGCCAGTCGCCCTGATCGGCGATGCCTGGAACCAGACGCCGACAGTGGTGGACGAGGTCCGTTCCGTTGCGGACCTCGGCCCGACGATTCTCGACCGCCTGGCGGTCGATGTCCCGAACCCCTTCATCGGTCACTCGCTGCTGCGCCGTTTCCCGGGGGAACGTCCGAGCTTCGCGTTCTTCGCGACCGCAGACGGCGGGCGATCGGCTGGAGTGCGGTGGGGAAGGTACAAGTACTTCGTCCACTTCGACAGTGGTGTGGCGCGACTGTATGACGTCGAGACCGATCGACGCGAGGTGCGGAATCTCGCCTACCTCCCGGAGAACGAAACCATGTGCGACGCGTACGACCTGTGGGTCAGGTCGGTCTACGTACAGAGCAACCAGCTCATCGCCGAAAACCGTCTCTGGAACCCGGCGTACGCCCGCTAGCGGGCGCGGCGGCGGGCACGGGCCAAGGGCGGCGACCGGTGGGGGCGAGGCTCTTCCCGGCCGGCGGCTCGGGGTCGGCGACCGACCGGTAGTGGTCGACTAGCGCTTCGAACACCGAACTCCAGCTCCGCTCAAGCGCCTGCTGGCGCGCGCGGCCCCCCATCGTTCGCCGCAGCCCGGGGTCGGCGACCAAGCGGTCGATCCGGTCCCGGAACTCCCGCTCGCCGGCAGCCACGAAGCCGGTGAGCCCGTCCTTGACCAGCTCCTGCGGGCCCATCCGGTCGGTCACCACGACCGGGACCCCGGAGCTCATCGCCTCGAGGACCGCGATGCCGAAGGTGTCGTTGGGCGAGGGGAACACGAAGACGTCCGCCGACGCGTACGCCCGGCTGAGCTCGTCACCGGCCAGGAAGCCGGTGAAGGTCGCTCGGGGGAGCCGGTCCTCGAGCCGTTGCCGGTACGGCCCGTCGCCCACCATCATCAGGCGGACGTCGCTCCGCTCGTGAAGAAGCTCGGCCAGCAGGTCGAGGTTCTTCTCGATCGACAGCCGGCCCACGTACAGCACCCGCACCTCGTCATGGGCTTCCCGAAAGCGGGGGTGGAAGCGATCGGTGTCGACGCCGCGGCCGAGCATGCCGACGCGGGTGGCCAGCCGCCGCTGGAGGTCGGTGCACACCGCCTCGCTGGGCGCGAGCACCAGCCGGCACCGGTTGTAGAACCACGTCTCGTGGATCCGGATGACGCGTGCGGTGACCGCACCCGCAACGCTCTGGGGCAGCCGGAGCCGTGACGCCAGCCGCTCAGCGCGCACTCTCGCGAACTCCGGCAGCGCCGTGTGGTAGGAGCCGACCAGCGGAGCTCGCGTCCGGCGTCCGACCAGCAGGCCGTTGAGGCCCATCGATCCCGGAGTTGCGCAATGCACGACGTCGTAGCTCGAACCGCGCCCCATCTTCTGGAGCCCGCGGTGGGGAACGGCGAGGTCGAAGTCGATGTCCTCGTAGATGCGGAGCGGCATCCTGGGGCGGACGCGCACGATCCGCACCGGCCCCCGCTCCTCCACCGGGCCGCCCTGCCTCGCGTACGCGAAGATGTCGAGCTGGAGCATGAGCCGTCCGGCCCAGTTCGCGAGCTGGTGGAGGGTGGTGGCCACCCCGTTGATGCCATCGAAGGTGTCGGTGAAGAGGGCGACCCTCATCGCCTCGCTGCTTCTCCGGTTGGGTTGCTCCATCACCGTCCCCCGTTCGCCGAGGTGCTCCGGAGCGTCGGTCTCCCCCGCTCTCGACCTTCCCCGGCCCAGAATACAGCGGCGGCGGCCGCCGCCCGGGCCATGACACCGAGCTCGGCAGCGCGGCGGCGGCACGAACCTCGGCACCGAGCACCGCCCCGGACGGCGATGGTCTCCGCCCCTGCCGTTCAGAGGCCGCGGGCGTCAGCGTTGCGGCGGGGGTCGCCGACCCCGGTGAGCCGGCCGGTTGCCGGGTCGCGGTAGACGGCGTTGACGCCTCCGAACCGGAACAGCTCGAGGTACGGCGACGGGAATCGCGCCTGCACGCCCCCGTGGTAGCCCATCGCCTTGAGGGCGCGGGCGTGGCGCTCCCGGATCGGCGGGTAGATCTCGATCCCCAGCCCTTTCGAGGTGTCGCCCTCGCTCCACAGCACGCGCGGCGCCTGCACCGCCTCGACGAGCGTCATCCGCCGGTCGACGACGTTGCTGATGACGGTCGCGATGATCCCGGCGATGCGTGAGCTGCCCGCGCTGCCGAGCACCAGCAGCGGGCGGCCGTCGGCAACGACGATGGTGGGTGCGCCGTCCTGGGGGAGGATGTTCCGCGGCCGCAGGTGAGCCGGGTTCGATGGGTCGGCGCCGCCGAGCAGGGTGTTGTAGAGAAAGCCCATCTCGTGGGCGACCACCTTGTTGCCGAAGAAGCGGCCGAGGCTCTGGGTGAGAGAGACCGCGTTGCCGTCGCGGTCGATCACCGAGACCTGCACGGTCTGGCTCTCGAGCTCGGGGCGGTACTGCCTGGCGAGGAACGCGCTCTCGGGCACCGGCCGGCCGAGCTCGATCACCTTCGCCCTGCTCGCGGCGTAGCTCTTGTCGAGGTACTCCGGCTGCGCGAAGGGCTGCATCCGGGTGGAGTCCGGCATGAGGGCGCGATGGTCGTCGATCGCGATGTGGAGGGCCTCGCCCACCGCCTGCAGCCGCTCGATGCCGTCGCTGCGCAGCAGCTCCTGGGGGAAGGTCTCGAGCAGGTTGAGGCCCTCGATGACCGCGCCGCCGGCGCCCGGGGGCGGGAAGGTCAACACCTCGAGGCCGCGGTAGCTGCCGCGGTACGGCTCGAGCTCCCGCGCCCGCACCAGCATCAGGTCGGAGCGCCGGACGAAGCCGTGGCTCGCGATCATGTCGGCCTCGATCTCGGCCGCAATCGCTCCCTGGTAGAACTCCGCCGCGCCGCCGTCGGCGATCCGGCGCAGGGTGCGTGCAAGGCCCGGCCACCGGATCAGCGTGCCGGTGGGCAGTGGATCCCCGGCTTGGTCGAGGACCACCCGGGCCAGCGTCGGGCTCTGGCGCACATCGTCGAGGTACTTGAAGATCGAGGCCCGGTGGAAGGGCGTCAGCCGGTAGCCGGCCTCGGCGATCGGGATGGCCGGCTCGATGAGCTCGCGCAGCGGCAAGGTGCCGTAGCGCGAGCTCGCGAGCTCGAGGGCGGCCAGCGAGCCCGGCGTCGTGGCGAGCTCCGGGCCGAACTTCCGGTCGGCGTCGTGCAGGCGCCGGAGCGCGGGTTGCGAGACCCGGATCGGGACCGGTGCCGAGCCGTCGATTGCCACCGCCCGGCCGCTGGCCATGCGGACCAGGATGAAGGTGGCGCCGCCGAGCCCGGAGTCGCCCGGGTCGGCGGCGCCGAGCGCCACCGCCATCGCGACCGCCGCGTCGACCGCGTTGCCGCCGCGCGCGAGGATCTGCACCCCGATCTGGTTGACCTCGACCGACGTGCTCGCCACCATGCCGAGGTCGGAGGTGGCGGGCCGCGCCACGAGGCGGCGGACCTTCTCGGGTTGATCCGAGGGCCGCGACGCGATGCTGCAGGAGAGGGCGCCGGCAAGCGCCGCGGCGACGACAGCCAGACCCCCGGCCCTCAGCACAGGCAGGCTAGTGCTCATCCGTCACCAAGAAGCGGCGGCGACACGACGGCGTGGCGGCTCGCGTCAGGCGTTCGGATCGGCGCGTCACGCCCATCGTGCCCCTACTTCCTTCAGGTCGCGTTTCTCATCGGACCCGGGGCATTGGCGTCGAGGCCGGCCTGACGTCCAGGCCGGGGACGACGAGAGACGCGACCTAGAACTCATAGCGGACCGCGAGCCGGATCCGCCGGGGCGGCTGGTAGCTGGTCCTTCGGCCGAAGTCGGGATTGGGGACCCCGAAGGCATCCTCGGTGTTCTGGTCGTAGGCCAGCACTCCCTGGTGGTCGAACACGTTGAACACGTCGGCCTGCAGCACGAGCCGGCCGCGGCCGAGAGCGAGCGGGTAGTCGGCATGCACGTCGAGCGCCCACTCCAGCGGCGTCCGGCTCGCGAAGCCGTCCTCGGTGACGATGCCGCTCGCCCGCGGGGCCTCGGGGATCTCGCCGGCGCGGTCGTAGACCGGGCTTGCCGCCATCGGGGTCAGCGGCCGCCCGGAGCCGGCGAGCAGCGAGGCGCCGAGGCCGAGACCCACGTCGAACAGGTAGACGCCGTGGAGCTTGACCTGGTGGGTCCGGTCGTTGGGCAGCAGGTCCCCCTCCGCGAGATGCCGGATGTCGCCGCGGAAGCCGTACTCGGGGACGCCGATCTCGGTGTAGCTGGGGTCGTCGGGTGGGAAGTCGAAGATCGAGGTGATCGTCGGGCTGGGCTGGTCGGTCTCGCTGCGGTAGAAGCCCTCGTAGTTGCCCCACAACCGCGACCACCGGTACGACCCGAGCAGCGACCACCGGTTCGCGAGGCGCTTCGACACGGTCAAGGTCACCGCGTCGAAGCGATGGAGGGGGTCAACGAAGGCCCCGACGCCGTCCACCGTCGCCGGGTGGCCGTCGCGCGGGTTGGTCACCGCGTACTCGACGTTCTCGTCGTCGAGGTAGTACAGCACCAGGGCCGCGTTGTTGACGTCCTCGAGGACCCGCGGCATGTCGCGGTGGAGGAGCTGGACGCCGAGGGTGAGGTCGCTGCCCAGCGAGAGGTCCCCGCCGAGCGACAGCTCCCGGGTGTAGGTCAGCGCGGCCGAGGGGTCGACCTCGGCAGGCTCGGTGCCGGAGAGGATCAGGTGGCGAGTCGTGCCGAGGGCCTCCACGCCTTCCGGCACCGGGTCGGTCAGGCCCGGGTCGAAGTAGTCGGCGCGCCGCACCCGACCGCTGGTCCCGAGCAGCGACATCGCCATGTTGTTGGGGACCTTGGCGAAGAAGACGCCGGCGCTGCCGTAGAGCTTGGCCCGGCCCCTGCCGCTCGGGTCCCACACCAGCCCGAGCCGGGGCGCCCAGTTGTCGTCGAAGGTGACGCCGACGCTGTCGCCTTCGAGCCGCTGTCGCTCGTAGCGGATCCCCGCCGACACCGTCAGGCCCGCGGCCGCGGTGACGCGATCCTGCACGAAGAACCCGAGGTTGGTCGCCGAGCTGCTGCGGTCGCTCGTCAGCTCCGATCGGTTGACCCGGTAGATCAGCCCGTACTGCGGGTCCGCCAGGATCGTCACCATCGCGCCGCTCGCGGTCCGGGTGCCGTCGGACAGCAGGAACGTGGGACCGGTGATGTCCCGTGTCGACTCCGAGCCGACGTCCTCGGCGTTCAATCCGTAGCGCAGCTCGTGGCGCCCCCAGAGGTGGGTCGAGCCGGCGCGCAGCTGCAAGCTGTCACCGTCGTTTTGCCCCTCGTAGCGGCCCTTGCCGCCGACGGTCGTCGGGGGAGTGACGGTCTCATCGACGACCTGCCACTGGTCGACCGACACCGTCTCGCCGAGGTCGCTGGCGGCGTGTGCCAGTGACGCGTCGATCAGCCATCCCTGGCTCACCACTCCCTGGTAGAGGAGCCCCTGGTTGTGGCTGCCGAAGTCGAGGCCGCTGAAGGCGCTGGTGCTGTCATAGAGCATCGCGGCGGCCGACTGCGGCCCGGTGTCGCCGGTCGTCGGGTCGCCGAAGGCCGACAGCTCGAGCCGGTGCCCGGTGCCGAGCAGCACCGTCAGCTTGCCCGCGTAGGCGATCCCCTCCCGGTCGCGGTCGACCTCTCCGAGCGCCTCGAGCGGGAAGCCCTCGGGGGCGACGAAGGTGGTGGTGTCGGCGACACGGCTCGCGGCGGCGAAGTAGAAGACCCGGTCGCGGACGATCCGCCCGCCGACGGTGAAGCCGAGCTCGCTGGACGACTCGCCGACGGTGTTGACCGCCCCATCGGTCAGCTCCAGCTGCCGCCGCTCGCCCTCGAGCTGCGCTGGCGTGAGGTAGGCGAAGGCGCTGCCGGCGAAATCGTTGGTCCCGCTGCGGGTGACGGCCGTGACCATGCCGCCGGTCGACTGCTCGAGCTCGGCCTCGGCGCCGGCGCTGCGGACCTGCAGCTCCTCGATGAACTCGGTCGTGACGCCGTTGCCGAGCGGGCCGTAGTCGTTGGAGAAGACGCCGAACGCGCCATACCGGGAGTTGGTGAGGTTGACGCCATCGACCACGTACTGGTTCTCCAGGCCGCTCGCCCCGGAGATCGATGGGTTGGTGGCGCCGGCGCCGGTCGACGATGACGCCCCCGGCGCGAGGTAGAAGGTGTCGGCGAGGCGGCGGCCGACCGGGATCCGAGAGGTCAGCTCCTGGTCCACGATGAGCCCGACGCTGGTCGACCGCAGGTCGAGGAGGGGGGCGGCGGCAGACACCTCGACGGTGTCCGTGAACGCACCGGGCGACAGCGTCACCGCGATCTCGGCCCGCTGACCGAGCTGGACGTCGACCGCCACGAGCTCCGCCGGCCGGAAGCCCTGGTGCTCGACGCGCACGTCGTACCGGGCAGGGGTCAGGTGGGGTAGGAGAAAACGGCCGTCGGCGTCGGTCGTCACGGAGCTGGCACCCTGCTTCGAGATCAGCTGGACGGTCGCTCCGGCGACCGGGGCGCCGTCCGCGCCGACAACCGCGCCGGCCAGCGTCCCGGTCGTGGCGTGCTGCGCGATGACAGGTGCGGCTCCGAACGTGACCATCACGACCACGAGCAGAGCGGTGATGGCCTCCTGTGGTACCCGGGAGATAACGCCTCCTTGGGATTCTCCACCGTGGATTCTAGTCTGGAATGCCGCTCGGGTTGACGACGCTATCCCGTGTGCATCCGATCTCCGCCGGTATTCCCGGAGTCCGGCGAGGGTGGCAAGTGCGAGGAGTTGTAGTCGAGGGAGGCTGGCATGGAGACGAGGATCAACCGGCAGTGGCGACTGGCAGCGCGGCCCGAGGGAATGGTGGGCGACGGGCACTTCCGCTGGATCGAGGAGCCGGCGCCGGAGGTCGCGGCGGACGGGCAGCTGCTCGTCCGCACCCTCTACCTCTCGTGCGACCCGACCCAGCGCGGCTGGATGGCGCGCGACACCTACCTGCCGGCGGTGGCGATCGGTGAGGTGATGCGCTCGTTCGGGGTCGGCAGGGTGGTCGAGTCACGGCACCCCGCCTACGCCGTGGGCCAGCTCGTGCAGGGTCAGCTCGGCTGGCAGGACTATGCGCTGCTCGACGGCGGCTCGGCCCGGCTCAGCGTGGTGCCCGACGGCGTCCCGATCCCGATCGCGATGAGCGTCCTCGGCATCACCGGGCTGACCGCCTACTTCGGCCTGCTCGAGATTGGCCGGCCGCAGGCGGGGGAGACCGTGGTCGTCTCGGCCGCCGCCGGCGCGACCGGCTCGGTGGCCGGACAGATCGCCCGCCTCAAGGGCTGCCGGGTGGTCGGGATCGCCGGCGGTCCGGACAAGTGCCGCTGGCTGGTCGACGAGGCCCGCTTCGACGCCGCCATCGACTACCGCAACGAGGACGTCGCGGCGCGGCTGGCCGCGCTCTGCCCGGACGGCGTCGATGTCTACTTCGACAACGTCGGCGGCGAGGTTCTCGACGCCGCGCTGGCCCGGCTCGCCTTTCACGGCCGGGTCGTGGTGTGCGGCGCGATCGCGGACTACAACCGCAGCGAGCTCGCTCCGGGGCCGAGCCACTACCTCAACCTGCTGCTGCAGCGTGGCCGCATGGAGGGCTTCCTCGTCCTCGACTTCCTCGATCGAGCCGGCGAGGCGGTCGCCGAGCTCGGCCGCTGGGTGGAGGCCGGCGAGATCAAGGTCCAGGTCGACATCCAGGAGGGTCTCGAGAACGCCCCGCGCACCTTGCGTCGGCTGTTCACCGGGGAGAACCGGGGCAAGCAGCTGCTCAAGGTGAGCTGACCCAGGCTCGCGAGGCTGCTGCGATTCGTTCCCGTTCCCCTTCCCGCTCCCGCACCCGAATCGGACATGACGGGGCAGGGCAGCGCCGTCCTTCTCGAGCGCCCGCGTTGACGGTCGGCCGAGCGCGGCCCGTCGTCCCGGGAACGGGGACGGGAACGGGATCGGGCACGAAGTGACGGGGAGCCGAGCCCTGAACGCCTGGTTGGTTCACACCGGACGGCGCACCAAGTCGAGCAGGGCGGTGGTGTCGATGGTGCGGGCGCGCTCCCGGATCTGGGGCAGGTAGCGCTGCTCGAGCGACCTCGCCTCGCCGAGCAGCGAGTTGAAGGCCTCCTTGAGCCGCCCCGCGTCGAGGGTCCGCCCGCCCGCGTAGTAGCGCATCGCGACGTGGCCGAGGGCGTAGGTGGTGGCGAACGAGATGGCGGAGCCGGCCGCGGCCGAGCCGAGCCGGCGGCCGAGCCCGCCGCCGAGCGTGCCGAGCAAGCCCCCGGCCAGCCGGCGTCCGAAGCGCTCGAGGTACTGGGAGCTCAGGCCGACGCCGACCGTGGCCAGGAAGTCCTTGATGTGGCCGCGGTCGAGCTCGAAGCCGTGCGCCTTCCCGACCCTGTACACCATCTTCATCTGCAGCGGGATGATCGCGAGGGTGGCCAGCGTCTGCGGCAGCAGCTCGAGCGCGCCGTTCAGGATCGAGTAGTTGAGGATCATCCGGTCCAGCTCGGCGGTGCCGGCGGAAGGGGCCGGCGCAAGATCGACGACCGGCTCGGCGGCGAGCGAGTCCGCCTGCGACTGGAATGGCTCGACGGCGCTCTGCTCGAGGCCGAGCCCGCGCCGCAGCCGGTCGAGGAGCTCGCTCTCGGCTGCGCTGCGCGCCTCGTCGGCGTCGCACACACCGACCGCCGTTTCCCAGGTGAGCCTGCGCAGGTCCGGCGATCCGATGGCCGCCGCCGCCTGCTCGACCGAAACCCGGCCGAGCCGCACATCGTCGTGGATCGCCTGCAGGTCGACGCCGCTGTCGCGTGCGAGCGACGCGAGGGCGCGGTCGACCGCCTCGCCTTCCCGGTCGTCGGTGCGCCCGTCGGCGGCCGCTGCCATCAGGCAGATCGTGAGGATCGCCCTGGTCTCCTGATCGGTCATCGGTGTCCCTCCGGCGGCGCGGCCGTGCGGTTCCCCCGTCCCGCCGCTCGTCACCTCAACGATACGCGCTTCCGGCGGCGCCGGTTCTGTCCGGGGCCGCGGGAGGGCCGCGATCCCGGCGAGATGCGATATCCTCTCGGCCCGGTCCGCGTGACGGTGGAGGAAGCCGCATGGTCGTCAAGCCGAAGAGCTCTCGGAAGATCCCGGTCGTGCTGCTGCTGGTTGTGCCGGCGCTGCTCGTCGTCGGGCTGTGGCTCGCGCTGCGGGTCGGCCCGAAGCCGGCAATCAGCCTGGAGACCGAGTGGCCGGCGGTGGGGAGGTCCAACCTGGTGACCGCCACGTTCAGCGCGCCTGGGCGAGGGCTGGGCGCGATCCGCCTCGAGCTGTCCCAGGGCGCGCGCACCGAGGTCCTCGCCGAGCGGCGCCTCGAGGGCGGGCTCGGCCTGCCGTTCATCGGCGGCGGCACCGCCGAGGCGGCGCTCGAGGGCACGGTCGGCACCGAGGCCTTCCCGTGGTTGCAGGAGGGCGACGTGGTGCTGCGGGCGGTGGCGGAGCGGCCGGCCGGCTTGCTGCGCAGCCCGGAGCCGGTCGTCCTCGAGCGGGCGCTCGCGGTGCGGCGGCGGCCGCCGCGGCTCGAGCTCATCTCGTCCCAGCACTACGCCCGCCAGGGCGGCAGCGGGGCGGTGGTCTACCGGGTCGGCGAGACCGCGGCCCGCTCCGGGGTCCGCGCCGGCGACCTCGTCTCGCCGGGCTCGCAGCTGCCGGGCGGTGGCGGCGGCGACCGCTTCGTGCTCTACGCCCTGCCCTGGAACGTCGCCGACCCGTCGCAGGTCCGGCTGTTCGCCGAGGACGACGCCGGCAACCGCGCCGAGCAGCCCTTCCTCGACCTCTTCAAACCGATGCCGCCGCGCACCGACACCATCGAGGTGAGCGACGCCTTCCTCGAGCGGGTGGTGCCGGCGATCGCGAGCCAGACGCCGGGCTTCGACGCCTCCGGCTCGCTGCTCGACCAGTACCTGCGGATCAACGGCGAGCTGCGCCGCGCCGAGCTCGCCGAGGTCGCGGCCCTCGCCGGCGCGAGCGAGCCCGCCTTCCTGTGGTCGGGGCCGTTCCTGCAGATGCCCAACACCGCGCTCGAGGCCAACTTCGCCCAGACCAGGAGCTACCTCTACAACGGCCGCCAGGTCGACCGCCAGACCCACCTCGGGCTCGACCTCGCCTCGACCGCGCGGTCCCCGGTGCCGGCGCCCAACTCGGGCAAGGTCGTCTACGCCGGCTGGATGAGCCTCTACGGCAACGCGGTGGTGATCGACCACGGTTACGGCCTGCTGTCGCTGTGCGGCCACATGTCGGCGGTCTCGGTGGCGGCCGGCGACCGCGTGGCCAAGGGCCAGATCGTCGGCTCGAGCGGCGCGACCGGGCTCGCCGGCGGCGACCACCTCCACCTCGAGGTGTTCCTGCATGGCCAGTCGGTCGATCCGCTCGAGTGGCTCGACGCCAAGTGGCTGCGCGACAACCTGGCGACCAAGCTCCGGGTGCCGGTGGGCTGAGGAACCGGATGGCGCGGGTCGATGAGGCTGGCGGCCGCCAACCCCGCGAGCCGGACGGCGTGACGTTGGGCGACGCGCCCGCCGTCGAGGCGCGCCGGCACCTCGAGTCGGTCGCGAGCGCCGCAGAGCTGTCGGAGCGCATCGATGCCTTCGTCGACCTGGTACGGTGGGCCCGCAGCGGGTGGGACGTTCCGGCGGCCGAGGCCGGCCGGCACTTCTGGTCGCGGCACCGGGCAGGCCGGCTCGAGAACGCGGTCGCGCTGCTCGAGTCCGACGAGGAGCTGCGCCGACGCTACGTGGATGCCGTGGCGGGCGTCTTCCAGGACAGCGACGCCACCAACGCCTTCGCCCATGCCGGCATCCCGAGCGAGCGCGGCTTCCTGGCCGAGCTCGGCGAGCGGGTCATGGACCGGCTGCTGCCGCGGCCCCGCAACGACCGCGATCTCGCCACGCTGCTGCGCCGCCTGTTCCGGTCGGAGGCCGCTGTCGAGCGCTTCGACCAGATCCCCGAGCCGCTGTTCGAGCGGCTGTTTCGGCTCCACGCGCTGACCGAGCATCGCGGGGCGAGGGAGAGCCTCCGCCGGGCCTTCGCCGACGGCCTGCGGCTGCTCGCCACCTGGGCCCAGGCACAGGGGCTGTCGCCCAAGCTGCGCAAGCGCGGCCGCGAGAGCGAGGTGACGGCGTCGCCGTTCTACCGGGTCGCGAAGCTCGGCGAGGCGCTGGCCGCGCGATGGCTCGCCGGCGAAGACCTCGGCTCCGAGGCCGAGGCGTGGCGGCGGGAGTGCGGCCGCTGCCGCGACGAGCTGGCCGGCATCCACGACCGGATCGAGCGCGAGGGCGTGAGCACGCACGTGGTGTACGGAATGGAGGTGATCGAGCGGTGCCTCGCGCGGATGGAGCTGATGGTCGACGTCATGGCCGCGCCGGGCGAGCGGCAGGCCGCGACCGCGCTCCACAGGCTGCTGGCGCGGCTCGCGGGCTCGGTCCATGACGACCGCAGCGTCCGCCACCTGCTGTGGTGGACCACCCACCTGCTGCAGCGCCGCATCGTCGAGCGCTCCGGCCGCACCGGCGAGCACTACATCGCGAACACCCGCGCCGAGTACCGGCACATGTGGCTGGCGGCCGCCGGCGGCGGCCTGCTCACGGTGGGCACCGCGGCGATCAAGACCGCGATCTCGGGCTGGACCGCGCCGGACTTCGTCCACGGGCTCCTCTACGGCCTCAACTACGCCGTGAGCTTCCTGCTGATGCAGCGCTTCGGCCTGGTCCTCGCCACCAAGCAGCCGGCGATGACCGGGGCGGCGCTGGCGACCATCGTGCGCGAGCGCCGAGGCGCCGAGCGGGCGGACGAGATCACCGAGGTCGCGGCCCGGATCACCCGCTCGCAGCTCGCCGCCGTGCTCGGCAACCTGCTCGTCGTGGGCGCGGGGTCCGCGGTCTTCGTCGTCCTTTGGTCGCTGCTCTTCGGCAGGCCCTTCCTGGCCGAGGCCGAGGCGGCGGAGGTTTACAAGGCCCTGAGCCCGGTCAACTCCCTGACCGTGTTCTACGCCGCGCTCACGGGGGTTATCCTGTGGCTCGCGAGCGTGATTGGCGGCTGGTTCGACAACCTCTGCGTCTACCACCGGCTGCCACTGGTGGTTGCCCAGCACCCGGCGGGCGAGCGCCTCGGCCGCGAGCGGATGGCGCGCTGGGGCGAGTCGCTCGAGCGCAACGCCGCCGGCTGGGCGACCAACGTCTCGCTCGGCTTCATGCTCGGCATGACGCCGGCGATCGGTCACTTCCTCGGTTTTCCGCTCGACGTCCGCCACGTCACCCTCAACAGCGGCGTGTTGTCGCTGGCGACCGCCTCGCTAGGCCGGGGCTGGTTCGAGGAGGGGATGTTCCTGCGCGGCATCGCCGGCGTCGCGGTGATGTTCGTGCTCAACTTGTCGGTGAGCTTCCTGCTCGCGCTTGTCACCGCGGCCCGCGCTTACGAGCTGCCGCCGACCGGGGTCAGGGAGCTGCTGCGCGGCCTCTACCGCCGCTTTACCACCGCGCCGCGCGACTTCCTGCTGCCGCCGCGCCGCGACCCGCCGATCTCGTAGGGGCCGAGCCGCGTGCCGGAGGAAAGCGTCATGGCCGCCTCACACCTCGAACCGATCCCATTCGTCCTTGACCCGCACCATGAGCTGTTTGAAGCGAGGCTCGCCCCGCAGGCTCGCGAGGAACGGGTCGTACTCGTTCAGGAACGGGTGGTTGACCATGCCTAGGTCCACGTCCCGCTCCAGCCAGTCGAGGGCCGCCTCCCGCTCATCGATCAGGGCGTAGCATTCGGCCACCCAACACGCGTACTGGAAGTCGTGCCGGGATGGCCCCTCCGAGGCCGACTTCAGGAAGGCCATGGCCTCGGCTCGATTCCCTTCGAAGCCATGCTTCATGCTGAGGCCGATGTTCGAGAAGACCGTGCCGGGCTGCTCGCGGGCGAGCTCGCCGAACACCGCCCCAGCCTGGTCACGTTCGCCCAAGTACGCGAGGCTCAGGCCATAGGCGAACTTGATCGTGGGGTCGTCCGGGAACTCCCGGTTGATTTTCTGCAGGACTTTGCGAGCCTGCTGGAACCTGCCCTCCCAGAGCCGGTTGAACCCGAGGTGGAAATGGGCCGCGGGGTTCAGCGGATCGAGCCGCGCGGCGCGCTCCTCGAGGGGGACGACCGTCCGGGTCTGGCCCAGGCTTCCCAGAAGACAGCTGAGGAAGTAGAGCGCATCGAAGTCGTCGGGGTTGGTGTCGAGCACTCGCTTGAGGTGCCTGATCGCTTCTCTCGGCCGGTCCGGGAAGCGCAGCACCCCGAGCACGAAGTGGACCTGCGGGCATTCGGGATCGAGGGCGAGGGCCTGGCCGATCCAGCTGTCCGCTTCCCGCCGGCGATCCTCGTAGTTCGTCGACCCCAGATTGAGGTGCTGGAGCTGGACGTACGCCAGGCCGGCGAACAGGACGGCGTTCGGGCCGGTGATCTCGAGGCCGCTGTGCAGGTACGTGAGCGCCCGGTCGAGCCCGGCCCGGGTCCACTTCAGGATCTCCTGCCTGGCCTTGAGGTAGAACTCATACGCGAGGGCGTTCGGGATCGGGTGCTGCGCGAGACGCTCCGCCTCCTCCGGGGTCAGTTTGACCTTCAGTGCATCCACGATGGAGCGGGAGACCTTCTCCTGGATCGCGAACACGTCGTCGAGAGTTCCGCCGTACTTTTCCGCCCACAGGTGGGCGTCGCCGGCGGCGTCGATGAGCTGGGCCGTGATGCGGAGGTTGTTGCCGGCCCTGCGGACGCTGCCCTCCAGCACGTAGCGGACATCGAGCTCCCGGGCAATCGCGGGGAGCGGCTGGGTCGTCGCCTTGTAGTGCATCGCGGAGGTGCGTGAGATCACCCGCAGCGATTGCAACTTGGAGAGATCGGCGATCAGCTCCTCGGTCAGGCCGTCGGCGAAGAACTCGTTGTCCGGGTCGGGGCTCAGGTTCTCGAAGGGCAGGACCACGATCGACTTGATTGTGGACTCGACGATCGGCTGGCCGGTGCGCAGCGACTCGGCAACCGCAGCGAGGGCCAGGGCGAGGTCGTGGGCCGAGGAGAAGCGTTCCTGAGGGCGTTTCTCGAGGCAGCGCCGAACGATCCCTTCGACGCCCGACGGCAGCGACCGCCCCAGAGTGCTCAGCGGCTCCGGGTCCTCGTTGACGATCCGGTACGAGGCCTCGTAGAAGGTCGCGCCGGGAAACGCCCGCTTGCCGGCCAGCAGCTCGTAGAGGATTGCGCCCAGGGCGAAGACGTCAGCCCGATGATCCGCGACCTCTCCCCGCACCTGCTCCGGGGCCATGTAACCGGCCGTGCCGAGAATCGTGCCGGCCTCGGTTGGGGGGCCTGCCGCAACGGTCTCACTCTCGGACCCCAGCGTCGCAGGATGGATCAGCTTCGCCAGCCCGAAATCCAGCACCTTGACCCGCCCATCACGGGTGAGAAAGAGGTTGGCCGGCTTCAGGTCCCGGTGCACGATGCCCTTGGCGTGCGCGGCGGCCAACCCATGGGCGGCCTGGACGGCCCACTCGATCGCGGTGCGGGCCGGGGCCGGGCCGGCGGCCAGCCGCGACTGCAGCGACTCGCCCTCGAGCAGCTCCATCACGACGTACGGCGAGCCCTCGTGAGTGCCGATGTCATGGATGGCGCAGACGTTGGGGTGGCTGATCGAGCCGGCGGCCCGCGCCTCCTGCTCGAAGCGCCGGATGCGCTCTGCCGAGCCGCTGAGCTCGGCCGGGATGACCTTGATCGCGACCTCCCGTCCGAGTCGAGGATCGTGGGCCCGGTAGACCTCGCCCATGCCGCCGGCGCCGATCGCAGCGACGATCTCGTACGGGCCGAGCCGCGTGCCGGAGGAAAGCGTCATCCGATCAGCGCCTCAAGCGTCTCGTCCGATGGAGAAGGAGCCGACAACCACTGTACACCAAGCGGTGAGCTCGGGTGGGGCTCAGGCGGCAACCGAGCTGACGGTGTCGGGTCAGGCCGCGCAGGCCCCGGATTGGTCCCGCTCGTTTCGCTCCAAGGCGTCAGCGTGGCACCGTCGACGTGCGCTGACGGAGATACCGGGGATCACGGCCGCGAGCTCGCCTGGCCAGGCTGTGGTCGTTTGATTCCGGAACCCAGACGACGTAAAATGCTTGCGTGGAACGTGTTGTCAACAAGACGAGGTCATTCGAGCAGGCTGCCGAATGGGACGTTCGACAGCAGGTTGCGATGACTCCACGCCAGCGCATGCGGATTGCACGGGAGTTGAAGGAGAGGGCCTACCCGAGCAACGCCAAGGATGTAAGGGCGTGGCACCGGAGCTGATCGATTCTTCGAGCTTTTCGCCTGACGTCCAGGAGTTCCTGAGGCTGCTTCACGTCCACGATGTCAGGTATTTGATCGTGGGCGGCGAGGCGGTGATATTCTACGGCCACGCCCGCCTGACCGGCGACGTCGACTTCTTCTACGACAGCGACTTCGACAACGTTCGCCGCCTGTTCGTGGCCCTTGATGAGTTCTGGGAGGGATCAGTTCCGGGACTGGGTCATCCCGAGGAGCTAGCAGATAGTGGGTTCATCGTCCAGTTCGGCGTCCCGCCGAATCGCATCGATTTGATGAACCGGATCGACGGCGTGAGGTTCGACGAGGCGTGGCAGACTCGCACGGTGGTGCCGCTGGAGGTCGGCGAGCACGTCGTTCCAGTGAACTATGTTGGGCTCGACGCCCTAATACGGAACAAGAGAGCGGCCGCCCGTCCGAAGGACATGGATGACCTTCCGTACCTCACAGAGGCGCTTCGTGGCAAGGGCCGCAGCGATTGACCGTCCGCCGAGTCCCGGACTTAGCAGACTTGTCCTCAGTCGGCGACTGAACCGAGCAAACGAGATGATGGCGTCCCAACAGAGGAAATGTTTGCTTTTCGCCTCGAGTTGTGTCAGGGTGACGTGTTCGCGTCGCGCCACCCGACGTCAGGGTGGTGGCAGGCGCGGACTTCACAGGGTCGCCAGATGACCCGTACGGCAGTCCCCCGGCAGTTCTCCCGTTCATAAGTCAGCCGGAAACGAACCGCAGCGCATAGCGACCTGCTGTCGTGTGCCTGCGGAGAGAAGCAGTCCTCGGTATGGGCTTTCAGGCCGGCCACCGTGGCTGGCCAGCGATTCGGCGGGCAGCGGGCCCGCCATGACGGAACGAAGGGAGGGCGCCGGCGGGAGTCAGCGCCTCCAAGGAAAGAGAAGGAAGAGATGTCGAAGAAGCTGTTTGTTGGGAGCTTGAGCTGGAACACCGATGACCGCAGCCTGCGGGAGGCGTTCTCGCCGCACGGCGAGGTCACCGAGGCCGTCGTGATCACCGACCGTGACTCGGGTCGCTCCCGCGGTTTCGGGTTCGTGACCTTCGCCGATGGCGAGGCCGCCGCGAAGGCGGTCGCGGCCCTCAACCAGACCGAGCTCGACGGGCGGACCATCAGGGTGGACATCGCCCAGGACAAGGACCGCGACCGCGACCGTGACCGCGGAGGCTACGGACGGCAGGGTGGCGGCGGCAGCCGCTGGTAGCACCGGCCGCGAGCCCGGGCTTCCTCCCTCGTGGAGGGAGCCCGAGCACGTTCACGGCCTTGCGAGTGAATGTGATGGTCGATGCCGAGGCGCTGTCCTCGGGACTCGACCGTGGTCCGGCCGCCGTGGCCGGCCCCCACACGAGCGGGTGGAATCACCGCGTCACGTTACGGGACGGAGCGCACCATGCAGCGGTGGCGCCTTCCGCGACAAGAAAAGGAAACGACCATGTCCCAGAAGCTTTATGTGGGGGGGCTGAACGCCGCCACCAACGACGCTCGGCTGCGTGAGGTGTTCGCCGAGTACGGCGAGATCACCGAGGCAAAGGTCATCACGGACCGCGATTCCGGCGCATCCCGGGGATTCGCCTTCGTCACCTACACGGACTCCGAGTCCGGCGAGAAGGCCATCAGCGCCAGGAACAGCTCCGAGCTCGACGGGAGCACGATCACCGTGAGCGTAGCGCGGGCTCGCGCGGAATCCGATCGCGGCCGCTTCGGCCGGTGACAAGGGGCCACTGGCCCCTGCAGATTGAGAGACGACGCCCCTCGGCAACGAGGGGCGTTGTCTATAGGGACCGATCAGCGCCGGAGTACTCCGACCAGGCCGCCGGAGACCAGGGCCGTGAGGTCAGAAAGCACGCCCGGCACCGCCGACCCGCCAGGGCAGGCCAGGAAGCGCGGCCGCCATCGGGGATCGAACTTGTCCTTGTACTGGCGCAGCCCCTGGAAGTTGTAGAAATGCTCACCGTAGCGGTACAGGAGAACGGCGAGCCGGTTCCAGAGCGGCGCAAACGGCCCGCTGCGCAGGCCGGCGAACGGCGCCATGCCCAGACCGAAGAAGGAATACCCCTGCTCCTGGCCCCACAGCATGAGGTTGACGAACAGGTAGTCCATGACGCCGGCCGGGGCGTCGGCTCTGAAGCGCATCAGGTCGATGGACAGCTCGCCGCCCGGTGCGCCCGGCCACAGGTTGGCGAAGGCCACCACGCGATTCTCGCTGCGCACGACCGCGACCGGCTGCTGCCGCAGGTACGCCTCGTCGAAGCGACCGAGCGAAAAACGCTTCTCTCGCGTGCTCTTCGAGGTCAGCCATGCGTCCGACACCGCGCGTAGCTCCGGAAGGAGTGCTGGGACCGCCTCCGGCGGCATGATCGCGAACGAGCACCCCTCACGCTCGAGCTTGTTCAAGCTGTGACGCAGCCCTTTGTGCTCCCCACCATAGAGGGAGAAGCGTGAGAGGTCGACGCGCGCCTCCTCGCCGATCTTGAGCACGGTCAGGCCGAGGTCGAGGTAGATCGGCAGGTTTTCCTCGCCGACCTCGTAGAAAACGGTCCAGCCGCCGTGGCGGTCGGCGAGCGTGTGGAAGTGCCAGATCAGCTCCGCGTGCTCCTCGCTCGGGCCCACCGGGTCCCCCATGGCCACCCAGCTCCGCTGCTGGACCGCGTACATGACGAAGGCCGCCCTGGAGTCGGCGATCAGGAAGCGCTTATCGCCGAGCAGCGCTAGGTGGGCTGAGGCTGCCGGCGAGCTTGCCACCAACTCGCGGACCAGTGCCCGCGTCTCGTCGCTCGCGGCCGCCTCCCGCGGCGCTGCAGGGCCGAGCAGGCGCACGATGCCGAGCGACACCAGGCCGATCGCGACGGCGAGGGAGGAGCGCAGGAAGCGAGAGGCGTCGCCGTGAAGCTCGAACTGCCACCACAGCTCGCTCGAGTAGTCGACGTGGCGGTAGGCGAAGAGGCCGATCCACACGGCGCCGATCACGAGCATGGCGAGGGCGGCGAGCCAGGCACCCGAGAACGGTTCGCTGAGCAGGGCGGCGCGGCGGTAAAAGGCCCGCCTCGCAGGGAGCAGTGCCGCCAGCATCAACGCCAGGAAGACGGCCGCCTCGACGTGGAGACCGCGCAGCAGCGACAGGACGACGCTCAGGGCGAGCAGCCCACTGGCCAGGTAGTACGCGACCTCGAGCCGTCGGCGCAGTCCCCAGGCAAGGACGATCAAGCCGATGCCAATCAGGCTGCCGAGGAAGTGGGACAGCTCTAGGACGGCGAGGGGAACGAAGTCGGCCAGCCAGTGCAGGCGGGCCGGCGCGGCCGGTACGGAGCCGAACACGAGCATCGCCCCGCCGCCGAGGAAGGTCAGGACTGCGAGGAGGTGTGGCTCCACCGCCGGTAGCCAGCTGCCGACGATCTTGACCGCCTTGCCCAGCTCCTCCCGCCGCTGGTGCAGCTCGAAGGCGAGCAGGAGCAGCACCGCCACGGCCAGCGGCAGGAGGTAGTAAATCAGACGGAACGCGAGCAGGGAACCGAGGGCGACGCTCTGCGGCACCGTGGTAGGCAGCAGGATCACCATGACCGTCTCGAACACGCCGAGCCCGCCTGGGACCTGGCTGACGAGGCCGGCGAGCTGGGCGAGAAGGAACACGGCCATGAAATGTGCGAAGTTGCCGGCCGTCTGGCGGGGAAGGAGCACGTAAAGGACCAGTGTGGCCGAGATCCAGTCGAGACCGGCCAGCCCGACCTGAGCCAGGGCTTGGCGGAGCGAGGGCAGTGCGAGCTGCCAGCGACCGAACCTGAAGGGTGCGCGGCGCACGGCACACGCTACGAGATAGGTGGCGGCAATGAGCAGCAAGGTCACGCCCAGTGGCCGCAGGGCAGTGACCGGGAGGTGGAGCCCGGTCGGGACGACCCCTCCAGCGAGAATGAAGGTCACGCCTGCGCAGGCGATCAGACCCAGCCAAAAGGTGATGCTGTTGAAGGCGAGGACGGTGGCGATCTCGACCGCCGACAACCCCCAGACCGAGTAGAAGCGGAAGCGCACCGGTGCGCCGCTGAAGAGGGTGAAACCGACGTTCTGGGCGAACGCGAAGCCGAGGTAGGCGGCGAGGGACGAGCGCTTGAGCCCGACCTGTGCTCCGACATAGCGCAGCGCGACGGCGTCGTACTGGGTCAGGACCAGGTAGCTGAACGCCGTGGCCGCAACCGCCGTCACAAGTGCCCTGACCGGAATCCTCCTGAACTGGTCGATCACCTCATGCAGCCGGATCAGCTCGAGCTCGCGATGGAGGACGTAGAGCGCGACCCCGAACAGGACGACTCCGACCACCGGCGCCAGCCGGTGCAGCCAACCTCGGGTGGAGGTGTCCCCTGCCATGTCCGGGCGCCAGTCTAGCGAAGCATCGGCTGCCCTCGTCCCTCTCCCCGAGGTTGCGGCCCGCGGCTGCGGGTCGTTTGCGAGCCCTCCAGCGCGGGTCCACCGGCGCGGCACAGGTGGCGGAATGCTAGGCTGCGTGCCATGGAGCTCAGCGTCTTCGACCTGTTCAAGATCGGCATCGGGCCGTCGTCGTCGCACACCGTCGGGCCGATGCGGGCGGCCAAGTTCTTGTGCCGGAAGCTGCGGAAGCACGGCCTGTTCGACCGGGTCGGGCGGGTCCGGGTCGAGCTCTACGGCTCGCTCGCCTCGACCGGGCGCGGGCATCGCACCGACCGTGCCATCGTCTGGGGGCTGCTCGGCGAGGAGCCGGAGACGATCGAGCCAGAGCGCCAGGAGCCGCTCTGGCGCGAGGTGGAGGCGAGCGGCCGGCTGCTCCTGGACGGCGAGCGCGGCATCGCCTTCTCGCCCGCCGCGGACATCGTTTTCAAACCGGACGAGCTGCTGCCCTTCCACCCGAACGGTATGAGGTTTCTGGTCAGCGACGAGGCCGGGGCCTCCCTGTACACCAAGGACTTCTACTCGATCGGCGGCGGCTTCATCGTCGGTCAGAAGACGGCCCGGGCCGACACCCTCATCAAGTCCCCCGAGCCGGTGCCGCGACCCTTCCGCTCCGCGGACGAGCTGCTCGAGATCGCTCGCCGCGACGGCCTCACCGTCGCCGAGGTGGTGCTCGGCAACGAGAGCGCTCGCCGTCCCCGGGAGGAGGTCGAGGTGGGCCTCGACCGGATCCACGCCGCCATGGGAGCCTGCATCGACCGCGGTCTCGAGCAGGACGGGGTGCTGCCCGGCAGCCTCGCCGTGCGCCGCCGGGCCAAGGGGCTCTACGACATGCTGCGCACCCTCAACGAGAGCGCGCTCACCGACCCGCTCACCATCCTCGACTGGGTCTCGCTGTACGCGCTCGCCGTCAACGAGGAGAACGCCGCCGGCGGCCGGGTGGTCACCGCGCCCACCAACGGCGCGGCCGGCATCGTGCCCGCGGTGCTGCGCTACTACGAGCGGTTCATCCGCGGCGCCGACCGCGCCGGCGTCCACGCCTTCCTGCTCACCGCCGGCGCCGTCGGCATGCTCTACAAGCTCAACGCCTCGATCTCGGGCGCCGAGGTGGGGTGCCAGGGCGAAGTCGGGGTCGCCTGCTCGATGGCCGCGGCCGGGCTGACCGAGGCGCTCGGCGGCAGCCCCGAGCGGGTGGAGGACGCCGCCGAAATCGCCATGGAGCACAACCTCGGCCTGACCTGCGACCCGGTCGGCGGGCTGGTCCAGATCCCGTGCATCGAGCGCAACGCGATGGCGGCGGTCAAGGCGATCAACGCCTCCCGCATCGCCCTGCGCCGCACCAGCCGCGCCTACGTGTCGCTCGACCAGGTGATCGCCACCATGCGCCAGACCGGTGCCGACATGGGCTCGAAGTACAAGGAGACCTCGGCCGGCGGCCTGGCGGCCAACATCACCGAGTGCTAGGAGCGTGAGGGCATAGGCCCCTGGGCGCATTGCTGGATTCGGGTTGTGGGGTCGGCCTCTGCCCACACGCTCCTCGGGATGCGCTGCGCGCATCCTGGGGCAGTGAAGATGCTCCTCAATTGGCATCTTCAGCCACCACGGGCGCTCGTTAGGCCACTACGGCACGAACCCCTTCTCAGATTTGACGACAAGGCGGCTGGTCGGTGGAGATGACGAAGGGGCGCGATCTCTTGGAGTTGCAGGCGGTGCCACCGGGCCGAGGAGAAACGCGGGCCGTGGGGACAAGTGGGTGACTGTCTCGCAGTGAGCTGTGCAGGCCCGCTCGCGCGCCTTCCACTGGGGCGAGGACGGGCCGGTCGGCGGCCCGGCTCCCCCAGACAGCAGTAGATGGCGGTAGAATCGAATCACGGTGCACCCTTCTCATCCAGACTCGGAGGTGGTCCATGTCTCACCGGCTTGGATTCCTGGCGCTGGCCGCGGCGGTGATCCTCCTGAGCCAACCGGCTTCCGCCGCCACCTTCACCGTCAACTCGACCGTGGATGGTCTGGACGCGAGCCCGGGCAACGGGGTGTGCCTCACCCCGATCAGCACCTGCACGCTGCGGGCGGCGATCCAGGAGTCCAACGCGCTCGCCGGCGAGGACCTGATCATCGTGCCGGCGGGGACGTACCTTCTCAACCGGCCCGGCACCTCGGAGGACCAGTGCGTGAACGGGGACCTCGACGTGCGCGAATCGGTGACCATCCGGGGCGACGGGCCTGACCGCACGGTCGTCGACGGCAACTCGATCGACCGGGTCTTCGACCTGGTCCCGCCCTCCAACGCGACCATCCGGTTCGAGGGGATCGGGATCCACAACGGCCTCCTGCCGCTCAGCGCCCTCTATTGGGATGGGGGCGGAGGTGTGCAGATCAGCGGCCCGGTGACGGCGACCTTCGAGCGCTGCCGCCTGCACGGGAATCGCGCGTCCTCGGCATGGAGTCACAGCGGTTACGCGATCCACGCGTACGCCGTTGACTCGCTGACGCTGCTTGCATGTGAGATCGACGAGAACCGGCGCACCGACGGAGCCACGATCGACGGAATGGCGCTGGGATTCCATGACACAACGGGGAACTACCGGCTCGAGCGCTCGTGGGTCCACAACAACGATGGCGTGGGGGTCTTCGAGGACTCGGTCGTGAGCACAGTCATCGACCGCTCGACCATCGAGGTGCAGGGAGGCCGGGGGGTCTCGGTCGGCGGCCGCCTGTACCTGCTGTCGAGCACCCTTGCGTACAACCAGAATGGCGGTCTCGAGGTCCGATCCTCCGCGAGTCTGGTCTACGCGGTCAACTCGACCCTGAGCTCCAACGTGACCGACTTGGGCGGCGGCGGCATCCTGGCGTACGACGGCATCGTCGACCTGTCGAGCGTGACCATCACCGGCAACATCGCAGACGGCGACGCCTCGGGCTCTGGGAACGGCGGGGGCATCCAGATCGTCCCCGGAGCAGACGTCCGGCTGCGCCACGTCGCCCTCGGCAGCAACTCGGACTGGTCGCCGACCGTCGAAGTCCACCCCGACTGCTCGGGCACGGTCTACTCCGAGCGCTTCAACCTGATCTCGAACGCAGTCGGATGCACGATCACCGGCGACACCGGCGGCAACATCGGTGGCGTGCTCCCGGGCCTCGGCCCGCTGGATCGGCAGGGCGGTCTCACACCGGTGCACGTCCCGCTGCCGGGCAGCCCGGTGGTGGACGCCGGCGATGAGTACTGCACGGACATCAACGGCGCCCTGGTCCAGCTCGACCAGAGAGGCTACCCGCGGACGGTCGAGGGCGACGACCTGCCGGGCACCTACTGCGACATGGGCGCCGCCGAGCGCTGGCCTGGGATGCTGTTCATGGACGGCTTCGAGACCGGGCTGGCCTGGGCGTGGAGCGCAACCGTCGACGACTGACGAACGGCCTCGGTGCCGAGCGGCGTCGTCGGCAGCGGCCCTCGACCCCGGGCGGAACTCGGGCCGCAATCGCGTAGCATGGGGTCGGGAGGCGCGATGCTGCGGTGGTGGCGCGATCGGCGGCGGGCGAAGATCCTGGCCTCGCCGTTCCCTGACGAGTGGCAGGTCCGGCTCGAGCTCGATGTCGCGCTGTGGCGGGCCATCCCGGCGGCGGCCAAGCCGCGCCTGCTGGACGACCTGCGCCTGTTCATGGCCGAGCGCGACTGGGAGCCGTGCGGCGGCATCAAGCTCGACGACGCGATGCGGGCGGTGATCGCCGCCCAGGCGTGCGTGCTGACGCTGGGGCGCTCGGTGGACGCCTTCGACCACGTCCGCTCGATCCTGGTCTACCCGACCAGCTACCGGGCGCCGGACGTCTGGGAGGACGACGCCGGCGTGGTCACCGAGGAGATCGACGAGCGCGAGGGCGAGGCGTGGGAGCGCGGCATCGTGGTGCTGTCGTGGCAGGAGCTCGCCGGCGATGCGCGCGCGCTCACCGGCCGCAACCTGGTGCTGCACGAGCTGGCCCACCAGATCGACATCATCGACGTGCTGACCGCGAACCCGTCGAGATTCGAGGGCGGGCGCGAGGAGGCGGTGCGCCGGATGGACGCCTTCCTGGCCGCCTACGAGGCGCTCGACCGCGAGGTCGAGGCGGGGCGGCGGGTCAAGGCACTGGACTCCTACGGCGCCGAGGACGAGGCGGAGTTCTTCGCGGTCGCCACCGAGTCGTTCTTCGAGCGCGGCCTCTACCTCAAGACCCACCACCCCGAGCTCTACGACGTCCTCGCCTGGTACTACAACCAGGACCCGGCGGCGTGGCCGGCGCCGGAGCGCTCGCTCACCATTGGCCAGACCGGCCGCGAGCGCCGCCGTCAACGGCGCGAGGAGGAGCGGAAGCTGCGCAAGCGGCGTCCGGGCTGAGCCGCCGCGCGACGCGAGCGGCTCACCGTACCTCGTCACGCGTCGAGCCGATCCCTCTCGGCCCGCCACCTCGAACAGGGGCGGGCGCATCCAAGAACCTCTCGATCATGGGAACCAGCCGATCGGCACGCGCCATGAGCGTCATGTGGTCGGTGCCCGGGAGCACGGCGAGCTGGGCGTACGGCAGGAGCCGGTACACCTCGACGGCGTGCTCGGGCCGCACGATGTCGGCGTCGCCGGCCACCACCACCCGTCGCCAGGTGGGGCTCGGAAGCGGTCGGTGGCGGGAGCCGTCCGCCGCCCTTCCCGGGTCGGCCTCCGGCACGCGGCCGGTGCTCTCGAGTCGGGCCGCCGCCCGAATGCGGCGCCGGGGACGAGATGGGCGCGTCGACCGCTCGCCGTCCCCGCCTCCCACCAGGAGAAGGCGGGGGCCGCCCCGATCCCGGGGCGACCCCTGCAGGGGAGGAGAGAATCGACGGCTACTCGGCGGCCAGGCCGCTGGCGCTGGCGGGGAGGCCGAACAGCGCATGCAGCTCGGAGAGGGCTCCGTTGCGCCGGTCGACCCGATACGCGCTGATGCTGCCGTCGCCGCTGTTGAGCGAGTACAGGTACCTGTCGTTACGGCTCAGGGCCAGCGCGACCGGGGCGCGGCCCGTGACGGCAGACGTCCCGCTCGGAGTCGCGAGGCTGAGCTGTGGCTGGCCGTTGACGATCCTCGACCTGATCGCGGTGATCGAGTCCGACCCCATGTTGGCGGTGAAGATCCAGCGGCCGTTCCGTGTCATGGCAAGGCCAGCCGCCCACGTCTGGTTGATGGGCAGCGACGGAGCAGCCGACCGGACCACGATCTGGCCGTCTCTCTCCGAGACCGAGTGCACGCCGACGCTGCTCGAGTCCGGCATCGCGTCCGCGGCCTCGGAGGAGTAGACGAAGCCTCTGGTGTCGAAGGCCAGCCCCCACGGCGTGTCCATGTGCGAGGGCCCCGACCCGGGGTGGCCGGCGTGGACGGCGGCAAGCCGGGCGACGCCCGTCTCCTCGTCGAGGGAGTACACGGCGATCGTGTCCGAGGCGCTGTTGGAGACCAGGATCGCCTCATCCTGCGGCGCGAACACGATCTGGACCGGCTCGGACCGCGAGCTCGGCAGCGGCTGGATCGAGCCGGGGATGAGCGCGAGCCGGCCCCGCTCGGAGAGCTTGAAGCCCGCGATCGAGCCCTCGACCGGGGAGATGGCAGTCGGCTCCGCCGGGTCTGTGGAGAGCGCTCGCAGGGGTCCGGAGTTGAGCACGTAGACCAGCCCCTCCCGCGCCGCGAGCGAGACCGGGGTCGAGCCCCCGGACGGCCACTTGCCGATCAGCGCCGGGAGCCTGGTGTCGTCGTCGGCGTTCGAGCGCAGGCGGAACACCGAGATCGTCGAGTCGCCCGGGTTCACCGCGAGCAGGAAGCGCTCGCCCACGAGCTGCACTGAGCCGGCGCTGTGGAGCGCCTCGCCGCTGCCGGCGCCGCCGGTCGCGACCCGGGTCGCCTCCTCGAGCTTTCCGTCGGCGTAACGGGAGTAGACCACGATCTCGTTGCTGCCCTCGTTGTTAGTCATCAGATAGACCGCGCCAACCGGCCGTGCCGCCTTCGACGCATCCTCGCCTTGAGCAGCGAGCTCGGCGGCGACGGCGGTGCCGGACGGCGTCACGACCGCGATTACGGACGCGGCCAGCGCCGCCAGCAGCCATGGCCTCAGACTCGCACCACGTTCGCGCCCTCGATTGACGATTTCTCGACTCATCGTGAACCTCCTTTGGCCGTTGCTCAGATGGCCTGATGCTCAAACCGGCGGGCCGCATGGCCGTCCGGTCGTGGTTGCTCGTCGACTTCCGTCCAACCGCGTCCCTCACGCCGCTCCGGCGGCGAGGTGGCGCACGGAGAGGGGTTGCAAGCACGATGCCAAGTTGAGGAAACGTCTCAAGAAATCCGACAAACCACTGAATCCTGGTCGTTTGCCGTGCACGCTGCTGCCGCCAGCCGGTGCGGCCGGCCCGGCCGCCGACAAGAGCTGGTGGTGGCGGTCACGAGCTTTGGTGATTGCCGGATCCGGGCCGCCGGCGGCCCGCCGGCGGCCTCAGTCCCAGCGTGCGCAGGCGGTAGGCCAGGGTGGAGGGCGGCATGTCGAGCAGCTCGGCGGCGCCGCCGGGCCCGTAGATCTTGCCGTTGCAGGCGCGCAGCGCGGCGCACAGGTTCTCGCGCTCGAAGCTGCGCATCTCGGCGTCGGTCAGCACCCGCCCCGGCAGACCGGTGCCCGGTTCCGTGAGCCACGGCGCCGGCGGCACCGGACCGGCCGAGGGGCCTGGAAGCTCGATCGCCATCCTCCCGCCGAGCGCGGTGATCGCGGCGCGCTCCATCACGTTGCGGAGCTCGCGGACGTTGCCGGGCCATGGGTAGGCGCGCAGCGGTCCGATCTCCTCCGCGCCGAGCGAGGGGCAGGGGATCTGGAGCTGGCGGGTCGCCCGCTCGAAGAAGTGGCGCGCCAGCGGGCCGATGTCCTCGGTCCGCTCCCGCAGCGGAGGAATGGCGATCGGGAAGACGGCGAGACGATAGTAGAGGTCGGAGCGGAACCGGCCTTCCGCGACCTCGATCTCGAGGTTGCGGTTGGTGGCCGCCACGAGGCGGACGTCGACGGTCTGGGACAGCTCCGCCCCGACCCTCTCGAAGCGCTGCTCCTGGAGCACCCGCAGCAGCTTGGCCTGCATGTCGGTTGGGATTTCGCTGACCTCGTCCAGGAACAGGGTGCCGCCATCGGCGAGGAGGAATCGCCCGACGCGGTCGCGAATGGCGCCCGTGAAGGCGCCCTTGACGTGGCCGAAGAACTCGCTCTCGAAGAGCTCGCGGGTGACCGAGGCGCAGTTGACCGCAACCATCGGCCGGTCACGGCGAGCGCTGCGCAGGTGGATCTCGCGAGCCACCAGCTCTTTGCCGGTCCCGGTCTCGCCGACGAGGAGCACCGTCGCGTCGGTCGGCGCGGCGAGCTCGATCTTGTCGATCACCTCCTGGATGGCAGGGCTCGATCCCAGCAGGCGGTCCTCGTCGTATCGGGCCTCGTTCAGGCCCGCCTGGCGTGCCCACTGCGGCGTGGTCGACGGTGACATGCGCTACCCTCCCCGAGCGGCCGATCGGCCGCCGCTTCCTCTGGCCACGTTGCCGCCTCCCGGTCGGGGCGCAGGAGCCTCGTCCTCGAGCGGACACCGGCGAGGCGCCGGCGTCCCGGGACGGGATCCCCTGCCGGCCGATGCCCCCCGCGACTCGACGTCCTCCCCTGCGACGACGCACCGGCCACCCGCCTACTGTAGTGGCGTTGAAACTGGTTCGCAAAATCGTCGCGAGTGACCCCTGTCACGACCAGGTGTCCGGCCGGCGTCGACCATCGACGAGCCACCGACGCGCGGCTCGGCGGTTGGCGGCCGGGGGTTTCGCCAGTCGTTCCTCCTTCCGGCTCCGCCGCCAGGCGCAGAGCGGGGCGCGCGGGCCAGCGCTGACAGCCGCCCCTGACTGCCAACTGACCCCGCCATCGAGACCCTCTCGTGCCGCTTGCGGTCACCGCCGCGGCCCAGACCATCGCTCCCTTGCGCAGCCTCGGGCGGACCGCTCCGCCCACGGAATGCGGGTCCCCCGACCCGGGTTGGCGCAATCACGGGTGCGTCGCATCATCCACGAGCGGGAGTCCGGCACGATCACTGTGATCGGGGCGACCGGAGACACCGGCAGGAAGATTGCGGCGTCCCGGCTTGAGGAAAGGAGAGCTTCATGGCCGTCAAGCCGATCCCTGATGGACACCACACCGTGACGCCCTACCTGGCGGTGAAGAAGGGAGTCGAGGCGCTGGAGTTCTACAAGAAGGCGTTTGGAGCGAGCGAGAGCTTCCGCTTCGTCATGCCGGACGGGCGCCTCGGTCACGCGGAGTTTCGCATCGGCGATTCCGTGGTCATGCTGTCCGACGAGTTCCCGGAGTTCGGTGGCACGGCGCCGGACACCCTCGGCGGCACGCCCGTCACCATCCACCTCTACGTCGAGGACGTCGACGCGTTCGTCAAGCGGGCAGTCGCCGCCGGCGCCAGCGCGCGCAGGCCGGTGGAGGATCAGTTCTACGGCGACCGCTCCGGCCAGCTCGAGGATCCGTTCGGCCATCTCTGGTGGGTCGCCACCCACAAGGAAGACGTCAGCCCCGAGGAGCTGGACAGGCGTGTGCGGGCGATGCCCGGCACCTGTTGAGGGCGAGGGGGGGTCTGGGCGGGGCGACCGCGAGGAGAGCACCGGTCCTCGTCCGCATCGCCAACGACTTCGCCAAGGCGCTCGCGATATATGAGCGCGAGCTGTTCACATCGGAAGACGGCCACGCATCATCCGAGCCTGGTCCGGCACCGGCATCATGGTGCTGGCTCGACGACCTCCCGCCGCCCGAGGTTCCGGTCGCCGGCGCGGAGGCGGAGGTCGCGGCGCAGCCGCTCGAGTGCGATCACGTGAATGATGGTGGACGCCGGAACCGCGAATGTGGGCACGATGATCATCGGCAGCGCTCCCATCGCCGCCACCGGCGGCACCTCGCCGAGTTCGGGCAGCAGCAGCGGTGCGAGAACACCGGTCCCCATGCCGACCGCGACCACGAGGTCGACGAGGCCGAGCACATTCCACACCGCGGCCAACACGGCCGCGCCCCGGGCTTTGCGGGCGAGCGCGAGGGCGACCAGCGGCGCGGTGAGCCCGACCGCGACGTCCCCCCACCCCGCGGGCAGGGCGAAGTGCGTCGGCAGCCGGCCCTGGGCGAGCAGCAGCACGAACACGATGCCGACGACTCGCCAGGCCTGGAGGGCGTGGAGGGTGGGCAGCGGCACCGAGGCGACCGCCTGCCGCAGCGATGAGGACCCCCAGAGCGCCGCCACCACGACCGCGGCCGAGATCGCGATGGTCCATGGAATCAGCGGAGTGATCGAGCCCGGCTCGCCCGCGATCGCCGGCACGCCGTCAGGAGCGAGAGCGACCACCGCGCCGAGCCAGCCGCCGAGGACGATCGCCGATCCGACCCGGACGCGCCGCCGACCGGCGGCCGTCAGCCCTCCACGGCTTGCCGCTGCCGACAGCACGGTCCAGATCGCCACCGCGATCGCGGCGGCGGTCGTCATCATGATGAACGTCACCGAGCTGGAGATCTCCGGAGTCATTGCCGGGCTCCTTTCTTCTAGGCAAGCTGGCCCTCGCCGTCCGCGGGCGCCCACGCCGGCGCGGCCGCCGTCGACGGGCGTTCGGCGGCGGAGCGGACGCGGGACACCAGCATGTAGATCGACGGAACGACGAACAGCGTGAAGGCGGTCCCCACGATCATGCCGCTCACCAACATGATGCCGATGCTGTTGCGGGCGCCGGCGCCGGGCCCGTCGGCGAACACCAGGGGGAGGTGGCCGACGACGGTGGCCGCGCTCGTCATCACGATCGGCCGCAGGCGGGTCCCCGCCGCCTCGACGACGGCGCGCGCCTTGTCGAGCCCCGCCGCCTGGAGCTGGTTCGCGAACTGCACGATCAGGATACCGTTCTTGGCCACCAGGCCGACCAGGGTGATGAGACCGACCTGGCTGTAGATGTTGAGCGTGGTCAGGCCCAGAAACGAGAACATCAGCGAGCCGGCGAGCGCCAGCGGGACCGAGCCGGCGAGAACGATGAACGGGTCGCGGAAGCTCTCGAACTGCGCCGCCAGCACCAGGTAGATGACGATTGCCGACAGCAGCAGGGTGCCGAGGAACTTGCTCCCCTCGACGCGGAGCTGCCGCGACTGGCCGGCGTAGTCGATTGTGAAGCCGGGCGGCAGGATCTTCGCCGCCTCCTGCTCGAGGAAGCCGAGCGCGGCGTCGAGCGACACGCCGGGCGGTATGACCCCCTGGACGCGGACCGCGTTGAGCTGCTGGAAGCGCTTGAGCTCCCTCGGCTCGGTCGTCGTCGCGAGGGTGGCGAAGGTCGCCAGCGGTACCAGCTGGCCGGCGGGCCCGGTGACGTGGATCTCCGACAGCTGGTCGGGCGTCAGCCGCTCGGCCCGCTTGAGCTGGGGGATCACCTTGTAGCTCCGCCCCTGGATGCTGAAGCGGTTGACGTAGTCGCCACTGAGCAGGGTGGCGAGGTCGCGCCCCACCTGCGCCAGATCGACCCCCTGCGAGCGCAGCCGATCGCGGTCGAAGACCACCTCGGTCTGCGGCTGGTCGAACTTCAGGTCGGCGTCGGCGAACATGAAGAGGCCGCTCGTGAACGCCTTGCTTACCAGCTCGTCGGCGACCTGGATCAGCTCCTCCGGCTCGCGGGTCGACGCGATGACGAAGTCGACCGGAAAGTCGCCGCCGCCGGGCAGCGGGGGCGGCACCAACGGGATCACCCGCACGCCGGGGACCGTCGCTACCTTCCCCGCCAGCTCCGCCTGGAGCTGCTCGGTGGTCTTCTGCCGCTCGCTCCAGGGCTTGGTGATCATGCCGCTGAAGCCGCCGGTCGGGAAGGTGACCTGGAAGGTGCGCTCGGTCTCCGGGAACGACTGGAATGCGTCGTTGACCGCGCGCGTGTAGAGCGAGGTCTGATCGAGCGTCGAGTTGGCGGCCGCCTGGACGACGGCGAACACCACGCCCTGGTCCTCGGTGGGCGCGAGCTCGCGCTGTGAGAAGAGATAGAAGGGCACGACGAGCAGCGCCACGATGCCCCACAGGACCAGCACCACCGGGCGGTAGGCGAGGGTGGCGGAGAGAAGCCGGGTGTAGAGGCGCTGGACCACTCCGAAGTGGCGGCTGATCATTCCAGCGAATCCCCGCCGACGGGAGTCCCCCGCCCGCAGCAGCCGCGAGCCCATCATCGGCGACAGCGTCAGCGCCACCGCGCCCGAGATGATGACCGCGCCCGCCAGCGTGAAGGCGAACTCGCGGAACAGCGAGCCCGTCAGCCCGCCCTGGATGCCCACCGGCGCGTAGACCGCCGCGAGGGTGATGGTCATGGCGATGATCGGTCCGGCGAGTTCGCGGGCGGACAGGATCGCCGCGCGAAGTGGCGGCTCGCCGAGGTGGATGTGGCGTTCGACGTTCTCGACCACGACGATCGCGTCGTCGACCACCAGCCCGACCGCCAGCACGATCGCCAGCAGGGTCAGCAGGTTGATGGTGAAGCCGGCGACCAGGATCAGGAAGACGGCTCCGATCAATGAGATCGGGATGGCCACGACCGGGATCAGCACCGAGCGCAGCGAGCCCAGGAACAAGTAGATCACCACGATCACGATCAGCAGCGTCTCGGACAGGGTCTTGAGCACCTCGTGGAGGGCGTCTTCGATGTAGCCCGTCGCGTCGTAGGCGACGGCCGCCTTCATGCCGGCCGGGAGCTCGGAGGCGAGCTCCGGCAGCGCATCGCGGACCCTCCGGACCACCTCGAGCGAGTTGGCGGTCGGCAGCACCCAGATTCCCATGAAGGTCGCGGTCTCGCCTGAGAACCTCACCTCCGAGTCATAGCTCTCGGCGCCGAGCACGACGTCGGCGATCTCGCCGAGCCGCACGACCACGCCGTCCTGCTCCTTGACCACCAGCTGGCGAAACTCGTCCACGGTCTGGAGATTGGTGTTGGCGATCAGGTTGACCGAGACCATCGAGCCCTTGGTCTTGCCGAGGGCCGACAGGTAGTTGTTGAGGACCAGCGCCTGGCGCACGTCCGTCGGCGAGATGCCGCGCGCCGCCATCTTCTCGGGCCTGAGCCAGATCCGCATCGCGAACGTGCGGTCGCCGAGGATCTCGGCACGCTGGACGCCGCTGATGGCGCTGAGCTTCGGCTGCACCTGCCTGGTCAGGTAGTCGGAGATCCGGTTCTGGTCCAGGTCGTTGGACGAGAACCCGATGTACATCGCGGCGAACTGGTTGTCAGCCGTCTCGAGCTCGATGACCGGCGCCTCGGCCTCGGGGGGAAGGTCGTTTCGCACCTGGGCAACCTTGGACTGGATCTGGGTCAGGGCGGCGTTGGTGTCGTAGTTCAGCTTGAGGTGCACCGTGATCGTCGACACGTCCTGTGCGCTCGACGACTCCAGGTACTCGATGCCGTCGGCGCTGGCGATGACGCGCTCGAGCGGGGTGGTGATGAAGCCGCGCACGAGATCGGCGTTGGCGCCGATGTAGGCGGTCGTGACCCTGACCACGGCGATGTCGCTGCGCGGGTACTGACGCACCGATAGCGAGCGCACGGCCTGGAGGCCCGCGATCAGGATCAAAAGGTTGATGACGACCGCCAGCACCGGGCGGCGGATGAACAGGTCGGTGAGTCGCATCAGCTGTCCTCCGGCTCCGGAGCCGGGTCGTTGCCCGGCTGAACGTCGTTGTTCACCACCACCGCCGCGCCGTTGCGCAGCTTGAACACCCCGGACGTGACCACCGACTCTCCCGGACGAACGCCGGTGAGGATTGCCACCTGGTCGCCGCGGGAGCCACCGACCTGGACGAACTGCTGGCGGACGCCGACGTAGGTCGTGCCGTCTGGTTGATCGAGCTCCTCGACCACGAAGACCGAGTCGCCGTAAGGTGCATAGCTGATCGCGGTGGCGGGAAGGGTGACGACCGAGGTCGGAGCCCCTAGCGTCACGTGCGCCTCGACGAACATCCCGGGCCGGAGCGTCTCGTCCGGGTTGTCGAACTCGGCCCGGACGCGGACATTGCGGGTCGACGGGTCGACCACCGAGTCGACGGCGGCCACCCGGCCGGTCAGTGGCTCGACGGCGCCGCCGTTCGCCGGCGGGTCCGGCGTCACCGTCACCGTGGTGCCCTCGCCGACGCTGCCGGACTCCTGCTGAGGCACGGTGAAGTCGACGTAGATCGGCTGCAGCGACTGGAGGGGGACGATTGCGCCGCCACCCGGCAGGTACTGGCCGAGGTTGACCTGCCGAATGCCGAGGATGCCGGAGAACGGGGCGCGGATCATCTTCCTGGCGATCGTGGCCTGGATCTCGCCGACCCTGGCGTCCGCCTGCGCGAACTCGGCGCGGGCGTTGTCGAGCTCGGACTGGGAGGCGACCCCGCGCCGACGCAGCCCTTCGACCCGGTCGAGCTGCAGGCGTGCGAGCTCGCGTTGCGCGTCGGCGGCCTTGAGCTGCGCGTCCTCCTGGCGGCTGTCGAGCTTCACGAGCACGTCGCCCCGCCGGACCGTGCGCCCGGACTCGAACGCGATGCGCTCGACGATGCCTGGCAGATCGGCGGCGACGGTGACCCCGTTGACGGCGGTGACCGTGCCGATGGCGCTCAGGGTGTCGTCCCACCGCTCTTGGCGGGCGACGATGGTGGTGATCGCTTCGGGTGGGGGCCGATAGGCGGCGCCCTGGGCGATCGCCCCTTGAACCTGGTTGTACTTCACCGCGCCGAGAACCGTCACGGCGGCGGCGACGGAGATCAGCATCAGGGTCATTCGCTTGGCCATTGGCGTGCTCCTTTCGGAGAACCTCGATCAGTCGATCACGATCCGCCGCTCGTCGAGCAGCGAGCCGGTGGCTCGGGACATCGCGGTCAGCGCGATGCGGTAGTCGGTAAGTGCCTCGATCTCGTCGAGCCGGGCGGCGGCGAGGTCGTTCTGGCGGGTGAGCACGAGGAAGTTCGTCGACAGTCCGGCCTGGAAGCGCTCCGTCTCGGCCGCGAGCTGCACCTCGGCCGCCTCGCGGGAGGCGCGGGCGGCGTCGATCCGGGCCCCGGCCGTCGCGGTGGCGGCTGCGGCGTCAAGCACCTCGGCCCGGATCGCCTTGCGGAGCCGGCGGACCTCGGCCTCGGCCTGGACCTCGGCGTTGTCGGCGACGCGGGCGGCCGCCCGCGCGGTGCGGTTGCCGATCGGGACAGCGAGCTGGAGCGCGATCCGGGCGTCGTCGAAGTCACCCTCCCCGAGCTGGCCGAGCGCGTCCGAGTAGCCGCCGTCGAGCTCGGGCGGCACCTCACCGGGCAGCCCGGGGATCCCTGAGCCCTCCGGGTTTGCCGTGCCGGCGAGGCCGAACCGGTCGTAGCCGAGCACCAGGTCAAGGGCGGGCTGCACCTGGTTGCGGGCGAAGGCGGCCTCGGCCCGCCGGCGCTTGGCAAAGGCCTCCGCCGCCTGGATCTCGGGCCGGGACTCGAGCGCGCGGTCCATCGACTCCGCGATGTCGACCGTCTCCGGCGCGATCGCGATCTCGTCGACCGGCTCGAGTCGCTCGGCCCATGCCGCCGGGTCGTCGCCGAGGATCAGCTCCTTGAGCATGTTCTCGGCTCGGGATGCCACCTCCAGGGTGGCGAGCAGGTCGCCCCGCCGCCGTTCGAGCTCGGCGCGCGGCTGGGCCGCCTCGGTCTCGGGGGCGGCGCCGCTTTCGATCCGGGCGTCGGTCTCCTCGAGCTGCTGGGAGGCGAGGTCGACGGCGTCCTCCTGCACCCCGATCGCGCGCCGGGTCGCGACCACGAGCCAGTACGCGCGCTCGACGGCGGCGACGGTGTCCGCGACCTCGCGCTGCAGCGACTCGCCGGCCTCCTCGCGGTCGGCAGCGGCCACCCGGACGGCGACCCGAGCGGCGTCGATCGCCCGGTTGCGCAGCAGCGGCTGGCGAAGCTCCAATCCGAGCCGGGTCTGGTAGGCTGGCGACAGCAGCGCGAAGGCGTCGTCGGTCGTGTCGCGGAACGAGTCCGCGATGACGGCGACGCGGCCGCCCGTGGGGAGGAGTTGCTCGAGCGACGCCGTCGCCCCGGTGTTTCGGTCGGTCGGCGCGAGCTCGCCTTCCGGGGCTCCCGAGAACGCGGAGTTGACCGGGAGGGTCATCGAACGCCAGCCCAGGTCGACGGCGAGCAGTGGGTCGTAGGCGCCCTTCGCACCCTCGACCGAGGCATCGGCGGAGTCGACCGACGTCCGTTCGATGAGGATGCCCTCGTTCTTCGTGAGCGCGCCGGCGATCGCGTCCTCGAGGGTCAGCGGTCGCCCCACCTCCTCGGTCGACAGCGGCTGCGGCGGCGCTGCGGGCCGGTCGGCCGCCACGGCGAGGCCGGCCGCTGCGGCCGAGAGCAGCCATGGCAGCACGGCGTGCGCGATCGACCGGCGGAATCCGATGCGGCTCATGAGTGATCTCCCTCGAGCTCGACCTTCTGGATCCAGGGCTGGAGCGTCCGGGCGAAGCGCCCCACCTGCCCGGGATCGATCGCAGCCAGCGCCCGCAGCTCGAACGCGTTGAGCTCGACGCCCTGGTCGGTCAGCGACCGGAGGGTCGCGGCCGGGGACTCGGCGAATCGGCGTCGGAAGCCCTCGTCGGTCACCAGTCGCCCGATCACCCGCTCGACGTTGCACTGGCTCATCTCGGGTCTCCCTGTGTCACACCCCGCCGCAGGGGCGCGCTCGGAGTCGGCGCGGCCGCCATTGATGTCCGATGACCGCCGGCCGCGCCGGGGACCGGGATCAAGAACCGTGCCACCTCCCCAGGTGCGGGCGGCGTTCGCCGCAAGCGGTTGCCGCCATGCGACTTCGCGGGATCGGGCGCGAGGCCGGGGCGGCGCCGACGATCGCGGCGGGGTGCGGAAGAATCGACACTCTGCTGATTGATCCACAGTCTCAGAATCGCGCCGAGGCCCGGGCGCAGGGCCCGGCCAAGGGGTGCTGAGTCAGGGGCTGGTCGCGCTGCTCACGGACGGTCAGGCGCCTCGACGGTCTGCGGCGCGAGCCGAGCTAACCGCCGAGGTTATGGCGCTCGATCCGCGAGTAGAGCTGGGAGCGCGTGAGACCGAGCAGGCGCGCGGCCCGAGACTTGTTGCCGCCGCACTGGAGCAGCGCCCGCTCGACGAGGTTTCGTTCGAGCGCGTCGAGGCTGAGCCCGCTGGGCGGCAGGGGCGCGGTCGGGTCGAGCAGGCCGTGCTCGCCCGCGACGCGTGCCGCGGCCGGTCGCGTTACCGGCGCCGGCAGGTGTTCGCGGGTGATCAGCCCGCCGTCGCACAGCAGCAGGGCGCGCTCGATCGCGTTGCGCAGCTCGCGGATGTTGCCCGGCCAGGGGTAGCCGAGCATCCACTGGTGGGCATCGCGGGAGATCCCCGCGGCCGGGCGCCCGGTCGCCGGACCGAGCTCCTCGAGAAACGCCTCGGCAAGCGCCGGGATGTCGTCCCGCCGCTCGCGCAGGGGGGGGAGGTGGATCTGGAAGACGTTGAGCCGGTAGTAGAGATCCTCGCGGAACTGGCCCCGGGCGATCGCCGTCTCCAGGTCGCGGTTGGTCGCCGCGACCACCCGGGCGTCGGCGCTCAGGGGGCGGGTGCCGCCGAGACGCTGGAACTCCCGCTCCTGGAGCACGCGCAGCAGCTTCGCCTGGACGAGCTGGCTCATCTCGCCGATCTCGTCGAGGAAGAGCGTGCCGCCTGCGGCCTGCTCGAGGCGCCCGATCCGGGTCGCGACGGCCCCGGTGAACGCACCCCGCTCGTGGCCGAACAGCTCGGATTCGAGAAGCTGCTCCGGCAGCGCCGCGCAGTTGACGGCCACGAACGGCCTGCGCGCCCGCGCCGAACCGTCGTGGATGAGGCGGGCGACGATCTCCTTGCCGGTTCCGGACTCGCCGGTGATGAGCACCGTCGTCTCCGAGCTTGCGACTCGCTCGACCTTGAGCAGCGCGTCGCGCCAGCCCGGCGACCTGCCGACCACCCGGCCCGTCCCCCTGGTCTCGAGCTCGCGGGTCAGGGTTGCGACCGCCTCCTCGAGCCGTTCGGCGCGGTCGCGCGCCTCGCTGGCGATTCGCGCCTCCTCGGCCAGCCGCTGCAGCGAGAGCGTCACGGCGATCCGGTCGGCCATCCGGAGGGCGACCTCCGCGTCGTCGCGCTGAAACGCTGAAGGGCTCCGCCGGAAGAGGCTGAGGCTTCCCTTGATCTCGCCGGAGAGGCGGACGGGCACCCGCAACCACGAGCGCATGCCGGTCGCGATCAGCAGCCGCTCGCGCTCGGTGATTGGGGAGATCTGCGCCGGGATGTCGTCGAGAATCTCGAAGTCGGCCCGCAGCTCGTGCTCCTGCCGGGTGAGCGGGATCTTGTGCGTCGGCATCGGGATGTCGGCCTCGCCGGCGGCCGCCACGCACTGCAGGGTGCCCGCACGCAGGTCGACCTCGGTCAAGCCCATCAGGTCGTGCGCGAGCACGGGTTGGATCGCCGCCGACAGCCGCCCGAACACCTCGCGGACGTCCAGTGACTCGGCGAGGGTGCCGAGCAGCGCGTCGAGCTGGTCGAGCCGCTCGCGGCGGCGCCGGTCGGCGTCCCAGATCCGCCAGTGCTCGACCGCCGAGCCGAGCAGCGCGGCGACCGGCCGCAGCGTGGGCTGGTGATGGCGCACGAAGGCGCGCGGCGTTGATGCGGTGACCAGCAGGCCCCCCGTGAACCTGTCACGCATTCGGAACGGCTCCCAGAGGGCCGATCGGATGCCGGCGTCGAGGATCCGGCGATCGACGGGAAATTCGGGGTCGAGCTCCGCCTCGGCATCCGCGAGCGGAGGGATCAGCTCGTCGCGTGGCCGCAGCCGCGGCGACCATGCCGTCAGGGGGAACGGCTCCCAGGGTCGGGCGAGCCGGTTCTCACACAGGCGCCGATCGACATCGCAGGTCGCCGCGTGGACGACCGCGCGGTCGAAGTCCACGGCGCGGACCACCAGCATCCCGTCGAGGGGAATCAGCCGCCGCAGGGAGTCGGCGACCTGGTCGAAGACCTCGTGCAGCTCGAGCGTCCGCGAGGCGAGCTCGGCGATTTCCGCCAGCACCTCAGCCAGGGCAGCCTCAAGCGAGGGGGCGGGGATCGGGAATCTGACTGGTTGCGCCATCGGCGTCGCCCGGTCGGGGCCGGCGGGAGCCCGACCCCTGGTTGCAGGTCCAGACCCGCCCAGACCCGCGTTCCCGCAGCAACCCGACCCCGCCGGCCTTTCATTCCCGCAGAATGCGCTGATCGCCGCACGCTCCATCACGATGGGTTACGATGGGAGGCACTGGAGTACCCAGCGCGGTCTGGATTCAGGGGAGGCGACGGGGGGTGGTCGAGAGCATGCCTGCACAGCTCGCCTCTCGAATCCGAGCGTGGCTGAGGGGTTGGGGCCGCTCGGTTCGGAGTGACGCCGGGCGGGCGCCCGGGGAAGCCGGCGCCGACATCGACCTCACCGAGCGTACGCGGATCGAGCGGACGCTGGCCGCCCACCGCCAGCTGCTCGAGATCATGGTCAACCAGATGCCGACAGCTGTGTGCCTCATTCGCGGGAGCGATCTGCGGCTGCACCTCGTGAACCCGGCCTACCAGGCGATCGCGCCCGGCAAGGCGATGCTCGGCAGGACCCTGGACGAGATCTGGCCGGAGACCGGGCAGGACTTCGCCGCGATCTGCGGCCGCGTCCTGGAGACCGGCGAGCCGCATCAGGTGGTGGATGAGCTCAACATGATCCGGCGGCGGCCGGACGGTCCGCTGGAGCCGGCGTATTTCAGCTGGTCGGTGCACCGCGTGCAGCTGCCCGGGGGCGAAGGCTGGGGGCTGGTCAACGCCGCCTGGGAGACCACGGCGCGACGGCAGGTCGAGAACCAGGTGAAGCGCCTGGCCGAACAACGCCGGCTCGCTCTGGACGCCGCCAAGCTCGGATGGTGGGAGTACAACCCCACCACCCGGATTGCCGAGTGGGACGACGGCTACAAGGCCATCTTCGGCGTGGCGGGCTACAGCCAACCCAACGACGAGATCCTCCAGCAGATCATCCATCCCGAGGATCTGAGCGGGCTGTGGGCCAAGGTGGAGGCGGCGCTCAACCCGGCCGACCCGCGGCCATTCTCGGCCCAGTACCGCATCAACCGGCCTGACGGCCAGATGCGCTGGGTCCAGGCCTACGGCATCGCGAGGTTCGAAGGCGAAGGTGGCGCCCGCCGGGCGGTGGCCTTCATCGGGACGGTCGAGGACATCACCGACCGGAAGAAGGCCGACGAGGCGCTGCGCCTGCGAACCGAGGAGCTGACGGCGCTGCTCGATGCGTTGCCGGCCTACGTCTGGTTTGGCGACGCCGAGTGCCGCCTCATCACCGGCAACCGGGCCGCCAACGAGCTGATCGGCGTCGCTCCCGGCAGCAACGTCTCGCAGAGCGTCGTCGCAAACGGCCAGGTCCCCTCCCTGTGCCAGCTCAAACCAGACGGCACCGAGTACCGGGCAGACGAGCTGCCGATGCAGCGCGCCATCGCCACGCGCCAGCCGGTGCTGGGCACAGTGATCGACTTCAGCTTTCCGGATGGCCGCCACGTGCAGACGGTCGGCAACGCCGTGCCGCTGTTCGACATCGACGGCGAAGTGCGCGGCTCAGTCGCCGCGTTCATGGACGTCACCACGTGTGCCGAGGCCGAGAAGGCGCTCCGGGAGAGCGAAGCGCGCCTGCGCCAGGCCCTCGAGGCCGGTGAGGTGTTCACCTTCGAGTGGGACCCGGCCAGCGACACGGTCCTCCGCTCCCCCAACTCCGGTCCCATCTTGGGCTGGGACTCCGACGCGACTCGCGACACCGGCCAGAGCTTCTTCGCGGCGATCCACCCGGCGGATCGGGAGGCGTTTGTCAGTACCGTCACCCGCCTCACGCCTGAGCATCCGGCGTACGTCGCCACCTATCGCTACGTGCGCCGCGGCGACGGTCGCGAGGTCGTGCTCGAGGAGACGGGCCGCGCCGTCTTCGCCGACACGGGCACGATGGTCAGCGTGCGAGGGTTGACGCGGGATGTCACCGAGCGCAAGCGGGCGGAGGAGGCCCTTCGCGAGAGCGCCGCGAGATTGCGGCTCGCGCAGGACTCGGCCGGAGCCGGGATGTGGGACTGGGACTTCGGCACCGGCAAGCTCGAGTGGTCCGAGGAGCTGTTCCGCCTGTTCGGCCTCGATCCCGCGACCCACGAGGCCAGCTTCGAGTCGTGGGGGGCTGTAATCCACCCCGAGGATCGCCAGCTTGCCGAGCGGCGCATCGAGGCGGCCGTCGCCAACCACGCCCCCCTCGCGAGCGAGTACCGAGTCGTGCTGCCGTCGGGAGAGGTCCGCTGGATCAGCGCCCTCGGCCAGGCCCTCTACGACGCCGACGGCACCCCCCTGCGCATGTCCGGCATCTGCATCGACATCTCCGGCGTCAAGCAGGTGGAGGACGACCTCCGTCAGAGCGAGAACCGATACCGGACGCTGTTCGAGTCGATGGCCGAGGGCTTCGCCCTGCACGAGATGATCCTCGACGGGCAGGGGCGGCCGGTTGACTACCGATTCCTGGAGGTCAATCCGTCGTTCGCCCGGCTGACCGGGCTCGACCCTCAGGCGATCATCGGGCGGACCGTGCGTGACGTCATCCCGACGGTCGAAGACTCTTGGATCGAGACCTACGGCCGGGTCGCTGAGACGGGAGTGAGCGAGCGGTTCGAGCGCCATTTGACGGCCTTGGGGCGCTGGTACGAGGTCTACGCGTACTCCCCGGCCCCGGGGCGGTTCGCGGCCGCCTTCACGGACATCACCGCGCGCAAGGAAACGGAGGCGGCGCTGCGGCAGAGCCGTGAAGACCTGGACCGGGCCCAGGAGGTCGGACAGATCGGATCGTGGCGGCTGGATGTGCGGCGCAACGTTCTGACCTGGTCCGACGAGAACTTCCGCATTTTCGGGGCGCCTCCCGGGGCTCCGCAAACCTACCAGACGTTTCTCGAGGCCGTGCACCCGGACGACCGCGAGTATGTCGACGCCAAGTGGAACGCGGGGCTGCGGGGCGAACCCTACGACATCGAGCACCGCATCGTCGCCGACGGGCTGGTCAAGTGGGTGCGGGAGAAGGCATTCCTGGAGTTCGACGACGGCGGCACCCTGCTGGGTGGCTTCGGGATCACCCAGGACATCACCGAGCGCAAGCGGGCCGAGGACCAGCTCCGGGAGTCGTTGGCCGAGAAGGAGCTGCTGCTGCGCGAGATCCACCACCGGGTGAAGAACAACCTCCAGGTCGTCTCCAGCCTGGTCAACCTCCAGGCCGACGCGCTCGCCGACCCGGCCTTGCGCGGTGTGTTCAGGGAGGTGCAGAGCCGGGTCCAGTCGATGGCCCTGATCCACGAAAAGCTCTACGAGTCGGGCGGGCTGGCCCGGCTGAACTTCGCCGACTACGCCGCGAGTCTGACGCAGTCGATCTGGAGCGCTCACGGAGCGGGGGGCCTCGGCATGCGGCTGCGGCTCGACGTCGAGCCGGTGGCACTGTCGGTCGCGACCGCGGTTCCCTGCGGGCTGATCCTGAACGAGCTCGTCAGCAACGCCCTCAAGCACGCCTTCCCCTCCGGCGGCGGCACGGTGACGGTGGGCCTGGCCCACGAGACCGGAACCGGACGGCTGTGCCTGCGGGTGTGCGACGACGGCATTGGTTTGCCGGCGGGCCTCGACTGGCGCCGCGCCCGAACGCTCGGGCTTCGTCTTGTCCAGATGCTGGCACGGCAGCTCGACGGCAGCGTCGACACCGGCCCCGGGCCCGGCACCGAGTTCCGCATCAGCTTCGACGCGAAGGAGGCGGATGGGGCGTCGGCGCCGACGGATGCGGCGGGCTCGGCGGGCAGCCGGAGCTGTAGATGAACCGCCGTGAGCCGTCCATCGCGGTGGCCGGCGGCTGAGCGGCGCGACGGCTCAGGGCACCGCCAGGGACCACATGCCGGTGTCGCCGCTCTCGAAGCCGTCGCTGAAGATGGCGCCGGCGCCGAGGTCGCCGAACACGCCGGTGTTGCGCGCGTTGACGTTGCGCATCGGCCAGTCGGCGCGGCCTGGCAGCGCCGGACCGGCGGTGTCCCAGGCGTAGACGAAGCCGTCCCAGGTCGCGGCGACCAGCTCGAAGAGCCCGTCGCCGTCGATGTCACCGGCGGCGACGCCGGAGATCGAGGCGGCGCTCATCGACAACGGATAGCCCGCGAGCAGCTGGCCGGTGCCGGCAACCGCCCGCACGTCGCCGCCATCGGTCGAGATCGCGACATCCTGGTAGCCGTCGCCGTCGACGTCGGCGACGGTGGGAAAGCCCTCGGGCCAGTGGGGCAGCGCGTACGGCCAGCCCGCGAGGGCCGCGCCGGTGGCGAGGTCGATGGCATAGACCCGGTAGTCCGAGCTCAGGATCTTGCCGGTGGCGATGAGCTCCGGCACACCGTCGCCGGTGAGGTCGCCGAGGCCGAGGTAGAAGAGCTGGAGGTTGGAGGCGATGTCGATCGGGAAGCCTGCGCAGGCGCTGCCGTCATGGTGGAACGCCCTGACCCGCGCGGTGCCGCCGCTCCAGGTCCCGACGAGCAGCTCCAGGTCGGCGTCGCCATCGAGGTCCGCCGCGACCGGGGGGCCGAAGGGCAGGTACTCTCCGGCCAGCGTGTAGAGGACGACCGGGAACCCTGCGAGGTCGTTGCCGTCGGCGTCGAACGCGTGGAGGTACAAGGTGGTGTTGTCGTCCAGTGTCGCCGCGAACATCTCCCGCGCGCCGCTGCCGTCGAGATCGCCGAAGTAGAGCGACAGCGTGTTCTCGGTCAGGCCGAGATCGCGCGTGAAGAGCTTGGCGCCGAGGTGGTCGAAGGCCGAGATGCGGTAGTGGACGAAGGCGTTGCCGAGCGAGTGGGGGCCCCACGCCTCGAGGTCGCCGTCGCCATCGACATCGCCGAGCACGAACGGCACGTCGAGCGCGTTGGAGAAGTCGTCCGGCGCTTCCTGAGGGAAGCCGGGCATGTTGCTGCCGTCGGCATTGCGGCCGTTGAAGCACCACATGTGGGCGCTGCCCGCGTACCAGTCGCGCTCCGACCACATGATCTCGACGTCGCCGTCGCCGTCGACGTCGGCCGCCGACGGGCCGGGCTTCTGATCGTTGGTGCCGTAACCCATGTACTGGTGCTCGGTGGTCGGCCAGCCGGGCAGGAAGGTGCCGTCGCCCTTGAGGCCGAAGGTGTTGCCGCCGGTGAGAAAGATCTCTTCCGCCCCGTCACCATCGACGTCGAACAGGGTCGGCGTGTAGGGGAACCCTGCTCCCGGCGAGCTGAGGTTGACCGGCCAGCCCGCCACCAGGGCGTCGCTCGGCACGGGTGGCGCGACCGCCGCGCCGGCTGGCATCTCGGCGCCGCTCGACGGCGCCGGCGTCGCCGTCTCCAGCCTGGCCGGCGCGCCGTTCCCGGCCGGCGGCTCCCCGCCGGTCGGCGCGGCCGCGACGGGGCCCGAGGAAAAGGACATCGACCCGAGCACCACGATCGACAGCAGAACGGCCATCCGAGGTGTGCGCTTCATGGTGTTGCCTCCTTCCGCGGGCCCATGGCCCACCCGGCAGCGTGCCCATTGTAGCCGTCCCGGGTGCGGTCGGGCCGCGCCGGTCGCGCAGCGTCGAGGTAGAATCTCGCGCTCGTGGAGGCCCCGTTTCCCCATGCCGGTGAGCTCGCCGCGCTCGCGACCGCCTGCTGCTGGACGACCAGCGCCCTGGCCTTCGAGGCAGCAGGCCGGCGGGTCGGCTCGCTCGCTCTGAATCTGATCCGGCTGGTGCCGGCAGCGCTGCTGCTGGCCGCGTACTCCTGGGTGGTGCGCGGGGTGGCATTCCCGGTCGACGCCTCGGCGCACGCCTGGCTGTGGCTGTCGCTGTCGGGGCTGGTCGGCTTCACGGTGGGCGACCTCTGCCTGTTCCGGGCGTTCGTGCGGGTCGGCGCCCGCGTCTCCATGCTGCTGATGGCCACGGTGCCGCCGATCACGACCCTGCTCGGGCTGCTGATCATGGACGAGGTGCTGTCGCCGCGGCAGCTGCTCGGCATGGCCCTCGCCGTGGCCGGGGTCTCCTCGGTGGTGCTGGAGCGCCGGCCTGACGCCGCGGGACGGCCGCAGCGGCTGCCGGCCGACGGCATCCTGCTCGGGCTCGGCGGAGCGGTCGGGCAGTCGCTCGGCCTGGTCCTGTCGAAGGTCGGCATGGGCTCCTACGACGCGTTCGCCGCCACCCAGATCCGGGTGCTGGCCGGGATCGCCGGCCTGGCGGTCGTGTTCACCGTCATCGGCTGGTGGCCGCGCGTCAAGATCGCCCTCGCCGACCGGCCGGCGATGCTGCCGACCGGCATCGGGGCGTTCTTCGGTCCCTTCCTGGGGGTGTCGCTGTCGCTGGTGGCGATCAAGTACGCCTTCGCCGGGGTCGCTGCGACCCTGATGGCGCTGGTCCCGGTGCTCATCATCCCGGCGTCGGTGCTGGTGTTCGGAGAGAGGGTGTCGCGCACGGCCGTGCTCGGCGCCGTGGTGGCGGTGGCCGGCGGCGCGCTGCTCTTCTGAAGCGCCGGCGCCGGCGGCTCGGCTATGATGCGGGCCGGTCCGGGAGCTCGCCCCACGGAGGATCAGGAGATGGCGGATCTGACGGTTCATCGCTTCGACCCCGCGATACCTGCGGCACTCGGTGTCTTCGACGCGAAGCGGTACGTCGAGGAGGCCTGCAGGTGGGTCGACGCCGTGGTCGGCCCGACCGAGAAGGTCGCGCTCTCAGCGTCCGGCGGCGTCGACAGCACGACCGTCGCCTTCCTGCTCAAGGAGGCGCTCGGGGACAGGCTCCACCCGTTCTTCATCGATGACGGGCTGCGGAGGCTGATCGACGGCCGCGAGGAGTGGGAGGTCACCTCCGAGATCTTCAGGGGCTTCCCGAACTTCACGGTGATCCACACCGGCGAGCTGATCATCCCGTGGTTCGAGGGCGTCGAGGACGGCACGGCCAAGCGGGAGATGTTCCGCACCCTCTACACGCTGACCTCGAACAAGCACCTGGCCGCGCTCCGGGCGGACTGGATCGCCGACGGCACGATCCGGCCCGACATCGACATGACGGACCAGAACCGCCAGACCCAGCACAACGTCAACCTGCCCTACAGCATGAGGAAGCTCGAGCCGTTCTCGGCCCTCTACAAGCCCCACGTCCGCCGGGTGGCGATCGAGCTCGGCATGCCGCGGGAGTTCGCGATGAAGATCCCCTGCCCCGGCCCGGCGCAGCTGCTGCGCGTCGGCGGCGCCTTCAGCGCCGATAAGCTGCGGGTCTCGAGGGTGGCGACCGACGTCGTCGAGTCCATGGTCTGCGCCCAGCTCGAGAAACAGTGGGGCGAGCCCTTCCGCTACGACGAGGCGACCGGGGTGCGCAGCCCGTTCCAGTACTTCGCCACCTGCCTCGACCCCGAGATGGAGGAGCGGCCGAGCTTGAGCCGATGCGCCCAGGGCGTTCTCGGCGGCGATGCCGCCTGCTTCGAGATGAGGACCAGGGCGATGTGGATCGACCCCACCGTGGGCGCCCAGCGCAGCAAGCTCTACGCGCCGATCCTGTGGGTGAAGGGGCCGGCGGTCGACCACGCGGCCCTGACCCGGCTCTACGATGCGCTCAGCGCCGAGTCCAAGCTGCCGAGGGTCCTCTACCAGGTGCACGACTCCGGCCGTGGCGGCTACCCGGCCGCGATCAAGGTCGTGGAGAGCGACGACGTGCGCACCGCCCGCCCCTTCGCCCTCGACCACGACACCCTTGCCGGCATCGGCACGAGGATCTGCGAGCGGGCCGGGGCCTCCAAGGTCGCCTTCGACATCAGCCGCCGTCCCCCCGCGACGATCGAGCTCTTCTAGCCCGCGTTTCTCACCGCCCTCCTGAATCGAGGCGAGGGTGACCGGTGGGCCGCGCTCGAGCGAAGTGACGGCGGAGCTCCGGGGCCGGCCTACTGGGCCGGCCTCGGGTACCCGACCGGGTGGTTCAGGAGCGGGTACTGGCTGTCCGTGAGCTTGAGCAGGCTCCTGATGAGCTCCCTGTTCATGCTGGCCCGCGGCCGCGTGGCGAGTCCGGTTCCCGCGCAGAACAGCGAGATGTTCTGCGACACGATGCCGGTGTCGATGGCGGCGAGCTCCAGCTTCATCTCCTGGGTGCCGCGCGTGAATCGCGAGATGTCCGAGACCAGAACGAGCAGGACGGGTGCGGCCTGGGGCGCGCCGCCAGGGTAACCGGCGGTGGGCGTCGCGGGGGGGCCGGTCTTGGCCTCTCCCGGCGGCGCAGCCGGTGGTGGCGGCGGGCTGGGGGGTGCCGCCTCGGGGCGCCTTGTCACCTCTGCCCGCACGTCGCCGGCGAACACGAGCCGCAGCGCGTGCTGCCGGGCGTCGTAGAGGTATGCGCCGTCATCGTTGAAGACATAGACGTCGACGTCCTGCGCGTTCATCGCCGACGGCGCGGTGCGCTTCCCGATGTCCGGGCGATTGATGCCGTTGGCGGCCCACAGCAGGTCGGAGAGGTCCTGGCGCCTCAGCTCCTGATCGGACCACTCCGTCGCCGAGGCACGGCGCGACAGCGCCTCCATGACGGCGACGCCCCGCTTGAGGTCGGGCGGATCGAGCGCCAGGGTCGTCGTCTCCTGCGTCGCGGTCTCTGCGACCGCGCCAACCAGGAGCAGTGAAGCCACCAGCATGCCGCGCTGCGATCTCGTTCGCACTGCAGGCCCTCCTTGTCCTCCCCCATTCTGCCACCGCGCCGGGTGCCCGTCCTATGACCGATCGGGGCGGGCGGAACGACAGCTCGCAGGGGGTGACAACGGCGGCGGGCGACCATGGCTTCCGAGCCGCCCCGGTCGCGAGCGCGAGGGTTGCGGAGGGTGCCGCCGCGGCCGAGCTCGTCACCATCATGCGCTTCGACTCGCTGGCCGCCGTCCGGGAGCTCGCCGGCGAGGCCAACGAGCAGAACCTCGATCGACTCGCCGCGGAGAGGTCATCAACGTCCGCTGCGCGTCACCGTTCGCGGTGGGGCGCCGGCGCCGCGCGCCGGATCCTCACTCGTAAAGCGAGTCGATGAGCTCCGCGTAGTGAGCGGCGACGGCGGCGCGCCGGACCTTGAGCGTCGGCGTCAGCTCCCCGGAGTCGACGACGAACGGCTCGGCGAGCAGGGCGAACCGCTTCACCTGCTCGAAGGAGGCCAGCTCGCGGTTGACCTCGTCCACCCGAGCCTGGACCAGCGCCACCAGCTCGGGCCGGCCCACCAGCTCCGCGGGCGATGACCACGCGAGGCCGAGGCGGCGGGCCTCGGCCTCGAGCGCCGGGAACGAGGGCACGACCAGCGCCACCACGAACTTGCGCAGGTCGCCGACGACCACCGCCTGCTCGATCGGCGGCCGCGTGGTGAGCATGGCCTCGATCGCCTGCGGCGCGATGTACTTGCCGGTGGAGGTCTTGATCAGGTCCTTGACGCGCCCGGTGATGACGATGCAGCCAGTCTCGTCGATGGCACCGGCGTCGCCGGTTGAGAACCAGCCGTCGCGAAAGGCCTCGGCGGTGGCCTCCGGCTTGCGGTAGTAGCCCGCCATCACGGTCGGGCCCTTGACCAGGATCTCGTCGCTGCCGCCGATCGCGACCTCGACCCGCGGCATCGGCCGGCCAACCGTGCCGAGCCGGTAGCCGACCCGGTCGTGGAAGGACACGGTCGCCGTCGTCTCGGTGAGGCCGTAGCCGTGCGCGATGTGGACCCCCACCGCGTGGAAGAACTCCTCGACCTCGCGGCCCAGGGGCGCGCCGGCGCACGGGACCAGGCGCAGCCGGCCGCCGAGAATGCCCCGGACCTTGGCCAGCACCAGGCGGTCGGCGAGGCCATGCTCGAGGGCGAGCAGCGGCGACGGCTCGCGCCCCTGGTTGCGCCGCGCCGCCGCCTCGCGGCCGACCCGGACCGCCCAGTCGAACAGTCCGCGCCGCACCGCACTCGCCGACGACGCCCGGTCGTGCACTGCCGAGTGGACCTTCTCGAGCAGCCGGGGCACCGTGCACAGGCAGGTCGGCCGCACCTCCTGCAGGACCTCGATCACCTGCGTCGGGTCGTCGAGGTAGCTCACCGTGATGCCGCGATAGATGCAGTAGGTGGTCCAGCAGCGCTCGAAGACGTGGCTCAACGGCAGGAAGCACAGCGAGCTGTCGGCCTCGGTGATCTCGGGCAGGCGCTCGTCGTGGATCTCCATGGCCGCCATCAGGTTGGCCTGGGTGAGCATGACGCCCTTGGGCTCGCCGGTCGTGCCGGAGGTGTAGATGATCGTCAGCAGGTCCTCGGGCGCCACCCGCCCGAGCCGCAGCTCGATCTCGGCCGACCTCGACGAGGCGGCTCCGCGCTCGCAGAGGGCGGAGAAGCTCGTCTCCCGGGCCGCCGGGTCCAGCGCCGCCGCCGAGTCGAAGCACACCACCTGCAGCGGGCGGTGCCTAGCCGCGATCTCGCGCGCCGTCGCCAGCGCCCGGCCGCCGTCGACGAGCAGCAGGTCGATCTCGGCGTCGCGCACGATGTAGGCGGCCTGGGCGACCGTGAGGGTCGGGTAGATCGGCACCGGCACTGCGCAGGCGGACTGGATGGCGAGGTCGGCGAGGGTCCACTCGGGCCGGTTGGCGGCGATGATGCCGACCCGCGCTCCCGCCGCCACATCGAGCTCGATGAGGCCCGCGGCGGCCGCCCGCGCCGTGCGGTCGACCTCGCCCCCGGTCAGCTCCCGCCAGCCCCCGTCGTGCCGCCCCCGCAGCGCGATCCGCTCGGGGTCCGCGGCCAGCCGCTTGCGGATCAGGGCAACCATGTGTCGAGCCGGCATGCCAATCCGCCCCTTCTCGCCTGCAGCGCGACGGCGGGGATGTCGCCCGCGCGCTCGCGGCGATGGCGTTCACGCTGCTCGAGGATCGCACGATCCAGGCTCGATTGCACGGCCGACTCGGCCCGCGCCTGGCCGGCACTGCCGGCGAGCAGGCAGACGGACAGGACGGATGCGAGCACGCGCGCTCTGCCCACGGCCGGCTCCCCTTGTTCATGCCGCGCCGGGGTGCGGCACGCGCGGTGGATTTGGCACCGGGAACCCGCCCACCCACCGCGACTTTTCCCGCCCGCCGGCGCAGCTCGTCGCGAATCCGAGGCCCGCCGAGTGGTCGCGCCGCGAGCCCGGTCGCCGTGGGCTGGCCTGCAGCCAGCCGCCGGGGGCCGACGGCGCTCCGGCGCCCGTCGGAATGCTCGCGGCGAGGTCGAGGGTTGGGAAGAGTGCCCGCCGCGCCTCGCATCCACGCGCTGTCCGATGGCCCGCCTGGTCGGGGCATCCATGGCCCGGTCGACGGCGGGCGCGGGCCGGCGGCGACAAGGAGCATCCGATGCCGCACTTCAAGTACATGATCGTGGGCGCCGGGATGACCGGCGATGCAGCGGTGACCGGGATCCGCGAGGTCGATCCGAGCGGCTCGATCGCCCTGATCGGCGACGAGACCGACCGGCCGTACAACCGGCCGCCGCTGTCAAAGGCGCTGTGGAAGGGGGAGCCCCTGGACAGCGTCTGGCGGAGCGCGGGGGATCGCGGCGCCGAGCTCCTGCTCGGCCGGCGCATCGTCGCGCTGGATCCGGCGGCCAGGAAGGCGACCGACGACCACGGAGCCGGCTACACCTACGAGAAGCTGCTGCTGGCGACCGGTGGCGCCCCGCGCCGGCTCCCGTTCGGCGGCGACCACGTCGTCTACCTGCGGACGCTCGCGGACTACCGGCGGCTGCGCGCACTTGCCGACGAACGCCGGCGGTTCGCGGTCATCGGCGGCGGCTTCATCGGCGCCGAGATCGCCGCCGGCCTGGCCATGAATGCCAGGGAGGTCACGGTCGTCTTCCCTGAGGAAGGTCTCGGAGGCCGGGTCTTCCCGCGCGATCTCGGCCGCAACCTGAATGGCTACTACCATGAGAAGGGGGTTCGCGTTCTGGCGGAGCACGCCGTGGTGGGAGTGACGCCGCGCGGCGAAGGCGTGGCGCTCGAGGTGCGCCCGGCCGGCGGCGGCGCCGTGCGCGAGATTCTGGTGGACGGCGTGGTCGCCGGGATCGGGATCCGCCCGAACGTGGACCTGGCCGCGGCCGCCGGCCTGGAGGTTGGCGACGGGATACTCGTTGACGAGCTGCTGAGGACGTCGCATCCCGACGTCTTCGCGGCTGGGGACGTTGCCTCGTTCCCCAGCCCGGCACTCGGCAAGCGAGTCCGGGTCGAGCACGAGGACAACGCGAACACCATGGGCCAGGCTGCGGGGCGCTCCATGGCCGGCGCAGCCGAGCCGTACCGCCACCTGCCGTTCTTCTACTCGGACCTGTTCGATCTCGGTTACGAGGCGGTGGGAGAGACCGATGCCCGTCTCGAGGTGGTTGCTGACTGGAAGACGCCCTATCGCGAGGGCGTCCTCTACTATCTGGAGGACGACCGGGTCCGGGGCGTGCTGCTGTGGAACGTGTGGGGCCAGGTCGACGCGGCGCGCCGCCTGATCGCTGAAGGCAGGGCCTTCCGCCCGGCGGACCTGAAGGGGCGCCTGCCCGCGGCGTAGAGACGCTAGAGCTGTCACCCTTTCCCTCACCGGCGTTCGGCTCCCTGGGGAACGGCGGCGGCACCACGGTCGCGGCCGACACGTCAGCCGCCAGCGAGCACCTCATCGTCGGCATCTGATCTGGCGAGCAACCGCCTCGCGCTGGGCGGGCCGGCGAGTGAGGCCGGGGCGGCGGCCGATCGAGGTCGCGCCGCGCGGGTTCGTGCATAATCCGGGCTGAGATGTCAGACGTCATGCAGCGCCTCGACGCGATCGAGCGGGTGCGGCTGGCGCAGCTGCCGACGCCGGTCGTCGAGGCGCCGCGGCTCGCCGCGCACGCCGGCCTCGCCCGCCTGCTGATCAAGCGCGACGACATGACCGGGCTCGCCCTCGGTGGCAACAAGGCGCGCAAGCTCGAGTACGACCTCGCCGCGGCCGTGCGCTCCGGCAGCGACCTGCTGGTCACGGTCGGCGGCACCCAGTCCAACCATGCGGCAATGACCGCGGCCGCGGGCCGGCGACTCGGGCTCGACGCCAAGCTGGTCCTGGGCGGCCCGGACTTCGCGAGCTTCGGCGGCAACCTGGCGCTGGACGTGCTCTACGGCGCCGAGATCCGCTACTTGGTCGACGACGACGACAACGACTCGCTGGCGGCCGCCATGGAGGAGTGGGTGCGCGAGCTGCGCGCCGCCGGCCGCCGGCCGTTCGCGGTGCCGCTGGGCGGCAGCACCGGCGCCGGAGCGCTCGGCTACGTGCAGGCAGTCCGGGAGCTGGCCGCACAGCTCGGCGACGGGCCGCTGCAGATCATCACCGCGGTCGGCTCGTGCGGCACTTTCGCCGGCCTCAATCTCGGCGCACGGCTGTTCCTGCCCCGGGCGCGGGTGTTCGGGATCAGCGTCTCCCGCAGCGCCGGCGAGATCAGGCGGCGCACGCTCGAGCTGGTGGCCGAGGCGGCGCGGCTGCTCGGGGCGGAGGTGCCGGTCTCCCCCGGTGAGCTCGCGTGCTTCGACGACTACGGCGGCGACTACGGCGTTCCCACCGCTGCGGGCGACGACGCAATCCGCCTGGCGGCGCGGCTCGAAGGCCTCGTCCTCGACCCGGTCTACACCGGCAAGTCGATGAGCGGCCTGCTCGACCTCGCGCGTCGCGGCGTGCTCGACCCGGGGGTGACGGCCGTCTTCCTCCACACCGGAGGCCTGCCGATCGTGTTCGCCTTCGAGGATGCCGTCCGGCCGCTGGCCGAGTGCACGAAGATCCGGCGGTGAAGCGATGAGCCGGTTCCACCGAGTGCTCGTTCCTGCCTTCGGTTTCGCGGCCGCGCTGGTCGCCGGTGCGCCTGCGGCGGCCGGGACGTGTGACGCCGCAGCCGTCGCCGCTCTCGTCGCGCAGCTCGACGCCGACGGCGGCGCCGCCCGCTGGGAGGCGGCGGCCTCGCTCGGCGGCTGCGGCGCCGCCGCGCTGCCGGCCCTCGAGGCGGCCTGCGCTGACGACCGCGCTCGCGTCCGGCAGGGCGCGGCGCGCGCCCTCGGCCTGGTCGGGCCGGAGGCCGCCGCCGCGGTGCCGGAGCTCACAGCGGCGCTGGCCGACCCCGAGCCGGCGGTGCGCGAGAGCGCGGCCGACGCGCTCGGCCGGATCGGGCCGGCCGCGGCATCGGCGATCGCCCCCTTGATCGCCACCTTCGCCGGCGAGGACCCCTCCCTCGCCGGCGTGGCCGCAGTCGCGCTCGGCCGGCTCGGTGGCGCCGGAGTGCCCGCGCTCAGCGAGGCGCTCGGCGACGCCCGCGACAGCGTGCGCTTCTCCGCCGCCATCGCCCTCGGCCGCCTCGGCCCGGCCGCTTCTGCCGCAGCTCCGGCGCTGGCGCGAGCGCTCGGCGACCGCGACGCGAGGGTGCGGAGCTGCGCCGCGGCGGCCATCGGCGCGATCGGAGCCGGGGCGGCCGCCGCGGTGCCGGCGCTCGTCAAGGCGCTGCCCGACCGCGACGAGGACGTGCGGCGCGCGGCGCGGATCGCGGTGGCCGCGATCGCCCCATCCTATCGGGCGGCGCCGCCGCCCCGCGACGAGGTCGTGGCGACGATCGATGGGCTCGTCCCGAGGCTGATGTTGGAGCACCGCGTCCCCGGCGTCGCGATCGCTCTGATCGACGGGGGCGAGGTCGCGTGGTCGAAGGCGTACGGCGTGAGCGATGCCGACAAGGGGACGCCGGTCACGAGCGAGACCCTGTTCGAGGCCGCCTCGATGAGCAAGCCGGTGTTCGCAATTCTCACGCTGCAGCTCGTCGACGGTGGCCTGCTCGACCTCGACCGGCCGCTCGCCGAGTACGGGGGCGAGCTCTATGCGCCGGGCGACGAAAGCTGGCGGCGCATCACCGCGCGGATGGCGCTCGCGCACACGACCGGGCTTCCCAACTGGCGTCCCGGCGAGGAGGAGCGCGAGGGCCCGCTGCCCCTGCTGTTCGCGCCTGGCGCGCGCTTCGGCTACTCCGGCGAGGGCGTCTTCTACCTGCAGCGGGTCGTCGAGGGCCTCACCGGCCGGCCGCTCGACGTGCTCGCCCGCACGTCCCTCTTCGATTGCCTCGGCCTGGACGGCTCGAGCTTCGCCTGGAGTCCGGACCTCGACCGCGTGCTGGCCGGCGGCCACGGCGAGGATGGGAGCCCCCTCACGAGGTCGCGGTACACCCATCCGAACGCGGCCTACACGCTCTACACCACCGCCGGGGAGTACGCCCGGATCATGGTCGAGGTGATGAAAGCGGCGCGCGGCGACTCGGAGGTGCTGTCGCAGACGTCGGCGCGCGAGATGCTGCGGGACCAGGTCGCGCTCGACGCGCGGGACCCGATCGAGCGGCCCTTCTCCGGCGAGGGCCGCGCCGTGCTGTGGGGGCTCGGCTGGTCGCTCAACACCACGGCCGGCGGCGAGGTCTTCCACCACAGCGGCGCTAACCGCACCGGCTTCCGCTGCTTCAGCCAGTTCTCGCTCGAGCGGGGCTCGGGCCTGGTCATCATGACCAACTCACTCGGCGGCGGCGAGTTGTGGACGCGGCTGGTCGCGACGGTCGGGGACTGGTGAGCCGACGGCCTCAGGCCTTGCCGACCGTGCAACGCGACGGCCCATCGATCACCACCTGTCTGGCACGGGTTCCGACCTGTTCGGGAAGCTGGCCGATCCACTGCCTTCGGCGGTCCCGCTGTGAGAGATCGCAATCCTGCTCGCTCCTGCCCTCAGAAGATACTGGACTGCAACACAATATTTGACAAGATCCAGTTTTTGACTGATACTAGATGGATGAATGACGCCTCAGCCGATCTGCTTCGACGACACGGTGTCCACGTGACGGCTCAACGCCTGGCCGTCCTGGCGGCGGTGTCGGGTCGACCCCACGCCACGGCGGACGACGTCGCCAAGGTGGTACGGGCCGAGATCGGCGTCATCTCCCGCCAGGCGGTGTACGACGCCCTCGGCATGCTGGCTGACAAAGGTCTCATCCGGCGCATCCAGCCCGCCGGATCGCCGGCGCGCTACGAGGGCAGGACTGCCGACAACCACCACCACCTGATCTGCCGCGCCTGCGGCCGGATGGTCGATGTCGACTGCGCAGTCGGTGCCGCACCATGCCTGACCCCTGCCGACGACGCGGGCTACGAGATCGACGAGGCCGAGGTGGTCTACTGGGGCCGCTGCCCCGAGTGCCTCGCCCAGACCCCGGGAGGGTCGGGGACCGACGAGGGCGGCGTCCGTGTCCGGCGCGTTCCGCAGACACGTGACGACAACGACGCAGGCCAAGCTGCAACCGACGATCAAATCGACCAACGGGAAGGAGAACCGACATGTCAGACGAATCCAGCAAGTGCCCGGTGACAGGCGGACAGCACAAGAGGGCGACGACCAACCGCGACTGGTGGCCGGATCAGCTCAACCTGAAGATCCTCCACCAGAACTCTCCCGTGCGCGATCCGATGGGCAAGGAGTTCAACTATGCCGAGGAGTTCAAGAGCCTCGACCTGGCTGCCGTGAAGAAGGACCTCTACGCGCTGATGACCGACTCGCAGGACTGGTGGCCGGCGGACTACGGCCACTATGGAGGCCTGTTCATCCGGATGGCGTGGCACAGCGCCGGCACGTATCGCATCAGCGACGGCCGCGGCGGCGCCTCCTCCGGCACGCAGCGCTTCGCGCCGCTCAACAGCTGGCCCGACAACGCCAACCTCGACAAGGCCCGCCGGCTGCTGTGGCCGATCAAGCAGAAGTACGGCCGCAGGATCTCCTGGGCCGACCTGATGATCCTGGCCGGCAACTGTGCATTGGAGTCGATGGGTTTCAAGACCTTCGGCTTCGCCGGCGGGCGCGAGGACGTCTGGGAGCCGGAGGAGGACATCGACTGGGGCACCGAGGCCCGGTGGCTCGGCGACCAGCGCTACAGCGGCGACCGGGTGCTCGAGAACCCGTACGGCGCCGTGCAGATGGGCCTGATCTACGTGAACCCTGAGGGGCCGAACGGCCAGCCGGACCCGGTCGCCTCAGGCCGCGACATCCGCGAGACCTTCGCGCGCATGGCCATGAACGACGAGGAAACGGTCGCGCTCACCGCCGGCGGACACACCTTTGGCAAGTGCCACGGCGCCGCCTCGGACGCGCAGTACATCGGTCGGGAGCCCGAAGGCGCTTCCCTCGAGGAGCAGGGCCTGGGCTGGAAGAACAGCTTCGGCAGCGGCAAGGCCGGCGACACGATCACCAGCGGGCTCGAAGGCGCCTGGACACCGAACCCGACAAAGTGGGACACGGGCTACTTCGACATGCTGTTCGGCTACGAGTGGGAGCTGGTGAAGAGCCCCGCCGGTCACTGGCAGTGGCAGGCGAAGGATGTCGCCGACGAGCACATGGTGCCCGACGCGCACGACCCTTCGAAGAAGCACCCGCCGATCATGACCACCGCGGACATGGCGATGCGGATGGACCCCACTTACGAGAAGATCTCGCGCCGCTTCCACGCCAACCCCGAGCAGTTCGCCAACGCCTTCGCGCGGGCTTGGTTCAAGCTCACCCACCGCGACATGGGCCCGATCTCGCGCTACCTCGGCCCGGAGGTCCCGAGCGAGGAGCTGATCTGGCAGGACCCGGTCCCCGCGGTCGATCACGAGCTGATCGGACCGCGCGACATCTCCACCCTCAAGCGCAGGATCCTGGGATCGAAGCTCTCCATCGCACAGCTGGTGACAACCGCCTGGGCGTCAGCGTCGACCTTCCGCAACTCCGACAAGCGGGGCGGGGCGAACGGGGCGCGGATCCGCCTGGCGCCGCAGAAGGACTGGGAGGTGAACCAGCCGGCCCAGCTGGCGGCGGTGCTCAAGGTCCTGGAGCGGATCCAGAACAGCTTCAACCGCTCGCGGTCCGGCGGCAAGCGGGTTTCGCTCGCCGACCTGATCGTCCTCGGCGGCTGCGCCGCCGTCGAGCAGGCGGCGAGGAACGCCGGCTTCGATGTGAAGGTCCCCTTCACGCCCGGGCGGACGGACGCCTCGCAGGAACAGACCGATATCAGCTCGTTCGCGGTGCTCGAGCTCAAGGCGGACGGCTTCCGCAACTATCTCGCCGGCGGCTTCCGGCGTCCGGCCGAGCACCTGCTGGTGGATCGCGCGCAGCTGCTGACGCTGACCGCTCCCGAGATGACGGTGCTCGTCGGCGGCCTGCGCGTGCTCGGCGCCAACCACGGCGGGTCGAAGCACGGCGTCTTCACCGACCGGCCCGGGGCCCTGAGCAACGACTTCTTCGTCAACCTCTTGGACATGGGCACCGAGTGGAAGGAGGCCGCGGACGGCACCTTCGTGGGCCTCGATCGCGCGACCGGAGAGCCCCGGTGGACCGGCACCCGCGTCGACCTGGTCTTCGGCTCGAACTCCGAGCTGCGGGCGCTGGCCGAGGTCTACGCCTGTGACGACGCCGGGGAGAAGTTCGTGCGCGACTTCGTGGCGGCCTGGGACAAAATCATGAACATCGATCGTTTTGACCTTCGCTGATCCTCACAAATGGGATTCCGGTGGGCCCCGGCGTTGAACCGCCGGGGCCCCCGACGGATCCGGCGTGTTCGCTGCGGCATCGACGTTTCGGGGCGCCGGAGGGCGTCCCTATAATCGTGGTGACATGGCGTTCGACCGGGAACCGCCGTCACTGTTCGAGCGTGGCCGCTACGGCAGCATGGCGGCTGCCCCCGACCTCCAGGGAGGCCGTCAGTCCGGAGGCGGCCTGAGCGTCCTCTGGCGGTACCTGCGACCGCACCGCGGGCTGGTCGCGCTCACGCTGCTGCTCGCCGGCCTCGCCCAGGTGCTGACGCTCGTCGACCCACTGATCTTCGGGAAGATCATCGACGACTACGTGCTCAATCCCCGGGGCCGCCCGGAGTCGGAGCTCGTCCGCGGCGTGCTCTTCTGGCTGGGCGTGGCCGTGGCCGTGGCGCTCGCCTCCCGCGCCGCGACCACCGTCCAGGAGTACGTGCTGCGGCTCGTCGTCGCCAGGGCCGGGACGGAGATGTTCAACGACGGCGTCAAGCAGACGCTGCGGCTGTCGTTCGTGGACCTCCAGGAGCGCACCAGCGGCGAGACGATGGGGCTGCTCCAGAAGGTGCGGTTCGACAGCGAGCGCTTCATCGACGCGGCGGTGAGCATCCTCTACTCGTCCTTCGTCGGGCTCGGCTTCGTCGTCTGGTACGGCGTGACCCGGCACTGGCTGCTGATCCCGGTGTTCGCCATTGGAGTGGTGGTGCTGGGGGGCATCACGGGGACGCTCAGCCGGAAGATCAAGACCGTGCAGCGGTCGATCGTCCGCGAGACCGCGCGCCTGTCCGGGACGATCACGGAGTCGCTGCGCAACATCGAGCTGGTGAAGAGCCTCGGGCTGACCTGGCCCGAGATCCGGCGCCTCCAGGGCTACACCCGGCAGATTCTCGACCTCGAGATGGACAAGGTCCGCCAGATCCGCGCCCTCTCGTTCCTGCAGGGCACCCTTGTCAACGTCCTCCGCCAGTCGATCCTCTTCATCCTGCTGTGGCTCATCTTTCGCGACGTCCTCTCGGCCGGCGAGCTGATCTCGTTCCAGCTCATCCTCGGCACGATCTTCGGCCCGCTGCAGCAGCTCGGGCGGGTCATCCTCAGCTACCGGGAGTCCGAGGCGTCGCTGCAGTCGTTCGACCGGCTCATGCAGGCGCCGATCGAGAGGCGGCCCGACGAGCCCGTGGAGATCGGCGAGATCGAGCGGCTGCGGTTCGATGACGTGGTCTTCCGCTACCGGGGTGCGACCGAGAACGCGATCGACCACATCAGCTTCGAGCTCCGGCTCGGCGACACCATCGCCTTCGCAGGGCCGTCGGGCTCGGGCAAGTCGACGCTGGTCAAGCTCCTCCTCGGGCTGTACGCACCGAGCAGTGGTGTCGTCTCCGTGGACGGGGTCCCGATCAACCAGCTTCGCTACAACCGCATCCGCCGGCAGATCGGCTTCGTCGCCCAGGACCCCCAGCTGTTCTCCGGCACGATCCGGGAGAACCTGCAGCTCGTGAAGCCGACGGCAACTGACGGGGAGATGCTCGAGGTGATGCACCGCGCCGCGGCGGGCCAGCTGCTGGAGCGGTCGGGCGAGGGCCTCGACACGCGCATTGGAGAGGGCGGGCTGCGGGTCTCGGGCGGGGAGCGCCAGCGCCTCTCCATCGCCCGCGCGCTGCTGCGCGAGCCTCGGATGTTCCTCTTCGACGAGGCGACGTCGGCGCTGGACTCGATCACCGAGCAGGAGATCGCGGCCACCCTGCGCACGGTGTCACGAAGCCGGCAGCAGATGGTGATCCTGATCGCGCACCGCCTGAGCACGATCGCTCACGCGGACGCGATCTACGTGCTCGAGCGGGGTCGTGTCGTCGAGACCGGCAGCCACGATGCGCTGGTCGCGGCGCAGGGGCTCTACGCCGCGATGTGGCGGCAGCAGGTCGGTGAGCGCGAGTCGCGGCCCGTCTCAGTAGCCGACGATGCCACAGCCCGGTCGTTCCGGGCACAGTCGTGCTAACCTCAACGGTGGTTCGGTAGCCGTGATGAACAGGAACAGCGATGCTCGATGGAGGCTCGCATGAAAGTCGTGTTGATGACTGTGTGCGTCGTGATGGTGGCGGCGTTCGCCCTGTGCGAGTCGCCGGGAGATTTCGAGAAGCAGCGGCAGATCGAGGTCCAGGGAAAGCCGGGGGATTTCAGCATCCCGGACGGCAAGCTGCTCGTCGACACCTACTCCGGTGAGCTCACGTCGGCCTCTCCGCTGTGGGACCGGGTCTACCTGTGCGACGTGTCGCCTGCCTGCGCCGCGTCCTGCGACGACTCGAGCCAGAACGGGGAGTACTACGAGGTGATCCCGATTGGCGTCACGGCGGTCGAAAACCTGGAGTGCGCGGTCACGGCGTCGACGATGAGTGACACGACGATGTACGTGTACTGCGACCCGTTCGAGCCGGCCAACCCGTTCGCCAACGTCGTCGCCTGGGACGACGATGACGGCACCGGAAACTGGAGCGCCTTCACCGCCGCCGACGGCGTGACGCTCCAGCCCGGTCAGACCTACTACCTCGTGCTCAGCACGTTTACCCCTGGCATCACCGGCACCTTCACGATCGACTTCACCAGCGCCACCGTGCACGTGGTCCCGGTCGAGCTGCAGGCCTTCAGCGTCGAGTGACCGCGGGCGGCGTCCCGGCCGCGCGGCGCCCCGTCACGACGCACGCGGCGTCCGCTGCACTGTGCGTGAGGGAGGCCGCGCCTGGGGCAACCGTGACCGAGCGGATGGCGCCGGACCAAGGTGCTGCATCTCTCACGACGGTGCCGCCGCTCCCCGCTGGCGGGTGGTCGGGAATCGAGGACTGGTGAGCCGGCGCCGTCAGACCTTGTAGACCCTGAAGTCGCAGACCGTCCCGCCCTCCATGATGGTCGAGGTGCGCTGCATCCGCAGGTTGTCGGTGACCGCACGCAACTCGGCATCGTCGGTGCTGCATGCGACGAGGTAGCCGACCGAGAAGTGGCGCTCCCGGAAGTAACGCGCCCACTCGCACGCCCTGATGTGGAGGACCACCTCGCTGTCCGACGCCCGGACCACCTCGTCGTCGCTGCCGGCAGTCGATGGTAGACTCCGCTGGTGCGTTCGCCGGCGCGAGACGCCCTCTCACGACGGCGTGGCCAGCGTGATCGAGGGCGGCGTCGCGGAGCGGTCAGCCGGGTTGGGGGAGAGCTGACGTGATCCTTGGGATCGGCTGCGATCTGGTCGAGGTGAGGCGGGTCGAGCGCCAGCTCGAGAGCGAGGGACGGGGCTTCCTCGAGCAGCTGTTCACGCCCGGCGAGATCGCGTACTGCGAGGCCAAGCGCTACCCGGCCCGGCACCTGTCGGCGCGCCTCGCTGCCAAGGAGGCGGTGTTCAAGGCCCTCGCCCTCGACCGCAGCGAGGGCTTCCTTTGGAAGCAGGCGGAGGTCCGCAGCGACGTGGCCGGGCGGCCTTCGCTCGTGCTGCACGGCCGGCTGCGCGAGCTCGCCGACGGGCGGGGCGTTCGCTCGGTGCACGTCGCGCTGTCGCATACCGACTCCGTTGCGGCCGCCAACGTCGTGCTCGAGGCCTGAGCGGCATCACTGATTCGAGGAGGACCGGCAGGGTGAGCAACATCGGGAGCTACGAGGAGCGGCTGCAGAGCTTCGACTGGTCGATCGCGGAGCGGGAGCTCGGCTACCGCGCCGGCGACGTCATCAACATCGGCTACCACTGCAGCGACCGGATCTGTCAGCTCGGCCAGGGCGGCAAGCCGGCGCTGCTGTGGGAGGACCACCAGGGCCACGAGAAGCGCTTCACCTTCGACGACCTCAGGGTGCTGTCGAACACCATCGCCGCCTTCCTGGTGCGGCTCGGAGTGGAGCCGGGCGAGCGCGTCTGCCTGTTCATGGACCGCGTGCCCGAGCTCTACATCGGCTTCCTCGGAGTCCTCAAGATGGGCGGGATCGTTCAGCCCCTGTTCTCGGCGTTCCGCGAGGACTCGCTCGTGACCCGCCTTAAGGACGCGGGGACCTGCGTGGTCATCACCCAGCGCAAGCACCTGCCGGTGGTGCGCAGGACGCGCGAGCAGCTGCCCAGCCTGCGCCAGATCGTGGTCGTGGACAGCGAGGGCGCTCAGCTCAAGGCCGGAGAGGTGGCGTTCGACCTCGCGGGCGAGCCGCGGGTGGAGGCGTTCGACGTCTTTCCCTCGACCGCCGAGACGCCGTCGGTGCTGCACTACACCTCGGGCACCACCGGCCAGCCCAAGGGCGCCCAGCACGTGCACTACTCGCTGATCTCGCAGTACCTGACGACCAAGTGGGTGCTCGATCTGCAGGCGGACGACATCTACTGGTGCAACGCCGACCCGGGCTGGGTGACCGGCACCTCGTACGGGATCATCGGCCCGTGGGCCAACGGGGCCACGCAGGCGGTGCTCGACGCGGGCTTCAGCGCCCCGCGCTGGTACGCGTTCCTACAGAAGTACCGGGTCACGGTGTGGTACTCGGCGCCGACCGCGATCCGCCTCCTGATGCGCGAGGGCACCGAGCTGGTGCGCGGCTACGACCTCAGCGCGCTGCGTCACCTGGCCAGCGTCGGCGAGCCACTCAACGCCGAGGCCGTGCTGTGGTCGAAGGAGGCCTTCGGGCGGCCCTTCCACGACACCTATTGGCAGACCGAGACCGGCTGCATCGTGGTCACCAACCTGCCCGGCATGCCGATCAAGCCGGGCTCGATGGGCAAGCCGTTCCCTGGCATCACCGCCGCCGTCGTCGACCTCAAGACGTCCGAACCGCTCGACCAGCCCGGCGCGGTCGGGCTGATCGGCCTCAGGCCGGGCTGGCCGTCGATGATCCGCGGCTACTGGAACAACCCTGTCGGCTACGCCGGCAAGTTCAAGAACGGCTGGTACCTGACCGGTGACCGCGCCAGCAAGGACAACGACGGCTACTTCTGGTTCGTCGGCCGCGACGACGACGTCATCAACACCGGCGGGCACCTGGTCGGGCCATTCGAGATCGAGAGCGCGCTGCTCGAGCACCCGGCGGTGGCCGAGTCGGCGGCGGTGGCCACGCCCGATCCGACCAACATGGAGGTGGTCAAGGCCTTCGTGACCCTCAAGAAGGGCCACGAGGGCAGCGACGATCTCGAGCTGGAGATCATGAACTTCATCCGCAAGAGGCTCTCGCCCCTTGCCATGCCGCAGAAGATCCAGTTCGTCGCGGGCCTGCCCAAGACCCGCAGCGGCAAGATCATGCGGCGGGTGCTGCGGGCGCAGGAGTTCGGGGAGCCGGTCGGGGACATATCGACGCTGATGGACGAGTGACGCCATTTCACGAGACGGCAGCAGCCAATGGGGGACACGATGGACGAGATGGAGCGGACCATTCTGGAGTATGTGGCCAAGGAGTACCTGGAGGAGGACGACGATCGGGAGGTGACGGTCGACACCCCACTGATCTCGGGCGGCATCGTCGACTCGTTCTCGATGGTGTCGCTCAAGTGCTTCCTGGAGAAGAAGTATGGAATCCAGATCCCGGACGCCGACGCCTCGGCGGACGCCTTCGACACCGTCAGCAGCATCTGCGCCCTGGTGAGGAGATTCAGGCCGAACTGATGGAGCACGCGGGCGGCGGGCGCCGTCCGCCGGCTCCCGTCCGGTCGCGACGCGGCGGCCTCGCGCGCGGCCGCAACGAGGAGGAGACAATGGCTTTTTCGCAAGCGGCCCGTGACTGGTACCACCGGGAAATTGCCGGAATCCGTGACGCCGGCCTGTACAAGGAGGAGCGTTTCATCCACTCCCTGCAGGACGCGGACATCGAGGTCGAGTTTCCGGCCGGCGCGTCGCCCGCCCGGGTCATCAACCTGTGCGCCAACAACTACCTCGGGCTGTCGAGCCACCCCGAGGTGATCGCCGCCGCGCACGAGGGCCTCGACCACCGCGGTTACGGCCTGTCGTCGGTGCGCTTCATCTGCGGCACCCAGGACATCCACCGCGAGCTCGAGCGCAAGCTGACCGCCTTCCTCGGCACCGAGGACACCCTGCTCTTCCCGTCCTGCATGGACGCCAACGCCGGGGTCTTCGAGGCGGTCCTCAACGAGCAGGACGTGATGATCGCCGACCGCCTGGTGCACGCCTCGATCGTCGACGGCATGCGGCTGTGCAAGGCGATGCAGGACACCTACAAGCACGCCGACATGGGCCACCTCGAGGAGAAGCTGGTCGAGCACCAGGACAAGCGCTTCCGGCTGATCATCACCGACGGCGTGTTCTCGATGGACGGCGATCTCGCCCCGCTCGACCAGATCGTCGCGCTCGCCGAGAAGCACAACGCGATGGTGTTCGTCGACGACTCCCACGCCTCCGGCTACATCGGCAAGACCGGCCGCGGCACGCACGAGCACTTCGGTGTCCTGGGCAAGATCGACATCATCACCACCACCCTCGGCAAGGCGCTCGGCGGCGCCTCCGGCGGCTGCGTCAGCGGCCGCGCCGAGCTGGTCGAGATGTGCCGCCAGCGGGCCCGCCCCTACCTGTTCTCGAACACCGTGGCGCCGGTGATCGTCAGCGGCGCGCTCAAGGTGCTCGAGCTGATCTCGGCCTCGACCGAGCGCCGGGACAAGCTGGAGGAGAACACCCGTTACTGGCGCAATCTCCTGACCGATGCCGGCTTCGACATCAAGAAGGGCTCGAGCTCGATCGTCCCGGTCATGCTCTACAACGCCAAGCTCGCCCAGGACGTGGCCCGCGACCTGTTCGTCGAGGGCATCTACGTGATCGGCTTCTTCTTCCCGGTCGTCGCCAAGGGCCAGGCGCGGATCCGCACCCAGCTCTCGGCGGCGCATGACAAGCACCACCTCGACCGGGCGATCGCGGCCTTCATCAAGGTCGGCAAGAAGTACGACATCCTGGGCAAGACCAAGGCGGAGGTCATCGCGACATACGGCAACTGATGCGAAGGCTGGGGGACCCTCCGGGGCAGCTCCCGAAGGGCCCGGCGGGAGGAGGCCCATGGCCAACACCCAGTTCATCGAGGTTCCGCTCCCGGAGGGCGTCCGCGCCTCGCACATGGACCTCGAGCTGCTGAAGGCGATGCTGCACGCGATCGTCTGCCTGCACTTCGAGTGGAGCAGCGAGAGCGAGAAGATGATCCAGGAGCTCGAGCACGACGGCTGGAGCGTGCATTGCGGCCCGACCTGGCTCGCGCTTTGCCGGCGCGGCCAGAGCCTCGAGCAGGCCACCGGGCGCACGCCCGACGAGGCGATCGCCAGGCTCTACCACGAGGCCCGCTTCGACACCAGGTACGGCTGCCCGTAGCGGGCCGCCCCCCGCGCCGCGCGCCGCTCATCCCGGCCTCCCCGCCCGGCCCGCCGGCGCCGGCGGCTGCGGCCGCGGCGCGGCTCACCGCGCGAGGGCCATGGTCCTGCTCGCGGGATCGGGGCGGGACTGATTGTTGAGATTCTGATGCAGAATGGACCGCCGGCAGGCCCGGCGGCACCGTGATTCCCTGCGGACAAGTCATTGTTCTGCAGTGATTTGGGTTTCCGGTGCCGGGGCGGACCTTGTCCCTGGCCCGACCTGGCTGGTAGACTGACGGTTCTCCCGGTCGGGGGGGGCGGGTCGGCGGAGTCACGACATGAGCGAGCGGGAGCTCTTCGCAACCCTGTGCCAGCTGCAGCTGCCGAGCCACTGCGGCCCCTGCAGCCTGTCCGCCTGCCTCTTCGTCCTCGGCACGACGGCGACCCAACGCGAGCTGGCGAGGGCGGCCGGGCGGCCGATGCGGGTCTTTGCCCACGGAATGGACGAGCGCGGCCTGCGGCGGGCCGCCGGAGCCTATGGGGTGGTCTCGGAGTTCCTGCTGGTCGAGGAGCGCCGCCAGGGTCGCAGCTTTGCCACCCGACTGCGGCGCCATCTCTCCGCGGGCAACCCGGCGATCATGCTGGTCGGCGACTTCGAGCACTGGGTGGCGGTGATCGGGTACCTCAAGCGCCGGCGGCGGTTCATCATCGTCGACCCGAAGGACGAGAGCTCGGTGTTCCGGCTGTGGTCCGAGCAGACCCTCATCCGCAGGGGATGGAACGTCAACGGGGGAGCGGCCTCCGGGGAGCCCGACCAGTTCTTCGCGACCCTCCTCTCCCGCGCCGACGGCGGGCGACCGCGCTGGGAGGTGTCCGAGGCGTGGCTGAGGCTGTGCGAGCGCGGGTCGGACGACACCGCCGAGAGCATGGCCAACGACATGGCCGAGGTGGCGCGCCTGGCCAGCCCCGGCGACCACGCGATCACCGACGGCCCCTACCTCGCGGAGCTGATCGAGGAGTACCGCGAGCGGATCCTGGACAGCATCATCCACTGGGCCCAGGGCAACGGCGCGCGCGACCGCAGCGACCTGAGGGCGTTCTTCCGCGACTACGAGATCGTCGCCAGCGCCACCGGCATCCGGGTCGCGAAGGACTGCGACCGGCCCTACCTGGTGGCCCAGCTCACCGCGTTGCTCTGCAGCTACTGGTGGGGCGCCCTGTTCTGAGCCCACTCGACCAGCCGGCTGCCCATCGCCCCGTAGCAGAACCCGGCCTTGGCGGCGGCGAGCGCCACGCTGGCGTCGACGGAGAGGTCGGCGTTGGGGTTCACGTCGAGCACGTACATCTGGCCGTCGCGCTGGCGGACGTCGATGCGTCCGTAGTCGCGGCACCCCACCAGCTGGTAGGCCAGGCGGCACGACGTCTCGAGGACGTCGCGCTCGGCGGCGGTGAGGCGAGCCGGGATCCGGCTCCGGATCTGGCGGTAGGCGGTCGACTCCGGGCTGAACTTCGACTCGTAGGAGCACAGGCGGTCGCGGACCTCGCGGCATGCCGAGAAGTCCATCTCGACCGGCGGCAGCATCTCGATGGTGTCGTTGCCCCAGAGCGGGACGTGGAACTCGCGCCCGTCGATGAAGTCCTCCACCAGCGCGGGCTGATCGTAGGCCGCGATCACGTGGGCGACCCGCCGCGCGAGCTCGTCGGCGTCGAGCACCACCGCCCAGCGGTCGACGCCGATGCTGCAGTGCTCCCAGGCCGGCTTGACGATCGCCGGGAACAGGCTCCATGACAGCCGTCCGGGCTTGTCGAACTGCGCCCAGCGTGGCACCGCGATCCCGTGCTTCGCGAGCAGCGCACGGACCCGTGGCTTGTCGTAGCTGAGCCGAATCGCGTCGGCAGTGGCGCCGGTGAAGGCGAAGCCGAGCCGCTCCAGCACGTCGACGACCGCGGCCTCGCTGCCGTCCTGGCCGGGCAGGCTCTCACAGCAGTTGAAGATCACCGTCTCGGCGGGGTCGTAGGGGGCGAGCGTGTCGGCCAGGTGGTCGCCTTGGATCTCGAGCATTTCGACCCGGTGGCCGCGGCGGCGGATGGCGGTGCCGAGGCGACGGCTTTCGCGGGCAACCCGGTGCCGCTCGTCCTCCTGCCACTCCGGGTGAATGTCATAGAGGAGGAGGACGTTGGCAGGCGACAGCGGGCGGTGGTTCGCTCGCGGAGCGGCTCCGCCTGTCACGTCAGTGCCCGTCCGCGGCTGCGACAGTTCCCGGCTGCACGATGCCCCCACCTGGTGTGAACATACCACGCGGCGGCAGCGCATGCCAGCCATCGGGCCGCGCCGCGATCGGCTCGCGCCCCGCCGCCGCCCTATCGCCGGGTATCCGGCCGCGCTCCGTCGGCGCGGTGGTGGAGGTGGTTGGCGCTGACCGGAGCCCGCGCCCGGTCTGCGGACTCGATCGACAGCTCGAGGCCGGCCACGGAGCTGCGGTGAACGTAGTGAAGCTCGAGCGCGTGCAACCCGGCCTTGAGCGCGATCCGGCCCCGCCGGCTGACGAAGTCGCCAGCCTCGTTGCGGACGACCAGCTCGCCGTCGAGGAGCAGCTGGCTGCCGTCGGCTGACCGCAGCCGGAACGTGTACAGGTCGTCGTCCGGCACCGAGAGGAAGCCTTGGCAGACCATGCCGAAGCGGTCGATCGACCGATCGGTGGGCAGGCCGACGGTGGCGATGGTGACCGCGCCGGTCGGCTCGAGAGCGGTGAAGTCGGGCAGCGTGCGCCAGTCGCCCTCGTAGGTGCGGCAGGCGATGCCGGGCGCGAGCGCGTCCGGCGCCACCGTGGCCGGCTCGTGCGGCGAGGCCTTGGTGAAGGTGGCGGTGGCGACGAAGCTGTCGTCGAGGCCGGGCGCGAACGCGCGCGCCTTCACCGTGGTCGTGCGCTCGAGGCGAACCGGCCCGAGGTACGCCGGCGACGCCGCGTCGGGCTCGGTGCCGTCGAGCGTGTAGCGGATGGTGGCGCCGGGGTTGGGCGACGTCAGCCTGACGGCCATGCGGTCGAGGAACAGCCGGCCCGGCGCGCCGACGTGGACCACGGTGCCGATGGCCGGGTCCGTGAACGGCTGCGCAGCCACCACGTCGTCGTTGTCGTTGCGGGCGGCGGTGGCGGCCAGGACGCGGATCCGTTCGTCGTCCGGCAGGGCCAGCGTCGTCGCGCCGGGCGGCAGGTCGAGGCGCAGCCGGAAGAAGTGGGTGAAGACGTACGCCTCGTTCTCGCCGCGGCCGTCGTGACGGTGGCTGCCGACCCAGGCCACGGGCACGGTCTTGGCGTAGGCCGGCGCGATCCGATCCGCGTCATCCACCCGGTGGCCGGCGACCAGGCGGTCGTTCCACTGCCCGGTCGGCTCGGCCCAGTCGGGAACCAGGAGCGTGGCGGGAATGCCATCGGTGGTGAAGGTGGCGAGCCGATCGCCGCCGACCGAGGCGGCAATCAGGTACAGGCGGTTGTAGTCTCCGGCCGGGAGCGCGAGCGTCTGCCCGCGGCAGGCGACGACGTTCGCCAGCCCGGGCCCTTGGGGGCCGGTCCGGAAGGTTGCGCCGTTGGCGGCCAGGGTGGCTGGCAGCAGCTCGCCGGCGAGGGTGTGGCCCTCGCCATCGAAGTCGCCGTCGGCCCGGGCGTCGTCGCGGCTGACGCCGTCGAGGTTGTAGGGCAGCTCGAGGGGGGCGTCGCGGGGCGGGCTCAGTACGGCGGGCGGCGGGCCGAGGGTGAGCGCCAGTGTCCGCGGCCGGAAGGGCGCGAAGTCGAGCACGACGGTGCCGTCCTCGAGGGCCGGCGGTGCCAGCGGCGGCGGCGGCACGGCGCCGCCGGTGCCGTGCCCGGCGAGCGGCTCCTCGGCGCCGTTGACCTCGCGGACCGTGGCGACCGGGCTCGCAAAGGCCAGCCGCGCCGCCGGCACCGGCCTGCCGGAGAGCTCCTGAAGGCGCACCACGACCTCGTCGCTCTCCTCGGCGAGCTTGAGCGCGCGCACCGCGATCGCCGGTCCTGCGCCGGCCTGGCCGCTGAGGCGCAGCAGCGAGAAGGAGCGTCCCAGGGGGCCCGCGTGGAGTGGGGCCTGCCACGCGACAAGGGGCTGGTTGACGCGGTCGCCCAGGAGCGGTGCGCGTCCCGCCCACCAGTCGCCGTCATGGCCGGCAAGCGCGACCAGCACGCGATGGTGGCCGAGATCGTTCGAGGCCTGGTCGGACAGCCAGCTCCAGCTCGGCACGACGCTCGGCGTGTGGACCAGGGTCAGCCGGAGAGTGTGGTCGTCCGGCTTGTCCCAGCCGTGCCGGCTGTCGGTGACGACCGTGGTGCCGAAGGCCCCGCCGGCGTCGGTGAGGTCGGCCCACTGCTGCGCCGGGACCTCGTAGCGGTTGGGCCGGTTGGTGGGACGCTGCACGACCCCGAGGCCGAGGTCGTAGGTGGCGAGCGGGTTCGCGGCGGCGACGGGGAACGCCGCCTTGAGGAGCGTCCCCTTGGTCCGCCAGTCGATGTCGGTCAGAACCTCGACGCGGTCGCCGGCGCCTCCGGCCGCGATCGAGACCCGCTGCGTGAAGCTGGAGCCGGCGGCCTGCCGCGTGATCTCGAGGGCGACGCGCGCCGGGCCGCTCTCGGCGATCCGGACCGCGGCGGGGCCGCGCACCTCCTCGCGCGGCGGTGCCGAGAGAGCGTCGTACTCGACCTCCCACGCGGACCAGCGGCGCGGCTCGTCGTCGATGAGCTGCAGCCGCAGCGGCGCCGACAGCAGCTCGCGGCCCAGGCTCTTGTCGACCACCGAGGCGACGTCGCCATCGGCGTCGAGCGTCACCCGAAAGCGGGGGCTCTCGAGGCCCTTCGGATCGACCGCTAGCCCGCCGCCGGCCGCGGCCGCCGCCGGCACGACCTCGAACACCGAGAAGCTCACCGCCGCCACGCGAGCGACGAACACGACCTGTGCCGTCTCGCCGGCGACCGGGCCCAGCTGCGCCGGCACCTCCCGGCCGTCGGGACCGATGACCCGGATCGCCGGCGGCGCTCCGCCGGGAAACCGGACCGCGGCCTCGACGACGTCCTCGCGCTCCCAGCCGAGCGGGTTGAAGACCACCAGCGAGGCGCCGCTGCCGCGCGTGTCCAGGGCCCGCGTCACGGCGCCCACCCCGTCTCCCAGCACATCGGCGAAGGTCGTGCCGGCGATCGTCTCGTCGTTCCACGAGAAGGTGTAGGCCTCGGGGATCGAGGTGCCGGTGAGGTCGTCGTGGAACTGATGCCACAGCACCCGCGTCCACGCCTCGCGCAGCCGCTCCCGCGGGTAGCTCGTGCCGCCCAGCCACCAGCCGGCGACGGCCGCCTTCTCGGCATCGTCGGCGAGGCGCTCGTTCTTGCGGTTGTAGCGCTTCATCGCGGCCTGCGACGTGTAGCAGCCGGTGCCGTGGGAGGTGAGAAGAAACTCGCCGCGGTAGGACTGCAGGCGCTCCACCGCCCGGCCGCCATCGCTGGCCATCAGGTCGAGGGCCATCTGATCGGGCGACGTGCTCCTGACGTGGGCTGGCCCGCGGCCGGCGATGCTCTGCTCGAGCCACGCCACCGAGGGCTCGAGGGGCGGCACCCCGACGTCGCCGGTGCCGAAGTACTTGAACGCGAGCGGCAGGCCGGTCAGGGCGGCCTGACGGTCGGCGGTCGCGTAGAGATCGGGGTCGAGGCTGAGGTCGCGGGCGATCCCCGCGGCGTAGTCGCCCGGGTTGAGGGCGGCGACGAGGGAGGAGCCGTCGACCCCCTCCCAGAGGCCGACGTCGAACGGGATCTTGATCGAGGAGCCCCAGGTGAGCTTCTGGGTCGAGAATGCCACCAGGCCGGCATGCGCCGCGGCCGACGGCAGGGCGAAGGAGAAGCCGAAGCAGTCGGGCAGGAAGACGTCGCGCGATGTGAGGCCGAACTCGCGGCGGAAGAAGCCGTTGCCGTAGAGCGCCTGCCGATTGAGCGACTCGGGTGAAGGGAGATGGGTGTCGGCGGCGGTCATCCAGCTCCCCGCGACCTTCCAGCGCCCGTCCCTGATGTGCGTCTTCAGCTGCTCGTACTCCTCCGGGTAGTACTCCTTGATCAGCATGTAGCGGAACGCCCCCTCGAAGCTGAAGGTGTAGCCGGGGTACCTCTCGAACAGCGCGAAGTTGCCGTGCAGGGTGTCGGGCAGGAAGTCGTCGATGGTGTCCTGGATGGTCCACCGCCACTGGTCGTCGAGGTGGGAGGTGGCGATGACGTAGACCTCGGGCGGAGTGGCCGGCAGCGGCGGCTCCTCGTGCCCGGCCGCCATCCCGACCGCCGCGATCGCCGCCGACAGCCCGCACCCTGCCAGAACTGACGGAGCCCGCATGATCCCCCTCCTCGCCTGCGTCTCAACCGGCGCCGCTACTGTACCCGACCGCGCCCCGCGGCGGCGTCCGCCGGCGGCTTGTGCTCAGCGGCGCCGGTGCTGGCCGCCGACCAGGCGTCGACGGCCGCGCCCACGCTCGCCGGGTGCAGCCGGGACGCCAGGCGCTCGAGCAGGCGCGCCAGGCTCGCCACCCACGCCGGACCCGCCCCCCAGCCGAGCGGATGAGCGCCCATCCAGCGCCGGAGATCGACCGCCTCCCAGGGGTGGAAGTAGAGGTGGACCCAGGGCGCGCCGGCGCCGGCGAGGCGGGCGAGGAGGGTGGACGGGGCGGTGCCGAGGCCGCGCAGGACGTACCACCCGACCGGCAGTCGCAGCACCGGCGTGGTCGACAGCGGCACCCGGACGATCCCGGCCTCCAGCCACGGCACGCGCGGCGTCCGCAGGCCGCTCAGCCCGTGCCCGACCCACGTCGGGTGGGGCGAGGCGTCGTAGCTGAACCCGGCCTCGGCGACCGCGGCTGCGGCGCAGCGGGCGAGGCGCGGCGTTCGCACCCCGCGGATGCCGGATCCGGTGATGTCCTCGAGCCGGAGCCGCGACTCGCGCAGCCGGTCGCGCGCCGCGGCGGGCGGCATGGCGCGGTAGTCGTCCCGGTGGTCGAGCCCGTGCGAGGCGACCTCGTGGCCGCGCGCGGCCGCCTCGCGCACGAGCTCCGGGTGCGTCCGCGCGAAGCTCGCGGTGCAGAACAGCGTCGCGGGCAGGGCCAGCCGCTCGAGCATCGGGAGGATGGCGGCGAGCCCTTCCGCCGAGGGCCGGCTCGGCTCCCATCCCGGCGCGGCCGCCGGCCGTCCCCAGTCGACCTCCTCGACGTCGAAGGTGACGAGCAGCCGCGTCACTTTGCCCCCGGCAGTCGCGCACGGCAGACCCAGGCGCCGAGGCACCGCCGCCAGCGGTCGGGCGGCGCGAAGCCGGCTCCCGCCAGGGCGCCGGCCACGGCCGCGCGCGACCGCAGGTGGATGTGCACGCCGTGGAGCCGGTGGTACAGCCACAGTGTCGCCCCGAACCAGTTGCGCCGCGGGAACAGCAGGACCAGCGATCCGCCCGGCTTGAGGCACCCGGCCAGCCCCGCCGCCAGCCCCGGCAGGTCGGCCACGAACTCCGACGAGCCGATGCACGTCACCACGTCGAACCCGCGCTGCAGCGGAAGCGCTCGCATGTCCGCCCGCACGGCGAACGCCCCCCGCCGGCGGGCGGCGTCCGCCATCGCGAGGGCAAGGTCGACCGCCACGACCTCGGCCCCCCGCCCGAGGAGCAGGCCGGCGACCTCGCCGTCGCCGCAGCCGACGTCGAGGACCCGCCGTCCCGGCCCCGCCTCGGTCAGCGCCAGCAGCGCCGCCTGCTCTCGCCGCCGCACCGCACCGGCCGGTCCGCGGCCGCGGCGGCCGGAGTAGCCGCGCGCCGCCCTCTCGTAGTGGGCCGAGACGGCCCCGGGTGCGTCACGGCTCGCGGTCAACGGGAGCGCTCGTCGATGCGCAGGATCGCCGCTGCGGCGGCGCTGCGGACGGACGGGTCGGGGCTGGCGAGCAGCGTGCCGAGCCGGGGCATCAGGTCACGGTCGGGAACGAGCGCCACCAGGCCGAGCAGCCGGCGAGCCTCCGCCGGCGCGGCGCTCTCCGCCCGGCCGAGCAGCTCGAGCCCGACCTCGTCGTCGCCACTCGCGGCGAGCGCCTCCACGGCCGCGACCTGCACCACGGGGTGAGGGTCGGCAAGGGCGCGCCGGAGCGCGGCCCGGACGTCGCCCCCGCCGGTCGCGCCGAGCGCCCCGGCGGCGAGGGCGCGGAGGTCGGGGTCGATGTCGTTCGCCAGCATCGCGACCAGAGGCCCCGCCAGCGCGGGGTCCTTCAGGGTGGCCAGCGCCTGCACCGCCCGCACCCGCACGCTGCGGAACGGCGAGGTCAGCGCCGCCTCGAAGAGGTCCCGGTTGCGTCCGACGTCGATGTGGGACAGCAGCTCGAGGGCGAGGCTGCGCTCGAAACGGTCGGGGGACGCCGCCAGGGCGCGGGCCGCCGCCTCGAGGCCGGGCGTCGACAGCTCCGCGGCCAACCTCGCCGCCTGCAGGCGGACCCCCTCGGCGTCCGCGGTCAGAGCCGCGGCAAGGACGTCGGTGGCCTTCGCGACCGCCGAGTCGTCCGCCTGCGCCGCCGCTGCGCAGAGGGCCATCACGATCCCCACGAGCAGCCACCGAAGCGCTCTCACTGTCATCGCGCGCTCCCCTTTCGCGTGCCCGGGCCCCACGAGCGGTAGATCGTCAGCAGCCTGACGTCGCGGCGCTCGACCAGCTCGCGCTCGAGCTCCGGGAAACGTTCGGTGAGCGTTCGCCCCACCGAACGGTAGTCGGGCGCGAGAATGAACGCGGTCGGCTCGCCGAGCCGCTGCGGCAGGTCCGCCTCGGTGATCCCGAAGACGTGCCGCCGCGCTCCGCGGAACAGCTCGAACGCCGGCGAGTCGGCCAGCATGTAGGCGCCGGTGAAGAAGTACACCGTCGACGCCTGCTCGACATCGCGCAGCTCGCGGATCACCACCCACTCGTTGACGGTCGTCTCCACGCTCCGGCAGAACGCCAGGTAGATGCGGACGTTGCGCACCAGCGACACGATGACGATGGCCGTCAGGCCGAGCGCCACGACGCCCCTCACCACGGATCCCACCCGGCTCAGCTTCTCCCACGCCAGCCCGGCGATCGCCGAGGCGAGCACGATCGGTACCGGCAGCACGGCGAGCAGCCTCGGGAAGCTCGGGGGGTTGATGGTCAGGACGCTGCCGAAGAGCAGGCCTGCGAGCAGCCACGCGAACAGGAACGCGAAGCGCCCGTCCGGCAGCCGGGCCACGCCGAAGGCGAGGCCGGCCAGCGCCAGGGCCAGGGACATCGGGCCGATCAGCGGCCGCTTGACCATGTAGTGGCTGCTCGAGTCGCCCTCGCTGATGAACCCCGCCAGCGTGTGGCGAAGCTGGTAGGCGAGGATCCGCAGCGGCTCGGCGCTGCCGACCTGGCTCGCGACGTGATCCCGCCTGGCCTCGGAAAACGGGCTCATGTTGCGGGTCTGGTCGACCGACAGAGCGTGCGGGACGCGGGCGAAGCTCACCACCAACGGAACCGTGGTCAGGACGAGCGCCACCACGAAGTGCATCGCGTGCCGCGACATCCGGGGGCGCTCCCTCCAGACCATGACGGCGGCTGCGATCACGCCGAGGGCGAAGAACAGGCGGCCGGCGGTGTAGGTGTACAGGCACAGCCCGAGGGCGATGCCCGACACCCCGAGCCAGCAGCCGCTGCGGCGCCGCCAGCCTCCGAACAGCGCCGCGAAACCGATCACTCCCAGCGCGAGCGAGTGGATGTTCCAGATCCCGTCGCGCGAGAAGTGGACGGCGACATGGTTGCAGGCCATGTAGAGGGCCGCGATCGTCGCCGCCGCGCGCCCGAACCAACCCCGCACCAGGAAGTAGAGGGCCGGCACGAGCAGGATCCCGGGCAGGGCCGAAACCAGACGCAGCGCGACGATGTTCGTGCCCAGGAGTTGGAGGCTCGCCGCGTACGGCAGCAGCCCCAGCCGCGGGAAGTGATACCAGCCCTGCTCGAGGGCGAACGGGTCCCGGCTGGCGCCGCTGAGCATCGCCTTGCCTACCAGCGCGCACGAGGCGGTGTCGTGGTGGATGAGGGTCGGGATCTCGCTGAGCGCGGCCAGCCGGAAGAAGGCGGCCAGCAGCACGATGCCGGCCAGCGCGGCGGCCTCGGCCCGGCCCTCGAACCAGCGGGTCGGCCCGATGCCGTGCGCCCGGTCCTCGATGAAGCCGTGACCGAGCCAGAGCCCGAGCGCCGCGAGCCACAGCCCGAGCGGGACCAGGAGCGGCGCCGCGGCGGTGCGCGCGATCTCCACCCCGGCCAGCAGCGCGGCCAGCACGAGCAGCAGGCGCTACGGCGGCGACCAGCCGGCCGCGCCCCGGACGGGCTGCGCCCTGTCGCCGCCGGGGGCCAGGATGGCGCCCCCGTGACCGACCCGGAGGCGCACCGTCGCGAGGTCGCGGAGCATGCCGAAGGTGTCGGCTACGAAGCGCATGGTGGAAGGCTCGCGGTCGTAACGGAAGGTGACCGGCGCCTCGACCACCTTCATCCCCGCCCGGCGCGCCCGCGCCAGCACCGCGAGGTCGAAACCGAAGCCGTCGGGGATCCAGCCGGCGAACAGCGCATCGGCGGCCACAGCCGAGAACCCCTTCAGGCCCGCCTGGGTGTCGGATATCCCGGGCAGCAGCAGCACCCTGGCGAGCCAGTTGAAGAAGCGTCCCGCGATGTGGCGCGTGTACAGGTAACGGAAGAACGATGGGCGGATGACGTAGCGGGACTCCGGGTGCACGCGCGAGGCGACGACGACCTGGGCGCCTGCCCGCAGCTGCGCGAGCACGGACCCGATCTCGGCAGCCGGGTAGGCGAGGTCGGCGTCCAGGAACACCCTGAATCGGCCCCGTGCGGACTGCATGCCGGTGCGCACCGCCGCGCCCTTGCCCAGGTTCCGCCCATGGCGCCTCACCAGCACCGGCACCGGGCACCGGGCAGCAGCCTCGTCGATCCGGCCCGCCGTCCCGTCGGCGCTGCCGTCGTCGACGACCACGATCTCCGCGCCGGGGTGGTGGGCGCGCAGGTAGTCGCCGAGCTCGGCGATGCTCTCGGTGATGAAGCCCGCGCCGTTCACCACCGGCACCACGACCGAGAGCTCGGGGACGGCCTCGGCGCGACCCTCGACCGGCTCGCCTCCCTCTCCCCGCGACTCCGCCCCAGCGCTCAGGCGTCCCTCCGAGGAACAAACCTAGCACAGCGGGCCGGCGCCTGCGGAGAGGCCGGCGCGGCGCGCGGCGTCCGTGGGATGGGCCGGCGGCCTCCATCGCCGCGGCCGGTCCGCCCCCGGGGCCGTGGTGGCGCCACCCCCGGGGAGCGGATGGGCACCGGCCGGTCCTCCCCCCGGTCCCGTGCGGCCGGCGACCAACCCGCATCGCGATGGCAACGGCCGCGCCGGCATCCGGTCCGTCGCGCCACGGCTGCCGTACACTCGGCAAGGGACGATCGGGGTGCCGGGACGCGGCCGAAGGACGGTGAGGTGGCGGTCCGCTGTCCAGCAGCGGCGACCGTCCAGTGCCGCCGCCAACCGCGAGGGAGTCGAGGTCGACCTCCCGGCGGCCTGCGGGCACCCTCGACGCCGAAGGGAAGCTGCGATGGACATGTTTCGGAACACTCCATTCGATCTTTCCGGCCGGGTGGCGCTGGTCACGGGCGCCTCGCGCGGCCTGGGCAAGGAGATGGCACGGCTGCTGGCGATGGCCGGGGCTGAAGTCGCCGTCTGCAGTCGCACCGAGTCCCAGATCACGGCGACCGCCCGCGAGCTGGCCAGCGACGCCGGGGTTCGCGTCGAGGCCTTCGTGGCGGACGTCGGCAAGCGGCCGGAGGCAGAGCGCCTCGCGCGCGAAGCGGCCGAGCGCCTGGGGAAGATCGACATCCTGATCAGCAACGCGGGGTGGAACGTGCCGCAGCCGGTCGACGGGATTCGCGACCAGGACTGGGACGCGCTCCTCGAGCTCAACCTGACGAGCTCGATGGTCCTGACGCGCGCCCTGGCGCCGGGGATGATGCGGCGCGGCTGGGGCCGCATCATCTACATCTCGTCGGTCATGGCGCTGGCGAGCGCGGATGACCGGGTCGCCTACAGCACGACCAAGGCCGCACTGCACGGCATGGTGCGAGCCAACGCACTGCGCTTGGGCCCGCACGGGGTGACGGCCAACTGCCTGGCGCCGGGGCCGTTCGCGACGGAGCTGCCATTGAGCCTGCTGACAGCGCAGCAGCAGCAGTCGTTCGCCGCCCGCACGGCGGTGGGCCGGTGGGGGGAACCGGCGGAGCTGGCGCCCGCCGCGCTGCTGCTGGCGAGCCCGGCCGGCAGCTACATCACGGGGGCGGTGCTGGTCGTCGATGGCGGGGCAACGGCGCGCATGTGGTGACCTCGCGGCCCATCGACAGGCCTTCCTTCCAGCAGCCGACGCACGGCGTCGGGGTGCCCGCGAGGTCCGCGACGGCGTTTGCGACCGGATGGTCACGATCATCGACGGCGGATGAAGCGTTCGCAGCGCCGCCGCGCGCAGCACCCGGTGCGAGCCCTCTGCGAGTTTGCCTTCGACTGCCTGATTGCCAGCACAACGGTTTCTCGCGTATGGTGATACTCGAGAATGACCGTGGCGGGCGGACGCTCCCGGCGAGATTGGCCAGCCGCGGGCGGCGGGTCGTCTCGGGTGTCCGGGTCACTCGAGAGATCAGCTGCGGTGGGGGATCCGGCAGGGGGGCGAGCCGAAGGAGGAGCCATGATGAAGAAGGTCCTGGTCGCGGTGGGCATTGTCGTTCTGGTCGTCGTGGCGTTCCCGATCGCAAACTCCCTGAGGGCGCGAGCCGCCGACCCGGCGCTGCTGGAGCGGCTCGACGACCCGGGAGCGCGGGAGATGGCGAACCGCTACGCCGAGTCGTGCATGGACTGCCACTCGGGACAAACCGAGCTCCCGTTCTACGCGTCGTGGCCTGTGGCCAGGTCGTTGATGCAGGGCCACATCGAGAAGGCTCGCTCCATGTTCGACATGGAGCGCGAGCTGTTCGACCCGGCGGTCGGCGTCACTGAGGCGGCGCTGGCCAAGATCCAGCGTGAGACGGCGGCGGGAAAGATGCCGCTCGCGTCGTACACGGCGATGCACTGGAGGGCCCGTTGGACTGCGGAGGACGAGCAGGCGCAGGCGGCGTGGGCCCGGCATATCCGTGCCCGCCGGGACGGCGCCGGGGATCTGGACGACCCGATCTACGATCGTGCCATCTACCCGCTGAAGCGACCCGGCGGGCTCGACGATCGCAAGGTTGCGCTGGGCGAAGCCATGTACCACGACGTGCGGCTGTCCGGCGATGACACGATCTCGTGCGCCAGCTGCCACGACCTGACCAAGGGAGGCACCGACCAGGAGCGCGTCTCCACCGGCGTGGGCGGGCAGAAGGGCGGAATCAACGCCCCGACCACGTTCAATGCGGTCTACAACCTGGCTCAGTTCTGGAACGGCCGGGCCGCCGACCTCGCCGCGCAGGCCGACGGTCCGCCGAACAACCCCATCGAGATGGCCACCAACTGGGAGCAGGTGCTCGGCAAGCTGCGTCAGGACCCACAGGTTGTCGAGGGATTCGCGGCAGCCTACGGCGAGTTGAGCCCCGAGGCGATTCGGGACGCCATCGCCGTGTACGAGGCGACGCTCGTGACGCCGAACGACGGCCTCGACCGCTTCCTCAAGGGCGACGAGAGCGCCCTGGTCGCCGAGCAGCAGCGCGGCTGGACGCTGTTCAATGACGTCGGATGCAGCACCTGCCACGTCGGCCCCGCAATGGGCGGCACGTCCTACGAGAAGATGGGCCTGCACGGAAACTACATGGCCGACCGCGGCGGCGAGAGCGACGCCGACCTCGGGCGCTATGCGGTCACCGGGGACGAGCACGACATGGGCCACTTCAAGGTGCCGACGCTGCGCAACGTGTCACTGACCTACCCCTACTATCACGACGGCACGGTCGACTCCCTGGATCAGGCGGTTCGCAAGATGGGCCACTACGAGCGCGGTCGCGAGCTCACCGACGACGAGGTGACGGCGATCGTCGCGTTGCTCGGAGCACTGACAGGGGAGGTCCCGACCCCGCCCGTCGCCACCGGAGAGGGCGGCTAGCCGACGCGTCCCGGCGAGGCGGGTTGCGTCAGACCTGGGTCCTGACGGACTCGTCCGACGGGTGAGCCTGCGCGGCGGTTCCGGATCCGCGAGGCTCGTTCGGGAGTGGGAATGACCGTCCCAGAGGTGACGATCACTTCCGAGCCGGGGATCGCAGACGAGTCTCCACGCTCATGGACTGCGGATGAAGCGTTCGCAGCGCTGCTGCGCGCAGCACCCGCTCCGCGCCCGGCGCGAGCTCGCCCTCGATCTCGAGGAAGACCACTGCGTCGGCAGGGACGGCGCCGAGCTCCTCCCTGATGCGGTCCTGGAGCTCGGCAGGGGCGAGACCGGAGGCATCCACGGTCGCGCAGGCCATCGGCCGCGCCGGCAGCTCGTGGAACGCGTGGCCGGCGACACGGCCTCCAGCCTGTCCGTCGGCCGCGACTTCGAGGATGAGGTAGCCCTTCGCTTCCCCCCGTTCGGCGAGGCTGGTCCGCTCGACCGATCCGGGGTAGAAGACCGGCGCCGCGAGGGCACGCCCGGCGAGGTCGCGGTGCAGGACCTGGGCGCGGTGGATGTGGCCGCACAGCAGAGCGGCGACACCGGCCGGGATGTTGCGGCCGCGCACGACGTCGCGGCCCGACCGAAACGTGTGGCCCTCGACCCGCGCACCCTCGACGGTCTGATGCAGGCAGAGCAGGCGGATGGCGGCGTCGGCTTCCAGAAGCCCACATTCGGAGACAAGAGACCGGAACCGATCCCTGATCTCGTCGCGCTCGCAGGGAAAGCCGCCGACGGCAACCCGCGTCCCGGCCAGGTCGAGCCGCACCGTCCGCGGCCGGTCGAGCAGGTGCAGGTGCTCGTGCGCTGCGAGCATCGGGTAGGGGAGCGCCGACCGCTCGTGGTTGCCCGGCACGAGCACCACCGGAACTCCCCGGTCCGCGACCGCAAGGAGCGGCTCCAGGGCCTGCGCCACCAGCCCGGGCCGCACCTTGCTTCGGAACAGCAGGTCGCCGCCGTGGACGACGAGATCGACCTCGCCCGCGAGCGCCGGCTCGAGCGTGCGGCGGGTGTTGGCGAAGAAGTCGGGGCCGCGCCGACGCCGGTCCACCCGCGGCCGCGACGGCAGGTCGAAGCCGAGGTGCGTGTCAGCCAGCAGGAGGACCTTGATCACAGCCGCAGCGTACAGGTGCCGATACGATCCTCTCCAGGGATGGCGACACCAGGCACCACGCTACGGTGCGGGTGCGCGTGCGCCGCCCACAGCCCGGCTGCGCTCTGCCCACGGACAGTTGTTGACAAATCCGCAATTGTGTTGCAGAATATCCGCAAATGTGGATTCCGAGAGAGCTCGACGCGACGCTCACGCAGGCCGCGGGCGCCCGCCCGGCGGTGGTGTTGACCGGGTGCCGGCAGTCCGGGAAGACGAGCCTTCTGGTCAAGGCCTTCAGCGACCACCACTACGTGTCCCTCGATGTTCCGATGGTTGCGGAGGATGCCGAGCACTCGGGAGAGGACTTCCTGAAGCGCCACCAACCGCCGCTCATCGTCGACGAGGTCCAGTACGCGCCGACCCTGCTGCGGCATGTGAAGGCGGACATCGACCTCCACCGCGACGAGACCGGACGCTTTCTGATCACCGGCTCTCAGGATTTCTCACTGATGGCAGGCGTCACCGAGAGCCTTGCCGGCCGCAGCTCCGTGTTGACCCTCCACTCCCTGTCCGCAAGGGAGTACGAAGCGTGGGCAGGAACAACGCTCGACAGAGTGGCCCTCGTCGAGTGGATGCTCAAAGGGGGCTATCCCGAGCTGCACAGCCGAGGTCTCGACGCCGAGCGCTTCTTCAGTGATTACCTGGCGACCTACCTCGAACGAGATGTCCGCTCGATTCTCGGCGTGCGCAGCCTGCGAAACTTCGACCGTTTCATGAGGCTGTGCGCGGCTCGCACCGGCCAGCTCGTCTCCTACAGCGCCCTCGCGACCGACCTCGGCGTGAGCCCGAACACGGTGAAGAGCTGGCTGTCGGTGCTCGAGGCGTCGAGGATCGTCGTCCTTCTCGAGCCCTACTTCGAGAACCTCGGCAAGCGGATCGTCAAGACCCCCAAGCTCTACTTCCTGGATACCGGGCTGTGCAGCTACCTGCTCGGTGCGCGGTCTCCCGACGACCTCCTTCGCAGCCCGCTGCTGGGTGCGCTGTTCGAGACGCATGTCCTGGGTCAGATCGTCAGGCACTTCGCGAACCAGGGGCGTCGCCGCGAGATCTACTTCTTTCGCGACCATCATGGCCGCGAGGTCGATTTCCTGATCCCTGCGGCGGGCCGCTTCGCGCTCGTCGAGTGCAAGTGGGCCGAGTCGCCGGACCCGATCCAGCGCGGGTTTGAGGAGATCGAGTCACTGGTGGGCGCCGATCGCATCATCTCGCGGACGATTGTCACGCCAGACCGCGGATCGCGTCGAGCTCCGGGCGGAGTCACGATCGCCGACAGCGTCGCCCTGGATTTCGTCTCCGGCGGCTGAGACTCCGACCGGTCTCACCAGCTGGGCTCATTGCGCCTCATCCGGCCTCGGCTTCGGCTCCACCGTGACGCGTCCGCCTGCGGCGAGCCTGCGACCCCCACGACAACAACCACCTGCGCATCTGGGGTTGTGGTGTGGGCAGCCGAGCGAAACGGGTGCTTGTCGGTCGATGGCTCCTGACTCGCCGCGGCTCGAGCCGGCGCCATCCACGCCACGGTCGCCACCCTTCAGAAGACGAACGTCGGGATCACAGGGGTGACGTACACGCGGAAGTCCCAGCGGCCGCTCGGCGAGTCGTCGGGGTGGATCGCCGAGTAGTCGACCTCGAGCGAGAGGTTCACCGGCAGGTCGCCGATCGCGAACATCCTGGCGATCCCCAGCCCCACCGGCAGGACGAGCTTGTCACCCGGCGCCTGCCAGTTGTAGGAGATGTTGGGGCTCATCCCGATGCGCCACTGCGCCTCCTCGTTCCAGGGCAGCACGTAGTAGAGGAAGTACTGCAGGTTGGTGAGGCTGACATCGGCGCGCGCGTCGTCGCCGGCGACGGACCACCAGTGCTGGGCGAAAAGGCCGAGCTCCCACTTCTTCCCCAGGTAGCCGAGCACTCCGGTGGGTCCCAGGCCGTACTTGCCGGTCCCGAGCACCTCGTCCGTCGCGGTCGGGAACATGGTCGTGGCACCCACGCCCCAGATGACCGCCCCGCCTGTCGACTCGACCCTGATGACCTCCTTGGGGGAGGCCAGTCCCACGTACACCATGTCGCCCAGGCCGCGGGTCGGCTTGAAGGGGTCGGCCAGGGCGTCGGGGAAGCTCGGGCAGTCGCTGATCCAGCCCGGCCCGTAGCCGATGCAGTCGCCGAAGCCCTCATTGATCGGCACGCTGAGGGCCGGCACGACGAGGCGGTTGATCAGGTTCCACTCCTTGGTCAGGCTCAGGGGGAACATCGAGATGACCTGGAGCCGGTGCAACGTCTCCGTTCTGTCGATCCGGGCTCCCTGGAGCTGCACGGCGTCGTACTGGATCGGGAACGCCGCGAAGTTGCCGACCGGGTTGTCCGCCAGCTTCGCGAGCTGGGCCTGGGACGGCATGCAGCCGGCCTTGTAAACCTCCTTGAGATCGGCGAAGAGATCCTGCTGCAGGGCGGCGCAGTCGACCGGCGTCTGCGAGTGGCTGTCCTGGGCGTGAACGCACGTGCCGACCAGCCCCGCAGTCACGAGCACCCCGATGCTCAGCTCTCTTCTCATCTCCTCCCCCTTTCTGCTTGAGAGCACTGGCCCCTGCCGCGAGTCAGGGCCGGATCCGCGTCGGCGGTCGAACCAGCTCGATCCCGACGAGCACCACCTCGGGAATCACCCTCGCGCGGTCCCGCCGCAGCTCGACCGCCGACCTGGAAATCGACCCCCACCCGTCGAGCCTACCACCGAAAGGAACCGCGTCGAGGTGCCAGGTGTCGCGCAGCCAGCGAAGCCGGCCCTGCGTGTCGACCTCACCCGGAGCCGACGGAGGAGGCTGCGAGTCTGTGAGGGGCGGGCGTGGGAAGAGCACCACGACAACAGCCACCAGCGCTCCCGAGGTCGTGGTGTTCCAACCAGAAAATGACAAAAGCCGCCTCCACGCGTTCGGGGCATTGTCGTTGCCTGAGCGCGCCTTCGACCTCGTCAGCGAGCTCGCGCAGCGCTCCCCGCCTCCGCGGTTGAGCGCGCGCTCACACCGCTGCCGAGGCCGGGTTTACGCAGTCGCTGCCTTCGGCAGCTCCTGCGCGCCCCAACCCCACAAGCGCAGTGGCTGTAAGCCAGCCGCCGCCCTGTCCGGCTTGGCTGTGCCAAGCCTCCCACCCCCTTGGCAGCAGCCACCAGCGCTTCCGGGGATGTGGTGTTCCAACCACGCAAGCGACAAGAAAGGCCGCCCATTTGGGCGGCCTGTCGCTTGCGTGGTTGCGGGGGGTGGATTTGAACCACCGACCTTTGGGTTATGAGCCCAACGAGCTACCGGACTGCTCCACCCCGCGTCGCTCAGGATCATGGAGTATATGAACGGGGGTGGAGGCTGTCAAGGAAGACGGGCGGCCGCTCAGTGCCGCAGCGAGAAGATCGGCGTCGGCGTCGGCTCGGCAGCAGAGATCGGGAGCGGCGGCAGGGTCGGAGTGGCGAGGATCAGGACCGTCTCGCCGGGGCGGATCCAGCCCAGCTCGAGGCGGGCCATCGACTCGACCGCCTCGGGGCTCCCGCGGAGCGCGTCGAGGGTCGCTTCGAGCTCGCCGATCGACTGCTCGAGGCGCGCCTTCTCGACTGCCAGCGCCGCCCGTTCCTGCTCGGCCCGGGCCACCTCCTGGAAGCCCTGGGTGACGACGCTCGACAGGATGCCGAGCGCCAGCAGCGCACCGAGGCCGAGCAGCAGGAGCGGCAGCCGTTTCACCGCCGTCCGCGCGCCAGCACCGCCGCGCCGCGGAACCGGGCGGCGTCCTCCAGCTCCTCCTCGATCCGCAGCAGCCGGTTGTACTTGGCGATCCGGTCGGTGCGGCTCGCCGACCCGGTCTTGATCAGCCCGGTGTTGAGCGCCACCGCCAGGTCGGCGATGGTGGTGTCCTCGGTCTCGCCGGAGCGATGGGAGATCACCGCAGTGTAGCCGGCCTTGTGGGTCATCTGCACCGCATCGAGGGTCTCCGACAGGGTGCCGATCTGGTTGAGCTTGATCAGCACGGAGTTGGCGATCCCCCGCTCGATCGCCTCGGCGATGATCCGCGGGTTGGTCACCAGCAGGTCATCGCCGACCAGCTGGATACGCCCGCCGAGCGCCTCGGTCAGCCGCTGCCAGCCGTCCCAGTCGCTCTCCGCGAGCCCGTCCTCGATCGAGTAGATCGGGAACGCCTCCACCAGCTCCTGGTAGGTCGCGATCAGGTCGTCGGCGGAGAGCCCGCCCCGCCCCTCGCCGGCCAGGTTGTAGGCGCCGTCGGCGAAGAACTCCGACGCCGCGACGTCGAGCGCGAGCGCGATCTGATCCCCGGGAGCGTAGCCCGCCTTCTCGATGGCCTCCACGATGAGCTCGAGGGCGGCACGGTTCGACGGCAGGCTCGGGGCGAAGCCGCCCTCGTCGCCGACCGCGGTCGCCAGCCCGCGCTTGCCGAGGACCTTCTTCAGGGTGTGGAAGACCTCGACGCCGGCGCGCAGCGCCTCCGAGAAGCTGCCGAAGCCGACCGGCATGACCATGAACTCCTGGAAGTCGATCGAGTTGTCGGCGTGAGCACCGCCGTTCAGGATGTTCATCATCGGCACCGGCAGCTCGCGGGCACCGCAGCCTCCGAGGTACTGGTAGAGGGGCAGGCCGCTGGTCTCGGCGGCGGCGTGGGCGACGGCCAGCGACACGGCGAGGATCGCGTTCGCGCCCAGGACGCCCTTGTTGTCGGTGCCGTCGGCGTCGATCATCGCCTGGTCGACCCCGAGCTGGTCGCGGGCGTCGAGCCCCTCGACCGCCTCGGCAAGGATGCCGTTGACGTGGTCCACCGCCCGCTCCACGCCCTTGCCGAGGAAGCGCCCCTGATCGCCGTCGCGCAGCTCGAGGGCCTCGCGGGACCCCGTGGAGGCGCCCGAAGGCACGATCGCGCGGCCGATGGTCCCGCCGGACAGCACGACCTCGGCCTCGACGGTCGGATTGCCGCGGGAGTCGAGGACCTCCCGGCCGAGCACGAACTCGATGTCAAACATCGTCACAACCTCCGGTTCGAGAGCAGTTGGCGTGTCACGTGCATGAGGTGCCGGGTCTCCTCGGCCGAGCTGCCCTCGGCGTAGAGACGGATCTTCGGCTCGGTGCCGGACAGCCGGACCAGGATCCAGCTGCCGCCATCGAAGATCAGCTTGAGCCCGTCGCGGCGATCGACCCCGACCACCTCGCGCCCATTGAGCTTCCTGGCCGACCAGTCCTCGTCGAGCCGCCGTTCGTACTGCTGCCGGCTGGCGTCGGTCAGCGGGATCTGGATGCGGCGGAAGGCATAGGTGCCGACCCGGCGGGTGAGGTCGTGCATCAGCTCGACCAGGCTCTTGCGCTCCACCGCCACCATCTCTGCCACCAGCAGGCAGGCGAGGATGCCGTCGCGCTCGGGCAGGTGGCGCGACCAGGCGAGGCCGGCGCTCTCCTCGGCCGCGTACTCCAGCCCTCCGTCGACCAGCAGCGGGCCGAAGTTCTTGAAGCCGACCGGCATCTCCATCAGCTCCAGCCCGTGCTCGGCGGTCACCGCATCGAGCAACCGCGAGGTGGCCAGCGTTCGTCCCACCCGGCCACTCAGGCCGCGCCGCCGCGCAAGGTAGTCGAGCACCAGCCCGAGCACCATGCAGGAGTCGAGCATGCGGGCGCCGTGGTCGAGGATGCCGAAGCGGTCGCCGTCGCCATCAGTGGCGAAGCCGAGCTGCGCGCCGGTCCGGCGCATGGTGTCGCGGAGCCGGGACAGGTTCTCGGAGGTGCAGTCGGGCGCGTATCCGCCGAAGTACGGGTCGCGGGTGTTGTGGATGACCGTGATGGGCAGCTCGTTCTCGAGCAGGATGTGGTCGAGGTACTCGCGGGTGGCGCCGTACAGCGGGTCGACCACCATCGTGATCTTGCTCGACCGGATCGTCTCCCAGTCGATCAGCCCCTGGAGGCGGTCGAGGTAGCCCGGCTTCGGATCGTGGGCGCCGACCAGCTCGGCGCGCGGCAGGTAGACGTCGTCCCAGGCGTCGGCGAGCGCGCGGTAGTGCTGCTCGACCAGGTTCGTGAACTCGGTGGGCGCCAGGATGCCGTCGCGGGTGTAGATCTTGAGGCCGTTGTACTCGGGCGGGTTGTGGCTGCCGGTGAAGGTGATGCCGGCGGCGGCGTGGCGCTCGAGCACCGCCGAGGCCAGGACCGGCGACGGGACGTCGCGGGGCACGACCTCCGCCCGCACGCCGTTGGCGGCGATCAGCTCGGCGGCGGTGGCGGCGAACTTCTCCGACAGCATGCGGGTGTCGTACCCGACGACGATCCGTTCCACCGGACCGCAGCTCTCGTGGAGGAGGTTGACCAGCGCCTGGGTCACGATCCGCACCTTGCGGAAGGTGATCTCGCGGCCGATGACGCCGCGCCAACCCGAGGTCCCGAACTGCACCACGGCTGAAGGGTACCACGGGGGGATCGGACTCGTGATCGAGGCGCTGCGCACCGCTTGACGGCCGGCGCGAGGCGGGCCGGGCTGAAGCCGATGCCTCCTGCTGATCGCGGCCGGCTACTCTCGCCAGAGCGGACACGCTAGAATGACTCGGTGTTCCTCTACGACGAGGGCGACGCCTCCGGCACGCTTGCCATTCCGCAGGCCTCGCACGCGTGGCTCGCCTGGCAGGTGGCCGAGCACTGGGGAAACCGCCGGTTCGCCCGCCCCGCCCCGCGGGCCGAGGTGCTGGCCGCGGTTCTCCTCCACGACTCCGGCTGGACCGAGTTCGACGTCGATCCCGGGGTCGACGGCGACGCCCGGCCGGTGACGTTCGACCGGATGCCGGTGGCCGCCCACGTCGACATCTGGAGATCGAGCGTGCATCGCGCCGCTGCGCTGAGCCGCTACGCCGCGCTGCTGGTGGCCCACCATTTCGCAGCGCTGGTCGAGGGCAAGACCGCCGACCTGCTCGACCGCGGCGACACCGCGGGGGGTCGCGCGGCCCAAGCCTTCCGGGCGGAGCTCGAGCGCCTGCAGGATGGGTGGCGCGAGGCGCTATGCCAGGACGCCCGCTACCAGCCGTTCCTGGACGGGGAGGGCTGGCTCGTCAACTCGGGCGTGCTCGAGGCGTGCGACCGGGTGTCGGTCTACCTGTGCGCGTCGCTGGGGTCGCCGTTCACCGTCACCGGGCCGACGCCGGACGGCGGGCGGGAGTCCATCTGCTTCGAGCGCGCCGAGGGCAGGCGCTGGCGGGTGCGGCCGTGGCCGCTGGAGGGCGATCGCCTGCGGGTCCAGGTGGAGGGACGGCGGCTCGCGCGCAAGCGCTTCGGCTCGGCCGAGGAGCTCCGCCAGTCCCTGTCGCGCGCACCGGTGGAGCGGCTGAGCTTCGAGCTGGTGCGGCCCTCGGCCGGTTGACAAGCGACGGCCGCTCCCTACAATTGAAGGTCGCCACGAGTGCTCCGCAGTAGCTCAATGGTAGAGCGGGTGGCTGTTAACCACTAGGTTGGGGGTTCAAATCCCTCCTGCGGAGCCAAACGAATCCGCGGCCCACCGCCAGGTGGGCCGCTTGTGCGACTGCACCTCCTCCGCGACTCGACCACGCTGATTTCGCGAACTCGTCGTCGGGATTGGCTTCGAGCCATCGGCGCATATGCGCTGCTCCTCGGCGCAATGATGGTTGTGCTCGCGTTCCGGCTCCGTAGCATGAGACCATGAAGGTCGCAACAGATCATGAAATTGGCGGGTACGACACCGTGACGGGGATAGGTAGCTTGGCCAACCAGGCCTTTTCGCGCGCCGCTGGTGCGACGCTCGTCGAAGGGAATCATGTCCGACTGCTCAAAGACGCCCGTGAGAATTACCCGGCTTGGCTCGATGCCATTGGGGGGGCGGAACACCATATATATTTCGAAAGCTACATCATTCGTGAAGACCGTACGGGCCGCAGATTCGCCGACGCACTGCTGGCCAAAGCTCGGGAAGGCGTACCCGTGCGACTCATCTACGATTGGATGGGCGGGTTCGGTAAGACCTCAGGACGATTTTGGAAGCGGCTGCGCACGGGCGGCGTTGAGGTGCGTTGTTACAACCCGCCGCGGATTGGAAGCCCACTCGGTTGGCTATCGCGGGATCACCGCAAGATGCTATCGGTTGACGGGCAAATCGGCTTCATCTCGGGGCTGTGCGTCGGCCGGATGTGGGAGGGTATCCCCGACAAGAACGTGGAGCCGTGGCGTGACACCGGAGTAGAAGTACGCGGAATGGCCGTCACGGACATCGAGCGGGCATTTGCGCAGGTCTGGGCGATGACGGGCGAGCCGATCCCTGAGCACGAACGCGTCACTCATGACGTTTCTCGTCGTTGCGGCGATATGAGCATGCGAGTCGTGGCCAGCATGCCCGCGACCGCCAGCATGTTCCGCTTGGATCAACTCATCGCCGCACTTGCCAGATCGAAGCTGTGGCTGACGGATGCTTACTTTGCAGGGACGAGCGTCTACGTGCAGGCTCTGATGGCAGCGGCGACAGACGGAGTTGATGTGCGGCTGCTTGTGCCAAACGCAACGGACGTCCCCCTTCTGAAACCTCTATCGAGTGTGGGCTACCGTCCTCTCTTGGCGGCGGGCGTGCGGGTTTTCGAGTGGAACGGCACCATGTTGCACGCGAAGACGGCTGTGGCAGACGGACGATGGGCCCGCATCGGCTCGACGAATCTCAACATCGCCAGTTGGTTTGGCAACTGCGAGTTGGACGCGGTGGTTGAAAGTGAAGCCTTCGCCCGAGACATGGAAGATATGTATCTTCAAGATTTAACCAACGCGACTGAAATTGTCCTGGGTGCAAAGCGGAAAGCGCATTCAGCGGGTGCTCCGCGCAAACACCACCGGGTCATGACCAGCGGGGGCGGGAGCATGGCGCGGGCGGCAGCCGGAGCGGTTCGCTTCGGCAACGCCATCGGCGCGGCGTTCACGGACCGGCGGGTGCTGGAGCCGGTTGAGGCGCGCTTGATGACAGCTGGCGGCGTACTGTCATTGATTCTGGCCGCCCTCTTTGCTGTGTTCCCGTACGCGCTTACATATCCGCTGTTGATTCTTCTCGTGTGGCTCGGCATCGCGCTGCTTCACAGAGGCCATGATTTGCATCGTGAAGATAGGCGAACAAGAGGTGCGCACAGGAAGTAGCTGCGTTACGCCGAACTACAAGCTGTCGCGCGAACAAGGAATCGAGTGAGATGAGCACTCCGACTATTCAGCAAGATCAGATAGCTGCTTATCAGCAGCCGGTTGACGAAGTATTGACCACGCTCGGCACGAATGCTCGACGCGGCTTGAGCGAAAGGGAGGCCAGGGCGCGACTTGAGAGGTATGGCAAGAACGAGCTGACGGCAGAGAAGCCTGTGTCCGAGTGGAGGAAATTCCTGGCCCAGTTTCAAGATATGCTCGTCATTCTGCTGCTTGTCGCAACGTTGTTTTCGACAGCAGTATGGCTGTACGAACGTGACTCGGCACTGCCCTATGAAGCGATGGCGATCTTTGCCGTCGTGCTGCTCAATGCGGTCATGGGCTACATTCAGCAGTCACGGGCGGAGGAAGCGGTGGCGGCGCTGCGCCGGATGTCGGCGGCGCGCGCCGGTGTCATTCGAGACGGTGAGCGGCAGAGCATTCCGGCGAATGAGGTCGTACCCGGCGACATCATCATCATCGAGGAAGGCGACACCATTTCAGCCGACGCGCGATTGATTGAATCGATCGCGATGCAGACAGCGGAGGCGTCGCTGACGGGCGAGAGCCTGCCGGTGTTGAAGGATACGCTTCCGATTGCGGAAGAGGTCGGACTCGGCGACCGCAACAATATGATCTTCAGCGGTACAGCTGCGACTTACGGGCGCGGGCGCGCGGTGGTCGTGTCGACAGGGATGCAGACCCAGATGGGGCGCATCGCCGGGATCCTGGAAGAAGCTCCGACAGAGACCACGCCACTGCAAAAGGAGCTCGACCGCGTCGGCAAGCTGCTCGGCATCATCGTCGCCGTTATCGCCGTCGTGATGGTCGCGACAATCATTCTCGTCGAAGATATGAGCGGCTTCTCTGCCATTTTCGGCGCGCTCATTTTGGGCGTGGCGCTCGCGGTCGCGGCGGTGCCGGAAGGCTTGCCGGCAGTCGTGACAGCCGCGCTCTCCTTCGGTGTGCAGCGTATGGCGAAGCGGAATGCCGTCGTGCGCCATCTCGCGGCGGTCGAGGCGCTCGGCTCGGTGAACGTCATCGCTTCCGACAAGACGGGCACTCTGACGAAGAACGAGATGACGGTGCGTGCGGTCGTCACCGCGAGTGGGCGCGTGAATTTGGGGGGCACGGGTTACGCTCCCGAAGGCGAAGTCCGCCGTGAGGCAGGAGGTGCGATTGATGACGCGCTCCGCTTCGAGTTCGTGCGTGCGCTTGCCGCCGCCGACCGTGCCAACAATGCCGTCTTGCGGGAGCGCGACGGGCGCTGGACAGTGCAAGGCGACCCGACCGAAGGGGCTTTGATCGTCGCGGCACGCAAAGCCGGGCTGGAGGATGAGGTGCTCGACATCCGCTTTGCGCGTGTTGCTGAAATTCCCTTCTCGTCCGAGCGCAAATTGATGAGCACGATTCACAGTGACGCCGAGAGGCAGGAGCGCCTGCTCGCCCTCACCAAAGGCGCCCCGGACATATTGCTCGCGCGTTGTTCGCAAGAACTGGTCGGAGAGAAGATCGGCCCTCTGACAGCAGAACGTCGCGCGGAAATTGCGAGGAGCAATGGAGAGATGGCTGACGCGGCTCTGCGCACGCTCGGAGTCGCCTTCCGCTCGCTACCGAAGGATGCATTCCGGCGCGAGGAGATTGATGAGCGCGTCGAGCAAGACCTCGTCTTCCTGGGTTTGATAGGCATGATCGATCCTCCGCGCGAGGAGGCGAAGAATGCGGTCGCGCGCGCGAAGGGCGCAGGCATTCGCCCAATGATGATTACGGGCGATCATCCCAATACCGCTGTCGCCATTGCCCAAGAACTCGGCATAGTTGAAAAAGGGCGAGCTGTCACGGGTGCGGAGCTTGAGAAGATGCCGGAGGAGACGCTTGCCCGAACGGTCCGGGAAGTGTCGGTCTTTGCGCGAGTCAACCCCGAACACAAGCTGCGGATCGTGAAGGCGTTGCAGCGTGAAGGCACGACGGTGGCGATGACGGGCGACGGCGTCAATGACGCGCCCGCTTTGAAGACCGCCGACATCGGTGTGGCAATGGGCATTACCGGAACGGACGTCTCCAAAGAAGCCGCCGACATGGTGCTGGCGGACGACAACTTCGCCAGCATCGTCGCGGCGATCCAAGAGGGACGCGCGATCTTTTCGAACATCAGGAAGTTTCTACGCTACCTGCTGTCGTCGAATATTGGGGAAGTGATGGTGATGTTCCTTGGCGTACTGCTGGCGGATGTAATCGGGCTGACGGCGGAAGGTGGTGGCGTAGCGCTGCCGCTGCTGGCGACGCAAATTCTGTGGATTAACCTCGTGACGGACGGGGCGCCGGCGCTCGCGCTCGGCGTTGATCCGGCGGATGCTGGGTTGATGAACGAACCACCGCGGCCCCGGAGTGAAGGAGTGATCACCTGTGGCATGTGGATGAGCATCTTCCTTGTCGGCGTGATCTTTGCGGTGGGGACGCTGCTCATACTCGATGCCGGCTTGCCCGGAGGTCTCATCGAAGGCTCAGGCGATTTGCGTTACGCACAGACGATGGCTTTCACGACTCTGGTGTTCTTTTCGCTTTTCAACGTCTTCAACGCGCGTTCGGATGAACGGAGCGCGTTCGTCGGGCTGTTCTCCAACAAGTGGCTGTGGGGGGCGGTTCTGTTGTCGCTGTTGCTGCAAGTGTCGGTGATTCACATGCCGTTTCTGCAACAAGCGTTTTCAACCGTGAGCCTGAATTTCGACGATTGGCTGCTCTGCGCGGCAGTGGCAAGTTCGGTGCTGTGGCTGCGTGAATTGAGAAAGATCGTCACTCGAAGAGCCAGCCGCGGATAGCCGCTCGACAGGTGCGGGGGCGGACGGCGGCGAACGGCCGTGCGCGTGGCCGAAGCGCGTGAGCACACCGCGCGCACCCGCGAGGTCCAGCCCTGGCGGCGGCGATCAGACGCCCCTGCGGAGCGGCTGCTCAAATCGGGAGAGGCGCGATAAGCTTCCCAATGGACGTCGTCGACTTGGCCCTTGTCGCTGCAGGACGCCGCTGCTGCATCTGCCACCGGTTAGTCACTGACCGAGTCTATTGACACCCGTAAGGAGGTTCTCTGCATTGGATATTCCACGAATGTTCAACATCGCTGAGAGTGCTCACCGCATCCACGACCCGATCACGCCCGACAAGCTCGCCACCCTCGGCGCGGCGCTGCGTCTGGAATCGCGGGCCCGGGTGCTCGACCTCGGCAGCGGTTCGGGGGAGATGCTGTGCACCTGGGCACGCGATCACGGCGTGATCGGCACCGGCGTCGACATGAGCCGGCTGTTCACCGAGCAGGCGAAGCTCCGTGCTGAAGAGCTCGGCGTCGCCGATCGAGTCACGTTCATCCATGGCGATGCTGCCGGCTATGTCGCTGACGAGAAGGTCAGTGTCGCAGCCTGTGTCGGTGCGACTTGGATCGGCGGGGGAGTCGCCGGCACGATCGAGCTCCTGGCGCGGAGCTTGCGCCCCGGAGGGATCATCCTCATCGGCGAGCCCTACTGGCGGCAGCTGCCGCCGACGGAGGATGTTGCCAAAGGGTGTCGTGCCGGCTCGATCTCCGACTTCCTCAGGCTTCCGGAGCTGCTCGCGTCCTTCGGCCATCTTGGCTACGACGTCGTTGAGATGGTTCTGGCTGACCAAGACGGCTGGGACAGATACGAGGCGGCCAAATGGCTCACCATGCGCCGCTGGCTTGACGCCAACCCTGACGACGAGCTCGCGCACGACGTTCGAGCCGAGCTGACCTCGGGACCCGAGCGCTACGCCGCGTACGCGCGTGAGTACCTGGGCTGGGGCGTGTTCGCGCTGATGCGGCGGTGATGGGCCGTTGATTCCGCGGCGGGAGCTACTGCTTGCCGCCCTTCCAGCGCCGCAGGAGCGCGACCTCGTCGTAGAGCCGGCCCCAGACCCGCTCGGCCTGCCGTCGCTTGTGCTCGTCCTGGCGAAGCTCCCAGGCCCGGGCCTCCCGCTCGAGCTTGCGGAAGTGGTCGAGGCGGGTGGGGTCGAGCTCTCCCGCCGCCACCGCCTCCTTGACGGCGCAGCCGGGCTCGCTGTCGTGGCGGCAGTCCCGGTAGCGGCAGCGGGCGGCGAGCGCCGCGACGTCGCCGAACACCGAGCCGAGGCCGTCGTCATCGACCAGCTGCAGCTCCCGCATGCCCGGCGTGTCGAGCAGCAGGCCCCCGCCCGGCAGCAGGACGAGCTGGCGGTGGGTCGTGACGTGACGGCCACGGCCATCGCGTGCCCGCACCGCGCCGGTCGCCATCCGGTCCTCACCGAGCAGCGCGTTGACCAGCGTCGATTTGCCGGCCCCCGAGGAGCCGACCAGGGCCGCGGTCATGCCGTCGCGGATGGTCGCGCGGAGAGCCGCGACTCCGTGGGCGAGCACGGCGCTCGTCACGTGGACCGGAGCCCCGGGGCAGTGCCGCTCGACCTCGGCGACGCGGCCGGCCACGTCGTCGCAGACGTCGGCCTTGTTGAGGACCACCGCCGGCTGTGCGCCGCTGGCCCAGATGCGGGCCAGGTAGCGCTCGATCCTGCGGAGGTTGAAGTCGGCGTCGAGGCCGCAGACGGCGAACACCAGGTCGACGTTGGCCGCGATCACCTGGGCGCGGGACTCGCGGCCGGCCGCCCCCCGGGTGAAGACGGTGCGCCGCTCCAGGATGCCCTCGATCACGGCAGTGCAATCGGGCCCGGGCGCCTCCTTGACCACGACCCAGTCGCCGACGCCGGGGAGGCCATCGGCGGCGAGCTCGGCCCGGAGCCGCCCGGCGAGCTGGGCGCGACCGGAGCCGGCCTGGGACCACACCTCCCAGGCGCCGCGGTGCTCGGCCGCGACCCGGGCGGGGATGGCCCCAGGGCCACCCGATGACGGGAGCTGTCGTTCGAAGAACGGGCCGAAGCCCAGGGAAGAGAGCCGGTCCATGTCGTCGTCCTCCATCTGCGCGGCTCGAGGCGCGCGCCAGCAGCCCCATCCACGCCACGCCTGGAGCGCGGCGCGCGGGCTGGGATCAGCGGTCGAAGGCGGCGCGCCGCGGCGATCAGTGCCCGCGGCGCCTGTGTGCCCTCACCCACGATCCGGGTGGAGAACCTCGGCGTTCATCAAACCTCGGGCGGAGCGATCGCCCCGCCTCCTGACCTGCACAGAGTAGCCGATCGGGAACCGTTTGACGAGTCCGGGCAGGGCGGTGGCCGGCCGCGGAGCGGATCGTCTATCCTGGCGTCGTCTCCTGATCCGGAGGGCGGCCGCGCGTGGGGCTCCATTCCGCCGGCTCCCAGGGAGCCTCTCGGTCAGGAGCCGGATCCGGAGAGTTGCGATGGTCTACCTCGAGATGCTCGCCGTCGTCCTGCTGACCCTGATGAACGGCGTGCTGGCGATGTCCGAGCTGGCCGTCGTCTCTTCGCGGCGCAGCCGCCTCGAGCAGCTGGCGAACCAGGGCGGCCGGGGAGCCCGCGCCGCCGTCCGCCTCATCGACGACCCGAGCCGGTTCCTGTCGACGGTTCAGATCGGGATCACCCTGGTCGGCATCATCGCTGGCGCATTCAGCGGTGCGACCCTCGGGCAGCGGCTCGGCGGCTGGCTCGATTCCTTCTCGGCGATCTCGCCGCACGGCCGGGCCGCGGGGATTGCCGTCACGGTCGTCGGCATCACGTTCCTGTCGTTGATCCTGGGCGAGCTGGTGCCGAAGCGAATCGCCCTGGCTCAGCCGGAGCGGATCGCCTCGCTCGTCGCCAGACCGATGCGAGTGCTGTCGCTCGTCGCCGCGCCGGTGGTCTGGTTGCTCCACGTCTCGACCGAGGGGGCGCTGCGGGTTCTCGGCCGGTCGGGGGCACGGGACACGACCGTGACCGAGGACGAGGTGAAGTCGCTGATCGCCGAGGGCACGAGGGCTGGTGTCTTCGTCCCCCAGGAAAAGGAGATGATCGAAGGCGTGCTGCGCCTGGCGGACCGTCCCGTGCGGGTGATCATGACGCCGCGCTCCAAGATCGTCTGGGTCGACGCCAGGTCCGACCGGAGCGCGGTGCTCGCAGTCGTCGAGTCGCATCGCTTCTCGCGCCTGCTGGTGTGCGACCGGACCGTCGATCACCCGGTCGGCGTCGTCCACACCAAGGACCTGCTCCCGGAGCTGCCGGACCGCGGTGAGGTCGATCTCTCCAGGTTGATGTCACCCCCGCTCTTCGTGCCCGACGGCACGCCGGTCCTCAGGCTGCTCAGCCAGTTCAAGAAGGAAAAGGTGCACATCGCCGTCGTGGTCGACGAGTACGGCGCGACCGAGGGGCTGGTGACCCTGACGGATGTGATCGAGGCGATTGCCGGGGACCTGCCTGAACGAGGCGAGGACGCCGAGCCGCGCATCGTCCGCAGGGACGACGGCTCGTGGCTGGTCGACGGGACGCTCCCGACCGACGAGGTGGAGACCATCACCGGCATCGACATGGGGAGGGAGGTCAAGATGGTGGCGGGCTTCGTGCTCGACCACCTGGGACGGATTCCTCAGGCCGGTGTCAGCTTCGCCTACGGGAACGCCCGCTTCGAGGTGGTCGACATGGACGGCAACCGCATCGACAAGGTGCTGATCGAGGTCGAGCGGGGCGAGGCCGAGCCCCTCGCCCCCCCGCCGCCCTGATCGGCGCACCGGGGCGTCAATTCGTCCGGAAGGCGCCCCGCCGCGCCTCGACGGACCTTGGAGGCCGGCCCGCGTGAGCCTGCGTCCGGACGCCGGCTATCCCTTCGGGACCTTGTGAAAAATGGCGCGAAGTGGTTGACGGACCGCTGCCATTGGCGTATAACGCGTGCGCCTGGCTCAAGGAGGGCGAGATGTCCAAGGAGTTCAACGCATTCGAGATGGCGCAGCGGCAGTTCGACGCGGTTGCTGACAAGCTGCAGCTCGACGCCGGGATCCGCGACCTGCTGCGCTGGCCGCAGCGCGAGTACCACTTCACCATCCCGGTGCGGATGGACGACGGCACGGTCAAGATCTTCCGCGGCTTCCGCGTCCAGCACAACGACGCGCGCGGCCCGGCCAAGGGCGGCATCCGCTTCCATCCTCAGGAGACGGTCGACACCGTGCGCGCTCTAGCCACCTGGATGACCTGGAAGTGCGCGGTGGTGGACATCCCGCTCGGCGGCGGCAAGGGCGGCGTCATCTGCGACCCGCACAACCTGTCGCCGCGCGAGCAGGAGCAGCTCTGCCGCGGCTGGGTCCGCCAGGTCGCCCGCAACATCGGCCCGATCCAGGACGTGCCGGCGCCCGACGTGATGACCAACCCGCAGCACATGGTGTGGATGCTCGACGAGTACGAGAGGCTCACCGGCGGCCACTTCCCGGGCGCCATCACCGGCAAGCCGGTCGAGGTCGGCGGCTCGCTGGGCCGGACCGAGGCCACCGGCTACGGCGTCATCTTCACCGTGCGCGAGGCGCTCAAGCGCCTGAACATCCCGGTCAAGGGCGTCCGCGCCTCGATCCAGGGCTTCGGAAACGTCGCCCAGTACGCGGCCAAGCTGCTGATCGAGCTCGGCGGGACGGTGGTGGCGGTGGCCTGCTGGGACAACAACGACCACAAGGCCTACACCTTCTCGAAGCCGGACGGCATCGACGCCAGCTTCCTGCTCTCGATCACCGACCGCTTCGGGACCATCGACAAGGACAAGGCCGTCAAGGCCGGCTACAAGATCGAGGACGCCGATGCCTGGATCGCCAAGGACGTGCAGATCCTGATCCCGGCGGCCCTCGAGAACCAGGTCACCGGCGAGACCGCGAAGCACATCCACCGCAACGTGAAGATTCTCGCCGAGGGCGCCAACGGCCCGACCACGCCCGAGGCCGACGCGATCCTCAAGCAGCGGGGCATCTTCGTGATCCCGGACTTCCTGGCCAACGCCGGCGGAGTGACCTGCTCGTACTTCGAGCAGGTGCAGTGCAACACCAACTTCTTCTGGCCCAAGGCCGAGGTGCTGGAGCGGCTCGATCAGAAGATGACCAATGCCTTCCACGCGGTGGCCGACCTGGCCGAGAACGCCGGCGAGTACACGCGCGACGCCGCCTACATGATCGCCATCCAGCGCGTCGCCTCGGCCTGCCACCTGCGCGGCTGGGCATAGCCCACTCGCCCGCTGCGCCTCCGGCAGCGACCGCTGTCGTCGTCGACGCCCCGCCCATCCGGCGCACCCGGGTCGGCGGGGCTTCTCTATCGGGCCGCAGGATCAGGGCGCGCCGGCGGGCGGCGCGAGGTAGGCGAGGGCGGTGTCAGTTTCCCCGTCCATGATGACCTGCACCAGCTCGCCGCCGGACGCCGCCCGGACGTCGATCACGCGCACCGTCTCCGCCATGTCGGCGTACTTGGGGACGAGCTTGGCCAGCACGTTGGGCGTCTCTCGCAGGAACCGCTCGTTCCACACCGCGCCCGGCTCGTCGGGGTAGAGCGGCAGGTACGCGATCTGCGACTCGACGAGGTCGTTGAAGAAGTGGGTGCCGAACGACACGTCGGGCAGGTACGCGCCCCGCTTGCGGGCAATCTCCACCAGCAGGGCGGTGCGGCAGATGTCGGCGTAGGTGACCGGGACGCCGAGCCGGATGTCCCCACGGCTGCCCCAGCGCCCGGGCCCCATCAGCGCGAACCGGCGCTGCGGCAGCACCTGGTTGAGGAGGCCGACGGTCCGCGCCACGCGCAGCATCGCGTCGCGCGACGGCAGGCGCTCGTAGTCTCGGGGATCCACCAGCACCAGGTACTCGAGGTCTCGGCACTGCGTCGTTTGCACGTACCGGGTCGCGGAGAAGACCTTGCGTTCCTGTTCGATGTCGGGCGGGATGGGGACCCGTTGGACGGTCGCGCCGTGGCTGAGTGACCGGCACTGCAGCATGTACAGCGATTCGCCGTCGTGGGCGAACTCGACGTCGACCGGCTCGCCGATGCCTTCCTCGAGGAGGTCGAGCATCCCCTTCAGGTCGCGCGGGAACTGCGACTTGACGAGGCCGTCGAAGGTGACGACCAGCTCGTGAGGGTCGATCTGCGGCATCACGCCGACCATCGGCAGGATGTCGCGGTCGCGGTAGATCGAGAAGATCCGGTTCATCTGGGGCAGCTTGCCGCCGACCCGCGACAGCATGCTCGCGAGCGGGAGAGAGTCGAACTGCCCCTCGCGCAGGTCCACCACGTCGACCTCGTGCTGCGAGTACCGGTAGACCTCGTCGGGGCGCTGGACTGCCCGCAGCGTGGGCTGCTCCAGCGCGACCAGCACCGGGTAGTCGGCGCCGGTGCGATCCACGGCACGGGTGCCGAGGCCGAGCACCAGGCGCGCGATCCCGTCAGTGCGCCGGATCCTCGGCGACCACCGCATGTTGCAGGTGGAGAACGCGACCCCGGCGAACAGCGGGAACATCATGCGTCCGAACTCGCGGCCGACCAGCCCCTGGATCAGCACGCCCATCTGCTCCTGGAAGTCGATCAGGCCGTGCTCGCGCCGGTACTCGATCGGGTCGGGGTGGAAGACCGATGCGTAGACCTCGGCGATGGCGTTCTCGAGCTCGGCCAGCCGCTTGGCGGTCGGCCCGCGGTTGGCGATGAACAGGCTCTTGTACTTGCCCGAGAAGGCATGCCCGATGCGGTCCTCGAGCAGGCTGGAGGAGCGCACCACGAGCGGCCCCTCGCCCACCTCCTCGAGCATGTCGCGCAGGCCCTCGCGGATGGTCGGCGGCAGCGAGCCGCTCTTGAAGCTGCGCTCGACCAGCGGGAACTGCTCGCGCACCTCCTCGAGCGGCTTGTACTTGACGTTGATCATGTCCTCGAGGCTGTTGTACTGGATGAACTCGAGGGTGCCGCTGGACGGCAGGAAGTAGGAGGTCGGCACGCGGTAGTCGACCTGGAGACGGCCGGCCTCCCTCGCCCGCTGGAGGATCGAGTGCGCGAGGATCAGGCCGGCTGCCTTGCCGCCCAGCTTCCCCCGCCTTCCCTCGGTCGGGATGATGTGATCGAGGACCGTCGCGAACTCGGTGACCTTGATGTACTCCTTGGCGACCGAGATGTAGTCGAGCTGGTCCGAGAGCAGCCGGCGGGCGAGCGCGGCGCGGATGCCGAGCACGTCCTCCGGCGGCGCGAACGCCTCGCCGGGCGCGAAGTTGAGGAACTCGTGCACCTTGTCGCGCAGCTCCGGGATCGGCGTGTCCGGGTCCTCGGCGAGGCTCGCCCCCTCGTGCGCGAGCTGGCGCTTCTCGACCAAGAGGATGGTGGCCTGGATCTCCTCGGGCGCGAGGCGGCGCGCCGCCTGCTCGAGCGCGAGCTCGTGCAGCGCCTCCTGGGAGTCGCTCGGCAGCTTCGGCTTGGGGCGGTTCGGGTCGAGGTCGCGAGGCGAGACCACCAGCTTGAGGGCGGCCGCGATCTGCTCGTCGATCGTGTCGAGCTCGATCAGCCCCTGCCGCTGCATGTCCAGCAACAGCAGCCGGCACGCCCGCTCCGCCAGGTCCGGACGCCTCCGCCGGAGGTCATCGAAAGTCTGTCGCCAGTCCGCCAAGGGTCACCGTCCGAGTGGAACCGGGATGCCTGCCAAGCACCGGCATTGTAGCGCGACGACTGGCGGCTGCAGAACTCGGATATCAGGCACCCCAGCAGGTGGCGTGCCGCCCCTTCGTTCCCGTCCCCGTTCCCGTTCCCGCTCTTGTCACGGCGAAGCCGGTGGCGGAGCTGGATCCTCCGCCGGCCTCACCAGTGCCCGGGGATCGGCGAGGATCTGCTCGACCTGGGCGGCGGCGACGCTCATCACCGTCGCCCGCCCGCTGACCCGGACCAGGGCCTGGCCACCTTCGACCAGCGGCCGGTGGAAGCTGAAGCTCAGCAGCTGCGGCTCGGCGGAGCCGCCCGGCGGCTTGAGCTCCAGCTCGACCGTGCCCGCGGGCGGGGTGGCAGGCTCGACGAGGTCGAACTCGATGGCCTCCAGCGCCGCCAGGGCCGCGAGCCGGTCCTGAACCTCGCTGTGCTCGACCTCGCCGCCGCCCTCGCCCGCCGTCCACATCCCTTCCTTGCGCGCGAGCGTGACGCCGGTTCCGCCGGCGGTGATGGTGAGCCGCTCGGCGTCCCAGGTGTCGAAGGCAGCGACCTTGGTCGACCGCCAGCGCACCGGCGCCTTGGCCAGCCGGGTCGCGGCGCGGTCGTCGACCCAGAAGAGCTCGGCTGCGTTGCGCCGGCAGGCGACCTGGGTGCGGCCGTCGCGCTCGCGGCTCGAGCCGAAGTCGAGCCGGAGCGGTTCGCCGCCCGAGGAGCGGAGGATCGTGACCTGGTAGGCGGGAACCTCGAGGCCGAGCTCCGCGGCGGGTGGCGGGTCATCCAGGAACTCCTCGACCCGGAGCGCGTCGAGGTCAGAGATGAGGTTGCGCACATGGTCGCGGTCGGCGACGTCGTCGAGCGGCTGGAGCAGGCGCCAGCTCTCGCCCTGGCGGACGAGCTCGATGCGGTCGGAGCCGGCCAGCACCACCAGCGACGCGACGTCGTCGGCCGCGATCTCGGCGACGTCGCGCGAGCGCCACTCGTCGAGGTCCCGGTCGAGATCGCGGACGAACCACCCACTGACCAGGATCACGGACCCCTCGCCGTTCCGGCGGACGGCCCGGTTCGAGCCGAGGGCCGCCTCGTCGCCGATCTCGAGCGAGGACGTCGCGCCGTCGTCGGTCGCCAGGGTCAGGGTGATCGACGGCCGGTCGAGCCCGTAGGCCTTGGGGTCGACCTCGCCCTCGGACAGGGTGCGCTCGGCCTTCAGATTCTCGAGGGATCCGAGCAGCGAGCTCACCGCGGTCTCCTCGGCCGCGAACTCGATCGGCGCCACCAGCCGCCAGCTGCCGCCCTGCTTGACGAGCCGGAAGTCCCCGTGGGTGTTGTGGATCTCGAGGCCAGCCACCTCGTCCCGATCGAGATCGGGGAAGAGCGTGTCGGCCTGCTGGCGCCGCTCCTCGGTGGTCGGCAGGTGGCGCTCGTGGAAGTAGATGTAGGCTCCGAGCCCGATCACCATCAACGCCAGGAGGATCAGGTTCCGTTTTCGCATGTCGACGACCTCGTATGGTGCCTTTGCTCAGCTCTGCGCCCGCGGCCTCGCGGTCCGGGCCCCCGCCTCCGGTCGCCGCGGGCGGAGAACCGAAATTGTCGAGCGCCCTGGACTTAGTGCCGCCTTCGCCGCCAGACCAGGACTCCGAGGACGATGGCCGCGCCGGGCATCGCCAGCAGCGTGACCAGCAGGATCGTGCGCATCTGCCGCTGGGAGAGGAACAGGCTCACCTGCTCGACCTCGCGCGGCGGGATGCCCAGCGACAACTCGCGCGCCGCCAGCCAGTTGATGGCGTTCATCGCCAGGACGAGGTTGCCGGCGTTCGAGATCTCGTAGTCAGCCATGAAGTCGGAGTCGCCGAAGACCACCATGCGGAAGCCGGGTTGGCTGCCCGGCGTCGCCTCGTCGCCGGCGGGGCTGCCCGGGATCGGGGCTTGCTCGACCACCACGCCGACCGCCGCGGGGCCGGGCGTGTCGCCGTCGTCGCGAGCGACCGGCTGGCCGGTGAGCAGCTGGCCGAGGTTGCGCTCGCCCCAGCCCTCCGCCGAGGTCTCGACGATCACCTCCGGCGCCGGATCGCCTTCCGGGGTCAGGGAGCGGGCCACGCTGAACAGGACCGCGACTGCCTCGAGGCCCTTGGTCACCGGATGGGACGGGAAGTCGGTCAGGTAGACCGCCGACAGGTCGTAGAACGGGAGCTTGCGGGACGGATCGACCACGAGGTCGTCGTTGACGCGGATGCCGCGGTCGGCGAGGAAGCCCTCGAGCCGGGTGGCGCGCATCGTGCCCGCGGGCTCGATCAGCGGGTCCAGGCAGACCAGCAGCCGGCCGCCGCGATCGAGAAAGGCGCCGAGAGCCCCGATCTCGGGCTCGGTGAAGGGGCGCGTCGGCCCGACGACGGCGATCACGTCGGCGTCCTCCGGAGCCGCCCCGCTGAGCAGGACCGTGTCCGCAGCCTCGATGTTCTCGCGCTTGAGCGCCTCGGCGAGCACCGCCAGGCTGCGGTCCGGCTGGGCGCCGCCGCCGGCAGTCGCGACCGACGCCTCGCCGTGGCCGGTCACGAAGTAGACCTTGGGGACGTCCGGGGCGACCAGCGACAGGATGGCCGAGGTGAACTGCTCCTCGCCCTTGAAGGCGCGCATCGACGGCGCCTGCCCGTACTGCGCGGCCGCGTAGTCGTACTCGGCCATCTGGTCCGCGGTCACGTACTTGGTGCGGCCGGCGTAGCTGAAGACCACCGTGTCGGCGACCGAGATGCCGAACTGCTCGGCCAGCTGCTTGGTGCGCAGCGGCTCCTTGTCGGGATCGATGTACTCGACCTTGATCTTGTCGGAGGCCGCGGAGTAGCGGCTCAGGAGCTCGAATGCCTGATCATAGAGCGGGCTCGCCGGCGTCATGAACACCACGACCCGGATCTCCTCCTCGAGGTCGGACAGGATGCCCTGGGTCTTCTCCGAGATCGAGTACATCCGGGACGACGTCCAGTCCGCGGACAGGTAGTGCCGGGCGGCGAGCCAGTTGACCATGCCGGTCAGGGCGACGGCCAGGATGACGCCGACGACCCCGGTCGTGGTGTAGCGCAGCGCCTGCTTTCTCATGCCGTCACCTCCACTTCTTGACCTCGAGCGACTTCGCGGCGAGAAACAGGAACAGCAGCCCCACCGACAGCTCGTAGACGATGTGCCGGCTGTCGACGATGCCCTTGGCGTAGTCGTCCATGTGGGTCCACAGGTTCATGTAGGAGAGGGCATCGCGGAGCCACGACGACGAGACCATCAGCTGCTCGACCAGACCGATCGAGAACAGCACCACCAGGGCGGCGAAGGCCAGGATGGCGGCGATCAGCTGGTTGTTGGTCAGGGTGGAGGTGAAGGTCCCGACGGCGAGGAACAGGAAGCCGATCAGCAGCACCCCGAGGTAGCCTGCCAGCACCGGCCGCAGGTCGATGCTCGAGTGCTGCTTCAGGAGCACGACGTAGAGCACCGTCGGCAGCCACAGCACCAGGTAGAACAGCAGGGCAGCGAGGAACTTGCCGGCGATCACCTGGCCCTCGGTGACGGGCGAGGTGAGGAGCACCTCGATGGTCCCGGAGCGGCGCTCCTCGGCGATCAGCCGCATCGTGATCACCGGCACCGTGAAGAGCAGGAACAGCCAGAAGAAGACCGTGCCGCCGAAGAACAGCCGGAGCGGGGTCATCGCCTGCGTCATCGGGTTGTTGAGGAACGACACGATGATGTAGAAGATGTAGCCCTGCATGAGCAGGAACGCGGTCAGCACGATGTAGGCCAGGGGCGACGAGAAGTACGCGATCAGCTCGCGGCGGACGACAGCCAGGACCTTCGCCATCTCACACCTCCTCGCCGGGCGCCGGCTCCTCGCGGGTGGTGAGCCGTACGAACACGTCCTCGAGCGACGCCTGGGTCGCCGTCAGCGTGGCCAGCACCCAGCCCCGCGCGACGGCGAGCCGGAAGATCGCCTCCCGGGGGTCGCTTCCGGGCGCGTGCTCGACCGAGTAGCTGCAGCCTCCCCGGTCCTCGACCCCGGTCACGCCGGGCAGTGAGAGCAGCGCCTCGCGGCCGTCGCCGTTGGCCCCCCGCAGCTCGACCTGCAGCCGGGGGTTGCCCACCATGCGGCTGCGCAGCTGGTCCGGAGTGCCGTCGGCCACGATCCGGCCGCGATCGATGATCGCCACCCGCTCGCACACCTGCTCGACCTCGGGCAGGATGTGGGTGGACAGCACCACGGTGTGCTCGCGCCCGAGCTCGGTGATGAGCTCGCGAACCTTGATGATTTGGTTGGGGTCGAGGCCCACCGTCGGCTCGTCGAGGATCAGCACGGCCGGCTTGTGGATGAGGGCCCCGGCCAGGCCGACCCGCTGCCGGTAGCCCTTGGACAGGGTGCCGATCACCTGCCGGCGGACGTCGCCGATCATGCAGCGGTCGCAGACCTCGGCGATGCGCTCGCCGATCTCGGACCGGGGCACCTCCTCGACCGCCGCCCGGAAGCGGAGGTGCTCCTCGACCCGCAGCTCGGGGTAGAGGGGCACGTTCTCGGGCAGATAGCCGACCTTGCGCCGCAGCCCGACGGGATCGGCGTCGAGATCGACCCCGGCGACCACGATCCGCCCGGCGGTCGGCGGCAGAAACGCGGTGATCATCCGCATCGCCGTCGTCTTGCCGGCGCCGTTGGGGCCGAGGAAGCCGAGCACCTGGCCCTCGGGAACGAAGAACGACACGTCGTCGACCACCGGCTGGTCGACGAAGACCTTGGTCAGCCCTTCCACCTCGATCATGGGTGCCGCCTCCCGCTGCGTCGAGACCGGGTTGACGCAGCAAGGACGACGCGGCGACGCGTCGCCCGCTGATTCCCTGCTGTCGGTCAGCTGGTATAGCAAATCCTGGGCCAGAATCAAGGATGAGGCCAGGACCATGGGCCGTGGCGTGCAGCGCAGGTTTGGCGCGGTGGGAGTGCCGCCGCGGCCATGTGCGGCTCGAATAGGATCTAGGATCTGGGGTCTAGGATCTGGGCTCTGGGATCTGGAGTTGCACGCCGCGTGATCCCCTGTCTCGCCGGCGAGGAATCAGGATGCGGGCGGCGGCTATCCCCTAGATCCTATTCCCCAGATCCTGGGCGGGAGGAGGCGGGGCTCAGGCGGACTGGCTCGGCGCAACGATGAACATCAGGGTGGTCGAGCCGACCGTGAACTCGGCCCGGTTGGCGAGCTGGGACTGGTTGATCCGCTCCCCGTCGACGAAGGTGCCGTTGGTGGCGCCGAGGTCGAGCAGGGTCGCCTCGTCGCCACGGACCTCGATCACGGCGTGTCGCCGGGACACCTCGGAGTCCTTGAGCTGCACGTCCATCGCCGAGCCCCGGCCGATGAAGACCCGTGGCTTGGTGATCGGGAAGACGCTCCCGGCCTGGGCGCCTGCGATCACCGCGAGCGAGTAGCGGACGTCGCCGGGCAGGGGGGCGAGCGGCGGCAGCTCGGGCGCCTCCGGCTCGGCGACCCTTGCCTCGTCGTCCTCGAAAAGGTCGGGTGGGAGGTCGGCATGCCTTCCGGCGTTGGTCGCGTCGCCCACCTGGAGCGGGTTCTCGACGGTGAACGTGTACCCGCAGGTCGTGCAGCGCACCGACTTCGACGGCTCGGACCCGAACCGGGCCTCGTCGTACCGGTACTTGGTCTCGCACTGCGGGCACGTGATGATCACCGCCGCCTCCTCGAGTGTGCAGTTCGCCCACACCGGATGATACCAGGGAGACAACCGACTTCCCCTGTGCCGGTGCTCACAGAACGGGCGCGCCGCTCGCTGCCGCCCGCTCGGGAACGGGAACGGGAACGGGTACGGGTATGGCAACGAGCTGGAGGACCGCGGCCGACAGGTCACGGGCGCCAGCTGAGGCCGGCGCGGAACACGATGTCGGCGCTGTTGGCGAAGACGACGAGGTTCTCGCCGGCCGAGACCTCGAGCAGGCAGCGCTCGCCGAGGCGGTGCTTGACGCCGAGCGCGGCCTCGCGCGAGCGCTCGGAGAGATCGCCGAGGTGGTGCGCGACCGCGCTCGACACCATGACCTGGAGGAGGATCGAGGTGCGCGGCGTCGCGCGGTACTCGGCGCCGGCCATCAGCGACAGCTGGGAGTCGTAGAGCTCGACCCCACCGACATCGGTCTCCCCGAACCGGACCGCCCCGAGCGAGCCGTAGAGGTTGAAACGGCCGAGGCGCTGGCCCACGGCCAGGCTGCCCCCGAGGTCGACACCGCCGTCCGCACGGCCCGGCGCGTTGGACCTGCCGGGCAGCTTGAGGACGCCGGTGACGACCACGGCGGGCGTCGTCTCGGAGCCCTCGAGCACCTGGTGCTTGACCGCCAGCGCCAGGGAGTCGACGTCCCAGCCCGACTCCTCGCCGCGCCACTCGTGGACCGAGCCGTCCGCGGAGCGCACCCGGATCAGGTGGCGGTCGCCGGGCGCCTCGACGCGGTCGCGGTTGATCGCGCCGATCGAGCGCTCGAACCACTCGATGAAGCTGTCCAGGACCCCGCCCCCCTGGTACGAGAGCACGCCGCCGAGGCCGACCTGGGTGCGTTCCGTCACGCCGTAGCCGGCGCCGAGCCGCAGGCGCAGCGACTCGTAGTCGAGCAGGTAGCGGTCGCCGCCGTCGCAGAAGAAGTTGGCCCAGTCGGCCTGCGCCGAGATCTCCCACTGCCCTCGGCCGAGGGTGACCGGTGCGGCCGGGGGCTGCACCAGCCGGAACGTCGAGGCCGGGGACCCGGAGCCCTGCGCGAGCGGCCCCAGCCCGACCGCGGCCGACGATGACCAGGGCGATGCGGCCGGTGGCGAAGGAAGGGGTGGCAGCCCAGGGCCCTCACTGTCGTCGGCCCGGGCTGCGATTGCGGTCAGCAGCACGGCGGCCAGGGCCGGCCCCCACTGCCGTCGCCTCAGGGCCACGGTGCGCGGTCCGCGGCGGCGCTCCCGGCCGCGGCTCCGCCGGACGGGTCGCTCGGCTGGTCCGCGGGGCCGGCGATCGGCCCGCCCCCGCCGAGCGCCTTGTACAGGTTGAGCAGGTTGACCTGCTCGGCCAGGCGGACGTTGACCAGGCTCTGCTGGGCCGCGAACAGCGAGCGCTCGGCGATCAGCACGGCGAGGTAGCTGTCGATGCCGGCCTGGTACCTGGCGTCGGACAGGCGGACCGCCCGCTCCAGGTCCTGCACCAGGGTCTCCTCGGCGGCGCGCTGCTCGCGCAGGGTCGAGCGCAGGGTGAGGCCGTCGCTGACCTCGCGGAACGCGCCCTGGATCGCCTTCTCGTACTCGACCAGCGCGATCTCGCGGTCGAGCTCGCTCGTCCTGAGGTTCGCCCGCAGCGAGCCGCTGGCGAAGATCGGCGCCAGGATCTGGGGCGAGAAGGTCCAGGTCCCGCTGCCGGCGCCGAACAGGCCGGACAGGTCGGCGCTCATGGTCCCGGCGCCGGCGGTCAGCGAGATGCTCGGGAAGAACGCCGCCCGCGCCGCGCCGATGCGGGCGTTGGCGGCGATCAGCTGGTGCTCGGCGGCGAGGATGTCGGGCCGGCTCAGGAGCGCCTCGGACGGGAGCCCCGCTGCCAGCTCGGCGAGCTCGGTGACCGTGGTCAGTGCGTCGGGCAGCAGGTCGGTCGGCACCGGTGCGCCGGCCAGGAGTTCGAGGGCGTTGCGCCCGGTCGCCACCCGGCCGCTGAAGGCGGCCACCGCCGCCCGCGCGGCGTCGACCTGGCTCGAGACCTGCGCCAGGTCGAGGTCCGAGGCGACCCCCGCGTCCCGGCTGTGCCGAATCAGCTCCGCCGACTCCCGGTAGGCCGCGAGCGTCGCCTGGGAGATCGCGAGGCTCTCGACGTCGGCTGCCAGCGCCAGGTAGGAGCTGGCGACCGCCGCCACCAGCGAGATGTGGGCCGCGGCCCGGGCCTGCTCGGTGGCCAGGTACTGCTCGAGGGCGCTCGCCTCGAGGCTGCGGATGCGGCCGAAGAAGTCGAGCTCCCACGACAGGGTCCCGAGCTGGACCGAGTACTGCTCGACGGTCTTGGAGCGCCCGCTCTCCGACATGCTCGCCGGCAGCCGGTAGACGTCGCCGGAGGCCATCGCCCCCACCGCGGGGTAGAGCTCGGAGCGCTGGATCTGGTACAGGGAGCGCACCCGGTCGACGTTGAGGGCGGCGATCCGCAGGTCGCGGTTGTTGGCGAGCGCGAGCTCGACCACGGACCGCAGCCGCCGGTCGGTGAGCGCCTCGCTCCAGGGGACCTCGCTGGCAGGGAGCGAGGAGGGGGCCGGGGTCGGCTCGACTGCGGGGCCGGACCAGTCCGCCGGGACCGGCGCCTGCGGCCGCTCGTAGGGTGGGATCATCGTGCAGGCGGCGAGCGCCAGTCCGGCGGCGGCGAGCACCAGGAGTCGTGGCCTCATGTCAGTCGCCCTCCCCGGCGCTCGTGGAGACGGCGCTCACCTCCTGCGCGCCCCTCCGCTTGCGTCCGAACACCCGCACGATGATCACGAAGAACAGGGGAATGAAGAAGATCGCGAGGAAGGTGCCGGTGATCATGCCGCCGAGCACGCTGGTGCCGATCGCGCGCATGGCGCCGGCGCCCGCGCCGCCGGCGATGGCCAGCGGCAGCACCCCGCAGCCGAACGCGAGCGAGGTCATGACGATCGGCCGCAGCCGCAGCCGTGCCGCCTCGACCGTCGCCTCGACGAGCCCCTTCCCCTGCTCGATGCGCTGGGTGGCGAACTGGACGATCAGGATCGCGTTCTTGGTCGTCAGCCCGAGCACGGTGAGCAGCCCGATCTGGAAGTAGACGTCGTTGGGCATGCCGCGGGTCGACGACGCCAGCACGCCGCCGACGACGCCGAGCGGCAGCGCGAGCATGACCGAGATCGGGAAGGTCCAGCTCTCGTAGAGCGCCGCGAGCACGAGGAAGATCGCGAGGATCGAGAAGGCGTAGAGCAGGCCGGCCTGCGACTCGGACATCCGCTGCTGGTAGGACAGGCCGGTCCACTCGTGGCCGACGCCGGCCGGGAGCCTCGAGATCAGCTCCTCCATCGCCCGCATCGCCTCGCCGCTCGAGTGGCCGGGCGCCGGCTCGCCCTGGATGTTCATGGCCGGGAAGCTGTTGTAGCGCTCGAGCCGCGGCGAGCCGTAGACCCAGCGGCCGGTGGCCACCGCCGACAGCGGCACCAGCCTGCCCTGCCGGTTGCGGACGTAGAGGTGGTCGAGGTCGCCGGGCAGCATCCGGAACCGGGCGTCGGCCTGGGCGTAGACGCGCTTGACGCGGCCGCCCTGGACGAAGTTGCCGAGGTAGGCGCTGCCGAAGGCCGTCGACAGGTAGCTCTGGACTGAGCTGACGGGGACCCCGAGGGCGCCGGCCTTCTCCCAGTCGATGTCCACCTTGTACATCGGCACGTCGGCCATGCCGTTCGGCCGCACCCGGGCGAGGCGCGCGTCCTGGGCCGCCATGCCGAGCAGCTGGTACTGGACCTGGGTGAGCGCCTCGTGACCGATGCCGCCGCGGTCCTGGAGCATCAGGTCGAAGCCGGTGGCGATGCCGAGCTCGGCGACTGCGGGCGGGGCGAAGGGGATGACGGTCGCGCCGCGGATCCCGGACAGCGCCATCATCGCCTTGCCCGCGACGTCCGTGGCCTCGAGGCCCGGCTTCCTGCGCAGGTCCCAGTCCTTGAGCTTGACGAACACCATGCCCTGGTTCTGGGCGCGGCCGGCGAAGCCGATGCCGGCGATGGCGCCGGTCGAGGCGACCGCGTCCGCCTGCTCGACCATGAAGTGGTGCTCCACGCTCCGCATCACGGCCTCGGTCTGCTCGAGGGTGGAGCCGACCGGCAGCTGGACCATCGTCAGCAGCATCCCCTGGTCCTCGTCCGGCACGTAGCCGGTCGGCATCCTGAGGTAGAGGGCGCCCATGATCACGACGATCGCGACGAACACGGCGAGGGTGCGCAGCTTGCGGCCGAGGATGCCCCGGACGCCCCGGGTGTAGGCGTCGCGGGCGCGGAAGAAGGAACGATCGAACCACAGGAAGAAGGGACGGAGCACACGGACGCCGGTCTCGGCGGCCTCGTGGCCCTTCTCGACCGGCTTGAGCAGCGAGGCGCAGAGCACCGGCGTCAGGATGAGGGCGACCGCCACCGACAGCAGCATCGAGGCGATGATCGTGATCGAGAACTGGCGGTAGATGACGCCGGTCGAGCCGGGGAAGAAGATCATCGGCCCGAACACCGCCGCCAGCACCAGCCCGATGCCGACCAGCGCGCTCTGGATCTGCCCCATGGACTTGCGTGTCGCCTCCTTCGGCGGCAGTCCCTCCTCGCCCATGATCCGCTCCACGTTCTCGACAACGACGATGGCGTCGTCGACGAGCAGGCCGATGGCGAGCACCATCGCGAACATGGTCAGCATGTTGATCGAGTAGCCGGCGAGGCCGAGCACGCCGAAGGTGCCGAGGATGACCACCGGGACCGCGATCGTCGGGATGAGGGTGGCGCGGAAGTTCCCCAGGAACAGGTACATGACGAGGAAGACCAGGATGATCGCCTCGAACAGCGTCTTGACGACCTCGTTGATGGCGACGGTGATGAACGGGGTGGTGTCGAAGGGGTAGACGACCTTCATCCCGGGCGGGAAGTAGCGCGCGAGCTCCGTCATCTTGGCCTTAACGCCGTCGGCCGTGTCGAGAGCGTTGGCGCCCGCCTCCTTGCGGATGGCGAGCACCGCCATCGGGCGCCCGTTGAAGGAGCCGCGGATGTCCGGCTGCTCGGTGCCAAGCTCGGTCCGCCCGATGTCGGAGATGCGGACCACCGATCCGTCGGGGTTGGTCCGCAGCGGCACCGCCGCGAACTCCTCCGGGGTCTTGAGCAGCGACTGGACGAGGATCGAGGCGTTGAGCCGCTGGCCGGGGACCGCCGGGGCGCCGCCGAGCTGCCCGGCGGAGACCTCGACGTTGTAGGAGCGGACCGCCGCCACCACGTCGTCCGAGGTCATCCCGTACTTGGTGAGCTTGTCGGGGTCGAACCAGACCAGCATCGCGTACCCGGAGCCCATGACCTCGACCTCGCCGACACCCGGCACCCGGCCGAGCGGGGACTGGACCTGCGACACCAGGTAGTCGCCGAGGTCGGCGACGTCCATGCTGCCGTCGTCGGTGGTCAGGCCGACGATGAGCAGGTAGTCGCGCGTCGACTTGGCGACCGTCACGCCGCGCGCCTGGACCACGTCCGGGAGCGACGGCAGCGCGAGCTGCAGCTTGTTCTGGACCTTGGACCAGGCGATGTCGGGGTCGGTGCCGGGGGCGAAGGTGAGCTCGATCGACGCGGTGCCCGACGAGTCGGCGGACGAGTACATGTAGAGCATCCGGTCGAGGCCGGTCATCGTCGTCTCGATCATCTGCACGACGCTGTTCTCGGCGGTCTCGGCCGACGCTCCCGGGTAGAAGGCGCGGATCGAGATCGACGGCGGGGCGATCGGCGGGAACTGCGAGATCGGGAGGTGGTAGATGGCGAGGCCGCCTCCCAGCATCAGGGCGATCGCGATGACCCAGGCGAAGACCGGCCGCTCGAGGAAGAAGGCGGACATGGCGCCCCCCTACCTGGTCGCAGCGGCCGGCCCGCCGACGCCGCTCCCGCCCGCGTACGGGACGGCCGTGACCGCATCGCCCGGCCGCACCCTCTGCTGGCCCTCGACGATCACCCGGTCGCCCGCGGCGAGCCCGTTCGTGACCAGCCAGCGGTCGCCGATCGCCTGGTCGACCTCGAGCGGGCGTTGCTCGACCTTGCCCTCGGCGTTCACCACCCACGCGTAGGCCTCGCCCGTGACGTCGCGGCTGACGCCCTGCTGGGGGACGAGGATCGCCTGATCGCTGGCCCCCTCCTCGACAATCGCCCGCACGTACATGCCGGGCAGCAGGGTGTGGTCCGGGTTGGGGAAGATCAGCCGCAGCGTGACCGAGCCGGTGGTCGGGTCGACGGTGACGTCGCGGAACGCGAGCGTGCCCGGAAGCGGATAGGGCGTGCCGTCCTCGAGCAGTAGCCGGACCGTCCGCACCGCAGACTCGTCGACCGCGGACCCGGTGGTGGCGTGGTTGCGCCGCAGCCGCAGCAGGTCGGCGCTGGCCTGGATCACGTCGACGTAGATCGGGTCGAGCTGCTGGATCACGGCCAGCGGCACCGGCTGGTAGGCGGTGGCCAGCGCGCCGACGGTGACGTTCGACTTGCCGATCCGGCCCGAGATCGGGGCGCGGATCGGCGTGTAGGAGAGGTTGATGCGCGCACTCTCGACCGCCGCTTTCGACGCCAGGGCATTAGCCTCGGCCTGGGCCAGGGCAGCGGCGGCGTCGTCGGCGTCCTGCTGGCCGACCGCGCGGATGGCGACCAGCTCCTGCAGCCGCGCCGCCCGCGAGCGCAGCGCGGGCAGGCCGGCCTCGGCCACGGCCAGCGCCGCCGCGGCCTGGTCGTAGGCGGCCTGGTAGGGCGCCGGATCGATCTGGTAGAGCAGCTCGCCGGCCCTGACGTCCGCCCCTTCCGTGAACCGGCGCTGCTGGATGAGGCCGCTGACCTGCGGCCGGATCTCGGCGACCAGGAACGCCGAGGTGCGGCCGGGCAGCTCCTTGCTGAGGACGACCCGCTCGGGCGCGAGCGTCACCACCCCGACCTCGGCCGGGCCTCGGGGCGGCGGCGCCGCGTTCCTGCCGCACCCGGTGGGCAGGAGGACCACGGCGGTGGCCGCCACGGTCAAGGCCACGAACCCCACGAACCTGCGGGCTGTCGTCATCATCGACTCCTTCGGTGGTCTGCCGGGTTCCCTGAAGAGCGATCGGCCTCCGAGCTGCCGGCGGGGCGGGTCCGTGCAGCATCACGGCCCCGGCGCCCTCCATCCATTCGATGTCCGGAGGCTCGTCCGGCGGCCGCGCGTGCGGCGCGGCGCCGGCCGCTGCCATCCGCCGTCAGGCCCGGCGCACCGGGCCCGACCGTTATTGCACGATCGTTATATGCCTCCACTCGACCCCTGTCAAGGCCGCGGCTCGGCCGCCACCCGAGGGCGCATGACGACGCTCCCAGGATGCCGCGGCGGCGGCGTGGGCCGCGCTACCGGCGCCCCGCGGCGAGGCCGTCGAGGATCAGCGACAGCATCGCGTCGAGGTCGTCGTCGTCGGTGACGCCCGTCGGCTGGACGGTGCGCATTCGCGCAGTCATCTCGACCGCGCCGAGGCAGGCCAAGGCCGCGTGGCGAGGGTCGCACGGTCGCAGCTCGCCGCTTGCCACCCCTTGCCGGACCAGGTCCTCGAGCCGCTGCAGGGAGTCGGTGAAGACGCGGACGAAATCGAAGCGCGGGGCGGCTTCCCGGGGGCCGCTGAGAATGGCCTCGACGGTCCAGGTCAGGTTGGCGTACTCGCGCCGGACCTCGGCGATCGCCCGACAGTAACCGCGGATCCTGGTCGCCGCGTCCCCAGGCCGGGTGAGCGCCGCGTGCGCGGCGGCCTCGAGCTTGCCGGCCCCCTCGCGCACCAGGGCCAGGAACAGCCCTTCCTTGCTGCCGAAGTGATAGTAGAGCACCGGGGCCGAGACGCCGGCCTCCCTCAGGATGCCGCGCACGGTGGTCGCGGCGTAGCCCTTGGCGGCAAACTGGTGGACCGCGGCCCGGAGCAGGCGCTCGCGCCCGCCGCTGCTGCCCTCCGGGTCCTGCTTTCGCCTCGGCATGTGGCCTCTGCGGGCGGCCTCGGCCTGCGCCACCCGGCACCCTAACGTACGCTATATCCGTGGGGCTGGCAAGCCGACCGCGCGGGGCTCAGCCCTTCGCCGTTTCGGCGGGGGCGGGCGCGCCGTCAGGAGGGACCGCGCGCGGGGACGCGTTCGGGATCGTGAACGAGAACGCGATCCACGACCCATACTCGCCCTCGACCGCCACCTCTCCGCCGTGCAGCTCGATGAAACGGCGGACCAGGTAGAGGCCCACGCCGGTGCCCTTGGTGCCGCTGGTGACGGGGTCCTGGACGCGATAGAACTTGCGGAACAGGTGAGGAAGAGCCTCGGGAGGTACACCGACGCCCTGGTTCCACACCTCGACCCGCAGCCTGGTGCCACCCTGCTGCACGGTGACGCGGACCTCGCCGCGGTCTCGGCCGTACTTGACCGCGTTGCCGACCAGGTTGTCCACTGCGACCCGCATCAGGTCGGGGTCGACCCACGCCCTGCCGCCGTCGCCCTGAAGGGTCACGGTCATGCCCCGGGCCGCGGCCGCCGCCTCGACCTCGGCGAGCGCGGGCCGCATGATGTCGGCGGTGAAGTCCGCCACCTCCCGCGGCCGCGCCTGAAAGCCCTTGCCCTCGGCCCGGCTGAGCTGGTTGAAGGACACCGCCACCTCGTGGCCGTAGCCGACGGCGCGGCGAAGCGCCTCGAGGCGCGGCGCGAGCTGGTCCGGGACCTCTCCGGCGTAACCGTCGGCGATCAGCTCGAGCTGCATGCCGGCCCCGGCGAGCGGGCTCTTCAGCTCGTGGGCGACGAAGCCCAGCACCTCGAGGTAGTCATCGAGCGCCCGCTGCGCAGCCACCCGGCTCGCCTCAAGCTCGGCTGTGCGGGACTGGATCTGGTCCGCCATCCGGTTGAAGGTCTCGCCGAGGACGCGGATCTCGGCGGGATCGGACTCCGCCACCTCGATCGGCTGGTGACCGCCGGCGCCGAGCGCCGCCGCCGCTCGGGTCAGCGCCGACAGCGGCCTCGCCACCTGTCGGCCGAGCCACCAGACCAGGCCGGAGACGAGCAGCGTCAAAGCGGCGATCGAGGCCAGGAAGAAGGCCGCGTTGCGGCGGCCCGCCGCCACGTAGGGCGCCTCGTCGAGCCCGGCGTAGAGCATGCCGACGACCTCGCCCCCGGGCGCGCGGAGGGGCTCGTAGTGGGTGATGGTCCAGCGGTCGAGGACCAGAGCACGGTCGTTCCAGGAACGTCCCTCGTCCAGCACGCGGCGCGCCACCTCGGGCGATGCCCGCGTCCCGACTGCGCGCTTGCCGTCCGGCATCACCACGTTGGTGGCGATGCGGATGTCGCCCTCGAACAGGGTCAAGGTGGCGCGCACCGTGTCCGCCTCGTCGCCGAACACCACGGTCCGGATCTGATCGGCGAGCCCGTTCTCGCCCCGCAGCGGCAGGACCACCACCTCGGAGCCTTCGCCCTGGCGGGAGGTGGCCTTCGCCAGGCACAGGCCGAGCTCGGGGAGCACCACGAAGCCGCGGGCCTCGACGGTCGGGGTCGCCGCCGCCAGCAGGGGATGCAGGGCAGCCGTCCGGGACAGCTCCGCCGCCGGCACCACGACCGCCCCAACGGTCTCCGGCGTGAGCCGGTCGAGCTCCTGGTCGACCATCCGGTGCGCCACCCGGACCGCGTCCCGGACGCGGGCCTCGGCCTCGCCGTGCACGGTCAGGGTGATGGCGCGGCAACCCTCGATGGCGACCACGCCCCCGACAACCCACGTCAGGACGACGCCCCACACCAAGAGTCGCCTTCGGAGGGTACGCGGTTTCGGCACGGCGGCCTCCTGTCCCCGCTGCATCTTAGCGGGCACGCCGCCTGCGCTCCAGAAGGGCGCACCGGCCGAGGCGCGCGCCTCGGCTCCCCGTGCTGAGCAGGTCAGGGCGCGCCGGTGGAGCCCCCGGTCCAGCGGTCCATCCACTCCAGCACGACCTCGTGCCACTGGATGGAGTTCGGCGGCTTGAGCACCCAGTGGTTCTCGTCCGGGAAGTAGAGCAGCCGGGACGGCACCCCGAGCCGCTGCAGCGCGTTGAAGGTCGACAGGCCCTGGGTCGCGACGACCCGGAAGTCCTTGCCGCCGTGGACGACCAGCTCGGGGGTCTTCCAGTGCTGCACCCGCTCGACCGGCGAGTGCTCGCGGTAGGCCTCCGGGTTGGACCACGGCGTCCCGCCGTGCTCCCACTCCGGGAACCACAGCTCCTCGGTGTCGAAGTAGGCCATGTACTCGTCGAGGTTGCCGTCGTGGCAGACCAGCGCGGCGAAGCGGTCGGTGTTGCCCTGGATCCAGTTGATCATGTAGCCGCCGTAGCTGGCGCCGAGCGCCGCCATCCGGTCAGGATCGATCCAGGGGTGGGCCGCCAGCACGTGGTCGAGGCCGGTCATCAGGTCCTCGAACGGCGCGCCGCCCCAGTCGCCGTTGATGGCGTCGGTGAAGGCCTGGCCATAGCCGGTCGAGCCGTGGAAGTCGATCGAGACCGTGGCGTAGCCGTGCGCCGCGTAAACTTGCGGGTTCCAGCGGTAGTGCCAGGAGTCGTCGAAGCTGCCCTGGGGCCCGCCGTGGATCAGGAAGGCGAGCGGGTAACGGCGCGCCGGGTCGAACCCCACCGGCTCGATGAAGTAGCCGTAGACCGTGTCGCCGTGGGCGCCGGTGAATGAGAACTGCGACGCCTTGCCGAACTCCAGGCCCGCCAGGCGCTCGCCGTTGAGGCCGGTGACGCGGAGCGGGGGTCCGCCGGCCGCACCCACGGTGAAGAGCTCGACCGGCGACACCAGGCTGTTCTGGGTGAACAGGACGCGCCCGTCCGGGAGCGGCCGCGGGCTGCCGTTGGTGTGGCGGTCGACCAGTGCAGACACCGCGCCGCTCGCCGCGTCAACCGCGTAGAGCGTGGTCGTGCCGACGTTGGCGGCGGTGGTCAGCAGCCGGCGTCCGTCGGCCGACCAGACGACGGCCTCCGGGGAGCGGTCCCAGGCCTCGGTGAGGACCCGAGGGGCGCCGGCCGGCCAGTCCATCACCACCAGCCGCCGGCGGTCGGACTCATAGCCGGGCCGGGCCATGGCGAGGTAGGCAAGCCGGTTGCCGTCGGGCGAGAAGGCCGGGGTGGTGTCCCACGCCGGGTTGGCGGCGGTGAGGCAGCGCGCGGGCGCCGAGCCGTCGGTGGGGACGGCCCACAGGTCCCAGTCGGTGGACCACGCCTCCTCGGAGCCGGCCACGACCTTGGCGGTGTAGACCAGCCACGCGCCGTCCGGCGACACCGCCCAGTCGGAGGCGTCCCCGAAGGGCGTCGTCGGGCAGTCGGCGTCGACGCCCGGCATCAGGTCCCGCGGATCGCCGGCGGGCAGCCCGTCGGGCCCGAGGGGGATCCGGAAGACGTGGTTGCGGCGGCCGTCCTCCCAGCTGTCCCAGTGGCGCACGAACAGCCGGTCATAGACCATGCCGGAGGTCTTGCGCGCCTCCTCCGCGGCCACCCGTTCGACGGTGCAGGGCACCGGGTCTGCGCAGTCCGGGAACACGGCCATCGCGACGTAGAGCGAGCCGCCCCTCTGCCCGACCTGGAACGCCTCCACGTCGAGCGGCAGCCGGGTGACCTGCTCGGCTTCGCCGCCGGCGGTCGGAAGCCGCCAGACCTGGCTCGACCCGGACCGCGAGGACAGGAAGTACAGCGCGTCGTTGCCCGCCCACGCCGCGCTCGTGTCGCTGGCCTCGTGAGTGGTCAGGCGCCGTGCGCCGGCACCGTCGAGGGCGGCGAGCCAGAGGTCGCTGCGGCCCTTGTTGGCCTCGAGATCCATGGTCGTCACGGTGAAGGCGACCCGGGACCCGTCCGGGGACGGCTGGGGATCCGCGATCCGCGCCATCGCCACCAGGTCGTGAACGTCGAACGGGCGCTTCTCGGCGGCGGCGCCGGCGACGGCGGCGGCGAGCGCGAGCGCTGCGAGCGGAATCGAGACGAGTGCGCGTGGCATGAGCCCCTCCTGCCCGGCGTGACGGGCGGCGGTATCGTACCGCAGCCTCTCGGAACGCGCATGGCGGGGCCGCTTCACGCGCCGCCAGAACCGGGCGAATTGACTCGGGCACAGCCCGGCGCGCTCCGAGACCGATGCGCTGCGCGCTTTCTGTTGCCTGAGGTGATTCGAAAGCGTCGGAGGGGCTCGGCGGGGCCTGAGGTCAGGTGTGGGGCGTCCAGCCGGCGAGCTCGCCGTCGTCGAGGGTGTCGGCGAAGATCACCTCGCCGGCCTTCTCGTCGTGGACCGCGAACCCGAGGTCTTCGATTCCGACCACGCCGTCGCCGTCGCGATCCGACTCGAAGGTCTCCTGGGCGACCGTGCTCGGGCCGGACGACGGCTCCGGCGCCCGGACCGCGCCGTGCTGGTACCAGACCAGGCCGGCCCCGGCGGCCACGGTCGCGGCGGCCGCGACCGGCAGCCACCGCGCCACCCTCCTCGCCGCGGGCGGCTCGAAAGCCGTGAAGGCGGAGGAGACCGCTCGCTCGACCGCGGCCGCGGCAGCCCCCTCGAGCTCGGACCGCCACCACGCCGCGCAGTGCGGGCACTCGACGCGCGCGGCCTCGGCCTCGAGCGCCGGCCGGTCATCGAGCCGGCCGAGTGCGAGGTCGAGCACGAGGCGTCCGTGGTCCGGGCAAGCGGGGGCTCGCATCATCGTCTCCACCCACTAGGACGCACGAAGGGCCGCCTGGTAACTGGGTGGAGGCGCGGGCCATCGAGCCCGGCAGCGACGCCGACGGACGCGGTCGACGGCGTTCCCGTTCCCGTCCCCGCTCCCGTTCCCGATCGTATCGTATTGACAGGTGATGACTTCACAGCTATGACCTCCGCAGCTCCTCGAGCCGCTCGCGCAGCCGCTTGCGGGCGCGCATCAGCCGCATCTTGAGCGCCGCTTCGGACAGGCCGGCCCGCAGCGCCAGCGCCTCCACCGGGGTGCCGTCGGCGCGGGCCACCAGCAGCGCCACCACCTCCTCGTCCTCGTCCTCGAGCGCCGCCAGCATCAGGCGCAGCTCCGACCGCCGCTCGGCTTCGGCGTGGGGGTCGTCGTCGCCCGCGAGCTCGAGCGCCTGCTCGAGCTCCTCCTCGCGCCGCACCGCCATCCGGCGCAGGTGGTCGCGGGCGGCGTTGGCGGCGATCCGGCGGATCCAGGCGGTGAAGCTGCGCGGGTCCTGCAGGGTGGCGAGCCGCCGCCAGGCGCGCAACGCCACCTCCTGCGCGAGGTCGCGGGCGGTGTCCTCGGACCGCACCCCGCACGCGATCAGAGTCGAGCTGACCGCGGAGCGGTGGCTGACGAGCAGCTCGCGGAACGCATCGGCCCCGCCCCCCTGCGCCTCGACCACGAGCCGCGCCACCTCGTCCCAGTCCCTCGGCGCCGTCATCACGGCAAGCATACCCGGACGGCACGGCCGGCGGAGGCGCGCTGGTCGACGCTCGGCGTCGGAGCTCGCGGTGCGTGCCGGTCAGCGCAGGAGCTCGAGCCGGAACTCGGCGAGCAAGCGGGCGTCGATCAGGTCCCAGCGGTTGCCCTCGAGCCGGAAGTGGTGGCGGCCGAGGGTGAAGGCGCGCTCGAGCTCGCTGGTGGTCGCCTCCTGGCGTTGGTGGAAGCGCAGCGTGATCCCGATCGGCAGGTAGGAGATGAAGCGAATATCGTCGGCGGTGTCGAAGGCGGCGTCGCGGCCCGCCGATGCCAGCTCGACCCGCAGCCAGTCGCGCTCCGGGTCGAGCTCGCGGGGACCCCACTCGAAGAACGACGACTGCAGTCCCGCCGCGAGGTCGGCCGCGAGCTCGCGGTCGGCGGTGCGGCTCGCCGGGTGGCCGAGCTCGCGGGCGGACACCCGGTAGGGGCGGCCCCACCCGTCGTCCGCGCGCACCTCGTAGAAGGCCTCCACCGACGCGGGGGCCATGCCGGTGGTCGCGCCCCAGAAGAGCAGCGGCATCCATCCGCGCACGTTCATCGTGGCGTAGGGGGCCAGGGTCGTCGCCCAGTCGCCCTCGAAGGACGGGGCGGCGATCTTCTCGACCGCGAAGCGCGCCGCGGCCGACGCGATCTCGTGCGCGCGGTGGATGGTGACCAGCTCGGCGGCGCGGCCGTCGTCGCCGCGCACGATCCAGCGCAGGGTGGTGGGGAGGTCGGGCCCCGGGCCGGTCGAGCGCAGCCGCATCACGCCGACCACGGGAGCCGCGATGATCGCGCCGTAGATGACGATCCGCAGCGCAGCCCCGGCCAGGATGCGCGGCAGCGAGCGGGGGGGGCTGACCACGGCGACGGTGGCGTCCCAGCCGCAGCCGGCACAGATGGTGGCGCCCTCGCCGAGGGCCACTCCGCACTTCGGACAGGTGTCGAGGACCGTCATCGCGCACAGCCTACCCGAAAAGCGCGGAAAAGCGGAGGCGGAATCTGGCTGGAGCCCGTCGGGAGCGGGAACGGGAACGGGAGCGGGAACGAATCCGGGAGCGGGCGCGGATCCGGCGCCGTCGTGCGGACTGCGCCGTGACGAGAGCGGATCGGGACGCGGGATAATGGGCGCGACGATGATCGAAGCCGCGACCGGCAACCGGCTGCTCGGCACCACCAGGGGCTGGGTCTGGCTCCTCGCAGCGCTGGCGCTCGCCGCAGCGGTGCACGCGCCGTCGCTCGGCCTCGGCTTCGTCGGCGACGACTTCGAGTGGTGGCTCGCGGCGCGCACGGCGCTCGAGGAGCCGGGGCGGCTGGTCACGCCGTACGGCGGCTTCCGGCCCGCCAACCTGTGGACGATCGCCCTCGACCAGACGCTCCATGGCACCGCGCCCATGGGCTACCACCTGACCAGCATCCTGCTCCACCTCGCGTGCGGCGCCGTGCTGTGGTGGCTGATGGTGCGCCGCCTCGGCTTCGGCGCGGCGGCGGCGGCCGCGGTGGCCGCGCTCTGGATGTGCTCCCCCTACTCGCTGAAGCCGGTGATCTCGCTCTGCGAGCGCTTCGAGCCGCTGCTGCTCATCGCCTGGCTCGTGATGGCGCTGGCCTGGCCGCGATTGGGCGAGCCGTGGCGGCGCGGCCGGCTGGCCGCGGTGGTGCTGCTCGCCGCGTTCACCGCCCTGGTCAAGGAGTCGTGGGTGGTGCTGCCCGGCTTCGTGCTCTGCTTCGAGCTGGTGCTGCGCCGGGCCCGGTGGGAGCGGGCGCTGCGCTCGGCGGCCGTTGCCGCGCTCGGCGTGGCGGCCTACGTGGGCGCCTACCTGCTCGACCCGCCGATCGCCGGCAGCTACTACGCCTCGACCCTGGCGCCCGCCGCCAAGCTGCCCCACTCGTGGGCCGTGTTCCTCGGCATCACCCGCCTCGATCCGTCGTCCACCCAGCTCGGGCCGGCCGAGGCGGCGGCGGCCCTCGCCGTGGCCGCCCTCGCCTGGTGGGGGTGGCGCCGCCGCTGTGCGGCGACGGCGGTCGGCCTCGCGCTCCTGGTGCTCCCGATGCTGCCGGTGCTGACCGTGCCGTTCCTGGTCACCCGCTACACGCACATCCCGCTCGCCGGCTTCCTGGTGGTCGGCGCCGCGGCGGTGCGGGCCGCCGTCGCGGCGGTGCCGGCCGCGCGCAGGAGCCTCGCGACGGCGCTTGCCGCGGCGGTCGCGGCCGCCTACCTCGGCCACGGCCTGTGGCTGGTGCGCGGTGACCTGGCAGACGCCGCTCGGCGTGACGACGCCCATCGAAGGCTGCTCGCCGAGGCAGCGGCCTTCGCGCCCCAGCTGCCCCGCGACCGGCTGGTCCTCGGCGTGCGGCTGGAGGCGGAGAGCGCCAACCGGATGCTGCTCGACCGGGTCGAAGGGGTCCCCAAGGCCTACTACGAGCGGGCCCGCTTCCCGTACGGCCTGGTCCGCTGGGCGCCTCTGTTCAGCTACGTCCTCGACGCCGACGGCGGCCCGCTCTACGAGGAGTGCGCCGTCGAGGAGGCCGCCCGCTGGTCGGCGGTCGGCCACCGCGCCGGGGGGTTCGTGGCGCTCGCGACCCAGGCCTCGTCGGCGCCCCGGGAGGCTGCGGAGTGGCGCCGGCGAGGCGCCTTCGTGGAGGCCTTCCGCCCGTTCCGCGCCGGCCACTGACCGTTGTCGGTGGTGATCGGCCGGAGGCGCCAGCCGCGCGGCGGACGGCGTGCTGCCGGGCACCGCCGGGCCGTCCGCCGGCGCGCGGTCGCCCGCGCCGAGGGTCGCCCGAGGCGGCTCGCGGCGGGTGGTATGCTCGGCGCCGGATCGATGAAACGACCGATCGTCCGGCTCATCCTGGTGCTGGCTGTCCTCGGCGCGGCGGCGCTGTCGGGGCGGCTGGCGGCGAGGACCGGTCCGGATGCCGGGCCCCAGCGCCTGACCCTGCTCCACACCTCGGATCTGCACGGCCAGGTCCTGCCCTTCGACGACGCCCGCGACCGGCCGGCGGACGGCTCCCTGGTCCAGGTGGCGTCGATCGTCGAGGAGATCCGGCGGACCAGCGACCACCCGGTGCTGCTGCTCGACAGCGGCGACACCATCCAGGGATCGCCGCTCGAGCAGTTCACGCATGTCCGCTGGCGGGAGCCGAGCCCGACGATCACCGCGATGAACCTCATCGGCTACGACGCGATGGCGGTCGGCAACCACGACTTCAACTTCGGCCTCGAGGTGCTCCGCCGCGCCGAGGCCCAGGCCGCCTTCCCGCTCCTGTCCGCCAACACCGTCGACGAGCGCTCGGGCGCTCCGGCCTTCGCGCCCTACCGGGTGCTCGAGGCGGGAGCGCTGCGGGTCGGCGTGCTCGGCCTGATCACGCCCAACGTTCCGGGCTGGGAAAGCCCCGCCAACTACCAGGGCCTGCGCTTCGAGGCGATGGACGCCGCGGCCCGGCGCTGGGTGGCGGTGCTGCGCGGGCAGGAGCGCTGCGACCTCGTGGTGGTGCTCGCGCACACCGGTTTCGAGCGCGACCTGGAGAGCGGGCAGCCGGACGACACGGCGTACGAGAACTACGCGTGGCGGCTGGCCCGGGTCCCCGGCATCGACGTGCTGCTCGCCGGCCACAGCCACCAGGAGGTCGCGCCGCGGCGGCTCGGCGGGGTGATCGTGGCGCAGCCGGGGGCGCGGGCGCAGCTGGTCACCCGGATCGGACTCTGGCTGGAGGCGGACGGCGACCACTTCCGGATCGCGCGCTGGGAAGGGGAGAACCTGCCGGTGGCCGAGGCGGCCGTCGACGAGCGGCTCGCAGCGCGGTTCGCGCCGCTGCGGCTGCGCGTCGCCGAGGCGCTCGACGCGCCGGTCACCTCGGCCTCCGAGCCGGTGACCGTGCGCGGCTGCCGGCTCACCGACTGCGCCGCGCTCGATCTGATCCACGCGGTGCAGCTCGACGCCTCGGGGGCCGATCTGTCGCTCGCCTCGCTGCTCTCCGACCGCACGCCGGACCTCGCGGCCGGGCCGCTGACCTGGCGCTGGGTCCACGGCCTCTACGTCTATCCGAACACGCTGCAGTCGGTGGCGCTGACCGGCGCCCAGGTCAAGGACGTCCTCGAGCACGCTGCCCGCTACTACGACGGTCTCGAGTGCGCTCCCGGCGGCGGCTGGGTGGTGTTGACCGACCCCGAGGTGCGGCACTATAACGTCGACACCATGGCTGGTGTCGGCTACCGCATCGATCCCACCCGCCCGGAGGGTGATCGGGTGTGCGACCTCCGCTACCGCGGCCGGCCGCTCGACCCGCGGGCTCGCTTCACCGTGGTGTGCAACAACTACCGCGCGGCCGGGGGAGGGGGGTATCCTCACCTGGCGCAGGCGGAGGTGGTCTGGAGGTCATCGACCGAGGTCGCCGACCTGATCGGCGAGTACCTCGATCGCGTGGACGAGTGGCATCCGACGGTCGACGGCAACTGGTGGATCGCGCCGGCGTCGGTGACAGAATGACCGGCGACCGCGGGCGGCGGGCCGTGAGCCCGGCACCTCGCGGGAGCCAACTTCATCACCCCAGAGGAAGGGAGGAGGACATCATGATGCGAATGTGGAAGCGAGGCGGCGGACTGGCGATTGTCGCCCTGCTGGTGCTGGCGCCGGCGGCGGCGTGGGCCCAGTCGAGCGTGTCGACCGGCCAGATCATCGGGACCGCGCGGGATCCCGACGGGGCTGTGATGCCCGGCGTGAGCATCGAGGCCAGAAACGTCGACACCGGATTCGCACGGAACGCGGTGACCGACACCAGCGGGTTCTATCGGATCGACCTGCTGCCGCCCGGCACCTACGACGTGCGCGCCGACCTGACAGGGTTCAAGAGCGAGGTGAAGCGGGGCGTGGTCGTGAGCCTCGGCTCCTCGGTGGCGGTCGGCTTCGCCCTCCAGGTGTCGGCCGTCGAGGAGGAGATCGTGGTCACGGCCCAGTCGCCGATCGTCGAGACCACCAACCCCAGCATCTCGTCGTCGGTCAGCTCCGAGTCGATCCAGGACCTGCCGCTGCAGGGCCGGGACTTCTCCGACTTCGCCATCCTGGTGCCCGGCACCTCGATCGCCGACGGCAGCCAGGCGAGCGGCCGCGGCGGCCTCCAGATCGGGGCGCGGGCGATCCAGAACTCATTCAACATCGACGGCACCAACAACCAGAGCTCGTTCTTCGGCGAGGAGCGCGGCGGCACCCGGCCGCCGTTCACGTTCTCGCAGGGCGCGGTCAAGGAGTTCCAGGTCATCAAGTCGCCCTACAACCTGCAGTTCACCTCGTCGGGCGGCGTGATCAACGCGGTCACCAAGTCGGGGACCAACTCCTTCAAGGGCGACGCCTGGGTCTACTACACCGACGACAGCATGCGGGGCACGGACGCCAAGGACCGCGACGCCGCATCCTTCGAGCAGACCCAGTTCGGGTTCGCGGTCGGCGGGCCGTTCATCCAGGACAAGCTGCACTACTTCGCGTCGTACGACGGCCAGCGCTACAACACTCCCTACTTCGCCGAGTGGCCCGGGTTCCCGGCCGACATGACCGACGAGTTCGAGGCGATCACCGGCCTCGACCTCGACACCGAGCTCGGCGAGATCGAGAGCACCAACGACGCCGACGTCTTCCTGGTCAAGCTCGACTGGCAGATCTCCGGCAACCACCTGATGACGATCCGCGACAACTACTCGACCCAGCAGGGCGACAACCTCACCTACAGCTCGTCCGATACCGGCCAGTCCAACAACGGGAGCGAGGAGAACAGCTTCAACTCTGTGGTCGCGACTCTGAACTCGGTCGTGTCCGACGACGCGTTCAACGAGGCGTTCGTCCAGTACTCGCTGGAGGAGCGGCCGCGCGAGCCGAACAACACCACCCTCCCCGAGACGACGATCTACAGCCCGCGCGCCTACTTCGGCCGCCAGGACTTCCTGCCCAACTGGCTCGACGAGGAGCGGATCCAGCTCGTCGACAACTTCAGCTACTACCTCGGCGCCCACACGCTGAAGGCCGGCATCAACTTCGACTTCACGAGCTACGACAACTCGTACTTCCGCTACGCCTTCGGCACCTACAGCTACGACGACTGGGACACCTTCTTCGCGGACGAGCCCTACTACTTCCAGCAGGCCTTCTCCGACTACGAGGGCAGGATCCTGTTCGACGTCGACTACTACTCGTTCTACGTCCAGGACGACTGGCGGGCGAACAACAACCTGAACATCACCTACGGCGTGCGCTACGACTTCCAGGACAACCCGACGCCGGAGCTCGCCAATCCCGGGTACCCGACCACCGCCACCATCCCGAACGACACCGACAACTTCGCGCCCCGCGTCGGCTTCGCGTGGGACATCAAGGGCGACGGCAAGCAGGTGCTGCGCGGCGGCGCCGGCTTCTTCTACGACTTCACCCCGGCCCTGATCCTGTCCAACGCCATGAACGACAACGGGCTGCGGGTGGCGACCATCCGGGTCTACTGCGAGGACGGCGGCTGCCCGTCGTACCCGGACATCTGGGCTGACCAGGGCGACCTCGAGGGACCGTCGATCGCCGACATCAAGGCCGTCGACCCCGACTTCGAGAACGCCGAGACCTGGCGGGTGTCGCTCGGTTACGAGCGGCAGGTCCTCACCGACCTGTCGCTGGGCGTCGACGTCATGTACTCGGAGGGCAGCAACCTCGAGCGCACACAGAATCAGAACATGCTGCCCGACGGCGGCACCACCGCCGACGGGCTGCCGACCTACGTCCGTTTCACCGAGTACCCCGACTTCGGGCAGATCAACCAGTACGTGTCCGACGTGGAGACCGAGTACACGGCGGTGGTCCTCAAGGCGCGCAAGCGCTACTCCAACGGCTGGATGCTCGACGCGTCGTACACCTGGTCGGAGGCGAACGACTCCAACTCGAACGAGCGCGCGACGACCTCGTACCCCTTCGACCAGTACGACCTGTCCAGCTCGTGGGGCCCGTCGGACTTCGACACCACCCACAAGTTCGTGCTCTCGGCCAGCTATCAGCTGCCCTGGGACTTCCTGGTGTCGGGCATCTACTACTACCGCTCCGGCTATCCCTACAGCGCCATGGACAGCCGCGACACCAACCACGACGGCGAGAGCGCGAACGAGCTCGCGCTCATCCAGCTTCCCAACGGCGAGTACTACCGGTACGCCCGCAACTCCTTCACCCAGCCCGACTACCAGACCCTCGACCTGCGCCTGTCCAAGGGCTTCCGGTTCGGCAGCGACTTCGCGCTGGAGCTCATCTTCGACTGCTTCAACGTCCTCGACGAGGCCAACTGGTGGACCACCAACGACACCCTCGTCGACAGGTACGGCAACGTCAACGACTACTTCGGCGAGCTCGATCAGGTGGGCGACCCGCGCAGCTATCAGCTCGGCCTCAAGTTCAGCTTCTAGGCTCGCACCGACAGACCTTCTCAGGGGCCCTCCGGGGCCCCTTTCTTGTGCCACCCTCCCGACCAGGGGATAGGATCTGGGATCTGGGGGATAGGGCGTCCGCCCCCTCTTCCGTTCCCGTTCCCGATCCCGTTCCCGTACCCGTTCCCGGATGGAGTCGCGGAGGTGTCACACGACGGTGCGGGCAGGTGCGCCGTGCCCGCATCGATCGTCGGCCGCCGAAGTCGGGTACGGGAACGGGCACGGGAACGCGTGCATGCCGGCCAGGGCCCTACTGCTCCGGCGCCCACGTCGGGAACGGGGACGGGAACGGGTACGGGAACGTAGAGGAGGCGCGCCGAGTTCCCAGGCATGAACGAAGCGGGCCCCGAAGGGCCCGCCCGATCGTGTCTGTCTCTGACGTGGGTTGGGGCGAAACCCTATCCCCTCATCCCTGACCCCTCACCTTCGCCCTCACTGCACCATCAGACTCCAGGCCGAGCAGTCCCCGGACTCGAACCCGTCCACGAAGGGCATCGGCGACCCGTCGCACGGGAACGCCCCTTCGATCACCACGTCGTCCAGGTTCCAGCCGGCGTACTGCCACCCGTAGTCGGTCACGCCCATGGTCCACCGGA